>ERZ1643250.29-NODE-29-length-207812-cov-31.589034_pt1 | contig 207812 bp, 208 predicted proteins | sample MGYA00579262_ERZ1643250 | MGnify/ENA primary metagenome ERZ1643250 (study PRJEB29033, sample SAMEA4952265) | chicken gut metagenome | biome: Broiler Chicken; feature: Gastrointestinal Tract; material: Caecum | place: Ireland | collected 2018 | study: Broiler... | reverse complement strand
TGCCCCTTGCGGACCACTCGTTCACCCTTATCCCCGAAGTTGCGTCCACCTGCATCCAAGAGGGCGTTGAAAGCCATTACAGCTGTTCTTCCTGTTCCGGACTCTTCTCCCTTGACAAAACGCCTTGCTCCGAACAAGACCTTGTTCTCCCTCTTTTATCCCACTCCCTCGACTCAACGGGAACATGCACCGTATGCGGCTACCGCGAATTGCCTTACGCGCTGTTTGAGCCAAACTCCTCCGGCGGCGTTACCTTTATGGGCTTTGAAGACGGCTATACCTATCCATACGAAGAATTGGTCATCCCCTCGTCCTACAACGATCTTCCCGTGACTGAGATATCTGAGACCGCCTTCTCCGAATGCGTAAAGAACGTGACCTCTCTCGTTTTACCGGACAGCTTATCGTCCCTCCCCGAAGGCGTGCTGTCTGTTTTCTTGGATCATGAAAAAATAGAATCACTCACTTTACCTTTTGTGGGTACGTCCAAAGACAAAGGCTGCGCCTTGATAAAATTGTTCGACAAAGACGGAAGAAGCAACGCCTCTCTCCCCAAAAGCCTCACCTCTGTGACCGTGACGGCTTGCACCTCTCTGTGCGACAACGCCTTCGCCGCGGCGATCTCCCTGACCGACATCCGCATAAATGAAGGCTGTACCGAGATCGGTCTCAAAGCCTTCTCCTCCTGTGTTACCCTCGAAAATCTATATCTTCCCTCCTCGTTGCAAACGATAGCGGACGATGCCTTCTCCCACTCCTTCTCTAAAGCGACCGCTCCCACCATCCACTTTGCCGGAAGCGAATCTCAATGGCAGTCCATAGCCGAAAATTGCGACATCCCCGAGGCCTCCCTGTCCTACAAAGAATGACCGTTAACTTACGAAAAATTTCTTTCGGTCGTTCGCCTTGTCGCACTCCGATCGTACATAAACATCATTGAATTTCAGCAAGTTGCAAAATGTTTTTGACAAACCGCAAGATATGTGTTATCATTATCTCACTTGACCGATATGGAGAAATACCCAAGAGGCCGAAGGGGCTCCCCTGCTAAGGGAGTAGTACGGGAAACCGTAGCGAGGGTTCAAATCCCTCTTTCTCCGCCAAACAGAGTCGCGTTTGAACCCGCGGCTCTTTTATTTGTGTATCAAAGGGGTTGCTTGTATCATCATAGATACAAAAATCTATACTCCAAAACGATCAGATTCATATCTTAGGCAAAAAAGAGATGACTACGGCAACTTTACAAAATAGCAATCCCATTGCAATACTATTTATTCTCCAAATTTTGCCGTTTCGGGAGGCTTAGTGTAGCACAGATTTCGCGGAAGTCAATGCGAAAAAATATCACTGAAAAATTGAATATATTTTAACCGTCAAAGCCGGGAAGAATTATCTTCTCGGCTTTTTCTTTTGCTCTGAAATTCACATTACTTCAATGCAATATTTTTTCGTTGGTCATTGACTTCCGTGTCACCAAATCAAAGTAAACAGACCTCTGCTAAATCGGTGCTACTCCGCCTCTGCCGAAAGGCAAAATAAAATTTGGAGGTAAACTCTATGAAAAACAAAGTTTCTCAAAGAAAGTTCGGAAAATTATCCGAATACGAGATGTTTGACGGCGACGCTTTCATCACTTTCAACATCGTAGACGTGAACGGCGAATGCACGAGCGCTTACATCGCCGTGACGGACAGAGGCAGGATAAGCGTAAGCGACTATCCTCTCGAAAGAGACAAGGAAGGGAGACTGTATTTTGAATACGGCAACCTGTTTAAGAGAATCTATTTGGACGACTTCGCGGAGGTGGCATGATGAAACTCACTCTTGCTAGCATCAAAGAACTCAAGCGCAATTCGGACAGTCGGCTTGTAAAGCATGTCTGCGACTATGTCATAGACCGTTGGAGCGACTACAACGACAAGAAGGGCATCTTTACGGATGTCCTTCATTACGGCTGCCAATCGGGAATTGTCGGCGAACTTATCTATTATTCGGACACCGTCGCATTTTACAAGCAATATCGTGAGGAGATCAACGATCTGCTCTACGAAAGCATGAACGAAACGGGGCTTTACGCTCCCTCGGACATCTTCGGCGATAAGTGGGACAAGGAAGACCCCCTCGCGCAGGATATTTGCAACCAAAACCTGCTGGCGTGGTTTGGCTTTGAAGAAACGCTCCGCAAAATAGCATACAACTTCGAAGCGTTGGAGGCAGTCATATGAGTTACATGCGCAAGACAAAAGACGAATATCTGCTCCTTGCAAATTACGGATACGGCTGGGACATCGTGGAAATCGAAGAGTCTATCAAAGAGATACGTATCCGGGCAAGAGAATACAGAGAAAACACCAACGCTGCGCTCAAGATCTCAAAGCGCAGAATCAACTTACAGGAGGAATAAACCATGAACACACAATTGAACATTGCCAAAAAAGAAAAGGCTATCGAGCTTATGAAACGGCTGGACATCTATAAGCCGTATATCAAGGGCTTCCGCGAAAGCGACAAAGTTTGCTTCTTTGAAGGCTTTGGCGGTTTCTGGATAGACCAAGAACCCGAAGTCTATGCCAAGATGAAGGCAATCGAAAAGAAATACGGATGCCTTGTCTATGCCGTAACGCACGAATTTACTCCGTTCGGCGAATGCTACTCCTTCCTCATCGTATCGGACTATCCCGAAGAATGGGACGACTTAATGAACGATGACGGGAACAGACACTGCGCTTACGCCTATGTTTGGAACAAAGACGATGAATGGTGTTCAGAGTTCGGCGACATAATCGTGCAGAGCTTCGGCGGCGGCATCAAAAGGATCGCGTGAGGTGACTATGAAACACACAAACGAACTCAAAGCGATACTTACCGCGATATTTGCAATTAACAAAACGAGCGAACACGAGGACAAGGACATAACACTGGTCCTCGATTACGCTTTTAGAAGGCTTTTCGGCGCGAATACAAACCTGCTCATTCTCTCTTGCATAGGCAAGACAAAGGAGCAGATGATGCCCGAAGTCATGCAGCTGCTCGAAAGCTGCACACAATACAAAACATACTTGGAGGAATACAAGAAATGAAACCGTTCAAAACGCAGGCACATATCCACTCCCTTAAAGGCGAGATGGATGAGATAACCGTGCTTAAAGAGTTGGGCAACAACGATTACATCGTGGACTACAAGGGCGTGAAGTGTCACGCCCTTTTCAATTGGTTCGTATGCGAATTCTACGCAGACGACATTTACAGGATAGTCAAGGAGGAAACAAGCAATGGCTAAGTTGGCAGATCTCAAGAAGTATCTCAATTACGAATTTTCTACCGGCTCTTATACCGGCGAAGATTACAAATCCTTTCAGACCAAGTACATCAACTACTTGAAGGCAATGTGCAAGGACAATCATTGGCGCTTGGCGAAAGTGGGCAAGAACCACTATTGCTTTTCCGCATTCATAGTCAGCGCGCAAAACAAGTATGTGTATATCTCGATATCGGATGTGCGCTATTTCGTCAACGGATGGTATAACGATATCCTCATCCGCACGGCAAAAAGCGACACGGACTATCGCGGCGGTTTCAATCACTATACGACGCTTGAAAATCTGCCGTATAAAGCCGCAAGGCTGTTGAACGATATGCCGTTTTAAGGAGGCTTGCGATGAAACTGAATTTGGAAGCGAAAACCAAAGAACAACTGCGTATCAAAGCCTACCTCGAAGAAAACGCTTCGGATATCCTTGCAGGGAAAATCAACAACGGCGTTCTCATCAAGAAAGACGGCAAGATCCTGCTGAACCGCAAAACGCTGGACGGCTTTATGTCCTTTGCGACCGAAGAAGCAAGAAAGCAAGCCGAAAAGGGCGCGAGATACGCTATGGTCGAGGACGCTGTCGTATTCGGCTGGGCTGTCCACTATTTCGAAGAGGACAGCATCGAAGGCACGCTATTTAACGAGGACGGCTCCGAATACAAGACACAGCCCAAACCGGCAACAAAGGCGCCGATGGTGAAAGCGCAACCCAAACCGCAACCCAAGCCGCAGATGTCCATGTTCGACCTTATGGGCGAAGACCTCGAAGGCAAGCCCGAAGACGACGAAGATACTATGCCGTCTGACGAAGAAATACAGGAGATCATGGCGGAGATCGCCGAGGAAGAAAAGGCGAAACAGCAAAAGCCCACGACTTCTCCCGTGTATCGGAAGTATCTGGATGTGCAGGACAGGTATCCGCAAGCAATTATCGCCATGCGCTTGGGCGACTTCTATGAAGTATTCGGCAAGAACGCAGAAGTACTTGCAAACGAACTTCCCCTTACCCTTACGGGCAGAGATTGCGGACTTGAAAGCCGTGTACCGATGGTCGGATTTCCGTATCACACTGCGAAGATGTACTTCGGCAAAATCTTAAGCAACGGACATACGCTCATCGTCATGGAAAACGACGACGAAGTGCGCGAACTGCCTTCTACGCAGAGCGTTGACCTTGAAACGGGCGAGATACTCTCCGAAGAAGAGATGCGCGAGTTTGACGGCGACATCGAGGAACCGAAAGACCTTGACGATGACATTGACGCTTCCGCCTTCGATAAAGACGCGCTCTGTAAGCTGGACGAAATGTTCGGCGACATACTTACTTTGAGGTGAAAGCTATGACGGAAAAAGACATCAGACCTATCCCGAAATACATCCTGAAAAGGATACGGAAACTTGACGGCAAATACTATCCCGGTCCGGACGGTCATGTACGCTGTTACGCCTACCTGACCACTTGGAAAAACGAGCTTGTGAAGGTAACCGTCGCCGTAAAACACCGCTACAAAAAGTGGTACTGCAAGCAGGTCGCCATTCACGGATTGGATTCGGATAAGTGCTTCGTGAAAGACATGGAGTATTGCTATTGCGCCGACATGGGATTCCGCTTCGGCTGGTACGAAGAAGGCTTGCAAAAGTACAAGCAATGGTATGAACGCGGCTGGTGCTGGGCGTATGACAAATACTATGATCCGTTTGCGGAGATCGTAAATCCGCATTTCATAGACCGCTTGCCGGAGTTCAGATATTCCGCGTATAAAATGTATCAGGGCTGCAATATTTTCAAGTATTTACGGCTCTACCGACAGTATCCGCAGCTCGAAATGCTGATGAAGCTCGGCTTTTCACGCATCGCGTTGAGTAAGACGATACTCAAACGCTGCGGCACGGACAAAGCCTTCTGCAAGTGGCTTATCGCAAACAAAGCGGCGCTTCAGGACAGGCACTACTACATAGATGTCATCGTCCGAGCGTATAAGACCAAAAAGCCGATTGAACAGCTTCAGCACTACAAGGAAGCGAAACTTCGGCTGATCCACGACAGCGCGCTTGAACCGTTAAAGGAGCTGTTCAAAGGCAAAGAACTTGAACGACTCTTTGATTATGTCGCGGAGAAGCGCACCAATCCGCACACCTATCTCGACTATCTCAAAGCCTGTCAAAACCTCGGCTTGGATATGTCCGAAGAGAAGAACCGCTTCCCTCACGACTTCAAACGCTGGCACGACATCCGCATAGACCAATACGCCGCTAAAAAGGCTATGGAAGACGCGGAAAAGCGTAAGGAATTGTACGCGCAATTCGCCGCCGTTGCGGAGAAATACCTGTCCCTGCAACACGCAAAACGGAGCGCGTTTATCTGCGTTATCGCAAGAAGTCCTGCTGACCTTATCCGTGAGGGAGAAGCGTTGCATCATTGCGTGGGACGGATGAACTACGACCAGCGCATGGTGCGAGAAGAATCACTCATCTTCTTCGTCCGCGCAAAGGATAACCCGGATATACCGCTCGTGACGCTCGAATATTCGCCGCGCAATCGCAAAGTCCTGCAATGCTACGGCGAACATGACCATAAACCGAGCGAAGACGTTTTACACTACGTCAACAAAATCTGGCTGCCTTATGCCAACAGAACCATCAAACAGATCGCGGCATAAACCGCAAAGGAGAAAACACTATGTCTAACTACTTCAGGATCACCGCCTACCACCCTGCCGAAAATCTTTCGGCAATCTTCGACAGCAACGGCTACTTTGAAAAGCTGTGGCAGTTCTCCGCCTACCTCATACAAAAAGGCTTTAAGATCATAGAGGTCGGAAACGAGGAAAAATTCGACGAAGGCGATATGCCGAAATCCGAACGAGATACCATCCACATCATCCTTCGCGCCTGCAAGAGCGGACAGCCCGATATCAAGGACAACCGCATTACGATAGAAGGCAAGAGCTACACTACCCTGTAAAGTCATAGCCCGTTGCGATTACTCATAACGGGCTATTATTATGTTGCTTCAATCATGCAAAGTATTTCAAACAATCAATGCGCTGACAAAGTATCAGGAACATGCATATAAATAGACTTCCCACCGTTGTGCATCTATTATATACTTTTGTCGAGATTAGCAAGATGACTATAAAAGTTACTACCAGAATACTTATACTCAGAGTAAAGCATTTTTGCTCCCCTATCTAAATGAGCCTTAAGATATTTCGGGAAGTATTCTTCTTCCAATAAATCATGCCCTATTTTATTTATAATAAGTGCCTTAAACAAATCATCATAATCACCAGTAATAGTTTGGCGATTAAGTTCAAGCCCATCTGTATCCGTATTGAAACTAATCTCATCTAACTCCGCACTATTCCTTATAGATAAAGCAATCGCAATTTTAGCCAATGCAAATGGTTGCAAATGTATACTCGCACCAATATCATTGAATACCTGCATAGTTTCTCTTGATGTTTTTAGCTTAAATACCATATTACACCTCGAAATACTTTGATGGAATTACGGTAGTATTACCATAATCGTTTATAGATAAGATAAAGCAATCCGATATTTTATTGTCAATAAGTTTCTTATACTCTCCAACTATTTCTTCATCAGTAGAAAGAATAAACATCTGGTTTGAAATTTTATTAAAAAACTCCTCAACAATCTTTGCACGATGATTCGAGTCAATTCTTGCAAAAGGGGTATCAATAAAAAATGGTATATCTTTTTTGCTAGTTTTTAATAACGCTAAGTACAAAGACATAATATAGACCTGCCTTTCTCCTTGTGAGAACGGCGCCGTTATAGGCGAAGGTAACATTATATTTTCCTTTTCGCCCAAACGCAATTTATTGATTTCAATTAAATATTTCGAATCAAACATTTCCAAAAAATGTGTTTTTGCATTAATTCGTAAATAGTTCTCTATTTGCAAGAAAGTTACGTCGATAAATTTATACGGAATCACGTTTATATTCTTGTCAATAACAATTCCATCTATAAAATTGTCTTTATTAATGATTGCGGAGAAACACTCAATAAATGCTTGCTGTAATATTTTACCTTGCCGCGCAATCAATTCTTCTTCAAGCAATGTATATACTCCAATTGCTCTTGACGAAAGTTCCGAGATAGATTTAGATTTCAGCATCTTTTCGTAAGCTTCTTTAGATTTATTAAATTCTGAATTAAGCTGCATTTTCTCAACATCTTTTACAGCAATGTCTTGAACCAACTTCTCAGTCTTTAACTTGAAGTCCATCAATGCCTTTTCAATCTTCTCCTTTTGTTCGGAATATTCTTCGTAGCCATCAATCGAACTCGCAGAAAGTTGCTCTCTTAATTTTTTTGTGTTTTTTAATGAAAGCTCCAACGCTCTACTGGCCTTTATAATCAACTGCTGTTCAAAGTCTAATTTTTCATAAATTTGCCCAATTAGCCTATTAATTTGGCTATTTGACAAATCGAACAATACCTTTTGTTCTTCATTCCCCACAAAAATTGTACGAAGAAACTGCACAATCTCCTCCGAAGAAGATTCTGCAATCCCTTTTTCATTTAGGAAGTTCAGTAACGCTTTTTGTATATTTTCTTCTTGTAATGCTTCACAAATCGCCCTTCGATTTTTCGCTTCTTGTTCATGTTCCAATCGCGCAAGAAGATCCTGCATTTGTTTTTTCACAATAAGGAAGGGCAAATAATGATTTGCTGTTTCTTTTAACCATTTATTTATTTCTTCCCTTTTAGCTTCTTCCTTTGTAAGATTAGCATTTATTTCTTTCCAGTCAGCTAAACTTACTCCGCCAGATTTTGAATATTCTTTATATAATGCTTGCAATTTTATCTGCAATAAATCAATATCGTTTTCAAGAGTTTTGAGCTGCTCATGCATTCTCTCGATATCATCTTCACATGATGATAACTTTTTTTTAGCCTCTTGATATGCAAAATAAGTTGTATTGCTACCGTCTTTTTTCTTAAAATACCTCTCAAAATTTTCAACCATAAGGGATAAAGTATCCAACCCATACAGTTTCAAAAAAGCATTCTTAAAATTCTTCCCACCACTATTACCAAGAAAGAAATCAGCAATAGATTCGCCGTCGAAGAAATAGAAATTAAACATATCCGGCGGAATGATTGATAAAAGATAATTAATGAAATTAGACTGACTTTCCGCATCAAGCAAATCGTCGTCTTTGTAAATCAAAAAAACCTCATCTACACCTTTTTTCTTTTTTTCCCATTCTCTATGTAAACGGTAAACATCAATTTGTTTGCCATTGTTAAATTCCAACTCTAATTCAACATAACCTCTCGCCGATACATCATACTGCAATTTAGAATTGAGCAGATTCTCAATAATTGAATAATACTCTTTGCCAGGTGCTTCAAACCCCCAAACGCGGCAACCATACAAACAAGTTTTTATTGACTTAAAAAAAGTCGTTTTCCCTGCCCCATTCTTACCGCCAATCAAAACAATATTGCGATTTTCATCCGACGACAAATCAAATATATTTCGATCAATGTAAGGACCTATATTATACAAAATAATTTTTTTAATCTTCATCGTCTAATCCTGCCTGTATATTCTCGTAGTGAATCCACTCTTGATTTATGAGCTTATCAAACTCCTTTTGCATTTTACTACTTCTGGCTATATACTTATTGTTATTTATAGACACTATCAGTTTTGTTATCAACTCAAACGGTATATCAGCTTCTTCCGCCGCACTCCTTATTCTATCAATGATTTCTGGTGCATATAAAGCATCCTTGTATTTATCCCACGGCAGTCTTTTACCATAGACTTCAAAATATATATCTACAAGTTTTCTTCTTGACAAATCACCCTCCAGATCCCAAAGCGTATCAATATACTTTAATTCATCTATAGTAATTAGTTCAATTCCCGTTTCCTTCTGCAACTTTAACAATCGGCGCAATATTTCTTGTCTTGCTTCAAGCTTGAATGGACCAAATCCATATTCACCATTATTTTTCTTATAGACCTTCCCATTCCTACGTTTGTTATCTCGAAAATTGGCATTTTGCCTAATACTAACAAGCCAATTTCTAAAATCGCGCAAAGGCACAAGTTCATTTGAACCATGATTGATAAAATTTTGTAATGATTTATCTTCTTTTACTATTGTACAACACCAGCAACCAAAACGTGAATTGCCGGTTACGGGTATTTTGTCTTTATCAATTTGCCCTATTACGCTTTGTTCTTCACCCATATCTTCACCTTGATATAAACTAAATAAATACTTCATATCAACATCCCACGGACTTATTCCATTGTTCTTCAGTAAATACTCCCATACTCTTTCATTCTTAATCTCTGTAAGAGGATTATAAACATACGCCTTGGGAATATCTGTATGCGGAGTAAGTATTTTTCCTTCTATTTCCCTTGAAGAAATACTCCTGTTTCTTGCGCTACTTTCTGCTTTTCTAACCCCCAATAAAAGTATTACTTCTCCATACTTTTCAATTAGAGAATTAGTATATTTGTTCATAGGCAATATTTTCAATCTTTCTGTACACCATCTAAATCCCGGAGGTTCTGGTGTAGGATAACCTAATCCAATAATTAAGCTCCAGAAAGATTGCGTTACATCAGGATATATAATATCAGCCTGAATATTTGCCCTAACCTTCTTTGAAAAAACATTTATCTTCTCGGAAGAACTGTGCATATACTTTTTAACAACAGGATTTTCAACACCTGTGTCTGATGTAACAATAAATATTTTTTTAGTGCGCGCATATTCTGGCATGCGCAATACCATTTCAACCACTAATGTTACTAGCAGTGAAGAATCTTTACCTCCGCTATAACCAATAAGCCACGGACGATCATCGTGCTTATATACGTAGGTCATTTCGCTGATTATATCTTCAAATTCAGGAAAGTTGCTATCTGATCTCATTTTCTTTTGCTTCCTCTTCTCGTGCTAAGGATATTCCGATTTTTGATTTAATCAAATTGCACATTTTTATAATAGCATCCTCGTTATTTACTATCTTGCCATGCGCATCTATCATTCGTCCATTCCATTCTTGATTACAACGAAGCCAATCAACATTCGATAATTGCTTTAACCTATCCAACTCATTTTGATTCTCATAAAAATAGCGTCCTAATCGGCCAAATGCTTGCAATGTCACTGACAATGTCAGTACATACTCTTCCCTCAAATCACATTTATGTATTTGCTTGTTTTCTAACTGTTGCCACTCAACAATGTACTTAAAAATCATCCCCCAATACTCTACAAGAAATTTGCTATCGTTTTCGGTAACAACTTCATCTTTAAGTATTCTTCTATTGGCTCTTAAAAAATTCGCCAACGTAAATAGCTTAAGAGAATTTTTCCCAAGATTATCTTTTTCCTTGTCTGTATATTTAGCTAAAAATGCGACCTTTGCAACTACCTCTTTTACCGCATTAGCTAAATCATCACGACTGTCATATAAAGTAGAAAGCGACATAGTGGATTTAACAGCATGCTTATTAAGATCTGCAAACATTTGTTGACTACGTTTCAAACCGGCATCTTCAAAAAATACGATTGAAATGGTTTCATGCGCCAAATCAGGTGCCTCCGCAAGTGCTGCTTCGATGGCCGCTTTTCGATGCTGCCCGTCATTAATCAAAAACACTGCCTCCATATCAACTTCCAATATACCAATCGTATCGTCTAATTCCGACGGTATAAACTTCATAGAACCATCAATCGATGCAGATAAAGCAGAAAAAACATAGTTCCCTCTATTATTCAAAATATAATCTCGTATTTCCGGTATCCTCGCCTCGTTAATGCAACGCTGCGCTCTAAATTCTGGGGCAATATAATCACGTTCATTTCTAAAAATTTTAGAAAGCACGCCAAGTGGTAACATGGCAATATAATATTCACGCCGTGCCTGTACTCCCTTTACAACCGAAAACTTATATGTTATACCCATATTTACCTCACATAAAAATATACTTACGTACATACGTAAGTATATCATTTTTGCGTTTAGATGTCAATGATAAATCACTCAAAAACCAAATTCTTACACTAGATCTTCCTCCCCAATATCATCTTCAGATATGCCATCTATTTCATAGTTATATCCCTCTACTGTTGACGCTAAAAAAGACTTAATCTTTTGCATGGTCTCAATAGGATCATCACTTCCTTGTTCTAACAATTTGCCCACACCAAAATTTGCATACTTTGTAAGAAACTCCAGTTTGGCAAACTTTATTTGCGATGCAGGATTAAACGCTAAATCCATTCGCTCTGCCTCATTAAAACTTACAAGTGAAGTCGTTAATATAGCAGATTGGAACAAGAAATCCAAATCAGTATTATGTGGATGCAAAACCGTTCTTGGAACGCTTGCACGATTTTCTTTTTCTTCGGGTGCTTCTTCACCTGCAATTTCCCTTTGTTTATCGTACATAATGCCAATAGAAATACTGATAGCAAATATACTATAATTCGGCTGTAAAGTTTGTGGGAAAAACGGCGAAAAAAGATCAAGCGCCTTTCTCCAATCGCTTCCTTTAAGTATAATGTCTGTCGTTATTTCCATAAAAAGCCCTCCTCAACGCGAGCAACGTTTTGCTCCGCATTAGAAACGATAGTATAAACATTACCAATCTTGTCTTGCTCGAAACAATCTTGCAAATTGTCCTTTGAAAACAAAATAATTTGCGGTGCATATTCTGGAATAGTATCAATGACCTTTTGACGCGGCAAATCCCCAAGTTTAGAGAACGGCGCATCCAAAACCAACGGGTATTCTTTATTCGATAATATTTCTTCTTCTCGAAGCAGTTTGAAAATACCACCTATATAAGCAAATGATACTGTCGCAAATTGTCCTTCCGACTTTGACTCATCATCAAAACTATCTGCGACTCGCAACGAGAAATCTTTACTTACACTTACAGTACGTTTTGCTTCCAGCATAACATCAAGCAATTCTTGTATACTCTCTTGCAACTTCTTACTATATGCCAACGATTTCTCGTCAAGTATACCAACAAAGTATTGCTTAACTTGTTCCATAATGTAGATTTTTCTATCAATTATCTGATTTTCGGAAACCGTAGAACTTAACTTGTCAATATCCTTTTTACACTTATTGACGAGCATTTTGGCTTTTGTCAGTTCTTCTACGAAACCAGCCCGCTTATATTTAAAATCTTCAATGGCTTGTTCTGCTTTCTTTCTCTCAAGCACCAAATCCTCATACTGCTTGTCAGATTTCATTGCATCGTCAATTCTTTTGATTTCAACATCTTCATTTCTAGCACTTTCCAAATCTTGATTTGCTCTTTTGATAAAACCTTCCAGCTTTTCTCTATTGTATTCTTTACCCCAACGTGCAGCCATATCGGTAAAATTCATATAAAGACTATCATAGCCAAGCGGCGGCAAGAAATTATATAATTTACGCAATGTTTCTTTCTCTTTATCCGTCAAGGGATTTCCACATATACATACATCCTCTTGCAAAAGAGCATCAATCAGCTCTTTATTTACGCCGTGAATAAGTTTTGAATTATTAGCCTGCTCTTTTATTTTCCGCGATGCTTTTTCAATAACTTTTGAAATCATCAATTTTGGAAAAACGGAAATCAATTCTTCCCCAAAGTAGGCATATTCTCTTTTTGCCAACTCTAAATAATTATCCCTACGACGCTTGCACTCATTTCTTTTCTGTTCATATTCACGCTGTGATTTTGCACTTCCGATCTGTTCTGAAATTTGTTGTATTCTTTCTTGCAATTTCTTAGTTTCAGCATCCAGCTTGTCCAAATTTTCCTGCAAGGAATCACGCTTATTTTGAGCATTCTCCATTTTTTGTCCTAAAGTAATCAGTTCCGCACTTGAACCCATACCCGTTTTGCTCAAAAACAATGCGCCAAGCACTGTTGTCTTTAATTCGGTACTACCTATGTATTCCGCCGCCTTATCATAAATACTTAAATCAAGCATTAGATACATTGCATCGCGCAGACTATTCGCAGAATCCTTACCTTTGGCTTTCAAATCCGTAATCATACTTTCACCATCAAAGAAAAAATAGTCAGCCAAACCAGAAGGCAGCAACTGCTCAACAACTTGCTCTGGATTAGATAATCTAATCCAATTATTATCGCTATCTTTTTTAGAAATGGTAAAAGTCGTGGTTAGACGCTTTGTTTCAAAAACAGATTTTTGATACGTCCACTCTCTACGCATAGAGTATTCTTCGCCAGCGTGTTCAAAATCGATTACACCTTTTACCGCAAACTTTGAACCAACTTCCGCATCACATTCAAGCTCTAAATTGTACATTTTATCGCTTGCCGTTTTGTTAAAGCGAACCTTACCATAAATAATCCATTGAAAGAGTTGATGAAAGGTTGTTTTACCGGCACCGTTGACGCCATAAATTATAGTAACCTTACCATCTGTTGAACACTCTATAGCTCCAGCTTCCTTAAAATTCCTAAAATTTTCGTATTGTACGGTTTTAATTTTCATCTCTCATCACCTGCTCTAATTCAGAAATGATTATTTTAGCTACAGCTTTTCTGTCGGAAGGTTTTGACTCGTTAAAATCCTGTGTGGACTTTTCTCTAACGATCGTTTCAACCCGTTTTTTCATTTCTTCAATTATATCATTATTAGTCATCCAAATCAGCCTCCGTATTGATTTCAGTATAGAACATTACGTCGTCCAATGTCAAATCATACTCGTTTAACAACTCATCTAATTGCGCCAGCAACCCATCGTGATTAAGAGCCAATCTTGCATATTCATAGTACCTGCGCAATTCAATTACAGCCATTTTTGGTGTTAGTCTAGACGGTAAAACAATGATGTCATAAATATCAGCGGATTTCTTATCGCCATATTTACGCAATATCCTTCCTCGTCTTTGAACAAACTCCCTATAATCATCATTACTTGAAAGTATCAAAGCACTCTTTATAGACGGAATATTAATTCCCTCATCAAGACATCTAATAGCAACCAAAGCAGAGACTTCATTGTTATTAAACATATCTACCAATTCCATTCGTCTATCCATAGATTCAGTAGCGGTAAACTGACTTGACTTAATTCCAAGATTATATAAACGGTCTTTTACGAATTGTATATGGCGAATCTCATCATCCCTTTGATCATCAAAAAGACGCCCATCTCCACAATATACAATAAAGTGGTCTTTTACAGGTATTTTATTTATAAACTCATCTATATGGCTAATTTTATTCTCCGCCATCGAAATAACTCGTAATCTTGCGCGAACATATTTAACAAACCGCTCTGAATCAATCAATACTCCTTCATGAAAGCAGCTTGCCATATTTGCTGATATTTGATTAAATCTATTTTCTTCGTCCACTGTGGCTGATACAAATATTGGATGATAATTATACGGCACAAGAAAGTGATGCTCCAACGCTTCCTCTATTGGTAAATTAAATACTTGTCCGCCAAAGAATTTTACCAAATCAACACCAGCAGCATTATTCTTACCATTGATTGGCGTCGCACTCAACCCAAGCATATACTTAAACGTAGCATGCAATTCTTCATCACGTTGAGTAAATCTATGGGCTTCATCCACAATCAGCAATTTTTCTTGACTTGACAAATCCATTATATTTTTGAATTTATCTGAATGGAAAGATTTTATCGTTGTGATCAAAATAATTTGCTTTTCAGGATCATACTTCTGCGCAATAATTAATTGTTTTGCAATACTATACCATTGATGATTTTCGGAAGATATGAGCAAAATACTCGCATCCTTAAATGCTTTCTGAACATCTTCAGCCCATTGTTTTACAAGATGCTTGTACGGCGCAGCTATAACAACAAGGCTCGGAAAATCTTCTATAAGTTTTTTAGCTGAATATATGGCAGTCCAAGTTTTACCAGTACCTGTTGCCATAACATAAAACCCTTTATAACCATTCTCTACCCATTTCTGTATGGCCTTTTCTTGATAATCAAACAGTTTAATTGGCTCGGAATTTTTCTTTATATACTGTCGTTCTTTTATAACATTCAAAATGCTTTTCTTAATAGAATCCATAAAATTATAGATTTCTAAAAATTCATTTTGATTATCCCAAAGTTTATCAAATTCTGCAACCTCATCATCTACGCTATCACCTTCTCCCACTATCCAACTACGAACCACTCTCACCTTTTCATAATTATTTTGATAAGCATTCATTGACGAGTTTGGCGAGCCATAGAAAACAATTTTATTATCATCCTTGTCAATCATTATTCCTAATTTGTCGTGATAAATGCCAATATCATTTTTAACCGAGGCGACTTTAATATCTAAAATACCTCTTGCAACGAGTTCAGATAGCACCTCCAAACTAGCATCATCGAAACTTTTGATTTCGCTATTGAAATCCTCGAAGAACCTACGATTAATCAAATCCTCTTTGCGTTCATAGCCCAACTGTATTGCCGCTATATCATCTTCACTCAAAGTGGGGCTTATAATCAAATTTATTCTACCTCCATTACGAATAAATGAAGGCAACGAATTTATAATCAACTTAAAAACGGACGACGAGAAGAATCCGACGCTTCTTCGATACGTTTTAGCCAATTTAAGCGCAGGATTAAGCAAACAATCTACAAAATTGTCTGTTCCTTGATTGATATAGCTCTTTTTAATTAATAAGTCTTTGAAATTCATATTTACTCCAAATCATCGTAATCGAAGGTATCTAAAATATCTTCGTTATTATCGAACTGTTCCGTATCGCCTTGAATAATCTCGGCTAAAGCCCTGAAATCAACATTAGATTCATCGAACTCTTGACGCACCAAAATCGGTTTAGCCTCATTAAGGAAATTAGACGTTAATATCAATTTGAACTTTTTGGAATACTTCTTTATAACGCTATACAAAAGCCATGTATTCCATAAACAAGTCAACTCCGGCAATTCACGATAATTATAAAAATCCGACAACAACTTATACTGCTCTTCACCTATAAATTCATCCAGAACATCATCTAATCTTGAAAAATCTACTTCCTCAAGCCCAGCTGCATTCACGGAAATAACTGTCTCTCGATTCTTAAAGATGAAGGAGTCATTGTTCCTATCTATAAATTCTATATATCTGTCTATAATAGTACCAACTTCCTTGGCAAATTGCCTAATATCGGATATACTACACTCGTCAGTACGCATTATCAAATTAATAACTTGAGCTTCGCCATTTATTACTTCAACACCCAATGCGCCAATAAATGGTCTGTTATATTCGTACTCATTAGGAAATAGTTTTCGTAGTAAGTAATAAAATTGCAAATAGTGATTTACTCCGACTCTATTAAATAGCCCCGATAACTCCCATTTAATTTTAGAGAAAACAATACTAGCGTGATGAATTTCTCTATCACTCAATTCATTATCTACGGCATGTTTTAATGAAGATATTTCTTCGTCAGTTATCTTCAGATTATCAATATGAACATAATAACCATTCATATTTATAACTTTTGTTGTCGCCGCAATTTGCTGTATAACAATCTCCGTCACCCCCGGAAAATTACTTTGAATATCCCTCTTGGTTACAGGAAAAGAGGATTGCTTAACATACGCCTCGATAACACTATAAAATGTATCTCCGCTACTTTTCATAACGTAATCACGATTGATTGAATATTCTTTAGGTAAAAATTTTTTCAACTGACTATGCAAAGAATATTTATTATGAATCTCGATTTCCCCAAGTTCTGTACTAAACATATCCATAATAGCTTGAATAGGCAAAACAGGCGAATTATATTGCTTTATGTAATCAAAAATTGCCGTCTGCAGATCATTAGATATAAGAATTTGCTCAGTATCGCATTTCCAAACACCACGATTGACCATAACACAAAAAGCCTGTAACCTTGCACGCACAGCCCTATTATTATCAGCCAATTCAAAGCCATCAAATTCTATGTACGCTTTTTCACGCAAGAAATCTATATTTGCGTCCTCATATATATCCATTCCATTTGGAAAGTATTTTTGCATTAAGAATGACAGTACGATTTTAAGTGTTATTCTATTCTTTGCAATATACTCACCGCAAATCCTATATTTGCTACAAACTAAATTAATAACTTCATTTGTTGTAAAAGTATTGTTCAATTTCTCAGATATTAGAATACTATACTCTTGAAGATCGCTTTTAGTAAATTCATTCGGAAGCTCTTCCAAGCATAAGTCAAGTTTATATTTTGAATCTCTACTAAAAAAACAGGCTTTGTAGTCACCATCATAAATTATATCGCCAATTTTTTTATCTAGAAATATCACAACATTAACACCTAATTTCAATTCTTCCAATTCCGAAACAGTAATATAAGACTTATGCGGGCTGAGCAGCTTTAGCTTTGATACTAATGCATATCTATACTTATGCATTTGAGGTAATAGCAATTTTTTTATCGCCTTTCGCTCAACTTGTCGTATTCGCTCTCTTGTAACATTAAAAATTTCACCAATGTTTTCTAATGTCAGTAGCTGCCCTTCAAAGTATCTTTTTTTTAGAACATAATACTCCCTCGGTAATAGCTTATTCATCCACGAATTAAAAATATCAATAGGTAAAGTCGTGTCTACGTGCTGCACTGCATCGTAAATCTCAAACATTTCTTTTGTTGAAATCTCATTTGGATAACATTCTAAAAAATCTGAAAGCTTATAAATATTTGATTGATTACATTTTGCAACTATATTCTTATTATTTATAAACATTTCAACCTGCACTCCGACAAAATGTGCATCTAAGCCGTCGATATACCGCCTTATTCGCATTAAACAGTTTTCTTTCTCCAATACGCTAAAAAGCTCATCTGCAGCATTGACAATTGCGTAATAAAAGTCACCAGATAATTCGCAATCTATACACTGAATTGAAGCGCTGTTATACTCTCGAACAACATCCACATTACATACGTTCAATTTGAACTTGAAATTATCCTGCGCTTCATCATTATAACGTGCAGATAATACATTATTTTGATCTATATAAAATGATGTACATTTTACTACCTCACTAAAAATTGACCTTGCTGAAAACAAGTTACTCTCAATATTAATACTATTTGTTTCACCAATAATTACATTTTCTTCAGAAATCAAACGTATACGTAAATAATACTCCTCTGTAAACCGAGAAATAGTTTCTAAGGGTTCTTCATTCATGTAAATAAATCCTTCTTGACTATCATCCTCGGCAACGACAAAACAAATTGGTCCATCATACCATTCATCATTAACAAGACAAAAAGCCCGTTGTAAGTCACACATACGATAACCTTGCTTCAAGCATTCCAAATATATTGATGATACATCAGCATCTTGCGGACTATAATATAAGGCTTTTAGAAGTTCGACAAAACTATGAGTCTGCAAAAGGCTCATAAAATATTCATCTAATAATCCGTTGTCCTGTATCGACGATATTTTCTCGTTATACAGTGTTTCAAAATTCTGCATTCCAGCCTCTTTGTATCAGCTTCTGCCGAGCAAACTTAATCTTGCCTTCTACTCCATCAAAATAATTACTATTTTTACTTTGATAGTAAAATTATTATAGCAGATTTATCATAACAAATCAAGCCTCGATTGTCTCTTAACCCGGACTCCCTATAATCAATTTGCAGCCATGGTGTGTGCCTGGGCTCAAGATTTTTTTGTGTTCGTAATGTCCGCTCAGTCCTCCTCCGCCTTTTTCTTGGCGGTTTTCTCGACCTCTTTAATCGTTTGCAAATACGCTTCTTCCACAGGGGAGAGATTTTGCACCACAAACCGCTGATATTCACGATTTGCCTTTTCTATAGCTTGCTTATGGCTCACCTTGCCTGCGCCGACGAGCAGCTGTTCGCCGGTAGAGGAAAGCACACGATCCAAATGCTCCACATAGTCGCTCATGTGCATGGGGCGATGCCGCATCGCCTGCACTTCGGCAAAGTCGAAATAACCGGAAACAATGCCGTTCAGTACGCGCAATTCATCTTCGGTCAAATAGTTCTTGGCAATGCCAATATCTTTTGCGGTCGGGAAATCGCCCGAGAATGCGGTCAGCCCCATAAACGGCTTGTCCGCATCCGCACGTTCATATATGACTTCCGCCGCCGTGTGACCATGTGCGGCATAATGAAGCTTGTTTTGCACCATTTTGAAAAATGCGACCGACTCCGCACTATTGGGATCGTAGTCCACGCTCGTGGCGTATAAGTCGAGGACTTGCCGATACATGACCTTTTCGGAAGAACGGATATCCCTGATCCGCGCAAGAAGTTCCTTCCAATAATTCCCTCCGCCAAGTTCCTTCAAGCGCTCGTCGTCCATGGTGAAGCCCTTGAGCATATACTCCTTCAGCCGCTCCGTTGCCCAACGGCGGAAGTGTGTGGCGATTCGCGATTTCACGCGATAGCCGAGTGATATGATCATATCGAGATTGTAGTGCGGGATCTCTCTTGCGACCCGTCTGCCGCCCTCATCACGAACTTGTCGGAATTTCCGACACGTTGAAGCTTCGTCCAACTCACCCTCTTCGTAGATGTGTCGGATATGCTCCACGATATTGGTGCGGGAGGATCCAAACAGCTCCGCCATCTGCTGCTGCGTAAGCCACACGGTCTCGCCCTCAAAACGGACATCTATTTTAGTTCCGCCATCCTCGGTCTGATAGATCACGATATCGCCCTGATTATCTTCGGGGACAAGATTCTTTTCGTCAACCATTGTCATCTCCTTATGTCAATCATTAAAAACGATATTGTTTTCTTCGCAAAACGCCGCAAATTTCCTTTGCATGATGTAATTAGGGTGTCTTACGCCGTTCTCCCACTCATTGATGGTGGAAAATGCCACTCCCAATTTCTTTGCAAAATCCGCCTGACTTAGCATCAACTTTTGGCGAGCAAACTTGACCTTATCTTTAAACTCCATCAACATATAACCCCATTTTATCTTGATAGTATTATTATAGCAGATTCATCGTAGTAAATCAAGCTACGACTGTCCCTTAAACCGGACTTCAAAAAACAATTTTGCAACCGTGGCGTGTGCTTGTCTTGATATGAAAGCAAAACAACGTCGAAACTCCCTGTTGACAATTGAATAACAGGGCTAATTCATCGATTTGGCGATTAGACGTGTGCTTGTCTTGATACAAGTGCGGCGTCGCTACGCTCCGCCGCAGACAAGCACACGTCTAATCATGCGAAGGGGCAGGAGAACACGAAAAGCGGTGCGCGGACGGAAGCGCCCCACGCCGCTTGACCGCTTGCGTTGGGGCCGCTTTCACCGTTCCGCGGCATCCGTCTTATTGTCGTGTATCCATCCCCGTTTTTCGCAAGGATAAGCCTGTGTGTCGTCTTTTCGTATGCGCGAGCAATCACTCCATCAGATCTTCCATTTGACAGTTAAGGCAACGTGCGATTTTTGCAAGGGTATCGGCTTGCGCTTTATTTATATCGTTTTTGCGCTGTTCATACATCTGTATCGAGCGGATATCCACGCCGGACTTTTGCGCAAGTTCTCGCTGTGTCAGCCCCCGAGCTTTGCGGATACGTTGGAGTTTTGTTGCGGGTGCGGCGGCTTTCATCCATTCATCGGCTATATCGAAAAACTTTGTTATATCCGCTTCATGCAACACATCGTAAAGATCGAGGACTTTGCCTATGGGGAAATTCCGGTTTATCTCATAGAATGTCTTTCCGCTTTCGTATTGATATTGCGCAAGCGCCCAGCCCGCCCAATAGTAACGCGTTCTGTCCAAGATAGGCTTGGGAGCGAGCAATTTAGCTCCTGCGCATATGGAGTTGATGACAAAATTTACCAGATCGATCGCCGAATACCCGACTAAAAACCGCGCATTGCCGATCTCTATGTCTTTTGCCACATCGCTTAAAACAAACATCTCCCAAAACGCCTGAGGCTTAAATCCGCTTGCCGCCGCATACTCAAACATCGTTCCGACATTTTCAGCTACATAAGGAAGATAGCTCTTGTCATAAGATCTCATCGCCGGTTTTCAACCCCCTTCTGATAATATCGAGGACAAATACGTCGTTTTCCAAAGACGCCCTTCGCAAATCGCCTTGCAAATAAGTTCTGCGCGCTTCTTCATCGCGCGCTTGACGCTTCACATAATATTCTTCCGGCAGAGCGTCTTCGTAAGATATGAAGGTGAGCTTGGAAAACGCTTTTTGAGTTTTAAGCACCACTTGCTCACCCAAATTGCCAAGCGCCATGGCTTTTCCCAATTGTCTGACAGAAATCGCGCCGTTTATAAAGTCCCTTGCAAACGAAAAATAGGAATCATCCGCCCTGTAACCTATGATCACATCGCAATGAATGGTGTCTACACGGAAATTTTGCAATATATAGTCCTTAGCGCTTATAGACAAAGGAGTATTCGTATCAAAGGTCCTGTTTTCAAGCAAAACAGCCAGCCAATTCAAGATAGAATATGGCTTGTCGCTCAAATTCAAGATCGTCAAATCGGATACATCGAGAAGATATTCGTTTGCAAAACCTGCCGACAGCGGAGAAGTACACGCCCATTCTTTGGCAAGTTCTTTGTTTTCGGTGCAATAAAACCCCAGTCCGTAATCGTTATGACGATTGCCGACGCCGTATTGCGGTTTCTGTATTATATTCTTAGACCCGTGATATAATCGCATTGTTCACCTCTATTATTATATCATTACAATGATATTATACTATTGCAATGATAGTTTGTCAATAGGCGATCTACTATACCGTAAAATAATCTTGCGAGTTCGGCGGCTTATTAAGTTGTCAATGTGCGTGCGAATTCAATTGTTCGCTTTCGGCATAAGCTTTATCGTTTCCAGACTGACCTTGCCCATATAGCAGCCTTCGTCCCAGCATCCGAAATCGTCCGCAAGCAGCAATTTGCCGTCATCGTCGCCGATAAAACATAGTACGTCTTCGTCCATAATATCTGACACAAAATATTGCGGCAGTCCACGCGAATAGACGAGTTTTTCGCCCGTCTTTTCGATGTATTTTACCAAGTATTTCACCGCGTCGTAGACCCCGTCCTTTTGTCCGAATGCCTTAAAATCGTTCAAGCCGAAGTGCTTGCGGAAATACGAATTCTCGTGCGTCGTCTGCATCTTACGATCTGTAATGGAGTAGCTCTTTTTCTCGCTCATCTCGCCGGGGATCGTGCCGTCAGGTATCACGAATATGCCGTGAAAATGCAAGCGCTTCTTCTCGGGAGAGCGCTCCCATATGCCGATATACCGCCATTCTTTTCGTGAACACAAGTGGCTCAACGTGTTTGTTAATTTTTTGCGAAAACTTTGCTCTGTGTGCATTTTATCGTCATATGTAAATGTCACGAACCAATTGAATCCGTTGAGATTGACCTTTCTGAACAGCCGTATGTTGCGCGCTATTCTGTTGCGAGCCTTACGCCTGAAATTCATTTGCACAAACTCCTTTGCCTTTTCCTTGTCCTCGAACATCGGCGTCATCTCTTTGAGGATAGCTCTAAATCGATTGCGCGTCTTTTCGCCTCGCGTCGCTTCATACAATCTCTCAAACATCTCCGTTTTGCTTTCTTGTTTTTCTTCCTGCGTGTCTTCTTGTCCAGTCTGTTTACCTGTTTTCTCATCTTCATCTCTTGCCGCATCTTCCTCTGTCGGACAATGCGTATCGCCAATATCTGACGATACGCTTTTGTCCATAATTTCGGAAGCTATTTTGCGCAAGTTTTCATCCATCGCTCTTTGGTCTTCTTCGCCAAAACCTTTAACGGCCTTTGGGCGAGTTGTGTGCGGGATCGCTATATAATGCGACCCGTCGAAATATACCTTTGCCTTTGGATATGGCATAGTCACCTCCGCTTATGCAGCGAAGAGGGCAGCCCTTCTCACGCAGAACCATCGCCGTCCTCGTCGCTGTATAGTGAATTTACAAAATAGCTGTTCTGCATTCTCAATTCCTCTACCGATGCCTTCTCGGTCAAATACTCCGCATAGTCCGCAAGTCCGACATGGGTATTCCTTGCCATATCGTCGAAGTAGTCGCTGAAGCAATCCGTGCAAAATCTGTTTGAATAGATCTTTGCGTTCATCAAGTAATACTTCCTCTTTTCGGGCTTGCCGTCCATAGTTCCGCGTTCCTTCTCCACGTTCATCACGCTGTAACCGTATTTGTTGTAAACGCGCATATTCCTGCGCCACAGCCATGCCGTAACATTTTTAAGCAAATGCACGAGCAAGGTATTGTCCCCGCGCCTGAAGCGGAAGTCATAATACAGCGCCATAGAGCGCTCGAATACCCATTCGCTTATCATCTCCTCAATCGTGTAAAACGGCAACGCCAATTGCGTCTGTCCGCTCGATACGATGTTGACGATATCGCACAGATCTCTTGCGTCCGCTCCCCAAGACTCCGGTCGTTGCTCGTCCGTAAAGACCTTGATAAACGGAAAATTGTCCACGGTCGCGGAATGGCGGCACATTTTCAGCCAGCTGTTGAACAAGTCGTTCTTTTGATTGGTTTCGTTTGCAGACTTCTTTATCTCCTTGAGTTCCAAGTTGTTTCCGCGCTCTTTGCCTATCTCCGTTATCGCCACCACACCAAACTCGAAGCTGCCGCTATAAGGGTTGTTCTCCATCATCTTTTTGCCGAGGCGCAACACGTCGAAGTCCAAGATATGCGCGTGCCTATACATCTGTCTGCGCCGCTTCGGAAAGAAGTCCGTCGCCCACAGCGGAAAATTGCCGGCAGTCTGAACTTCGTTATCCGTGCGTATCGAATAGTTGGACACGATGAGGCTTGATTGCAGCACATAAATGAGGTACGCTTGCGCATATGTCTTGATCACGTCGAACAGATATTGCACTGTTAGGGCGTCATCGAACGTTATTCCGTACCTTTGATAGTCGTATCCGTATAATTGTCTATCCGCATTGCCGTGGCGCATGAACCGCTCAAACTTTTTGTCAGCCCAATCCTTTGCTGTAGCCAAGTTGTAGACCGTTCCGTGTTCAAAACAAAGCAACAATTCGTCTTCCAACGCTATCCACGGAAATTGCGGGAACTTCATATCGTTTTGCCGCAATATGGAGAGTGCCTTCTGACGGAACATCACCTCTTGAGACAAGGTCATATCCGTTATCATCGTGGTCTTTTTCTTGCCCATACTGCCGCAGGTGATGGACACGATGGGAAGATCGTTTATGAATCCGCAATTGCGCGCTTCAAAGCGGCGAAGTTTGGATACCGCCATCTTTTTTCTCCACTTGTCAAACAGTGGCCACGCGGCAATAAGCAATACCCACCACGGAAAACAGGTGAAGATCACTTGCAAATCGATGAACAGCTTGCATACCTGCGTATACAGCCCGGCAAAGTCGTATGACACCGCAAAGTAGAAGTAATACGCAAACAACTCCGCGCCTATCGTGATAAGGTTGAAATTGACCAGCCACAGCACAAGCCAAGTTACCCAAATTCTCTTGTTTTCCGCAAGAAAATGCACATAACCGACGATCGTCCGCTTTATCGGCAAAAACACCCTTTGCGTCACCTCTTTATACGCCTTGAGCGGCAGGGTATCTCTGTTATGCTTCGTATTGCCGCTTGCATATAATTTGCCCACCGCTACGATCAGCAAAAGGACGCATGGCAGCGCGATCGCTATCACTTTTGCACCCGAAGCCACATCGACGCCCGCCTTAGCAAAGAACATTTTCACATTTGCCCCATCGACAAGCAATGAAAAATATTCGCGTGCCCATACTTTGAACGTCTCCCAATCTTCGGGTAAGAGTATTTCCCACTCCAAAACAGACGACTTCATTGTAACCGTCGGCGTGATGTTATGCTCTATCTTAAATATCTCGGCAAAATAGTAGGCTATCGAATTGCCGAAGTCCCTGAACGCTTCCGCCAAACGCAAATACGACTCGGCGAACAAAAATGCCGACAAAAGAGCAAATGCCGTCGTGACAGACAGCGTTATGCAGATGTTAAATCGTCTTGAAGGCATATGCCACCTCCCTTGCAGTCTCGTGCAACTCCGTCAATCGGCTACCCGTAAACACGAAGTAGCCGACGACGATGATCAGCACGATCAAGAGCACGATTGCTATTATTCTCTTAATCGTTTTCATTGTCACTCTCCTATTCCTTCTTCTTCACGGCGTTTCCGATTGCCTTAAATATCGTCGCTATCAACCTGAACGGCAACAGCACTATCCACAACACAAGCCGCACGACATACGGCAGTATCGGGAACAATATCACTATCAGCAGGATAAACAAAGCCACGGCGATCAATATCTGCCACCATTCCCAATCGGACGGTAATTGCACGGGCGGCGTTATCGCATTGACGATATCGATAGGCGAAGACACCACGGGGATCATCGTATATACGCCGTCTTTATGAAAGGTCAGCTGGATGATATCGAAGTCAAAAAATACACTCTCTTGCGCCCTATACGCTTCACCCTCAATAAGCTTGTCCTTGAGAATACCGCGATACTCCACGATGTCCACGGCGGAGGAGTAATAGTCGGATGTGGCGAAGCGGAACAGCACCATTTGCTCGTTTGCCGCCTTTGCCTTGTTGTAACACTCCTTTATCGCGCTTACGTCGTGATAATTAACCAGCAATCTCTCGGATATCTCCTCATCGCTGCCTTGCAAGTCTGCGTCTTGCACGATATATATCGGCGAAATGGTGCGCGACTCTTCCTGCGGTATATTGCCGAAGATAGTGTCCCAAAGCCCCCACGCTTTCCAATTGTCCCAAAAGGACGGATCGCTGTCCTGCCAACTCGTCAGCTTTTGCAAATCAACATCGGCGTCGAAGTCGTAATACGAATAGCCTTTTTGTATCTTGCCGAACTCGGTATCCATCTTGCGATGATCGTCTATGTCGTCCTCAAACAAGTCCGCGCTTATCGTGCCGTCCTTTATGGGCAATGTGCCGCCGCCGAACGTCTTGTTGTAATCCTCGATATACTCGTAAAGCGCGTTGCTTGTCACTCCGCCTATCTCGGTGACGTCGGCATAAGGGTCGTATTCCTCGATATTGTCCGTCTTGAATATGTAGAACAGCGTTCCGTCTTTATTAGCGCATATCCAATTGCCGAGATTCCACGCCCAATCCGCGGTGGGTGTGAGGTTGCCCATAGTCACGTTTTCGCCTGCGCCGTAACCTATATCCTCATCGCCGTAAGCTCCGATATCCACGCCGATATTTGCCTGCACGGCGTTGAAGAAGTCCTCATTGCTCGTGACGATGATATCCTTGGTCTTGTATTCATACCACTCCGCCTTGATGCGCTGCAATGTGCCGTAGATATCGAAATACTTTTGCGGCACGGTGAAGTAGACGGTGTCTATCTGATTTTGATATCCGGCTCCTTTACCCGACGTCTTGGTGCGGTAGAATGTGTGTTGCACATCGAGCGTTATCGTTTCCAAACCGCCCGCGTCACACGCAAGCGTGCTTTTGGAATTGCCGTCCGGTCCGTATCCCGCCGCATAGCCGGTGAATTTGTATGTCGCGTTGACCGCATACTCTTTGGCGTTCTTTTCACCATAAGTGACCAACTCTATGCCGGAAACATCATATCTCCGCTCATTGCTGTTCACTCTGTCCGCAAACGTCTTGCCGTCTATCGCTACGTCCTGAACCTTGAACTTATAGAATAGGTTCTTGTAGTCCGCCTGTTCGGACTTGCCGCAAAAGATGAGCGGCAGCTTGGCGTAATCGGCAGGCTTGCCATCACTGTCATACTTCACAGCCATTTGGATCTTATTGCCTTTGTTGCCCGTGTCGAGGTTTAGACCTTGCGGATTATAGACATAGATATACAGCCCGTAATTGCCGCGCTGATTGGCGCGATACGAATAGCAATACTCTACAAAACTCAATACCTGTATCTGCTTTTCCTCGTCAAAGGGGTAGTTTTTGAGATCGAACTTCTCACCATTCACGGTAGATGATGTGAGGTCGTCCAGCACATCCGTGCTGTCGAATGCAACTCCGCCTTCTTCCGCCAAAGCGGTGGAGGGCACCGCCGTCAAGACAATGCCGACCACCGTGACGATGAGGATAAGGAGCAGCACAAGTCTATTCCTTATCGTCGTTGTCAAAAGTAGATCACCTCCTGATCGAGAGTCACTCCGCTTACGGTTTCTTCAATGTGGAAGTATACCGTTACGCTCGACGCGTTATTGTACGAGGATACTACCATTGCGAACATATTCTCATACAGCTGCGCGTCATCTGCCAATGCCACCTCGCGCTCCGGATAAACGGCTTTCAAAACGTCAAGAACTCCGCCTTTCGGCGCGATCGTGAATGAATCTTCTCCGTATTCGATGTCAAAGCCGCCCGTGAGATCGGTCTCGGCTTGGAACGAATAGTGCTCTCCGTCCAATAAAAAATCAAAATCCTTTCCGCCTGTCGGGTTGGGAACGACCTTGACCGAATAGCCGCTTGCTTCGCCTCCGGCATCTCCGAATGTGTACTTGGTCACAACTTCCAGAGGGGCATCTTTTGTCAATGCATAGCCGCTTGCCGTTGTCATGACATCTTTTTCTCCGATCGTCACATAAAACGTCTTGAAATCGCTCGTCAATCCTCCGGTAAACTTGACTATTACACCTATCACCGCAACGAGCACGAGGACAATAAGTATGCCCGCGATTACTTTGCTTGCGGTCTTTTTTGCATTGCTCGTACTCATAGGCTTTCCTCCTTAAAAGGCGATTTCGCTGTTGTTCAGACTAACTCCCGTTACTATGGAATCATCGAAAACTATCTTGAGCGTCTTGTTGAGATTGGAATTTGTCTCCCTGATGAACACCTCAAAATAGCATTCTCCGACCGAACTCTTATAATCGTCCTCGTAGTAAATCGTTCTGCCGCCGTCCATACGCCTCATGGACTTGTAATAGCTTTCTATAGCGCGCTTGGTCTTGACCGTTATCACTCCGTCTGCATATGATACTGTGATAAAGCTGTCCTTCAAGGAATCAACCGTCACCGTCCTTTCGTCATACCAATTATTCGTGCCTAAAACAGACGATATTTCGTGATTTGCCACGACAATAGAGCCTTTCCCGGTAACGTTGCATACATAGTTATTGAATTTCTCGTTCACACTGTCAAACGGGTTAGTCAGCTTGACATTGAAAGTGTACGTCTCTCCGATACCAACCTTATACGCACCGCCGGATTGAGCAACGGAAGTTGTTATTACCATTTCGGTCGGCGTACCGGTAAAGGTAACGATGCAAGTTGCCTGATATCCGCTTTCACGAGTGGTTACGGTTATGACAATATTGCCTTCAAAAGCTTTCTTACAAGCAACCGTTGCCGTTGTGCTGCCATCCGAAGCCGGCGTGACGGTCACATAATCGGTGACAGTTTCGCTCTTGCCTTCATCGCCCCAAGCAATCTCCCAATCAACAAGCTTGTTGGTCGCTGACGAAGGAGTGACTGTCGCGGTCAATGTTTTTTGTACTATGCCGGAAGCGCTAGTACTCGTTGTAGTGCCGGATGGATTATCGAATTGCGCCAGCGCAAGTTTGACATGTTCCGAGTTGTTAAACTCCATTGCAAGATCGGGAGCAGCTTCCTGTTGCTCTTCTTCTACAAGCTCACCTTCGGGCAGGGCAAGAAGTATGGATGCGACCATACCTGCCATAAGGACGATGAGCAGCGTGAAGACGACGACCCACTTGATCGTGTCGGACTTCACATGTTTGTTGAAATCGTTCATAGATTATTCCTCCTGTATAATCGGCAGCCGCGACCTGCTAAATGCAAGCCGCAGCGCCTTTTTTGTGTTATGCCGCCTGATTGAGCAGCATGTTGAGCAAAGCCTTATCCGATATGCGGTTGGGCTTTACGGGGCATTCGTAGACTTCGCCGTTTTCGTCCACCGTCTGCACGGTATAGGAATTGCCGGAGATGGTCCTGCCGGTCTCGTCTTTGAACTCAAACGGCTTTGCCACGAGTTCTCCGGTCATAGCGTCGCCGAAGACGATGTCAAGCACCGTATAGCCGCCTTTGTCGGGCGGGACCATCAATATGCGCACATTGCGACCGCGGATAACTCCCTTGACGTAATACGCATAATACGATTTGCCGTTCTTTTCATAGGTCTCTCTTTCGACCAAAACCTTTGCCATTTATCTGTCCTCCTTTGATTACTTTCTGCCGCGCGTTTGCGAGATCTCACGCGCTTCTCTCTTGGATTTGCCATCGGAAAGAGCCTTCTTGTATTTGTACATTCCGGCATGATCCGATTGCGCTTGCAGGTACCCCGAACGTATGCCCGCCTCGTAGTCGGTAAGTTCTTTACCTTCCTTGGGACCGTAGGTGTGTACCTTTGCCTTTCTGTCTTCCGCATAACCTTTCGCCCTCTTGGACGGGACCGTCCAACGGCGTTTGTTATACTTGGAATTTGCCATAAATTTTTCCTCCATGTGTTTGTTATCGCCCGTTATGCCGATAGCACAGCTATTAAGTTGTAGTGGCGCGGAACGCTGATTTTAAGCCTCTGCTTTGTGCGACATTATGCGGTGGAGCGGCCACTCTTATCTTGCAATACCGCAAGGTTTCGCCATGATAATCTTTGCGTTCGATTATGTCTCGGTCAGTCGATATACTTACGAATGTAAGAGTTCGACGGAAGACGCTTGCCGTTGATGTGCTTGCGATCTTTATATAAAAGCAGGTACCTGTTGTCGCGCACAAGCGTTCTACGATAATAAGTGTCCACACTCAAAACGGCATTGTTTTGTTCATCATCAACGATCAAGTAAAGCTCTTGCTTCACTATGTAATCTCGCGTCCGGTAAACATTCTCATACTGTCTTTCGCTTTCGGTTTGGTTCATTTTTGTCTTCTCCTTTTTGTTTATTTTTTATGAAATCAGCGAGTTGCTGTTCATACCGACGTATCATACACTCGGACACTCGATGGAGCATTTCTTGCTGTTCCGTTGATAGCGAACTACCTTCTTTCTCGCGAACCTTGACATACAACGGTACAGTGACCATTTCGTCCGATTCGCTCTTTCTTAGTCCGATACAAGCTACCATTTGATACCTTTCGATCATCTGATCACTCCTTTTTGCCGGGTATCTTATCAATCCCCTCACTTAGAAGCCACGAAAAAGTCAAAAATGGACCCCTTTACTGAAAAATTTTTTGATTTTGCTATAAATTTTTTTCAGTCGATTTCTTATGGCGGTAGGATCTATGCCCAATTCGGCCGCTATTTCCGATTGCTTGCGCCCACAATAAAACACTTGCTCCACCAGCCATTTTTGGTCGTTCGTTAAGGCAGCAAACGCGCGACGTAATAAGTCGATATTGTTCTGCATTATCAAATTTGCTTCAATGTCACTTCCCGGGTCGGCTATTTGGAACCCGCTTTCCACAAGAGCATCCAAAGATTGATGCCGACGAGTTTCCTTGCGGTTTACACGTTTTTCTTTCGCTTCAAGCTGTTCATACTGTGCGGCGAATTCGTCTGCAACTTCAATGTCGATAACTTTTCCATTGATTTCATACTTGATTCTTTTCATCCCGAACTCCTTTCGATTTTTTCAAATCCGCAGAGCCGGTTTTCCACAAACAAAAAGACGGCAGGAAAACGATTGAGATTTGTTTCCCTTGCCGTCTTGCGGTCTGCGGAATTATTAAGGCTGTAACTTATTACGCAACCATACTTATGTTTTTGATTAGAACTTGTCCACTGTCTAAGAAGCGAATAATCGTCTTATAGCCTTTTCGGACAATTTCAATGGTCTTGCTAACTTTATCAATACGACAAATCAATTTGTTGGCACCATTTCTTATGTCTTGCATAATCTCACCTCCGTTTTTGTTTTCGCAAAGATAAACTTGATTTTTGCAAAAAACCATGATATAATTATGTTAATTCATGATCCTTGCCTGAAACAGTTAACCTTTACGTTAACATATTATCAGACGTGGTAAGAGGTGAAAAGGACAACGCGGGACAAAACGGGACAATATGAGACAAAATGTAGGGGGAACTATATTTTGAATTTTAATGAATTTGCACAGAAACTCTATACACGTTGCGGAAACGGTGAAACTCAATCCAACTTTCTCAGAGAATTGTTTTTCAAAATCTCAAGTGAACATGATGATTCTATTTTCAAGATAGATGATGATTACTTGAGGAAAATTTTCAGTGGGAAAAGAAAGTTACCTCAAAAAAGCGCTTCCTATCTTTTAACGCACTTGGATAAAAGTAAGTTTGATACCTATCTGTATGACTTATTGGCAGAAGATGCACTTCTCGAACTCTGCAATGATTTTGAACCAATTGTAGGTAATTCATCAACCGACGATATATCAACAAAAATAGCCGATTTGTTTACATCTATACTCAAAGAAATCGTAACAAAAAAAGACGTAGCTATTAACAAACCTGTAGCTCTTGAGCTTTCTAATTTCACTTTAGAAAGAGAATTAACCGAAATAGTGAAAGATTTAGCATCACTCCCTCCCGAACAACGCAAAATCAATCTGTCTTACGAGCCATATAAGGTAGACAATAAAGTTTTACCGGGAAATTTCTCATTGATCAGTGAAATAAAAAAAGACGTAGTAGAAAACTATGTCTATATTGAAGAGTTATTTAAAAACGCTTCGCAAAAAAATGCTTTGTTTTTTGATCAAATCGCATCGGAAGTGAAATATGTTTGTGATAATTTAATTTCCCAACCGCATTCACAAGAAACGGTCTTTTATGAAATGGTGAAGTGGCTTAAAAGTAAAGTTTCCCACAAAAGCGATATTGCTTGCAGAAAAATTATTTCTTTCTTTGTCCAAAATTGCGAGGTGTTTCATGCTTTTACCGAATAAGATTATCTCTTATAATGAAAGTATTCTTTCCAAATTCCCAATTGTGTTGAATGCCTTAAAAGACAACGACTATCTAATCTTTGATTTATATGAGCAATTAAAAGCATCTTTGGATATAGAAAATTTCATTGAAGTGTTAGATTGTTTATTTGCGCTTGGACAAATAGAAATAGACTATGCAACAAGGAGTATTCGTTATGCTGTATGAAATATGGTGTGACCAGTTTAAATGCAACAACAAACCGCGAGGCGTTATACGCTTTAACGAAACGTTAAACGTTGTCAAGGGCCATGATTCCGGCACCAATTCAATTGGAAAATCTACCTTCCTATTGGCTATTGATTTTGCCTTTGGTGGAAATTCTTATGCCGATGATAAAAGCTTAATTAAAAAGATAGGTCACCATACAATAAACTACTGCTTTAAGTTTGGCGATGAATTATATTATTTTTCACGCAATACAGCCACTCCCAAGGAAGTTAATATTTGCGACGCAAATTATGTCTCACAGGCAACTATGCCCATTGACGAATACAATAATACATTATTAGAATTATACGGTATTGACTTGCCAAATATATCTTTTCGTCAAATTGTTGGCAGGTACTTTCGCGTATATGGAAGAGGAAGTTCAAATGAAAGAAAACCTCTTGCTTCTTATGATGGCGAAGCCCCAAAGGAGTCGCTTATCGCTCTCCTTAAACTTTTCAATGGATATACGCCTATTGAAACATTGTATTTAAAGATAAAAGATAAGGGCGAACGCAAAGACGCAATCATAAGTGCTGACAAATACAATCTTGTTACTATTATTAAGAACAAGAGAGATTATAATAAGAATTTGTCGGATATTGAACGGCTTAAAGACGAATTACAATCCCTTGCTCGTTTCGGACATCAAGACCTATTATACCTTGATTCAGAGCAAGCAGAAAAAGCCGCAGAATATAAAAGTCGTTATGAAACACTGACAAGACGCAAAAAACAACTTTGGGCAAAGTATTATTCAATAAAAAATAATGCCGAAACCACACGCACCGCAACGACACAAGATTTTAATGCATTATTACAGTTTTTCCCTAATAGCAATATAAAACTGTTACGTGATATAGAAAAGTTTCATTCAACGCTCACCAATATATTGAGTGAAGAATTTACAATCTCTATGTCGCAAATTTTGAAACAAATTAATGAAATATCTATTGAACTTACTCAAATCGAAGTTTCATTAAAAGAATTAGACGTCCCGAAAAGAATTGCAGAGAGCACGTTAAAAGTCTATGCACAGACACAAAATCAAATCAATGAACTTGAGCGACAAAATGAGCTATATGTCGCAAAAAAAGAAATTGAAACTGATATTCGCAACCTAAAGTCAAAGTATCACCAACTTTTTACCGATGTCTTCAAAGACATAACATCAAAAATCAATGATGTTATGGCCAAATTGAATGCGTTTATATATGGTGAAAATATAGTCGCCCCGACATTGACTGTCTTAAAGCCTACTGCGTACACGTTTGGAACCGATATGGATGACGGTACCGGGACGAATTATAAAAACCTAATATTGTTAGACCTTGCATCCTTAAAACTTACTGAATTACCGACCATTGCACATGACACCATTGTGTTCCACAATATTGGTCAAGATCCAATGGCAAAAATTTTAGAGCTATATAACAAAAGTGAGAAACAAATTTTTATTGCGATTGATGAATCAGCAAAATATAATGAAAACGCGCAGAAAATAATTGAGAACAATAAAATATTAGAGTTGTCAGGCAATGGCAATGAACTGTTTGGCTCATCTTGGATTACTAAACCTTCTGATAGCGATTTACAGGAGTAAAAAATGAAAATCACATATAACAAACTTTGGAAATTGCTAATCGATAAAAAAATGAATAAACAGGACTTATGTAACGTAACCAAAATCAGCGCGGCTACTATGGCTAAACTTGGCAAGGGAGAAAATGTAAATACGGAAATCTTATTACGCATCTGCAATGCTCTTGATTGTGATATTGCAGACATAATGGAAATCGAGCGAGGTTAAGTTTATGTCAAGAGATCATGTCATCCCCCAATTTATTTTAAGAGGTTTTGCCATTAATCCTTCTGTAAACAAGCAATCGCAGAAAATTATGATTTATGACAGAATCACGAAACAAGTTTGCACTAAAAAAATAGCAGACGCCTACTCTTTGCGTAATTTTAATTCCCCCGAAACAGAAAAATATTTGGCATACGAATACGAATCAAAGGTCGCTAAAATTTTTCAACGAGCTTCAAAAGCCGCAACAGAAAAGAAACTATCTATTTCTCTTTCAAATAAGGAATACAAACTGCTTTTTCGATTTTTTGTTATTATGTGGCGAAGAAATGATATTCAGCTCGAAAAAGCAAAAGAAATGGGTATTCAGCTTGAAAACATGTTGAAATCATTGTTTGGAAATCATTATAAAGAAATGCTGAAACCGGAGTATAAAGATTATTCATTTGAGAAAATGTTTGATGAAAAGATGGATGATGTTAGAAAAGCCCTATACGATAAAGTTATTCCTGAAACCAAAGATGATGATCCGACTGTACTTAAAACAATCAAGCATTACTCACCTTTTATTGTTAACAATACATCAAATATCCATTTCCTATTACACAACACATATGCAACGTTAAGATACATAGTCCCTAAAAGCCAAAATGAGATATATGCGGAAGATATTCCGAGCATAATGATATGCCCTATTTCTCGAACGCTAAGTTTCTATATGCTGCTCAGCGACAAAGAAATTGATACAACAAAAGAAGAATATAATATACCCATTGAAATTTGGAGCAATGATAACGATATTAAATTGCATTTCATAGATGGTTACATAACAGCCACAGCAAAAAGTTTCGTAATTGACGACACTAATTTATCTTTAGTTGAAAATGCAGTCAGTGAAAGTTAATCATGTGGTCGCAGAATTGCCTTTTGTCGGGAAGGTTCCTACCTCAGCAGAAAAAGTTCAAGGGGCAATGTTTATCCCTCGTTAAGCATAAAACATTGCCTATTTCCTTGACTTTTCCCCCTGAGGTAGGTTTGGGTGGTTTGCAAAAGGCAATAGCGCCAACAACATTTAAGAAAAGGAGATCTGTATGGAAAATTGTGTAATATACGCTCGTTTCAGTTCTCACGGACAGAATGAACAAAGCATCGAAGCGCAGGTGCGTATCTGCAAAGAATACGCCGAAAGCAAGGGCTTGGATGTCGTCAATCTTTACACCGATAAAGCCAGAACGGGAACTAACGACGCCCGTCCGGCTTTTCAGAAGATGATTGCCGACGCAAAATCAGGCGCCTTTCAGTACATTATCGTGTATATGTTCGATAGGTTCGCCCGAAATCGCCGCGACAGCATCATCTATAAAGAGATGCTGAAAGAAAAATACGGAGTCAAGGTCATATCGGCATTGGAACCAATTGCCGAAGACGAAGGTGGCGAGTTTTATGAGATGTTCCTTGAATGGAATGCCGAGAAATACAGTAAAAGGCTTTCCAAAAGAGTCCGCGACGGGCTTGACACCAGCGTGGCAAACGGTACTTTCTGCGGCGGATTTATCATTTACGGCTATCAGCTCGAGTTGGAACCGATACCAGGCAAACAAGGCAAGTTCATAAAGCGCGTGGTCATCAACGAAGAAGAAGCCAAAGTGATGCGCTATGTCTTCGAGCAATATGATAAGGGCATAAGCAAAAAGCAAATCGCGGAAGTGCTTAATTCACAGGGCATTAGGGTAAAAGGCAAACCTGTTACCCACAAAACCTTTGACCATTATATGACAAACCCGAAATACACGGGCGAATTCTATTTTGGTGACAGGCTCTGCACAAATATGTATCCCGCCATCATCGACAAAGACACTTTTGATAGGGTGCAACAGCGGCTTGCCGAAAACCGTTACTGCTTGGGCGGCAAGGAAACCGCAAAGGAGCCGTATCTCCTGACTGGCAAACTATTCTGCGGACATTGCGGAACCGAAATGGTAGCGGGCGGCGGTCAAAGTAAGACCGGGAAGAAGTATTATTATTACGAATGCAAAAAGAAGAAAAAGAAACTTTGTACCAAGCGGATCGAACACAAAGATAAGCTGGAAAAATATGTCGTGCAAAATGTCATGGCGTTCCTATCGGATGAAGCCAACCTCGCGATCATCGTTCAAGATGTCTTGAAATACTTTGACTCCCGTACCGATGAAAGCGAACTTAAATCCATCCGCAAAAGGATCGCCGATATACAGGACGAAGCGGATGCGGCAGCGAACGCCTTTATAGAAGCGAAAAGCCCTCTGCTAAAACAGCGTATCGAAAAGCGAATGCAAGAATGCGAAGTCCTGCTAGCAGACTTGGAGAAATTAAAAGCCCAGCTCATTCTTGAGCGTGGGCAAAAGCTGACCGAAAAAGACATCGTTGCGTTCATAAATATGATACTGCAAGGCGATGTGAACGATTTAGAATTCAGACGCCGCCTCATTGACAACTTGGTCTACAAAGTATATGTTAGCGATGACAACACCTATATTTATTTCAACATAAAAGGCGGCAAAGAAATCGAAGAGATAACCTTCGAAGACACAATAACCGCTCTCGAAACTGTAAAGGGAGTTCAAACGCGAAGTGACCCGTCCCGCCAACGCTTCGGGCTGTGGCTCGAGGCGATCCAAAATAGGGAGCTTGGCACAAGTGCCGCTCCCTATTTTGTTTCGCTCTTTGCCTCGCCCTTCGCTCCGCTGCGACTTCGTGCACCGAAATGGTGACGCTTCGCCTGCGGCTCCGCTATTCCGTCCTCGCCGTACGGCTCCTCCTTACAAATCCCTCTTTCTCCGCCAAGAAGAGTCGCGTTTGAACCCGCGGCTCTTTTTTTGTATCACTTGTTTTTCATTGGCAGATCGCAACATCATTAAAACATCGCGCAAACAATTCGGCTACACGCAATTTTCAAAAATTTTTCATTTCCCTATTGACAAATCGTCACGGGTGTTGTAAACTCAAATTAGGTTTTTTAGCTGCGAAAATCGGCGGCGTTACCTTTTAGCCTGTCGTGATCCACCGATGTACGGTGTTTTGATTGCGGCAGGCCTTTTTTATTCCAAATTTTGCTGCCGATCCTTCTGCACATAACATTTCGAAGCACCTTTGCGCGCCTTTACCATATCTGCTCGGCTCAGCTCATCCTCCGGTGTTGCCTCCGTTTGCTTCGCGCCCCACAAAACAACAAGGACGTTCATCCGCTGACCGCGAAAGCGGCACAAAAGACATAAAACAGAGCCGTTTTGTCGACTCTTGATCGTCATCCCCTTATCAGTGCCGCTTATGGCGTGATCTAATCGTGTCATTGGTCGGAATTTGTCGAAAATGTTCTATTTATTGTCTGTTTTGTGATTACTTTGGTTTGTTTTGTCGGTTTTTGTGATTTTGTGTATGCGAATCGTTGACAGCTTATTTGCGTTTGTGATATAAATTGATTATCAAACCCAAGGAGCGTTTATGTTTACCGTTGCTATCGTCGCTTCCGATCCCTCGGACAAAGCCTCTGCCGCAGAGTTCGCCTCTTCCTCTTTGAATGCCGCCGTCGTCTTCCGCGATTCCGTTGCGGCTGCGCTGGAACACAGCCCCCTCTTTGACTGCATCATCGCGTGCGAAGACTCCTTCCGCGACGCCCTCAAAGACCGCTCCCTCTTCCTTCGCCTGTCCGGCACTACGGTGCTCTGTCTCTCAGACAAATTGTTCTTCAAGATAGACCTTTCCCAAAAATGCTCCTCTCGCTCCGAGGCGAGAGCAAGTGTCTTGCTCTCCTCTCTCATGGCGAAGTGCGGCTTCCGCCGCGGCACTCTCGGCTGCAGCTACATCCGAGACGCCGTCCTGATGTGCCTCTTCCTCGACGATCCCCGCCATAAATTGTCCAAAGACATCTATCCGAAGATCGCGCAAAAACACAACGTCCGTCCCGACAATGTCGAGCGCTCCATACGCAACGCCATCCGCGCAGCCGACTCCGACCCCATATCTCACGAACACATGCGCGCTTTGATCGGCAATGTCCGCCCATCCAACTCCGAAGTCATCTCCGCCCTCACCCAAAAATTGAGCGAAGAATTCTTCCGCGACAGTACGCGCGACTGACCACAGACAAGGCTTTGTTTCGATCCTTCACTCAGATAGGGCGAACCGCGGCAAAGCAAAACCACCTTATATATCCTTTGCTTTGAATGACGCCGCTCTCCTTGACTTGTCTCGAATTTTAGCATATAATATGTACCATAAACGGGATATGAAAAGTGCTATGCTATAAAAATTTTTCGGAGGCGGAACTATGCTCATTCACGAAGCGATCGAATTTGCGGCAGTAAAGCACAGAAATCAGGTGCGCAAGGGAACAAATACACCCTACATCGTCCACCCGATGGAAGTGATGTACATTTTGGCGGGAAACGGCTGTGACGAAACCGTCGTTGCAGCGGGGCTCTTGCACGACACGGTCGAGGACGCCGGCGCGACACTCAAAGAGATCGAAGAAAAATTCGGCAAAGAGGTCGCGGATATCGTTGCGGCGGAATCGGAGGACAAGTCGAAGAGCTGGCAGGAGCGCAAGCAGACGACAATCGACCGCCTGCCGAACGAGAGCTTTGAGGCGCAGCTCGTATGCTGTGCGGATAAACTTGCTAACGTGCGCAGTATGTATTACGATTTTCAAAAAATCGGCGAAAAGCTGTGGGAGCGTTTCAACGCTCCGAAGGAAAAAATTGCCTGGTATTACAATGGCATCGTCGATGCCCTTTCCGTTTTGGAAGACTACGAAATGTATCAGGAATTGAAAAACACTTCTGCCGCTTTATTCAAAAAGTAATCCAATAAAAATCTTGGCAGGCTTTCGCCTGCCCAATTTCTATATAGATTATCTGTTTGCGCTTTCGCGCATCGCTACTCCGCATGCAAATTTGGCGGAATCAACAGGAGAATCGGTTCGAAACGCGGTTATGATATCATACTCTTTGGACGGAGCGAACCACAATGCTTATTTTATAAAAGTATGCGCATTATCATTTTAACGCCCTCGCCCCGTGTGGGGCGAACCGAGTGGGAATAGAGGAAATCGATTTAGTATCCATACGAAATTACATCGCTCTAAAACAGTAGTTTCGCGTTGTGTTGCCGGTATATCGTTTAGTATCCATACGAAATTACATCGTCAAGTTAAAATAAATTTGTTACACTAACCGCCCTTCGGGGCTGTCGCCCACGGGGCGACTTTTTTGATGTTTGTCGGAATTTGTATTCCACGATCATATTACCGAGATCATTATACCACAAAAACCATGTATGGAAAAGAGGTTGCGCCTAAATTTTGCGATGTCGCACCTCAATGCCCCATACTCGGTACATTGTTTGTTTTTGAGGCGATTTCGGACAAAATAAAAATACGGTTTATAATTTGCGCTGCACCGCTTGCAAAATAAGTACTGCCTACACTTTTGCCTCGATCAAGGTCGCTTTGCCGGCGAAAGAGACCTCTCCTGCCCCGGCGGGGACGAAGCAGGTGTCGCCGCGGCGAAGCGTGCACGCATTGCCGGCAGCGGTGACGGAGCACTCTCCGTCGACGCAGGTGAAAGCGGAGAAGGACCGATCGGTGACCTCGGTCGAAGTGCAGCGCGCCGTGTCGTACGCGACGGCGGTGAAGTAGGGGCACGCGCCGAGCAGCTCTACGCCGTCGGAGAGCTGTTTTACACCCTCGCCCGGGCGGCAGACTGCAGAAGTATCGGCGACCTCGAGCGCCTTGGCGATGTGCAGCTCGCGCGGTTTACCGTCGGCGCCCACTCTGCCGTAGTCGTAAAGGCGGTAAGTGAGCGTGCTGTTTTGCTGTATCTCATAGACGAGCACGCCGCCGCAGATCGCGTGGACGGTGCCCGATTTGATGAAGAGACAATCTCCCTTTTTGACCTCGATGAAGTTGAGGAGTTCGGTGATCGTGCCGTTGTTGAGCGCCTCTGCAAGTTCTTCTTTCGTGACCTTGCGTTTGAAGCCGCAATACATACCGGCTCCCGGCTCACACTCGACGACGTACCACATCTCCGTCTTGCCGTACTGCCCCTCGTTGGCGAGCGCATAGGCGTCGTCCGGATGTACTTGCACGGACAGATCGGATGCGGCGTCGATGAGTTTGACTAGGACGGGAAAGAACTCGAACTTTGACGTCTCCGTACCCAAAGCCTCGGGGTGAGCGGCGAGAAAATCGACGAGGGTCATTCCGTCGTATTCTCCGCCCGAGATGACGCTGCTGCCCGACGCGTTTGCCGCGACTTCCCAACTTTCGGCGACGCTGCCGCCGTCCTTGCCGTATTTTGCCGCCAATTTTTCACCGCCCCAAATATACGATTTGAGGACGGGTTTGAGTTTCATAGGATAGATCATATTACCTCCCGAAGATCAATGTGACGCAAGTGCCCTTGTCGACCTCGCTTTTCACGTCTATCTTTGCGCCGTAATGATCGGCAAGTTGTTTGACTATTGACAATCCGAGCCCCGTGCTGAGCGCCTTGGAGCGGGTGCGCGCGGTATCCACCTTGAAGAAGCGCTCGAAGATGCGGCCGATATGCTCGGGCGCGATGCCTATGCCGGTGTCCGAGACCTCTATCCTCGCCCCGCTGCCCTCGGGCGTCAGCGCTATCTTTACGCTGCCTCCGCGCTTGTTGTACTTGATCGCGTTGGAGACGACGTTGGAGAGCATCGTAAACATGTCGTTTTCGTCCGCACTGCACTCGGCGCTGCCGTCGATCGTCACCGACACGCCCATCTCCTCCGCCTGTACGGCAAGTCTCTTCACGACCTCGCCGCAAACTTCCTCGACTTTGAGCCTGCGGATGTCGCGCGGTCTGTCCGAACTGTCGAGCTTGCTCAAACGCAGCATGTTGTTGATCAATTCGAGCATATCTCCCGCATTTGCGCGGATCTCCTCAATGCATTTGGCGCGCTTTACGGGCGACAGCGATGGCTCGGCGAGCAGCTCGGCATAGCCGGTGATCGCGGTGAGCGGACTTTTGAGCTCATGCGAAGCGTTGTCGAAAAACTCGCTGCGCATCTTGCTCATATTTGCCTCGTAGGTGACGTCGGTGAACAGCAGCATCGAACCCGTCTCGCCCCATCCTTCCGGCCAATGTTCGGGCTCGGCGACGTTTTCGACGCGGTACGTCCTGCCGTCCCGAGTGATGTCGACGATCGTCCCCGACCGCCCTTCCTCCAGCGCGGAATATATCTTGTCCTGCTCCGTTCCCTCGCCCAAAACCGTGCTCAGATCGACGCCGACAAGCCCGGGATTGGACCCGAAAATGTCCGAGAACGCGCCGTTCGAGATGATGATCTTGCGCTTGGAATTGACCGCTACGATCCCCTGATCGACGTTGGAGAGAATGAAGGTGTTCTTGACCTGTTCGTTCTTCAGATTTTTGATAGTGTCGTCGATATTGCGCGCGGCGACGTCGATGTTTGAGACGATCTCCTGTACGTCCTTGAATCGCGACTTGTAGGAAATCTCGCTGTAATTGCCCTTGTTGACGTTCTCGAGCATCGTCCTCAATTTGTCGAGCGATTCGGTCGCAGACGTGATATAGTTGCGCGTGATAAAATAGGTCGCGAGCGTGATCACGATCCATCCCGCCGCGCAAGCGCCCGCGAGAAGCCAAAAGTTGAGGTCGTTGAAATCGATGTCTATGCCATAGACGACGATGATGTCGCCGAGCGCGGCATTTTGCACCGCGGTGTATGCGACATAGAGCGTTTCGCCCTCGCCGTAAAGCCGCTGCAATTTGTAGCGTACCCCTCTTTCGAGCACGTCCGCCGCATCTTCCGCGTCAAGCCCTGCCTCGCTGCCCTGTTCGAGCACGTTGTCGGCGATCAGAGTTCCGTCTGCGGACAGCACGCTGATCCTAATCAGCGCGGCGTCGACCTCGTCGACGCGTTTTACGAGCTCTTCCTGCGACTCGATCGCGGCGAAACCGCTTTCGTTCTCTTCGATGACGTTGTCCAAAAGACGCTTCGCGCCGACCACGTTGACGACCGTGAACAGCGCGAAACAAAGCAATACGCCGATGAAAAACAACACCGCCGAGATCAAAAAAATTCGTTTGAGCAGATTCTCCTTCATTCGGACGAAAACTTGTAGCCGACACCGCGAACGGTGACGATATGCTTCCCTGCGGCGGTGTCGCCGAGCTTGCGCCTGAGCGACTTGATGTGCATATCGAGAGTGCGCGTCTCGCCGTAGTAGTCATAGCCCCAAACGCGGTAGAGCAACGTCTCTCGCTTGACGACATCATCGGCGTTCTCCATCAGCATATGGAGCAGATTGTATTCTTTGAGCGTGAGCTGAACGGGCTCGCCGCCCACATAGACTTCGTGTTCTTTGTCGTTGATCGTGACCTCGGCGACGGTGATCACCGTCGGCAGGACGTTGCCCGAATGTTTGCGCAGATTGGCGTTGACGCGCGCGATCAACTCCTTCATCCCGAACGGCTTGGCGATGTAGTCGTCCGCGCCGAAATCGAGACCGTCGACCTTTGCCTGTTCGTCGCCTTTCGCGCTTGCGACGATGACCGGGATGTCCGCCGTCGCGTCGGTACCTTTGAGTATGCGCAGCGCCGCAAGCCCGTTCATCCCGGGCAGCATGACGTCGAGGATGATCAGATCGCAGTGTCTGTTTTCAAGCGATTCGAACATGCTCTCCGCGTCCGAAAAACAATATACGTCGAACTGCGCCGCGTCCAACGCCATCTCGTACAGATCGCGAATGCTCGCGTCGTCTTCGACCACAAAAATGATTTTCTTCATACTTCCCTCTCTCCTTTGTTACTGTCATTATAACAAAAAACCGCGCGCTTGTAAACCATAAAACGAAAAGCCGCCCCCTCCGGGACGGCAAATTCGCTCGCTAACGTCAATCGGCGGAGTCGCCCGCACCGAAAATGTTGAGCACGAACGTGTGCAGACCGTCCGACCAAGTCGAGAAATCGTGCCCTCCGTTCGTGAGATAGAACTCATGCTCTATCCCCGACTCCGTCATCATCTCGTCGTATCTCTGCGTGACGCCGGCGGTCATGAAGTCGAGCCTGCCGATGTTGAGCAATATGTAGCGGAAACCGCCGTGCTCCGGCTCGACGACGAACTCGTCAAGCACGGGGTCTTGCACCCCGACCGAGACGATGTTGCGATTGAAGCTCGCCGACGAAAATGCGCCGATGTAACCGAACGTGTCCTGATAGGTGAACGCCGAAAGGAGCGCCTCTCTTCCGCCCATAGAGAATCCGGCGACCGCGGTGTCCCACTTGCCGGTCAGCGTAGGATAGTGCTCATCGATGTACGGTTTGAGCACTTCGACGATCTCTTCGCCTGTCTTGTCATAGACCTCGCTCACCTCTTCGGACAGCATCGGCGGTGCGACTTCGTCCTCATTGACGATGCTGTTGACCCCGACGACGATCATCTCGGGCGCGCCCTCGAACAATTGCGCGTTGCGAACGATCTCCGCCGCGGAACACAGATCGAACCAAGTGCTTTCGTCGCACATCAAACCGTGGAGCAGATAGAGCACCGGATATCGCTTGCCCTCAGCCATGTCGACCGGCAAGAGCACCGTCGCGTGCTTTTTGCCGCCGGCGACCTCGGAATAGTATTCTATCTCTTGCACCGTGCCGTATTCAACGCCTTCGGCGCGATCGCAATAGTCATCCGGTTGCACCGGCTCGACCGGTTCGGGGGCGGGCGTCTCCTCGCCCCCGTCGCCGCCTTGATTTGCATCTTGATCGTCGTCGGCGTCTTGTTCGCCGTCCGCGTCCTGTTCGCCGGAAGGCGTCTCTCCGCCGACATTCGTCTGTCCGCCGCCCGGCGGAGTCTCGGGGACATTCTCGTCCTGTACGCACCCGAACGCCGTCACAAGGACAAGCACCAAAATGAGGATGATGGGCAAAGCAAGTCTCTTCATAATTTTCACCTCTGTTCTCAGTCTATCACCCGTATGCGCGCGCGTCAAGTATTTCAAAAACATTTCACCGATAAATGCCGCGCAAGAATTATGCCTTATTTGCTTTATATCTGCAAAATACCGCAAGTTTGAATACTAAATATTCTTAAATCTGCATTTCATCACCGCTGCCGATGCCAACGGCGGCACCCGCCGATTGACGTCGTCGCAAGCATATGCTATAATTGTAGCGAACAAGAGGCGATCATGGACAAGGAACAAAAACACGAACAGCAAAAGACAAATTTGATATTGCGCATCGTCGGCGGCGTCATAGCCGCGGCAGGATTGCTCATGGCGATATTCGGCTTTGTCGACATATCGTCCATCTCCGAAAGCGGCGAAATGCCGCGGATCTGGCTGCTCATGCTCGGATTGCCCGGCATCGCGATAGGCGGAATGTTGCTGATGCTGAGTTTCAGGCGCGTCGGCAGCGGCAATGTCGTAAACTCACCCGGTGGTCACATCTCCCCCGCCGCGGTCACTCCCTCCGCCTATCGCCCGCGCGCGGCTGCCGTCTGTCCGTTCTGCGGGGAGGCGATCGACGCGGACGCGCAATTTTGCGACAAGTGCGGCAAGCCTCTGTGCAAGTTCTGTCCCGACTGCGGCGAAGCCAACTCTCTCGACGCTTGCTTTTGCAAAAAGTGCGGCAAACCTCTTTCGGACGGCGCGCAAGATCCGTCTCAATTTTAGGCGCATGTGTCGATAAAAGCCACTTTTTGATGTTTTGGCAAAAGGCCTGCATTTCTTTTGACACCCCTATTCGGCGCCGCTCCTCACATCGAGAGCGGCGCCGAACGTTTTTCATTCGCTTCGCGTTGCGCTCGCACGCTTGACAATCGCGCGCGCTTTGGGTATAGTAAAGTCATGATCAAAACGGCACGTCTCGACACAGACCCGTCTCTCGGGAAGATCTTCCTCAAATACCTGTTCTCCGGCATAGGCAGCGCGGTGATGGTGTCCGTCTACTCCATCGTCGACTGCATCATGGTCGGACAATACGAGGGGCCCGACGGCATGGCGGCTCTTGCCGTCATCACCCCGGTGTGGACGATCATCATCAGCCTCGGACTGTTGTTCGGCATAGGCGGCTCGGTGATCTTCGCCAAATTGAGAGGCGAAGGCGATGTACGCGCTTCAAACGAGATCTTCACGATCACCCTGATCGGAGTGGGCGTGGTCGCAGCGGCGGCGTGGGCGGCGATCGCCTTCGGCGACGCGGCATTGCTCAAACTTGCCGGCGCGAGCGACGCGATACTCCCCCTTGCGCAAGACTATCTCAAATGGCTCAAATTCGTCGTACCGCTCTTCACTCTCGGACAAGTGTTCGCGGCGTTTTTGCGCAACGACGGCGCGCCTGCTCTCGCGATGATCGCGACCGTGTCGGGCGGGCTGTTCAACATCGTGGGCGACTACTTGCTCGTGTTCACCGCAGACATGGGCATAGAGGGCGCGGGGCTTTCGACGGGGCTCGGGCAATTGCTCGCGTTCTGCATCATGTGCTCGCACTTCTTCTCAAAACGCAACACTCTGCGTCTCGTCAAACCGCGTGACTTCTTGCCGCGGCTCGGCAAGATCGCGGCGACGGGCTTCCCCTCTTTCGTCGTGGATATCGCAGTCGGACTGCTGTCCATCGTCTTCAACAATCAGATCATGAAATATCTCGGCGAGACGGAGCTTGCCGTCTACGGCGTGATCATCAACATCAACCTCGTCGCGCAATACATGTCGTACGGCGTAGGACAGGCGATACAGCCCCTCGTCTCGCGCTCTTACGGCGCGGGCGACCCGACGACGATCCGCAAGACGACGCTTTACGGCGCGATCTCGGCGGGCGCGGTCGCGGCGCTCTTCCTCGTGTTGTGCGAGGCGGCGCCAATGCCGATCATGCGCATTTTCATGTCCGACATCACGCCCGAGATCGAGTCGATCGCGCCGACCGCGGTCAGGATCTACTCTCTGTCCTATCTCTTCCTTCCGCTCAATATCTTCGTCACATACTATCTGCAATCTATAATGCAGGCGCGCGCGTCGTTCGCGATCTCGCTGCTGCGCGGATTTGTGCTGTCGTCGCTGTTCGCGTTCGTCTTCCCGTTGATCGCGCCCAAGGCTCTTTGGTGGGCGACGCTCGCGGCGGAGACGGTCACGCTTGCGGTGTCCGCGGCGCTGTTTGCCGTCTACACAAAGAAGCTGCGCTCCAAACTTGCCTCCGCCGCGCCGCCCGAAGAGGCGAACCCTCTCGTGCCGACGGACGAAAACCTCGACGGCGATCGATGAAAAATCACGGCTCCCGGTCAAACGGGGAGCCGCATTTTTTCGATATGGTTTCGTTTTTCAAAAGTTGATCACGCCCAAATGCTCGAGCAAGATCTTGACGCCGATCAATATGAGTATGAGTCCGCCGATGAACTCCGCCTTCTTTTCGAACTTGTCGCCCAGCTTTGCGCCGATCGCGACGCCGATCAGCGACAGCACGAACGTGATCGCGCCTATGATCGCGATTGCCACCCACACGTTGACTTGAAGGAACGCGAACGTCACGCCGACCGCAAGCGCGTCAATGCTGGTCGCGATCGCCATCAAAAGAAGGGTCTTGAAGCCGATATTGAGCGCCTTTTCCTCCTCTCTCTCCTCTTCCTTTTGGAAGCTGTCCCAAATCATCTTGCCGCCGAGTAGCAACAGCAAGCCGAACGCTATCCAATGATCGTATGCGGTGATATATTCTTCGAAAGTGGACGCGACCGCCCATCCGATCAAGGGCATGACCGCCTGGAACACCCCGAAAAACAACGCGATCACAACGGCATATTTCAAGATGAACTTCTTCATCTCCACGCCCTTGCACATCGCGACCGCGAATGCGTCCGCCGCAAGCCCGAGCCCGACCAGACAGATCTCCAATATCGACATTTGCTCCTCCCGTCCGCTCTATAAAAAAATCACACATAGAACGAACCTATGTGTGAGTCTTGTCATTTAATATAAGCCACGCCGAAGCGAGTATGTTGACTTATAACGAGCGTCTCGCCGACTACTCCCTCACTCGCATAAAGGATAGCACATCGCCATCGGCGTGTCAACGGATTTCGTTATCTTTGCGCAACATTGCAAAATACCCTCTTGAAAAATCGATCTTCTCATTGTATAATAAAGGCGGAGGAAAAATTATGAAAAAATCCATCTTTATCGTCGTCGCGATCGTCGCGGCTTTTGCGATGCTGTCGCTGCTTTCCGCCTGCGGCGACGACGCGCCTTTGCCCACGAACGACCGCGAACTGCTCGCGTACAGGTCGGAGGGCGAATACACCGTATGGTCTTTCAACATCCGCCTCAAAACGGCTTTCGAATACGGCACACAATGGGATGAGCGCAAGGCGGACGTCGCCGAATACATCGACACGTCGGGCGCGGACGTGCTGTGTCTGCAAGAGGTCACAAAGCCGCAATACGACGACCTCAAAGCGGCATTGAAGAATTATCAGATCATATGGTATCCGCGCGACGGAGGCAGCGACGCCGAAGGATTGGCGATCCTCTACTCCGCCGACTTCACCGCGACGAGCGAAGAGCGCTTTTGGCTGTCCGAAACGCCCGACGTTCAATCGAAGGGTTGGGGCGCGGCGTATCCGCGGATATGCGTGCACGCGACGCTCAAACACACGAGCGGCGACGTCCTCGACGTCTACAACGTCCATCTCGACCACATATCGGGCAATGCACAAACCAACGGCATAAAGCTGGTCTTGGAGCGCGCGCTCGCCGCCGGCGGCAACGCGATCATAGCCGGCGACTTCAACGCCGACACCGAGAGCAAATGTTACGCGGCGATCTCCGGAACGTTCACGGACGCGGCGGACGCAGGCAACTCTCTTAGCGGTTACACCTACAACGACTGGGGCTTTTTCGATCACACCGGCGACTCGCCCATCGACCACATCTTCCTGTCCGAAAACCTCACCCCAAAGGTCTTCCGCGTACTTTACGACCACATCGACGGAGTCGACGGAAAGTACTATTCCGACCACTACGCGATAGGCGTGCGCTTTGCCGTCGCTTGACGCAAAGAAAAGCGGCTTCGAACGTTCGAAGCCGCTTTTTTGGCGCCTGTGTGCGTTATTTGCGCTTTTTGAGTTCCTCGGGGATCTTTTTGCCTCTGAAATAGACCTCTTCGTCCCGCTCGTCGATCGGTCTCATCACCCTGCACGGCGAGCCGACCGCGACGACGTTCGCGGGGATGTCGCGCGTGACCACGCTGCCCGCGCCTATGACCGTATTGTCCCCTATCGTCACGCCGGGGAGCACGATCGCGCCGGCGCCTATCCAGCAATTTTCGCCTATGCGTACCGGCGCGTTGTATTGCGCGCAGATCTCTTTGCGCAGTCTCGGACATACGGGGTGCCCTGCGGTCGCTATCGTCACATTGGGACCGATCATCGTATGACTGCCGACATAGATGTGCGTGTCGTCGACGAGCGTCAGCGAAAAGTTGGCGTAGACGCTGTCGCCGAAGTGGACGTGTCTGCACGCCCAATTGGAATAGAGCGGCGGCTCGATATAGCAGTCCTTGCCGATGTCGCCGAACATCTCCTTCATCAACCGCTGTCTCTCCTCCTGCTGCGACGGACGGGTCGCGTTGAAGTCGTACAGCTTTTCGAGCAGCCGCTGCTGCTCGTCCACGAGGTCGCACAGCGAAGAGTCGTAGAGTTGTCCCGAGTGCAAAAGTCGTTTGCTGTCCATATTCACCTCAAAAAAAGGGACCGCGCCGCGGTCCCCCTGTTTTTTGTCATCTCAAATGGATTTGAGCAACGGTCCCAGCTTGGGGATGGCGCCGGGGATCCCGCCCAAGATGCGCATAAAGCCCTTGAACGTGCTCCTGTCGTCGTTGAGGATGTCCAAAAGGCCGTTCGCCATCTTCTCGCTCATCACGCCCATCGACATCGCGATGAAGTTGCGGATGGGGATCTGGAGCGCCATCGCCTTCATCATGTTGGCTTGACCGGCATTCTCGCCCTCTTTGGGCGCCTCGTCCTCGTCGCCGCCCATCATCTTCATGATCAGCTTGCAGAACTTCGCGCCCCACTTGGTGTGCTTGCAGTCGTCGAGGCAGTTGTAGATGTCGATCGGCTTGGTGAGATCCTGCTCTCTGACCGGCAGTTCGCCGTACAGCGCGCTCCACTCCTCGTCCGAGATGTTCTGCACGTCGGCGGTGTAGTAGGACGGAGCGGTCTTGCGATAGTCGGGGATCGCGGCGGTGCACTTGCTGTCGACGGTGAGCTTATCGCTCAGTCTGATGTCGCGGCCGGACGCACCGACGAGGATCTCGAACTCTCCGCTCTCGACCTGCCAATCGCCGAGATCGACGTTGTAGAACGCGAACGCGCGCTTGCCGAGTTCGATCTCGACCGTCTTGGATTCTCCCGCTTTGAGGAAGACCTTGGCAAAACCTTTGAGCTCTTTCTCGGGGCGGAAGATCGTCGACTCGACGTCTTTGACATATACCTGCGCGACCTCCGCGCCGTCCACGTCGCCGGTATTTGTGATCTTGAACGAGACGGTCACCTTGCCGTCGTCGTCGATCTTCTTCGCCGACAATTTGATGTCGGAATACTCGAACGTCGTGTAGGACAAGCCGAAGCCGAACGGGAACGCAACTTCCTTCTTTGCGGTGTCGTAGTAGCGATAGCCGATGTAGACGCTCTCCTTGTGCTCGGACGCTATCTTGTTGCAATAGTTGCCCCATGTCGGGTTGTCCTTTTCGGAGAAGGGATAGGTCTCCGCCGTCTTGCCGGACGGGTTGACCTCGCCCGCAATGATGCGTGCGACCGCGGTGCCGCCCGCCTCGCCGCCGAGCAGCGAATTGAGCAATCCCTTGACCGATTTGAGCCACGGCATCGCGATGACCGAACCACCGGCGAGCACGACGACCGTGTTGGGGTTGGCGGCTGCGACCGCCTCGATCAGCGCGTTGTGGCAGCCGGGCATGTCGATCGACGTGCGGTCGTACCCTTCCGCCTCAAACTCTTCGGTGAGACCGGCAAAGACGATCGCGACGTCCGCCTTCTTCGCCTTTTCGACCGCCTCGGCGGTCAAGGCGTCATCCACCTTGTCCACGCCCTTGACGTAGCCTTGCGCATATTCCGCCTTGTAGCCGAGCGCGCACAGCGCGTCCCAGGCGTTGTCCAGTTTGATCGCATTGATTATGCTCGAACCTGCGCCCTGATAGCGCGGCTCCTTTGCGAGCTGACCTATGACGGCGATCGTCTTGTCCTTTGACACGGGCAAGATCTTGTCGTCGTTCTTCATCAAGATCATCGAACTTTCCGCCGCCTCTTGAGCGACCTTGTGGTTGCGCTCGTAGTCGCACTCATCCTTTGCGTTCTCGAGCGTCGCCTTGGATTTGAGCACGAGATCGACGATGCGGTCGACCACTTCGTCCAGCTCCTCCTGTTTGAGCGAGCCGTCGGCGATCGCCGCCTTGATCTTGGGCTGATTATACTTGCCCGACGAGGGCATCTCGAGGTCGGTCCCCGCCTTGATGCCGGGCACCCTGTCCACGCTCGCGCCCCAGTCGGTGACAACGAGACCTTGGAAGCCCCATTCGTCGCGCAGCACCTTCTTTTGCAGCCACTCGTTCTGCGAGCAATACTCGCCGTTGAGGCGGTTGTACGCGTTCATGATCGTCCACGGCTGAGCCTCTTTGACCGCGATCTCGTATTGAGTGAGATAGACTTCGCGCAACGTGCGCTCGTCGGCGCACTCGTTGACGATCATGCGGAACGCCTCCTGCGAGTTGACCGCGAAGTGTTTGAGCGACGTGCCGACGCCCTTGGACTGAACGCCGTTTATGAATGCTGCGGCGCACTTGCCCGCAAGATAGGGGTCTTCGGAGTAGTACTCGAAGTTGCGGCCGCACAGCGGCGATCGCTTGATGTTGGCACCGGGACCGAGCAGCACGGATACCTTTTCTCGAATGCACTCGTCCGCGATCGCGCTGCCCATCTTGAACGCGACCTCGGGATCCCACGAGCAGGCGACCGTCGCCGCCGGAGGCATGCAGGTCGCGGGCACGGAGTTGCCGAGCGGAGCGCTCTTTTTCTTTTTGTCCTTCTTGTCTTTTTTGTCGTTCTTCTTGCGCAGACCGTGAGGTCCGTCAGTCAGCATGATCGACGGCAAGCCGTACTTTTCGAACGGCTTCGTGGTCCAATAATCTTTGCCGCAGACGATGTCCGCCTTTTCTTCCAAAGTCATCTGTGAGACGATCTCGGGATGTTTCATACTTTTCCACCTCTCCCTTTGGGGCATTTGATTTTATGGATTTATTATAACACGCGCGGAGACGTTCTGTCCATAAAATAAAAAGGGTGTGCGCGTTTGCGCATACCCTTTTTGTCCATAAATTTTGCCAATATTTTACATTGCACGCGCAAAGGCTCGCGCACGCGGCGATCAGCGCCGCCGCGAGCATTGCCGCAAAAAGTTTTTCATGGTCCTTGCCCTGTCGCTATTTTCCGTTGTTTGCGGACCGTTCGCTCTGTTTGAGACTGAGCCGTACGAGCCTGTCCTTGCTCGCCATCTGTGTGATCACGTCCTTGACGCACCTGTCGAGATCGCTGCCCTCCGAATAGTCGGCTTTGAACACGAAATCGACTCTGCCCTCGCCGATCAGCCGCTCGCACACCTGCGGTTTGCGGCCGGAATAGACCCCTATCGAACAGCCGCCGCCCACCTTGACCAATTTCATGCACGGGATGTCGGTCACTCCGTCCCCGAAGTAGATCATGTTGCGGAATGGCACCGGGCGCTCGTTTTCGGGCACATATTGATTGATCGTGCGGTCGTCCCACAGTTCCAGAGCCTGCTTGTTGATGCGGTAGAGGAATTGAGTTTTGCCCGTAAAGTTGACCGCGACCGCAGGCCATACCGCCGCGCCGTTCTCGTCATAGTGGAATTCGCACGCATATATGCGCTTGAACTCGTCCGCGATCGCAGTCCCCTCGATGATCTCTTTGAGGCCCGACGAGATGATGTAGTGTTCGATCTGCACGCCCTGTGACTTGCCGTACTCGTTGATCCGCGCAAACCACTCGGTCACACCGGGAAAGAACTCCACGCTCTTGCCGAATTGCACAAAATTCTCGCGGCGCACCGGCCTCTCCGCCGCTTTCGATGCGCGCAATATCTGATACATATATGCGAGCACGCGGTCCATCGGCGCGTCGGGATTTTCGGCAAGCTCGGTCGCCTTGTTCCAAAACGCGTCCTTTTTGACCCCGAGGTTGGGGATGAGCTCGTAATTCTGCATATCGGTCGTGCACAACGTCTTGTCGAAGTCGTACATCAATGCGATCGTGGGGATCTTGTTCTTTTTCATATTCCTCCGAAAAGCGCACCCCGAAAGGTGCGCCTTGTCATGTTCGGTTACTTGTCCTCGGGCGGAGCGTCGTCCTTCACCTCTCCCGACCCGTCGTCGACGACTTCGGGCGCGTTCGGCGCGTCGGTATTCATATCGGCGGCGTCGTTACCGTTTGCGGCTTCGCCGCCTTCGCCCGTCGCACCGAGAGCAGCTTGCTCCATCGCGATCTCCGCCTCGACGTTCTCAGCGATACCGACCGCCTCAGCCTCTTCCTGCTCGTTGCCCTGCGCAAGACCGCGCTCACGCAATTGACGCACGACCTCGGCGTGCTCCTTCTTGCCCAGCTTGTAGAAGAGGAGCGTGATGAACATCAACGCCGCGGACACAGCCGAGACGATGAACGCTACATTGTAGTAGTTGAGCGCGCTCTCGACGGTGGCGGCGTCGGGCGCCCAAAACTCATCTTCGGGGATCGTGCTCGGCTTGACAAGGTTTGAAGACTGATAGCCCATCGCGTCCTTGACATACGCCATCACGACGATGCCGATGTTGGTGAACACGAGTACGAGCGCATAGAGGAACGTCTGAATGAAGCCCTCGAGACGCTTGCCCGTCTTGAGCTGTTGATAGTCGGACAGCTGCGCCATCATCAGCGGCTGCAGCGACGCGATCGCGTTGAACAGCGAGATGAACCGCAGAAGCGTGATCACGACGACGCTCCAAGTGCCCTGCGGAATGTTCTCTATGCCGATGCTGCCGAGGATGAGATATCCCACCGTGTTGCAGCCTGCCCAGAACATCAAGATCGTGCGGCTGTTGAATTTGCGCGTCATCAACGGCAGCAAGATCATGTTCGGCGTCGCGGCAAAGCCGGTGATCATCGTGAGACCGCCGAAGATCGCAAGACCCGTGACGACGTCGACCTCCCCGAGCTCGGTGACCGCATATCTCAATCTGCCGATATACTCGGCGTCGATCTCGACGACCGTACGGCAGCAGCCGAGAATGAGCGCGAGCGTCAAGACCATCAGCGGCTTGTTTTTGACGACCATCTTCAAGCCCTCGATCAAGCCGACCTTTTCCTTGTTTTCGTTGGTGACGATCAGCCTCTCCTTGACCTTGAACAGGCACATGACGAGCGCAAGTCCGACCGCCGCATAGACAAAGCCGAGGATGCGATACGCCATATACTCTTTGCCCATATCGGTGAAGATGCTTTTGATGACATTGCCGAGCACGTTCATGACCGTCGGCGAAAAGCCTATAACGAGACCTATCGGCGACCAAATGTCCGCACGTTCCTGTTGATTGGGCGTGACGACGCCGGGCAGCATATAGTAGGTGTTTTGGAAGAGGTTCCAAAGAATGAGCGTCGGGATGCAGGTGCAGTACGCATATATGACGCGATTCCGCTCCTCGGCAAATTGCGGCTGCCATGTCGACAAGATCGCAAACACCGCGAGGATGGGCGCAAGGATCAATATGAACGGCTTATATCTGCCGAACCTGGTGTTGGTGTTCTGCAACAGCTTGCTGAAAAACGGCTGGATGATGAGTCCCAGCACGCTGGCGATCAAACATATCCACGCACCGTGGATGACGTTGAAGTTGTAGATCGTCGGGATCTGCGTCGCGGTGATGAGACCGGACACGACTGTGACGACCGTGCTCATACCGAACGCGCTTCCGGCAAAGCAGGCTATCTCTTTGAGGTTGAGATATCTGCCCTTGGGCGGCGTTTTCCAAAATACTTTGAGTGTCTTGGGAAGTTCTTTGATCTTTTCTTTGAGTGTGGGCTTGGCGTCGTTGTTTTCGCTCATAATCTCTCCCTTTTTGCGCCTTGGCGCATTTTCTTTAATAAAAGTTTAACACGCTCTCGCCCGATAGTCAACGAATATTTCCCTTATTTCTGTTTTAATTTATGCAGCCGTTCCGCTCTTTCCGCCCGATCTCGGCGCGCGGCACGGACGGCGAAATCGCGTTTGAGCCAACCTCCATCTTTCCGGATCCGATGTTGATGTGTCCTAATATTTTTTGGTGCCCGTGTCGATTTTAACCATTTTTTGTCTGTCGCCGAGCCGTCGGACTTCGACAGCTCTTTACAACAGGCAAACTCGCTCTTCTTTTCGGTTGAAGCGGCAGCTCCCGACAATATCCGTCGAATAAAAATAAAACTTTAAAAAACTTGCTTTCTTTCGCCTCATCGTGTTAGAATAGGTGTAGTACCGCATCGAGGAAGATTATGGCAAGCACAATCAAACGCAAGATCAACGAAGGCATTACCCAAGTCAAAAACGCCGCCTCTTTCATCATCACGGACGTCACCTCGCACTGGAGCAAACCCGGCAAGGGCAATTACGTCTCGTACAAGGAGATCCTCAACTACTCCATCGGTGGAATGGGTCAGAACATGCTCATATATCTGCTCGGATATATGGCTCTCGGCGTCACCAACACGCTGTTTGCATCGACCATCGGCATACGCCCGATGCACTTGCAGAACATGCTCACCGTGCAGACGATCCTCAACATCGTCTTCCAGATCATTCGCGGCAAGATCGTCGACAACACCAACACACGATGGGGCAGGTTCCGACCATATCTGGCGATAATGGGCGCGCCGCTTGCGATCATCAGCGTCATTTTCGTCTTTTTGCCGTTCGAATCGATGTCGTACAGCGACAAATACACGGCTGTGTTCGTGTTCGCGATCGCGATATCGATAGGTCAGCCGCTCTATCAGACGGCATATACCAACCTCGGCAGCGTCATCTCTCCCAGCACCGCCGAACGCTCGAAGGTGCTCGCCATCAGTTCTCTGATCTATTCGTTCGCGCCGACCGTCTATCAGCTTTTCGTCCCGATATTCTCCAACCTGACCGGCGGATTCACCGACATCAGGACATACAAATTCATCGTCGTACCGATCGGTATCCTCGGCGTATTCCTCAGCTTCTTCGCATTCTTCGGATGCAAGGAGCGCATCGTCTCGTCCAAGCACTTCGTCAAAAAGGTCAGCATCATCGGCGGCTGCGTCGCCGTGTGGCGCAACAAGTACTGGTGGCTGAGGACCGTCTCCACCTGGTTCAACTTCCTCGAAGGCGCATATCTCGTGCTGTTCGGCTGGATCTACATATACGGTACGCAGGATATGAACGTGTACGGGATCTTGCAGACGGTGCTTTCGATCGCGTCGGGGCTTTCGATGTTCGCGACGCCGTTCTTCCTCAAATGGCTGGGCAACAAGGGCATACTGCTCTTCCACAACGTGCTCAACATCGTTTTCATCGGTTGTATGCTCGCGTGCTACGAGATCCCTCTTTTGTACTTCCTCTTCCTGTGGATCAACACCTTCATCAACCAATTGCAGCTCGTCTACAACCCGGTGCTCAACGCCGAGGTCAAGGACTCGATACAGTGGCAGTCGGGCAAGCGCGTCGACTATATGCTCGAAGTCGCTGCGCTGATCGGAACGCCGGTCACGATCCTCACGGGCTATTTCCTGCCGTACATCTACGAGTCCTACGGCCTCACCGTCAACTATGACGTGCTGTACGACCCGAGCGTACGCAACAGTCTTTTCTATATGTTGTGCGCGCTGTCCATACTCGGCGCCGCGCTCAACCTCGCGCCCTATTTCCTCTACAATCTGTCGCGCGAGAAGCACAGCATGATCGTACTCGCGCTCAAATACCGCGCGGCAAACACCGACTACCGCACCGGCGATCTCACTCCGCATCAGGTCAAAGATCTCGTCGAGAGCTACAACTATATGGTCGAACGCCGCGACGCCGCGCAGCCCGACATCAAGGAAAAGAAGGAAGAGATGAAGGCTGCAAAGGCTGTGTTCAAGACCGCGCAGAAGGAATACGAGGCGCTTTACGAGCGCATCGAAAAGGATACTCCCAAGGGCGAAGAGGTCGTCAAAACGGACGAACTGCTCGCGCTCGAAGAGATCTATCATCAGCAGAAACAGGCATACAAAGACGCTCGTTTCGCCTACAAGGACGCGTGCAAACTCAAACGCGACAAAGAGGCTATCGAAGAATTCATCATTCCCGAGATCGGCAAGTGGGACACCCCCAAGATGCAGGTCAAACTTGCTCTGTCGCGGGCTGTCGTCGCGATCGACAAAATCGATGTCGTCTCCACTCCCCTCGACCTGTCCGGCGTTCAGGTCCCCGATCTGACCGAATGGGCGGCGGCGCTCGCCGAAAAGAAGCGCGCCGCTAAACAGGCTAAACTCGACAGGCGCGGCAAGGGCGAGACCGCTCCCGACATGACCGAGTGGGCGCAGAAAAAAGCGGCGCGGATGACCAAGTCGCTCGAAGCGCTGATCAAACGCACCGCTTTGCGTTACCGCATCATGCAGAAGTTGTCCAAACTCTTCTTCCCCGAAGGGCTCGTGTGCGATTACGAGGAGGCGTACAGGAAAGAACTCGAGGTCGTCTGCACCACGAAGGAAGAAAAGAAGGCGCAGAACAAGCGCATCCGCGCCGCGCAGTTCAAATACAACAGATTCGCTTCGGCGTACAAGCTGTATATCGAAAGCGAACAGGTCATCCTTGACTACGACGACCGCAACAACTTCTTCGACCACATCCTCGGCATGTACGACGAGTGCGTCGCCGAAGCCGCCCGCATCGACCGCGAGGCGGAAGAAAAAGCCCGCGCCGAAAAAGCGGCGAAAGACGCCGAGATCGCCGAAATCAAGCTTGAGCGCCGCATCCGCAAGGACGCGAAAAAGGACGCGAAGGCGCACGGCGCGGCTTTCGACGAGGCATATCTCGAAAAGTTCAAGCAAGAACACGCGGACGACTACGCTGCGCCGACCACCGCTGCCGACGAGTCTGCGGACGGCGCGCCGCCGTGCGATATCGGCGCGGACGACGCTTTGCAGGACGCAGGACAGACGTCCGACGACGCATCCGACGCAAAAAAGGAGGGCTCCGACAATGAAGACTAAAAAACTTATTTGCATCGTTTCGGTCACGGTCATAATGCTCGCGATCGCCGCTACGGCGATGACGGGCTGCACCACCAAGCTCTCGGGCGACGAAGCGTACGACATCCTTATGGAAGCTCTCGATCTGTCGCTGACGGGCGATATGTACGGTCCCGCCTATGACCCCGAGACGAGCGAGACCAACGGATACATCTTCGCCTACAAAGAGGCGGTCCGTTCGGGCGACGTCATCACCAACACCAACGTCAACGTCCACTGCGACCAGGACGCGTCTTACAACCTTCATGTCGACGAGGACCTTATGGTCGACCTCTATCAGGAGACGTGGAACGTCAACGCCGTCACCGGCGGCGCCGGATCGAAGATAGGCGATTTCGGTTTCATCGTCGGTCCCTACCCCGACGCCGATTCGAAAGTCGAGAGGATCTACTACACCGAGAACAGTTCCGACGGCAGCGGCAAATACGGCAATGTCAAGGTATATGACGAGATGACCGCCGAGGACTTCATCGCGAGCGAGTACTTCCGCAGATACAGCCTTGCGGCGCGCCTCGAAGAACTGCGGCAAATGCCGCGCGACGCCTTCGTCTTCGATGAATACGAAGACGACGTCTATCAGCAGATCAACCTCGTCAAGATCACCTTCACGGTCAGTCAAGAGTATATCGACAGCTACTATGCCGCAACCGGCAAACAGTCCATATTCGCAGGCAGCTCCTATGCGGAGATAGAGCTGACATTCGGCAGGTTCAGCAACATCTACGTCTATCGCCAGGAAAATCTCGGCGGCAGCTTCTTCAACCTGCCGCAGGAGATCTACAGTCTGCAAGTCACCTACCTTGGCAAAAACGTCGCTTTCCCCGGCGGACATGACGGCAAGAACGACGACGGCAGCCTTATCTACCCTCTCTGCGAGGGATTGTTGGAGAGGACGGATTTGGCGTTTGCGAAGGCAGTTGTTTGACGGGACACCCTTTCAGTTCCGCGCTCCCTTTGGGGCGCGGACTTTTTCACCGCTTTGGACGGATCTTTTGCAATCTTTTACGCCGTCTGTCGCTTGCATACCGGCAGGTAAGCGGCGTTCCACACGGCGCAAAATCTTTGCAAAATCTCTCGCCCAAAGCTACTTGGTTCTATCTGACAAATTAGTCTGCTTCAATCAGAAATTATATGGTTTAGCGGCGAAATGGTTCCCCGGGGTACCCCCTTCCCACGCGGCATTTTCTGTTCCGCGCGACGCGAAGTGCAACATTGTCAATAAAAAGCAACTTTTCGTTTTGACTGTAGGCAAGCGGATAACGTTATGATACTCAACTCTGCCGCCTCTACGAGGCCGCAAAAATCGACACTGAAAATCGCGGCGGACGTGATCCAAAACAATTCGAAAAAGCAAAAAAATATGAACACATCCCTTGACAGCTTGCAACGGGAAAATAATTGCGCTGATCTCAAATTAAATTTGATGTAATTTTTGTCAAGAGTATGAGCACAAGTTTTTGTTTTGTCGGCAAACTTCCGTCGTCTTTTTGCTCACGGCGTCAAATGAAATACAGCATCCCGAGCGCCGCTGAGAGAAGTATCGTCGCGATGGGCGGCATTGACCGCTTGCGAATGACCTTGTAGAGCACGGTGCATATCACGAGCGTGACCAAGATCGCCAGCGCGACCCAATCGAAACTGCCGACCGCGTCAAAGTCGTTGTATTGCGCATAGAGGCAATAGACGATCATCAACAGACCTGTCGAGAGTATCAACCCCAAGATGACGGGCGTTATGCTTGCGAACGCGGATTTGACGTAGCGGTTTTTGGCAAACGTCTTGAACACCGCCGCAATGACGATGATGATCAAAAACGCCGGCAAAACTATCCCTATCGTTGCGACCAGCGATCCGAGGAAACCTGCCTGATCGGAACCTACAAAGGTCGCGATGTTGACCGCGATCGGTCCCGGCGTCGACTCGGCGATCGCGATATAGCTCATCAATCTCTCGGCGTCTATCCAGCCGCGCGAGGTCATCTCCTGCTGTATCAGCGAGATCATTCCGTAGCCGCCGCCGAACGACACGACCCCTATTTTGAGGAAGACGAGGAAGAGTTCAAGATAGATGCTCATCTTTGCCCTCCTCTTTGCCCTCTTCGGGCGCGTTTTCGCGATACATGTCGCCGTTTTCGCCGTCACCGACAGCATTTTGAGCGTCTTTTCCCCGCGCCTGTTCGGCGTCCTCGGTCACTCCTATCGCCCTTTTCAATTGTTCGCCGTCCGCCTCGTTGGGGTCCTTGACCGCAACGGCATAGGGCAAGCCCTTCTTCTTGCTGCGTATATCGGCCGCCGCCTGCAAGACGAGTCCCAGCACTCCGCCCGCCAAGATGAGCCAGATCGTCGAGATGTCGAGGCTCAAGATGTCGATCAGCGACGCCGCCGCGAACGCAAAACAGAACACCGCCCAAAAGAGCCCGTTCTTTTTCGCCTTTTTGAGCATGTTGAAGCCGGCGGTCGCGATCATGACCGCGACTCCGACGTTGATGCCCTTGAACGCATACGCGACCGCGGTCAGCGCCATGAAGCGGTCGTAAAAAATCGATATCAGATAGATGATGACAAATGACGGGATGCAGACCGCCAGCGTCGCGAAAAACGACCCGACGACCCCCATGATCTTGTACCCGACAAACGTCGCGCAATTGATCGCGACCGGTCCCGGCGTAGATTCGGCGATCGTGATGATCTCATAAAGCTCGACCTCGTTGATCCACTTGCGGCGAAACACATATTCGCGCTCGATAAGCGGTATCATCGCGTAGCCGCCGCCGAACGTGAACAGCCCTATCTTGAAATAGGACAAAAAGAGGCCGAGCAAAAGCTTGCACTTTTGCCCGGTCGTCATGCCCGAAGAAAACTTATCTCTTGTCGAGCGGCTCATATTTGCGTATCTCGACAATGTCTTGATAGGCGGGGCGGATGATCTTGTCCGCGTTGATCAGCTCTTCGAGACGGTGCGCCGACCAGCCGACTATGCGCGCCATCGCAAACATCGGGGTGTAAAGCTCCATCGGAATGCCAAGCATGTTGTAGACAAATCCGCTGTAAAAGTCGACGTTGGCGCTGACGCCCTTGTAGATCGCCCTCTCGGACGCGATCGCCTTGGTCGCAAGCCGCTCGACGCGCTCGTAAAAGTCGTAGAGTTTCGACTTGCCCTTCGATTGAGACAGCCTCTTGATGAACTCCTTGAACACCTGCGCGCGCGGGTCGGACAGCGAATAGACCGCGTGCCCCATGCCGTAGATCAACCCCTTGTGGTCGAACGTCTCCTTGCGCAAAATTTTGAGCAGATAGGCGTATATTTCGTCCTCGTCTTTGAGGTCGTGCACATTCTCGCGGATGTTGCGCATCATCTGCACGACCTTGATGTTGGCGCCGCCGTGCTTGGGACCCTTGAGGGACGCGAGCGCCGCCGAGATCGCCGAATAGGTGTCCGTCCCCGACGAGGTGACCACGCGCGTGGTGAACGTCGAGTTGTTGCCGCCGCCGTGCTCCATATGAAGTATCAGCGCGAGGTCGAGCACGCTCGCCTCGAGCGGCGTAAAGCTCTTGTCCGGACGAAGCATGCGCAAAAAGTTCTCCGCCGTCGAGAGGTCGGGATCGGGGTGGTGTATGTAAAGGCTGTCGTCATTGATGAAGTGGTTGTACGCGTGATAGCCGTAGACAGCCAGCATCGGGAACACGCTGACGAGCCAAAGGCATTGGCGGATCACGTTGTTGACGCCGATGTCGTCAAACTTCTTGTCATAGCTCGCAAGCGTGAGCACGCTGCGTTGCAGACTCATCATCATATCCTTGCTCGGCGCTTTGAGGATGACGTCCTTGGTGAAATTGCGCGGCAATTTGCGCATCTCGGCAAGCAGCGTCTTGAACTCTTCCAGCTGTTTTTTGTCGGGCAGTTCGCCCAAGATCAACAGATACGCGATCTCTTCAAACCCGAACCTGTCGTCCTTGATCAGCCCGTTCACAAGGTCGTTGATGCTGTATCCGCGATAGTAAAGTTCGCCGTCGCAAGGGATGTGCTTGCCCTCGGCGTCCTCCTTGTAGGACACGATCTTGGAGATGTTGGTGATGCCGGCGACGACGCCCTGCCCCGACTTGTCGCGCAAGCCGCGCTTGACGTGGTACTTCTCGTACAGCGAGGTGTCGAGCGCATAGTCGCGCCTGCAGATCTCCTCATACTTGTTTATGACGCTCTTTCCGTCGATCATGGTTGCCTCCTCATTCTTCTTCGTCGAAGACGACGACTTCGTCCGCGGTCGACGTGACCGCATTGACGACCGCCCTCTCGACCGCTTTGACCGCCGCAGTCTGCAGCAGCGCAAAGTTGACGACGGGCATCCTGCCCGCGGACAGCGCGAACATCGTGTCCCCGTCGTAGTCGGTGTGTACCGGATATATCGTCCTCGCGAGCCCGTTGTGCGCGGCGGACGCGAGTTTGTTGGTCTGTACCTTGTTCAGCTTGGCGTTGGTGATCACGCAGCCGATCGTCGTGTTGCCCATCAGGAATTTGAAATATTCCCCGTCAAGCAACTTCTTTTCCGCAAACGCAAAGCTGCCGTCCGTATTTTTGCACCCGGCGACGATCTCGCCCTTTTCGGGATCGAACACATCGCCCAGCGCGTTGACCGCCACGACCGCGGTCACATATGCGCCGGCGATCTTCTCGGTCGCCGCGCCTATGCCGCTCTTGCAGCAATACTTCATCCCGCGCAGCTTGCCCACGGTCGCGCCCTTGCCCGCGCCCACGCTGCCGAAGACGGGCTTTTCGCTCAAAGCCCTCTCGCAAGCCTCGTATCCGAGCGCGATGTCGGGATAGTTCAATTCCTTTTCGTTGAGATCGAAGATGACCGCCGCCGGCACGATCGGGACGACCTTGCCCGACACCTTGAAGCCGTATCCTCTCTCTGAAAGCCACTTCATCACGCCGCAGGCGCTCTCCAGCCCGTACGCCGAACCTCCGGTCAACACGATCGCGTTGACGCTCTCCGCCGCCTTTTCGGGACGGAGCAAGTCGGTCTCGCGCGTGCCGGGACCGCCTCCGCGCACGTCGACGCCGCCCATGCACCCCTTGGGGCACAAGATCGCGGTCACGCCGTTGTGGCCGTTGTCGGCATGCCCTATCTTTATGCACCCCGGCAGTCTGACCTCGCTCACAGCTTTTTCAACACCTCGCCGACCAGCTTCATATCGCATTTGCCGGCATATTCGCTCTTGAAATGCTTCATCACCGCGCCTATGCTCTTGTCGGGCAAAGCCTTGATGACGCTCTTGATCTCGTCCTCGCTCATCATCGCCGGGATAAAGCGCTTGACCGCCTCGACCTGCCTGTCAAGCTCGGCGACCTTCTCGGGACGATTCGCCTTGACAAAGCCGTCGCGCTCGTCGTACAATTCCTTTTCCGTCTTTTGCAAAATTCCCACAACGTCCGCCTCGGTCAATTCGCCGCCCTTGGCGCGCTTTTCGATGCCGGCGAGCATGATCTTGTTCAGCACCACGCTGTAAACGCCGGACACGACCTTGTCGTGCTGTTTCATTGCCTCTATTCTTGCCGCCTTGATGTCCTGTTCCAACATAAAATGCTCCTTTCAATGCCCCGAAACGAGGCACTTCATTCAAAACGCTTACATACTATTATACACATTTGAGCAAAAAAGTCAAGCATTGCTTTTTCCGCCCCTCGGCGCGCCGCATTCGTTCGGCGGCAACAAAATGACGACCTCTTTCGAAGTCGTCCCTTGTACATTTGGTAGCGGCGATCGGATTCGAACCAATGACCTGCCGGGTATGAACCGGCCGCTATAACCAACTAAGCTACGCCGCCATAATGGTTGCGGGGGAAGGATTCGAACCTACGACCTTCGGGTTATGAGCCCGACGAGCTGCCACTGCTCCACCCCGCGACGTTTTCACCGCCTTTGCGGATGCTGTATCATTATACGGCTTTGACATCGTTTTGTCAACAATTTTTCGCAACTTTTATTATTGCCGAAATTTCACAATTGCTTTCATTTGTTCGGAGCATGCCAAATGCCGTTTCGCGTGCGGCGGGTTCGCTCTTGCACGACGCGATCATTTTTCGTGCCCGTGTGCGTTGTCTCAACTTATTTGACCGAGCTTGAGCTTGAGATAGCCCTCCTGATTGTCGCTTTCACTGACGGTGATCTCCGCCGCTCCGAGGAAGTCCATCACCTCGCACATCAACAATGCCGCGCCGACTACGACGTCCTTGCGCTTGGGCGGAAGCCCGACGATCTTCTCTCTTTCGTCCATAGGCACGGAATGTATCTTCATCGCGATCTCTTCCACTCTCGCCCTTGTCAGCACGGCTCCGTGTACGCGCGTCGTGTCGTAGACCTTCATCGCCTTGTCGACCGAGACGAGCGTCGAGCCGGTGCCGCCGATCGAGATCAATTTGTCGAACGTCGGCACTGCGCCGTATTGCTTCACCGTGCTTGCCGCAAGCGACTTGATCGCGGCGATGTCCTCTCCGCACAGGTCGCGGATTCGCACGCTGCCGATATGAAGGCTCTTGCCGTATTCAAGTCCGCACTCGTCTCCGACCGCCAATTCGGTCGACGCCCCGCCGATGTCGAGCACCGCCTGCCTTCCGCCCGAATACGCGCCCCAAAAGCCGAGCTTCGCCTCGTCGCCGCCCGGCAGCACGTCCACTTTGACCCCGTCGCGGGCGCAACGCGCAACAAACTCCGCTCCGTTTGACGCACTGCGCACAGCCTCTGTCGCAAATGCGTAGACGACGTCGCTCTTCTCCGCCTTTGCCTCGCTTACAAAGTTTGCGACGGCGCGGGCAGTCCTCTCGATCGCGTCGGCGCTCAATGCGCCGCTCAAACTCAACCCATCGGAAAGCCTTGTGGACTCCAGCCTTTTGCCGAGGGTAATTGTGCCGTCGCTCAACATGAGCCGCACGCTGTTGGAACCGATATCTATGACCGCGTATTTCATGCCCATATTATAACACCGCGCCGCCGCTCTCCGCAAGCCGCAAAAGCGCTCCGCGCGCTCAAAACAAAAAAATTCATCCAAACGTTTGACAAAACGCGCAAATTATATTATATTGAGTAAGCAATTGAATACGGCTCCATGGTCAAGCGGTTAAGACACCACCCTTTCACGGTGGTAACAGGGGTTCGATTCCCCTTGGAGTCACCATACCGGGTCTTTTGTCTCGGTATTTTTTTGGGGAATCGTCCCCCTGTTATGCGTATTGCTTCGCAATCCGCAACAGGCTGCACGCTCGCGTGTCTCGGCACTACCGCGCCTCGCCATTACCCAACTTGGGCGCTCGCTGTAAGGCGAGTCTTGTTGTCTCCACCAATTTCTGAAAAGGTCCGTTTTGCAGATTTTTTTGTTTTCGGCTTGGCTCTGCCGGGTATCAACCGTCCGAAATCTCTTGCAAGCCGATGCCGAACGGTTTATAATTATAAAGTACAGCACGGCGCATGGGAAAATCGGAAGATGTATTATCTGATAGTAACAAATAAAGATTTATTCCGCGACTTTATCGCAAAAGAGGCGAATTTCTGCGCCCTGATATCCTTTGAGGAAAAGGATACGCAAACGGTGTTCGACCTGTTGAGGCGGCAATTCTTTCAAGAACATCCGCAATATCCTACTAATGACGGCATTATCACGCAATACAACGTAAGCATAACGGATGATGACGGCAACCTCTATTATGCCGATTTGAAAAGCGCAACTTTTGTACTCCAAGGCAACATTAAACCTTCCGTCTATTTCGAACAACTCGACAAATTGGATGCCTCACATGCCGCGGCAGAGCAAAAACGACGCAAAATAAAGGAAAAATATCGCAAAAACACTCTTCTGCGCCACCGCTCGCTTATTCCGGGATATAAAAAATTTTCTTATTTTGACGCGCAATACGGAATAGAGATCCCTTTCCGCTTCAAAACGGGCAAAGAAACACACAAAAAGCCACTGCTTGTATTTCTGCACGGCGCAGGCGCATTAGGCGAAGAAAACGTGAAGCAATTTGCCGAATTCAAAACGGCTGTCGGACGAATAAAACGAGACTGCATTGTACTCCTGCCCCAGCAAAGCAGCGCTTTCGCCGAAGAAAACGCAGAAAACCTCAAAATATACGCCAAATCCCTGAAAAATATGATAGAGCTTTTGGCGCTGTCTTATCCCATAGATACAAGCAGAATATATCTCACCGGCATATCGTTGGGCGGCGCATGCGTCTATTATTCCCTCTACAACTGCCCCGGATTCTATGCGGCGGGCATTCCGCTGATGGGCTATATGCCGGAAGCCTATTCAGGCGTTTTCCGCAAAGAAAATTTTGCGAGAGAAAAGATCTGGGCGGGACATGCCAAAGACGACAAACTTGTCCCCGCGGACAGCGATATAAATATCTATAACAGGATAAAAGACGTGTGCTCGATAAAATTGAGCCTTTACGATCAGGGCGGACACCGGATGATGCGCGCGTTTTACAGAAAAGAGCAATGGCAGGAGTGGCTCTTTTCTCAAAGCAAAACCACGAAAATCGATTGATCGTTGGTAATAGAAACGACCTGTCCATGAATCTTTCTTATCACATAAATCTAGCGAGTATCGCCTTTTTTTGTGTTTTTGTCTACATCTGTATATTATCTTGATAATTTTATAAATGTTTTGTCGAACTTTATTGAAAACGCTTGACTTACGTCTTTCATTACACTAAACTGAAATTAATAAATCTTGTCACGGGAGATAAATTATGAGAAAAATTGCCGTTTTCGGAGTGGTTTTTGTTGCGGTTGCTTTGACTGTTTGCCTTGTCTCCTGCTCCTCTCCTTCGGCGGTGATTTACTTCTCTGTCAACGGCAAGATCGTACACTCTCAAGTCGTCACCGAGACCTCAGGCTTGGACGATTTCACCCCCTCTCTCACAAACGGTACCTTCTTGGGATGGTTCACGGATGAAGCGTGCACCATCCCTTTTTCTTTTCATGACTACATCCTCGCGGGGACGTTTGAGGACGTCACCATATACGCTCTCGTCTCGCAACAATGACACGTGCACCATCCCCATCTCCAACTCAAAACATACTTGTTTTTGCCAACACGGTTTGACTTTTGTTGCCAAAATTGTTTTCGGGCATGAAAAAAGAGTTGCGTTCCGTCCTTTCGACTGACAGCAAGCGACGCTTGCCCGCCCCCGATGGGGCTACCTCAATATGAGGCCATCACAACTCTTCGCAAATAGTATATAGGAGCACAAACATCTTGTCAACCAAAATTGTTGACTTTGCTGCACGGCCTTGTTACAATAAATTTACCAAGACTCCATAAGGAGTCGCCCGAATGGGTTAAGCTACGGCGGAATGCGCGTAGACTGCGTGAGGAACGCATGGTTGAAAGAGTAGGCCCACCGGATAACCGTCCCGTACTTGAGGCGGTTATTTTCATTTACGTCTGTCTCCAAACAAATTTGCTAAATTTTGGTATCGATTTGCGATAGCTTGCCCCGACGCAATCGGAATTTTACGAAATTACAATTTGACATTGACTTTGAATCGTGATAACATTGTTATTAGCCACCAGCCCCTGTATGGGGAAGTCACGGGGAGCTCCGCGTGAACAGGGAAGAACGTTTGGCTTTCGTGCGTAGGCTTCCCACCGACCGTCCGCAAGGGCGGTCTTTTGCAATTATGCTTGACATTCGCAACTTCTCGGCATATAATAGGCTATGGTTGACGTTCCTTTACGGGGGTGTATAACCGGCAAAGGCACCTTAATCGGCCCGACCATTATGAACGGACGGTTGTCGGAAATATTCCGTAAACCTTGCCAAGAGCGACATATACGGTCGCTCTTTTTTCTGTCACAAGGTCTGCAAAATCTTCAAGTTGTAAAATTTACGCTTTTCTCGTTGTTTTGCTTGACTTATCTCGAACATTGCATTATAATCACCATTGCAAGTGAGCCGCCTGACCGTTGATATGGTTTGCTGTGTGCTCAATACGCCTGCCCTATATATTCTAGGGCGGAGCGGCCGTGATCGGTCGCGAGCGGTCTTAACTGACCGCTTTTCTTTTTATATACGTTGGCGCAAAATCTTCGAAAATCTCTCGCCGGATACTCCGCGATTGCGTTTATCGAATCGGTTCTTTTTGGTATAGACTATTCGTTTTCCTTATTATTATGCCTCAACCAAGCCCAAAAACAGACCGCGCAACGGGCAAGTGAGAAAGCCGGGTAAGCTGCGCCCGGCGGTGAAATGTCTGCGCTGTCGCGCAAACATGAAATACGGCGGTCGTTTGACCGCCGCGTGAAATGCTTGCGCATCGCGCAAGCGTGAAATGTTGCCTTTGGCAACGCTGAGGAAGCGCGCTGTCATCGCGCGCTTATACTTGTTACGGCATAGAACCGAGTCCAAAAAATAGACCGCGCAACAGGCAGGTGAACAAGCCGACAAAATACGACAGCATTTTTGCTGTCGTTTGTTTGTCGGTGCGTAGCAGTTTTGAGCACGCTATTTCGGGATGAATTTGCGCGGCGCGCGTGCAGGGTCAATACCCTCTGCGGTCTTAGCCGCACGCCGACGCGCGCTCTCCTTCCCGCCGATGTAACAAGCAAATAAATTAAGACCGCGCAAGCGGGGTGAGGGCAAGCCGGCAAAAAATACCGACGGCGTTTTGCCGTCGGAATTTTTTGTCGGTGCTCGCAGTTGAGGCGAGCGTATTTTGCGCAGGGGCGAACCATCGACCGCGAAGGTCAATACCCTTGGGTCTTAGCGAGCGGCGGGGTGAAGCCCCTGCGTAAAAGACGCCGCCTCAACCTTGTCCACATGCGCGCGGCGCGGTCACCAAAAACGATTCAAGCATGCTGTACCGCTTCGCCGTATAGTTGTTTTTGACCATCTTCTCGAGGTTGTCGGACGAGCCGATGAGCACTGCCATCTCTTTGGCGCGGGTGACGGCGGTATAGAGCAGGTTGCGCGTGAGGATCATATAGTTACCGCTCATGAGCGCGATGATGACGACGGGGAACTCCGAGCCCTGCGACTTGTGCACGCTGATCGCGTAGGCGAGGGTGAGGTCGTCGAAGTCGCCCTGCATATATTTGACGCGTTTGCCGTCGTCGAAGAGGATGGTCATGGACGGGGCGAGGGGGTCGATCTGTTCGATGCGGCCGATGTCGCCGTTGAACACGCCCGAGCCTGCTCCTCCCTCCTCGTCCGTCCATTCGAGGTCGTAGTTGTTGACGGTGTGCATGACCTTGTCGCCTGTGCGGAAGGTGTGCATGCCGACTTTGAGTTCCGCTTTGCCGCGAGCGGCGGGATTGAGAGCCTCTTGCAGGGTGTCGTTCATGTTCTCCACGCCGATCACTCCCTTTTTCATCGGGCAAAGCACCTGGATGTCCATCGGCTTGACTGCCGCGTACGACGGGATGCGGCGCGTGACCATATCGGTGACCGTCGCGAGGATGTCCTCGGGGTCGGACTTGTTGTCAAAGAAAAAGTCGCGGCTGCGATTATTGATGACGGGCATCTTGCCGGCGTTGATGCGGTGGGCGTTCTCGACGATGAGACTGTCGTCGCTTTGGCGGTATATCTGCGTGAGATAGCTGACCGGAACGATCCCGCTCGCGATCATGTCGGCGAGCACGTTGCCCGCGCCGACGGACGGCAGCTGATCCTTGTCGCCGACCATGATCAGTCTGCCGCCGAACTTGATCGCCTTGATGAGCGCGTTGAACACATAGTCGTCGCACATGCTGACCTCGTCGACTATGATGACGTCCTCTTGAAGTTTGGAGGACTCGTTGAACATGAACTTGCCCTTGCCGTCCGAAAAGTCGAGGTCGAGCAGGCGGTGGATCGTCTTCGCCTCCACGCCGGTAGTCTCGGTGAGGCGCTTTGCCGCCCTGCCCGTCGGCGCGCACAGGCAGACGGTATAGTTGCGGCTGCGCAGCAGATGTATGATGCACTTGACGATCGTGGTCTTGCCGGTGCCGGGGCCGCCGGTGATGATGTTGACGCCCTTCATCAAACAGCTGCGGACCGCCTCCGCCTGAGATGGGTGAAGTTTGATCTTGTTGAGCTTTTCGTAGAGGGCGATCTCTTCGTCGGCGTCGAGCGGCAGACTGTCTGTGTTGTCGAGCATCGCCCTGACGTAGGTCGCGATCGACTTTTCGCACACATAGTTGCCGGCGAGCATGTCGACGGTCTCGCCGTCCTTTTCAAGCCTGACGATCTTGCCGGTGACCTCGCAGTCCTCGATCATATCGCGGATCAACGTCTCCGCGTCGAGCGCGGCGAGGCGCAGCAGCGAATCGACCTCGGCGACGAGCTTGTCCTCGGGAAGGTAGGTGTCGCCGTTCTTGTTCGCCGCCTCTTTGAGGACGTGGACGACCGCGGCGGCGACTCGAAAGCGGCTGTCGGGCGCGACGCCGATCTGAGTCGCGATCTTGTCCGCGGTCAAAAAACCGACGCCGTCGATGTCGTCGACCAGCTTGTAGGGGTTCGTCTCGATGATCTTGGCGGTGGACTTGTCGTACGCCTTGAAGATCTTGATCGCGAGGTTGAGCGTGACGCCGTAGTTTTGGAGATAGACGATCGTGTCCTGCATCTCTTTGAGCGAGAGCATGGACTCTTGGATCGCGAGCGCCTTTTTGAGCGAGATGCCCTTGATCTCGGCAAGGCGCGCGGGCTGATGCTCGATGACGTCGAGCGACTTGGAGCCGAACTTCTCGACGATCGCATATGCGGTCACCTCGCCGACGCCTTTGAACAATCCGCTTGACAGATACTTGAAGATCGCCTCGGTCGACGTGGGCGGCAGCACCTTGACGGACGTCACCGAGAACTGCTCGCCGTAGCGGCTGTTCTTGACCCAATTGCCGTCCATCTCGAGCGTCTCGCCCTCTGTGATCGGCGGGAAGACCCCGACCGCGGTGAACGGCAGCACGTCCCCCTGCATGTAGAGGACGCAATAGCCGTTGTCGGCGTTCCTGAAAATGATCTCAAGCACTGTACCTTTCATCGTAGAACATTATAAAACAAAGCGGGCGCAGAGGCAATCGTTTTGAGACGCATCGTCATCTGCGCATTGAAAACGATTTCGGCACGGTTTCAAAAAACCGCGTTTTATCGACACGGGCACCTAAATTTTCGGATATTCTGTGCGCGCGTGTTTTTCGAGCGAGTCGAGATATCTCGCGACATAGAACTTTGCCATCGCGAGGTTTTGTTCCGACCAATTGCCGCACTCGGACGGCTTTGCGCCGGGGATATCCCCTTCAAAGCCCAGCACGAAGCGGCACATGTCCTCGACGAGCGGCAGCACGTCTTTTGCGGTCAAGTCGCCGAACATGAGCAGATAAAACCCCGTCCTGCAACCCATCGGTCCGAAGTAGACGACGTCGTCTTTGCGCTCGCCGTTTCTCAAAAATGTCGCGCCGACGTGTTCGATCGTATGCAGCGCCGGCATGTCTATGACCGGCTCGCGGTTGGGCGCGACAAAGCGCAGATCGAACGTCGTGACGATCACGCCGTCGCGGCGATCCTTTCTCGAGACATAAAGTCCCGGCAGCAATTTTTCGTGATCGATACAAAAACTCGCGATCTTTTCCATCACTCACCTCACGCGCTTTCGCGCACGATGATTATACCACATTTTCCCGCGCCGGCGCAACTTCGCACATACGCCCAAAAAATTGTTGACTTTGGCGCGCGCATTATTTTATACTATTGAGGCAGGAAACCCTCGCGGGGAGTAGTCGGCGCTTTTGCGTAATTAGCCGCTAGCACGAAGGCATCGCCTTCCGGTTTAATTTCAAATGACGAGACCGCGGATCGACAAAGTCGGTCTGCGGTTTTCAAAACTATAAGAGGAGTATCATATGGATTTCTTGATCGAAAGCATCGCCAATGTGTCGTGGCAGAACGTCGTCATGTGGTTCATCGGCGCATTGTTGATCTTCCTTGCAATCAAGTTTGACATGGAGCCGTCGCTGTTGCTCCCGATGGGCTTCGGCGCGATCCTTGTCAATATCCCCCTTTCCAACGTCGTCAACGACGGTGAGACTGCGGGCATCATCGACTGGATGTTCGAGATCGGCATCGAGGCGTCGGAGGCGATGCCGATATTGCTGTTCATCGGCATAGGTGCGATGATAGACTTCGGTCCGTTGCTGTCCAATCCAAAGCTGTTCTTGCTTGGCGGCGCGGCGCAGTTCGGCATCTTTATGACGCTGCTTTTGGCGACGCTGTTCGGCTTCGGGCTCAACGACGCGGCGTCCATCGCGATCATCGGCGCGGCAGACGGACCGACCTCGATCGTCGTCGCACAGGCGCTCGCCAGCAAGTACTTGGGGCCGATTACAATCGTTGCCTACTCGTACATGGCGCTCGTCCCGATCATACAGCCGGCTGTCGTCAAGCTGATGACGACCAAAAAGGAGCGTCTCATCCGCATGGAGTACAACTCCGCGCAGGTGTCGCGCACGACCAAGATTCTCTTCCCCATCGTCGTTACGGTGGTTGCCGGTTTGATTGCACCCAAGTCGCTGGCGCTGGTCGGCTTCCTGATGTTCGGCAACCTGTTGCGCGAGTGCGGCGTTTTGAGATTGATGTCCGAGACGGCGCAAAACATCCTCGCCAACCTGATCACGCTGCTTTTGGGCTTGACGATCGCGTCGCAGATGAGAGGCGAAGCCTTCCTGCAGCTCGAAACCTTGCTCATCCTCGCGCTCGGACTTTTGGCGTTCGTCTTCGACACTGCGGCGGGCGTAGGCTTTGCCAAGGTGATGAACCTGTTCTCCAAGAAGAAGATCAACCCGATGATCGGCGCGGCAGGCATTTCCGCCTTCCCGATGTCGGCGAGGGTCATTCAAAAGATGGGGCTCAAAGAAGATCCCACCAACCACCTGTTGATGCACGCGATAGGCGCCAACGTCTCGGGTCAGATCGCTTCGGCGATCGTCGGCGGACTGATCATCAGTCTGGTGCTCGCTTGAGGAGGTGCGTGATATGAAAAGCAATGTTTTGACCAAGATCTGCGTGGGCACGCTGCTGTGCCTGATCGTGTTGCTGACGCTGTTCGCATTCGGACAGTCGGTCTGCGCCGAAGAGAGCGCGCCTGCCGACGTCCCCGCCGAGGGCGAGACCGTACAACCGCCCGCCGAAGACGGCGCCGACGAGACCCCTTCCGAAGACGCCGACGCGGCGGACGACGGAGGAATACTCGACCTGCACTTTGACAAGAACAACGTCATTGCCGCGCTCAACATCATGTGGAAAGGCGTGCTGGCGATCTTCATCACGATCGCGATCATCATCGTCGTGTCGCTGTTGATGAACAAGGCGTGCAACGCGGCGACCGAAGCGGTCAAGAAAAAGCAGGAGCGCCTCGAAGATCAAATGCGCAACGAAGAGAACGAAAACAAAGAATAAACCATACAAAAATACCGCCGCGGCGTGTTGCCGCGGCGGTATTTTTTTGTCCTCTTATTTCACAAAAGGTATTTCGTCCACATCATAGCAGCGGACATAGTCGATGACGAACTCTGAGACAAAGATCGGCTCTCCGAGAGCGCCGTAGTCGATGGTCCTGTCCCCGTCGGGCCGATAGACGCAAGAAACTGCCGAGACAGCAAGGATCACGAGCAAAGTTGTCACGGCAAATGTCGCAAACAATTTCTTCATTTTGTCCTCCTTGGCGCATACCGCGCCTTTTTTGATTATAGCGCCACTTCTCTTCCTTTTCAACCTTTTCGGCAAAAAGAGACGGCCCCGTGAGGACCGCCTCTCGTTTGAGGTTATATTATCGCCCGAGGCAAGCCTCGGTCAAAGGTGTTATTCCGACCTCAGAGCGACGACCGGGTCGCGCTTTGCCGCAACGGACGACGGGACAAGCCCTGCGATCACCGTCAAGCAGAAGCTGATCACGATCATCAAAAGCGCGTGCAGAGGATTGAACACGCACAATGTCAGCGAGCCCATATTCGCGAGGTTTTGGATGATCACGTTGACGATAGGTTGCAGGATATAGGTCACCAAGATGCCGATCACGCCCGCAAACAAGCCGACGATGAAGCTCTCGGCGTTGAACACATTGTAGATGTCCCGCTTCCGCGCGCCGAGCGAGCGCAAGATGCCTATCTCCTTTGTCCTCTCGACGACGGAGACGTAGGTTATGATGCCGATCATCACCGACGACACGACCAGCGAGATCGCCGCAAAGCAGACGAGGACGATGGAGATGATGCGAATGATCTCATTCATCATGTCGGTGGCGGTCGCGGACATGTCGGTGTATTGCACCTCGTTGCCTGCATGAGTGTCGTTCCACGCGTCGAGATAGTCGAGGATATACTCCTTGTTCTCGAAGTCGAGCGGATAGATGTTCATGCTGTCGGGGGTACGGTCGCCGCCGAGCTGCTGCATGATCTCCTTGTGAGTCGAGCCGCTCAAAGCGATGCGTCCGCCTGTGACGACGTTGTATTCGGTGTCCGCCGCCTGCGCGGCGACCACGGGCGACGCGCCGTTGACGTCGAGCAAATACTCCGTCAATTCGGGAGTGTAGTTGATGCCCTGATAGAGCAAGCCGAGCATGACGTCCGGTTTGAGACGCAGCACCGCGACAACTTCGAGCTGCGTCGTACCGTCGCCGCCCTCTTCGCAACAGCTGCGGTAGAAGTCGCTGCCGCTCTGTTTGTTGAACTGCTTGTTGCCGCTCGGCGTATCGAGTTTTTTGTAGAGAGCGTTGTTGTCGACGACGGTCAGTTTGCGCCCGATGATGTCGTCGAAACTGACCTGATCGCACTCGTCCGGATCGAAACCGAGCCCCATCAACACCTCGACGCTCACGCTGTTGTAGGTGTCGACGACCAGCACGACCTCGTTCGCCGACGACGGGAACTTCGTGCCTGCGATCATGTCGTATTGCGACAGGATGAACTCTTTGCCGCCGACCATTTGATACCATCCGATCGACGGGGTCTTTTGCTTTCCGAAGTTGCCGCCCATGATCCCGTCCAACATGCCTTTTTTGACATTGACCTGCTGATAGACGGTGTTGCCGTCCGCGTCGATCGTCGGTCCGACGACGGTGGTCTCCATCGCGTAGCCGTACGAAATGCTGCTCGCCCAGCCCTTATCTTTGACCTCATTGACATAGTCGATATAGTCTTGACCGAAGCTGTTGTCGATGATGATGTCCTCCATCATATCGGATGAATCGAAGCCGTAGACAAAGTCGTCGTCCGGGTATTGTTTGTCGCCGGCGTCGCCGGTCATACCCGAAATGATGGACATCGCGGCGTTGGTATCGATCGCGCTGCTCGCGATCTGTATCGGATAGCCGGACAGCACCGTCGTCTGAAGGTCGGTGACATAGCTTGTGAAGCCGTTGGAGATCGCCAGCACCAGCGACACGCCTATGATGCCTATACTGCCTGCGATCGCGGTCATGATCGTCCTTCCCTTTTTGGTCATAAGGTTGCGGAAGGACAGCTTGATCGCGGTCAAGAAACTCATGCTCGTGCGCTTGAGCCTCTTCTTTTTCTCCTTGACCGTCAGCTGCTTGTCGGGCGCGGCGGAAGCGATCTCCTTGCTCTGCGCCTCGGTGTTCTCTTCGGGAGTGAACGGATCGCTGTCGCCGATGACCTCGCCGTCTTTGAGCCTGACGATGCGCGTCGAATATCTGTCCGCAAGCTCGGAGTTGTGCGTGACCATGATGATGAGACGGGTCTTGGAGATCTCTTTGAGAAGGTCCATGACCTGGATGCTGGTCGCGCTGTCGAGCGCGCCGGTCGGCTCGTCGGCAAGAATGATCTCGGGGTCGTTGATCAGCGCACGCGCGATAGAAACGCGCTGCATCTGACCGCCGGAAAGCTGATTGGGCAGCTTCTTGATCTGCTCGGAAAGCCCGACCTTTGCGAGAGCTTCTCGCGCACGCCTGTTGCGCTCGGCGCGACTGACGCCGGACAGCGTCAAAGCCATCGCGACGTTGTCCAAAATGGTCATGTGCGAAATGAGGTTGTAACTTTGGAAGACAAAACCTATCCTGAGGTTGCGGTATGCGTCCCAATCGACGTCCTTGTAGACCTTGGTCGACACGCCGTCGATCAACAGATCGCCCGACGTATAGCGGTCGAGACCGCCGATGATGTTGAGGAGCGTGGTCTTGCCGCAGCCCGACTGACCCAATATCGAAACGAATTCCGTATCGCGGAATTTAAGATCGATGCCCTTGAGCGCGCGGACGACGCCGTCGCCGACGGGATAGTCTTTGGTGATGTTACGAAGTTCGAGCATAAATACCTGCCTTTTTCTTGTCGTACATCTATTTTATGCCAGAGCGTATATTCGGTCAATATATTCGCGGCTCGGACGGCGAGATTTTACCTAATTATTACATTATAATATATCCGCGGGGACGAGAGGCGGAGCCTTCTGTTTTAGCTCCGCCCCTTCAAAAACCGATATATTTGTGCGTTTTCTCAATACATGTCCTCAAAAAGCGGTCAGCGTGCTCCCATCCTCCGCCGATTGATACATCATCCAATATCCGCCTCCTCCGGGCACGGGCAGCCATTGGCGGCTCTCCTCTTTGCCTTTCGGCGGAGCGCTGCCGTCCGCGTCGGGTACGCCGTAACAGATAAACTTGACGGGGTCGCCGACCACGCCGACGACATACGCCGCCTCGCCGCCGTCATCCACCCTCACCCACTTTGAGTCGGGAAACAGCGCTTCGAGTTCGCTTGCCCTCTCTCTGCCGTCGAACAACTCTTTCAGCTTTTGTTCGATCAGCTTGAAGAACTCGCCCTGTCCCCCTCTTTGCTGAGCATGCTCATCTTCCGGCGCGCCCTGCTCAACGAGCTCCTCGGGCTCCTCTTCGGCGGTTTGCGCGGCTTTGGCGCTCTCATCTTCGGCGCTCTCGGTCGGCGGTTGAGGTTTCTCTTCGGACGTCACCTCTGTCTCCTGCCCCGTCTCTTCGGGCGCGGCTTCCGGCACGGTTTCTTGAACGGTTTTCGGTGCAAAGCCGACCGCTTCGCCGCCCGAGGCGACGAGTACGCCGTCCCCGAAGAGCGCAACTCCTCTCACTTCTCCCTCCACGCCGCCATCGCCGATTTCGACCGCTTTGCCGCCGACATTCGCGATCACGGCGTCGAACGCCGCCGCGCAGCTCGCTTCGACATAGTTTTTGCCGCCGCCGTTCACTATCTTTGCGACGCCCTTTGCCTCGTCGCCGGCTTTGAGCACAAATCTGTTGACAACTTTCATATCGCCTCCGTTACACTTCAATATAATCGAAGCGGACGCGCGATATTCCGCGAACGAACGCTGTTTGCCGCAAAAATCGGTATTGACACCACCCCACCATTATGCTATAATGCACTTGAAAGCATTCGGAGGTGACTATGCCCGAACTCAACATTGCAGTTGCGGTGATCGTATCAGTGGTGTTTGCGCCCGTCTATGCGATAGGCGTATGCTTTCTCTTCGGCGTCGGAGGGATATTGCTCGGCGGCTATCACAAGGACCCGCGCAGCGAGCGCGGCAAACGCGCCGGCCGCTACATCGTGCGGCGCGCCGGCATATTGACTCTGATCGTTCTAGCGTCCCTGCACGCATGCATTTTGACGGGCGTGCTCGGCGAAATGACGGCGTGCTATGCGCTGATCGCCGTGACCGCGGCGACGATCGCGATCGGTTTGACGTTGTTCAACCGCGACAAAAAGATAAGACAAAAATATTCCGAGCTTGAAGCGAGCGAAAGTGAATATCGCGCTTCTCACCCGGAAGAGTTTGAGCAATAAAGTGCCGATGATCTACACAGACAGCAAATTTTGCAATTTTGCAAAGTCGAGGTAGGACAGCGTTTCTCCCCTGACGTCGGCGCGCATCCCCATCTTTTCGAGCGCCGCGGCGACAGCCTCTTTTGCGTACCCGCAGCGAGCGAGATTGTTGACCAAAGTCTTGCGCCTCATCGCGAACGCCGCGCCGATCAGTCGGCGCGTCTTTTGTTCCTCTTCCCTCGGCAGCTTGTCTACAAAATCAAGTCTGACGACGCTGCTGTCGACATTTGGAGGCGGCGTGAACAGCGACCGCGGAACAAAACGCGTTATCCTGACGTCGCAGCAGAGCGCGACCGACGCGGTGATCGCGCCGTAATCGGCAGTCCCGGGTGCGGCGGCGAGACGGTCGGCGACTTCTTTTTGGACCATCACCGACATGCTCACGGGACGCACGTCCCCTTCGACAAAGCGCATCACGATCGGCGTCGTGATGTAGTACGGCAGGTTGGCGACCACCTTGAATGCGTCGCCGACCAGCGCGCGGAGCTCATCGTCCCCGACCGAGCGGAAGTCCTTGAACACGACCTTGGCGTTGCCCTTGTCCGCAAGCGTCTCGGCAAGGACGGGGCGCAAGTGCTCGTCCACTTCGAGCGCGACGACCCTCTTCGCCCTGTCGGCGAGCGCGCGCGTCAGCGTGCCCGCGCCGGCGCCGATCTCGAGCACGGTGTCCTCCGCCGTCACGCCGGCGTCGTCGGCGATTGCGGCAAGCAGATTTGAGTCGGTCAAAAAGTTTTGACCGAGCCGCTTGTCAAAGCCGAAGCCGTGTCTTTTGAGGATGTCCGCGATCTTATCCATCTATCATCTTGCGCACGCGCAGCTTTGCGCCTATCTTTTCGGCGATCGTCCGCGCCTTGGCTGTCTCCTCTTCACCAATGATGTCGACGACCGACAGCGACACGTTGCCGCCCTTTTTCACGCACTCTTCGGCGAAGGCGAGCATCAGGTCGAAGCCCCTCTCTCCCCACTCGCTGTGACAGATCGCGTCATACTTTTTCGCGTCCGTCGCGTTGAGGCTGACGCCTATCTCGTCGATGTGCGACACGATGTCGTCCGTGATATCGCGGCTGTTGATCGCGTTGCCCTGCCCGTTGGTATTGAGACGCGTTTTGAGCCCTCTCTCGTGCGCGAAGTCGGCGACCGCGCAAAGCTGTTCGACGCGGTATGTCGGTTCGCCGTAGCCGCAGAACACGACCTCTTCGACCTCGGGGTGAGCGTCGAGCACGGCGCGCGCCCTGTCGATGACCTCTTGCGCGGACGGCTCGTGGTCGAGCCAAAGGTCATACCCGGCGAAGCCATGCTTTTTGGCGGGATCGACGTCGTAGTTGCGCACGCAGAAGTCGCAGCGGTTGCTGCATCTGTTGGTCAGGTTGACGTAAAGTCCCCTGCCCATCAAGTAAACATATTGATCTTTCATTGCAAAAACGCCTTCATCTTGGGGAAGAGCGCAAGTGTGTTTTGTTCGGTGAGTTTTTCCGCTTCCTCGAACGTCATGCCCAGCGTCTCGGCGACGAACGCCAGCGTATGGCGGACATACTTTGGCTCGTTTAGCTTGCCGCGAAATGGCACCGGGGTCATATACGGGCAGTCCGTCTCGACGAGGATGCGGTCTTTGGGCACCGCGCGGATGACGTCCTGTTTTTTCGCGTTTTTGAACGTGACCGCGCCGCCGAACGCAAAATACGCGTCATATCTCGCGAGCTGTTTGACGAACTCGGCGCTGCCGCTGTAACAGTGCATCAGCATGCCGTCGGCGACCCACGACGGGTGCTCTTTGAGGATGTCGGCGAGGTCGCCGTACGCGTCGCGGATGTGGAGCGCGACAGGCATATGCAGCGAGTGCGCCAGCTCCAATTGCGCGGCGAACGCGCGTTTTTGGATGTCGCGCGGCGGCGTCTCATAATAGTAATCCAGCCCTATCTCCCCTATGCCGACCACCTTTGGCATCGCCGAAAGGCGCGCATAGAGCGCCGCCTCGTCGTCGCCGTAGTCAGCGGCGAACTCGGGGTGAGTGCCGACGATCGCGAACACTCCTTCGTTGTCCTCGGCGAGCTTTGCCGCCTGAGCGGACGTCGCGGCGTCACAGCCTGCCTCTATCAATGCGGTCAAGCCGTCTGCGTGCATGTCGGCGATGATCCTGCCGCTCTCAGGCAGCAGTCTCTCTTCGGTGATGTGCGTGTGCGAATCGATCATCTGACCTCTCCGCCCGGCGCGATCTCGCCCTCGGGCGACACGACGGACAGTTTGCCGTCCGCACCCTCGGCGCAGAGGATCATGCCCTCGGACAATATGCCGCGCAGCTTGACGGGCTTGAGGTTGGTGACGACGACAACTCTTTTGCCGATCATCTGCTCGGGCGAATAGTATGCGGCGATGCCGCTGACGACGGTGCGCGGACTGTCCTCGCCAACGTCGATCTTGGAGCAAAGCAGCTTGTCCGCCTTGGGCACTTTTTCGCACGCGACGACCTTGCCCACTTTGAGTTCGACCTTGGCGAAGTCGTCGATAGCGATCTCGCTCTTTGACGGTTTTTGTTCGACCTGTTGCGGCTTTTGCTCCTTTTCGGCGGCTTTGGCGCGCTCTTCGAACATCGCCTCGACCCTGTCGTTGATCTCCTTGGCGTCGAGGCGCGAGAAGAGGATCTCCGCCTTTTCGACGACCTTGTAGCTCTTCTGAACGCCGAACTTGCCGAGCGCCGCGAACTCTCTCGAAGTCGAGCCCAGCTCCTCGAACACCTTCGCGCACTTGCCCGGCATAAAGCACTCGAGCATGCTCGTCGCGATGACTATGCTCTCGCACAGATTGTACAGCACCGTGCGCAGTCTGTCCTTTTTGGACTCGTCCTTGGCGAGCGCCCACGGCGCGGTCTCGTCGATATACTTGTTCGCGCGGCGGTAGACGGAGACGATCTCGCCCAGCGCGTCGGCGACGCGGAACGCCTCCATATCCTTTTCAAACTTGGCATACGCCGCGGTCGCGACCGCTTTGAGGTCGTCGTCGACCTCTTCGGCGACGCCCGCGTCAAACACCTCGCCGCCGAAATATTTGTTGATCATTGCGACGGTGCGGTTGACGAGGTTGCCGAAGACGTTGGCAAGTTCGCCGTTGATGAGTTCGGTGACCTGATCCCAGCCGATCACGCCGTCGTTGTCGTACGGCATCATGCTCATCAGGCAATAGCGGACCGCGTCGACGCCGTAGATGTCGACCATGTCGTCGGCGTACATGACGTTGCCCTTGGACTTGCTCATCTTGCCGCCGTCCTGCAACAGCCACGCGTGCCCGAACACCTGCTTGGGCAGCGGCAGCCCCAGCGCCATCAAGAAGATGGGCCAATAGATCGTATGGAATCTGACGATGTCCTTGCCGACGACGTGCACGTCCGCAGGCCAATACTTGTCGAATTTGGGGTCGTTTTTGCCGTCGACGTCATACCCCAGTCCCGTGATGTAGTTGGTCAGCGCGTCCAGCCAGACATAGACGACATGGCGCGGATCGCTGTTGACCTTGATGCCCCAATCGAACGTCGTGCGGCTGACGCACAGGTCCTGAAGCCCGGGCTTGAGGAAGTTGTTGACCATCTCCTTTTTGCGCGAGACGGGAACGATGAACTCGGGGTGCTCGTCGTAGTACTTCATCAACGCGTCCGCATACTTGCTCATGCGGAAGAAGTACGCCTCTTCTTTGGCGAGTTTGACCTCTCTGCCGCAGTCGGGGCACTTGCCGTCGACGAGCTGGCTCTCCGTCCAAAAGGACTCGCACGGCGTGCAATACCAGCCGCTGTACTCGCCCTTGTAGATGTCGCCCGACTTCAGAAACTTGTCGAAGATCTTCGCGACCTGCTCCTTGTGATAGGACTCGGTCGTGCGGATGAAGCGGTCGTAGGACGTACCCATCAGGTCCCAAATGCGCTTGATCTCGGCGGAATTGCGGTCGACGAGCTGCTGAGGCGTAACGCCTGCCGCCTCTGCTTTGAGCTGATTTTTTTCGCCGTGCTCGTCCGTGCCCGTCTGAAAGAAGACGTCGTAGCCCTGCTTGCGGCGGAAGCGCGCCAGCACGTCGGCGAGCACGATCTCATAGGTGTTGCCGATATGCGGCTTGCCGGACGCGTAGGCGATCGCGGTGGTGATGTAATATTTGGAAGCCATAAACTCCTCCTCGGCGCATAAGCGCACGCTGATGTCGATTTTATATATTATATATCTTCCGCGCGCATTTGTAAAACGTTTTCGCCTCGGCGCGGCGCATATCGCGGACTGCCCGGCAGTAAAATAGCGGTATGAACGGCGTATTTTTCGTGATGATGTTTTCGTCGCTCGTGATGACGATCTTTGTCTCGCCGTCGCAGGCGTTCCCGGCGATGATAGACGGCGCGTCGGGCGCGATCGCGCTCTCGCTCAAACTTTGCGCGATCTATGCGATCTGGCTGTCCGTCCTCGACATCATGAACAAGGTGGGGATGAGCAAGGCTCTGGGCAGGGCGTGCTCGCCGCTGACGCGCAAGCTGTTCAAAGGCGAAGACGGCGAGACGCTCGACCTCATCACCCTCAACTTCACCGCCAACTTTTTGGGGATGGGCGGCGCGGCGACGCCGCTCGGGATAAAGGCGATGGAGCGCATGCAGGACGGCACGCCGCGCGCGACCGACAATATGATTTTGTTCCTCGTGATCAACGCGACGTCGATACAGCTCATCCCCGCGACGGTAGTCGGGCTTCGCGCGGCTGCGGGCTCGGCGTCTCCCGGCGACATCATCTTGCCGTCGCTCTTGGCGACGAGCGTCGCGACGGTGGTGGGGGTGGCGATCGTCAAAGCGCTCTCGGCAAAGAAGACGCGCAAAAAGCCGTCGCCGCCCGCTCCTCTCAAAGGTGCGCGCTTTGAGTGAATTTTTCCTGCCCGTGTTCATAATCGCCGTTTTGGCGATAGGCTTCTTTTGCCGCGTCAACGTCTATGACAGCTTCGTTACGGGCGCACGAGAGGGCGTCAAACTCGTGCTGTCCGTCTTTCCCTACATATGCGCGGTGCTGATCGCGACCGAGCTGTTTTCGGTCAGCGGCATGTCCGCCGCGCTCACTGATCTGCTCGCTCCGCTGTTCCGCTTTTTGGGCATTCCCGAGCAACTTTGCGAGCTGGTCATCGTCCGCCCTTTGAGCGGCAACGGCTCTCTCGCGGTGCTGGAAAAATTGATCGCCGAATACGGCGCGGACAGCTACATCGCGCGCTGCGGCAGCGTGATCGTCGGCGCAAGCGAGACCGTCTTTTATGTCTGCACCGTCTATGTATCCACGACCAAGGTGCGCAAGCTGCGCTACGCGCTGCCCGTCTCGCTGTTCTGCACCCTTTTGGGCGCGGTGGTGTCCTGTCTGCTTTGCACGTTGATGTGAGCAAGCCGATTTGTCTTAGTCTCGAACAATGACAAAGCGCGCGGATCTCGCGCGCTTTGATTTACTTTCCAACTCGCCGCCAAGCGGCGGCTTTTTGTCTTGCGAATGCGGCTCAGCTCTTCTTTGCCGCCCTCTTTTTGCCTACGATTGCGCAGACCGCCCAAAGCAGTGCGAACAGCGCTATCGTCGCCGCAAATACGATCGCGATCTCTTTGGGACCTATCTCCTTGCCGAAGAAGTCCAATTTTAAGGTGTACGCCTCCTCGATCGCCTCCGCCGCCTGCTCCGACAGACCGCCGAGGTCCTCGATCGCGCCGCGCATGAACAGTTCGCGGAAGAGCGCCGCCGAGTATGTCCCCGGCACGAACAGCGTCACATATTGCACCGCGGTCGGGAAGATGGACGTGGGCATATACGCGCCCATGAGGAAGCCTATCGCCGCGCTGACGATACCTACGAGCGCGCCGTGTTGAGAGCTTGTCTTGACCGCCTTGGAGATGAGCCCCGTGACGAGGCTTGCGGACAGCGACGACATCAACAGCGCGCCTATCAAGCCGACGACGTCTCCGAAAGACAGAGTCCAGCCGGCGATCGCGACATAGACGAGCGCGACCGCGAGCACGATACCGCAAATGCAGACGGTGATCGCGAGATTTGACAAAAAGTAGGATGCGTCGATGACGGGTCGCGCGACGGGCGACGACTTGATGTCGGCGATGACGCCCGTCTCCTTATCCTTGATGAACCGCTCCTGCGCGGAGAAAGAGACGGTGATACACGCGACGGATACGACGCCGGCGAGCATCCAATTGTTGATGATGTTGTCGAAAAGCTGCTCGTCGACGGGCACGCCCTCGAACATCGCCTTGATCGAATCGAGCTGCACGTCTTTGAGGAAGAGCAGATACAAAAACAGCACGATGAGCGGCGCGAGCAGCGAGAAGAACACCCCTGCCCTGTCGCTGAGGAAAATTTTGAGGTTGCGAAGCACGAGGCTGCCGAGCGCACGCAATTTCGTCTTCATACCGCACCTCCTTCGGGGCGTTTGCCGGTGACGGTGAGAAAGACGTCGTCCATGTCCCCTTTCTTGACCTCAAACGAGCGCAGAATGGGCGCGCACCTGTCGAGCAGCGCCTTCGCGCTCTCCCCGCCGTCGACGACGACGCGGTATGCTCCCTCGTCATAGGTCCACTTTTCGCCGTCGAACAGCTTGTCCGCGGCGCCGCTCCGCTCGGCGTAGACAGTGACGGTATCGCGCGAAAACTTCTCTTTGAGTTCGATCGGCGAGCCCTGCGCGGCGATCTTGCCCGCGTCGAGAATGACGACGTCGTCCGCGCCGTTCGCCTCTTCCATGTAGTGCGTGGTGAGAAAGACGGTGGTGTCGTGCGTGCGGCGGATATCGCCGATGACGTCCCAGACCGCGCGGCGCGTCTGCGGATCGAGCCCCGTCGTCGGCTCGTCGAGAATGAGCAGTTCGGGCGAATGCAAAAGCCCTCTCGCGATGTCGACTTTGCGCCGCTGTCCGCCCGACAGCTTGCCGTATTTCCTATTCAAATATTCTCCGAAGCCGAGCGTGTCGGCGAGTTCGGATATGCGCTTTTTCGCCTGTGCGGAGGTCATGCCGTAAAGGCTCGCGCGAGTGGCGAGGTTTGACGCGACCGTCTGCGACGGGTCGAGCACGGAATGCTGAAAGACGATGCCTATCTTCTCTCTGACGCGTTCGGGCGCGGAATCGAGATCCTCGCCGGCGACGAGCACTCTGCCCGAATTTTTGGGCAGCAGCGTGCAGATGACGTTGATCGTCGTGCTCTTGCCTGCGCCGTTGAGCCCGAGGAATGCGAAAAGCGCGCCTCGCTCGACCGAGAAACTTATCCCGTCGACCGCGCGCACCTCGCCGAATGTCTTGACCAAATTGTCGATCTCCAAAATTTTCACTCGTCACCTCTCGTGGTCAATTTGTACACCGTGTCCTTTGGGACGCCGTTGAGTTTCGCGACCCTTTTGACCGCCTCTTTTTTGTCCACGCCCGACGCGATCATCGCGGCGAGCTGTTCTTCGAGCGAGCCTTGCGGCTTTTGCTCCTCTGCGGAGGCGGCGCCGATCAGCAGCACATATTCTCCTTTGGGCTCGTCGATGACGTGCGGCAACGTCACCTCATCCACGCCCTCATACACCTTGGTGAGCTCGCGGACGATATGCACGTCCCTTTCGCCGAGCGTAGCATAGATCAACGCCAAGTCGTCATTGATCGAGTGGGGCGAACTGTACAGTACGATCGTCCCCTTTGCACTGTCACACCTTGTCAAAAGCGCCTCGGCGTCCTTTCTCTTCGGGGGCAAAAAACCTGCGAATACGAACACGGGCTCCAAAATTCCGCTCAAAGCCATCGCGGTCGCGACCGCCGTCGGGCCGGGCTCCGCCGTCACCTCGAAACCGGCGTCTCGCGCCTCTTTGACCAGCAGCGCTCCGGGGTCGGAGATGCACGGCATGCCGGCGTCCGTGACCAGCGCTACCTCGTCGCCGCGCTCGAGCGACGCCAGCACACGTCTTGCGCCCTCGCGCTCCTTGGGCTTGTAGTAGCTGACCAGCGGCTTTTTGATGCCGAAGTGAGTCAACAGCCCAAGCGTGCGGCGCGTGTCCTCGCACGCGACCAGATCGACCGCTTTGAGCGTCTCGATCGCCCTCAAAGTGATGTCGCCCATGTTGCCGATCGGCGTGCCGACGATGTGCAATCTTCCCTTCTTGTTCATCTCTCCTCTCCGTACATCTTCGCGACTTCGTCCGTATATTTGCCGTCGCTGTCCGTCACCGTGAGCGTGCGCAATTTCATGCCCTGCGCCGCGCCCTTGCGCGCAACGACGACGAACGTCTTGGGTTCGACGCCCTCGCGCGCGCGTATCAATATCATCTCTTTGACCGCAAGACCGGCGTTCTCGGTGAGCGCGCACACCTCGGACAACCTCTCCGTCCTGTGGATCAAAAACAGTTCGCCGCCCGTCTTGAGCATCGCCGCGGCGGCGCTCACTATGCCCTCAAGTCCTCTGCCGCTCTCATGCCTTGCCGCCGCGCTCTCGCCCTCTCTCGTCTCGCCGCTGCCCTGTTTGAAGTAAGGCGGATTGCAGACGACGGCGTCGACGCATCCCGCGCCGAGCACGCGCGGCATATCCTCGATGTCGCCCTCAACGGGGACGACCTTACCTTCGAGTTTATTCAGTCTGACATTGTCGCAAGCCAGCTTGAACAGCCCCGGCTGCTTCTCGATCGCAAAAATTTTGTCCGCCTGCGTCTTGGCGGTCAAAAGGATCGCGATCACTCCGCTGCCCGTCCCGAAGTCGGCGACGACGCCGCCCCTTTTCACCTTGACGAGATTTGCGAGAATGACCGCGTCGGAGGTGAAGCAATAGGACTCGCTGTCCTGTTTGAGCCTCAGCCCGGCGCATTGAAGATCGTCGATCCTTTCCATACGTCAATTATACCATATGCGCAACTTCGCAAGCAAACATTTCAATGCACGCTCATGTAAAATTTGAAAAATATGGCGCAATAGCTTGACAAAGATTACGCTAATCTTAAAGCTAAATATAAACAATTTATCAAGTGCTGCCGGTAAAGAATCGATTAGATAAACGCAACCAAGTAGCTTTAAGCGAGCGACTCGGTGCAGGTTTGTGGCGAAAGGGTTGTGAGCCGACGTGGTCGGCGGCATGTTATTATGCAATCCCCGAATGACCGCGCTCTTCGGGGATTGCCCCTTACGGGACCGCGAGCGGTGAGCGAGCGCTTGTCCCGTGGAGGGTGAGTATTGAGAGGGAACCAAGGAGTAGCGTATATGAGCCGTAGGCGATTTAGCGTAAATGACTTGGTGCCCTCTCAAAGCGAAGCCTGTGACGCGAGGTTCCGAGAGGCGCAAAGATGCCCAAACAAGCTTTATCAAACAGCGAAGAATGGTGCAGATTGGCGGCGAACAAGCGCGAGAGGCGCGGCCCAACCGGGCTCCTGCCCGTGACCGCGCCCGAGACGCGCAGATGAGACGCCAAGATGTGCCGTTATTCGCCGTTTGACGCCAAAGCGGTGAATGAAAGCCGCACCCCAAAGGTGGTGCGGAACAGAAAAGGACCGCGGAAAGTGGTGCAGATTCGCCCCATTCGGGTTGCGAGGCACAACAACACCGCAATTGAATAAAAACTAAATTTAAGACCGGCCATCGGGGATGGGGACAAGCCGACAAAAATGCCGGCAGCGTTTTGGCTGTCGGCGTATTTGTCGGTGCAAAGCAGTTTTGACGAAGAGATTTTGCGCTGAGACGAGTCGCGTCCCCGCAGGTCAATACCCTCTGCGGTCTTAGCAAGGGGCAAGACGAAGTATCGGCGCAAAAGATCTCGTCAAAACCTTGTCCTCATCCCTGATGGTCGGGCATATTCCTATACCCATTCGGTCTGCGCTTGCGCTTTTTGGGGATCTGCATGCGGCTCATCATATAGTCGATGACGCGCATCGCCTTGCGCACCGCAAGTTCGGAGCGGATGGGCAGCATGAGCGGCACATCCTCGTACGCCTTTGTGTCTCCGACGTTGCGCGGGTGATATTTGCCTGCGGCGAGCGCCGGGTCGTCGGGGTCGAGCGCGAGGTAGAGTTTGAGCGTCTTGCCTCCGACAGCCATCTTGGCGAGCAAGGTGCGACCGCTGCGGTAGCTGTCGCAACGGATGCTGTAACGGCTCTTGACCTTGCGGTAGGAGACGAGGTGCGCCTGCAATTGGTCGTGATAGCTTTGGATGACGGGCCCGAGCTGTTCCAGCCTGACGATGAACGGGTCTCTGATGTCGATAGCTCCGACGCCCTGAGCCGAATAGTATTGGACGGGCTGTTCCTGGACCGGTTCGTCCATCGGGACGGGCTGCTGCTGCCCCACCGGCTGCGGCTGAGCCGCGACGACCGGTTGCGGAGCGGGTCTGATGAAGCCGGGCTCTTGAACGGGAGCCGCGGGCGCCTCTTCGGGCAAGTCAAATTCGGAGAGGTCTTCATAGAACTCATCCAGGTCGAATAGTATTTCGAGATCGTCTGTCTTATCCTGTCTCATCTCTTCCTCCCACACGGATAGATCGGGTAATTTTATATTACTACCACTGCGGCGGATTTGTCAATCGTTATCGCGCCGATTTTGATTTTTTGCGCGTATGTGCCGATAAAACGCACTTATCGTCACTTGACGTCGGCGAAGAATTCGTCGATATAAGCCTTTATGTCGCGCCTTGTGCCGCGGTAAGGCCCCGGCTTTTCCATCTTTGCGGAGACGGTCGCGGTCGCCCAAAGCAGCGCGTCTTTGACGCTCGCGTTTTGGCGTTCGGTGATGTAGGCGGCGAAGGTGGTGTCCCCTCTTCCGCTGCGGCCGCTGAGGTTGCGCGCCCTGATCGGACAGGCATAGGTATGCGTGCCTTCAAAGGCGATGACCTCGGTGTTGTGCGTGATGACGACCTCTTTTGCGCCCCACGCGTGCAGCATCTTTGCGGCGACATATCTGTCGGGCTGACCGGTGAGGATCTCCGCCTCGGCTGCGTCCGTCTTGAGGTAGTCGATATAGGGCAAAAGTTCCTTCTTTTGCGCCCAATCCTCAAAGTACATCGCGCCCGTCTTCTTGTCCGCGTGGCGGAGCAGCGCCTGCACGTCGACCGCGACCTTGCCCTTTTGGGCGAGCGCCTTGATCAACTCGCCGTCGAAGTCTCCGTAGATGAGCCCGGCGAGGTGATAGACCCCGGTCTCCGCTTCAGGAATGTCTTCAATGCGGAAGGGGTCGGCTTGCCCCAAGCAGGTGCAGGTACGCCTCTCTTTGTCGGCGGTGTGATACTTGTTGCGTATGGACGTGCTGACGCGAGAGGGGATGCAATATATGTCCTCTTTGGGAATGACCAGTTCGGACAGCCTGCTCATATCCTGTTGCGCGAGTTTGGTGACCGCCGCGACCTTGTAGCCGCCGGCATACGCCGCCGCGGACGAATAGATCACCGCACCTCCCACCTCGACTATCTGATTGTCGAGGTAGTCGATGTTATAGTCGAGCGATATGTGCCCTATGGTCATCGTGTCGTATTGTTTCATAGTTCGACCTCAATTGCCGGACACATAATCTCTGAGATCGATCCGGTAGTACAGATAGCCGAGCCCGACGTGGTCGACCTCCGGCAGACCGGACTCGAACTTCGAAGGATCGGCTTTGTCGTAATCGCCGGTGTAGTCCCAATAGATATAGCTGCTCTCGTAGCTGTTGTCTTGTCCAAGATCCTCCGTGATCTCCGAAACAAAGCGCGTTCCGCCATCCTTACCGCCGGCATAATTGAACAAGTCTCTGACCGTCACCGAGATCGGTTCGGGCAATCCCGAGAATTCTTTTTCCGTAAGCGTCACGATGGGCGTTGCCGCTATCTTGTTGGCAAGAGTCGTGTCCTCTCCGCCGAACAATCCGGCGATATCGACGCCGAACCTGGCGAGCATATCCTGCAACACACTCTGCTCACTCTGCTCACTCTGCTCTTCCGCGTCAAGCCTGTTGATGACGATCCTCACATCGTTCAAACCTTGCTCGGAGATCGTGATGCCCGCGCTGACGAATAAGTCGTCGGGGACGAAGTGCTGCATATCTTCGCTGATCGACATCAATTCGCCTTCCGAGTTCTTAACGCCGTTCAGCGCTTCTTTGCCGAGCCTGAGCGTAAAGAGCATATCGCCGCTGCCGCTTCCGCTGATGAGTCCCGTGCCGTCGAAATACTCTTTGATCGCGTTGTATCTCGCCTCTTCCGAATATCCGTTCTGCGACAACGCAGGCGCACCGCTGCCGGGCACGATGTACGTCTGATATACGGAGACCGCGTCTTTGTTGGTTATGCCGAGCGCGTCGGTGATGTTGCTCATATTCGCGTCGGTCGCCATCTGCGAACCGATGAACGCGTCCGATATGCGCGTGTCCGCGCTCAATGCAATCGGATCGACACTGAACGGCGCGATCCTTGCGGTATATCCGAGTGCCTTGATGTCTTCGCCGTTGGCTTGATCGTAGCCGTCAAGCCCCGCCCACAGCGCCTTGATCGTGCTTCTGAACAATACGTCAGAGGGGCGCGCGTCGGAAATCGTGCCGTCCTCTTCTTCCCAAATCGCGGCGGTCGCGACCTCGAAGACATTGCCGAGCCTCACATTCTTGTTCGTTCCGTCGATGTCCAACGTGACCGCTCCGCCCGAAGTCAGCGAGTCGAACGCGTCTTTGATGTCCGTCGAGATATCTTCTTCGACGTTCTCTTTCGTCATATCCCTGTTGCCGGACAGTCTTGCGACGAAGAACATCGTCTTGGTCATCAACCCATCGTCGATCTCATTGAGATTGACCGACGTCTCAAACTCCGTCTCGCCCTCGGTGATCTCGGTGATCGTGACGAACACGGACATTTTTGTGGGGAACAGCGGCTTATACTTTGCCGCGCTTGGGTCCACTCCTTCCGCTTCGGGATTGACTGTTCCGGTGACCTCGAAGACAATGCGGTCTTTGCCTCCGACGTTTTCGATCGTACTGCTTGTGATGACGGTTTCGGTCAAGATCGAAATGCTCGCCATATCCAACTTGCCCGAGCCCTTGATCAATGCGGCGATGTCGGTCGCGTTGAACAGCGGTTTGAGGTCGTCGATCGGGGTCGTATCCTGGACCATATACGTCTTGCCGTCCTGCACGCCGTCGCTGCTGACTCTCAGCTTGCCGAGATTTGTTTTGAGCGTCTTGAGCTCATCGAGGAGAGCCGTCGCATTTTCGCTGGTCAAGTTCACATAATACTTCTTGTCCAATTCGCTTTTTACATTAGCGATATTCTCTCCGAGATCGCTGCCCGTCGTCTCATATCCGTACATTGCGTCGAGGATGGTATAAAGCTGCTCGTCGTCGATCGCATAAGTCTCTTCGAATTCCTCTTTGGTCATCTCCTCCGCAAGCTGGGGGTCATAGCTGTACGAGAAGATCTCGTTTGCGGAAATGACCTGGAAGATGTTGGGGAACAGCACGTTGTCCTTTGTAAACTCGAGGTTGCCGCCCAATCTCACGCCCAGCTCGTCGAACGCCGAAGCGATCGTATCGCCGACCATATCGCAGATCTCGTCATAATTGTCGATGACGATCACTCCGTTTTCGGTCTCCATTTCGAGGTTGACGCCGAACAGCGCGAGCAGATTGAAAATGGTCTCGAAGTCCGCCGCCGATTGTCCGTCGCCGTATTCCTCGTCGACATCGTTGATCGTGATCGTGACTTCGCTCGTGCCGTCGAGGGAGTAGTTGACGTTGAGATAGATCGCAGGCGGCAGAAGCTGCGTGACAAGGTCCGCCATCGGGTCGGACTCGCCTTCTTCCTCACCTCCGAGCGACTCTTCGACCAGCGCAAGCAGATCCGCCTTGATCGTCAACGTGATTGCGCCTGTCGTGCCGTTGTCGAGATATGCCGCCTTGAGCACCTTTGCCGGCATACCGGCGATGCCTCCTTCCGTCTGCGTGCCGAGATAGCCGTTGATCAATCCGGGCAGCGCGTTGTAATCGGCGACGGGTTTGAACTCGTCGGCGTCGTAGACGTAGTCGTCGCCCTTGTTCCAATTTTCCTTGTCCGCGATCTTGATCTGCTTGATCATGTCTTCGCTCATCAGATCTTGGATGTTGTCGAACAGCGTCTCTGCGGTGAGCACGCGTTCGCCATTTTCGTCGGTATTGTCGAAATAGTATTGACTCGTCAGCGTACCCTTCACGCCCTCGCCGTCGATGAATTTGTCGAGATTGGCGGCGAGCGTCACGTTGCTGTATGCGTCGCCGTCGTCCACGTCGGGATACTCTTCCGCCATGCGGTCGTACGGCACTTGGACGTCGCGCATGATCGCAAGGAATTGACCTTGACTGATGTTGTCCGCGCCCAAGATGGACAGCATGAACTCGATCGGCTTGGTCTGGAAGACGCCGTTGCTGTCCTCGGTGTTGGTGAAGTTGAGCATGATCGTCTCGTTGAGCGAGGCGATGGTGTTCGCGACGATGCCGCCCGCGATCTGCGGTATGGACATTGACACGCCGTTCTCTTCGGGGTCGAGAACGCCGTTGAGGTTGACGTCGACGTCGGTCATCTGCAGATATTGCCCTTGGAAGAGCTTGTCGATCAGCTCCTGCTTGCCCTCGTCTTCGACGTTGTTGTAGGTGACGTATGCCGCCCTGTCGGTGTCGTTGGGATAGACCGCAACGGTCAGATAGAGCATATCGGGCAAAATCTTTTTCAGAACCGAGATGATCGTACCGCTCATTCCGTCCAGAGTGCCGGCGAGGTCGGGCTTGCTCTCGGCGATCTGCGGGCGGAGGATGTTGTCGTACGCGTTGCGCGCAATACCTTCGATGTTGTCGCCGATGTTGACCGAAACGGTGGCAAGCACGCGCGTATCGTCTTGACGCGCGACGCTCTCGACGCCGTCGATGACGACTTGCTCGACCTTGATGAGGTTGGGGAAGTCGATCGCATATTGTTCACTGATCTCGACGAGCTGATCGATCTCGAAAGCGGTCTGCATTGCCTCGTTGAGCACCGCGGCAAGCTCCTTGTCTCCGATCTCGAGCACCTCTTTTTCGAGATCCTCGTTTGTCTGTTTGTCAAGTCTGTCAAAGTCAAACTCCAGCCTTTCGAGCAGTGCGTTGAGCGGATCGCTGCCGGTGTCCGGATTTTCGGCGTTGACGTCGTCGCCGACGCGGCTCTCTTCGCCCTCTCCTTCGGACGGCATCACCGCGTTGACGATGTCCGCGATCGTGATGTCGCAGTCCGCAGACAGATACATCCCCTCTTTGAACGAAGCGTAAAAGCTGTCGAGATCAGCCTCGGGGTCGTACGGATTGGTGACGACCTTGTCGGGATCGACCTCGTACATCTCGGACGCGAGCGAGAACGCCTCGGGCAGGCTGAGGTTGACATAGGGATATGCATATCTGTCCCACGCCCACAGCGCGCTGCCGCAGCCGACGCACGCGATGACGACCAAGAGCAGCATCACGCATACAAGCAGTCCGACGCCGGGGCCGTGATATCTGTGCACTCTGCGCTGAGGGTCCACCTTTTTGTCGTAGCGGATCTCACTTTGCTTGGGCGGCAGGTTGTAGCCTACGGTGTTCTCGAGGCCGCCCTTACCGGCGACGACGCGCTCGGACTCATAGTCCAACAGCAGGTCGTTTTCGGGACCCGCCTTGGAGACGCGCTTGGGATCGAACTTGGTGTCGATGTTGTTCAAATCGGTTTTCTTGCTCATAGATAAACCTTCTCCAAATACATTCTGCGACTATTATATCATAGCGCGCACGCGTTTGTAAATATTTATAACCACAATTTTGAAGACATTTTGGCGGCAGATTTTTCCCGGGCGGCAGATCTCCCGTTTTGCCGTTGACTATCTCGCCGCAAAGGGCTATAATGAAGATATGAAAACCTCGACCGCCAAAGACGAATTCCGCAGCGAAAGACTTCGCCTTACGCTGCTCTTTCTCGCGACCGCCGTCATCGCCGTCGCTCTCTCCGTCTTTCTCGTCTTTTGGCAGGCTTACGGTGACAACATGTTCAAACTTCTCGGCTCCAAACAGGCAAAGGCGGACGCCTATGCGGCGAGCGACGACCCAAAGGGCGGCGTCGTCTTTTTCGGCGACTCGCTGACCGAGTTCTGCGACCTCGACAAATTTTACCCCGACCTAAACGCGATCAACCGCGGCATCGCCGGCGACACCACAAGCGGCATGCTTGAGCGCGTCCGCTCCAACGTCGCCAAGCTCGACCCGTCCGTCGTCGTGTTTTTGGGCGGCGCCAACGACCTTCACCACGACGCCACTCCCGAACAAATAACTCAAAACATATCGCAAATTTTGTCCATCCTCACCGAGGAGACCACCGCGAAGATCATCGTCCAGTCCCTCTATCCTCTCAACCCGAACACCTTCCCTCGATATATGAATTTCGTCTCCGACCGCAAAAACGAAGACGTGCTCGCCGTCAACGCCGCACTGCCCGACATCTGCGCCCGCTACGGCGCGACCTATGTCGACGTCCACTCCCTCTTGGTCGACCAAGACGGACTCCTTCGTGCCGACCTCACCCCGGACGGACTCCACGTCAACGCCAAAGCCTACAGGATCATAGCGGCAAAGATCACCGAAGTTTTGTCGCTTTGAATGTCTCCGCACAAAACCGCATTATGCCGCCCTTTCCGCAGTCAAGTACAGTAACCTCTGCGGTATTAGCCGCGCGCCGACGCGCGCTCTCCTTCCCGCCGATGTAACAAGCAAATAAATTAAGACCGCGCAAGCGGGGTGAGGGCATGCCGGACGCGCTGTGCCCGGCGGTGAAATGTCTGCGCTTCGCGCAAACATGAAATACGGCGGTCGTTTGACCGCCGCGTGAAATGCTTGCGCATCGCGCAAGCGTGAAATGTTGCCCTCGGCAACGTTACGGAAGCGCGCTGTCATCGCGCGCTTATCCTTGTTCCGGCATAGAACCAAGCCCAAATTAGACCGCGCAGGCGGGGTGAGGGCAAGCCGGACGCGCTGTACCCGACGGTGAAATGTCTGCGCTTCGCGCAAACATGAAATACGGCGGTCGTTTGACCGCCGCGTGAAATGCTTGCGCATCGCGCAAGCGTGAAATGTTGCCCTCGGCAACGTACGGAAGCGCGCTGTCATCGCGCGCTTATACTTGTTTCGGCATAGAACCAAGCCCAAAAATAGACCGCGCAAGCGGGGTGAGGGCAAGCCGACAAAAAACGACAGCAGTTTTGCTGTCGTTTGTTTGTCGGTGCGAAGCAGTTTTGACGTAGGGATTTTGCGCGCAGACGAGTCGCGTCCCCGCAGCTCAATCCTTTATGGCTTAGCAAGGGGCAAGACGAAGTATGCGCGCAAAAGATCACGTCAAAACCTTGCCCTCACCCCGCTTGCGCGGTCACAAAACCTTGAGCGCGGAGAGTGGTGCAGATTCGCCCCGTTCGGGTTGCGAGGCGGCGACCCAGTGTACTAAAACGTACACGGTCAGCCGCCGAGACGTTCCGAACGGGGCGAAGGTGCGCCGCTATACGCGCTCAAGAAAAAGAAAGGGAGGTACAAGACATCTTCGTCTAGCACCTCCCTTCCTTTATATGATAAGGGGGAAAATTATGAGCTCTTGTTGATTACGGTTGCATTATACCACTAACCTTGAAATCTGTCAACTGTTTTTTGCAAATTTTTGAAAAATTTTTTAAACGCCCGAAAAGCCGTCTTTTTGCGCCAAAACGGCTTTTCGCGACAATGTCATTTGCTTTGGCTTAATTCGTTGACAAATTCCTCGATCCTGTCCATCGCCTTTTTGAGGTCGGACAGCGAGTAGGCGTAGCTTATGCGGACGAAGTCTTTGCCGCTCTCCCCGAACGCACCGCCGGGGACGACGGCGACTTTTTTGCTCTCGATCAATCTCTCGGCGAACTGCTCTCCGTCCATGCCCGTCGAGCGCACGCACGGGAAGACGTAGAACGCGCCTCTCGGCTCAAAGCAGGTCAAGCCCATCTTGTTGAGTCTGTCGACGAGGAAGCGGCGGCGCACGTTGTACTCCTCTCTCATCTCCTCGACCGCGGAGAAGTTGTCCTCAAACGCCGATTTGAGCATTTGCAGACCGGCGTATTGCGCGCTTGTCGGGGCGCACATGATGATGTATTGGTGGATCTTGAGCATCTGTTTTTCCACCTCGCGCGGCGCGCAGACAAAGCCCAATCTCCAGCCGGTCATCGCGAACGCCTTGCTGAACCCGTTGATGACGACGGTGCGCTCGCGCATGCCTTCGAGCGTGGCGATGCTGACGTGTTTGCCGCCGTAGGTGAGTTCGGCATAGATCTCGTCGGACAGCACAAACAGGTCGTGCTTTTTGACGATGTCGGCGATCGCCTTGAGCTGCGGACCGGTCATGATCGCGCCGGTGGGGTTGTTGGGATAGGGCAAGATGAGCACCTTTGTCCTCGGGGTGATCGCCTCTTCGAGCGCTCTCGGGGTGAGCGCGAACGAATCCTCCGCCCTGCACTTTGCGCTGACCGCCTTTCCTCCGCACAGCTCTACGCTGGGCGCATACGAGACATACGACGGGTCGGGGACGACGACCTCGTCGCCCTCGCCGACGAAGGTGCGCAGCATCAGATAGATCGGCTCGCTTGCGCCGACGGTGACAAAGATCTCGTCTTTGGGGTCGTATTTGAGGTCGAAGCGCACGGACATATACCGCGCGATCTCCTCTCGCAGTTTGATGAGACCGCTGTTGGCGGTATAGTGGGTGAAGCCGCTGCGGATGCTGCGGATCGCCGCCTCGCGCGCCGTCCACGGGGTGTCGAAGTCGGGCTCCCCGACGCCGAGGGACACGACGTCCTTATATATGGACGCGGCGTCGAAAAATTTCCTTATCCCGGACGGCTTGATGTGTTTGACCGTGTCGGTGAAGTACTTGTCGTAGTTCATATCAATTCTTCTCTCTTCTCTTTCTCGCGATCCAAGATGACGCCCTCGTTCTTATATTTTTTGAGGATGAAGTGGGTCGAAGTGGAAGTGACGTCCTTGAGGACGGACAGCTTTTCGGACACAAAGCGCGCGACCTCGCGCAAGTTGCGACCCTCGACGATGAGGGCGAGGTCGTAGCTGCCGCTCATAAGGTAGAGGTCTTTGACCTCTTCGTTGCGGCATATGCTGCGCGCGATGGAATCGAACCCGGCGCTCATCATAGGGGTGACGTTGACCTCGATCAGCGCGACGACCGCGTCCTCATCCGCCTTTTCGATGTCGGTGAGCACGGTATAGCCGGAGATGACGCCTTCGTTCTCCATCGCGGTGATGCGCCCCTGCACCTCCGCCTCGGTCATGCCGGAAGCGGCGGCGATCTGCGCCGCGGTGAAGCGGCTGTCCTGTTTCAAGATCTTGAGAATGGTCTCGTTTTGCTTGTCCATATTTCCTCCTCAATCGCTCATTTCGAGGTAGTCCTCGTAAGTGGTGAGCTTGTCGAATGTCTTGGTGCCGTTGATCTCTATGATACGGTTTGCGGTGGTCTGCATCAATTCCTGGTCGTGCGACGAGAACAGCAGACAGCCCTTGTAGTTGATCAGCCCCTTGTTGAGCGCGGTGATCGCCTCGAGGTCGAGGTGGTTGGTCGGCTCGTCCATGATGAGGACGTTGCCGGCGGTGAGCATCGCGCGCGCCATCATACAGCGCACTTTTTCGCCGCCGCTGAGCACGCTCGCGCTCTTTTTGACCTCGTCGCCCGAGAAGAGCATCCTGCCGAGCCAACTGCGAAGATAGGTCTCGTCGTGCTCTTTGGACCATTGGTCGATCCACTTCACGAGGTCGAGTTTACAGCCGTCGAAGAAGCTGTCAAAGTTTTGCGGCAGATAGCCCGTCGTGACCGTCTTGCCCCAGACGATCTTGCCCGAATCGGGCTTTTCGACGCCGGCGAGGATGTCGAACAGCATGGACGCCTCGACCGATCTCTCGCCGATGAACGCGATCTTTTCGCCCTTTTGCACGGTGAAACTGACGTCGTGGAAGAACCCCTTTTTGGTCAAGCCCTCGACGGTCAGCACCTCTTTGCCCAGCTCTTGCGAAAACTCAAAGTTGATGTACGGATACTTGCGCATCGACGGCTTGATGTCCTCGAGCGTGAGCTTTTCCAACTCCTTTTTGCGCGAAGTCGCCTGTCTCGACTTGGACGCGTTGGCGGCAAAGCGCGCGATGAAGTCTTGCAGCTCCTTTGCCCTCGCCTCCGCCTTTTTGTTGGCTTCGCGCGCCTGCTTTTGCAGCAATTGGTTGGTCTCGTACCAGAAGTCGTAGTTGCCGACGTACATATTGATCTTGCCGTAGTCGACGTCGCAGATGTGCGTGCACACCTTGTTGAGGAAGTGACGGTTGTGCGACACGATGATCAGCGTGTTCTTGAAGTCGAGCAAGAACTTTTCCAGCCACATGACGCTCTTTGCGTCGAGGTTGTTGGTCGGCTCGTCGAGGATGAGGATGTCGGGGTTGCCGAACAGCGCCTGCGCAAGCAAGATCTTGACCTTTTGCTTGGCGTCGAGTTCCTTCATCAGCTTGTCGTGATACTCCTCGCCGAATTTGAGTTCGTTGAGCAGCGACGCCGCCTCGCTCTCCGCCTCCCAGCCGCCGAGTTCGGCGAACTCGTTTTCAAGCTCGCCCGCGCGCACTCCGTCCTCGTCCGAGAAGTCGGGCTTTGCGTAGAGGGCGTCCTTTTCGTCCCAGATGTCCATCAACTTCTTGTGCCCGAGCAGCACGGTGCGCATGACGGTGCAGTCGTCGAAGTCGTTTTGGTTTTGGTGCAGCACGCTTATGCGCTGCCCCTTGCCGACGGACACATGTCCGCGCGTCGGTTCTATCTCGCCCGAGAGCACCTTGAGAAAGGTGGATTTACCGGCGCCGTTCGCGCCGATGATGCCGTAGCAATTGCCCTCGGTGAATTTGAGGTTTACGTCCTCGAACAGTTTTCTTCCGCCGAATTGAAGCGTCAGATCGGTTACTTGGATCATTGCGTCTCCCTATACTTTATGCGTTGCCGCAAATTTTATTTTTTGGTTTATGTGTGCGTTATCTTTACTTTTGAGGTGTCAGCACGCCCACTCTGAACACCGCCTTGCGGTATGTCAATTCTCTCTCGTACCCCTTTTGCTCGACCTCGAACATCACCGTGCCCGTCCCGTTCAGCTCCTCGCCCTCGAACAGGGTGAAGCCGTACTTTTCGGCAACGGATCTTTCATGTACGACCTCGCAGCCGTCCAACTTCAAGTCGTCGATCGCGACGCCGCTCCCCTCGAGCGTGAAGAAGACATAAAGCGTCTCTCCTTCGAGGAATACGTCCATATCTGTCGGGGTCAGCCGTCTGTCCCCGTCCTCGTAGGTCTGTCCCATGTCGAGGTAAGTCTTTTGCTCGCAGCTGTCGACCGCGAACATGATCCCTATGACGACGCCGATCACGACGAGCGTGAACGCGATCGTGACCGCGGTGCGGACGCGCCGTTTTTTCTTACGCTCTTGCTCTCTCATCCGCGATCCTCTTTGCGATCGCGCGGCACCTTTCGGCGAGCGCGTCATAGTCGGTGCCGACATCGGCTTTGCCGTTTTCAAAAACGACTTTGCCGCCGGCGACGGTCATCATCACGTTGTGTTTGCCCGCTGCATAAACGACGTCGTTGACGATGTCGTTGCCGGGCTGCATATTGGGCGCATGCAGGTCGATCAGCACAAAGTCGGCGCTGCTGCCCGGCGCGAGCGCGTCCATACCTTCCGCCCCGTAAGCGGACGCGCGCGTCGCTGCCCCGAGCACAAACTCCGCGCCCATTGCCGCCGCGTCGCCGGTCGAACACTTTTGCAGCACCGCCGCAAGGTAGGTCTCGCGGAACATGTCGAGCGCGTTGTTGCTTGCCGCGCCGTCGGTGCCGATACCGATCTTGACGCCCCTCTTTTTCATCTCGGCAAGGGGCGCGATGCCGCTTGCGAGTTTGAGGTTGCTGCTGGGACAAGTGACCGCGGCGACTCCCTTTTGAGCCATGATCTCCATCTCTGCGGACGTGACGTGCACGCAGTGGAACGCCGCTCCGCCGAAGTCGAACAGCCCCTTGCCTGCGAGATATTCAAACGGAGTCTTGCCCGTCTGCTCTTTGCAGGACGTGACCTCGCGCGCCGTCTCGGACACATGCGCAAAGAGGGGCATTTTGTACTTGTCGACCGCCCTCTTGACCGCGCCCAGCGTCCCCTCTCCGCAGGTGTACTGCGCGTGGATAGAGATGCCGTAACGCACACGGGCAGGAAAATTCTTGTAGTATTCGACGCTGTCGTCTATCTTGTCTTCGATGAACTTTGGCGACCCGTCAAAGTCGAGTATACCCTCGGTTACTACCGCCGCGACGCCGCTGTCGGCGAGCGCCTTTGCGACCGCACGCGTATGCCCGTACATCTCGCAGACGAACGTCGTGCCGCCGGCGAAATATTCGGCGCAAGCGAGCCTTGTCAGGTGGTAGCAGTCCTCGTCGGTGAGCAGCGCTTCGGCGGGGAACACCTTTTCGCTCAGCCACTCCTGCAAGGGCAGATCCTCGGCGTACGAGCGCAAGAAAGCCATCGGCGAATGGGTGTGCCCGTTCTTGAACGACGGCATGATGAGGTTGCCGCCGCAGTCTATCTCGCGGTCCCAGTCCTGCCACTCGAGCGTGGACACGGGGCTGACGCGCGCGATCTTGTCGCCCTCGACGCGCAGTTCTCCGTCGAACAGCTTTTCGCCGTCCCAGATCTTGGCGTTGAAAAACCTCATCTTCATTGGATATCTCCGACGATCTCGGCGAGCAGCGCGCGCATCTTTCCTACGACGCGTTCGCTCTCGCGGTTGACGTCCTCGTGCGACAGCGGTTTGCCCGCAAGGCCGCACGCCTTGTTGCTGATGAATGACAGCCCCATCACTCTGACGCCCATATGTCTGAGCGCGATCGTCTCGATCGCGGTGCTCATGCCGACCGCGTCCGCTCCCAAAATGCCTGCCATTTTGACCTCTGCGGCGGTCTCGAACGACGGGCCTGTGAATTGGATATAGACGCCCTCTTTGAGCTCGGATCCGCAACGCTGCGCCGCCCTTTTCGCGACCTCGATCAGTTCGGGGTCGTACGGCGCGGTCATATCGGGGAAGCGCGGACCGAAACGGTCGTCGTTGGGACCGATCAGCGGATTTGGCGCAAGGCAGATATGGTCGCGGATCGCCATGATGTCTCCGCACTCGAAGTCGGGGGCGATGCCTCCGGCGGCGTTTGTGAGGATGACCGTCTTTGCGCCGGCGAGCGCCGCGACTCTCACCGGAAGCACCGCGGTCGCGGACGAATGCCCCTCATAGCAATGCACTCTCCCCTGCAAGACGGCGACCTTTTTGCCGCTCAACCTGCCGAAGACCATCCTTCCTCTGTGCCCGTGGACGGTGGAGTCGGGCAGTCCCAGCTCGTCGTACCCGATCGAAAATTCCTCGTCGAGGTCGACCGCTCCGCCCAGTCCGCTGCCCAGCACGATCGCGATCTCGGGGACGAAGTCAGTCCTCTCGCGCAGCTTGGCGCACGCGCTCAACGCCCTGTCGAACGTCACTTGTTGAACACTCTCGAACCGGGCTTGACCAACTCGATCTTGCCCTCTTTGCACAGCGGGCAATCTTCCGGCTCGTAGGACGTGATGTCCATGCTGATGAGGTTGACGAACTTGACGCCGAAGTCGACCTTGCCGTTGCTGCGGTCGACGAGGGACGCGACCGCGGCGACCTCACCGCCCATCTTCTTGACGAGGGCGATGACCTCTTTGACCGAGCCGCCGGTGGTGACGACGTCCTCGGTGACGACAAAGCGCGTGCTTTCGGGGAAGGAGAAGCCTCTTCTCAGCGTCATCTCGCCGTTCTCGCGCTCGGCGAAGATATTGGGCTTGCGCATTTGGCGCGCGACCTCATATCCCATCAAGATACCGCCGATCGCGGGCGAAATGACCATATCCGCCTCGACGCCCGCAGCGTTGAGTTTTTCGACGAGAGCCTTGCACAGCTGTTCGCTGCACTCGGTGTCGACGAACACTTTTGCGCTCTGCATATAGGTGTCGGCGTGTCTGCCGCTGGTCAATTTGAAGTGCCCTTTGAGCACGGCTCCGCATTTGCGGTAGATCTCCAAGGCCTGTTCCGTAGTCATCATAAAAATACTCCTTTGACCGTCAGCCGTTGAGAATGAGCGAGCCGACGAGGTCGTTGATATCGATATCGTTTTGTTTGACATATTCCGCGAGGTCGCGGGCGATGTCGTACGCCGCGGTGGGCGACGTAAAGTTTGCGGTGCCGACCTGAACGGCGCGCGCGCCGCAGATCATGAATTCGAGCACGTCGGTGTACGACGTGATGCCGCCGAGCCCTATGATGGGGATGTCGATCGCGTTGAAGCAGTCCCAGACCATTTTGAGCGCGACCGGCTTTACGCAGGGACCGGACATGCCGCCGTTGTTGTTGGCGAGTATCGGCCGGCGCGTCTTCCAATTGACCGCCATGCCCGAGAGCGTGTTGATCAGCGAGACCGCCGCCGCTCCTCCCGCCTCGGCGGCGCGGGCGTTGTCGGCGATGTTCGCGACGTTGGGCGACAGCTTGGTGATCACCGGTTTTTTGCACACCTTGACGACCGCGGCGGTCACCTTTTCGACCGACGACGGCAGCACGCCGAACGCCATCCCGCCCTGTTTGACGTTGGGACAGGAGATGTTGAGCTCGACCATCTGCGCGTGCGCGTCGTTGATGCGCTCCCCGATCGCGATATAGTCCTCGAGCGTCGCGCCGGCGACGTTGGCGATGACGACGACGTCCTCGTCCGCGAGGCGTTTGTCGTCTGTCGCGAGGAAGTGCTCGACGCCGGGGTTTTGCAGCCCGACCGCGTTGAGCATGCCGCCATAAACTTCGGTCGCGCGCGGCGGGGGGTTGCCCTGTTTGGGGTTGATCGTCAGCCCCTTGGTGCATATGCCGCCAAGCGCGCTCAGCGGATAGAACTCCCCGTATTCGGCGCCGAAGCCGAACGTGCCGCTCGCGGTGATTATCGGATTTTTGAAGCGGACTCCCGCTATCTCGACTGCGGTATTCACAGCGCCACCTCCCCGATGTCGAACACCGGACCGTCCTTGCAGACGCGGACATATTCTTCGCCGCCCGCGCGTTTGACCTTGCAATTGCAGACGAGGCAGGCGCCGATGCCGCAGCCCATCCGCTGTTCGAGCGAGATCTTGGTCGGGATGCCGGCGATCTCCTCCTTTTTGGTGAGGATCTTGTAAATGATCTCGGGGCCGCAGCAGAAGATCTCGTCCGGTCTGTCGGCGCGAATTATGCGCGCGGCGACGTCGGTGACATATCCCTTTTCGCCGGCGGAGCCGTTGTCGGTCGCGAGGATGACCTTCGCGCCCTTTTTTTCGAGTTCTTCGACGAGCACGACCTTTGACGCGTCGCCGAATCCGAGGCAGACGGTGTACTCCTTGTCGGGGTGAGCGGTGACGATCGCGGGGAGCACCGCGCTGCCCATGCCGCCGCCGATCAGCAAGACCTTGCCGCCCTCGGGGACGTAGCCGTTGCCGAGCGGCAGCAGTGCGTCGAGGCGCTCCATGCGCCTGACCTCGGCGAGCCTTGCGGTGCCTGCGCCGACGACGGCGTAGCATATGTCGATCGTCCTCTCCTCTTTGTCGAAGTCGCAGATGCAAAACGGTCTTCTGAGCACATGCGCGCCGTCGGGCACGCGGACGTGCACGAACTGACCGCCCTCGATTTGGGGCAGGTCGTCGAATTTCAAAGTCATCTTCATCACTCCGTCGGCGACGCGCTCGTTTGCGAGCACGACCGCGGAGCGGTCCTTCATCTTATGCACTTGCCGATGTCCTCACGCATTGCGATCGCGGCGAGCCTTGCCGCCTCGTCGAACGTCTTGCCCGCATATTGCGGCTTACGGTACGCGGTCAAGATGCCGCGCGACGAGTTGACGATGCCGCCGATGCCGTCGCGGAAGCAGACCGCGAGATCCTCCGCCTTTCCGCCCTGCGCCCCGTAGCCGGGGATGAGGAAGAAGAGGTTGGGGTGCGCTTTGCGGATCGCCTCCGCCTGAGCCTTATGTGTCGCGCCGACGACCGCGCCGACGCTCGAATAGCCGTACTTGCCGCGCAGATCCGCGCCCCACTCGTCGACGAGGCACGCCATATTTTCGTACAGCGTCTTGCCGTTGTCCATCAGCCTGTCCTGCAGCTCGCCGCTGCCGGGGTTTGAGGTCTTGACGAGGACGAAGATGCCGCGGTCGTTCTTTTTGCAATCTGCGACGAACGGCAAGACGCCGTCGCTGCCGAGATAGCCGTTGACGGTGACAAAGTCGCTCTCGAACGGCGTGACCGCGCTGCCCTCGAGCACCGTCTCGCCGAGGTAGGCGTTGCTATAAGCGGAAGCGGTGCTGCCGATGTCGTTGCGTTTGACGTCGGCGATCGTGAACAGCCCGTGCTGACGCGCATACGCGAGCGTATCCGAGAACGCGCGCATGCCCTCGACGCCGTACATCTCATAGTAGGCGACCTGCACCTTGACCGCGGGGACGACGTCCTTGATCGCGTCGATCAGCGCAAAGTTGAAGTCCGTGATGTACTTCGCCGCGTCATAGAGCGTCTCGCACTTGCCGCGCACGTCGTCGGGCAGATAGTCGATGCAGGTATCGAGCCCCGCCACCGACGGGTTGTCCTTCTCTTTGATCTTGTCGATAAGTCTGTCGATCAGCATATTTCACCGTCCTTGAATTTGATTTTTCCTTCGACCATAGTCATCTTGACCCTGCCGAAGACCTTGCGGCCCTTGAACGGGGTATTTTTGCCCTTGGAGAAGAAGCGCTCGGGCTCGATCTCGAACTGCTCGCCGAGGTCGACCAGCACGATGTCCGCAAGTCCTCCCTTTTCTATCCTGCCGCAGGGGATGCCGACAAGCCTTGCCGGATTTTCGGTCATCAATTGCGACAGCTTTTGCAGCGTGATCGCGCCGCTCTTCACCAGATATGTGTACGACAGCGCGAACGAGGTCTCGAGTCCGCTTATGCCGTTGGCAGCGTCGTTCAGCGCGCCCTTTTCGTGCGCGGCGTGCGGCGCGTGGTCGGTGACGATCGCGTCGACGGTGCCGTCCTGTATCGCACGCACGATCGCCTCTCTGTCCCTCTCCTCGCGCAGCGGCGGATTGACCTTCGCCATCGGGTCGCCGTTTGCGGCGAGCTCGTCGGTCGCGGCGAAGTAGTGGGGGCAGGTCTCGCAGCTGACCCTGATGCCGGCGCGCTTTGCGTCGCGGATGAGCCTTGCGCTCCCCTCCGTGCTGATGTGCGCGATGTGCACCTTTGTCGACAGCGCGTCGGCGAGCACGATCTCGCGCGCAACCATCACCTCTTCGCTCGCCCTCGTGATGCCGCGATAGCCCGCTTCCGAGGCGGTATATCCCTCGTTGATCACCCCTCCCGCGACGAGCGAGAGCTCTTCGCAATGGCTGATCAAAAGCGCGTCGAACTGCTTTGCGTATTCGAGCGCGACGCGCATCGTCTGCGCGCTTTCGACGGGTCTGCCGTCGTCCGAGAACGCGACCGCGCCGGCGGCTTTGAGTTTGCCGAATTCGGCGATCTGTTTGCCCTCTTGTCCGACGGTGATCGCGGCGATGGGATAGACCTTTGCAAGCCCCACCTCTTCGGCGCGAGTCTTGACGTATTTGACGATATATTTGTTGTCGGTCACGGGCTTGGTGTTGGGCATGCAGCACACAGCCGCAAACCCTCCGGCGACCGCGGCGCGGCAGCCGCTCTCGATGTCCTCTTTGTACTCGAAACCGGGCTCGCGCAGGTGGACGTGCATGTCGACGAACGCGGGCAGCGCCGTCAGACCTCTCGCGTCGACGACCGTCGCCCCCTTGGGCGCTTTGACGTCGCCGACCTCGGCGACGCGGTCTCCGTCGACGGCTATATCTACCGTTTTGCCGAACAGGTCGGCGCCTTTGATGACGATCATTGTTTCCCTCCGAGAAGCATTTTGAGCAGCGCCATTCTGGTCGCGACTCCGTTGGTGACCTGGACGTCTTTGAGGCAATAGTCCTTGTCGAGCACGTCATAGGCGAGCTCGACTCCCCTGTTGACGGGACCGGGATGCAGGACGACCGCGCCCTTGTTTGCGAGCTTCATCCGCGCGTCGGTGATGCCGAAGAACGCGGTATATTCTCCGTAACTCGGGAAGAGCCCGACCTGTTGCCTCTCCAATTGGATGCGCAGTCCCATCACCGCGTCCGAGCCCTCGAACGCCTCTTCGATGGTCTTGCAGACGGTGCACTTCATCCTCTCTATGCCGAGGGGGAGCATCGTCGGCGGCGCGAACACTTTGACCTTTGCGCCCATCGTCGTCAAGCTCTCCATATTGCTGCGCGCAACGCGGCTGTGCTTGATGTCGCCGATGATCGCGACGGTCAGCCCTTCGACCTTGCCGAAGCGCTCGACGATCGTGAACAGGTCGAGAAGCGCCTGCGTGGGATGCGCGTGCAGACCGTCGCCGGCGTTGACGACGGGGATGTCGACGTTGTCCGCGACCAATTGCGGCGCGCCCGAGACGGAGTGGCGGATGACGATCGCGTCGGTGCCCATCGCCTCGATGGTCTTTGCGGTGTCGATCAGCGACTCGCCCTTTTGCACGCTCGAAGTCGCGACGTCGAGGCTCGCGACGGTCGCGCCCAGATACTTGCACGCGTCCTCGAACGAAGTGCGCGTGCGCGTGCTGTTTTCATAGAACAGCGTCGCGACCATCTTGCCCTTGAGTTCGTCCGAAAACTTGTCGGCGGACAGGATACGGCGCTTCATCTCGAAAGCGGAATCGAGCAGCGCTTGAAGGGTCTCTTTCGAGACGTCTTTCATCTTCAAAAAGTCTTGCAGCATAACACTCTCCGAATGTCGTTTGTAATATAATATCACATATGCGCGCAAAAATAAAGCAAAAGCGCGCGCATGCTCGGGCGGCAAGCGGAGCGCTTGAGGGCGAAAAAATACGTCCTTTGCGCCCGAAAACCCGATACAGGTCGCAAAAAACGTATTCTCTGCGAGGTCTTGCCTCAGCCCGACGCCAAAAATTTTTTCGCGTCAATCTGCTATCTTCTTCATAAACTCGTCCAGATCGATCATGCCCATCGCAAGAGCCGCGATCTTTTCGTTGTACTTGTCGATATAGCTCGTGACGACGGCGACTATCGTGCCGAACGCGGCTTGAGGATCCTCGACGTTGCACCCCTCGAACAGCGTGGTCAGTTCATATCCTATCGTGCCGTTCTCGGGATCCATGTCGAAGTTGCCCAAAAACATCTCCGAGTTGACCTTGTGCACCGCGATCGCGCACGCCGCCATCCTCTTGCCGTCGCGCACCGCGGCGGGCAGCATCGACCACATCCACATCCTGAGCGGCTTGTCGTCAAAGGTGATATGAAAGCGCATCGGCAGATCGTCGCCCTGCACTCCCGTTTCGACCGCGCACTTTTCGTCGTCGCGATCGTATTTGAATCCGATCGAATCCAAATATCCGCAAAATTTCGAGTAAAGAGACTGTTTTGTTTCCATGATTTTCCTCCTTTGCCGCTTTCGCGGTCATCGATATTATAACATATCGCTTTTGACTTTTCAATGATTTTTCGCATTTTCGCAAAAAAGAAGAACGCCCTGCGGCGCCCTTCTCTTCGATTTACGTCCGTCACTTCTTCGAGCCGACCAACGCTCCCACGCCTCCGACGACCGAGCCGGCGGCGAGCAGATACGCGCCGTACGACAGCGTCGTCTCCACGTTTGCGATGCTCCCCAGGTCGACGCCTACAAACGCGTCCGCCGCAAGGAAGGTGAACACCAACGCGAGGATGCCGCACAAGATCGCGCCTATGCCGGCGATCTTGCCCAGCAATCTGATCAATCCTATGTTGATCAAAAGTCTGACGAGCACCAGCGCAAAGCCGGCGACGGTGAGGATGCCGGCGATCCACGCAAACAGCTGCATCACCAGCGAATATTCGGGCGGATTCTCCCAATCGTTCATCTCTGCCCAATCCTCGAGCGTCATGCTCTCCGTCTTGCCTTCTATGAGTCCGCCGAGCGCCTCACCCTGTTGATGCGTCCAATCGGTGAACAGACCGACGACGGCGAGCGCCGCGCCGACGAGAGCGACGACCAACATGACGATCGTCAATGTCGAAATGCGCTTTTTAGCTTTCCTCTTTGCCATAAAGATCCTCCTTTTTGATATACTTTGGGCGGCAAAACCACGCGGTTTTGCCGCCCAAATCTACATCTTCATTCTATCACGTCTTTTTCGCTTTGTCAACGATGAGAGCCCTGTTTTGTCGGATCGTTGTTTTTGCGTCTCTTGCGTTTTTTGCGTTTGACTTCTCTTGCGAACTCGGGCTTGTCGAAGCGGTCCCAGTCGAGGTTTGCCCCCTCGGGCAAGGGATAGGCACTTTCGAACTCGTCGGCGGTCATCATCTCGATCGCGCCCTCTTTTGCGAGCCTTCTCGCGCGGTTGAACTTTGAGCACTTGCGCATCTTGCCCGTCTCGTCCTCACGCGCCAGCGACACATAGACCGCCGCCTCCGAGGGCTTGAACGTATATCCCATACCGGCGGCGTCGATACGGGTCAGCGCCCTCATCGCCCTGTCGTAATCAAAGCTCTCGAGGTTGTCCGAAAGGCAGACCTTTTTGCCGTCGTTGCGCTTGTTGATGTCCTCGGCAAAGCGCATGAACATCTCGTAATTTCGGCTGCCGCGCAGGCAGAAGTTCTCCTGTCCCGGCTTGACCTTGCGGTAGTGCGGGCGCGGAGTCTTGTCCCGCGAATCGCGCATCTCATCTGTGCTGTAAGCGTAGTAAAAGCCCTCCGTCTCGCCCTGGAAGTCGGGATTGGCTGCGACAGCCTCGTCCATATTTATACCGAGGCGCGCGCACATCGCCTTTGCGACGTTCATCGTCATCTCGGCGTCCATATCGCTGCGGTGGGCGTCGTGCGCCTCCATTCCGCACCACGTCTCGTATGCGGCGGCGAGCCTGCACACGTTTTGGCGTTCGGACAGTTTTTGCTCCCAGAGCTGAACGTCAAAAAAGCGTATCTTGGGCGGATCCAGCTTGTAGCGGTTGCACTCATCCAGCAGATAGACGACGTCCGCGGCGGTGTTGAATCCGACCGCGACCGCGCCGTCGAGCAACTCGACCAGCCTCGGGAACACGGCGTCGAACTTGGGCTTTGTCTTGAAGATGCGCCGATCGTACGCCATCATCTTGCGGACGACGAACCAATCGAACGGCGCGTCGGGGTTGATGAGGATGTCCTCGCGCGGCTCCGACACATTGAAGTTTTCGTCGGTCAGCACGAAGCCTATGCTGAACAGTTTGCCCGTTCTGTCAAAGCAATTCGCGCATTCGGTATCGAAAAAGAGATATTTCATTTTCCTCCGCGCGCCGCCCGTTTGCATTGACGGCGCGAACATGTTATAATTTTATTGTTATGGCATCCTACTACACTCACTACCGCTGCGCGCTTCGCGCGGCAAACGATCTGAGCGAACGCGGTCGCGATCTTGTCGACGGCAGGCGTGAGATCTTCCTCGCCGGCGCGCAGGGACCCGACCTGCTCTTCTATATCTTCGGCAAATACCGCGGCACGGCGGGGCGCGTCCACACCTGCGCGGCGTATGAGCAATTTTGCTCTCTCGCGCGGCTTTGCGCGTCTTCGGGCAGCGCGGACTTTGCCGCCTACTGTCTCGGCTATGTCTCGCACTATTGCGTGGACAGAGAGATACACCCCCTGATGACGCACGACGCGGCGAACTATATGCGCCGTTTTTTCAAACCCGACCTCTATCCCTCTCTGCACATGATGCAGGAGTCGGCGATCGACCGCATTCTCTTCCTGCGCGACAGAGGGGACGGGGCGCGTTTTCACGCCAAAGAGGTGCTGCCCTTCACCGACGCGTCGCGCGCGGCGACGGCGGCTTGTCTTGCCGAGGTGTGCAAGGCGATAGGCAGAGAGCTCCCGTTTGACAAGCTGTACGCCGTCCAAAAGAGGATGGCGGCATATCAGAGCGTGTTCGACAACCTCTTTTCGCCGGCGTGTCTGGTCGTAAAGGCGGCGGGCGCGCTGATCGGCAAGCCCAACTACATCTACGGCTTTGTCACCCCGCCTCTCGACAGAGGGATAGACTATATGAATGCGGAACGTCGTCCCTACCCGTCCGTGGTCGGCGAGGACGACTCGACCCCACTCGACCTCTCGGTCGATTCCGTCTTGGAGAAGGCGCACGAGCGCACGCTCGACCTTGCGGCGAAATTCCTTGCCGCGATCGACGGGCAGCCCCTCTCTCCGTCCGACTTTGAGATCTCGTTTGCGGGCAGGCGCACGCTTGCGCCGCACGAATACTTCGACGGCGCGGACAACTGAATTTTGCCGGTAGCACGAAGCCGACCGACGCGTTTTCAAGCAAAGGTTTTCGGGGAGAGCGCAATGCTCTCCCCTCTTTGTCACTCCGCCTTTTGGAACTGTTTTGCGATCTCCCTCATCGCCTTCTTGCCCTCTTCGGACAGCGGCAGGAAGGGTCTGCGGCAGTCGCCCATCTCTATGCCGAGGCACTCCAAGATGTACTTTTCGGACGCGAACACGCCGTACTTGATCAGCTGAGCGATGATCTCGTTGACCTCGTATTGAGTCGCGCAAGCGGTCTTGACGTCGTTGTTGACAAAGGAGCGGTAGATGGTGATGAACTTCTCCGCCATGAAGTTATAGGTGCTGCCGATGCCGCCGTCCGCGCCCATCGCGAGGCCGCCGATCAGCATTTCGTCAAAACCGTTGTAGACGATGGGTTTTGCCTTCATCGTCTTGAACTGTTCGAGCGCGAACAGGTCGGAGGTGGTGTGCTTGATGCCGATGAACTTGTCGGTGTGGGCAAACATCTCCTCCGCGGTGCCCTTGTCGAGATTGAAGCCGTTCGCCGCCGGGAAGTTGTAGACGATCATCGGCAGGCTCGTCGCGTCGGCGATGTCGTAGTAATATTGTTTACGCTGCTCGGGAGTGAACGCATAGTAGTAGGGCGCGACCGCGCTGATCGCGTCATAGCCGAGTTTTTCGGCGTTTTTCGCCATCTCGATCGCGTGTTCGGTGCAGACGGTACCGACGTGGGCGATCATCGTGGACTTGCCGTTGTTGGCTTCGGCCGCGTACTCGAACAGCGTCTCTCTCTCCTCTTTGGTGAGCAGCAGTCCCTCGCCGGTGGAGCCGCCGACATAGAAGCCGTCGACGCCCTTTGCGAGGTTGTAGCGTATGAGTTTTTCGACCGATTTTTTGCTGACCTTGTCACTCTTGTCGAACGGGGTCAGAAGCGCGGGCAGTATGCCCTTGAACTTTTCTTTGTCGTACATAAAATTTATGCCTCCGTCAAGAAGTTATTGATTTTTGAATTGTCCGTTGAGCGCGGCGTAAGCTGCGCCGAGCGCTCCTGCGCGGTTGCCGAGTTGGGCGCGGCCGATCCTGCTCGACATCTCATAGGGGAACTTGCCGAGGAAGCCTCCCCACCAGCCTTTGATCTCGGCGACGCCGCCGCCGACCACGACGCGCTTGACGCCTGTCTCGAACGCCAGCTTGACCGCCTTGACGAGCGCCTTTATGAACGTCTCGATCGCGTCGGGATAGCTGCAATAGTCGTTGAACACCTTGTCGAGGTCGTCTTCGCCGCTCATCCTTCTGAGCGCGCTCGCCGACGCATATTGTTCGATACAGCCCCTTTTGCCGCACTTGCACGGCACGCCTTCTTCGTCGAAGCAGACGTGCCCGATATGCAGGTCGGTGACGCTATCCGCGCAGAGTTTGCCCGGGCGTATGAGCGCGCTGCCGAGGCCTGTGCCGATCGTCAGCACGACCTCGCTCTGCCTCGAAAATTTGTCGATATAGTGTTCGGCGACGGCGGCAGCGGTCGCGTCGTTGATCGCCCTGACGGGCAGACCGAACTTCGCCTTGACGTCGGAGACGATGTCATAGCCGGTGAACCCGGGCAGCGCGGCGGTCGCGAATGTGACGACTCCTCTGTCCCAATCGACGGTGCCTGCGGTGGAGATGGCGATCGCCTCACATCCGTAGGTGTCGATCAGCGCGGATATGCTGTCAAACACGGCGGACCTGATCGCCTCGAAGCCCTCCGCCGCGCGAGTCGGGGCGGAATCGAAGCCTTCGACGCGGTAGTCCGCAAGTTTCATGCCCTTTTCGGCGGTCGCGCAGAGGCGCTTGATGGACGTCCCGCCGATGTCGATGCAAGCGATCTTCATTTTGCGATGACCTCCGCGAAGCGTTTTGTGATGTCCATCGGGCGGGTGATCGCGCTGCCGATGACGACCGCATACACTCCCTTCGCCCACACTTTTTCCAACTGACCTCTCTCCCAAATGCCGCCCTCGGCGATGATCTTCGTATCGGGGAAGCTCTCGACCAATCTGCCGATGAACTCGATGTCCGGGAGGGCAATGCCCTTGGTGTACGCGGTATAGCCGCGCAGCGTGGTGCCGACATAGTCAAAGCCGAGTTTGACGGCGTTCGCCGCCTCGTCGAAGTCGCTGCAATCCGCCATGATCTCGACGTCGGGCGCCTTTTGGCGGATATACTTGACGAGCTCTTCGAGCGTTACTCCGCCGGGGCGTCTGCGCAGCGTCGCGTCGAGCGCGATGACCTTTGCGCCGCACTCGATGAGGTCGTCGACCTCTTTTTTGGTCGGGGTGATATAGACCTCGCTGTCCGGATACTCCGCCTTGATGATCGCGATGATGGGCACGTCGACTTCGCTGCGGATGTCGACGATGTCGCTGACGTAATTCGCCCTGATGCCGACGGCTCCGCCCCTGACGGCGGCGCGCGCCATGTACTTCATGATGCCGAGACCGTAGAGCGGTTCGCCCTTGACGGCTTGGCACGAGACGATGAGTCCCCTGTTGAGATGAGCCATTATATCTTCTCCTCGGACGCCTTGATGTCGTCCAATGTGAGTTTCAAAAAGTCGACGGTCTCGTGCATCGTACTGCCCTCGAACAGCACGCCGATCGAGCCGTCCTTCATCTGCGTCATACAGCTGTACACGAACTCGCCGTCCTTGATCTTGAGCGAGTGGGCGAACGTCTCGCCATAGTCGTACGAAATGCGGATGACGCCGTTTTCTCTCTTGGTTTTGCTGGCGGCGTTGAGCACGAGCGTCGCCTCGCGGTCGCCGTCTTTGACGTTGAGCGCGGCGATCTGGCAGACGGGCTGGGGGATGCCGATATAGTGGAAGTCCTCCCAGGTGACGCCACCGTCGCGGCTGGTCGCGACCGCGACCTCGCGGCGGCTCGAATGGTTGCGGACAAATGCCTTGAGCCCGCCGCCCGGCAGCGTGACGATCTGCGCCTCGCTCGTCCTCTCGCCGTCCGCGATGAACTTGTGCCCGACCTTGAACAGCCCGAGACGTTTGCGGTTTTCGCCCATAACTCCGCCTCTGGTCCACGTCTCGCCGCCGTCGTCGCTGAAAATGCACGCCGCACACTCCATAAGCGGCCAAAAGCGCGGAGTAAAGTATATCGGCACGACGATACGTCCCTTGTGCTCGCCCTCGGTCAGCTGCACTCCGACTCCGGGGCCTGCGCCGATGAAGCACATATACTCGTCTTTGACCTGCGTGGAGATGCACTCGGGCTTAGTCCAGGTGACGCCGTTGTCAAAGCTCTTGGCGAGGTACATATACGAGGTGCGGTATTCGGTGAAGCCGCCCTCTCCGGTGCGTATGTTGCCGACCTTTTTCTCGCCGACGCGCACGTCGAAGTTTTCGTCGACGCGGTACTCTGTCGCGAGGTCTCTGTCGAAGAGTCTGCCGTCCTCGCCGAGCGCGAGCCTGCGCTTGCCGTGCATGACGATCTGTCTGCCCTTTTTGTCAAAGCCGGTGCCGCGGCGGCTGTTGAGGATGCCGACGCCGGCGGGGGTGTGGCTGTACAGCATCAGCAGCGTCCCCTTTTGTCGGTCAAAGACGAGGCAGGGGTCGATCGCCGCCGACGAGTGGGCAATGTCCTCGCCGCACTCCTTGACCGCAAAGTGCATATCCGTCCACGACTCGCCGTTGTCGAACGAGCGGCAGATCACCTTTTCTATGCGGTTGGGGTTGTCGCTACCGCCGTAAAGGCGCGCGTCGGCGCAGGCGATGACCGTGCCGTCGTCCGCCGTGATGATGGACGGGATGCGGTAGTTGTTGACCGGACCGCGGTCCTTTGAAAAGAGTTTGAATGGCTCGGATATCATGTTTCCCTCGTCAATTTTTCGTGCCCGTGTTTGTAAAGGGCGCGTTTAGTCTATTGCGGCATCTCGGTCGTCTCTCCGACGTCGCCTGCGATCAACGCTCCGCCGCCGAACAGCACGATATATACGTCCGCTTCATAGCTCTTCAAAAATTCGTCTATCTCCTCGGCGGCGATGCGGAACGCTTCGCGCTTGGGGTAGCCGTACACACCTGCGGAGATCAGCGGGAACGCGACGCTTTTGAGCCCCGCCTCCCTGACGATCGCAAGGCTTTTGCGGTAGCAGCTTCTCAGCAACTCCTCTTCGCCGAAACCGCCTCCGTGCCAGATCGGACCCACCGTATGGATGACGTATTTTGCCGGCAGGCGGTACCCCTTTGTGACCTTGGCGTCGCCCGTATTGCAGCCGCCCAGCGTGCGGCATTCGGCAAGCAAGTCCTCGCCGGCGGCACGGTGTATCGCCCCGTCCACGCCTCCTCCGCCCAGCAGGGAGTTGTTGGCGGCGTTGACGATCGCGTCGACTCGGCAGCGAGTGATGTCGCCTATGCAGACAAAGCGCGGCATCTCAACGCATCAGCGGCGACGACAGCACAAAGTCGGCTGTCGCCTTGTTGGTCGCGATGGGGACGTCATAGAGCGCGGCGATGCGCAGCAGCGCCTTGACGTCGGGGTCGTGGGGCTGCATGGACAGCGGATCCCAAAAGAAGATGACGACGTCGATCTGTCCCTCGGCGATCTTTGCGCCGATCTGCTGGTCTCCGCCGAGCGGGCCGGACAGATAGCGGTACACGTCGAGCCCCGTCGACTCGGCGACCAATTTCGAGGTGGTGCCGGTGCCGCAAAGCTGATATTTCGCGAGCAGGTCTTTGTTCTTCATCGACCAAGCGACCATCTCCGCTTTTTTGTTGTCGTGCGCGATGAGCGCTACCGTCTTGATCTCTTTCATAAAATACTCCTTTACACAAGTTTATCACAGCGCGCGCGCATAGTCAACAAAGCAAAGAGGGGGACGCCGAAATTTCGACGTCCCCGTACGGATCATTGTTCGCTGTCGTTCGGACCGCCCTCCCGGTCGGGGCGACCGAGACGACGGTGAAAACGAGCATGCAGACGGTGAACGCCACGATCAGCGCCGTCAAGATGCCCAATGCGATGTTGACTCCCTTTTTTGTCTTCTCTTTCATATGCGTATGGGAACGGCAGCCCGATCGGGCTTCCGTTCCCCTGTGTCGTTCGCTTTTTGCCGCGCCGTGTTATTTTCCGGCGACGCCGTTCACGCTCGCGAATTGATTGCATCCGGCGATGAGCGTACCGCCCTCGGGCGTCGAAAGCACGCAATCTTTGTCATAGGTCAAACTTGCATAATACTCCGCCGAATCGCCCCGGATATAGACCGCTTTCGTAAAAATTTCACCCTCCGCCTCGCTCCGCTTTCCCCAACAACAAAAAGTACGGACACGCGCTTTTCACGCATATGCCCGTATTCCTTCTCTCAAAACGTGATGCCGTCAATCTCAATTTTTACGATAAGCTTCGTCCAAAGTCTTTCCTCTTGCGTCTTTTCTGGACATACATTCATGCTATCCCCTAAATCCTATCCCCGTACGGAAGTGATTTCATATAGCTTTCCATAAAATTGAAGTCAGGTTTTCCTTGATATGCCGGCAATTTTATGCTCGTAGCACGCATATTCTCAAGCACCCATTTCCGCCCATATGAATAGCGATATTTTTCTTGTCTCAACACTGTGCAGATGAACAATGCTATGTATTTATTGAACTCATATCCGTTTTCTTTCTTAAAGTAGAGCACATTCACATCATCTGTTGCCCAAAACGGCTTTGGCTGATAAAATGCTTCACCTACCGAACCGTTATAGCTTAGTGAAATAGTGTTCCCTTCATGTATCGCTTCTTGCCCGATATAATTTGCTACGCCGTTATTCGAATCGATTGCGCCAATGTATGGCGTGTTTCCTTCGATTTGATCATCCGAAGTAAGTCGTTTTCCTTTTTTAACTTCGAACAAATCCCCCAACTGAAACTCTTTCCAAGAATTAAAGCCAGGAGTAAGTAATACGCACCCCCCCCCCCCCCGGTTAGCCGTGGCTAACGGCTCGCGATTCAGCGACTTGATATACTGCTCCATAAAATCCCAATCCGGCGTGTCGTCATCTTTCGCGGGTAATTTTATAACAATTTCCTTGCTGTCACCAACTCGACATTGACGACCATATCCCCACTTATAATTTTCATTAAAATTTATTATTGTGACAATAAATAGGGCTATTTTTTCGTTTAAATTGAATTTTGGGTAAAATATATTGACATCACTTGTAGCACAAAAATCATCTGGTTGATAAAATGCTGTGCAACCAACTTTGCCTGTGACAATGCAATTGCCTCGAAAATCGGCAACTAAATCTATTTTTTGAGCTACTCCGTTATTTTCATTTGAAGCAGAAATATAAGGGGTATTGCCAATATCATATTCGTTGGGATAATGATATTTACCAGCCACTATATCAAAATAGTCTGCAAGTAAAAATTCTTTCCAATTTTCCGTTTTAAGCTTCATAAATATGTCCTTCCTTTACAAGATAAGCAAGATAATCATTAATCGTCTGCTGAAAATCTCGCTCGGTAAGTTTTGAATAATCTGTTTTCATATAAGCTTCGCACAGCCATTCATCATCGCCGTCAACTTTATGAGTAGCCGATAAACCGTCAACCGATTGCCTGTTGCGATAAAGTTCGATCCATTCTTTCTCGATTTCCACCCACTTGCTCTTGCTGGTGTTAGCATCGACCTGTTCCACGCGCCCGAGATTCTTCTTTTTCTTAAATCCGTCTTCTTTGTAATAGCCAAAGTAAGTATCCGGATTTGAAACATCGCTATGTTTCGTGCCTATCTTAAACACCATACAACATGCGGAAGCGCTGGCTCCCGGATAGAAGATTTCGTTGGGCAAAGTAAACACCGCGTCCAACGTGTTTTCTTCAAGAATTTCTCTCTTTAGTCTTGCGATTTCTCCGCTCGTACCTATTGCACAAGCAACAGGAAGCAAAACCGCCAATTTTGCATGATGATTGATTGAATTAAGCGTATCCGCAATGAATTTGACAAAATACAATCCCTTTGACGGATCTTCCTTTTTATCCTTTGTCCAAGTATCTACATAGTTTTTAGGCAAATGAATACGCTGTCCGTTATATGGAGGATTCATCAAGATTACATTTGGTTTTGCTTCTTTTATCAAATCAGCAAAATCAAAACAACTGCCCCGTCTTATGTTTGAATTACCATCGGAGTGTATCAACATATTCGTCGTAGCAAGACCATATATGTTTTCGTCATACTCAATCCCGAATATTTGACGTTTTTTGACGTTTTCCTGCTCTGCCGCCGTAGCACAGTCGTCCAACGCTTGTGTCATTGCGCGCACTAAAAATGAACCGCTGCCGCAGCAAGGATCGAGCACTATGGAATGTTTGTTTATTCCGGTAATCTTCGCCATAAAATCCGTGATGTGATCCGGCGTAAAGGCTTGATTTTTATCCGATTTGCCGACGTATTTATTGAAGGTTACAAAAAACAGATTAAGAAGATCCTGTCCCGAAGTACTTTTATCGTTAATAAAAGGCAATATGTTGTCTTCAATAAACTTAAGGATTTCTCTGAATGCGGATATACCTAATTGCTTTATGTACTGATTCTCCAGGACGTTGTTATTCAACAATACAACCTTCGCTGCCTTATTTATATCTGAAATTAACAAGTCCTCTAAAACTTCCCTTATGCGCACTCTGATTTGTGCCGTTGACAATGCTTGATTCGAATAATCCAAACCTTTTTTCAATGCAAGAAGGCACGTCCCTACAAATTGACTTCTTAATTTTTCGGGAACACTGTGGCGGTGCAATAACTCATTGAGTTTATATGTGTTTTGCATCACCTTTTCCTTGTCATTTATTTTAGGAGTATAAAAATCCACATACTCATCCATTGTGCGAAGCGAAGTTTCTTTGGACATCAGATCACTGTCGGAAACAACACCTCTCCACACTTTGATATTGTCGTTAATCGTGTTGGCAAGAATGGCAACTGTTTTGTTGCCTGTAAGCGCCTTTTCATATTCAACATATGCAGATAACTGTTCTTCATCTGCCACAGTAAAATTTTGCTTGGTTTCTATAAGCACCGTCACGTTGTCTTTTACAAAGCGGATATCAAGCTTTTCAAAAGCTCTCTTCGTCTTATTTCTAATCGGGGTAAATGTTAACGCCGCAGCGCTAAATGCCTTTGGATAACTGAACTCATCATTTTCAATGTTGCTTGTAAGATATTTTCTTCCAACCGTTGAAATTATATCTGCTCTTATCACTTGAACATCCCTCCTCATTCTTCAAATTTAATACCCTTGCTTTCGCAAAAAGCATGGTAAAATAATTGTGCGCGGCTTCACATCTAAACGTATCTAATTCGACACGGTTAACGCTTTGATTGTTTAGCTGTTTCCCTAGCCGCAAATATTGTATCGAGTCTATCCGACGCATCCCGTTTCGGATTGCAAATCGAAGCTCTTCGGGATTCTTATATCTCGCTATGTCGGTCAGGAAAAATAATCGTACTTCATTCCTTCACGACCTCTAGATATTTTTTTGTTAATTATAACACATTTTGACAAAATAATCAAGAGAACGTGGGTCATATTCCCAAATCATCGTGTAGGTTTACACAATACCTATTTTATATTCACCTCTCCCCTTTCAACCAAAACCTCTTTTTGCCCCTGTTTTCCCCTTGCGCGTAACAAAGGCGGAACGCAGACGCATCTGCGCTCCGCCTCGTCTGTGCGTTTTGATCGTCAAGTATTCTTTTCGGTCAATTCAAATTGCATAAAGACCTCCCAGCCGATCACTTTCTTTTCGCCCTCGATCACCTCGCTGCCGTCCTCGCCGACTACGATCTCGGGCTCGCTCAAAATCTGTTGCGCCGAGAACGATTGAGTCATGCCGCCAAGCACGATCTCGTCGTCCGCGCCGTCAATCTCGCCCGTTTGACCATCGTACGACCACGACGGACGCGTCTCGCCGTCGAAGGTGAAGCTGATGTGCATTGCGGTGTCGGTGACATAGTCGATGTTGTACGACTTGAAGCCTTTAAGCGTCGCGCCGTTCAGCCACAGCCTGTTGTCCCATTCCGCCGCCGTTTTTTCGCCGGCGATGACGATCAGGTCCTCTTCGTTTTCGGGAGCGGTCAACGTGACCTCAACGTCCTCGAACTTCAATTCGCAAGTCATCGTCTCGACATAGCCGAAATCTCCGCCGAGCGCAGGTCCCGTGTAGCGGTAGGTCACGCCGTCTTTCACCCAGATCGTATACTCGCTCTCTACGCCTCTGAACTTGGCTGTTCCCGTGTACTTGTCGCAAGCCACGCCGTTCACATCCTCGGTGCCGGCATTCGTCATCTTCGAGGTATCGAAGACGATGCTCAACGCGGCAGGCAGCGAGTTGTCGACGACGCTCTCCGCGGTGCCGGCATATTCGCCGACCGAATAGACGAATTGCAAACCTGCGAAGTCGGCAAGCCCGCTGTACTCTTTCGCGCTCTGTCCGTCGAACACATACAGCGCGCCGTTCACGCTCACCATATTGTCGTTTTTGTCAAAGTCGATCGTCGGCATGTCGTCGCTCGGCTTTTCCTCTTCGCCCCATTCGCCCGACACGGATTGAGTGTAGCCGTATTTGCCTTCGCCCAGCTTTTGGGCGACGCTTGCCGTCTGCACGCCCCACTCTATGCCGAAGAATTCCTCGGCAGTCGTCTTGAGCGCATACTCGAAGATCGTGACGCGCCATACGTCGCCGTATTCCTCCATGTCCTCCACGTCGTAATATGCCGCGTCGATCCTTACAACGTATTTACCCGTCGCGTAGACGGCGTTCCACGCACCTTCGCTCTCAAAGACCGAAACGGCGTCCGCATATTCTTCGATTGCGGCGCGATACGCCTCGATTGCCTCGGCGGAGACGTTTTGGTCGGTCAAATAGGTGATGTCGTCGAAGTTTGCCTCCGCGTAGCCCTCGGGCGCTTCCCACGAGATCGCGCCGTTTGCGATCGCCGTATCCATGCCCCAAACAAACGCGTCCGTCTCAAGCTGCGGTCTGTCGTCGGGGAATGCCTGCCCCGGCTCGCCGTAGTAGGTGACCTCCGCGCCCTGCCCTCCTTCGCTGTATTCGCGCTTTAACACGAGGTCGAGCTCTTCGTCGTACCACAACGTCACATATCCATTGCTCAGCTTGACGACATCTCTGCCTGCGAAGACGTCGCTGCCCTCGCCCGTCCACAGCGGTCCGCCATCCTCGGCGACGCCGTCGAACGAGCCGTAATGGGACGGCGTCATCCATTCCAACACCTCGTCGTAGAAGCTGCAAAACTCCGCCGGAGCGATCGCGACCGCGTCGGGATTGGGCAAGCCGTCCGCATCCGTCTCGACCAGCATGCCGCCGTCGGCGCGTCGGTATATGTTCACCATTTCGTCGCGAGTAACGACGATATACTCCTCGTCGGCGCGGACGGTGTATTTGTGCGTGACGTTTTCGTCAAAGATGTCCTCAACGTCCATCCTCACGACGAGCGGTTGAGTGGCATAAATGAACACGGGCAGGGATTTTTGAGTCACGGAGATCGTCACTTCTCTGCCGTCGTCTCTGTCCTCGATGGTGCCGGTGTCTTGCCCTGAGACGAACACGCGATATTGATCGTATTTTGCGCCGTTGACGCCGCCGTCGTCATATACCCACTCGCCATAGCCGTCCTCACGCCAGCCGTCTGCGACAAGCTTTTCGCCGAACGCCGCAAACTCATCGTCGTCCACGCCGTAGACGTAGAAGCGATCGGCGTAGACTCCGTCTTCGACTTGCTCGACGTCGACATACCAGCCTTCCGCGCCGTCGATGCCGTCAAAGGGCATTTCGTCCAAGCCGAACGCCTCTTTCATCTCGTCGACGGGCATTTGAGCCTGCAATTGCCCGACAAGGGGCAGAGCGAGCAACTCGCCGACATGGTCGCCCTCTTCGACCGATACGAGGCTGCATCTGAGCGTCGAGGACGGATCGTCCCATCTGTCTCTGCCGCTGTATTCGAGCACGAGCCCCGTCGCTTTGTCGATCCAAAATTCGGCGGTCCAGACGATGTCCTCTTCGCCGTCGCCGTTGACGTGCACGTCTGCGGTGTATTTTTCGCATTCAAAGCCCGCGATCGTCTTTGTCTCGCCCGTCTTAACGCGGTTGCGCGACCCCATGTAATTAGCCTGCGCATAATCGAGTCTTGTGACGGTATAGTCGCTCACCACGTCGAGTTCGCGTCTCTCGCCGAGGCGCTTGCGCATCATGTCGACGGTGTAGTTGTCGCGCGTCGACTTGTCGAACAGCCAAAGATAGGTCTCGTAGTCGAGCTTCCATTGTGCCGACTTGATCGAGTCGTACGAGACTTCGTCGCTCGAGAAGATGTCGCCGTACGCCGCCCCGGCGGCTCCGAACGTGGCGACTTCGACGCCGACATAGGTCACCATGCCCTCTTGCTTGTCTTCGTCCTTGTCCTCATAGAGGTCGTTGTACGTCCTCTCGTATTTGACAAAATAGGTCGCGCTTTCGTATCCGTCGGCGAAAGACGTCTCGTTTTCGGCAGTCGTGTTGCCGACCTGTATGTAAAGCGTCCACCAAGAGCGCGACGCATTCATATCCGTGGCGGCGATGTAATCGACATAGCACTCGAACACCTCTTCGTCTATGATCGTGCTGCCCTGCCATATATCGCGCTCGTAGCCGTTGTCCGACTCATGGCGCGGATCCTCGGCAAGCGTAAAGCCTTTGCCTTTGCAGAACGCGACAACGCTGTCGAAAGACGGCTTCGACGCGGAATCGAACTCGAATTCCACCGACAGATATGCGCCGTTTTTATCCTCTTCGACGCGGATGATGCGGCTGTTTGCCGGCTGTTTCATGCCCGAAAGCCCAAAGCGCGCCCACTCTTCGTCCGCCGGCATTTCGTACACGACCTGCTCGTCCGGCTTCATCACAACGGTCGCGGCGATCATCTCCGTCCCCTTGCGTATGATGAAGGTCATCGAGCTCTTGCCCGTGTACGCGGTGTAGATCGTGCCCTCGACGTTATACTCGCCGGCATAGGTCATGCCCGCGTCCTCGCACGACTTCTTGTATGCGTTATACTTTTCGTCTGTGACGTTCGTCGCCCTGAACGCCTGCACGTTCTCCGTCTCGGCGAACAATTGCTCGAGCTGGGCGAGCGCCTCTTCCTGCGTGAGCGCCTCGCCGTCGCCCGGCTCCGTTATGCTCGGCACGTCTATCCCTTCCAAGATCATGTCCTTGATCTCGTCCTTGACGTCGTCCTTGCCCAGATCCGTCTTTTCGCCGTCAAATTGCGGCAAAGTGTCCGACGCTTCGGGCGGTTCGCCCCCTCCCCCGTTGTTCGGATCGGTGTTGTCGCCGCATGCAAAGACCGTGCCGCAAAGCGCGAGCACCAATGTGATCGTGATGAGTATCAACCATAATTTTTTCATTCCAAACCTCCTTGTCGCCACCATTATAACACACGCTTTGCTCGATTTCAAGGTTAAGTGTCACTTTTTTTGCCGCTCTCCGCTCAAAAGTTCGCGGAATTATATCTTTTTGTCGCAAAGCGACAAACCCACCGCCGAAATTTGCAAATTTTTGTGCAAATTTTTGTTCGGCTTCCGAACAATATCACTCCTTCGCTTCACCTTTTTATCACCGTGCGGCATACCTTTCGACGTCGTTTTTGCTTGGCGCACGATTTCCGAAAATGACAATATTTCACTCCAAAGAACGTCTACGAAGACCACCGATAGTGTCAATGAAAACTTTCCAAGAATGTCAATGCTCCACCCCCCCAAGAATGTCAATGAAAAAATCCCAAGAAAGTCAATGGTAAATTCCCAAGAATTTCAATTTGAGGCAAAAATGCAAGTGTTGCCGCGCGTTTTGCGCGGTCGCTGCCGCTTTTTGTCGATGCTTGTCGGCTTTTGTCGTTGTTTGTCGGATTGTGTCGATAGGCGAATGTCTCAAGCTCGGCGCAACCGAGTTTGAGTTTTGGTCGCCTTTTTTATCGATTTCTGTCGCCATTTGTTGAAGTGTGAAATGAGGCAAAGAGTGTCGCTGTGCTTGGATGTCTGTTTTGATTTTGTCGGGCTTTGTCAACGTTTGTCGAGGCGAGCAAGGTTCTGTGCCGAGCCTGCGGACTTTGTTGGATCGAGTTTTGTCGATGTTTGTCGCCCTTTGTCGATGCTTGTCGGCTGTCGATAGCGTTTCACACAAAACGGATTTGACGCGGCTGCCGTGAAAGGCGAAAAAATTGCGGCGAGTGCAAATCGCACTCGCCGCGACAAGTAATGTCGTTTGCTTCAACGCAGCATTGCCGCCGCACCTTCTGCCGCGCCTTGGACGGCGTCCTTGGCGCCTGTCAAGGCATCGACGATCTTTTGGAAGACGTTGTTGTTCATCATCCACGCGGAGATGCTGTCGAGCGACGCTATCGCCGCGTCCATGTCGCCTCCATATTCGAGCACGGCTACGATCGAGGTGTAGCACATCAAGATGAAGCCGAACGCCAAAAAGCCTATTCCCGCGCCGAGCACGCCGCCCAAAATGCGGTTGACAACCTGGAACGCGCCCTTGATCTTGCCGCCGTCCTTGTCGACAAAGTGCATGATGATCGCCTTGACGATCAAGCCGACGACGAGCACCGCAAAGAACACGATGACGAACGCGAGATTGCCCGAGAGCACCGACTCCAGCCACTCCTGCCCAAAGTAATCCTGCTCGGCGAGCGCCTCACGGATGGGATTGACGCCGAGCGAAGCGGCGGCGATCGCAAGACCGATGACGAGCACGTTGAGCAGCATGCGGATCATGCCCTTCCAAATGCCCAGCAAAATGCAAAGACCGAGCACCACGAAACCGACTATCGAAATTACCGACATATCAACAAAACCACCTCTTATAGTCTATATTTATTTTATCGCGAAGCCCGTCTTGTGTCAACGATTTTCGGGGACAAACGGCAACTGCGCAAAGGCGATGCACAGCCGCCTCGAAAAAAGTCGGCACGAACTCTTGACAACCGTCAAGACGAAAAGACTGCGAAAAGAGGCGACTTTTTCGGCTTTAAGAAACGTGTAATTTTTGTCAAGTTTGCGCGTCGATTTTTTCGGAAAACTTGCGCGGCTTTTCGCCCTCCACTGCCGAGACGGCGTTTTGAGCGTGATGAAGAGGCACCCGACGTCCACCGAACGATCGCGACTTGCTTGGTCATATCCGATGCCCTCCGATGCGAGCGCTGTTGACCGAGCGCCGGCATCTGCCGCAAAAAAATACCCCGCCGCTGCCCAAGGCAACGACGGGGCGAGATGTGAACGAAAGGGTTACTTGACCAGCTCGACGATCGCGACTTCCGCGCCGTCGCCGCGTCTTTGACCGAGTTTGATCACGCGGGTGTAGCCGCCCTTTTGACCGCTCTTTGCCGCGCGGTCGGCGTAGAAGGGAGCGTACTCTCTGAACAGCTTCTCCACGAGGGGATGCTTGACAGCTCTGAGGCGAGCGTTGTAGTCGCCCTTGCTCTCCTTTTCGTTCTTGAGGGGTTTGAGGTCGCGAAGGTTCGCCATGATCGCGCGTCTTGCGGCGAGCTTGACCGGTCCGTCGACGACGACGTCGACGACGACCTTCTCCTCTTTGTCCTTGCCCTTTTGGACCTTCTCCTTTTGGACGGTCCTGGTATCTTCGTACGAGTTGATCGCGAGGGTCAGCATCTTCTCGGCGAATCTGCTCACCTCTTTGGCTCTGTCGACGGTGGTCTCGAGACGACCGTTCCAAAGCAATTCGGAAGCCTGCGTACGGATCATAGCCATTCTCTGCTCGGCAGTCCTGCCCAATTTCTTCATGATAGCCTCCTTTATTCGTCTTTGTTGCGCAGGTCGAATCCCATATCTCTGATCTTCTTGATGACCTCGTCGAGGGACTTCTTGCCGAGGTTACGCACCTTGAGCATCTCCTCTTCGGTCTTCTTGGTCAGATCCTGCACCGTGTGTATTCCCGCTCTCTTCAAGCAGTTGTAGGAACGGACGGAAAGGTCCAGATCCTCAATGCTCATCTCGAGCTTCTTGTGAGCTTTCTCGTCATCCTGGCTGATCAGGATCTCTCTGTCCTTCATCGTGTCGACGAGGTTGACGAACAGCGAGATGTGATCTTCGAGGATCTTTGCCGCGAGCGAGATCACCTCGCGCGGAGTGCAAGTGCCGTTTGTCGACACGTTGACGGTCAGCTTGTCGTAGTTGATGTTCTGTCCGAGCCTGGTGCTCTCGACCGTGTAGCTCGCGCTCTCCACCGGAGTGAAGATGGAATCGATCGGGATGTAGCCGATGGGCTGAGTCTCATCCTTGTTCGCGGCAGCCGGAACATAGCCTCTGCCGTTGCCGATGGTGATGTCCATGTTGAGGACCGCGCCTTCGTCAAGCGTGCAGATGTACATGTCGGGGTTGAGGATCTCGATCTCCGAGCTGTGCTCGATGTCCGCGGCGGTGACGACGCCCGCGGTGCTCTTGCGCAGCTTGGCGACCTGTCTGAACTCCGCGGAATCGCTGTGAGCCTTGACCGCAAGCCCTTTGATGTTGAGGATGATCTCGGTCACATCCTCCTTGACGCCGGGGATGGAACTGAACTCATGCCTTACGCCTTCGATCTTGATGCTGACGGGAGCCGCACCGGGCAGCGCGCTGAGCAATATCCTGCGGAGCGCATTGCCGATGGTCGTGCCGAACCCGCGTTCGAGCGGCTCGACGACGAACTTCATCTCTCTGCCGTCGACTACGTCCACGCACTCGATCTTCGGCTTCTGAATCTCTATCATTATCTACCTCCTGAACGACCGTGCCGTTACTTGGAATACAACTCGACGATGAGGTGCTCTGCGATGCTCGGATCGATGTCCTCTCTCGTCGGCAGCTCGACGACCTTGCCGGTCAGCGTCTCATTGTCGAACTCGAGCCACTTGGGGAGACCGAGCGACTTGCCGGCTTTGAGGTCTTCGAACACTTTCTTGTCCTTTTTGTTTTCCTTGACGGCGATGACGTCGCCCTTCTTCACAAGGTAGGAGGGGATGTTGACGCGCTTGCCGTTGACGGTGATCAAGCCGTGGTTGACGAGCTGTCTCGCCTGACCTCTGGTCTTGCCGATCGTCATGCGGAACACGACGTTGTCAAGCCTGCTCTCGAGCATGACGAGCATGTTCTCGCCGGTGACGCCGCGCTGTCTGGAAGCCTTCTCGTAGTAGCTTCTGAACTGCTTCTCCAAAACTCCGTAGATGAATTTGACCTTTTGCTTCTCTTTGAGCTGCATCGAGTAGTCGCTCGCCTTCTTGCGCGACACTTTGGCTTCCTTGGTGAACCTGACGGACGTCTTGTTCTGTCCGAGCTCGGCGGAGGAAATGCCCAAAGCCCTGCATCTCTTGAGTACGGGTCCTCTGTATCTTGCCATATATTACCTCCCGATCAAAGCCTTCTGCGCTTGGGCGGACGGCATCCGTTGTGGGGGATGGGGGACACGTCTTTGATGAGCGTGACCTTGAGTCCCACTGCCTCGAGCGCTCTGATCGCGGACTCGCGTCCCGCGCCGGGGCCTTTGACATAGACTTCCACAGTCCTCAGACCGCTGTCGTAGGCGACCTTCGCCGCGTCCTCGGACACGAGCTGAGCCGCAAACGCGGTGGACTTTTTGGAACCTCTCAATTTGAGCTTGCCGCTGCTGGACCAGCTGATAGCGTTGCCCTGCAAGTCGGTGATCGTAACGATCGTGTTGTTGAAGGAAGCGTGGATATGCGCCGCTCCGTTCTCGACACGACGCTTGTTGACATTGCGCTTCTTTGTCGTAACGTTTTTCTTGACTGCCATAACCTATGCTCCTTACTTCTTTTTGCGGCTGACCGTCTTCTTCGGTCCCTTTCTGGTGCGAGCGTTCTGCTTGGTGTTCTGTCCTCTGACGGGCAGTCCCTTGCGGTGTCTGATGCCTCTGTAGCATCCGATCTCGGTCAATCTCTTGATGTTGAGCTTGACCTCTCTCTTGAGATCGCCTTCGACGCTCAGGTTGTGGTCGATGTACTCACGGATCTTGCCTACCTGGTCTTCCGTAAGATCTCTGACGCGGGTGTCCGGATCGATACCGGTCGCCTCAAGGATCTTGTTGGAAGTGACCCTGCCTATACCATAGATATAGGTGAGACCGATCTCCACTCTCTTTTCGCGCGGTAAATCCACGCCGGCAATACGAGCCATTGATATACCTCCGATGTTTTTTATTAGACGATCCGGGAAAACAGACTGCCCGTAGTAGGTAGAATGAGGCCGTCTGTCCAGCCGCTCCCTCTCGTGTAATAGACTTTTAGCTTGTGCATTATATCACATTTGCAACATAATGGCAACAAAATGAGAGCTGTTTTTCAGCCCTGTCTCTGCTTGTGCTTTTTGTACTTGGAGCAGATGACCATCACTTTGCCGTCTCTCTTGATCACCCTGCACTTGTCGCAGATGGGTTTTACAGAAGGTCTGACTTTCATTTTTGTTCCTCCGAGTTGTTATCAATTCTTGTTGCGCCACACGATCCTGCCCTTGGTAAGATCGTACGGGCTGATCTCGACCCTCACGGTGTCCCCTTCGAGGATCTTTATGTAGTTCTTGCGAAGTTTGCCGGACAGATAGGCAATGATCTCGTGACCGTTGGTCAACCTTATCCGGAACCTGGTGTTGGGGAGCACTTCTATCACCGCTCCCTCAGCTTCGATCAAGTCTTCCTTTGACATTACTCCTCCGATGAGCTGTATTGTCGGAGCGCGGCGGCTATCGCCTTGTCATCCGCTCCGATGTCCGCCCCTGCCTTTGCGACAAAGACGAGATGCTTGCGTCTCTTGACCTTGGGGTCGTCCGCCTTGCGATACCTGCCGTCGCAGACCAGCACGAAATCTTCGCCCGTCTCCGCAATGACCAAATAGTACCTGCCCGCGTCGTGCCCCGCCCTCGATACGGCGACGTCGCCGACCTCGAGCCTCTGGTTGGACTTCTTCATAGCGAGAGTATCTCCACGCCGTCTTCGGTGATCGCGACCGTGTTCTCGTAATGAGCCGACGGCCTGCCGTCCGCGGTCACGACCGTCCAGCCGTTGTCCCGCATGTATACCTGATAGGTCCCGGCGTTGACCATCGGTTCGATCGCGATGGTCATGCCCGCTTTGAGCCTGAGCCCGTGACCCGGTTTGCCGAAATTGAGCACCTCGGGATCTTCGTGCATGTCGGTGCCGATGCCGTGTCCGCACAGCGCCCTCACCACCGAAAAGCCGTTGGACTCGACATAGCTCTGTATCGCATGTCCGAGATCGCCCAGCCTGACGCCCGCTTTGAGCACCTTGACGCCCTCGAAAAAGCTCTGCTTGGTCACGTCGATCAAGCGTCTCTTCTCGGCGCTTATCTCGCCTATCGCGAACGTGCGCGCCGCGTCTCCGTTGTAGCCCTTGTAGATGCTGCCCACGTCCACGCTGACGATCTGCCCCTCTTCGATGCGCCTCTCCGCGTCCGGGATGCCGTGCACGACCTCTTCGTCGATCGACACGCACGCCGACGCCGGATAGCCCTCGTAGCCGAGGAAGGAAGGCGTCGCGCCGCATTTGGTGATGTAGTCGTGTACGATCCTGTCCACCTGCGCGGTCGTCATGCCCGCCTTGATCTTTTCTTCCACCGCGAGAAGGGTGTCGCGAACGATTTGGTTCGCCTTGCGCATCAGCGCGATCTCTTCGGCGGTCTTGATCGTGACCATCAGTCGAGCACCTTCTCGATCGAGGCGAACACCTCGTCCACGCTCTTCATCCCGTCGACCGACCTCAGCACGCCCTTGGCGGCGTAGTAGTCGATGAGCGGAGCGGTCTGGGCGAAGTAGACCTCGAGCCTCGCGGCGACCGTCTCTTCTTTGTCGTCGTCGCGCTGATAGAGCGCGCCGCCGCACTTGTCGCAGACCTGTGAAGGATGAGTCGAGATGTGATAGCTCTCGCCGCACGCGCACATGCGCCTGCCTGCGATGCGCCCCACTACCTCGTCCGCGTCGACCTCGATGTCGATCGCGTGAGTCACCGTCGCGAATTTGTCCAAAGCCTCGGCTTGGACGACCGTCCTCGGGAAGCCGTCAAGCAAGAATCCCTCCTTGCAGTCGGGCTGAGAAAGACGATCTTTGACGATCGCGACGACGACCTCGTCCGGCACCAGCTTGCCCGCGTCGATGTAGCTCTTCGCGAGTTTGCCAAGCTCCGTGCCGCCCTTTATGTTCGCCCGCAGGATGTCTCCCGTAGAGATGTGCGGGAGAGCATACCTGCTTGCTATCAATTTTGCCTGTGTGCCCTTGCCTGCGCCGGGCGCACCCAATAAAACTATCCCTTTCATCGCCTTATTTGAGGAAGCCTTTGTAGTGCCTCATCATGATCTGCGATTCGAGCTGCTTGTCGAGTTCGAGCGCGACAGAGACGATGATCAGCATACCCGTGGCGCTGAACGCGTTGGTCATGCCTATCGGACTTCCGAGCAAGTTGAACAGGAACGTCGGTACGATCGCGACGATCGACAGGAACAGCGCGCCGAACAAAGTGATCCTGTGGTTGATCTTGGCGAGATACTCGCTGGTCGGCTTGCCGCTCCTCACACCCTGGATGACGCCGCCGTATTGCTGCAGGTTGCGCGCAACGTCGACCGGGTTGAACTGTATCTGCGCATAGAAGTATGCGAAGAAGATGATCAGCAGGAACATCACGATGTAGTACACCGGTGTGCCGGGTCCGAGATATTGCAGATAGAACGTCACGACGCCGTTGTCCTGCGGTACGAAGGACAAGATCATCTGCGGGAACACCATGAACGCCGAAGCGAAGATGATGGGCATGACGCCGCTGCCGTTGACCTTCATCGGGATGTAGGTCGACTGTCCGCCGTACATCTTGTTGCCCTTGACCTGCTTTGCGTAGTTGACCTTGATGCGGCGCTCCGCCCCGTCGATGAACACGATGAAGAGGAAGAGGACCACAACGACGAGCAGGTAGCCGAGGATGTACCAAATGTTGTTGGGCTCCTGTCCGAGCGTCGAGAACGCGCCGATCAGAGAGGTCGCAAACGACGAGACGATACCGATGAAGATGATCATCGAAGAGCCGTTGCCGATGCCCTTCTCCGTGATGCGCTCCGAAAGCCACATGACGAGAGTGGAACCTGCGGTCATGAGCACGATGATGATCGCGCCGCTGACGGCTTCGCTGCCGAGCGTGGGCTCGATAGCGCCCGAGTTGTGATAGGTCACGACGATGCCGATGCCCTGCACGATGCCGAGCAAAATGGCGACGTATCTGGTGATCTGGGTCACCTTCGCCCTGCCCTCTTCGCCCTCCTTGGAGAGCCTTTCGAGCGGGGGTATGATCAATGTCAACAACTGCATGATGATGAAGCTGTTGATGAACGGCAGTATGCCGAGTGCAAACAACGTACCGTTTCCGAGAGAGCCGCCCGTCACCACGTTGATGACTTGGAGCAGCGTGTTGCCTCCGTCGCCGTTGATCGCCGCGGAAACCGCCGCGAAATCAAGACCGGGAACGGGGATGTAGCAGCCTATCCTGTACACCAGCAAGATCGCAAGCGTAAAGAATATTTTGTTGCGGATGCTTTTGTCTCCGAAAGCGTTTTTGATTGTTTGCCACATGATCAGATCTCCTCTGCGCTGCCGCCCGCTTTGACGATGGCGTCCTTAGCCGATTGAGAGAACTTGGCAGCCTTGACGGTGAGCTTTTTGGTCAGCTGACCGCCGCCGAGCACCTTGACGCCGTAATGCTCGACCTTGGCGAGGATCCCCGCCGCCTCGAGCGCCGCAGCGTCCACCACCGTACCTTCGGCGAACACTTCGAGCTGTCCGACGTTGACGATGGAATATTCCTTTTTGAACACGTTGTTGAAGCCTCTTTTGGGGATGCGTCTGGTCAAGGGCATCTGTCCGCCTTCGAAGCCCGGTCTCACACCGCCTCCGCTGCGCGCCCATTGTCCCTTGTGGCCCTTGCCCGACGTCTTGCCGATGCCGGACCCGATGCCTCTGCCGACCCTTCTGGCCTCTTTCTTCGCCCCGACTGCCGGAGCCATGTTGTGAAGTTTCATAGCCTAACTCCTTATGCCTCTTCGACCTTCACGAGGTGAGCGACGATGTTGATCATGCCCTTCGTGCAGGCGTTGTCGGCGAGCACTTTGCTGCTGCCTACCTTCTTGAGTCCCAGAGCCTCGACGGTCGCCTTTTGCTTTGCGGTGCATCCGATCGTGCTCTTGACGAGGGTAACTTTGATCTGCTTGTCCATGATGTCCTCCTCAGCCCAAGATCTCTTCGACGGTCTTGCCGCGAAGCGCAGCGACTTGCTCGACTGTCCTCAATTGCTTGAGCGCGTCGATCGTCGCCTTGACGCAGTTGATCGGGTTGTTGGTGCCGATCGACTTGGTGCGGATGTCCTTGATGCCCACGACCTCGAGGACCGCTCTGACGGGTCCGCCCGCGATGACGCCGGTACCTTCTTCGGCGGGCATCATGATGACCTTGCCCTTGCCGAACACGCCGATGACCTCGTGAGGAATGGTCGTGCCGACGGTCGAGATGGAGATCATGTTGCGCTTCGCGATCGCGGTAGCCTTCTTGATCGCCTCGGAAACTTCAGCAGCCTTGCCCATGCCGAGCCCGAGCCTGCCCTGTCCGTCACCGGCGACGATCAATGCGGAAAACCTCATCGTCTTGCCGCCCTTGACGACCTTGGTGACACGGTTGATGGCGATCAGCTTGCTGTTGATGTCGTCCTTCTCGCCTTGCTGGAATCTGTTTTCTCTTCTAGCCATTGGTCATTCCTCCGATTAAAACTTCAAGCCGGCTTCTCTCGCGCCGTCCGCGACGCTCTTCACGCGTCCCGTGTAGAGGTATCCGCCTCTGTCGAACACCACCTCGGTGATGCCCGCCGCGAGCGCCTTCTCCGCAGCCGTCTTGCCGACGATCGCGGCAGCTTCGGTCTTGGTCTTGCCCTTGATCTGATCCGCAAGCGCCTTGTCCAACGTCGAGCACGCCGCAAGGGTGTGCCCCTTGACGTCGTCGATGATCTGTACGGAGATGTTGTTGGTGCTCCTGTACACGTTGAAACGCGGCCTCTCGGCGGTGCCGGAGATCTTGTTGCGAAGCCTCTGGTGCCTCTTCTGTCTGATTGCGTTCTTGTCTATCTTGTTGATCATAGCTCACTCCTTATTTGGTACCCTTCTTGCCTTCCTTGCGGACGACCACTTCGTCCTTGTAGCGGATACCGTAGACGTGATAGGGGTCGGGCTTCCTCAGCGACCTGATGTTCGCGGCGATCTGACCGACGAGCTCGTTGTCGATACCCTTGACGATGATGTCCTTTTCGCCCTCGACATCAAAGGTGATGCCGGGAACTTCGTTGACCTCGATGTTGTGCGAGTATCCGATGTTGAGCACGATCTTGCCTCCTTGCTTGACCACCCTGTAACCGACGCCGTTGATCGTGAGCGCCTTTTGGTATCCCTTGGTCACGCCCTCGACCATGTTGCCGATCAGCTTGCGGTAAAGCCCGTGCATGGACTTGACTTCCTTCTCCTCGCTGCTGCGGGTGCAGTGGAGCACGCCGCCGTCGATGCTGACGGAGATGCACTTGTCGACCGCCCTTTGCAATGTCCCCTTGGGTCCTTTGACCGTCACGACATTCTCGGGGCTGACCGAAATTTCGACGCCCGCGGGGATGACGAGAGGCATTCTTCCTATTCTTGACATGTCGACCTCCTTACCAGACGTACGCGAGCACTTCGCCGCCTACGTTCTCTTTGCGAGCCTGCTTGTCGGTCATGACGCCCTTGGAAGTGGACATGATCGCCACTCCGAGGCCGCCCAAAACCTTGGGGAGTTTGTCCGCCGGAGCGTAAACTCTCAAGCCGGGCTTGGATATTCTCTTGATGCCGGTAATTGCGCGCTCTTTCTTCGCACCGTACTTCAATGCGATCGTCATCGTCTTGAAGACGCCGTCTTCTTTGACTTCGACCGAGTTGATGTAGCCCTCTTCGACGAGAATGTCGGCGATCGACTTCTTCATCTTGGAGAAGGGAACTTCGACCGTCTCGTGTTTCGCGGTCAGTCCGTTGCGGATACGGGTGAGCATATCGGCGATGGGATCTGTGATGTTCATATCTCTACCTCCAAATTACCAGCTGGCCTTCTTGACCCCGGGGATCTCGCCCTTGTAGGCAAGGTTCCTGAAGCAGATCCTGCAAATGCCGTACTTCCTCAATACGGAGTGCGGTCTTCCGCAGATCTTGCATCTGGTATACGCCCTCGTGGAGTACTTGGGAGCCTTTTGCTGCTTGTTGATCATAGCTTTCTTTGCCATATCTGTAACTCCTTATTTCTCGAAAGGCATACCGAGCAACGCAAGCAGCTCTTTTGCCTCGGCATCAGTCTTCGCCGTGGTGACGAAGCAGATGTCAAATCCTCTGATCTTCTCGATCTTGTCATAGGAGATCTCGGGGAAGATCAATTGCTCCTTGACGCCCATCGAGTAGTTGCCTCTGCCGTCGAACGAGTCGGCGGGGACGCCCTTGAAGTCCCTGACGCGCGGCAGCGCGACCGAGATCAACTTGTCCATGAAGTCGTACATCTTCGCACCGCGGAGCGTGACCTTGGCGCCGATGACCTGACCCTCTCTGACCTTGAAGTTCGCGACGCTCTTCTTCGCCTTCGTGGCGACGGGCGCCTGCCCGGTGATCGCCTTGAGCTCTTCGGTCGCGAGCTGCATGCTCTTGCTGTTGTCCTTGATGTCTCCGAAGCCGGCGTTGACGACGATCTTGACGAGCTTGGGGACTTCGTTGACGTTCTTGTATCCGAATTTCTTGACGAGCGCGGGAACTGCCTCTTTCTTGTAGGTGTCCGCAACTCTGTAAACTCTCTCTTCTTTCACGTTGAGGTCCTCCGATTACTTGCTCTCTTCGTCCGTATTCTTCGCAGACTTCTTGGTCGCGGTCTTGGACTTCGTAGCTGTCTTTGCGGTCTTCTTCGCCGCGGTCTTAGCCTTGGCCTTGCTGACGTTGTCGAGGCTCGCGCCGCACTTCTTGCAGACACGCTCCTTCTTCGCCTTGCCGTCCTCGCCGACCGTCACGCTGTGACCGACCTTGGTTGCCTTGCCGCAGGCGGGGCAGACGATCATGACATTGGAGATGTCGATCGCCCTCTCCTTCTCGACGATGCCGCCCTTTTCGCGGCCGCTGCGGGGCTTGACGAAGTGCTTCTCGGTCTTGAGTCCCGCGCCGCTGACGACCACTCTCGCGCTGTCGTCCGACTTGATGACCTTGTCGACCTGTCCGCTCTTGCCTTTATCTTCTCCGGCGATCACGATGACCGCGTCGCCTTTCTTGATGCTGTAACTCATTGTCCTGTCCTCCTCAAATGACCTCGGGCGCAAGGGAGATGATCTTCATGTAGTCCTTGTCGCGAAGCTCTCTTGCGATGGGTCCGAAGATACGGGTGCCTCTGGGCTGCTTCTGGTTGTCGATGATGACGGCGGCGTTGTCGTCGAACCTGATGTAGGAGCCGTCGTTCCTTCTGACGCCCTTGGTGGTCCTGACGATGACCGCCTTGACGACCTCGCCCTTCTTGACGGCGCCGCCGGGGATGGCGCTCTGCACCGCCGCGACGATGACGTCACCGATATTGCCGCTCCTGCGGAAAGAACCGCCGAGCACCCTGATGCATTTGATCTCTTTGGCGCCGGAGTTGTCCGCAACGTTGAGTCTTGTTTCGGGTTGTATCATTTCGGTTCCTCCCGGCTTATTTAGCCTTTTCCACTATTTTGACGACGCGCCAGCACTTGTCCTTGCTGAGCGGTCTGGTCTCGGCGATCAAAACTCTGTCGCCGACGCCGCACTCGTTGAGCTCGTCGTGAGCCTTGAACTTCTTGGTCCTGTTGACGATCTTGCCGTACAGAGGATGCTTGACGCGCTCCCTGATGGCGACGACAACGGTCTTGTCCATCTTGTCGCTGACGACCACGCCGACCCTGTTCTTCCTGAGATTTCTTTCCATTTTTTACCTCACTTCGCCTTCTTGGCGGTCTTCTTGGCCGCCTTGGCGGGCTCGGCGCTGATGCCGAGCTCTCTCTGACGAATGACCGTCATGCATCTGGCGATATCCTTCTTGGTCGAAGCGATCTTGCTGTTGTTGTCGAGGTTGCCCGCCTTGTGCTTGAAACGGAGATCGAAAAGCTCCTGCTTCAAAGCCGCGAGCTTGACCTGCAACTCATCGTTGGTCATTTCGAAAAAATTAGTTGTTTTCATCGTTGTTCACCTCGCTCTGCTCGGCAGCTTCCGCCTTGACGAACTTGCACTTGACAGGGAGCTTGTGTCCCGCAAGACGCAACGCCTCTCTCGCGACCTCTTCGGCAACGCCCGCCATCTCGAACATCACTCTGCCCGGCTTGACGACCGCCACCCAATACTCGACGCTTCCCTTACCGCTACCCATACGGGTCTCGGCAGGCTTCTTCGTGATCGGCTTGTGGGGGAAGATGTCGATCCACACCTTGCCGCCTCTCTTGATATATCTGGTCATTGCGATACGGGCAGCCTCGATCTGATTGGAGGTGATCCAACCCGGCTCGAGCGCCATCAAACCGTACTCGCCGTACGCGACGCGGTTGCCCTTGGTCGCCTTGCCCGTCATCCTGCCGCGGTGAACGCGACGTCTCTTGACTCTCTTAGGCATCAACATTATGCATTTCCTCCTTCGCCTGTGACAGCGGTCTTGCCGAGGATCTCACCCTTGTACACCCACGTCTTGACGCCGATGATACCGAAGGTCGTCTTCGCCTGCGCAAAGCCGTAATCGATATCCGCTCTGAGCGTCTGAAGGGGGATGGATCCCTCATGATACTTTTCGCTTCTCGCGATCTCGGCGCCGTCGAGCCTGCCGGAAACCATGACCTTGACTCCCTTGGCGCCCGCTCTCATCGCGCGGCCGATCGCCGACTTCATCGCGCGGCGGAAAGACTTCCTCTCCTCGAGCTCTTTGGCGATGTTCTCCGCAACGAGCTGAGCGTCCACGTCCGGTCTCTTGACCTCGAATACGTTGATGCTCACTTCCTTGCTCTTGGAGATCTTCTTGACCTCCTCGGTCATCTGATTGACGCCCGCGCCGTTCTTGCCGATGAGCAGCGACGGCTTGGAGGTGTAGACGCTGATGGTCAACACTCCGACCGAGCTGATGCGGCTGATCGCGATGCGGCTGAGCGACATATCATAATACTTCTTCTTGAGGAACTCTCTGATCTTGTGATCCTCGATGAGGTAGTCGGAGAAGGATTTCTTGTCCGCATACCATTGCGCGTCCCATTCCTTGTTGACGCCGATCCTCATGCCCTTGGGGCTGACTTTCTGACCCATGTTATCTCTCCTCCGTTTTCGTGTCGAGAATGACGGTGATGTGGCTGGTCCTCTTGTTGATCCTCGAAGCGCTGCCCTTCGCCCTGGGCATCACCCTCTTGAGGATGGGACCGGCGTTGGCATAGCACTCCGCAACGTACAGCTCGCCCTTGCTCATGTTGAGGTTGTTCTCGGCGTTCGCAGCCGCGGAATTCAACACTTTGAGCAACGGTTCGCAAGCTGCCTTGCGAGTCGATTTGAGGATCGCGACCGCCTCGGTGTAACCCGCCCCGCGGATGACGTCGAGTACGACCCTGACCTTGTCGGGAGAGATCCTGACATACTTGGCGACGGCTCTCGGACGCTTGTCCGCGCTCTCTTGGCGCGCCGCGGCTTTTTCTCTTATTCTCTTTGCCATTTCAGCTCTCCTCCAAATTACTTCTTGCCGGTGGTCTTCTCACCCGCGTGACCCTTGAAGGTACGCGTGGGAGCGAACTCGCCCAGCTTGCATCCGACCATGTCCTCGGTGATGTAGACGGGAACATGCTTGCGTCCGTCATGAACGGCGATCGTGTGTCCGACCATCTCGGGGAAGATAGTAGAAGAACGCGACCAGGTCTTGATGACCTTCTTTTCGTTCGCCTCGTTCATGGCGATTATCCTCTTGATCAGCCTCTCTTCGACGAAAGGCCCTTTCTTAACAGATCTGCTCATTCTCCTGTCCTCCGCATTAGTTGATACGCTTGATGATCATCTTGTTGCTCTTGTTCTTGTGCCTGGTCTTGTGGCCGAGCGTCGGAACGCCCCACGGGGTCACAGGGCTGGGCATACCGATCGGGGACTTGCCTTCGCCGCCGCCGTGCGGGTGGTCGTTCGGGTTCATGACCACACCTCTTACGGTCGGTCTGACGCCCATGTGGCGATGACGTCCCGCCTTGCCGATGCTGACGATCTCGTGCTCGAGGTTGCCCACCTGACCGACCGTCGCGCGGCACTTGACGAGGATGTATCTCATCTCACCGCTGGGAAGTCTTAGCGTGGCGTACTTGCCCTCTTTCGCCATCAGCTGAGCGCTGCCGCCCGCCGCTCTCGCGATCTGACCGCCCTTGCCCGGCTGCATCTCGATGTTGTGGACCAAGGTACCGACGGGGATCTTCTCGAGAGGCAACGCGTTGCCCGCCTTGATGTCCGCGCCCTCGCCGCTCATCACGGTGTCGCCGACTTGAAGTCCGACCGGAGCCAGGATGTATCTCTTCTCGCCGTCCGCATAGTTGAGAAGGGCGATGAACGCGCTTCTGTACGGATCGTACTCGATGGACGCGACCTTCGCGGGAACGCCGTCCTTGTTGCGCTTGAAGTCGACGATGCGGTACTTAGCACGGTTGCCGCCGCCGATGTGTCTGACGGTGATGCGGCCGTTTGCGTTGCGTCCGCCCGTCTTGCTCCTGCTCTCGAGCAGGCTCCTCTCCGGCTTGTCGGTCGTGATCTCGCTGTACGAGAGGCTCGTCATGTGACGACGGCCGTCGGAAGTCGGATTGTATCTCTTAAGTGCCATTGTCTGTTCCTCCTATCAGGACAAGCTCTCGAAGAACTCGATGGGCTTGCTGTCCTTGGAAAGCTGAACGATCGCCTTCTTGTACGAAGAAGTCATGCCTTCATATCTGCCCATGCGCTTCTTCTTGCCGTCATAGTTGGCGGTGTTGACTTTCTCGACCTTGACCCCGAAGATGTCCTCGATCGCGACTTTGATCTGAGTCTTGGTCGCTCTCTTGTCCACCTTGAAGGTGTATCTCTTCGCCTGTATGCCGTCGTAACTCTTCTCGGTCAGCATCGGGCTGATGATGATGTCGTACTTGTTCATTCTGCTACCTCCTCGGCGCCGTACTTGGCGTTGAGCTTTTCGACCGCCGCCTTGGTGACGATGCACTTGCCGTTGGCGGCAAGCTCGTAGACATTGACGAGATCGACGTTGGTCACGGTCAAGCCGGGGATGTTGCCGCTCGCCCTCAAGACCTTCTCGTCATCGGCGTCGGTGACGACCAAAACCTTGCCGTTCACCGCGAAATTCTTGAGGACCGCCGCCATCAGCTTGGTCTTAGCTTCCGCAAGCTCGAGCTTGTCGACAACGGTCAGACCGCCGTCCGCCACCCTCGCGGAGAGCGCGCTGACGAACGCCGCCCTCTTCATCTTCTTGTTGACCTTTTGAGAGAAATCTCTCTGCTTGGGCGCGAACACGACGCCGCCGCCCGTCCATTGCGGGCTGCGGATGGAGCCCTGACGAGCCCTGCCGGTGCCCTTTTGACGCCACGGCTTCTTGCCGCCGCCTCTGACCTCGCTGCGGGTCAAAGTGCTCTTGTTGCCCTGCCTCTGGTTGGCGAGATATGCGACGACGACCTGGTGCACGAGAGCTTCGTTGTATTCGCAGCCGAACACGCTGTCGCTGACGCTCATCTTGCCGACTTCTTTCGCCTTCATGTTATATACGTTGAGTTCCATATCTCTTGATCTCCTTACGCCTTGCTGGACGTCTTGACGACGACCGTGCCGCCCTTGGGACCCGGAACAGCGCCCTTGACGAGGATCAGGTTGCGATCCTTGTCGACCTTGACCACGGTCAGATTCTGGACCGTGACGCGCTCGTTGCCCCAATGTCCGGACATCTTCTTGTTCTTGAACACCCTCGACGGAGTCGAGTTTGCGCTCAGAGAACCGACGCCTCTGTGGTAACCGGAACCGTGAGCCATGGGTCCGCAATGCTGGTTCCATCTCTTGATCGCACCGGTGAAACCGTGACCCTTGCTGGTGCCGACAACGTCGACCTTGTCGCCCGCCGCGAACACGTCGCAGGTGATCGCGCCGCCAACTTCATACGCCGCGCAGTCATCCAGCCTGAACTCTTTGAGAGTGCGCATCGGCTTGACGCCCGCCTTCGCGTAGTGGCCCTTCAAGGGCTTGTTGGTCAGCTTGTCCGCTCTCTTGTCGTCCTTGTAAGAGCCGAACGCCACCTGTACGGCGTCGTAGCCGTCCTTGTCCACGGTCTTCTTTTGAACGACGGGGCAGGGACCTGCCTCCACGACCGTGACCGGGATCACTATGCCGTCTTCGGTGAAGACTTGGCTCATCCCGAGTTTCTTTCCAATGATTGCTTTATTCATAGATAAAGTTCACCTCCAATATTCTCTGCCGCTCGCGCGGCCGTATCATCTATTATTAGAATTTGATCTTGATGTCCACACCTGCGGGCAAGCTGAGCTTCTCCAGCGCGGTCATCGCAGCCTTGGTCGGGCTGTAAATGTCGATCAGCCTCTTGTGCGTGCGCAGTTCGAACTGCTCGCGGCTGTCCTTGTCCTTGTGCACCGCGCGAAGTATCGTCACGACCTCTTTCTCGGTCGGGAGCGGAATGGGTCCGCCCACTTTGACGCCGCATCTGGTGACGGTCTCGACGATCTTGCTTGCAGCTTCGTCGATGAGATTGTGATCGTAGGCTCTGAGCCTGATCCTGATGATGAGTCCTGCCATTTTTCGTTCTCCTTTTTCCTAACTTTCTTCGACGCGCATTTCACGCAGCCGTGTGTTCCGCATCGCCGCAATTTTAAAAGGCGGGCAGTCCGCCTCCGTTAGTCGCCCGATCGTTCGGACATTTGTCCGCATAAGTTCTCCGCGTCCGGTAACCTTATGCTTCACCCCTTTGCAGCGTGCATTTGAGATTATATAAAAAGGAAAAAGTTAAGTCAAACGATTTGAGCAAAAAAGTTTTTTCGAAATGTAAAATTTATGTAAAATTTTTATTAAAGTAACATTTCGGCGCGATTTGGGTATTATTTTGTGCCCACTCCCCTCGTCCTGCCCTCTCGGGCGGAGCGCTCACAGCTCTCCGCCCATCAAGAAGTCGATCGCGTTCACCGTCAATATGCCGTCATGATCGCGGACAAAGATGTCGTCTAGGGTGATGATATACTTCGGGTGATTGTCATGTATCAAGGCAAAGGGACGGAGTTCCTGCGCAAGTTTATCCTCATCCGCCACGGTGACCGCTACTTGAACATAAAACATATTCCCTTTCCCGTCCTGCGCCACAAAGTCGACTTCTTTGTCCTCGACCTTGCCCGTTGCCACCTTGCAACGGCGGCGTTTGAGCTCGAGAAACACGAGATTCTCCAAGATCTGCGACAATTTGAGCGTCCTGTTGTTGAGAATGTAATATTTGAACCCGAAATCCGTCACATAGTACTTGTTGATCAGTTGCAAGTACCCTTTGCCGACAACGTCGTATCTGTCCGCTTTGAACACAAAAAAGCAATCGCGCAGCGTCTCAAAATAGCTGCTCACCGTGTTGTACGACACCTTTATCCCACTCGAATTGAGAGTGTCTGCAATGCGCTTGATGGACGTCAAACAGCCGACATTGTAGACCAAAAAATTCAAAATCCCCTCGACCACTTCGCGGCTTGCGGAAGTGTTGCGTTTGAGCACGTCCTTTTGCAAGATCGTGCGATAGACGCTTTCGATATATTCTCTCTGTTCGGCGCTCCCCTTCTCAAACATCAACGCACCGGGGAGCGCTCCGTAGGTGATGTAATCCATGAACATCGCACGCCTGTCCGTGCCGCCGTGCCACTCGGCATATTCGGCAAGCGACAACGGCAGCACATTGATCTCGACATAGCGGCCGGTGAGCAACGTCGCGATCTCGGACGACAAAAACTTTGCATTCGCGCCCGTCAAATAGAGATCGACCTCGGGACGAATGAAGAGGCTGTCCGCCACTCTCTCGAAACCGTCGACGTGCTGGACTTCGTCAAGAAAAATATACAACTTTTCGCCCGGACGTATTTTCGCCGACAAAAAGCGAAAAAGCTCGTCTTTGTCCAAAAGCGACGCATTTGACATATCCTCGAAGTTGATCTTGATCACGCTCTCCTTCGGAATGCCGTCTGCTAGCAGCTTTTCGATGTACAGATCGAAAATTGTGGACTTGCCGACACGGCGCATGCCTGTCACCACTTTGATCAATTGCTTGTCACGGTAACGTTCGAGCCAATCGATGTATTGCTTGCGCGGTATCAATGCCATAGCTGCCTCCTTGATCCAAGTATACCCCAAAAAAGAAGGGCTGTCAAGACGAAATTGAAAACTTTTGTCAAAAACAGGAAAAGTTTTCAGTTTCGTGTAAAAACGGAAAAACCGTTACTGTATATGAAGATTTCGGCAAGATCACGACAAGTTCAAAAAGCGAAATTGAAAACTTTTGCCAAAAACGGGAAAAGTTTTCAATTTGAACGGCGCCGCAGAGGCGAGCAAACCGTCCCTCGCGGACGGCGAGTCAAAACAACGGCGCAAGTCCTTTACAGGTTTTGCGCCGCTCAAACAAGACGGGACGCCCGAAGACGTCCCGTGTAGCTGTGGTTGATCACGCTCAGCTTCTGCCGAAGTTGAGTTCGTAGTTGAGAGAGGGGTTGTCATACATCGTCGCAAGCGGATCTCCCTTGTTGATCAATGTGAGATATGCCGTGCCAAGCGGAATAAATCCAAGTTTTTTCGTGTATTCTGCCGTGACAAAACCCATTCCTGCGTTGTCGGTGATATTCGCATCTATATCGATGCGCAGCACCACCAGGTTTGTATAATCTTTGCCTCCGCTGCCGACAAAATATTGATCGAACTTGCTGTTTTGAAGTTCTTTCTTTATTTCGCTGTTTTTGATCAAATCCTCGTCTATAACCACCTTGGGATCGTCTCTGTCCTTCCAATTGTAGACGTCTGCAAATCCTTTGAATTGGATGTTCGAGGACACACCCCAAACCAGGATCGCGGACGTATCTGAATTGGCAAGAACCGAATTTTCGATGACTATATTGTTGCCAGGCTCACTGTTGGATCCGGCTTTGATCACCGCGTCATGAGAATTTCTGTGTATGCTGTTCTTGATGTTTACCGAGCTCGATCCCACGCGATAGTGCTGTAAGCCGTTATCCGTCAAGCAATGTGTGACGTTGAATACGGGCGTGGTCGGCACGGTCGAACCGTTTGCGACGAAATACGCGCCGGTCGCCGACGCGACGTTGGTACCTCCGAACATGTGGACGTCGGTGATGTTGATCGTCTTCGCGATCCACTCAATGCGGAAAATGTCTATACCGTTCATTATCATAGAACTGACATCCCATTTGAGCGCGTTGCCATATAGATTGAGCGTGTACGGAGACGGACCGGCTTCGGGATATACTCTGTTATCCAACGAAATATCATAATCGTAATCGATAAACACAAACCCATCTCTCTTTGCGGCATTCGCGGGCGACGTCATCGTCGATTGAACGACGACGTTGCGCACGTCTCCGGATTGCATGATCGCATTATATAGATCGCTCCACTCGCCCGAGACATTGGTATATCCGTTGAGGACGTGGACCTTGACGGTCTTGGCGATCGTGTCGCCGTTGCGGCTGTCGGCGATATACTTCAAGCGAACCGTCGTAGCGGTCGGGGTCGCCGCGATCGCGGTGAGAGTGTTGCCGCTCAACGTAGCGTAGCCGTCTCCGCCGACAAGGGTGAAGTCTCTGCCGCCGGGGATCGCCTGCGCCAATTTTACGGAATTGTTGGCGACGTTGCCCGAAATGAAGCCGATGCGGTAGTCGAACAGTTCGAGACCGCTGTTGTCGGTGTAGACAAGCACCTTGTCGCTGTGTCCGTCGATGTCGCAAATGCCGTCGCCGTCCTCGTCGATGTGGTCGACGCTCAGTTCGAAGCCCGCGTAGACGCTCTTGGTCGCGCCTCTGTCGCTCGACGTCATAAACTTGTCGTACTCGAACACCGTCCTGCACTCCTCGTCCTCGTACCATCTCGTGAACTTGTGGGCGAATTTGACAGGCTTTCCGTTGAACTGCGGATCGTCAACGCTCGTGACGGATTGATCAGCGAACTTAACGCCGTCTACATAATAGGTGATGACCGTGGTCAGCGCCGCTCTCTCGTAGCCGGCATAGACGCTTACGCTCTGTTTGTCGGGATCTGCAAAGTAGGCGTCGAAGTCGAACGGCTCGGTGCAGTCGACGTCTTCAAACCAACCGGCAAAGGTGTAGCCGCTCTTGACGGGCACGGCGGAGATCTCCTGCTTCGTCTCGATCGTGACCCGCTGGGTCTGCCATATCCCGGTGGGATCGCCCTCGGGGTCGTCGATGTAATAGATATAGACCGTCCTCACCTCGAACCGCGCGCGGAGAGTAACGTCCTGCCTCTCGGTCGAAAACTCGAAATATGCCCCGAAGTCGAATTGTTCTTCCTCTCCTTCGAGATACCATCCGACAAAGTTGTACCCCGGCTTGGACGGCGTCTGCGCGGTCGACGCGCCGGTCGCACTCGTCACGGTCTGGGTCTGAGTGGCGGGCGACGCTCCGTCGGCAAGATAGGTGATCGTCGCTATGCGGGCAAAGCCGGCATAGACGGTCACGTCCGCCGCGCCGGCGACGAAGTAGCCGTCAAAGGCGTCGTCATAGACGAACGGCTCGGTGCAGTCGGCGTCGACATACCAACCGATAAATTCGTAACCGTCTCTCTCGGGATCGTCGACCGACGGCGCTGCGGATTCGATCGTCACCTCGGCGGCGTCGTGGACAACGCCCTGCGACATAAACGTCAGCGTGACGGTGACGACGTCGAAGCGCGCGTATACCGTGATGTCGTCCTTGTCCTGCGACGCGACGAAGTCGTTCAGCACGAACGGATTCTCAAACGCCGCGTCCTCGTACCAACCGGCAAATACATAGCCCTCTTTGACGGGATCGTCGACGGTCGCCGGAGTCACTACGTCGCCCTCGACGACCTGCGTGCGCCACGGCTGTCCGTCCGCAAAATAGGAGATCTGCACCGCGTCCTCGGCGATCCGCTCAAAGTGCGCATAGACATTGACGTCTGTCTTTTGTTCCGACGCAAAATATGCCTTGAAGTCGAAAAGCTTCGCTCCGTCACCCTCTTTGTCGTACCAACCGGCAAAGCTGTAGCCCGCTTTGCCCGGCTCATTGGGGATCGCGGCTGCCGTATCGTCACTCACCACCTGCGTCCAAGTCAGCTTGCCGTCGACATAGTAGAAGATCTCGATGATCTCCTCAAACCCCGCATAGATGGTCGTCTCCGCCGCCTTGTCCGTTTGAGCGAAATAACTCTCGAAATCGAACGGCGTTTCGCACGCCGCGTCCGCAAACCAGCCGATGAACGTGTAGCCGTTCTTGTCGGGATCCGCAAAATCGGACGCCGTCGTGTCGTATGCGACCGTTTGGGTGTGCTCGATCTCTCCGTCCACGCTGTAATGCAAAAGTACGTCGGCGATCTCATCGAAACCGGCGTAGACCGAAACGGTATTCCTTGGGGATGACTCGAAATAGGCGTCGAAATCGAAAAGCTCCGTGCACGCCGCGTCCGCATACCATCCGGCAAACACGAACCCCGCCTTGTCCGGCTCGTCGGCGTCGGACGCCGACGTCTGCGCCGTCACGTTCTGCGTATGCGCGACATTGCCGTCTACATAATATATGATCTGTATGACCGCGTCTTCGTCCACCTCGAATCCGGCATAGACGATCACGCTCGTCTTTTCATCCTGCGCGAAATAGGCGTCGAAATCGAAAAGCTGCGTACACGCCTCGTCCGCGTACCAGCCGGTAAACCTGAACCCCGCCTTGCCCGGTATCCTCGACGTTGGCGCGGTGACGCCGTCTTCGACGACCTGCGTCTCGAATTGTACGTCGTCGGACATGTAGACGATCGCGACGACAGTCGCAACGACCTCTTCAAAACCGGCGTAGACGGTCACGTCCGCCTTTTCCTGCGAAGCGAAGTAGGCGTCGAAATCGAAAAGCTGCGTGCACTCCTCGTCCGCGTACCACCCCGTAAACGTGTATCCCGCCTTGTAAGGGCGAGCCGTCGTCTCGGTGGTGGTCGGCATGACGACCTGCTTCAAAAACAGCTCTCCATCCATCATATAGGTGATGGTCACGGGATCGTCGGCAGTGCCCGATCCGGAACCGTCGCCGCCGTCGCCGCCTCCGTCACCGTCGCCGCCGCCGAACGTACAGCCGGTCAATGCGAGCGTAAGCACCGCCGCGAGCGCTATGAGCGCAAAAAGACGCTTTGACATGTTGCGTATCTCCTAATCATACTTTATCGTTAATATTTTGACATATGCGCGCCGTAAAAGTCAATCGAACACTTTATCCGAAATCGGGCTATTTGTCCGACAGTTATCAATTTGCACCAAAATCCGCCCTCTTCCGTTTGCGTACAAGGCAAAAAAGTCAAGCGGCGTACCGCACGGACGGTTTTCGGCGCAAGACGAAATTTTTTCGGCAAAAAAATTTTTTTGCGATTTTCTGCAAAATTTGAAAAAGGCGCGGCTCTATCCTCTCGTCTGCCTTGCTTTGAGACGCATTTCCCGACCGCGCAAAACGATAGATCACGCAATCGCGCTTAGCCGTGAAGATGTGCCGCTATCCGCGCGCCTTACCCCAAGTTCCGAGGCGCGTGTCTCGACCGCGCAAAACGATAGATCACGCAATCGCGCTTAGCCGTGAAGATGTGCCGCTATCCGCGCGCCTTACCCCAAGTTCCGAGGCGCGTGTCTCGACCGCACAGACCGGTGCAGATTTGCGCCGCCAAAGAACAGACAACGCAATCGCGCTTAGCCGCGAAGATGTGCCGCTATCCGCGCGCTTTGCCCCAAGTTACGAGGCGCGTGTCTCGACCGCACAGAATGGTGCAGATTTGCGCCGCGCAGGTTGCGAGAGGGGAGGGAGCGTACTTATAGGTACGTGACCGACCCCGAGACGTTCTGCGCGGCGCAAAGGTGTGCCGTTATGTGCGGTCGAGCCCGGCGCGCATGGCGTTGAGTATCGCCAGCACCGCAACACCCACGTCGCCGAACACGGCGAACCACATGTTCGTGATGCCGAATGCGGACAGGATGAGGATGAGGAATTTGACGGCGAGTGCGAAGACGATGTTTTGCTTGACGATCGCCATCGTCTTGCGCGCGATGCGCTTTGCGGTGGGGATACCGCGCAGGTCGTCCTTCATCAACACGATGTCCGAAGCCTCGATCGCCGCGTCGCTGCCGACGCCGCCCATCGCGATGCCTATATCGGCTCTCATCAACACGGGCGCGTCATTTATGCCGTCGCCGACAAAGCACAACTCGTCGCCTTTGCGCTTGGCGGCAAGCAGCTTTTCGACCTCGCCGACCTTGTCGCCGGGAAGCAATGACGACTTGACGTCGCTCAAGCCCAGCTTTGCCGCGACGCTGTCTGCGACGCGCGCATTGTCGCCGGTGAGCATAACGGTCTTGCAGCCAAGCCCGTTCAGCCCCGCGACCACCTCGGCGGACTCAGGCTTGACCTCGTCTTCGATGACGAGCGCACCTTTGTAGACGCCGTCCTTTGCGACATAGACGACGGTGCCGACAGCGTCGACTTCTTCGAACGCTATGCCGCGCGCCCTCATCAATTTGGCGTTGCCGCACAAGATCTCGCCGCCCTCGCCCGTCGCGGCTATGCCCTCGCCGGCGACGTCGGTCAACGTGTATCCGCCGTCCGGCTCCTTGCCGTAGGCGGCGACGATCGAGCGGGCGATCGGATGAGTCGAGTCCTTTTCCGCGCTCGCCGCAAGGCGCAATATCTCCTCTCTGCCACCCTCCGGCACGACTGCCGTCACCGCGAAGTTGCCCTTCGTCAAAGTGCCCGTCTTGTCAAAGACAAAGATGTTCGCCTTGTCGAAACGCTCGAGATAGTTGGAACCCTTGACCAAAATGCCGTGCTTGGACGCCGCGCCTATACCCGCAAAGAAGGTCAACGGTATCGAGATCACCAACGCGCACGGACAGGACACGACAAGGAAGCTGAGCGCGCGGTACACCCACGTCGACCACTCGCCCGTCACCGCGCCCGGGATCACCGCCAACAGCAACGCGACCGCGACCACCGCCGGCGTGTAGTATCTCGCGAATTTGGTGATGAAGTTCTCCGCCTTGGATTTTTGCTCGGCGGCGTTCTCGACAAGGTCGAGGATCTTGGCGACAGTCGAGTCGTAAAACTCCTTTTCGACACGCACTTTGAGCTGCGACGTAAGGTTGACCGCGCCGCTGACCACCGCGTCGCCCGCGGCGACGTCGTGCGGAAGCGATTCGCCCGTCAACGCCTTGGTGTCGAGCGACGACGCGCCCTCTGCGATCGTGCCGTCGAGCGGCACCTTTTCGCCCGGATCGATCAAGATGAATTCCCCCACCTTGACCTCGGACGGGTCTACCGTCACTACCTCGCCGTCTCTGATCACGTCCGCGCTGTCGGGACGGATGTCCATCAGCGCCGAGATGGACTTGCGCGATTTGCCGGTCGCGTAGCCCTGGAACCACTCGCCCACCTGATAGAACAACAGCACCGCGCACGCCTCGTCGAAGCCCTCGATCTCCATGCCCGTCGCGCCGCGATAGATCGCCAAGGCGAACGCGCCCAAAGTCGCGATGCACATCAAAAAGTTTTCGTCAAAAACCTGTCCGTGTGCGATGTTGCGCACCGCACGCCAAAGCACGTCGTACCCTATCGCCAAATATACCGCCAAATAGAGCCCGAACGCCAACAGCCAGCCGTACCGACCCGGGATCATCGCCGCCCAGCCGTCCGTCACCCTGTCCACTGCGAACAGCACCGCGAACGCCGCCAGACAGACGACGATGCGGATCAATTGCCGCCTCTGCTTGCGGCTCATCTTGTAGCCGTCCATACCGCCCTCACCTGACGATGCGGCAGTCCGGCTCCACCTTGCGGCACACCTTGACGACCTCGTCCATGATCTCGTCAAAACGGCTTTCGTCCGCGTCGATCGCCATGCGCTGAGTCATAAAGCTGATGCTGACCGAGTTGACGCCGTCCAGCTTGGCGACGTGCCGCTCCATCTTCGCCGCGCAATTGGCGCAATCGAGATCTTGAAGCCTGAATACCTTTTTCATATAGTCCTCCCGCCGCTGTTGCGGCATATTCAAATTATTTCCTGTCTTTGCTTAAACACTTGGACTGTTGAGCAAATGTTCAAGTTTGAGTCGTTTGAAAACGGGCTTTTTGCCCGCTCTCACTTGCCCTCGTTGATGTGCGTGAGCCCGTATTCCATGATCTTGACGACGTGGTCGTCGTCCAGCGAATATTTGACCTCTTTGCCCGCCTTGGTCCCCTTGACCAGCTTGGCTCCGCGCAATATCCGCAATTGGTGCGACACCGCCGACACCGTCATGCCCAAGATCTCCGCGATCTCGCCGACGCACAAGTCCGCCTGCCCCAAACAGCCGAGGATCTTCGCGCGAGTCGAATCGCCGAACATCTTGAACAGATCCGCCAAGTCGTACAACACGTCGTCGGACGGCAGCGCTCTCTTCACCTTTTCGATTATGTCAAGTTCCTTTTCCATATTATCTCACTTGAACACTTCTTCAAATGTTCAATCATATTATATTCCCATCTTGACCGCTTGTCAACGGGTTTTACAAAATTTTTCTGAAAAATTCCTCTCGCCGCGCGTAAAACGAAACGAAAAAGCGCGCCTTCCGGCGCGCCGTTCGATCGATATGACCGTAGAAACGACCGGCTCAACGCTCCGCCGCTTCGTTCAGTTTGTCCACAAGCGCGTCTACGTCGACGCCGTGTACCGCCGCCGCGTCTTCGACGGTCTCGTTGTGCGCGAGCGCGCACCCCAGACAATGCATACCTACACTGAAAAGCACGTTGGCGATCTCTTCGGCGTTGCCGCATTTGAGCGCGTCCGCGATCAGCATATCCTTTGTTATCTTCATAGTGTGTTACCTCCGTATCCCGCACTCAATTCATACCTTTTTGGTGGGGATTGTTGTCATTATAGCACAGCCCTCGGCTTTGGGCAAGCGTTTTTACAGCAAATATGTGACGAAGAGATAGGCTATCCCCGCGACCGCCGCCGCGATCGCCAAACCGAGCAGCGTCGCCTTGACCGGCGACACCGGCGCCTTGCCGTATGCCCTGCCCGTCCTGCCGTTGACCACGCAGCCGTAATCCTTTTTGCGGTAGCGGTAGCTGCTGATCCAAAGGGGCGCGCAGACATATTTGTAGGTCGTGCCCGAATAGACGGGGCTGATGTTGATGTAGTCCACCCTGTCCGCGCGCGGATAGCGCGCCTTGACCCTCGCCCTGAGGTCGTCGATGATGATGCCCTGCGCGGTGTCCCAGCAGTCGTCGAGCCCCTCGGAATATCTCTCCGCCGAATAGCCCGACATGAAGTCGTCGTCATAGGCGAGCGCGTTGACTGTGTCGAAACCGCCCAGCTTGCCCAGCGACTTGCCGTCGATGTGCTTGCTCGCCTCGACCTGTATGTCGTCGTAATCCTGATTGATGACGCCGCTGACGTGGAACCACCTGACGCGCGTCTCGGTGCGCCTGTTCTTGCCCGTGCCGACGATGACCGTATAGGTCTCGCCCAGCCTCGCCTCGTACATCGCGTCGACGTGACTGTCGAACGTCCACACGGGGATGTAGACGCCGCGCATCTTTTGCATCCGCGCCTCTTTTTTGAGCTTTCGCGGCGCGAGCCACTTCTTTTTGAGCCACTTGCGCCAAAAGCCCTTCGCCTCCTCTTCGGGCACCGTGAACGGCAGCACCGCGTTGGGTTTGAGCCCGGGAAGCTCGTCGCGCTCTATGATGTTGGGCGCGCCGCAAAACGGACAGACGTCCGCCGTCTCGTATTCTTCGAGCACGGACACCGCGCCGCACGACGGACATTTGTACGCCTTGGTGCCGCCCCACGCCTCGTAATTGCGCTCGGAAAGCGTTGTATAGACAAGTTCCTGCGCGGGCTTGGCGGCGATGTCGCGCTCGGTGCCGCAATATGCGCATTTGAGCTTTTGCGTCGCCGGGTCGAATTTGAGAAAGTTGCCGCACGAAGGACACTTGTACGTCTCCGAGGTCACCTTTTTCGGCTCTTGCGACGGCTGAGAGCCGTCCGCCTGCGAAAGAGGCACTCTCTCTTCGCTCATGACAGCTTCTCTCCGCACTCGGGGCAGAACTTGGCGCCCGGCTTGACCTCTTTACCGCACTTGGGACACTTGGCGACCAAAGACGCGCCGCATTCGGGGCAGAACTTCGCACCCTTCTTGACCTGCTTGTGGCAACCCGGACACTCGACGGTCTCGACCATCGGCTTGCCGCACTCGGGGCAGAACTTCGCGCTCTTCTTGACCTTGGCTCCGCAATGCGGACAGGTCGCCTTGCCGTCGTCCTCGCCTATGCCCGACATGTTGTCGGCGAACATCTTGCCGATGCCCAAGCCCGCTCCGACTCCGACGCCCGCGCCCGCGAGTCCGCCCGGATTCTTTGCCGCGTCGCGCATCGCCTCGACCGCCTGCATCTGCGCATAGCCCTGCATCGCGCCGCCCATCACGCCGACGGACGTGCGCTTGTCCATCATCTTCTCAACCTCTTCGGGCAGCGAGATGTTCTCGATGTACAACGCGTCGATCTCGATGCCTATCTTGGCGAAGTCTTCCGCCATCTTTTGGCGGGTGATGTCGGACAGCTCGTCATAGTGCATCGCGAGATCGATCGCCGGGATGCCCGACTCCGCGATCGCGGTGGACAGCTCGGACACGATGATCTTCTTGAAGTAGTCGTCGACGTCCTTGACCGTCAGCTCGCCCATAGAACCGAACAACTCGTTCATCGCCGCCGTAGGCGTGCCGACCGAGAAGGAATAGACGCCGAAACCTCTGACCCTGACCATGCCGAACTCCTTGTCGCGCATCATCACCGGGTTGGACGTCCCCCACTTGTTGTCGATGAATTGCTTGGTCGAGATGAAGTAGATGTCGCCCGTGTACGGCGTCTCCCAAAAGTATTTCCAATTGTAGAGCGCGGTCAAAAGCGGAATGTTCTTGAGATCCTCGAGCTTGTAGGTGCCCGGTCCGAACACGTCGGCAAGCTTGCCCTCTTGGATGAACATCGCCTTTTGTCCCTCGCGGACGACCAGCACGGAATTGCGCATGATCTCCTCTTTGCGCTCCAAAGGATATTTCCACACAATGGATTGAGGATTGTCATTCTCCCATTGTATGACCTTGCGATATTGCTTTCTCAAAAAATCGAAAAGACCCATTATTGCGTCCTCCTAACGTTTGTTACCTCGATTATATTTCATATGCGCGCACCCGTCAACCGAATGCGCGTACATCGCTCAAAGCCTGCGCTCGAACTCGTCGTAGCCGAATTCCCTCACCGTCTCGAGCGTGCCGTCCGTATGCCGCACGCATATCGACGGCAGCCGCATGCCGTTGAACGTGTTCGTCTTGACCATCGTGTAGAGCGCCATATCGAGAAATCTGAGCCTGTCCCCGACCGCGAGCGGCTCGTCGAAAGAATAGTCTCCTATCACGTCGCCCGCAAGGCACGTCGGCCCTCCCAGCCGATAGGTGTGCGCCTTCTCCCCCGGCTCTCCGCTCCCCTCGAGAGGCGGACGATAGGGCATCTCCAACACGTCGGGCATATGACACGCCGCCGACGCGTCGACGATCGCGATGTCCATGCCGTTGCGCACGATGTCCTCTACGCGGCAGACCAACGCCCCCGCGTTGAGCACGACCGCCTCGCCCGGCTCCAAGTAGACTTCTGCGCCGTACTTGTCTTGAAGCCGCTTGACGACCCTGACCAGCCTGTCGCGGTCGTAGTCCTTGCGCGTGATGTGGTGACCCCCGCCCAAATTGATCCACTTGCACCTCTTGATCAAGCCGCCGAACTTCGCCTCGAGCGCGTCCACCGTCGCTTCGAGATCGTCCGAATTTTGCTCGCAGAGCGTGTGCATGTGCACGCCGTCCAACATCGCGGCGACGTCTTCGGGCAGCTCGTCCGCCGTCGTCCCCAGCCGCGAAAAGTCGCCGCACGGGTCGTAGATGCCGTGCCCTCTTTGGGTGGAAAATTGGGGGTTGAGCCGCAAGCCGACCTGCTTGCCGGCCGCCTTTGCTCGCGGCAAAAATTTTCGCGCCTGTGTCGGCGAATTGAATATTATGTGATCGACGTAACCTATCAATTCGTCCCACTCTTCTTCGTTGTAGGCGGGCGAAAAGACGTGCGTCTCGCCGCCGAAACGCGTCTTGCCGAGGCGCGCTTCGTAAAGCCCGCTTGCGGTCGTGCCGTCCAAGTAGCGCGCTATCAGCGGATAGGTGCAAAAAGCGGAATACGCCTTTTGGGCGAGCAGTATCTTGCAGCCCGCTGCCTCGCGTACTCCGCTCAATATCTCCAAGTTGCGGATGAGCGCCGCCTCGTCTATCTCGAAATAGGGCGTGCGCATCACTCCACCAAGTCGGGGTGCTCTTCCACCTGCCACGGCAAGCCGTTCTTGTTCAGCTCGTCCATGTACGGATCGGGGTCGAACTCCTCGCATGTGAACACACCGTCCCTGTCCCACTTGCCCGTCAGCAGCATCTTGGCGCCTATCATCGCCGGGACGCCCGTCGTGTAGGAGATCGCCTGGGACTCGACCTCTTTGTAGCACTCCTGATGGTCGCAGACGTTGTAGATGTAGGCGGTCTTGCGCTTGCCGTCCTTGACGCCGGTGAAGATGCAGCCGATGTTGGTCTTGCCCTTGGTGCGCGGACCGAGCGACGCCGGATCGGGCAGCAGCGCTTTGAGGAACTGTATCGGCACGATCTCCCTGCCCTCGTACATTATCGGCGAGGTGGACAGCATGCCGACGTTCTCCAAACACTTCATGTGCGTCAGATAGCTCTGCCCGAACGTCATGAAGAAGCGGATGCGCTTGACCCCCTTGATGTTCTTGGCGAGAGACTCTATCTCTTCGTGATGGAGCAGATACATGTCCTTGACTCCGACACCGTCAAAGTCGTATTGGCGCTTTATGCTCATCGGCGGGATCTCGACCCACTTGCCGTCCTCCCAATACGACCCCGGCGCGGAAACTTCGCGCAGATTGATCTCGGGATTGAAGTTGGTCGCGAACGGATAGCCGTGGTCGCCGCCGTTGCAGTCGAGGATGTCGATGGTCTCGATCGTGTCGAACAGATGCTTTTGAGCGTACGCGCAGAACACCTGCGTCACGCCCGGGTCAAAGCCCGAACCGAGCAGCGCGGTCAAGCCCGCCTTCTCGAACTTCTCCTTGTAGTCCCACTGCCACGAGTAGTCGAACAGCGCGGTGAAGCCCTGCTCTTTGCACCTCTTCTCGTACCTCGCCTTCCAGACGGGATCGTCGAGATTTTCGGGCTCGTAGTTGGCGGTGTCCATATAGTCGACGCCGCATTCGAGGCATGCGTCCATGATCGTCAGGTCCTGATAGGGAAGAGCGATGTTCATCACGAGGTCGGGCTTGACCTCGCGGATGAGAGAGACGAGCGCGTCAAAGTCGTCCGCGTCCACCTCGGCGGTGGATATCTTTGTCGCGGTCTTGCCTTTGAGCTTCGCCGCCAAGTCGTCGCACTTGGACTTGGTGCGGCTGGCGATGACTATCTCGCCGAACACGTCGCTGTTCATGCAGCACTTGCGGATCGCGACGGAAGCGACCCCGCCGCAGCCGATGATCAAAACTTTTGCCATTTCACTTCTCCTTTATCCCGAGCGCGATCAACAGTTCGCGCACTATCTTGCACGCCGCGGCGGTAGACGCTCCGCTCGCGTCGTAGTGGGGGCTGAGCTCGTTGACGTCCAGCCCTATCACGTCGCACTTTCTTGCGACAAAGGTCGCCGCGCGGCGCAGTTCGTCGAAAGACGCTCCGCCCGGCTCCGGCGTCCCCGTCCCGGGGAATACGGACGGATCGAGCACGTCGAGGTCGAGCGTAAAATAGACAGGCTTACCTTCGAGACTCGCCGCGACGCTTTCAAGCCCGTCGAAGCCGAACTTGTGCATATCCGTCTCCGCCGCGGCGAATTCAAACTCCGCCCTGTCGCCCGAACGTATGCCGAATTGGTGTATCCTGCCCTTGCCGACAAGCTCCCAACACCGCCTTAACACACACGCGTGCGAAAATTTCACCCCGAGATAGTCGTCCCGAAGGTCGGCGTGAGCGTCGAAGTGGACGATGTGCAGATCGGGGTATTTGCGCACCGCCGCTCTGACCGCGCCGAGCGTGACGAGATGTTCGCCGCCCAGCATGAACGGGACCTTGCCCGCCGCAAATATGTCCGCCGCAGCCTCCTCTATCGCGGCGAGCACAAGCTGAGAGTCGCCTATCGCAAGCTCGAGATCGCCGGCGTCGCAGACGGCGACTTCGGACAGCTCCGCGTCGAGATAGGGGCTGTACTCTTCAAGCCCGATCGAGTCGACGCGTATCGCCCGAGGTCCCGACCTCGTCCCGGGTCGGAAGGAAGTCGTGCCGTCGAACGGCGCGCCGAACATCACGATGTCCGCCTCTTCGAACGGACGGTCGCAGCCCATGAATGCGTCAATCTGTCTGCTCAACATTTTTCAAAAGTTCCTCCACATATGCCGGGATGTAGAACGCGCCCTTGTGCAGCGTCGTCGTGTAGTAGCGGCACTTGAGCCCGCGCATGTTCCATCTGCGCTCGTTGAGATCGCGCAGCGGATGATACTTCTTGGAAGCGAAACCGAACAGCCAATGCCCGGACGGATAGGTCGGGATGTGCGCCTGATAGACCTTCGCCGCCGGAAAGGACTCCACTATCCTCTTGTGCGCGCGCTGGCAGGCGAGAGCGTCCTCGTCGTAGAACGGGCTTTCGTGCTGATTGATCATGATGCCGTCCTCGTGCAAAGCCTTGCAGCAATTGCCGTAAAACTCGCGCGTGAACAGCCCTTCGCCCGGTCCGAACGGGTCGGTGCTGTCGACGATGATGAGGTCGTATTCGTCCTTGCAGCCTCTGACGAAGCGCAAGCCGTCGCGGTAGTGTATCGTCACGCGCGGATCGTCGAGCGAACAGGTGACCTCGGGGAAAAACTCGCGGCTGACGTCGACGACCTGTTTGTCGATCTCGACAAGGTCGATGTGCTTGACGTCGTCGTAGCGGCAAAGCTCGCGCACCGCTCCGCCGTCGCCGCCGCCTATCACCAGCACTCTCCTGACGCGCGGATGCACCGCCATCGCCGGGTGCACTATCATCTCGTGATAGATGAACTCGTCCTTTTGAGTGAGCATCATGTAGCCGTCGAGCACGAGGAAGCGCCCGAACTCGGGGCTGTCGAACACGTCGATGCGCTGAAAGTCGCTGTGCCCGCTGTAAAGCTGCCTGTCCACGCGGATGGACAGCTTGACGTCCTTGGTGTGCAATTCCGAAAACCAATAATCCATTGCTCATTCCTCCACGACGTTGAGCTTCTCGATCGCCGGATCTTCGGGCCCCGTCATCTGGCAGCCCTTCTCCTTTGCGTAGGCGATGTAGTCGAGTATGCGGCGCGTGATGCGCTCGCCGGGCGCGAGGATCGGGATGCCGGGCGGATAGCACATCACGAACTCGCTGCATATCCTGCCCTCCGTCTTTTCGATGGGAAGCATCTCCTCTTTGTCCGCGTAGAACGCGTCCTGCGGACTCATCTCGACGATGGGCTCGATGTATTCGTGCTTCATCAAGCCCGCCTTTGACTTTTTGTACAACCGGCGTATCTCCGCGAGCGCGCTGACAAGCCGCTCGATGTCCCTCTCCCTGTCGCCGATGGACAGATAGGCGAGGATGTTGCCGAGGTCGCCGAACTCGATCTGGATGTCGTACTCGTCGCGCAGCAGGTCGTAGACCTCTATGCCGGCAAGCCCTATGTCGAGGGTGTTGACGGACAGCTTTGTCTCGTCAAAGTCGAACACGGTGTCGCCGTTGACGAGCTCTTTGCCGTATGCGTAATAGTCGCCGATGTCGTTGATCTCGTCGCGGGCGTAGCGCGCCATGCGCATCACCTCGCCGAACGCCTGCTCTCCCCTGAGCGCGAGATTGCGGCGCGAGATGTCGAGCGAGGACAGCAAGAGATAGGACGCGCTGGTCGTCTGCGTGAGGTTGATCACCTGGCGGACGTAGCCGTCCTGCATAGCGGGTCCGGTCAGAAGCAGCGAGCTCTGCGTGAGCGAGCCGCCCGACTTGTGCATGGACACAGCCGCCATGTCCGCGCCCGCCGCCATAGCCGAGACGGGCATGTCCTTGCCGAAATAAAAATGAGTGCCGTGCGCCTCGTCGACGATGCATAGCATGCCGGCGGCGTGCGCGAGCGACACGATCGTACGCAGATCGCTGCAAATGCCGTAGTAGGTGGGATTGTTGACGAGCACCGCCTTTGCGTCGGGATTGGCGGCGATCGCCCGCTTGACCGCGTCCACGCTCATGCCGAGCGAGATCCCCAGCCTGTCATCCGTCTCGGGGTCGACATAGACGGGCACCGCGCCGTTGAGGACCATCGCGGTCATAACGCTGCGGTGGACGTTGCGGGGCAGGATGATCTTTTCGCCGCGCTTGGTCACCGTCAAGATCATCGTCTGCACCGCCGACGTCGTCCCGCCGACCATGAGGAACGCGCCGTGCGCGCCGAACGCCTCGGCGGCGAGCTGCTCGGCGTCCCTGATCACCGAGACCGGGTGGCAGAGGTTGTCCAGACACTTCATCGAGTTGACGTCGAGCGACACGCACTTTTGCCCGAGAAGCTCGGTCAATTCGGGATTGCCTCTGCCGCGCTTGTGCCCCGGTACGTCAAAGGGCACGAGACGCATGCTCTTCATCTCCTGAAGGGCTTCATAGATGGGTGCGCTCGTCTGCGACAGCTTTTTCATTTGCGTGCGGAAAAGACGTTGCGTCCGCTGAAGATCTCGATCATCTCGCGGCGCAGATTGTCCATGATCTCGAGCCGCGTGCGCGGCGGAAGCTCATAGACGTCCGTCTTGAACAGGTAGTTTTGAAGGTCGATGTCCTTGACCATCATCTTTGTGTGGTAGATGTTCGCCTCATAGACGTTGATGTCGACCGCGTCGTAGCGGCGCAGCGTCTCGGGCGCGATGTAGTCCTGGATGGACTTGACGTCGTGATCCATGAACAGCTTTTGCCCGTTGACGTCGCGCGTGAAACCGCGCACGCGGTAGTCGAGCGAAATGATGTCCGAATCAAAGGAATCGATCAAATAGTCGAGAGTGGACAGAGGGGTGATCTCGCCGCAGGTCGCGACGTCGATGTCGACGCGGAAGGTCGCGAGCGAGGTCTCAGGATGAAACTCCGGATAGGTGTGCACGGTGACGTGGCTCTTGTCCAAATGCGCAAGCTGGGTCTCCCCCGCCGGGATCATACTGTCCTCGGCGATGAGCACCGCGACGGACGCGCCCTGCGGCTCGTAGTCCTGGCTGGCGATGTTGAGCACCTTGGCGCCGATCATGTCGGTCAGCGTCGTCAAGATGTTGGTCAGCCTCTCCGAGTTGTACTGCCCGTCAATGTATGCGATGTAATCGCGCTGTTCGCGCGCGGTCTTGGCGTAGCAGACATCGTAGATGTTGAAGCTGAGCGATTTGGTCAGGTTGTTGAAGCCGTACAGCTTGAGTTTGTCTCCCATAAGCGTCTCCCATGAGAAAGGCGACATGCACTCCGCATATCGCCCGTAAAACAACCGTGAGATCCTCCACGGATATCTTCAGAGTCTATATAGCAAATACACTTTTACTACTCTTATTGATTGTTTTACAAGCGGTTTGTGCTTTCGCACTGTTTGTTGAGTAACCAACTCATAAGATCGAGCGAACTCGATCACAATAAGGCAACTTGCGTTGCGATCGGCAGTGGACCCGGCTGTCCGTATGGCCTTATCCTTGCGGGAGGTCCGAATATTTGCATGGATACTCTGTGATATCCCATGTACCCCTATTGTAACCAAAAGAAAGGGATAAGTCAACTATATCGACAAATAAAAAACGCGCGCGCCGAAACGCACGCGCTTTTCATGAACCGGTCTCTCATTCCGCAAACTTTCCGCCGCCGTGAGAGGCACTATCGGCGGTATCGACGGCTGCGCTCTCGCCGCTTACGTCGTCTTCCGCCGCGGCGCGGCGCTTGGCAAGCTCCTCTTTGATCGCATTGAAGCGGTCGCGCCCCATGTTCGCCCTGTGCGAAAAGACGATAGAGACAAGGAAGATAACGCCGGGAAGCACGCCGAGCACGACGCGCACCGCCATAAGCGCGCTGTCGGGCTGATCGATCACCGTGCCGTCCATGCTCTCGGTGTAGCCGAACGCCTCGAGTACGAGCGATACGAGCGCGATGGATACGCCGCTGGCGATCTTGTACATGAATTGAGTTATGCCGTAGTAGGCGCCCTCGCGGCGGACGCCGTTGACGTACTCGTCCACCTCTATGACATCGGGCACGCCCGCATAGGGCAAGATCTGTATAGCCGACATCCCGGCCCCTGCGAACACACACAAAAGCACCGTCGACCAGACCGTCTCTGCCGGCACGAAGATCGCGAACAACAGCACGAACGCCATGTACACGCATGCGACGACGTAGACCTTGTGCTTGTTGTACTTCTCGCTGAGCTTGACCCATAGTGCGGACGACGCTATCGCGCAGACGAGCGGAATCGCAACAAAGACCATCGCCATCGCGCCGCCGCCGAAGCCGAGCGAGTCGTTGATGAAGAACATGAACACCGCCATGATGATGTCAAACCCGACCATGCTGAGCAGGTAGCACATCATGATGTTGCGGAACTCGGGCAGCTTGAAAAATTCTTTGAGTGTGGTGAAAAAGCCCTTGTCGTTCTCGGGCGCGTCGGACACGCGCTCTTTGATGTTGTAGCCACTGAAAAACATGATCGCGACCGCAATCGCCGCAAATATGCCCGCGGCGAGAAGATAGGCGCGCTTGCTGTCGCCGAATATGCCGTAAAACACGCTCTCGACGCCGTCCGCAAGCAGCGCGAACACCGCCGCGCCGATGATGAGCCCGACGTTGGCGAGCGCAATACGGATGCCGTTGAGCGAAGTCCTCTCGTCATAGTCGTCCGTCATGTTGGCGGTAACGGAGTTGTACGGGATGTAGACGACCGTCCATGCGGTGTTGAACAGCATGTAGGCAAAGGTGTAGTACAGCATCTTTTCCCATTGTTGATCGGCGCCGCCCGGCACCAGCCAAAGCAACAGAAAACACAGCCCGTACGGCAGCGCGCCGAACAGCATATATACCCTGCGCTTGCCCCACTTGCTTTGAGTCTTGTCGGTGATGCGCCCCATCAGGTAGTCGGTGATCGCGTCCCACGCCTTGGCGATGAGGAACACCGCCGACGCCAGCCCGGGCGAAAGCCCGCCGACATTGACGAAAAAGTAAAGCAAATAGAAGGAGATCGCCGCGAACAAAATGTTGGCGGACAGATCCCCGAGACCATAACAGACCTTTTCTTTAACGGACAATTTCATATTCTCCCGCGCGGCAGAGCCGCTCTCCTCTCTTGTATCCGTATCGATCATACCACTTGCAAGCCGTCTCGCGCAATGCCCTCGCAAAAATTTCGCAATTTTCGTCGCGTGAGCGATTTTCCTTTGTTTTCGGCGCGGTTTGTGCTATCATAATAGAAACACGCGAGGTATTATGGAAAAAGTAAGAACGAGATTCGCCCCCTCTCCCACGGGCTTTATGCATATCGGCAACCTTCGTACCTGCCTGTACGCCTACCTCTACGCCAAAAAGCGCGGCGGCACCTTCGTGCTGCGCATTGAGGACACCGACCGCGAACGCTATGTCGAAGGCGCGGTCGACGTCATCTACCGCACCCTCGAGACCGCCGGCATCTCCCACGACGAAGGCCCCGACAAGGACGGCGGATACGGCCCCTATATCCAAAGCGAACGCAAACCCCTCTATCTCGAATATGCGAAAAAGCTGGTCGAGACGGGCGGCGCGTATTACTGCTTTTGCACCAAAGAGCGCCTCGCCACCCTCGGCGGCGAAAACGGCGTGCACAAGTATGACAAACATTGCCTGAGCCTGTCCAAAGAAGAGGTCGAGGCGCGCCTCGCCGCAGGCGAACCGTACGTCATCCGCCAAAACGTCCCCACCGAGGGCGTGAGCGAATATGACGACATGGTGTTCGGGCACATCGCCGTCCCCAACGCCGACATGGAGGACAACATCCTCATCAAGTCGGACGGCATGCCGACCTACAACTTCGCCAACGTCGTCGACGACCACCTGATGCACATCAACTACGTCATCCGCGGCATGGAATATCTCTCCTCCACTCCCAAATACAATCTGCTCTACGATTCGTTCGGCTGGGAGAGACCGCACTATATGCACCTGCCGCCCATCATGAAGGACGCGCAGCGCAAGCTGTCCAAGCGCTACGGCGACGCCAACTTCGAGGACTTCCTCGCAAAGGGCTATCTGCCCGAGGCGATCGTCAACTACATCGCGCTGCTCGGCTGGAGCCCCAAAAACGACCGCGAAAAGCTGAGTATGGACGAATTGATCGAACTGTTCGACGTCGACGGCATCTCCAAGTCGCCGTCCATCTTCGACGAGGCAAAGATGCGCTGGCTCAACGGCGAATACATCAAGGAGATGACCCCCGAGAAGTTCGTCGAGCGCGCGCGCAAGTTCTTGGACGAGAGCGCGGTCGCCGGCAAATACGACTATCTCAAAGTCGCAAAATTGCTCATCCCCCGCGTCGAGATCTTGTCCGAGATCCCCGAAAAGGTGGAGTGCCTGCGCTCGTTCGGCAAGTACGACCCGACGATGTTCGAACACAAAAAGATGAAGATCACGATGCCGCTCGCGCTCGAAGTGCTGCAAAAGTGCGCCGAGCTGCTCCCATCCGTCGACGAGTGGACGGACGAGTCGCTCAAAGCCGCGCTCAACGCGCTCGCCGAAAGAGAGGGCAAAAAGACGGGTCAGATCTATCTGCCCCTCCGCCTCGCGATCACCGGCGCGGCGACCACCCCCGGCGGCGCGACAGAGATGGCGGAATTGCTGGGCAAAGAAGAGAGCCTCAAACGTCTCGATTTTTCGATCGGCTTGCTCAAAGAGGCGCTTGGATGATCAACGTCGTCTTGGTCAACCCCGAGATCCCCAACAACACCGGCAACATCGTCCGCACATGCGCGGCGACCGGCGCGGTCCTGCACGTCATCGAGCCGTGCGGATTCAGCTGGGAAGACAAATATCTCAAACGCAGCGGTCTCGACTATTGGGAGATCTCGGACGTGCGCAGATATCCCGACATGCACGCCTTCCTCGCCGCCAACTTCGGCGACAAGGCGGCGAACACAGGCGACGTCCCGACCGACCTCAAAACGACGAAAACAAACACGGGCACGCAATTTTTGTTTGCTTCGACCAAGTCTAAGCGCACCCATTGCGAGGCGGTTTACAATGAGGATTGTTACGTCTTTTTCGGCAGAGAGACAAAGGGACTGCCCGAGGACATCCTGCACGCCAATTACGACGATTGCGTGCGCATACCTATGCGCGCAAACGCGCGCTCGCTCAACCTCGCCAACAGCGTGGCGATCATCGTCTACGAATATCTCCGGCAGCACGACTTCGCCGGCTTGAAAGAAGACGGCAAATTGACGCAATACGAAGATTGAAAAAGCGAGGCGAACCGCCCCGCTTTTTTGCGTCAGTGAATTCAAGTTAAGTGCAACACTTTTGCAATTCTTGTTCAAACAATTCTACCGGCGTTTTGCAGTTTAGCCTTTTTCTCTGTTTTGAGATCGGCTCCGCGCTCGATCGACCTTCACGCTTGACTCAAACCGCTGCTCGCAAAAAAGGCGCGGCTCGTAAGAACCGCGTCTTTTCTTCTGCATGGGACGGCTCGGGGACCGTCCTTTTCTTGGCTGTATCAGACCTTCTTGTCCGCCTTGTAGGACGTGTGAAGGAGCTTGTGCGCCTTGGCGCTGTTGGGGAAGCCGAAGTAGTCGTCATAGATGACGTTCATCACCGGCGAGTCGGACGAACGGCGCAATTTGTTGGTCGCGTCCGACGTGTAGAGAGCCTTTGCCCTCGCCTCTTTAAGCTCGGTGGAATTGCGGACGCTGTCCGAGAGCGTCGGCTGCCCGCCGCCGTTGACGCAGCCGCCCGGGCACGCCATGATCTCGATGAAATCGTACTTCTTCTCGCCCGACTTGACTTGCTCGACGATCTTGCGCGCGTTGGAAAGCCCCGACGCGACCGCGACTTTGATCGGGTGTCCGGCGACGAGATAGGTCGCCTCTTTGATCGGTTCGGCGCCGCGCACGCTGAAGAAGTCGAGCACCTCAAAGCTGCCGTCCAGCATATGAGCCGCCGCCCTCAACGCCGCCTCCATGACGCCGCCCGTCGCGCCGAAGATCGCGCCGCCGCCCGACGCCAATGCGAACGGATTGTCAAATTCTTCGTCGGGAAGCTCGGCGAACTTGATGCCCGCGGTCTTGATCATGCGCGCAAGTTCGCGCGTCGTCAACGCCGCGTCGACGTCGTCCTTCATCTCCTCGCGCGTGCACTCGTATTTCTTCGCCGTGCACGGAATGATGCTGACGACGTAGAGGTTCTTGGGATCGATGCCGTTCTTTTCGCACCAATAGCTTTTGAGCAACGCGCCGAACATCTGCTGCGGCGACTTGCAGGTCGAAAGGTGCGGGATCATCTCGGGATAGGTCTGCTCGACAAACTTGATCCACCCCGGACAGCACGACGTGAACATCGGCAGCGGCTTGCCCGTCTTGATGCGGTTGATCAGCTCGCTCGCCTCCTCCATGATCGTGAGGTCGGCGGTGACGTCCATGTTGAACACCGCGTCCGGACCCAGCCTGCGGATCGCCGCGACCATCTTGCCCTCGACGTTGGTGCCGACAGGCATGTCGAACGCCTCGCCCAGCGTCGCCCTGATCGACGGCGCGGTGAAGAACACCACCTTTTTGGACGGATCGGAAAGCGCCGCCCATACGTCGCCCGTCGTCGTCCTCTCGGACAGCGCGCCGACAGGGCACGCGACGATGCATTGCCCGCAGCCCACACACGGCGAATCGACGAGCGGTCTGTCGAACGCGCTGCCGATGTGGACGTGGAAGCCCCTGCCGATCGGACCTATCGCGTTGACGCTCTGCTTGCGGCAGGCGGCGACGCAACGCATGCAATTGATGCATTTGTCGTTGTCGCGGACGACGTACGGCGTCGACATGTCGATGGGCAAGACGAAGTCCTCGCCCTTGAACCTGTCCTCGTCGACGTAGTAGCCGAGCGACAATTTTTGAAGTTCGCAATTGTGGTTGCGCTCGCACGAAAGACACTTCTTTTTGTGCTTGCTGAGAATGAGTTCAAGCGTCAACCTGCGCGAACGGCGGCACTTGTCGGTGTTGGTGCGCACCTCCATGCCCTCCGCGACCGGATAGACGCACGCCGCGACAAGCCCTCTCGCGCCCGTCGCCTCGACCACGCACATGCGGCATGAACCGACGCAGCTGACGTCTTTGAGATAGCACAGCGTCGGGATCTCGATATGAGCCTTGCGCGCCGCCTGCAATATCGTCGTCCCCTCGGGAACGGTGACCGCTATGCCGTTGATCTTGAGATTGACCATTTTTTGCTGAACGTTTTCCATACCGTCACCTCCTCTCGATCGCGCCGAACTTGCAATTGCTCTCGCAAAGTCCGCACTTGACGCACTTGGTCCTGTCGATCACATGCGGCTGCTTGACCGCGCCGCTGATCGCCTTGACCGGGCAGTTGCGCGCGCACAGCGTACAGCCGCGGCACTTGTCCGGATCGATGTAGTAGCTCATCAACGCCTTGCACACCTTCGCCTTGCACTCCTTGCGCAGGATGTGATCTTCGTATTCGTCGCGGAAATAGCGCATCGTCGACAGCACCGGGTTGGGCGCCGACTGACCGAGCGCACACAGCGACGACTGCTTCATGTGGTTGGCAAGCTCCTCGATCTTGTCCAAATCCTCCGGCTCGCCCTTGCCCTCGGTGATCTTGGTCAACAATTGCAGCAGCCTCTTTGTGCCGATACGGCAGGGCGTGCACTTGCCGCAAGACTCGTCCGCGGTGAACTCCAAATAGAACTTGGAGATGTCCACCATGCACGAATCTTCGTCCAAAATGATCATGCCGCCGCTGCCCATCATCGAGCCTATCGCGATCAGGCTGTCATAGTCGATCGGCGTGTCGATGCACGACGCCGGGATGCAGCCGCCCGACGGTCCGCCCGTCTGCGCCGCCTTGAACTTTTTGCCGTTCGGGATGCCGCCGCCGATCTCTTCGACGATCTCGCGCAAAGTCGTGCCCATCGGCACTTCGACAAGTCCGACGTTGGTGATCTTGCCGCCCAAAGCGAACACCTTGGTGCCCGAAGACGACTCCGTCCCGATCGACGAGAACCACGCCGCGCCGTTCATGATGATGGGGTTGACGTTCGCCCACGTCTCGACGTTGTTGAGAATGGTCGGCTTGCCGAACAAGCCCTTGACCGCCGGGAACGGCGGACGGGGACGAGGCTCGCCTCTGTGCCCCTCTATGCTGGTCATCAAAGCGGTCTCCTCGCCGCAGACGAACGCGCCCGCGCCCAGCCTGATCTCGATGTCGAAATCAAAACCGCTGCCCAAGATGTCTTTGCCCAGCAAACCGTATTCGCGCGCCTGCTCGATCGCGATGTTGAGCCTCTCGACCGCGACAGGATACTCCGCGCGCACATATATGTAGCCGTAATGCGAACCGATCGCATAGCCGGCGATCGCCATCGCCTCGAGCACGCAATGCGGGTCGCCTTCGAGCACCGACCTGTCCATGAACGCGCCCGGGTCGCCCTCGTCCGCATTGCAGCAGACATACTTGACGTCGCCCTGCGACGCCTTCGCGAACGACCACTTGCGCCCCGTCGGGAAGCCCGCGCCGCCCCTGCCGCGCAAGCCCGACGCCAACATCTCGCTGATGACGTCGTCCGGGGTCATCGTCGTCAAAACCTTTTCGAGCGCCGCATAGTCGCCCGCCGCGATCGCCTCGGTGATGTCCTCGGGCGCGATCACGCCGCAATTGCGAAGCGCGATGCGCATCTGCTTTTTGTAGAACGGCGTCTCCGCGAACGGTATGATGTCGCCGCTCTCGGTCACCGTGCCCGCGTAGAGCAGCTCCTTGACGATGCTCCCGCCCTTGACAAGGTGCTGTTTGACCACAGTCTCGGCGTGCTCGGGCGTCATCTGCGCATAGAACGCGCCCTCGGGATAGACGATCATGATCGGCCCCAGCGAGCAAAGCCCGAAACAGCCCGTCTTGACGACCAAGACGTCGTCGAGACCCATCTCCTTCAACGTCGCTTCCAATCTCTCGATGACCTTCATCGAGTGGGACGACGTGCACCCCGTGCCGCCGCATACGAGCACCTGCTTGCGGTAGCCCGTCTTTTTCGCCAGCTTTTCGCCCTCCTCTTTGACGAGGCGGCGCACCGCGATCAGGTCCTTTTTGGACTCGCGGATCTTGTCCAACTCTTTGATCGTCATCTCACGCCTCCCTGTACTTGGCAATGATCGCCTTGACCTTGCCCGGTTCGAGCTTGCCGTAAACTTCGTCGTCGATCATCATGACCGGCGCAAGTCCGCACGCGCCCACGCAACGGCAGCTGTCGATCGAGAACAAGCCGTCCTCGGTGCATTCGCCGCACTTGATCCCCAACTCCTTTTCGACAGCCTCCAAGATCTTGTCCGACCCCTTGACGTAACAAGCGGTGCCGAGACATACGCTGATGCGGTGTTTGCCCTTGGGCGTCAACGAAAATTGCGAATAAAAAGTGGCCACCCCGTAGACCTCGGAAAGCGAGACGCCCATGCCTTCGGCAATGATCGTCTGCACCTCGATCGGGAGATAGCCGTAAATGCCCTGCGCGCGCTGCAAGACGTGCACCAAGCTGCCGGGGATGTGCTTTGACTCCTCGATGACGGCTTGAAGCTCCGCTTTCTGCGCGGCGGTGCCGTGGAAAGTCGATTTCTTTTCGCTCATATTCTCCTCACCTTAAAAACGCGCCCCGAAGGGCTCGTTTATTATTTAACAATGTTATTATAGCATACGCGCCCGCCCTTTTCAACAGCTTTGGGCAACAATTTGAAAAAGTTGCGCAAAGGAAACCTCTCCTTCCCGAAGACAAAAAATGCGCCTTGCGGCGCAAAAACCGAATACAGGTCGCAAATCATATGATCACAAAGTCGCCCGGCGTGACGAACAGCGCGCTGATGATCGCAAAGATCACCGCGAGCACCACTTGGTGCAACACATACACCCACAGCGCGTGCCTGCCCCAAAACGAGAACGGCGCGTACCAATTGTACTCCCCAAGCCACGGCAAGAGCGAACGCCGCTTGGGATAGAGCACCGGCGCGATCGCCGCGCCTATCAGCATGTAACCGGTCGTCGGGAACACCGGATAGTAGTCCGCAGACCTCACCGCAGCGGCGGAATTGGGTGCGGCGCCCTTCATCCATTGCGCGAGCCAAAAGAAGGCGTCGTCGTCGGCAAACGCATATCTGTCCCTCTCGTAGACCTGTGTAAAGCCGTAGTCGATGAAGATGATCGCCAGCCCCAGCACCAGACAGACGAGCGCCGTCTTGTGCTTGTCGCCGCCGCAGCAGATGTCCACGATCACCCACAACAAAATGGAGAACGCGAACATGTGCAATATGCCGAACGTGATCGGCGTCTCTATCAGCGTCGTGACGACGGTGATGACCCCCGCGAACAGCGCGACCTCGACGCCCCTCTTGAAGTTGTTTTTGGAAAAAGAACACGAAATGCCGCAAAGCAGCGCGAACAGCCAGACCACGATGTCCTGCACGGTGTAGCGCAGGTCGGAATGCCAATATTCGCGCGCCCGCAAGATCAGCTCGCGCAAAAACTCGCTGTCCGTCGCCGCGTACCATGTGTTGCCGAACTGCAGCGCGACGTCGTACATAGTGTGGTCGAACACCATGAGCAGCACGCATATGCCGCGCAGAAAGTCCAGCTCCCAAATGCGGGAACGCCTGCCGCCGAGCGCGCCTGACGTGATGTTCGATGCTCCGTTTCGCATACGACGATTATAGCACACGCACCACGGCAAGTCAAACCGCGCGATGTCATTTGGTGAAAACGTGCACGTCGACCGTCAATTCCAGCCGGTGCAAAAGTCCGTCGCCCTCCGCTCTTATCCGCGCACCGTAGCGGCGGTACAGCACCTCGCGGAGCCCGAAGACGTCGCAATCCTTTTCGCGGCACGCCTCAAAACACGCGATGACCCTGTCCTCTATCGCCGCGGCTATCTGTTCGACCGCGCTCTCGTCGAGCACTCCGACCTGCCTTCCGCCCTCGGAATGCGGCTTCTCCGCAGGACGGCACATCACCGTCAGCTCGAGCTCCGCCTCCCTCTCGCCGACCGCGCGAAAGTCGGGGTGAGAGTCCAAGATCACCGCGTCCAGCCGCCTGCCCTCCCCGTCCTCGTAGGGGATCGTACCGCTGTTGATGCGCTTGGTGCCGTACGACAGCCCCTTGCTCTCCTCGCCGTCCAGCCTCAGCGCATAGCCCTCGCGCGTCATCACTACGGTGTCGGTCAGTTCCAGACGATAGGCGTCGTCCGTCGCGTCGGGCGCGATCGAGCCGTCCTTCTCCTCTACCGCGGTGACGAGCGGCATGTAGCACGCGCCGCCCAACGTGAACCAATCGAAGTAGTACCGCTGCAACGTCATGGGGTTTTGCCCCGCCTCGTCGCGGTTGGACTGCAACATTTCGAGCAGGTGATAGCTGACCGACTCGCCCACGGTCAGCTTTGTTTTCAGCAGCGCGCCCGCCTCGCCGGGCACGGCGACGAGAAGCGCAGTGTCGCGGACGAGATCGGACTTGAAGATGTATTCGAGCGGCTCCTGCGGCCCCGCTTTGAGCAGATCCGTCCCGAACAATATCACGTCCGTATGCGCGAACGACGCTCTCAGCCCCGACCCGAGCGACAGGTTCTCGACCGCCTCGGCGACGGTCTCGCCCTTGCTGTGAAAGATTGCGAACTTGTCGCCGCCCGACGCGGTGCCCCCGTTTTGCGGCACTACGATCTGCGCGGTCAGCGTCAGGTCGCCGGGCGCGCCGTCCAACGCGACTCCGACCACTATCGCCCGATCGAGCAGATTTATCCCCGACGACAGACTGCCCAACAGCGCGAACATCACGAACAGCAGCGGGATCACCAGCCACTTGCGCGCGGACGGTTTGAGTTTCATGCGCAGACCCTCCTCTCACGCCTGCGTCGGGACAGTTCCCACGCCGCGTACACAACCATCGGCACCGCGTATTCGACGACCGCGGCGAGATAGCGCACGCCGCCCGTGAAGAAGTCGTGCGCCGCGCCGACGTTGCCGACCGCGAGCTTGCAGACGAGCCCCACGGCGACCGCCGCGATCACCGCCGCCGCGCCTCTGTGTCCGACGAAATGGGAGGTCCCCTCGGCGACCGCCGTCAGCAGCAGAGACAGCTTGATCGTCGCCATGATCAGCCACGCGCTGACGACCGGGAAATCGAGCGCGCCGAGCAGTTTGGACAGCTTGTTGAACACCGACAGCTTGGCGAACGCGAACGACGCATAGGTCGTCCCTCCGCCGAAAACGCACGCCAAAGCGATCGTGAATCCTATCGTGAACAGCGCGATGAAAGCGAGAGATATCAACACGGGCGCGTGTTTTCTGCGCATGTCGACCGCAACCGAGCAGAACATCAGCGGAGTGAAGTCCCCGAACCAAAACAGGTACTTGTCGCATGCCGATATCACCCCCGCGTCCGGCATGATCGGCAGCACCGCGTCCGGGTCGCCGCTGAAGTCGGCGAACAAGACATTGAGCACGACGACCGCGCCGATCAGCCATACCGCGACCTGCGCGACGCGCGCTATCACGTTGAATCCCTTGTAGGCGATATAGGCGAGCGCCGGGACGAGCGAGGCGAGCACGAGCCGCCAAAGTCCCTCGTCGAACAGCGTCGTCGCCGCATAGGCGACAGTCTCCGAACAGAACAGCACCGCCTTGAACGCGCTGCCGACGACCGCAAGGATCAGCGCCGCATTCTTGACCGCGAGCGGTATGTCGAGCGAACGCAGTCCGCCCGCGCACGCGATCTTGTAGACAAACGCGAACACCGCGATGTCGAGCGTGATCATGATCGCCGCCGCCAGCCAAAACTGCCGTCCGCACTCCCCCGCGAAATAGCGCGGAAGCATCAGCACCTTGAACGTCACCGACGCTATGAACGCCAGCGCGGCGAGCTGCGACGGATAGACGCTCGTCGAAGTCGTTCCTTCCCTCATCTCATCCTCCTGTGATTGACGTTGGGCACGCTGTACGGGCGCGTCGTCTGTTCGGTCAGACTGCCCTTGAAAAACGCGTCCTTCCAGTCGCCGGGCAGAGCCGGCGCGAACGGCGCGAGATAGGACGTGCCGAAGTTGCGCAGGTCGGCGAGATAGGCGATCAGCGCGACCGCGCCGAGTATCACGCCCAAAAGCCCCATGACCCCGGCGACCGCGACAAACGTCAGTCGCAGTACCGACGCGGTGTTCGCCTCGTCCGGCACGCAATACATCCCTATCGTCGAGACGGATATGATCAGCACCGTCGGCATGGACAGCAGCCCCGCCGACACCGCTATGTTGCCCAAAATGAGCGCGCCCACTATCGACAGCGCGGTGCCGATATAGCGCGGCATGCGCACGCTCGCCTCGCTGAGGATCTCGAACACCGTCAGCACCACCAGCATCTCGAGCGTCGGCGTCAGCGGTATGCCGTAGACCGAGTTCATGATCGTGATCAAAAATTTGAGCGGGAACATTTGGTATTGGAACTCTTGCAGTGCGACGTACGCCGCCGGCAAAAATATCGCGATCGCCAGCGCCATCACGCGCACGCACCGCAGCAGCGTCGCGCGGTAGCTCTTGATGTAGTAATCCTCCGCAGACTGCAAATGCTCGAACATCACGAACGGCACCGTCAATACTACGGGCGAACCGTCGACGATCACCGCGACCCTGCCTTCGAGCAGCTTCGCCGCCGCGATGTCCGGCTTTTCGGTCGAGCCGACCTGCTCGAACAGCGAGCGGTTGTCGTCCTCGAGCCTTCGGGCGATATACGCCGCCTCGACTACGCCGTCGATGTCGATCGAGTCTATCTTGCGCTCCGCCTCGGCGACGACCTTGGGATCGGCGACTCCGTCGATGTGGACGATACAGACCGCAGTGCCGCTCAGCCGCCCTACCTTTTTGACTTTGAGCCTCAGCTTGGGCGTGCGCAGCCGCCGGCGTATCATCGTCATGTTGGTCTTCATGTCCTCGACAAAGCCCTCGCGCGGACCGCGCAGCACGTTGCTGACGGGCGGTTCGGCGATCGCGCGGACGGAATATTTGCGCTCCGAAAACACATACGCGGACGGCGCGCCGTCGACAATCAGCACGATGTCTCCTCCGGCGACGGTGTCCGCGATCTCCTCTTCTCCTATCTCCTCGATCGGCGTCGTCGGACGCGTCTTTTGAGTCAAAACGGCGGATATGTCTTGGGTTTTGACCTCTATTTGGCAATTTTTCAGCGGTCTGACGATGTTGAGTTCGAACAGCTCCTTGTCTATGATCCCGTCCGGCCATACGAACGCGCACTCCTTTCCCATCGCCTTGAACCGCATTACGATCAGGTCCGCCGCGTCCCCGAACTCCTCCTTGACCGCCTTTGTCGCCGCGTCGATTTTTATCATATCCTTGGTGTGCGCCGCGCGTCCGTTGTTATGCGCTTTTTTGCGCCTTTTCGCCGTCATCTCCCCTTTTCCGCCGCGCGCGCGGCATTATAATCAAACCATGAAGTTCACTACGACGCGCAAGGGCGAGATCGCGCTCTATCTGCTGTCCATCGTCCCATTTTTCCTCGCCGCCGAAGCAAAGATCTACGACGGCATGACCGGGCTGGCGCTCGGGGTCTATGTCGCGCTCATCTTTTGCCGCTGCGACTATTTTTTGATCTCGCCGATGTTCTTTGCGGGCAGCGCGCTCGCCGACTCCTCGCTGCGCGGACTTGTCTGCTGCGCGGTGCCCATCCTCTTTTTCGGCGTCGCAAAGCTGATCCACTTCCTCGCCGCGCGCCCGATGGGGATGCTCGCCGCCAATCTCTATGCGATGATAGGGCAGCTGCCGTCCTTCCTGTTCTTGTCGGGCGACTTCCCTCTCCGACTCGCGATCGCGTCGGTCGCCGCCAATCAACTGCTGTGCTATTGCGCGACGGTGATCGGCTATGCGCTGATCGTCCGCGGCGTAAAAAACCGCCTGAGCACGGACGAGGTCGTCGGCGGAGCGGTCGTGCTCGTTGCGCTGAGCGTGGGGCTGTATCGGCTCGACGTGTTCGGATTCCCTCCGTTTTTCGCGCTGCTCGGCTGGATCGTGCTCGCGTCGCTGCGCTCTTTCTCCACCCAGGCGGGGCTGTTGATCGCGTTCTGCATGGGCACGGGAGGTGCGGTCGCCGCGCTCGACTTTGCCGTCTGCGGCGCTGCGGTCGCGATGTACGTCACGGCATGCGCGTTCCGCAAACTGCCCTGCTTTTTCTCCTTTGCGTCCGTCATGGTCGCCGACTTCCTCGTCGGCGCGCTGACCGAGGCGTATCCGTACACGCTGCTGCACGTCGCCGCGCTCGCGATCGGCGGACTGTGCTACGTTTTGCTGCCCAAAAAGGCGCGAGCGCACCTTGCCGTCTACACCCCCGAAGACCGCGCGGCAAGCGCAAAGCGCATCCTCGCCCACGGCAGGAGCGAGGTGTTCGCGCGGCTCACCGGAGTAGCCGGGGTGTTTTTCGAGATGGGCAAGAGCTTTTCGGTGGGCGGCGACCGCCCGGAGACGCGTTTGCCCGCAAGCGAACAGGTCGCCCAAGACGTGATGCTGCGCGTCTGCGCGCGCTGCCCTTCGCGCGAAAATTGCCAAAGGGCGCTCGGCGGAGACACTTCGGCGCTGTTCACTGCCGCCGCTTCCGCCGCCCTCGCCTCGGGCGGAGCCGTCCCTCAGGACATGCCGCCGTTCGTGATGTCTCGCTGCGACCGCGTCGACGCGCTGGTCAACGAATGCAACTCCGCCGCCGCACGCTGCCGCCGCCGCGCCGAGACTTCGCGCAAACTCGACCTCGCAAGGCGTGTGATCGCCGAGCAGATGTACGGAGTCGGCAACATCGTGAGCGCGATCGCCGACGACGTCAACGAGGGCATCACGATGAACGCGGACGAGGACGAATTGATCGAAAAGCTGGGCTACCGCAACATCGTCTGCACCGAGGCGGTAACTTATGCGCGCGACGGCGGTCTGCACGCGTCGCTGACCGTGCGCCGCTCCGATCTGGACAAAACTCTTTTGGACAAGACCGTCGACGAGGTCTTCGGTCACAAGATGCAGCGCGACGGCGATCCGCGCCCCGTCGGCGGCGACAGAGTGTCCGTCTCCTTCCGCTCAAAGCCGCGCTACGGCGCGATCTACGGCGAGGCGAGCGCACGCAAATTCGGTTCGGACGGCAACGGCGACAGCCGCACCGTCCGCAGACTGAACGGCGACAAGCTGTTCGTCGCCGTATGCGACGGCATGGGCAGCGGCAGTCACGCCGCCGAGCAAAGCGCGTCCACGCTCGCGATGGTCGAACACTTTTACGGCGCGGGCTTCGGCGGCGAGGCGACTCTCAATATGATCAACCGCATGCTCATGCTCAAAGAGAGCGACGACTTCGCCGCGCTCGATCTGTGCGTGTTCGACCTCAACACCGCGCTTGCCCACTTCGTCAAGCTGGGCGGCGTTCAGAGTTTTGTCAAGCGCGCGGACGTCGTCGACGTCATCGAACCGTCCGCTCTGCCGATCGGCATCGTCGAAGAGGCGCGCCCCTACACCGTCAGCCGCATGCTGTCGCCGACCGACTGCGTCGTGCTGGTCACCGACGGCGTCGCCGACGCGCTGGGCGCAGACGGGATCAAACTCATCCTGTCGCGCACCGAGACGCTGTCGCCGCAGGAAGTGTGCGACAAATTGCTTTCGCTCGCGACCGAACACGGCGCAAAGGACGACTCGACAGTCGTCGCGGTGCGCCTCTTCGCCGCATAAAAAAGGACCGCCCGAAGGCGGTCGGCGTTTGACGGACTATGCGCCCCTCAACTGTTTGAGTTTGGCTTTGAGCGCGCGCTCCGCTTCGAGCGGATCGTCGATGCCTTTCGCCGCCTCTTCCATAGGGCACATCCCGGTGCCGAGACGGTTGATTATCCTCTCCGTTTCGACCTCGCACTCGGCGGCTATGCCGTGTTCGGCGAGCACCGTTTTGCCGCCTCTCGACATCACCTGCGCCCATACGCGCGCCGCGCCGAGACGGACATAGAGCATCGCCGCCGCCCTGCCGACGATCTTGTCGGCGACCGAAAACCCGGCAAGACCGACCCCGTCGTCCAACCATTGCACGAGCGGCTTTATCCCCCTCTCGCAAGAGGTCAAAAGCCTCTCTCCGTCGCTCGCCGCAACGGTGTGACCGTCGCGGACGAGCCGTTTCAGATCTTGGATGTCATAGCGCATTATCGACACGGGCTCCGAAAATCATGCTTTTTCTCACTTGCTCTTTTTGCTGTCCGACAGCAACGCCGCGCGCAGTGCGATCACGATCGCCGGCACGACGACCGCCTGCAACACCATGCCGAGCAGACCGCTTTGGATCTGGCTCCACACCGTCGCCGCGTCGAGCGAAGAGACGCCTTGGAAGATCGCCGCGAGCGCGAGGAAGACTGCCCTTCCCGCGACCTCGGCGAGCAATACCGCCGGGAACGCCGCCCAAGCGTTGCGGACTATGAGTTTTGAGAACGCACCGCTCACCGCCGCGAACACCGCGAGTTCGGCGATCATATACGGCAGTCTCGCCGCCGCCGGCATCGCGTTGCCGAGCGCGGAAGTGATCGCAAAGCTCACGATAGGCGCGGCTATCCCGACTCCCAGCCCCCACTTGAAGCCGAGCAGGCATCCGCCCAGCAATATCGGCGCGTACATCGGCAGCCACCGCACTCCTCCAGACGCGCCGGCGACGAGGTGGACTATTTGCGGAAGCGCGACCGCAAGCGCGACCACGAGCGCCGCGACCGCCGTCTTGACGGTCAGTCTGACTCCCGACTTTGCTCTCTTTCTTTCCAATACGGTTTCGATCAACATATATGTACTCCTTTATGCTTTCAGTCTTGCCGAGAAGTCTTTCATCATCTCGGATATCTTGATGCCCTGCGGGCACACCCTCTCGCAGCTGCGGCAGCCTATGCACGCGCTCGGCCACTTGTCCTTGGACATCGCCCCGAGAGCCATCGGCGCGATGAAGCCGTCGTCGCCGGTGAAGCGGTGCTCGTTGTACAGCTTGATCAGCTCGGGGATGTCGAGATGCTTGGGACAATGGCTCGTGCAATAGCGGCACGCGGTGCACGGCAGCGACGAGGTCGCGATCATCTCGTCCGCTATCTTTTGAAGTGCGGCGAGCTCTTTTGCGTCAAGCGGCTTGTCTTCGGCGAACGTCGCGACGTTGCCCTTGACCTGTTCGAGATCGGACATGCCCGACAAGATCATCGTCACATCGGGGATGGTCTGCAAGTAGCGGAACGCCCACGCCGCGATCGTCTCATCCGGGCGCAGAGCGCGCAGCGCCGCCTCGTCCTTTTCGCCCAAGTGCACGAGCCTGCCGCCTCTGAGCGGCTCCATCACCCAGATCGGGATGTTCCGCTTGCGGATGAGCTCCACCTTCGCCTTGGCGTCCTGGAAGGTCCAATCCAGCCAATTGATCTGCAATTGGCAGAACTCCATGTCCTCGCCGAACCTGTCCAAAAAGCGCTCGATCACGTCTATGCTGCCGTGCGCCGAAAAGCCGAGATGCTTGATGCGCCCCTTGTCGCGCTGCGCGGTCAGATAGGCGTGAGTGTGATACTTATCCTCGTTGAGATAGGCGTCGATGTTGAGTTCGCAGACATTGTGAAAGAGATAGAAGTCAAAGTAGTCGGTGCGGCACTTTTTGAGCTGTTTTTCAAAGATCTCCTCCGCCTTGCCCATGTTGGACAGATCATAACCGGGGAACTTGCTCGCCAGATAAAAGCTGTCGCGCGGATAGGCGCTCAGCAATTTGCCGACGACGTTTTCGGACTCGCCGTCGTGGTAGCCCCACGCGGTGTCGAAATAGTTGACGCCGTGGGCGATCGCGTAGTCGAACATCTCCTTTGCCGCCGCCTCGTCGATGTCGGAGTAATTCCCGCCTTTGATCGGAAGCCTCATCGTCCCGAAGCCGAGTGCGGACAGCTTTTTGCCTTGGAAGTCTCTGTATATCATGTTTCCTCCTCGGCGCATACGCGCCCTATGCCTTTATTATAAATGCACGGACGCGCGCTGTCAAATATCTCTTTTTTATCTCCTATCATTGCCGAAAACTATGATGAGGGTCTTTTCATAAAGAAAGCCCGCCCTTTCGGGCGGGTCGATTCACATCAAAAGTTCGCCGTCGTCGCCGTCGATGACCTGCATCACCTCAAGCTCATACCCCGTCTCGGCGTCGACAAAGACAAAGTACTTGTCCCCATTGCACTCGCCGTACACCTCGTAACACAGTTCCTCTCCGCCGCTCCCCGTCGGGATCACCGCAAGGCGGACGCTCTCGATCTCGAAGTCGTCGCGATAGACGGCGCGCACCTCCTCCTCGGTCAGTTCGACCGCATAGTCGACCTCGTCCTCGCGGTCGTGGTTGTAGATATATTGCAGCGCCTCGAAACCTATCACCTTGCCCGTCTGCAACGACACCTTGACCTTGACCATGTCGGGATAGAAGACTATCCCGTCGCGCTCGTAGCAGAGGTTGACAAAGAGTTCGCTGTCCGACACCGTGCTCCACACCGCGGTCATGCCGTCGTAGCCGTGGTCGCGGCAATATATCTTCGCGACCTCGACGCCCTCGTCCTTGGAGAAGGTCGGCATCACCATCTCCTCATAGATGTCGAACATCACGAGATGTCCGCCTGTCTTGCTGAGCTGTACGGTGCCGGCCTTGCCGTCCGCGGTCGCGAAAGAATACATATAGCTTTCGAAATAGCCGTTCGCCTCGGCGGTGAACTCCACTTTCGTCACGTCATATTCGCTCAAATACTCCTTCGCCTTTTGCGCCGCCTGCTCACGCGTCACCTCTTCACCCTTCAACGCGTGCGGCTCGGGGTCCTCCAAGCCGTCGCTGAACGGCCCGTCGTAGATCAGCGACGGATATTGCACCGCACTGTCCTCGACGCCGTCGACGATGTCGCGGAACGGGTCGTCCTCGCCGATCGCCTCGATGAAATAGTATCCGTCCTCACGCATACCGTCGCCCATCGCCGCGAGCCGTCTGCCCAGCTCGAGCGCCGCTTCGTGAAGGTCGTCCAGCGACTCGTAGTCCTTGTCCGTCAACGGCTGCTCGCGGTCTATCTTCTTGACGATGTATTTTGCAAAATCCTGCAATTGATTGCAAAACTTGATCGTCGGTTCAAGTTGATATTCGTCCCTGACAAGCGCGCTCAAACTCTGCCCCGCAAGCTCGGCGTTGATCGCGGTGTCCAGCATGAGTTCCGTCTGCATCGCGTCTGTCGAGGCGACCTTCATCTTGGACAGATCGGTCTCGATGTCAAGCATGCTGTCAAGCAGCTCGAAATACGCCGCCCGATAGTTGTTCTCGGCGTCGATGCGCGCGTCTCCCGCCCTCGACACATATACTCCGAGCAAAACCGCAAGTACGACCGCCGCCGCCAAAAACAACGCGCACGCCGCGACGGCGATCTTATATTTTTTCCTGCCCGTGTTCGTATTCTCCATTTTTACCTCACTTGGCAAAGTTGTGGTTGCCGATCGAAAGCATGACCGGACGCGACCATATCCACGCGCTCGTCGCGGTCGCCGGATTGTAGTAGTACAGGCAGCCGTTTGTCGGATCCCAGCCGTTCATCGCGTCGCGCGCCGCCTTGTAGGCGGTGTCGTTCGGCTCCAAATTTATCTGTCCGTCCGCAACGGCGGTGAACGCGTACGGCTGATAGATCACCCCCGCGATCGTGTTGGGAAAGCTGCTGCTCTTGACGCGGTTGAGCACGACCGCGCCGATCGCGACCTGCCCGATATACGGCTCTCCCCTCGCCTCGGCATAGATGCACTTGGCAAGAAGATAGACGTCGGACGACGAGTAAGAACTGTTGCCGCCCGAGCCGCTCGACAGGCTCATCCCGAGCGCAGCCGCCGTCTTTGCGCCGACTATGCCGTCGACAGCAAGCCCGTTGCGCTGCTGAAAGCGCTTGACCGCCGCAAGCGTACTCGAGCCGAATATCCCGTCCACCGTGCCCGCGTCGTAACCCCAATTGTTGAGCTTTGTCTGCAACGTGCGCACCTGCGCGCCGCTCGACCCGACTTTGAGCACCGCGGCGCTCTGCTCTTCGCCGCCGGCAAGGGGCACATACAGCGCGACCGCGGCGACCAACACCGCCAATACCGAGACCGCGCAGACTATCCTCGCGACCAAGATCTTTTTTGTTTCGTCCATTTCATTCTCCCCAAAGGCGGGCAAGCCCGAACACCGCTCCGCCCGGGCACGTCTCGACCGCAAGTCTTGTCGACCCGTCCACCGTCACGGTGACGACGCCGCCGTCTATCTTTACGGTCACTCTTCCGCCGCGCCCTTCGCGTCGCAATGCGTCCTCGCATGCCGCCGCTATGTACTCTTCGCTGCCCTCGACGCCGTCGAGCGGCTCGATGACATACGCCGCCGCGTCCAACACGCCGAACGGATCGCCGTCGGTGTAGACCTTCAGCGTGACCGCCCCCGGCTTTGCAAAGACGTTGACGGCCGCAAACGCCGCAATGAGCGCCACGATCAAAATGACGACGACCTTTTTCACATCGGCGATTATTGCCTGCGGTGCGGCGGGATATACCTCGGCGCGCTCACCGCGATATCCGCGCCCTTTCGGCAGCAGTCAAAGCGCAAAAAAACGGCGCAAACTCTTGACAGGATCGGGCGCGCCGCCGCAAACGAAAAAGCGAAAAACCGCTCTTTGAGAAAATTTTTCAAAAAATGCGTCCGTCTCTCTTGACAAAACCGCACAAAAAAAACGCGCCTTGCGGCGCGCAAATTCGCAGGCCTCAAAGATATTCTATAGCTCGCGGCACCGTCTTTACGACCGCGCGATAATTCGCGTCGCAAAAGCCGCGCTCCAACGTCCGCCGCGCGTTGTCGGCGTCTGCTACGATCGAGCAGACCGCGCTGCCGCTGCCCGTCATCACCGCCTCGCCGAACGCGCCTGCCATCCTCTCTTTGAGCCGCGCTATCCCGGGGCACAGCGCGACCGCCGGCGCTTCGAGCACATTGTAGCGTGCGGTCTCCCCTCTCAAAACGCCGTCTATCCCCGCGCCTTGCCGCCCGATCTCGTCATATTTGCGGTAGACCTCTGCGGTCGAACCGCCCGTGTCCCGACGGGCGATAACGATGTCAAGCTCGCTTTGTCTCAACGGCTCGATCAGCTCTCCTCTGCCGCGCACGCGCGCCATCCCGCCGTGCATCATATATACGACGTCGCTGCCTATCGAGCGCGCCGCCTCTTCGGCGTCGGCAAGCGAGATCAGCCCCGCGTCCGCCGCATAGCGCAGCACCGCGCTCGCGTCCGCGGACGAGCCGCCCAGCCCCGCGCCGAACGGTATGCCCTTGACGATGTCGACCGCAAGCGGCGCGCCCGACAGCCTCTCGACCGCCGAAGCGGCACGGTAGGCGGTATTCTCGCCGCCGCAAGGCTTGCCGTCCATCGTCACCGCGACTTTTGCGGCGCGCGAAACGGCGAGCGTATCGAATACGCCCACCGTACAATTGATCATGTCGAGCAGATGATAGCCCTCGCCGTCCGTGCCCGTGATGTCGAGCGCGAGATTGAGCTTGGCGTACGCTCTCAATTCGGTCGTCTTGTCCACGACCTTATTATATCACATCGCGAGCATTCTGTAAACCACGATCTTTTCGCCGCCCTCGGCGGGGAACTCCACGGACGGATTGAAACTTTCGACCTCTTCCGCCCTCACGCAGAGCCGCTTGGCAAGATCCCACGCCGTCTCGCCCTTTTTCGCCGACACAACGACAATCGCCTCTCCGTCGTCTTCGAGCTTTTCGCCGACCGTCGCCTCGGTGACGACCGTCGCGCGACAGGTGCGCGTCGCGAGCGCAGAAAACGTCAGCGTCGCCCCGACTTCGATCTCGCGCCCGCGCTTGACCTTGGCGAACAGGTCGCAGCATCCCGCGCTCACGAACGCAAAGTCGCCCTCTTTGACGTCTCGCGCTTCGTGGTCGAGCGCATAGGGCAGCTCCACCTTGACCGACGACTTGCCGCCGTCCTCCGTCTCGTATACGACGCAGGCGGTCACGACACCTTCGGTGACGATGCAGCCGTCCTTCGTCGTGACCGAAGTCAGGTCGCACTCGGCGACCCGAGCACATACGACGCGCGCCGCGTCCGCCTCTCCGTCGGCTACGGACACGCTGCCCGAGATGCGTTCGCGGTATGCACCCGTGTCGACAATTTCATCGAAAGACAGACACGGGCACGAAAATTCGAGTTTGTGACACGGCGAGTAGACATCGCAGATCACCTCTTCGTCAAACTGTCTCAACACAAAGCCCGACACCGTCGCCTTCGCGGTGAGCGTGAGCGTTGCGTCGTCCGCCTTGCCGCCCACGTTGAGCGCGCTCTCCTTCATCGAGACGACCGCCAAAGCGCAGCAGTTTTCGGGCGCGTCGATCGACTTTGCAAAGGGCATCGAGAAGGTCTTGCGGCACATCTCTCCGTCCGAAAGATAGATGACGTCGGCGCAGATCTCGCCGTCTATCGACAGCCCCGTCTCGGTCGCGGTCTGTTTGCAGATCACGGCGGTCGTCGTAAAGCCAAGCACCTTTTCCACGCCGCTGCCGACCGAATATTTTTCCTCTGTCTCGACCTCTGCGTCTATGTCGGCGACGGTCTCGATGAGCGAAAGTGTGCGCCTCTTTTCGCACGTTCCGTCCTCGCCGTCGAACACGTCGAGGCTTTGCGTCTCGACCGCCGTCGGCGACAATTGCACGACTATCCTCACCGCGACCGAGTTGCCGCGCAGCTCAGTCTCAGTGTCCGCGATCGTCGCGTCGACAAGCGCCTTTGCGCCGTCGCCCACACCCTCGTCTGACAGCAGCTTTGAAAAGTCGGTGACGTGATCCGCCGAATCGACGCCCTCTTCCGTCTCGTATATCACGTTGACGCCGATCTTGCCCGACACCGCGATCTGTCCGGCGGTAATCGCGGCGCGTATGTCGCCGACGTCCGCGCTCACGCACAGCAGCGACTTGATCTCGCTGTCCGCGCTCACATTGCACTCCACTACGAATTGTCCCGCCCCGAGTTTTCGGATGCGGTCGAATTGGATTTGTTTGGTTTGCATAGTCCACCCTCGCAAGTTTTCTACCTCAAATATATGCGCTCTTTGGCGAGATATGCAGCGCGCAACGGCGCGAATTTTCGGACATTTCTTTGTACGCGGTTACCAACTTGCAAATTGTTTATAAATACGCATTTCAAATTTCATCCTGCGAACCGATGTACGGCATTATCATTGCCGCCCGCAAGTCGAATTTGTTTGCCGAGTCAATTAAATTTTCCCAAAAAATGTCTACACAAAAAAGGAACGCGCGCGGCGTTCCTTTTCCCTTACTCTTTGATATAATTTCGGAACACTCTCATCATCTCGTCGGAGACGACGTGCTCGATGCGGCAGGCGTTTTCTTCGGCAAGTTCGAGGTTTGCTCCGAGCTTCATAAGCGCCTTAGTAAGCGTCTGATGCCGCTCGTATATGCCCTCTGCCTTTTTTCTGCCTGCGTCGGTGAAACTCAGATTTCCCGTTTCGCGGTCGATATGGATAAACCCTTTCTTTTCAAGGAGATTGACGCCGCGCGAAACGCTCGATTTGGCAAGACCGAGTTCGTCGCGCACATCTACGGCGCGCACGTTCGGCTGCCCTTTATGCAGCAAAAGAATGGTCTCCAAATACATTTCTTCCGACTCTCTCGTCCTCTTGATAGCCATGCGCGCACCTCCTCATATCATTTTCGATATTTATTATACTATTTTCTACGGCAAAAGTAAAGAGAAAACGCGGGACGTTAACATACGCTAACGGAAATAATCTTTTATCCTAAAGCGACGTCCAGCGCCATCATCACGACAAAGCCGAGCATTGCGCCCCATGTGCCGAAATGCGGGTGTTCGGAAAGATGTGCGTCGGGGATCAGATCTTCCACGACGACGAATATCATTGCGCCTACGCGAATGCGACATTTCTTTTCGATAAAATAATGCTTATCGCTACAAGCACTAAACCTATAAGCAATAAAACGGTAAAGCAAGTTCTTTTTCTGCCCGCCAAGATCTTATTCATGAAATTATTCCCCCATTATAAATATTGTAAATAAGTTAAAAAATATTTAGTTGTTGCGCTCTTTTTCTTCCAACTCTTTGATTTTTTTATCTATGTATTTGCGAATAAAGATACATAACAGTATAAGTCCAAGCGCAATCCCGAACAATATTAGGCTTACCCACCATACAGCAGGCATAGCAACAAGAATAATTACTGCCAACAATAAAAATACTGTAGCAGCGATAGGCATCATTACACCTAAAATCTTACGATTTAATTTATATACATCTAATAATGAATATGTTTTCATATCAATCACTATTCTGCCACAAAGCATCAGCACAAATAGGAATAAAGTGATGGTTGCGGCAGCCTTTCTATATTTTCTTTTTGTCTATTTTGTTGTATAATATAGATTTATCACTAAAGAAGAGATCAAACCTATGCGAACCCCTCCTCATATCATTTAGTAATTTTATTATATTATTATTTCCGGCAAATGTCAAGAGAAAACGCGAAGCATTAACATACGCTAACGGAAATAATCTTTTATCCTAAAGCGACGTCCAGCGCCATCATCACGACAAAGCCGAGCATTGCGCCCCATGTGCCGAAATGCGGGTGTTCGGAAAGGTGCGCGTCGGGGATGAGATCTTCTATGACGACAAATATCATTGCGCCCGCAGCGAACGCCAAAAACCACGGCTGTGCCGCCGTGAGATTTGCTGCAAGAAAATACCCGACGACGGCAAATACAGGTTCCACAGCTCCGCTTCCCATACCGTATAAAAAGGCTTTACCGCGGCTGCCCGTCGCCGTTTTCATGGGCAAAGACACCGCCGCGCCTTCGGGAAAATTCTGTATCGCCATGCCCACGGCAAGACCGAGCGCGGAAACAAACGCGCCTTCCTCTCCGAGCGCTGCCGCGGCACCGAACGCAAAACCTACGGCAAGTCCTTCGGGAATGTTATGTATGGTGACAGCAAGAAAGAGTTTTGCGGACTTATTTAAGTGGCTTTTTAAGCCCTCTTCCTCGTTTGTTCCCTTATGAAGGTGCGGTACGAGCTTGTCAATAAGCACGAGAAACGCTCCGCCAAGAAGAAAACCTGTGACGGCAGGCAGAAAACTCAATGCTCCGTATGTTTCTTCCGCGCCATCAATGGACGGAATGAGCAGCGACCAGACGGACGCCGCCACCATCACACCCGAAGCAAAGCCTAAGAATAGCGTGTTGAGTTTGCCCGAAAGTTCTCCCTTGAACAAAAATACGAGCGCCGCGCCCGCAGTCGTCGCTATGAAAATGATACAAAAACCGAGTACGGTCATTGCAGTCGTCGTCAAATCTGCCCTCCTTTCGTGCCGTTACTTTTTCCCGACCAACAGTTTGGAATGAGCGAGCATATATGCCCTGCTCTCTTTCTTGGTCAGGAACGATCCGTCCGTCGTATCGACAAGCTCGACCTTTTCATAACCGCACTCTTTCAGCTTTTTCACAAACGCCCGCATATCGCCGTATTCGCGCGGCGACATGATGTCGTGAATGGCGAACGTGCCGCCCTTTTTCAGCACGCGCAGCGTTTCCGAAAGAAGCTGCTGCTTATCCTTGCCCTTGATGTTGTGATAGACATAGTTGCTCGTCACGGCGTCGAACGTTTTGTCCGGAAAGTCGAGTTTTACGGCGTTCCCGCGCAAAAATGATACGTTTCGCACCCCTTCCGCCTCTGCATTGCGTTCGCAGAGCGGAAGATTGAACGAGGCGTATTCTTTGCCCCAGCGGTCTATGCCGACCATCTGCGCGCGCGGATTGCGCTTTGCACAGGCGATGGTAAGCGCCCCGCTGCCGCATCCGACATCCAACCCCTTTCCTCCGTCCGACAATGCAACGTATTGCGCAATGCCTTCGATCACCCGTTTTGAAACCTGCTTTTTGCCGTGATACGAAAAGGCGCAATACATATTTGCAAATATGCCCGTCAGGACGGCAAACAGCAAAAACGCTGCGCCAAAGAGAACGCCGAGCGCGATGCGCAGTCCGCCCTCCGTCGCCACGCCCGCCATGCCGAACACGATACATAAGGCAAGGCAGATAATCGCCATGCCGCCGAGGAGAAACAACAACCCTCTCGGCACCCAATTCTTATAATCCGGTTTCATTCGTATCCTCCATTACCGTCCATACTATATTTCCGACTAAAATAACGTCAATATATATCCGTCTACTAAAGCGATTATCAGATACATCACAACTCCCCTGATAAACGACCATATATGTTTTTTCGGATTCCGATACAATTCTTTTTCGGGTATTTTTGTAAAACGAATGCGTTTTGTATTCCGCCACCATAAAAGGTCAATGACCAGAAAATCAAATACGTTCAGACTTTGCCCCATAATGGTCAGGGAAACAAAATTTTGCAAAAAGCTGCTGTCTCTGATAAACAGTCCCAAAATGAAAAATAAAAACAAGAACAACAAAAAATTCAACAAAAATACCGCCGCTTTACTGTGTTCTTTATAGCGCCCACGATATTCTGCAATTTCGTTTATCAGATTTTGAACCTCATCCGGATATGACGAATAATTTTTCAAGTTCTTCTCGTCAGTCCCCGTTCCCAAAAAACATGACAGAAAAAAGACAATACATAAAGCCGTCGTTTCGATTGCTAAAATCATTTTCTATGCTTCCGTCCATATCTTTGCCGCATCAGGGCTTTATCCCCTCGACGGCACACCAGACTTTGCGCGTCTTATGGATTTTTATATCGGAAAACCCTGCTTTTCCCATAAGGGCAGCGAGCTGCTCCGCTGTATAGATCGTCATGCCTTCACAGCGTTTTGCCCAGAATTTTCCCTTTTCTGGATCGGTCATTTCAGAGGCAATCATGACTTTGCCGCCTTGTTTCAATACGCGGAGCATTTCTTTGAGCCCCTGCACGGGATCGGGCCAGAAATAAATAGACTCAAAGGACACCGCCCTGTCATAGGTTTCGTCCCGATACGGAAGCCGCATGGCATCTCCGCACAAGATACTGCACCTGTCCGCATATTTTTTGGTCGCTTTACGGCTGCATGCAACGCTTTCCTCCGAATAATCGATGCCGTCGGCGCGGCTTTTCGGGCAGCGCTCCAGAATGCGGACAAGATTGCCGCCACCGCCGCAGCCGACGTCCAAAACGCTCTCTCCGTCTTTCAACGGGCACACCTCGAACGCCCAAAGCGCGAGAGGCGCATGACCTTTGTTCATTGCACTCACTACCCATTTACCGAATTTACCTTCCGGTTTTTTGCAATTGTTTAAAAATTTTTTTATCATAGCTCCTGCACCTCTTATAATTTATACTCGTACACCAGCGATCTGCCGGGAGTGCCGAAAGAATACGGCTTTTCCCATATAAGCGAAAAACCGCGCTTTTCGTAAAAAGTATATGTGGCGTCCGTATCGGTGAACACGCGCACCGTCTTTACGCCGCTTTGAATGCACCGCTCCTTAAAGGCTTCCCAGAGCGCCGTTCCCAAACCTTTGCGGTAATCTCTGCGCGAGCAGAGCGCCATTAGTTCGCAGTCGCAGGCGAGCGGCGTATCCTTTCCGTTCTCCTTGAGCTTCTTATAAAAGAGATCGAACTGCGCCTTGAACGGCACGGACATCTTATAGCCGCCGAAGGCGAACTTGAAAAAGCACCTTGACCACGCCTTGTAGTGCGGTTTTGCGTCGTGCGTTTTGGCAAGCGATTTGTCAAAACTCTTTTTGTAGTGCCCGATGATAAACCCGACGACCTGTCCTTCGCTCTCCGCGACGTATGTAAACGAACACTTTTCGATGAGCACCTGCGCGTAGTCGCGCAAAAATATCTTATCCTTTTCCGTCAACGGACAGTCGAAAAAACTTTCGTAAAAGCATTTCGCACAGGCGGGAACGTCTCTCTCCTCGTATTTACGGACGACAAACATTTTCTATCTCCAAATGATATTTTGCCGACAAAGCGTCGCGAACAGTTTTACGCCTCGCGGCGCTTCGCCGACATTCGCGCAGAAGACCGCAACTTTTTCACGCATCTGCGCTGCGCATCGCTCATATACTGCGTCTTGTATATTGCGCGATACCGATTTTTCTCCGACTTGCGATCGGTGTTTGGCTTGCGTCTTACTCTGCCGCCTTTTCGCCAAGCGCACCGCATGCCGCAAGTGCGTCGAAGTCAGGCTCATTGTTGCAAATGACCCCATCTTCTATCATGGTTCCGCCGGCGTCTTCGACTCGTTTTTGCCAAGTGCGCATCCACTCGCCGTCGCCCCAATCGTAAGAACCGAACAATCCGATCCTCTTGCCGGCGAGCGAACTTTCAATGGATGCAAAAAACGGCTCAAACTCACTGTCTTCGAGTTGCTCCGAGCCCATAGCCGGACATCCGAGAAGGATAGCGTCACTCTTTAAGACCTCGGCTGTCGCATGCGAAACATTCAAAAGTTCGACCTCGGCTCCCGCGCTCTTCGCGCCCTCTGCCACGGCGTTTGCCATTGCTTCCGTATTGCCGGTACCCGACCAATACACGATGGAAACTTTCATAAAATACCTCCTGAAAAATGTTTTAGGTCACATTGAATATTTGAGAGAGCGTTCTCCCTCTGTCCATATGCCGACAGATGCAAGCATTGCACCTGCGAAACCTCTCAAAGGTGCGCACCGCTTCGTCCGCATTTGCGTATACCTTCCATTCGCCGCACAAAATACATCCGTCCGGATCGCGCAAAAAACCTCGAACGTCGCAAAGCGGATAACCCAAAAAGATGCCGATCTCATGTGGAAATTCGCCGCTCATACGATCTTTTAACTGTTCCAGCGCATCTGCTGCCGTCGCATATTCGTACCCAAAGGAAGAGAGAAAGTTTTTCACCTCGGGACGAGTAAGATATTGCTCCAACCGCATTTGATTACAAACATAGACGAGCGACCGCACATCGCTTTCTCGCAAAAGTTCGAACAAAAAACCTTTGCTTGCAAAACGTCGCGCCAGCATGGTTAAGACATCCTCGTCGCCTTTCGGCAAATTTACGAGACTGGCGATTTTCAGTCCCGCAAACGTCACGCCGCAATGGCGACCGATGGCATATTCCGTTACGCTCATAGCTCTCCTTTCAGTTCGCATATGCGAACTGACCCGTATTTAATGAGTTCGCTTATGCGAACCTACTGCCATTATATACGGAAGGGCGACATTTGTCAACCCTTCCGTACAAGTTTTTCAGATACGCCACTCGCCCGACTGCTGTTGCAATTTGCACATCTTGGCATAGATGCCGCCCTTTGCAAGGAGCTCTTCGGGACTTCCCTGCTCTGCGACTTTGCCGTCTTTTAAGAGGACGAGCTTATCCGCGCCCTCTACCGTGCGCATACGGTGAGCGATGATGAGGACCGTCTTGCCCTTGACAAGCCGGGAAATCGCACGCTGTATGTGTGTTTCGTTCTCCGCGTCGAGGGAAGCCGTCGCTTCGTCGAGGAGGATGACGGGCGAATCTTTTAAGAGCGCACGGGCAATAGAAATACGCTGCCGCTCTCCGCCCGAAAGCGCCGAGCCGTTTTCTCCGATCATCGTCTGATAGCCTTCGGGGAGCTTTTCTACAAATTCGTCGCACTGCGCCTCCTTTGCCGCGGCAAGCACTTCTTCGTCCGTCGCGCCCTGCCGACCGATACGGATATTTTCCATGACGGTATTGTTGAACAGCGTGACGTCCTGAAAGACGATGGAATATGCAGAGAGCAGTTTTTCGGGATCGACGGTCTTGACGTCCGTGCCGCCGAGCGTGATTTTGCCGCTGTCTGCATCCCAAAACCTTGCAGCAAGTTTGGCTGCCGTACTCTTTCCGCCGCCGGATGGACCGATGAGCGCGGTAACTTCCCCCTGCTTCGCCGTAAACGACACTCCGGAAAGGACTTGCTCGCCCGTGTTATAGGCAAAGGACACATTGTCGAATTTTATATCGTAGCCCTGCGTTTTCAGCTCTGCCGTACCCGGCTGGACCGGATAGTTTTCGATCTCGTTCATTCTCTCGATGGGAATGTTCGTGGAGATGATGGCGGCGAGGTTTTGCAGCGACGAACTCAACGGGTCGTACAGCCGCGACACGACCAAAAGATACATAAAGAACGTCAACACGGTAATTGCGTTACTTGCAAGCAGCATGCCGCCGACAAGCGCGACGGTGCCGATGCCAAGTTTCAAAATCATCCCCGCGGGAACGACGAACAGCGCGCCGCCGAGCTCGGACGCTATCATGCGCTTTTCCTGCAGATCTATCTTTTCATCCAAGCCTTTGAGGTACTTTTCTTCGGCGTTGTTGGACTTCAGATCGCGCATGGTTTCGAGCGCTTCTTGAATCCCCTCCGCAACGGCGAGTTTTGCCTCCGTCTGGCGGCGGGTAAAGTAATTCTGCACCTTGCCGGAAAACGCGACGATGGCGAGCGATACGGGCAGCACCCACAGCGCGGCGAGAGCCAATCTCCAATCGAAGATAAACAAGCAGACGGCGACGATGACCGTAGAGATCATGGAGCCGAAAAATTCGGGGATCCAATGCGAGAAAGACTGTTCGAGCGTCGTGCAGTCCGCCATGATGGTCGTGGTGAGGTCGCTCAAATCGCGCTTCCCGAAGAAGGACAGCGGCAGTTTTCGCAGCTTTTCCGCGAGCGAGATGCGCCGCACAGAACTTTCTTTATACGTTGCGTAATAGGTCGCGCCGTACACCCAGCGGTAGGAAAAAAGAATGAGGAGAACGGCAGTAATCATGCCGGCGATATAGATCCACAGATGGTTTTGCGGCACGCCGCCCTCATACAAGTCTGCTACAAGCAGATATAAAAGGCTGACAGGCAGCATGAGTGTGAGATTGTGTACCACGCAGGAAATGGTGGCAATGACGAGATCTTTTGCGCCCTGCCGCGAGAGCGCGTATTTTTTCATGATGTGATTCAGCATTTTGCACCTCCTACTTTCCAAGCAATGGATGTACGGTATTCGTCGTACATATTGTGATATAACCCGTTTTGTGCCATAAGTTGCGCATGCGTACCTTCTTCCGCAATTTTACCGTCTTTCAGAACATATATCCTGTCAGCGTTCTGCACGGTGGTGAGGCGGTGCGCGATCATGATGACCGTTCTGCCCTCCGCGAGCCGTTCAAACGCTCGCTGCACCGCCGCTTCGTTTTCGGGGTCGGCAAACGCCGTCGCTTCGTCCAAGACGAGCACCGGCGCGTTTTTGAGCATGACGCGTGCGATGGCGATACGTTGCTGCTCTCCGCCCGAAAGATACACGCCCTTGCTGCCGATGACGGTGTCCACGCCCTGCGGGAACTTTGCTAATATATCGTCGCATTGCGCGTTGTGGAGAGCTGCGAGCACTTCTTCCCGCGTTGCCGAAGGTCTGCCCATGCGCACGTTTTCCAAGATGGAGGTTTTCAAAAGTTTGCTGTCCTGAAAGACATACGCAACGGTATCGTTCAGCGTCTGCCTGTCAATATCCCTGACGTTGACGCCGCCCACTTTGACCGCGCCCGACGCCGTATCCCAAAAACGCGCGATCAGTCCGGCAGCCGTCGTCTTTCCTCCGCCGGAAGGACCTACGAGCGCCACCGTTTCCCCGGCTTTTACATTCAGCGAAATGCCGTCGATGGCGTTCCTGTCAGCACCTTCATAGGCAAAGGTCACGTCCTCGAACGCAACGGAATTGTCCTTCGGCTTTTGCGGCGCGGACGGTTCGGGCAGCGGCTTGATCGCCAAGATACCGTCGATACGCTGCAAGGCGTCGGAAACGATCATATTGTTTTCGCTCATAAACATGACCTTCATCAGCGTGACCGAGATGATGGGCGTAAAAATGATATAGAAGATGAGGTTCAGGAGGAAGGTCCCGTCCACGCCGCCCGCCGTAAAGCAAAGCCCCGCGACGATGAGCGGCACGAACACGCAGTTGATGGCGGTCGTGAATGCGACCATCGGCCACATCAGGCTTTTGGTGTATGCAATTACCCATGTATGGTAACTGTCTATGGAACCCTTGAAACGCTTGAAGGAGAACACCGTCTGCCCGAACGTCTTGACGACGGGTACGCCGCGCACGTATTCCACCGCCTCGTTGTTCATGTTTTCGAGTGCGCTCTGATACTCTTTCATTTTGCGCGCCATGTCCTTACCCGTCATCTTGGACATGATAATAAAACCGAGTACGGTCGGGATGAGGCTCAAAAGCCCCAGCCGCCAGTCGAACACAAAGAGCAGCACGATCATCCCGACGGGCATTGCGAACGCGCCCACCATGTCGGGGAGCTGGTGCGCAAGATAGGTTTCCGTCGCCCCGCTCGATTCGTTGACGATACGGCGCACCCTGCCGCTGCCGAGGCTGTTCATAAACCCGACAGGGAGCGTCCCGATATGGCGCATCGCCTTTTTTCGCATATTGCCCGCCACACGGAACGCCGCAACGTGCGAACACATGAGTGCCGCGAAATAGACGAGCATGGAAATAAGAGCGCTGCCGACCGCCCACCATCCGTACACGGAAAGACTGTCCTGCACCGCAGCAAAATTTCCGTCCGCTTGGATGACTTCACGCACGATGAGCCACACAAAGATGAACGGCACGAGCGCGGTCAGCGCGCTGACGGCGGAAAGCACCCACGAAAGATAGGTGAGCACCCTTCGCCGCCCGGCATAGTCCATCAAAACGGAAAGATTGCCCTTCCCTTTTGTCTTGCTTTGCATAAATACCTCCTGTATATCAAGTTCGTTATAGCGAACTATATATCAAAAAAATACAGCTTTTTTTCGCGCTTTTATTTTAGTTCGTATATGCGAACCATATATCCGAAAGAACGGGGCTTATAGCCCCTGTTTCTTTTTACCTTATATTATGACAACCCCATGAGCCTATCCCAGCCCGCATAGAAGAACTCGCAGACGGCGTCCACATATTCCATTGCATCCTCTTTGGGAAAGTCGTGCGCGACCACCTCGAACACGCCGTTAAAAAGCGCGCTCGCAAGCATATGGTTGATGTCCCGCCGAACCGTCTTGACGGGCGCGCCGCTTTCGCGCAACACACGCATGAAGCGTTCGGTGCTCTCCGTTTCATAGTCGATCATGCGGTCGATGTAGTGCTCGTAACTCGAACCCGCGCTTTTGAGAACGATGAGTTTGAAGCTGTCAAAGTAGTCGTAGATGATGTCCATCATCACGCGCATCTTGCCCGATGTGTAGGAGTGCATCTCCCCTTTCTGCTGTTCTGCGGGAAAGGCGGCAAAATTTTCCTGCACATCCGAAAAATAGGCGTACAGCTTCTCCGCGCCCTCGCCCACTATGGAACAAAACATTTCATCCTTATCCGCAAAGCGGCTGTAAAGCATCCCCGTCGTGACGCCCGCGCGTTCCGCGATCGTGCGCATGGAAGCGTCCGCAAAGCCTTTTTCCATAAACTCCGCTTTGGCGCACTCCAAAAGTTTTGAGTTGATACTTTCGTCCTTTACTTTCATGCTCTGTCTCGTCTTGTTTTTGATAACAATGTTATTGTAACACTGTTATTCTATTCTGTCAACGATTTTCCGCTGCTTGCACATCAAATAAAAATATTTTTTCGATCCGTCTCTGTCGGCCTTTTCAACGTCGCCGCGATTTGGCGCCTTTTACAACCTTTTGACTCGCATTCGTGCCGAAAACGTGATTTTTGCACACGTTTTTCGTACGGATCCCGAAATTTCCGTTGACTTTGCCCGCGCTGTCGACAAGCAAATGCTGCACCTGCCTCAACGCCTGCGGCACATAGCCATTTATGCGGTCGATCTCGCTTTCGGACAAAAAGAGGTGCGTCGCCCGGACGGAACTTCCCAAGCTCGCGCCAATTCGGCGATCGTTTCCTCGCTCTTGGTCGCCGTCTCTTCGCACTTGATCATTCTTCGTCTCCTTTGTCATAGATCGCTTCCACGATCATTGCTGCAAGCGTTTGGGCATCCTCTTTGCAGTCATCCTCGAGCCATTTCATCGACACGTTGTACAGCATCCCGGCATAGAGATAGGGAAGATAGCGGTTTTTATCGTTGTTGTCGCGCTCAAAATTTTGCACAAATTTTTTGTTGAGATAGCCGAGGTAAAGGTCGGTCAAATGAGCCTTCTGCAACAATTTGAAAGGCTCTTTATTTTGCTTGAACATCGTCAAAGTGTCGAAAGCGATCTTGATATGATCCTCTTTTCCCCGCGGGATAATGCGCTGTTCGAACACAAATTCGCGCGTGTGCCGCTCGAAGTAATATATGATGACGTCTTCCTTGCTCTTGAAGTAGCGGTAAAATGTAGCCCTGCCGACGCCTGCCTTGGCGACGATGTCCGTAACCTTGATCTTTTCGTACTCGTACTCGTGCATGAGCTTGAAAAGCGCGGTCACGATGTAGTGTCTTGTGTACTCGTCGGGCGAATATTCCATGAGACAAAACTCCTTTTTTGTTTCGTTTGCGGCGACAGAAAGCGCCGTTTTGTCTTATCGCCTTTTGAGGCGGTTGACTTCTTGTCCCTCCTCGTCTTATGATACACTTGTCTCGCGAGGAAGTCAACCGAAACGCGCGTCGGCGGCTCCCGGGGACAAAATACTGACAGAGGTGAAAAAATGCAAGAAAAAGATTTTGTGTCCTACGAATACAGGACAGTGTCGGTCAAAGCAAAAGACCAAACCAAGGCGATGGACATGTACGAAGCGTTCGGCTGGGAGATCACGGCGACCGAGCGCACCGTGCTCGACAACGTGACGATCTCGATGAAAAGAGACCGCAAGATCAACCACAAAGCCGAACTCGTCAAGTTGGAGAGGCAAGCCGAAAACACCTTTGATGCCGTCAACGGTTTGGAGAAGGCAAAGACGCAAGGAGCGCGCGTGTTTGCCTATATTTTTGGATGTATCGCCGCTTTGGTTCTCGGCGGAGGGATGTGTCTTTGCATGCTGCCCGAGAGCGCCGCGGCGATGGCGGCGGGCGTCGTCATCGGGCTGGTCGGCATAGCGATGTGCGCCGTAAATTATCCTATTTTCAAAAAGCTCGTCGTCAAAAAGACGAAAAGTCTGCTCCCCGTCATTGACGAGACTGAGGAAAAACTCGCCAACATTCTCGAAAAGGGCAACGACCTTTTGAACGCGGAGTTAATCTGAACTTCGCCGCAACCGCAAACGAGGGACCGTCCGTATGAAAAAACTCTTATCGAAACTGCTCGATATCGTCAAACATCCGCGCGGATGGTCCCTGTTTGTCTTCTATATTCTTTTTGCATGCACTTTGACCGCGGCGATCGCATTTGCAATTTTAGCGCCCACACAGACGATATTGTGCTATGTGTGCTATGCACTTGCCGCCGCCGGTCTTGCCTACTTTGTTTACACGATCGTATATCTTGCCCCAAAGATCAAAAACTCAACTGTTCGAGCGATGCACCGACATCGCTTCACCGACAATCTGCTCAACGATTACGGCTTTCGCACCGTCGTCTTTGCAACGGTAGGATCTGTCGTCAATATAGGATACGCGCTGTTGCAGACGATCGTCGGCATCGTTGCACGCTCGATATGGAACATCGCGATCGCCGTCTTCTACTTTGTGTTGATCGCGCTGAAAGGGATCGCGTTTTTGGGCGGCAAACGCGCAAAAAACAACTTCGAGAAAACGCGGAAAGTCTATCGCGTTTGCGGCTGTCTGCTCTTTCTGCTCGCCGCAACGCTGACGGGGATCGTCATTTTGATGAACAAAACGGATATGCGCTTCGAGTATGCCGGGCTGATGATCTATGCCGCGGCGGCGTATACGTTCTACAAGATCATTGCCGCCGCCGTACAATTTTCACACGCAAAAAAGCGCGGCGGACTTGTCGTGCAGGCGCTTCGCAACTTCAACCTCGCCGACGCGCTGTATTCCGTGTTCGTGTTGCAGGTCGCGATGATTCAGGCGTTCGGGAGTGCGCAAAACGCGTTTGCAAACAATATAACGGGCGCAGCAGTGACTTTGCTGATCTCGGGCATAGGACTCTTTATGATCGTAAGATCGTACACATTGAAGCCGCCGCCCGATGGGGACGGCGGAAACCGATGACGTGTTTGTTTTGCTTGTCGGTATAAAAAGCTAAGTGACTTTTGTATGATCTCTGCTGCTCGATCAATGTTGTGACTGACAAAAATCGAATTTATTTTCTCTTTTCGAGCACCGCGAGCGTCTCGACATGGCAGATGACTACAAAAGGTCTCAAAAGTGCCTGTTTTCAAAGGGTGTACCTATAAAAAATCTCTATATTACCGCTTAATTTCCCTGATTTTGGAAATATCACCGCTGCATAAAATTTCAAGATTTTCCGTTATCTTATCGGCAGACCAGTCCCACCACTTTAGTTGCAGCAGACAGGCGATCGTATCGTCGTCAAACCGTTTGCGGATCGTCTTGATAGGGTTTCCGCCGACGATGTGATAAGGGGCAACATCTTTAGAAACCACCGAATTTGCTCCGATGATCGCGCCGTCGCCGATATGTACACCGGGCAGCACCGTCACATTCTGCCCGATCCACACGTCGTTGCCGACCATCGTATCCCCTTTCAGCGGCAAATCGCCAAGCTGCGGCGTACATTTTTCCCAGCCGCCGCCCATGATATTGAAGGGATACGTCGTCACGCTGTTCATCCGATGATTGGCGCCGTTCATGATAAATTCCACCCCCTTCCCGATGGCACAGAACTTACCGATGATCAATTTATCTCCTATAAATTCATAATGGTGCGTGACATGTTTTTCAAAATCTTCCGCGCCGGTATCGTCATCGTAATACGTGTAATCGCCGACGATGATGTTCGGCCGGGTGATGACGTTTTTAATAAAGCAAAGGCTTGGCACTTTTCCATTCGGAAATCTTTTATCAGGGTCGGGTCCGTTCATGATTTTTATCCTCCGTTTTCGCGGGCTGCTGCCTGTATTATAAGTATATCAGAAAAATTTGCCGGCCGCAAGGGGTTCGCGGTCGGCAGCTCTGCATTATTTCCGTTCGAGACAAATTAGAGTTTCAACGTTATGTTCTGATTTCAAAAAAACCTCCCTCACTTCTTTCCCGTCTTTATAAACCGGAAAATTAAACTTTATTGATTTTAACGGACATTCACTTTCACCCTCTGGATATATCTGAATTTCCTGAATCAAATGTGAGATTAGTTGCTTCCGCTCCTCCTCGGTTATGAGATCATACAAATCGCCGAATCGATGCAAGATTTTGTAAATATTCTCCATTGTTAGCGTTTCTGCTTCAACGGATTTTTTTCTCAATTTTGCATCTTCAATCTTTTCCTCTATTTCGGCTATTATATCATATAATCCGTCCAAACGCAAATTCATATCATGCAGTTTTCTTTCCCTATGTGCTACATCTATTGGCAAAGTATCAATTTCTCTTTCCAGATGGGCTTTATTTAATTCCACTTCTCTCAGCTTATTTTCATAATTGGCAATCTCCTGTTCAAGTTTTGTTGTATCGATTTTTATACCAATTCTTCTCTTTATTTCTGAAGCGAAACTTTCATCTTGTACAAGTTCCTTAATGATCTCTACAATAAGAGGCTCTATATCGCTTTTTTTCAAATTTGAGCTATAGTCACAATGATGCCCCCTTTCCATTTTGTTCCGTCCACAAGCATAATAGTAGACCTCTTTATATGTACCATCTTTCTTTGTCCAACAGACCTTGTTCGCATACATTCCTGCTCCGCATTTTGGACACTTTATAATTCCTGTAAGAAGATGTGACCGTTCTTTCCCAATTTTAGATATGCCCTTCACTCCTGTCGCTATTCTTTTTTCGTGGGCAGCATTCCAAATCTCCTCACTGACAATTCCTTCATGCAACCCTGCCTGTAAAGAAAATTCCTGTTTTCTAACAGTTCTATATTCATCTTTTTTTCCTTTTACTTTTTCACGAACTCGACGTCCATAAGCAATCTTGCCACAGTATACTGGATTATCCAAAACTATTTGAATAAAATGTCCGCTAAATTCTTCAATATCTGATTTTTTTCTACGTTGCTTTTTTATCCCCTGTAAATTGAGAAATCTTGCGATTCCATTATATCCCATATCTGTATTTACAAACTTATCATAGATCAAACGCACTATTTCTGCTTCGCTCGGCTCGATTTTAAGGACCTCATTTTCAAGTAAATACCCGTAAGGCGGAGGGCCTCCGTTCCATTTACCTTGTCGAGCCTTCTCTCTTCTACCGTTCATCGTTTGTTCAAGGATATTTTCTCGCTCTATTTCTGCGACTGCTGATAAAACTGATATAAGAAGTTTTCCGCTTGCCTGAGAAGAATCAATACCTTCTTCTATGCACAATAAATTAACTCCATAAGATTGTACAAACTCCAATGAGTTTAATATATCTGCTGCATTACGGCCAAACCTTGACAATTTATATACAAGGATATAATCCACTTCTAATCCATCTTTTATATCGGCCAGCATTTTTTTGAATGCCGGACGTCCTTCTATTGATTTACCAGATTTGCCTGCATCTTCATAGATGCCAACAATCTGCATTTCTTCCCTTTCGGCAAATTTTTTCAGGCTTGTTTTTTGCCCTTCAAGGCTATAACCATCCACCTGCATTTCGGTACTTACTCTTGGATAAAGGATACATTTTTTTCCTTCTCTGTACATACATTCACTCCTTTATAAATTCCATGCCATATTTTCTTATTATGTCTACAAGAGAATTTATAAATTGCTCATATTCTTTCTCTTCTTTCAATAAATTAAACTTATTCTTTTTTTCCGCGACTGTCATTTTTCCTCCTCAAATAATTCAATAGGAAAGACAGTTCGCTACCGGCATAAGCCAGATACGTTCCATCTTCCCGATGTTCGTTATCTTCCTTATGCCGAATGGCATGATATTGAATTGTGGTTTTAGAAAAGTAAGAGCGCAAGGGCCATAGTCCTTGCGCTCTCCGCTTTATTCTTTATTTGGTTGATTTTGTGGGCCAAGCTGACTTCGCAGAGCTTCATACCCTGCGTAAATCAGTTCGACTTTTGAGATACGATGTTCTTTCAGAAAGGAACAGATTTCATCGTGCAAACCTCTCGAAAGACGAGTGTTAAACTGCTTTGTTGCCTGCTCCCTTTCCTCTTTGTTGCGAATCTCGTAATTTCTACGAGCACGACGCTGAGGCGTTTCTTCTTTCTTAGCCATAATACCCTCTCATTCGGTGATAGCACAAATAATTGCGCCGATGCAGTTCATAATAAATGCGCCAACGGCGACAATACCTACGAACAACACTTTGAGAATGCCTTTACCGATTCCTAATGCAGTCCTCATAATATTCCTCCTATTTAGTCCGCATACACAAGTTCAGAAAGAATCTCGCTCTCAATAATCTGCCGGATCTCCGTCTGACGGCGGTAATCTTCCAGAAAATTTCCCGTCCTCTTATACCGCTCATCTTTCGACAGCTTCGCATACATACTTTCGTACAGCTCGTCCGCCTGTCTGTCGATATTATGCAGGTACTCAGGCAGATTCTCGATTGCCCAGAACTTACCGACATTATGCTCTTCAAGATACTTCTTTGCAAGAGAACCATACTTTCCGTACAAATGCTTCTGCGGTTTGACGGCAGCACGATAGACTTTGATTTCCTGTTCGGTCAACCCTTCGCCTCTATCCGCTTTCGCAATGATTTCTTGTGCGTTCATATTCAGACCTCCTTTTCTTTTGATCGCCTCTATTATATCGTGCTATCACGATATTGTCAAGTGTTCCTTAGAAAGTTTTTGAAAGAACTTTAAGTTACCAGAACTGCAATCCCTCGGACAAGGAACGGGCAAGCGACAAGAATTGCGAAAATGACTACAAGACCTATAAAGTAATTCACGATCATCTTCTTTGCCTTCTCCTTCTCTTCGTTCTTCTGCGCTATGGCAAAGAACACGCCCATCACAATGCTCCAAATCGCTGCTGTGCCGAGAAATACCCATATCATATACGGGCGGTATTGTTCAAACAGCTCTTCGACATACGAAGATACCTCTTCGTACTGATCTCCCATTTCCTGCGTATAGCTGTCGCCACATGTCATGCAAGTATAGGTTCGCACTGTTTTTCCGTTTTCCGAATACGAATCAGTAATCGCATAGCTATGCCCCGGTGCAGCAATGACTTCCGTATATTCGTCGCCGCACTTGTCGCAGACATATCTGCGTTCTCCGTCCTCCGTACAGGTAGCCGCCTTTACAATAAAGTTGGAATAATTATGCCCCGTAGGATACGCACCGTTTTCTTCGGTATGTTCGTACCCGCAAACCTGACAGGTATAAACCGTCATGCCGAACTCGGTACAGGTCGCTTCCTTTGTTACCATAATATAGTTATGGCCGAGCGGCTGACTTTGATTATCCGTATAACTGTCGCCGCACCTGCTGCAAGTGTGTTTTGTATAGCCGCCTTCTTCGCAAGTTGCCGACACCGTTTCCGTCACATACACATGACCGAGCGGCTCTGTCTGACTGCCGTGATAGCTTACCCCGCATCGGGTGCAGGTATAGACTGTTCCCCCGCGTTCGGTACACGTTGCCGGAACGGTTTCCTCGACATAGTTATGCCCGATTGCCGCCGTTTCGTTGTCGCGGTAACTGTCCCCGCATCTCGTGCAAGTATAGATCGTGTAGCCACGCTCCGTACAAGTCGCTTCCACGATAGACGCAACATAGCTATGCCCCGTTGCTCCCGTCGGATTGTCCGTATAGCTCACGCCGCACCGCGTACATTTATAGGTCGTGTACCCATCTTCCGTACAGGACGAATCTTCCGTTGTTGCTGTGTAACTGTGTCCGAGCGGCTGCGTTTCGTTGCCCGTGTAGTTATATCCGCACTTCGTGCAGGTGTATGTCGTATAGCCTGCGCTTGTGCAAGTCGGATCGGTAACACTTGCGGAAAAGCTATGTCCCGTAGGAGCAGTTTGATTTCCCGTATAGCTGTCGCCGCACCTCTCACAAGTATATGTCGTATATCCGCCGCTCGTACAGGAACCGGAGGTCGTCGATGCCTTATAACTGTGTCCAAGAGCCTGCGTCGCATCGGCGGTATAACTGTCATTGCAAACTGAACAGGTATAGACGGTATAGCCTCCCACCGTACAAGTCGGCAATATAACTTTCGGAACATAAGTATGCCCATCCGCACACGGATCGGAAACAGTAATTGTATAGGTCGAAGTATTCCCCGCTTTGTCCGTAGCCCGAAAATAGAATAGTCCTTGCTCCTCTGTGGGCTGAATGTATGTTCCCGACGTGTACGTTTTCCATACCGAGGACGACGGCGTTCTGTATTCGAGCTTATTCACACCGCTGCCGCTGTCTGTTGCCGAAAAGCGGAATTTCTCTTTCGTAGAACCGCCCGATGCGATCGTGTTCCCGTTCTCCAATGAGAATGTACCGGAAGGCGCTACTGTATCGAGATAGACATAATAAGTAGATGATTGATTACCCACCTCATCCACAGCATAAAAACGGTACAGTCCGTTCGTCGAGCTTGCAGAAATTGTTTTGCTCGATGAACTTGTATATGAATACGAACCCGCTCCCGGTGCCATCCAATATATTCTATCTACACCACTGCCACTATCTGTTGATGTCACCGTAAATGCTTTATTGATATATTTCCCCGTTGTTGATGTTGATGCTCCGCTCAATGCTGGTTTTGTTGCATCCACACGAAATTGAAACGAGCATACCACTTTCGCCGCGCGAGGATGATCTCTTATCGGTGAAGACACCTTCCACTCTCTATATGCTTCATAGCTTACCGAATATAGCCCGTCAGCCAAAGAGGTCATTTTACACTGACCGCTCGTTGCCGAACCCACTATTCTCCCCGAAGAATTTTTAACTTCAAATTTTTGCGTTCCAAATCCCCCGTTTACTTTAAGATTGACTGTGTTGGACCCTATATAACCGCCATTAGACAGCCTTCCCGTTCCGGAATTTGCCGAACCATATATCTGAAAAGATACAACAGTTGTTGCGCTTGCCTTATTGCACTCAAAAGGATCTGTTTCATACACATTTGTTCCTTCCGCCTGAACAGTAGAAGCTGATTCCGCAGATGAGCCTTTATACGCCGTATAACTGAATTGCACGCTATATAATGGCGTCGTCGCCGCGCTTGCCGTCGCCGCGCCGTTCGGCAGCAACAGCAATGCGGAAAGCAACGCAAGTAACACAGCAAAGATGATGACCGCCGTTACTCTCTTCGTTTTACCTCTCAATTCGTTTCCTCCTCTTTCCGTTCTTCAAAGAGTGACTGGGTATAGTCCCCCGCTTTGACGAGGATACAATTCCGCAGTTCCGTACTTCCCACAAAGAACGTCTGCCCCGTCACCGCCGAAATGATCATGCGCTGTTCCTCGTCGTTAAAGCTGTCGCCCGCTTTGTAAATGTCGAGTACGTCCTTCATGTCGGGCGCGGACAGCTTGAAAATAAAGCTGTACTGACTGTTTTTGATGATCGCCGAGGTTTTGCCCCGCAGCTCCTCGTTCGCGTTCCAATCGGCAATGTTCTGCGTCGCCGGAATAAACGAACCGTTATACTTGCGGATACGCTTTGACATCGAATAGAAAAAGTCGAGCGCAATCGGGAACTTCGGGTCTATGTAGAGGTGCGCCTCGTCCGCGATGATGAGCGTATGCAGGTTTGCCCCGCCCTTATTCTTCTCCCTCGCATTGATAACTTCCTGTTCGATAAAACGGAAGATAAGCAGCATCTGCGCGTTTGCCACGACGTTGTTCTTGTTCGCAAACAGACTCTGAAAATCGAAGTCAATCAGGTTTGCGTCCGTCTTTAACGTGGACGGCGCGTTCCAAATATCCGAATATCGCCCGCTCACAAACTTCTGCAAGTACAGTTCCGCCGTGCGCATATCCCTCTTGGTAAGCTCATCCATACTTTCCTTATTTTTGCTCTGTAATGTTTCCAAAAGGTCGGAAAACAGCGGGAAGTAGTCCGCATGGAACGCCGAGCAGTTGGTATTCTCCGTGATACCCATTCTCTCGTAAGTTTCCACCACAAGGCTGTTGATGAGTTCGATGACGTCCACGGGCGCGTCTGCAAGCACGATCTTGAAGAACGATTCAAGCATTTTGAGGTGCGTATTGAACGTGACCTTCGGGTCGGCAGGCGTGCCGTCCTCCGTGAGTATTTTATAGATATGGAACGGGTTGATGCGCCCTTCCTTTGCGTTGCCCACGTCGATGATATTGCCTGCAAGGTTTCGGGTGAGCGTCAGATACTCGGCTTCGGGATCAAGCACAATCACTCTCGTGCTGTTCGCCCATTCGTTAGCGATAAGCGTTTTCAAAAAATACGATTTACCCGAACCCGACTTGCCGATGATCATGGCATTGCTGTTCTGATATAGGTTTCCGCGCTTCCACAAATTAAGAATGAACGGATAGCCGTTCGTCTTATTCTCGCCGAGAAGAATACCACCTTCATCGAGGACGCAAGTCCTCACAAACGGGAACACCGCCGCAAGCGACGAGCTGTTGATTCCGCGCTCGTGGTTTTTCAGCGTTGCCGCAGGCGATACCGCCGCGGTTTTGAAGCCTTCGATCTGCAAGCCGTACAGCGTGGACGGTTTGAAGTTTTCCGTGAGCATCGCGCGGCGCACAGCCTTTTTGTAATTTTCGTTTTTGAGATAGTTATAAGCCGTGACGGTCAGCGTAACGTCGAGCAGGCTCTCGTTCTCCGTCTGCAAACTATCCAAAAGCGCGTTCATCGTTTCTTGGTGCGTTTCCGCGCTGTTCGCCTCGCTCGCCTTATCCGCCACGATCTGCTTGGTCGCCATCTCGCCGATACATTTGTCGATACGGCGGATAGCCTTGTACTTGTCCACGGGCCGAACGTGCATCACGACCTTTGTGTTGGGGATATTGAACAACTTTGCACCCCATGCGTTTTTGACGCGCAGAGGATAGTCCGCGACCGTAAGCACGCTCGCTTCCGTTCCGTCGATGATATATTTGTTGCCGTGGAATACCACTTCTTTCGGTTTTACCCATGCGAGCAAATCTTCATCCGCAATATCCTTTTCCTCGCGTTCGTCAAAGTTCCGCGAAAAGCTGTATTTCAGAAACACCGCCGCATCGCGCTGACCTAACAGCTTCGTGGACAGTCCGCTCTTTCCGACCTCGCCCGCGATATTGATCGCCGCACTTTCGAGGTCAAGTTCGTTTCTGCCATACACTATAATATAATAATCGGACAGGTACTGCTTGCGGATATTGTTGAGCTTGTCGATGCGGTCGATACGCTCCTGCAAAATGTTCCTCTTGATCTCCCGCACGTCGCTGTAATCGTCGCTATCGCGCAGAGCGGAGAGCTTGTCAAAGATGTCCTTTGCAAAGCCGTCCAAGTTCACGGGGCGATCAATTTTTATAATGTCCGCGCTCTGGTTCGCATCGAGCAGTTTTAGCGCGTTTGCTATGTAGCCGATGTCGATATTCTGCTGCACCACGTCCTCGATGCCGAAGTTCTTTTGCCCGATCTTAATGACCCTGCCGAACATTCCGCCGCTGTATGCGAGCAAGCCGTTTGTTTTGATTTCTTTCAGTCCCAAAAGCGTGTCTATGTTTTCTTTCGGATTTTTCGCGTCCGCCGTATATCTCTTTTTGGCGAACAGGAATTTTACATTTTCAAAGATACAGGTATAAAAGATGCCGTCGGGCGTGGGCATGAACATGACGACCGCTATCAAGCCCATAACGATTGCAAACGCCCAATTCCCCGCCGTTATCAGAATAAAGATAATGGCGAACACGACGAGCGCAACGATCACGTCCATCATCGAATAGCACTTCCATACCGTATTCTTTACTTTGATTTTTTTAGGGATAATTCTCAACTGCTTTCCCCTCCTTCTTCACTTTCCCCGTCCGGCGCACTCGCGCTTTCGCCTCCGTCGCTGTACTTGTCGCTTTCATCTCCGCCGGGCGAGCTGTCACCCGAATCGCCGCTGTTGTGCGATTTATTGCTGCGCCTTCTCACGGCATGGGAAATTCCTTTGATACCTTTCACAGCCAACCCTACTGTCATTGCGCTTGCAATTCTGCCGCCGTAGAACGCACTTCTCAGCCACCCGCCGCCGGCGCGCATATCGTCCGCCTGTCCGAACAGCCGAGCAAACAACGTCTGCCCTGCCGGTATCAGCATTGCTCCGCCCACGATCATAAAGATCGTAAACATGGAATTGGCAAAACCGCTCACGCCGTCTATGTGCATACCGTTGATAATAGGCAGTACAAGCACAAAGATATTGACCGCGAACACCGCGCCATACGCGAGAATGATTTTTGTCACGAACATCTCCCGCCAATTCTTGAACCGCGCTCCGTCGTCGAGCGGCAGCGTTGACATTGCAACGGGCATCGTGAAATACACAAACACGATCTCGTACACGCGCTTTGCGAGGTTGAGTACCGCCATGATAAGCGCGATCGCCAAAGCCACACCTGCAATGAGCGCGGGCAGATACATAAACGTGTTCGGATTGACCATACCGTTGCACTTCCATGAGGTGGGCCAAATGCCGAACAGCGCAGCGTTGTACCCGCCGAGTATCTGGCTGACCGTAAGCGAAGTAACGTCGATATTCGACGCGGAATACCCGTTCAGCCATTCGCCGACGCAGGCATTGAAAATTGCCGTCGATAGTTTCGTCGTGTTGTTCACTTGGAATATCCGTGCCAAAAGCTGTAAAAACGAATTTGCAATGAGGATACCGAGTATCACGACGGCGAGCATCGCCATTGTTCCTAAAAGCGCAAGAAAGAACTTCCCGACGATGGTCGATACATTCCTGTTGTTGGCGATCATGTTCTTGACAAGCCCCACAATCGTGAAGATACACGTCAGTCCCACCGCCGTTATAAAGATGCACCAAAAAACTGCGCCTATCGTCGAGTCGCCCACGATAAACTCAATGATGTTTACCTGCTGTCCGTGATAGTTTACGGTGGCAACGCCCGATATTGCGGAGAATATCTCCATAAGTCCGTCGACAAGCTGTAACAGCCATAAGAAAAGCTGCAAGCCTATCTCTTGAATGAATATTAGCATTTACCCCTCCTTCCTCTGAAAAGGAAGGGCAGCGAGAACACCCGCCGCCCCTTTTCAGACAAAAATGGTTGAGTTTCGGGAATCAGGCAAGGAAGGCGCGCAAGGCTATGAGGGAGCATACACAGACGTATGTGACCGAAATAGCCGCGTAAGCCTGACACAGCATGAACCCGAAAGACGACCATTTTACGCGCCGACCCAAGCGGACAGGCCGTTAATGAGCAAAGGCGCGCCCATTGCAACGACGAATATAATGACGATGCCGATGACGAGATTTTTGATCATGTCGCGGGCGTTGATTTTTTCTTCGTTGCGGTGCGCGATGGCAATTTTAATGCCGATATACGCACCCCATACAACGACGACCGCCGCGAGAGCGATGACGATATAGATCCAAAAACTGTCGATAAGGCTTTGGAGCTTCGCCACGATCTCGGCAAGGCTGCCGTCCAATCCTTCTGCCAACAAATTGATATTCATGTAGTATGTATTCCTCCCTCTTTATCAGTTTTGATTTTTATTTTTTCTCTTCTTCAAGAAGATAACTGCGCCGATGCCGCCCGCAACGAGCAGAACGAACACGATCAGAAAAATAACCGTCGTAGAGCCGCCGCCCGTTTCGTCCGCAGGCTGCTCCGGTTCTTCCGACGTTTCGGGTTCCCCGTCATCGGGATTTTCAGGCTCGGAGGGTTCTCCGCTCTCGTCGGGGTTTTCGGGTTCCATCGGTTCTTCGGGGGCTTCACCTGCCGATAGGTCAAACACAGAAAGCTCCGCACCGTCCTCGTCAAGTATCGTTACGAGCCAATCCCCGTACACGTCGGCATAGTCAACCTGCCCATATTCGTTCGCGGCAAGCTGCATGGTTTCGCCGTCCGCATTGGAAAGCTGTATGTTCAAATTCCCGACCTTACTATCGCCGCAGACGCATACGCGCAACGCAATGAAATACTTGTCTGTTTCAAAATCCTGCACATACAGCTTGTACTCATGTTCATGCGCGGGTTCTTCCCCCTCGATATAACCGTCGTCGCCGCTCGTTACAAAATCGGAAAGATAGCTGTAATTGCAGACAACGCAGAGATGCCTTGTGTACCCGATACTATCTTCCGTCGCTTCCACCACGATGTCGAGATAGGTATGCCCCGTCGCTTTTTGATAATCGGTCACATACCTGTCGCCGCAGTCGCTGCATATATGCTCGGTATAACCGTAGCTTACGCACGTTGCGGGGTGTACGGTTTCGGAATATGTATGCCCCTTCGCTTCCGTATGATCCGCCACGACCTCGTTGCCGCAGGTCTGACAGGTATAGGTCGTGTACCCACCGTCCGTACAGGTAGGTTCAGTCACTGCTTCGGTATAATCATGGCCGAGGGCCTCTACATAGCTATCCTTATACGAATATCCGCAGGTATTGCAGGTGTGCGTCGTATAGCCCTGTTCCGTACACGTCGGTGCCGTCACTTCGTCCGTATAGTCATGCCCCGTTTCGTCCACAAACGTGTCCGAATACTCATAGCCGCACGTCGTACAGAAATGCGTGACGTACCCCTTATGCGTACACGTTGCGGGTACGATAATGTCCTGAAAGGTATGCCCCTTTGCCGCAACAAAATTGTCCGTATAGCTGTCGCCGCAATTTGCACAAGTATAGACGGTATAGCCCTGTTCGGTGCAAGTCGCCGCAAAGGTCTGCGTCGCTTCATAGTCATGCTCGCAGGAGCCGTCGATTGCCGCGTATGTTACCGCCGCCGTTCGCTGCACTGCTGTTTCCGTCGGCTCTTGATTTTCCGTACTTGCACAGCCGACCGTTGCAAGTGCCGCGATAAGTCCGACTGCAAGAATCGGAAGCATCTTAAAAAATTTACTCAAACATTCTCTCCTTTCTTTATTTTTTTGCCGCATCCTGCAATTCAAGCAGTTTCGGCAGTTCTTCGCTCAAATACTGATCGAGCGTTTTCAGTTTTTGCTGTGTACTCATATCGGTGTACTGTTCCAAAAGCAAAGCGATCAAAATTTGCTTATGCTCCAACTTCGCCTGCAAGAGTGCCTCCGCATCTTCTTCCGCGAGCATCTCCGCCACTTTCAGTACCTTCGTGTGTACTTCTTCCACTTTCGCGTTCCATGCCTTGTCGAGTGCGGCAATATCGGGTACTTTCTCCTTTTCTTCCTCCGCCTGTTCCTGTTCGCGGCGTTCTATGGCGTCGAGCTGTTTTTCTTCTTCCTCTTCCCGACTTCCGCCGAGAATATCGAATACATACTTGCCCTTATCGAACAGCCGCGCTTCGCGTTTCGAGATGTCCGCTTTCCCCTCTGCAAAGTACACGTCTTTGAGTTCAAACGACGGCGTGAACCTCGACCAAATCGGCTCATAGCCGCGCACCGATACGATTGCATCGCCCTTTTCGTCGCCGTTCAGCCGTTCGAGCATACCGATCGTAATGAGCGGTTGATTGCTCGCGCCCGTGTTCGAGGACGCAGGGTTTTCCGCGCTTGTATTGACCGAAAAGTTTTTGACCTTCTTCTGACCGCAAAGCTCGGAAAATTCTCTGCGCGTGTCGGGATCGTCCGAACCGATGAAGATTTTAATGTTGCAGTTTGTTCCATAGGGATAAAAAAGAAAAACGACGCAACCGTTTCGGTTACGCCGTCTTAGAACTAAATTATTAAGTTTTAGTTGATGCCTTTATCCTTGTGAGAAAGTATACGAGATACTATGACCGTGTATAAGCGCAAATTCCGCCGTCTGCCGACAGCGGAACTGCAATTACATATTAGATTTTCGATTAAATGACTCCACTTCATTTCTCTCAATTAATTCTCTAATATATAAAAAACAAATTTAAACACAACGCCTTCCCCTATTTACCAAGGAGTGGGCATTCCATCAACATAATGCCAATAGTTACCGCTTGAGGCAGGCTCGTTTTTGGAATAGTAATAACGGGTAGCACGGATTAAGTAGCCGTACCCATCGTCAATACTTATATCATTTCAATCCATATTTGTGCCACCGTAATATGCAGTGGTAAGGTTATAACAAGAATTAAATACCCCTTTGTCGATTGTAGTCACGCTATCGGGGATCACTACAACACTTTAACTGCGTTTCCAATAGTGCCAAACATAATTTGATGTAAGATATGTCGCCGCAGTGAAATGATTTGCAAGATCACTTTCGGAAATTTTTGTTCCGCTGGTTGCAGTGCTTGAATCAGCATACCACCAGCCACTTGTATTTTCAAATATTACGCTGGTAAGTGAGCTACAACCGGAGAATGCACCACTTTCAATACTCGTCACACTGTTTGGGATCGTTATGCTTGTAAGCGAGCTACAATTATAGAACGCAGTAAAATCAATACTAATTACACTGTTAGGAATTTCTATGCTTGTAAGCGAGGTGCAGCTGGCAAATGCGTCCATACCGATATTCGTTATACCTTTTGGCAATATTATTGAAGATATCATATTACAATTTGCAAAAGCGTCCCGAAGAATTTTTCCTCCCGTAATCGTAACTTTATTAAGAGATTGGGGGACATAATATGTCCTGACAACATAGGGTGGTCTAACTGTTTGTTTAACCGCTACACTGCCATAATAATATGTCTCGCCGAAGATATACCCAAAAGGATAGGAGTCTTGGTCAAGTAAATTGTCGACTTCTTTATATCCGACAAAAGGCAATGTTAATTCTGTCAAATTATAGCATCCTGAAAAAATCGCGGCGCCTATTGTCTTAACATTATCAGGTATTTTCATTGAAGTCAGTTGTGTACATCCGACAAAAGCGCTTACTCCTATTGAAATCACGCTGTCGGGAATAAATATTTCCGTAACGCCGGTTCTATCCTTAAAACAGCCTGAGCCAATTTTAGTAACTCCTTCAACAATTGAAACTTTACCCTGAATGTTTAA
>ERZ1643250.28-NODE-28-length-214926-cov-13.295205_pt1 | contig 214926 bp, 320 predicted proteins | sample MGYA00579262_ERZ1643250 | MGnify/ENA primary metagenome ERZ1643250 (study PRJEB29033, sample SAMEA4952265) | chicken gut metagenome | biome: Broiler Chicken; feature: Gastrointestinal Tract; material: Caecum | place: Ireland | collected 2018 | study: Broiler... | reverse complement strand
AAATCAAGAATTAGCGTTCTGAAGATTTTTTCGGAATAAGAACAGATAGCAGATTTTACTCACTCGAAAGAGAAAGGAGTAAAATTTGGCTAAAAATATTGAAATGAATTATAAGGGTGATGGCGGATATGAGGTGGTTTATCCAAGTGTAATGGTTGCTAATATAGGTGACTTTTAGAGCTATATGGACAGTAATTATTATACAAAAGAAGAAGTTAACAATAATGTTGATTCTGTTTCATTTAAAAAGACTTTAATATATAGCAATAACTATAAAAATCTTCTAAATAGTACTTAGGATATATCAGCAAAATTTAATGCAACAAACGAAAGTATAAATAAAATTGTTGGATTAATATTTTCTATTAAAAATGCTAATTTTACTAGTATTCCTACTAGTGTGTATAATCTAGGTGTTTATATCCGCAATATTGATTATTATCTACTTTCCGTAACAGCCGACAATGGCTTTGACGGGAATGCAGAAAACAATTATAGCAGTGATAATATTTTATGGAGAGTTGGAAGCATGAAAATTCTGAATAATGAAAAAACTGTAGATTTCATATGTGAGCCTACTTTCCAAGGATATAGTGGAGTTACTATTTATGTAAGAAGTGGAACAGATTACGAGGAATATGGAAATCTTTATTTTCAAATATCAATGACAGAATAGGTTTATGTTTCTTTTGATTTAGAAATATATTCCTTAGAAAATAATAGTATAATTTAAAAGGAAATAAAAATATGGCAGATTATTTAATTGTAAATCAAGAAACTGGTATCATTGATAATATTATCGTTATCACTGACCCAGCTATGGTAGAATATTTTGGAGGTAGAAGTTATTACACTGGTGCTAGAATTGGTGATTATTATAATCCTCCTGAATATCAAGAAGCTAAGATTAATGAAAGCAAGGTCGAACTTGCTACTTTCTTAGCTAATAATCCTATTAAATGGAAAGATGGGAAATATTATAGTGTAACTCAGGAGAAGCAATCTCAGTTGACTAGTATTATCGCTACTTATCAGATTGAGGTTCAGAGTAATCCTAGCGCAACAATCACTTGGAACAGTACTGGTGAGGAATGCGTTGAATGGGATATTAAGGAGCTATGCGCTCTTGCTGTTGCTATCAAGAATTATGTAAAGCCTATGGTAACTTATCAGCAAGAAAAAGAAATTGAAATTAGAAATTGTAAGTCTGTTGCTGAAGTCGATGCTGTAGAGATTGATTACAGTACCGTTGCTATTCAGCCTACATTTGAGACTGATAATGAAGAAGCAAAACTTGAGCCTACAACCGAAGGAGCTACTGAGTAATAAACTTACATTACTTTGCTCTTAAAAACGATTGTGGAGTGAAAAATAGGTAATGAATACATGAGTATTTCTAAAAAATCTGACTTCCTTTTGTCTACTCTTATGTGGACTTGGGGGGCCACTTTGTACTTCTTTATGGAAGTGATTTATAAATCTATTATTGGACATCAAAGCCAGATTAGCTGGACTATGATTATCGTTGCATTTATCTTATGTATCCCATTGGAGCGTTTCGGTGATGAATTACCTTGGGAAATGCCTATGGTGTTACAATGCTTGATTTCTTGCGTGGCTATTACTGTAACTGAATTAGTCGCTGGATTGATTTTGAACGTTTGGCTGGGTCTGAATGTTTGGGATTATTCTGGCTTGCCTTTTAATTTTATGGGTCAGATTTGTTTGCAGTTTAGCGCCCTTTGGTTTGTATTATCATTTTTCGGTATTAAGGCTTTTGACTGGATTAGATATACAATCTTAGGTGGAATTAAGCCAAAATATAAAATGTTTAAGAAATGTGTTATTGATGAAAAGATTCGGTAAAGATTCAATAACGTTTTTGTCTAAAAATCAATTAAAATAAAAGCTAAAACTTAAAGTAGGTTAAATTTAATTTATTTGTTGTGTTAATAAAAACCTTATATTATATGAGTTTCCGAAAAAATCTTTTTTGATTATTTTTAGAAAACCATTATAAATATAGGGAAAAATGAATGTCTTTTGGTATGAAATCTGGAATCAGTTGAGTAAGACTTGTTTAAAAATAAGGGAAAAATGGTCATTAGTTAAAGTTTTAACGAGATTTTTTCGGATAGATAGGTAATAAAAATTGATTCCAGATTTCACCAAAGATATTAACGATTTTAAAATGTTTTCAATATGGTTTTAAAGCAATATGAGTAGAAACATTAATAAATTTTAATTAATTAAGTAAGTTAATGTCCTCGTCTAAAAACGAGGTTCATTTTATATATTTTTCATATTTAAAGGAGATTTAAAGTTATGGCTAAGAATGTTGATCTAGAGAAGGTCCTACTGGACTATGCGCACGGTGAGAAGAACGCCGATGAAACCAATGAGGCTCTAAAGAAGATTGGTTCTACTCTCACCATTGACCCTATGAAGAATGTTATTACTGCTGAGGATATCGCTAATACCACTATTTCTGGTGATCTAAAGACTATTAATGGTACTGTTGAAGTTGATATGGGTATTGGTAATCATGAGAAGGTAAAGGTCGTGGACTCTGTACTACAGGGTTATGACACTGGTGATATGGTATCCTTTGCTATTGTCGGTCCTCTATATTGGGAGATTGATGGTAATAAGATTGGTGAGTTTAAGGGTGTCCTAAAGGATCGTATGTAATTTGGAGTGTTGAATGATTAAACCTCTTTGAAAATAGTAGGGGAGGTACAGTCCAATGTTCTAAATTAGTTTTGACGTGAGAGAAAGTTTGACTGTTTAACCTTATAAGTTAGCTAATAAATGCAGTTAACATTCCGTCTCGTGTCTTTTTCGAGGGAGGGTGAGTAATTACCCTCCTTCTATAAAGGACATGATTTGGAAGGAGATTTGTGTATTTAATACATAAGTTAGAATTCAAGAAAGCTCATGTTCTTAAAAAGATAGAACAGTAAATACAAGAAACAAAAATAAAATAACAAAAAAGATAAGAGGATTTGTTATGGTTTATAAAATTCAGGGAAACTTTAATGAGAATAATTTTAACGCCATTCTAGAGAAAATTAAGAAGTTCTATCTTTTTATCTTCTCAAATGGTAATCTTTACGTTGCCCTTAATGACTACAATCTAAATAATCAAGCTTACAAGGAATTGACGAAAGCTTTGAAACCAAAAAATGAATTCCTTGTGCTCAAAATCGATGAGAAAAATATTATGAATGAAGCTCCTGATATTAAAGATTGGCTACGAGATAATTTGGTTAGACTAGATAGACAAAAATTCGAAGCTGAAAATCAGGAGAAATTGAAAGCGTATAACTCCGTTCTTGATGAGTTCGAGAGGATTTTAAAACAAGAATGGATTAATACTAAAGTTGGACATGATACCGAAATTGGTCTAAAAGAAAATGATAAGAGTATGACTATGAACGGTAATGGAAATGTCCAAGTCAACAAAGATTTGACTTAAAATTCTAAAGGAAAGGAGGATGGTGAATGGCAAACACTAAAAAGGATGCTAAAAGTTCTGGTTCTGGAAATTCTAAAAGTACTACTAAACCTACTCAGGAGAAAAACCCCGCTCAGGAGAAAAAAACCTCTCAAGATGAGATTAAGAAAAGACGTGGAAGACCTAAAAAAACTCCTAAAAGTGCCGGAAATGTCGTGAATGAAAATGAGAAGCAAATTTCTATGTCTGCTAATTCCGCAAGTTTAGTGAATGACTTTAATTCAGCCCCTAATCAATTACCTCAAGTTACTTCTTCTACAACCAATTTGGCAGAAAGATACACGCTAGAAGGAATTCAGAATAGATGGGCTAACATTTTCGGTAGATACGCTTCTATGGGCTTCGATACAGTCGCTAACGCTTGGACTAAGGCTTGGTCTCAATTGAATAATCCTTTCGTTCAGAATTTTAGAGTTAAACAAATTGTCGGTCGTTCTAGAAAATTAAAACAAGAAGAATTACAAAAGGCTTTGGCTAATCCTGAAAATTCTGAATATACACTTCAGGAAGTTTCGTTTTGGCTATATTATAGTAATTATACTTATAACCAGCTGATCAAAATTAACAGAGATACACCTAGATATGATTGGTATGTTACTCCTCAATACGTTACCGAAAAGGATATGAGTTCCGATAATTTTAGAGAAGAATCTAAGTTCGTTGACAAAATCATGAAAGCTTTTGACCCTAATCTTACCCTTAAAACTATCGCTACTCAAGTTAACCTCGAAGGTAAAAGTACTTACCTGCCTCGTATCGGTTATTCTGGGAAAAATGTGGATTTCTTTAAGCTTCAGAAATTAAATTATGATATGCTTAAAATCACTGGATTTGGCTCTGAACAACAGTTTATCGTTAGCTTTGATATGATGGTTTTCCTTAGACCTGGATACGATGTTTCTCAATATCCTCCTTTTATTAGAGATGTTTGGGCTGATATGCTTGGAACCAATATGATTGTCGAGGATAGTAAGGGAAATCTTGTCGTTAATCCTCAAGCTAATTCTTATCCCGGTAATGGTAAGCTGGAATGGAATGGTGAGTATTATATCTATTGGGTAAGATTACCTCAAGATTTGGCTTATACATTCTACACTGATGGTGCTCATCCTAACGCATTCCCTGATACTATCGGGATGTTTAATGACTATAATGATTTGGATGATTATCGTTGGCTACAAGCAAGTCTATTAAGTAAAGGCGTTAACTCAATTCTGACTGCCGAAGTTCCGCTTACTAAAGATGCTAAGGCTGGTTCTGATGCTACTATTATTACCCCTGATACGATTTTAGGCTATACAGATATGTTTATGAATAATATTTCTGGAAATATCTGGCCTTTCTTCGCACCATTCGATAATTTTAGTTTGCATACTCTGGAATCTCAGCCTGAAGCACTCGATATTGTGTATGACCGCACTCGTGATTTAATTGCTACTTCTGGCAACTCTGCGCTATTATCTATCTCTGATAAACCTAGTATCGCTTCCGTTAAAGCCGCTCAAAACATTCAGGCTTCTAGAACGGATTATTTAACAAGACAGTTTGAAAGCTTCTTAAATAATATTATCAATAAAGAGTTTGGTCTAAAATATCAGTGGAAGATTACGCTTTGGGGAGATATCTTTAATAAAGCAGATGATATCAAACAGCTAAAAGAATTGGTAATCTCTGGTGTTGAAGGTCTATTTCCAAAACTGTTATCTTCTCTGGGTTATTCCGTTGAAGATTACGCTAGTTCCGTTGCTTATACTAAGGCTTTGGGTATTAAGATTGAGAAGACTTGGGAACTGGAAAAGATGAAGGAACAGACTGATTTGAATATTAAGTCTGGTGAAGCTATTGCTAAAACTAATGCTGAAATTACTCAAACTTCTGAAGAAAGTACAACTACTGAAACTGGCGAAGAAAAACAGGTTGGTAGACCTGCATTAGATGACGGTGATGTTGAAAATGATAATACACAGATTTCTAAAGATAGCGGTCAAGATACCTCTGATTTAAAAAATATGTATTCTGTTGAACATTGTGCTAGATGCGGAAAAGAATTAGATGCAATGGAAGAATTACTTTGTGATGATTGTTTAGAGTCTTTATACGAAGAAAGAGTAAATGAACTAAGTAGTAACACAGAAAACAAACTTAAAGCAGTAAAAGATAATAATAAATAATCTATTTAATAGAACAATCTACTAAATGGTTTATGAAGGTTTAAAAGGTAAGAAATTATGAGCAAGAAAAATAAAATGAATAAGAAAACAATGGTGGTCGAACAGCCAGGAATCAACCAGGATTTTGCACCAGAACTTTGTAACCACGACCTTAATGACCCTTTGAATTCACTTAGGGTCTTTCCAAAAAAGAATATGGTCTACCCTGATTCTACCTTCTGCGCTTGCGAAAATTGCCATAAAACTTTTGAGTTCCAAAAGGATGATAGAGGTTTATATGTTAAAGTAAATGAGAGTGGTTGACGCTTAAAAATCCTAACGCTTAGAAAGTTTCAACGCTCTCTGCTTTTATGTGTGTTTACCTCTTTTAATGTTTTGAAAAGGAGGTAAAATAATTGGATTCTAACGTGATTGTAAGCCTAATCTCTGCCCTCGCTTCACTCGGAGCTTCTGCTATCACTATCTTTGGTTCTTATAAGTTGCTTAATTATAGAATGGGAGAGCTTGAGAAAAAAGTCGATAAACATAATTCTTTGCTAGATGAGATTAAGGCTTCTATGCAGGAAATCCCTTTAATTAAGAGCGAGTTTGAACAGTATAAAAGTGCTAGTGAACAGGATAAAAAGGAATTGAAAGAGCAAATTAAGGACGTTCAAACTCAGGTCGATAAAACAGATAGTAAGGTCGATAACCTTAATGTAGATGTTGTCAGAATGAAAGGCGAAATCGGAGAAATTAAAACTATGGTTAAAACTTACCATGAAAAGTAAGATTTAATAAATAATGTAAAAAGTGAATAAAACACAAAAGTGAATATTGTAGTAAAAAATTTATAAAAGGATTGAGGTGAGATTTGTTGAAATCTTATATCTCTGACGAGACTGTAAATATTTGTAATGATTTGCTGAAGGGCTTCTTTAAGATGAATAGCATATGTGATAATCTGGTTTACAATTTAGATAATCTTGGTTTACATAATTGCGCCAATATTTTTCATGAGTCTTATGCTCATACATGGCCTGTAATAGCAGATCAATTATCCACTCGTATGACTAAACTGAATGCTCGTGCTGTTCGTAGAAGTTTTCCAGGTGATGAAATGACTTATACTACTATTTCTGAAATCTTTAATGTTGCTAAGACTTCTACTGAAAAGATTAGAGCTGACCTCCTACATGCTATGGATGTTCTTGATTATGATATTAGTAATAAAGAGATAATTCTGTGCATGGAAGATATTTCCATTGAAATTCTAGATCTTCTATTTCAAGTGAATATCTGGACTCAGTATGCAGAATATTATGAGCGTAAGGATAAGGTTATGCAATTTGACCAGAACTTTGATAAGTTTAAGTCTCCTCTAGTCGAAACAAGCGTTGGCGCTACCGGAGATGATGACTAATAGCTTCATTATGGACTCAGTGGTTGATAAATCCTTGGATGAGATGGGTTCTGGTTTTGTATATTTCTTTTCAAATTAGAGAAATGTTAAAATCGGTTATACTAAAAATAAACCAATTAAAAGATTGTGTTAGCTTAATACCGGAAGTGATGAATAGTTAATTATGCTTGGATACATGAAAGGTAATCTTAAGCTGGAAAATGAATTGCATAAATTGTTCGGTAAGGATAGAATCCGCCCAAATGGTGAGTGGTTCTACCCTTCTGATAATTTAATAGATTTTATAAATCAAAATAATGAAGTTGATAATTGCTACGTTATGATTGTAAACGGAATTATTAGGGTTTATAAATCAATGAAGATAGTTTAATTTATTATAGAGGAATTTAAAATGAGTAAATATTTTTATTGCTATTCTAATAGACTTCATAAGTTTTTAGAAGCTTTTGGAGTGGAATATATTACTTCTGCTATTAACCCTTCTTCAAATAAGAATTACTGGATGTACGAGAAATCTGAAAATCTAGATATGCTTATCGAAGAGTGGAATAGAATTAAGGAAAAATTTAGTTTGAAGGATGTAATGAGTAAAAATACTTAATGTTTTTTAATTGAAGTTGAATTTAAGGAGGAATGAGTTATGAGTGGGAAAATTGACCCTACGGATATTGTTGGTAAGAAAATCGGAAAAGTAAAGGTCCTTAAATTATTGCCTGATAAAAAAGTTTATAAACACAGTCAAAGATATCAATATGAATGTCTTTGTGAATGTGGTAATACCACTATAAAAATAAGGGATATTTTAATTGGAAAGAACGCTAACCCTATGTGTGAAGAATGTGCAAAGGAATAGAGGGCAAGCAAGAAAAGGAAAGATATTACTGAACAAAAATTTGGTCGTTTAAAAGTTCTTGAGATGACCAAAGAAAGAAAGCATGGTAAAATTGTCTGTAAATGTCAATGTGATTGCGGTAATGTTGTTTACGTTACAAAAGATGATTTGCTTTGGGGTGGAACAAAATCTTGCGGTTGTTTAAAAGAAGAAAATTCTCATAAGCCTAGACCTCTAAAAAAGATAGGGGATATAGTTAATAATTGGGAATTTTTAGAATTAAAAGAAACAAAAAAGCAAAAGGATAATTATATTTATCTTTGGCATTGTAAGTGTATTTGTTGTGGAGAGGAAAAAGATATTTGGAGCAACAATTTCGCTACTACTAAATGTAAAATAAGGGAGGAAATAGATAAAAAGATATTAAAAAAGATAAAGGAAGATAAATTAATTCTTCCTGTTCCTTCTAATATAGAAGATATTACTAATGAAAAATTTGGTAAGCTAAAAGTTTTAGGTTTTGCAGGAGAAGTTAATTATAGATATTATTGGACCTGTAAATGTGAATGCGGAACCATTAAAGTCATTAGAATGGATTCATTAATGAATGGAAGCATAGTTAGTTGCGGATGTTATCATAAAGAAATAACCAAAAAATCCATAAAAGATTTAACAGGACAAAAATTTGGGAAATTAACAGTTGTAGAAAGAGTGTATAACCATAAATATAAAACACGTTCAGCTATTTGGAAATGTAGATGTGAATGTGGTAATTATATTTTAACTACAAGTAATAGTTTAACTTCAGGGCATACTACTAGCTGTGGTTGTATAAAGTCCAAAGGAGAATATACTATTTCAAAATTTTTATTTTCTCAAAATATCTTATTTGAAACTCAAATTACTTTCAATGAATGTAAAGATAAGATTTTGTTGCGATTTGATTTTAAGATTTATTATCCCAATAGCGAAAAATATTTTTTATGTGAATATCAAGGAGAACAACATTATCATCCGGTTAAATATAGTGCCGAATGGACTGATAAACAGACTCAAGAAAATTTTGATAATTATAAAAGAAGAGACCAAATAAAAAGAGATTATTGTAAAGCCAACAATATAAAATTGTTAGAAATCCCTTATTGGGATTTTGAAAATATAGATATTATTCTTGAAGAAGAATTGAAATCACTAAAGAAAGGAGGATAAAATTATTGCAAAACAAGAAAATCTTAAAGTTTGACCTCCAATCTAAGGATTTACAAGTCAAAAACCTTTTAAATCAGGAGTTTCTAAACATTTCTATTAAGGCTATTAGTTCTGCTAACCCTAATCGAAATAGAAGTCACTTTACACCTGAATCTCTAAGAAAAGCTATGTCTACTTGCTATAATAAGCCTATTCTCGCTCACTTTAAGCCTGAAGAGAACGATTTCGGTGCCCATGATGATAATGGGCTTCATTATGATAGTGAAAATGATAATTATTATTTTGATTATACTAAAGATAGCGAAGTTCCTATCGGTTTAATCCGTCAGAATGATAAAGTCGAAGTTGTTGAAGAAAATGGTCTGACTTGGCTTAACGTTTCTGCCGCTCTTTGGGTTCAATATAATTACAAAGCCTGCAAGAGACTATTAAAAGATAGACATAAGAAGATCTCTGTTGAAGTCGAAATAAATTCTTCTTATATTGATGAAAGAGGAATAGAAATTATTGAGGATTTCACACTTTTAGGGATCTCGGTGCTGGGGTCTTCGGTTACAGAGGCCATCCCAGGTGCTAGTCTTAATATTACTGATTTAAAAGACAACGCTATGTTTAATAAGCAGTTCGCTCGTTTACAATTTGCTTACCAGAAACTTGATGAACAAACTGAAACGAAAGATACTGCTATTAATAACACCTTCTCAACGGTTCATAATAGTAATCTTGAACCCAATTCCACTTCTGGCCCTGATTTTGAACAACCAGTAGAAAATGAGAAGGATAAAGAAATTACTATGAAAACCGAGAAAGGAGGAGAAAACGTGGAAGAGTTTGAAACTAAACTTACTAATGATAATATGGTTGATTTGCTATCTGCCGCTATTCGTAAGACCCTCCCTGATAATGGAGACCCGTCTAGCTTTGCTTATCTCGCTGATTTCGATGACGAGTTTGTGTATTATTGCTTAAATGGTACTTATTACAAAGCTCCTTATTCTATCGATACTTCTACCACACCTTATGCTGTGAATATTGCCCTTGATGAAGCAGTCCCCGTTATTAGAAGTTGGGGTTCTTACTCTGATACGAAGAATTCTGACATGGATGAGAAAGATATGAAAAAAATGGAAGAAGAGTGCCCTGAGTGCCATAAGCCTATGTCTGAGTGTGAGTGCGATAAGAAACAGAATGAAGCTTGCGATGATAAGCAAGTAGAAGCTTGTGAAGATAAGCAGGTTGAAGAGAAAACTTGCGAAGAGAAAATTGATGTTACTGTCCACTCTGCTGATGAAGGTGATAAGGAAGAGTGCTCTACTGAAAACAAAGAGGAATGCTCTGAAGGTGAAGGTTGCGAGAAAGAATGCAATTCTACTGAAGATAAGGAATGCAATTCCACCGAAGAGAAAGAATGCAACTCTACTGACCCCGAAGACGGGACTCATGTAAATCATAGTGCTGATGAGGGTGAATGTGAAAAGGAATGCAATTCTACTGAGGAAAAAGAATGCAACGCTGAAGAGAAGGAGTGTAATTCTGAAGACAGTAAAGAGGAATGCTCTGCTGAAGAGAAAGAATGTAATTCCGCTGAAGATAAGCAGTGCGAGGAAGTTATCATCTCTCCTGATACTTATTCCGTTGACGGTGAAATGATTTCCGGTGCTCAGCTATTCGAGAAGTTTACCGCTCTACAGACCGCTTATAACCAGCTTCAGGAAAAGTTCTCCGCTAAAATGCAGGAAGAGTTTAAGTCCTTCGCTTATGATATGGTTAAGGATGAGGCTGACCTTTCCGAAGATAACGCTAAGGCTATCTTCTCTCAGATTGATGAGGCTTGTAATTCTAAGAAGTTCTCTGCCCAGGATGAGATTGAGGATTATACTACTTCCCTTATCGCTAAGGCCCTCTATTCCCAGAAGAAAGAGGCACGTAAGTCTGCTAAGGAGTATTCTAGCAATATCGTGAAAAATCAGAACACTTTCTCTGGCTCTAATAACTCTGACGTTGATGAGCTAAAGAGTGTTAATGATAAATTAAAGAATCTTTGAGATGTAACTTTAAGATAATAACTTAAGAGAAACCCTTAAGATAAAATCTTAAGATATAACCTCTTAATGATTCTTAAATAAATTATTTATAAAATCAATTGTGATTAAATAAAATAAAACAAAATATTTCCAAAAAGGAGGAATTTTTAGTTATGAAACTATTTCAAAAAGTTCTAATGGCTTCTGAGGACGTTCAGGCTTATGTTCGTTCCGGTAAGTATTTCGATTCTGCTGATGATGAACAGCCCATTTCCGATGGCGCTTGCGTTGTCGCTGGTGATCTTGTAGCCAATGATGCCTATCCTACTGTAAAGGATTTTAACGTCCGTAAGCTAGGACTCGCTAAGGCTCAGACTGATAAGGTCGTTTTCGTAGACTATGTTGGCGTGAGCGAAGCTGATGTTGTCGGCGTAAAGTATCGTGTGGGTGACAAGACTTATGGTTATGATGCTCCTGCTGGTACTGTTGTTCGTTATCGTGTACCCCAGGTTGGTGATATGTTCTGGCTAGGCGCTGATAACTTCGTTTCCGCTCCTTCTGTCGGTCAGTTCGCCGCTCCTACCGCTAGTGATACCCGTCTAACCGCTGGCGCTTCTGAGGTCGAGGGTGCTACTAACGTCAAGATTGAGGCTGTTCAGGATATCATCACTGGTATGGTTAACGATGGTAAGAAGTACCTTTGCACTGTCGTTTCTGTAGCCTAATTTGAAACTTAATATAGATTAATAAGGAGGTTATTATAGATATGAAACAAGTTTTCAATTACAACAAGTTTGGTATCGAACTCGCTGATGAGATTGTCGATTCCATGTACACCCTATCTCGTAGTTACATTGAGGGTAAGGCTAATACTCCTGAGTATCAGGCCCTAAATTCCACTGTAAACGAGAAGTTTATGAAGTATTGCGTTGAGTCTATTCCTGGTCAGTCTTACTCTGGCCTAGAACAGATTAAGAATCCTATGATTCACAAGAACGTTTTCTTCCAGCAGACCTTTGACACTGTTCTAGCTCAGGCTATTACTCCTGTTCTACCTACTGTTGTTGCCGCTGGTTATGAAAACCTATATGATGTAACTCAGGTGGGCTGGGGCGATCAGGCTAAGTATTTCGTTGAGAGTAATGAGCTATTCATCGTAAATAACCTAGCTACTGGCGTTGCTCGTGGCGGCGTACAGACTAGCCTCAACACTGAGTACACCGTTCAGGCTTCTCCTAAGCAGGTTGCTCTATACGTAGACTGGTTAAATATGTAAGCAACACATAAATAGCTAGGGCATACTTAATGTGTGCAAAAATAAATCTATTTAAATGCTGGGATATCTTAATGCTAAACAAACCACAACAGAAGTATGAAATATAACTAAATGTGATGGTCACGAAAGTATAAAAAATTGTTTAGATGACACATGGTTAAATCCTAAATGTTATGATATAATAGATAATCAGCAGTAAAAACTCGAAGAGAATTATATTCAACGACTATCCGTAAAGGAGTAGGAATGTAGTCGTTAAAACATTCTGAAATGGTAGATATCTTTTTATAAGGTAAAGATATAGTCTAAGCTCATATGAATAATGTGAGGACTTATTTGAGTCAGAGTGGTTTGACAAGCCATATATGTATTTCTTTTTTATGAGGTAATATGCTAAAAGAAGGTCAAAAAATTGAAATAAAATGGAATCCGGCAGATTATGGTTATTTTAGAAAATTAGGATATGAATTTAAAAAAGGAGAATCTATTTTCGTTTCTCCTGAAGAATTGTCTGAAGGAAGTCACAAAAGAGTAGAAGTTATTTGTGATAGTTGTGGTAGAGAAGTTGGTATGGAGTATAGGCAATATTTTAATAAATCCAATCATTTTCATGGAAAGTATTATTGCAAGAAATGTGCCGGAGCAGTTGAAGAGGTTGTAGAACAAAGAAAAACTACTTGTTTAGAAAAATATGGCACAGAGAATCCTATGCAAGTAAAAGAGATTCAACAAAAGGCTAATGAATCTTTATGTAAAAATGGTAATGTCCCTACGTCTTCTCAACAACTCGCTATATACAATTTTCTAAAAGAACAATTTGAGGATTGTGAATTAAATGAAAATTTTGGCCCTTTTGCTTTAGATTGTACTGTAAAATCGAATGGTATTAAAATTGATGTAGAATACGATGGATGGTATTGGCATCAAAATGAATCTAAAGACAAAGGAAGAGATAAATATCTTTTTCATAGAGGGTGGAAAATTTTAAGGATAAAAGGTGGAAATAAATATCCCAATAATCAAGAGGTTTTAGAAAATGTTAACCAATTAATAAACGAAGATATGAATTATGCCGAAATAATTCTTGAGGATTATAAAAAACATAAGAAAGAAAAAAAGAAATACATAAAATCTAAATAAAACTGATCATGTTGTTGCTGGTAAGCAGGATTGGGGTTATATGTGCTCCAAGATTGGTGCTTCCTTCGCCGCTTATGTTCAGGCTAAGGTTGCTTCTGCTATGGCCTCTACTATTACTGATGGCGCTAAGTGGGGTATCGGCGGTTATATTGCTTCTGGTCTAACTGATGATAACTGGCTAGTAACTGCCCGTAACGTTCGTTTAGCAAACGGCAATGCTGATGTTTACGCCCTTGGAACGAATATTGCTCTCGCAAGCGTCCTACCCGCTGAATCTGCTACTTCTCAGTTCCGTTATGGTGAGAATTCTGAGATTATTAAGAAGGGTTTCCTACCCGCTTATAAGAATGTACCTCTAGTTGAGCTAGGCAATGCTCTAGTTCCCAACACCATTAACGGTACTCCAGAAGTCGTAGTTTCCGATGATATCATTTATATGATTCCCATGGGTCTACATAAGCCCGTTAAGGTTGTATTCGAAGGCAATTCTGTAACTGTAGAGAAGGATCCTCTATATCAGCCTGATCACGCCTACGGTTTCGCCGTAACTACTTATATGGGTGTTGACGTGGTAGTTGGCACCAAATTTGGAGCGATCGAGCTGAATTGATAAATTTTGAATAATTTCTAACTCAAGGTAAGATAAAAATAAAAATATCTAAAGCAAAAACAAAATAATAATTTAAAGGTTTAAAAGGAGGATTTCTTATGGCAACGAGAAATACTAAAAACACAAGAGCCGTAAATAAGACGGCTACTAATAAGCAAAATTCTGAAGTCGAGGTAGCTACTAAGGATGTTGCTACTGAGCAAAATACTTCAGAAAATGTAATTCAGGAAGAAATTTATACTACTGATATTACTAATATTCCAGAAGGAAATGTAGTGCCTGTATATCAGGATAATACTGGAACGACTTCTAGTACAACCTATCCTGATTCTCAGCCTACGTTAGATATGAATGCTCTTTTAAATATGGTAGGACAACTACAAAAGACAGTCATGGATTTACAGTCTCAGCTAAAGGAGAAGGAAGAGGAAACTCAGAAAGCTTCTGCTGAGGCTGTTTCCATGCCTACCCAAGTAGAATTTGAACCTGTAAGAGAGATTCATGGTTCTTATGAAAGTACTCAAGAATCTGACACTCAGCGAATCCTAAGTTATCTGACCAACAAGAAGTCCGATAAGGAAATCACTATCATTCACAATAGAGAGCGTATGGGTGGTCTATCTACTGCTATTCGTCTTAATGGTCTAAGTATTGATTTCCATACTCTAGGTGAGCAAAGAGTTCTTTCTTGGCAACAGTTTGAAGAGTGTGTATCTAAGTACAAGAAGTTCTTTGATAAGCGTATTATCTTGGTTGCTCCTGAATATAAGGATATTGCAGAACGTTATAATGTCCCTGTTTGGGAAAGCTCTACCAATAATGTAATTACCCGTAATGATTTAGCTCATTTGGGTGATATGACCATTGATGCACTAGAGAAGTTTTATAATTCTCTGTGCAAGGAGGACCAAGCATTTCTTTGTTCTTATTGGCTAGGAAAGTGCTATGAAAAGGAACCTAAGTATTATGATAGATATAAGGTTGAGTTGCTAAACCGTCTATCTGATGGAGCATTTGCTACTCTTCTAACTGCTATGAATTATGATTTTATGAAGGATGTAAACACTACTGAAACTACAAGAATTATGTAATGACAAAGGAGGTTATTAAATGAGCATTTTGTTCACAGATATTTATAAGAAAGCAATCGCTCTTTTTGATGACCCAAAAATAACTGCGGCATATAAATCTAATGTCGTTCAGTTTGATAAGTTAATGTACACTTATCTGCAAAATGCTATTATGATGTTTAATAACCCTCTAGCTATCTCTATACAATTAGCTTCTCAAAACCTACCTGTTGGTACTATGTGTACTTTTGACGCAGACGGGATAAATAATACTTATGCTCTAGATGATGACTTTAAGATTCTAGACAATAGTTTATATACTTATATTGAAGGAGATATTACAGTAAAAGGTGAGCTAAATAAGGAGAATAGAACTGTAACATTTCCTGATGTGTTACCTGAAGGTCAACAATATGCAGTAGAACAATATTTTCCTGGTGAATTTACAGGTGTTTTTGGAAAGTTAAATCAATATACAAATCAGGGCGATAATATGGTAGAACAAATGGTTCAAAATATTCTTGCCCGATTGTTAGTGAAAGCGTGGGGAGAAGAAGAAAGAAATATGCTGTTAGATATTCGAAACATTATGCAAGATAGTGATTTCAAACTAACAGGTAATGATAAGATTCTGACAAGTAAAAATGCATGGATTAATCAATTAGATAGTGAAGTACTACAATATCAAAACAGACTTGCGTGGATGATTCGATTTATGGATGGTTCTCGCATGATAGGAAGGGGTTGATGAGATATGGGACTAAAGATTAAGGAAGCAACTAAGACGAAAAAGTTCAGTCCTGAACATAATGATGCTAATATCAGTGAAGAGTTTAAGCTATTTTTGTCTTTAGATGAAAAACTAGTTTGTCTTCATGAAATCGTTGATAAGCTTAAGAAAATTCTTTATGTTTACGATAAATCTCTTGACCCTGATTCTGGTTATAAATACAAAGTGTATTGTGGTGGTATTGCTATCTATGTATCCTCCAGTAACTATCTGTTTGATGGTGAATTAGTGAGTTTAATTGTTAATCTAAATGCAATTTTATAGAATGACTTTGATAAGACCCAAATAAAGAGAATTGTATTTGAATCCATTAATTTTACTGAATTCTTAATTTCTCGTTATCAAGCTCTTAAGGATAATCAAGACGATGAGAGTGAAGAGATGATTGAGGAAAGAGGTAAGAAATAATGGCAATCATTGATACGACAGATGTAATTGATTCTTCTATTTATCTTAAGGCTCAACTTAAGCATAATATGGTAGGAGATAACTATTACATCGAAAATCTTCAAGATAAGAGAAATGCTGATTGGGAATTCAGATACAATGTGGTAGACATTGAAGAGGAACTTCATAAGCAAATAAATTATACTAAAGAACTTCCTTGCTATACTCCTATTGACGTTGTTATTCAATCTGCTAAAGATGAAATGGGCGAAGATTTAGGAACTGATTACGCTGTTTTGGCTTTCAGAGAATTGTTTCACCCAAATGAAATAGGATATAGATATAGATTTGATTTTGACCATGTGGGTGAAGGGATGCAAGATTTATCTACTATGTCAGAAGAAGATAAATATTATAATACTTCTGTATGGCTTGCTATTAATAAATCTCCCTTGTCTCCTGGAAATAGTTTGATGGTAAGACGTTGTAATGCTAGTATCGCTTTGGTGGGTTCCCCTACTAGAGAATATAGTAATATTACAGAGGTAAGATATGAACCAGTTATTATTGAGAACAGTTTAAAGGTTATTAATGTTTATTCAAATATGACTGTACCTATTCCTCAAGCTGAATGGTATCTTACTTGTCAATTAAATTACTTTACAAATTTTATCAAAATTAATGATAGGATGATTTTTTCTGGTGTAAGCTTAGATGATAGGAGTAATAATTCTACTTATAAAGTTAAAGCTGTTGTTAAAACTTCTTCTACTAAAACATTTTCTCGTCCAGGTAGTGCAGATTTGGAAAATATTCCTTTGCTTATCCTTGGATTAGATAAAGATTTGGTAGATGAGGGAGATGACTTTGAACTGAGAGTAGCAAATCAAGCTCCTATCTATTCAACAGAAGAAATTCCTGAAAGTGTATATGTACCTGAAGATGATTATGTTGTAGAGATTTCTGAACCCTATGATTTAAAGATTCTTTTGGGTGATACAATGACTAAGACTGTTTACTTGGCTAATGAAGCTGGACAGTTTAAGGCAAATTTTGAATTTTCTGTTGAATTAAAAGGAATTCCTGAAGAAGAATATGATAATTACTTTAAGTTTGAAGTCATAGAAGATGAAGATGGATTTAGTAATACTTTCTCCATTAAAAATCTTAAGGCTTATCAGGAAGATTTCTTGTCTGTTCAATGTACTGCCGTTGTTCAAAATAAAAATAATGGAAACAATGAAAGCAATGGAAATAATGAAGAAATGAGTGAGCCTGAGTATTATACCCAGACTTATGATTTCGAATTAGGAGGATTTTATTAATAAATGTTAGATAAAACTTCTGGCGGTTCAGCGTTTAATCGGTTTATTAACTTAGATGGAATTGAAGATAGAGTAATCTATTATTTACTTTCACCTAATAATAAAACTGAAGCTGAATTAGAACAAACTCATATTATTTGGAAATTATTAAAGTATGATGATATTGATGCTTTGAGTAAACCTATTCCTAAGTATTCTGATATCGTCAAATTGATTTCAGATGATAATATTACGCAAAATAATTTCAGAATCTTTAGAACTCCACACTTTGATGATTCCTGGACTGAACAATGTTCACTATTAAAGGTTTATATTGATAGCGTAATCCCTCAAGATAGATATAGAGCTATCGTAAATTTTGGGATTGATGTTATTTGTCATAATAAAATTATTAATGTTAATGTTCCTGCTGATGCAAAAGCTCCACCTATTGATATTGTAGATGGTATTGAATACAGAATTTCTCAAAAATCTAGAGTGTCTGTATTAACAAAGGCTGTTTTATATCTTTTGTCTGGTGCTGATGTACAAGGTGTGGGAAGAATGACATTTTCTCAAGAAATGAATAGATATCAACAAGCACAATATGGTATTTGGAATAACCGAAATTTTGAGGGTATTAAAATCGTCATGGGCGCTTGGATGGGTAGCGTTTCTTAAAGGATTATAAGGAAGATAGAAGGTAGATAATATATGCCCATTTCTCAAAAACTTCAAGAAAAGTTACAAGTTTATGAACAAGCGTATTTCGGTTTAGATTTGCCTGTACCATTTAAAAAAGATTTATTCATTTATCCAGTTACAGTAAAAGATTATTATAAGTTTTATTCTAATCTGTCTTGTCTTACTATGGATAAAAACGTAGTGAAAAAGAAACAGTTGAATGATAAAGGTTTTGAAGAAATTGTCGAGGTTTCTAATCCAAAGGGCATTAGTCAATCTTACATGGCTTATTTAATTGAGCAAATGGAGAATGATGAATATGGTAGTATTTTAACCGCTCAAGTAATTGCTCTTTTGGAATTAGTAATGCATATTAAGAATGGTTTTTATTGCCCAAATTGTCATGAGGGTGAATTAAAATATTCTGATATGTTAATTGATATTAAAAAGATAGAAAATGATTCAACACTTTCGGATGATGAGAAATTAAAAAAGAAAAGAGAATATTTCTTATTAAATAGTGTTTGCCCTCATTGCGGACAACCTAGAAGAGATATCTTTTGCATTAAAGACACTGGAACAATAAAAAAGATTTGTGTTTATGATAATGAGCTAAGTCCTCAAGATTTTGATGAACTTATAGCGATTATTTTGCATTATAATATTCTTGATTATGATGGTGATAGATATATTGACCCATTATTAAAAAAGGATTTAGAAGCGAAAGCTCAATTGCAGAACAAGAACTATAATTCTCCAAGTCTTGAGAAACAGTTGGTTTGTATTAGCATATCTAGTCCTTATAAAATTGAGGAGTTAAAGGATATTAGTTTAAGAAAGCTAACGATGATGCTCAAGACCATAGATGCAAAGAATGTTTATTACACTCAACTTTCTGGGATGTATTCTGGTATGGTTAAATTCAAGAGTGAACCTAAGCACTGGATATTTAGCGATAATAAGAAAGATATGTCGAAGGAAGTTATGATGATGAATGACGTGAAGGAGAAATTCAAACACGTCACTTGATTTTTAATATTGACTATCAAATGCTACAATGTTATAATATAATAGAAAGGGTGTGTTTTTCTTGGCAATTAGTAAATTCTCTCAAGAACAAGTTTCTAATATTATTGAGAAATATTTAAATGGTATAAGTAGCTTAGAATTGGCAGAAGAATATAATTGCCAAAGAAGCACCATTTGTAGAATATTAAAACGAAACGGAATTGAAAGAAGAAAGGGTCAATTTGAATCTCTTTATTCTTATAATGAACATTAGTTGGATGAAATTGATACTCCCGAAAAAGCCTATTTTTTAGGGTTCTTTTATGCAGACGGATGCAATGATATGAAGCAAAATAGGGCCGTTATAAGCGTAAAAGGAGGAGATGAATATCTTTTAGAGAAGTTTTCACGTTTCTTTAACAGCGATAGACCATTAACTGATAATAATCAAAAAAGGGGAGATATTATTTTTCCTCAAAAGGTTTTTACTTTAAGGGGAAAGTATATTTGTAATAGGCTGTTAGAATTAGGAGCCGTTCCACAAAAGACTAATATTTTGGAATGGAATATAGAAAATATTATAAAACCAGAATTAATTTCTCATTTTATTCGAGGCTTTTTTGATGGAGACGGTTGCGTTTCTTTAATTTACAATAAGTGTGGTAGTTATAGAGCAGTCGTTAGCTTTGTTGGTGGTAGTTTTAATTTCATGAATTCTTTAAAAGAATTTCTAGAAAGGGAATTAAAGTTAAATGTTTATATAAGAAAAGAAGGAAAGCATAAATATGAGATACGATTTTCGGAAAAAGATTCTGTTTTAAAATTTAAAGAATATATTTATCAAAATTGTAGCGTTTGTTTAGATAGAAAACTTCAAAAATTTATGGAATTTGAAAAAAACAAATTATAATTATAAAGGAGGATATAAATTATGGCTCAACAACAGGTGTTCTTAGCAGGCGTAGCTAACGCTGGTGCGACACGTTCTTAATTGAAAAGATTAAGCACTGTTTTTAACAGGAGAACTAATAATTCGATGAAAGGAATGATGTTTAAAAACAAAAACTTTCACACTAAGCTCCGACTAGCATATGTAAGAGAAATCTGATATGTTAGAAGCTCGGTAAAGTCGGCTGAAAGCAACCGTAAAAAACTTTATTAAAATAATTAAATATGATTAAATTAATAAAGCTCTTTACGAAAGTCTCATGATGTTGCTGATGAGTCGGGTGTCTATAAAATGTTCATGGTGAGAATGTATTTATACTGACGAACTTGCGAAATAAAGGGATGCTACCTACATAGAAATGTGTAGTTTGTTGATAGGTAAAGTAGTCTCGGCGTTGCGAAATACCTTATAGCATATCAACAGTCTCATAGCAAGCACCTAAAAACATATGTACAGATAGAATTATTGGAACGTGGAAAGGTATGAGACATTTTTAATGGTTTAGACGAAGAAAATAAGCTAATTTACTCATGCTGAAAAGCGGAGGTCGAATCGATGAAACTTTTGCAATGAAAGCGGAGAGATGGCCTCTAGTCAAGTTTTAACTTGATGGAACGCTGTATGCGGTGAAAGCCGCACGTACAGTGTGGAGGAGGGGAAAAGATGGAGATAACTTCAAAGTTTTACCTATTCCTATAAATTTTTGATGGTGATCAGCTCTTCGCTTCTGCTCGTACCTTAATTGATTCTAGTATTACTATCGGTGTTACTGTGCGACACGTTTCTAACTGAAAAGGTTAGACACTATATTTTAATTATATAGGAGAACTGATAATTCGAAAGAAGGAATGATAGAGTAACGTCTTGAAACTTCTTCACTAATACTCCGACTGGCTAAGAAGTCAGAAGCTCGGTGAAGTCGGCTGAAGATAGCCTTTATTATTTTGCTATTTTATTATTATTGATATAAAATAGTGAAATAATAATGAATATTGCTATTGATAGGCCGGGTGTCTATAAAATATCTATGACTAGAATGTTTTTTAACTGACGAACTTGCGAATATAAAAGTCTTTAGCCGATGAATATAGAAATATGTTTTTAAACTGTTGATAAGGAAAAGTAAAAAAGGAAGCAGTAGCTATGAAATTCCTAAGTGTGTTAAAGGCACATTAATCAACAAGGCTTTGGCAAGGGTCTAAGGATATATGTACAGATAGAATTATCGGAACGTGGAAAGGTGTAAAACATTTTCAATGGTTTAGACGAAGAAAATAAGCTAATTTATTTACACTGAAAAGCGAAGGTCGAATTGATGAAACTCTTGTAATGAGAGCGGAAAGATGGCCTTTAGTCAGGTTTTTAACTTGATGGAACGCCGGATGCGGTGAAAGTCGCACGTCCGGTGTGGCAGGGGGGAAAAGAAGGAGAGTATTTGAATTCTTACCTATCCTGATGCGGAAGACCTCCGTGGTGGACAGGGTAACGCTCTATGGGGTCGTTACTTCCACACCTCTACCTTTGAGCTAACCATCACTGATGCTATGTTCAATCTAGAGTATCTAGCCGCTAACGTAGGTTCTGAAATCGAGCGTGGTGGCGATGTATTTAAGGATGAGGAGCTAACCTCTAATGGGACTGGCGAAATCACCCTAACTGCTACTGCCGTACCCGTTCGTACTAATGGTACTACTTATGCTTATGTACGTATGGCTTCCAATGGTGGTGCCAAGCGTACTGCTGTTCTAGTTACTGGGGAGAATAAGATTACTGGTCTAGAACCCGATACTAAGTATTGTGTGCGTTATATGTACACTGATGGTGCGGCTCGTAAGATGACCGTTAATTCTAACTTCATTCCTGGCACTTTCAACATTGTACTAACTGCCAATCTATTCGCTGGCGATGCTTGCAATGTTGATACTGCTACTCATATTGGTACTCTAACCATTAAGGTTCCTCGCTTCCAGCTATCTGGTAATCAGGAGCTAACCATGAGTGCTGATGGTATTTCTAATACCAGCTTTGAGGGTTCTGCCCTAGCCAGTGGTTGTACTGGTTGCGATGATAATGGTGTCTATGCTGAAATCATTGAGACCATTTTCAATAGCTATTGGTACACTGAGGCTTCTGGTCTAATCATTGAGGACAGCTACATGGAGATTACTGCGGGTGAGTTTGAACCCTTCACTCCCACTGTATATGCTTGGTATCCCTCTGGTGCTCCTAAGCAGATCAGCAATCCTATTCTAACTGCTCAGGAGAGCGGTCTAAGTTCTACTGAAAAGACCAAGCTAGTATTCTCTATTGTACCTTCTACCACTGGTCTACAGATTGATGCCAGCACTGGTGCTGTAACTGGTACTGCGGCGGCTGGTACTGCTCTAATCAGTGTTGAGGCTCAGAAGAATGATGGTACTCCCATTCCTGGCATGGATGCCTCTATGTCCATTGTAATTACTGCTTAATTTTAGGAGTAATATTTAAGGAAAAGCGCAAATAAAAAAATGAATTGTGTTTATTCTGAGATAAACAAATTTGGGCGAGTAGTGTGTATAGCTGAGGGGGGCGAAAAGCCTCCCCGGCTATGCCCTTATCAAAGGTACTGTGCTCAAAAGATGGTATGGGAGAATACAGATTTAGCGAGAACTTGTGAAAGGAGGAAGCTAAATGGCAGAAGAGAAGAAAGCTCAGGAGAAGATTCAAGAGAAAATTGAAAAGATTGAGAAGATTGAAAAGGCTGAGAAGAAGGACTTCAAAGCAACCGAAGTAATCAAAGAAGTAAAGAAAGCGTCCAAGGAAGCTGAAGAAGTTGAGAAAATGGCAAAGGACGCAAAAACTGAAAAGGACAGTAAAACTGAAGTAAAAGTAGGAGAAAAGGTTGCAGAGAAGAAGCAAGAGATTAAAGTCGAACCCAAGATCGAGAAAAAGAAGAAAGGCAAGGTAATTTCTGTACGTCCTCACAGCATTGTAGTGCTTGGGGAAAATGGAGAGGGCCTAACGCTTTTTGGCTATAAGAATGTAAAGATTGGAGACGTAGTAGCTTATTGAGATAAGCAGATGCTATGGAATTAAGATTATGTATGCTTATTTAACATTTTTTATTTTCATATTAAGTTATTTATGGTATAGAAGCAAAGAAGAGGCGTAAATGACTTAAAGACAGAAGAGTAAAGAAAGTAAAAGATAAGAAGCAAATAGGCATTAAAGAAAGGGAGATATTAGTTAATTAAGTGATAAATTGACGCTTTTAGAAAAAGCAAAGGATGATGTGTTGTATCTCTCTTTCTTTAATGCGTATTTCGTAAAAACAAAAAGTGCGTAATGTATAATTCATGTAGGAAATTTTATGTTTTTAAGAAAAGTAATTGACGAAATGGCAAAAACGGTGTTATATTAAGGTAGTAGTATTATAAAGATTTATTGAAAATACTATGTGAACCTTGACAATTTAGTTATATATCCAAGGAATGAGTGAATAGCTCAAGACTTGGTTAACCTACTTTTTATTTATTTTATTTTATTTTTATTCTTTTTATTTATTTTCTTATTTTATTTAATTTATTTTATTTAATTTTCAATTTTTTAAAGGAGAGATGTTTTTATGAATAACAGTTTAAGTATTTTTGACCGCATGGATAACATGAACAAGATGGTAGATGATATGTTTAGCGTATTAGGGTTTGGAATGCCAAGAAATATCAGATTTAATACAATGAATACAAAAGATCTCATGCCTGCTACTTGGAGAATTTGGAAAGATGAAGATGGCAATCAAAAAGGGTATTTTTCTATTGTACGTTCAGTAGGAGTAAACGAATCTGATATGAAAGTAGAGCTAACAGACAATAGTATTATTGTAGATGGTGAAACTGAAATTGATGAAGATACCAAATTCAGTCAGCACGTAGAGCTACCGATTTCCAAAGACCTAATGAGTAATATTGAAAAAGTAAATTATCGTTGTAAAGATGGCTTAACGTACATTTATTTAAAGGTAAATACACCTGAAAAGAAGAAGGTACTAGTAGAGAAGATTTAAGTTAAATTTGGCTGATTTAAGTCAGTTTAGTGAAGTGTAATAAATACGAAAAACTTCTCTGAAAAAAGCCGTCAAGGTTAAGACGTAAAAGTATTAACCCTACTCACTGAAACAAATTGCAGAGAGCGAGAATGGGGATGAATAAGGATTTGAGGGCAGAAAATTTTTGTTCTTGAAGAAGTTCTGAAAGTTCTTATTTTTGAAGAGTTCTTGTTCTTGCTCTCTGTTAACATTTCAGTTTTAAGACTAAGCAGAGGGGGATTATTAATGGCTAAAAGCAAGGATAAAGTAAGGGTATCTTTTAAAGATAGCGGTGCCGCACAAGATGTAACAGGTTCTTGTACCTTGGTAGAATGGAACAAGAAGTCACTTTTGGTTGATAGTGGGCTGATTCAAGGGAATTATACTTTGCTTCAGGAGTATCAATTAAATAGCAGAAAGACTTCTTATAAAGATAAGGAATTAAACTATATATTCCTTACACATAATCATGTCGATCATTCGGGAGCTATTCCCTTAAGGGTCCGCAGAGGCTTTGAAGGAACCATAATTATCCCCAAAGGAAGTAAAAACATTTTAAAAGAAATGTGGCTAGATAGTGCTAAAATTTTAGCTAGAGATGCCATGGATTTAACTAAAAGAGCAAAGAAACTTTATATGCCTTTGTTTGATGAAGGAGATGTTTATAAAGCTCTTTCATTGGTAAAAGAATATGATTTTGGAGTGAAATATAGACTAGAGGATGATTTAGAGTTTGAATTTTATCCAGCAGGACATATTATTTTATCTGCGCAACTAGTCTTGTATATAAAGAATGGTAATAGTATAAAGAAGATTGGATTTACTGGTGATTTAGGAAATTTAAAAGTACCTAGGATTTTTTCTAATGAGTTTAAACCTATTCCCAATACGAATTTACTTATTGGTGAATGTACTTATGCTAATAAGGAAAGAAGTGTAAAGGCAAAAGATAGAGATAAAGATTTAGAGAAAATTAAATCGGTAGTATATGATGTATGTATTGATGGAATAAATGGGAAGAAAGGAAAGATTTTGTTCCCAACTTTTAGTTTACAAAGGACTCAGCAAATGTTGAGGGTACTTTACGATTTATTCCGTGAAGACAGTAATTTTAATATTCCCGTTTATATTTGTTCTCCTTTGGCTTGTAGAATTAGCAATTTATTTTATGAAGCGTTGGAAGGTGAACAATTAGAGCAATGGGAAGAATGTGCAACTTGGGAACATACAAATTATATTGATAATTTTGAAAAGTTACAAGAGATTTTGGGCGAAGACAGACCTATGATAATGCTTGCTTCGAGTGGTATGCTACAGGTTGGTTATTCACAAATTATTTCAGAGAAACTTTTACCCAAGAGTAATTGTGCGTTAATTTTTTGTGGCTTTTCCGTAGAAGGGACATTAGCTTATAAGATTAAGCAAAAGAAAACAAAGACAATTACAATTAATGGCAAAGCGATAAATAACAGAGCCATTGTTGTTAACTTAAATAGCTTTTCTTCTCACATTCAGCATGACGAGATGATTGATTATTATTCTGGTGGATTTGGAACAGGTCTTTATGGGAAGATTTGTTTAAATCATGGTGAATTTAAAGCAAAATGTGAATTTGGAAAAGAGTTACAGGAAGCTATTGAGAAGAGGAATAGAAGCGATAAAGTTGTTGTTGTAAATAAGAGTACAGAGATCTTGTTGTAAGTAGATATTATCTAGTTTTTACTAGTTGATATACCATAGAAAATAGGCAGGACAGGGAGTAATTAACCTTTTGTAATGCCCTTTTCATTACAATTACTGCTTATTTTCTATTATTAAACAATGATAGAATTTAGATATGTTAATAATGTTCCAGAAGAAGATTTAGATTATCTCTTGGAACTTAAAATAAATAATAAAGAAAGCATTAAAGAGGATTTTTATAATGGATGTAAAAAATAATACAATTAAGCCAAAGAATGATATGCTTGAATTAGTAGGTTTAGATAATTTACCGCCGGAGGCAAATCTTTAGCTACCAGACCCTACCTTATTAGGACATTATAAGGCTAGGGCCAATAGACATTTATATATTACAAGGGATATTGATGATAGTCTTTTTGAAGAGACCCAACAGTTGATTAACTGGAATCTCGAAGACGAAAAAAATGGAATTCCTGTTGAGGAGCGTCAAAAAGTAGTTGTTTTTGTGAGTTCTTGTGGAGGCGATTTGCTTGCTACATATGCTTTTATTGACGCAATTAAAGCCTCTAAGATGGTAGTAGAAACTGTAAATCTTTCTTATGCTTATTCTGCGGGAGCTATTATTTTTATAAATGGTCATAAAGGACACAGATATGCGACAAAACATAGTAATTTGCTCCTTCATGCGGGCAGTTCGGGCCAAGGCGGAACATACGATCAAGTCCTTGCACAAACAGAAAATTATAAGAGGCTAATTAATCAGTTACATGAGAACATTTTAGAAAATACAACAATTCCAAAATCCACCTTAACTAAAAAATTAAAGTCTGACTGGTATCTTTCAGCGGAAGATCAGTTAAAATATGGATGTTGTGATGCAATTTTAGAAGATTTCTCTCAATTGTTTTCTAAGTAATTAAATCATTATAAAAAGTAAAGGATTAAAAGAGTAGTTCAAAATGGACCTAAACAATGATTCCAAGTCAACTTCTTACAATATAGATTATTTGTTATCTTTTCAAAAGCTAAGAGAACAAATTTTAGCAGGAGAAGCGACTTGGCAAGATGTAGTAGATTTAAGATACAAGTATAATATGCCCGAATTGAGCAAAGATACAATTCGTAAAGGTGTATTATTTTATGATGAATTTAACAATGCTGGATGGATTCATACTGAGAGCCAGAAATATTATTCAAATATGAATCAAGAAAGTACTTGTTACGGAGGTGGTGGAGGTAACATATATAAATATGCAAAAGACAAGGTTATTACAGAGTATAAGAATGGAGAATACACTTCTGATCGAGTCGTTGAATTAAATGACACAGAGGTCAACGATAAAGATTCTTTATTAAAAGCCCATGGATTTAATCCTTCTGAATGGATTTTAATTAGTGCCAGAACCAGTAAATGGCAACAAGGGGATGGAGTAGGTGGAGTAAAAAATTTATATTCTAGTAGAATTTCTGTAAAGCCCAGGGATATTCCTTTAAGCTCTGATTGGTATGAAGAGATGCTAAACGAGATTAGTATTGCTCATAAGAAAGAGAATCCTATTTATAGCAATTATAGCAAGACTGGTGAGATGCTAGCAGTAGCTTTAGATGATTTACATTGGGGAAGAATGGCCTGGGAAGAAGAAACAGGAGTAGAGTATAATCTTGAAATTGCTAGAAAGCGCATTCTTGATAATATGAGCATGATGATTGCCAAGTTTAAGGATAGAAAGTTTGAAGAGATTGTACTTAAGATGGGTAGTGATTTACTCAATAGCAATAGTGAAGGGGTAACGAGTGCTCACAAGAATCCTCAAGACAACGCAGGAGTTTATAAGAAAATCTTTACTTCTGCTATTGATGTAATGACCAAAGTAATTGAGATGTTTAGTGTATTAGCACCAGTAAGAGTAGAATATGTAGCTGGGAATCATGCGATTTCTGAAGATTTCTTCCTTGGAAAGGTACTTGAAGCATATTTCAGGAATGATGATAGCGTAAAAGTAGATGCAGATGCAAGTCTCAGAAAGTATATAGTATTCGGGACAAATTTAATTGGATTCACGCATGGAGATAAGGAAAAGAAGGATGAGTTTGGTAATTTAATGGCGTATGAATGTCCTGATTATTGGGCAAGAACTACTGAACGCTGTTGGATTGTTGGACATTTACATCATATTAAAGAGCGCACATTTGAAAGTAATGGAGTAGTAGTATTTACTGTACCTAGTTTAGTAGCTGATGATAACTGGACTAAGGGAAAGGGACTATATTCCAAGAAGAGGACGATGTGTTTTATTTTTGATAGAGAGATGGGTTTAGTAGAGACTCATTATTTCAACATTAGAACAAAGTAATAATGTTGTATTTTCAACATTAGAGTGAAATAATAAAAAAGGAGAAGAATACGAAACTTAAGGTAGGTTAATATGGGAAAGTGGAGAAAGCCTGATTTTGACCAATATGAAGATGTAAAGAGTCAAAACTCAAGCCAAAGCAATAAAGATACGTATAAGACGAATAAAGGAAAGAATTAGATTAAAAAGACTTTTGAGGAAGAATATAGTTTAGAAGAGCTAATAGGAGAGGTAGAGATTTAGAAAAATGAAAGCTGGTCTCGAAAGCAAAGAGCTAGTAGAAAAGAAAAGGAAAAGCGACACAAGCGATATGATGACTGGTACGATGATGAATGGAACTGATATCAGGAAAGAGGACAAAGGAAAAAGAAAGACAGGAAAAAGAAAAGATAAAGAAAAAGAGAAAGAGCTTAAGTTCTATAAAGGGGACAATAAGATTCTAAGGGCTTTAAGCGAATTCAAAAATATTGTATTATTAGGTGTAGATATGATAGTAGAGGGAATATGTGATATTATCATAGAAGCGATATTTAATAGAGATGAATAAATCGATATTTAATAAAGATAAATAAAAATAAAAACTTAAAAGATTAAAAAACTTAAAAGATAAAATGAAAAATAGAAAGAGAGATTGTGATTTTATGAAAGTACTTATTTTATTAGGTATTTAAATAGAGCCACAATCTCTTTTTTTGCCGTGACGATTTTGAAAGGGAGCGGTAGAAAGGTTATAAAATATAGGTAATATTATGAGTGCTGGATCAAAAGGGAAGAGGTTTGAACAAAACTTTAAGAATTCGTGTAACAAACAAAATATTTTATGTATTAGATTAAATGATAGTAGTACTTCATTTATTATGGAGAAAAATGCTCGTTTCACCCCAGATAATCCTTGTGACTACATAAATTTTTATAGGAATTATTTGTTCCCTATTGAGTGTAAGAGTACAGAATATGGTTCAATTAGTATTCAATTAGAGCCTCAAGAAAAGAGCAAAATGATTAAGCTACATCAATATAACAGCTTAGTAAATTTCTCACTTTATGAAGGAGTTTATCCTTGTTTCTTGTTTAATTTTAGGCAAAAAGAAGGAGTAGATGAAGATACTTATTTAATGTATGTGGGAGATTTTACTAATTTCCTATCTAAGACAGACAAGCATAGTATTAATAAGCTAGATATTGTGTAGAATGGTGGAATTATTGTAGAGCAAAAACTATTAAGGACTAATTATTTATACAATATTGAAAAAGCTTTTGATGATATGATTAAATATAGAGGAAGTTTAGAGCATAATTAAAATGCTTATGATTAATAGGAGGGACTTAGCTTTAACAACTAAATAAGTTAAATTTAACATAATTCCAAGTAAGGGGGTGATTTATGGCGACAAAAAGAGAAAAATTTATCACTCCTGAGAAATGGGAGCAAGTTAATGTAACGAATAAAGAGATATATGAAGAATTCCGTAAAGATTGTAAATCAAGAGGGATTAAAGCAAATACAGCAGAATAGTACTGTTCAGATGTAAAATTTTTAGCGGTATGGTTATTAATGTTTGCTGAGAATAAAACCTTTATGGAAATTACCAAAAAAGATATTAGGCAAATGATATTATATCTTGTAGATGTTAAAGGATAGTCTAATAATAGAGTAAATAGAATTTTAAGTGTTTGTAGGTCTCTTTTAACTTTTTTAGCGGAAGAAGAGGTATATGGATATACTGATAATTTAAGCTCAAAGATAAAAAATCTTCCGAAGCAATCTTGTAGAGATATCGTTTTTCTTGATGATTCTTTAATTTTAGATTTATATGATAAATTTATGAAAGAGAAAAGATATAGAGATGCTACACTTCTTGCATTAGCTTATGAATCTGCTGGAAGGAAGTCAGAATTAGCGCAAGTACAAAAGAATTCTATTACAAAATATCGTAATAACACCAATATAGTGACAGGAAAAAGGAATAAAAGATTTCCCTTGTTATATTTTAAATTAACGCTAAAGGCAACCACTAAATATTTAGAGAAAAGAGGAGATGATGGGATTCCAAATTTGTTTGTAACTGATAAGGGACAACCTGCTACTCCTGATAATTTATATGATTGGGTAAGACATTGGAGAAAAGATGTAGAAGAATTGACAGGATAGAGGATGGATTTTAATGTTCATAGTTTTAGACATTCTGCATTACAAAATTATAGTTCTGGGACTCATGAAGTATGCAGAGACAGAAAGATTGGGGCTATAACGATTGATAATCTTTCTATTATAGCGCATCATGAATCTATAGAAGTTACCTTATCATATTTAAAGAAAGACACTGATGATATGATATTGGAAAAGTTATTCAATATCAATGTGCAAAGAAATTTATAAAAGAAAATTGTGAAAATCACATATTTAATATTATAGAAAGGATTAAACTACGATGGCTAAAGTCGTGAATTTTGAAAAATCTAGTAAATCTAAAACTAGAAAGACTGTAAATAAAGTACAGCAAGCTAAGAATGAAAAGAAAAATGTAAAAATGTCTCCTGAAGAATTGGAAGAATTAAGAAAGAAGCTAACACAAAAAGAAAAGAGAATTAATCTGGCAGAGCTTGTAAATGCTTCTGTTGACTTTATTCGTGGAGATATTAGTGTAGATGAAATGGCTAAGATTGGCGATAAGCTAACGATTAGAAATTACATCCCAATTTTAGACAAGTATAAGATTATGATGAGTTTGGTTTTTGATATGAATCAGACTGGTGTTGAACAAGGAGAGTTAGCTACAGTAAATTTAGAAAGAGATTTATTCTTTAAGGTTCTTCTTGGCGAATATGCAATGGTAGATGTGAGTGATGAAAATTTATGGACGTATTATAATTATGATTTACTTTATCCTATTTTTATGCCTTATATTTTACAGTATTGCTATATGGACTATGAAAAGCTAGTAAAGATGATTGATAAGAGCTTAGATATTTATCATATGAATGAATTAGGTGATATGCTAAGTTCTGTTGATTATCAAGAGTTAGAGAAGAATGCTGAAGAGAATCGCAATCTAATTGAAGCTCTAGAGAAGAATAAGGATTTAGTTGCAAATCTAAAAGAGCTTTTAAAGGCGAATAATCCTATGGCTGATATGATTGTAAGTGGTGTTCAGAAAGAAGCTATTGATAGCATTAATGAACAGATGAGAAAAGCTAGAGGTCTGGATGATAATGATAGCAATGACAATGAAGAAGTAAATAGTAATGAAGTTCAAAATGAAACTCTAGAATCTGAAGTAGATGGGGAAGGTGAAATTACACCTGAAGGAAGCCAGAACGTATCTGACGAGACATAATAGGTAAACATTACACAAATAAACTCAAAATTTGTCTCTAGTATCGTAGTTTAAGAGATAGAGGTCTGTAGTGATAAGCTATGGACCTCTTCTTTTATTTTAAGGATATTATTTTACTTATATGAAAGGTTAGGTATAATTATGGCTACTACTTTTGGTGAAATGAGCGCAAATAATTTATCTCAAACTATTTAGAAAAGTTTGGATAAAGAATTAGATGAATTTATAAAGCAAATTAAAGCTAAAATCCCTAGCAAAGTTTAGGCGATAAAAAGTGAGATTTATTCTGCTTATACGACTATTGTAAAAAATACATATCTTAATACATTTCAAGGGTATTATGGAAATAATTTTGATATTAATAGTTTAATGGATTCTCTCACTTTTATGTCTGGAAAGAGCATTACACCTGATTTTTCATATAATGAAAAGGTATTTAAGTTTAGTGATAGTGTATTTGATGGAACTAAATTTAATCAAAATGCTGATAGTAATGAATATATGAGATTTAGTGACCCAACTTTTGGACGAACAAAGAAGCAATCTATATTGAGGCAAGATGCTTATGAAGAGATACAAGCTGGATATTATGAAGCTCAACAACAAGGAGATACACAAGCGATGAATGAATATCTAGACCAATTGGAGTATATTGATTCAAGTAAATTTATGAGAGTGAATAATATGCAACGTCCAGAAGAATTCGTAGAACTATCACGAGTGTATAAAATAGCTAGGGACAAATCTCTAGAAGAGTTTAATAAAGAATATAATGGGCAATTAAAACCAAGAATTGCTAAGAAATATGGAATTAAATTATGATGAATAAAGTGTAAGAATAAAGTGTAATAGGAGGTTTGATACAATATGGCTGATGATTTCAAGGCTAAAGGGGAACTAAAGATTGATAGTAATATTCCTGAAGTTACTAAGCAAATTCAAGAATTAAATCAACAAATTGAACGCTTAAAATTAGAAATTGAAAACCTGTCTAAAATTGACCCAGCTAAAATGACTGATGCTCAAATGGATTCTTATATAGCCAAAGGAAAAGAATATGAAAAACTTCTTAAAAGAATGGAAGATAGTATTAGAAAATCGGCAGGTGGAACCCCTCGTGCTAACACTACTACTCGCTCAGAAGAAAAGAAGGGGACTAGGACTGGTCCTGAATTAAGTTATGCCTTACATGATAGGGGGACTGGTTCTAGTAATCCTAATGAAAATTATGCGTTTCAAAGAGCACGGAAAATGGCTCAGCAAGCTCAAAAGAAAGGTATATTTTTCTCAGATAAACAATTACAAGAATTATTTGAAGCAGTTTATAATGATGACGAAGCTAAGAGAATTGTAGATGAATTAAACGCTACAAGTCCGACTAAAGAATACAAAAAAGGAAGGGGTAGTGTTTCTAGAAAAGCATTTAAGACTTTTATTTCTGATGAGGGAGAAATTATTCCTTCTACTTATGTGGATGCTTCTGGAAAAAGACAAGCTACCCAAAGCATTAGAGTAAATTCTAGTAAGCTGAGAGACATGGAGGACGTATTAGGGGTAAAAAGCAAAAGAAACCCTAAAGGAATTCTTCCAACTGCGGCCAATGGACAATCTATTTTTGGATTAAATAATATCTATGAAACATTAGATAACGAAATTGATAATTTAATTAAACAAGGTAAAACTCAAACGGATTATGAGGTAAGGAAGCTAAAGACTTTCCAACAAGATATTGTTAATGCTATTGTTGAATCTATCGCTAATACGGACAATGAGGATTTAAGACAAAAGGCCCTGAATGCTATTACGGGAAAGAAATTTGGTATTGTTGGAGAAGATTATAATCCTAATGCGGAATATAGACGCTCTGGAAAGCTTTTCTCTCATCTACAGGCTAGATATGATAGTGCCCCTTCTGATTTTGAAGCTGGTATCCTTGATGAGTATAAAGCAAAAGAAGATAGATATGATGCTCAAAGAATTGCTAAAGAAGATAGAAAAGCGGCTCAACAGGCTAGTGAAGCTCAGGTTCAACAGGATAAAGCTGAAAAGGAAATGACTTCCTTTATTCAAACTGATATGAGAGCTTTTATCGCTAAAGCTTTCAAGGAAGGTGGACAAGAAGGATTAGCTGATGCTGTAAATAGTGTTTTAAATCAAGCTAGGGATTTAAGTCGAGGGAATAAAGTAGAACGACAAAATGGAACTGTTTCTTTAAGTGCTTTTTCTTTAGGGGAGAATGAGGGCGGACAGTTAATTACAGGTAAGAATTTTGTTTATGATGAAGAAAATAGTGATAAAGCTATTTATACACAAGATATGTTAGATGACGAGTCTAAGAAAATGCAAGCTGAAGCTCAAGAAACTGAGAATATGACGAGTAAGGCTATTCTTAGTTATAGAGAAATGCTTGTAAGTATGATTTCTCAACTTCAAGATTTACAAAATACTCTTCCTGATTTTGAGCAAAGAAGTTAGGTAGGTTCTGTAATCCAAACATTACAAAAGAGATTGGGGAAATCTGTTTCTCCTAACGATAAGAGTGTACAAACAAATATTGAAGAGGCGGCAAATAGATTAGCTAACTTCATGACAGAATTCCCCGCTCAAGATACGGCATGGAGGAAATATTCTCAAGATACTGGAATCCCTTATGAAGAAGTTGTAAAGCAAGCTATGGGGTATATGAATCCGGCACAGCAAGAAAGAGTAATTAGAAGTCAAAGGGCTAATACTTTAGCTGGTAACGCCGCAGGTAAATACCAAGATGAAATTCTTGATTTACTTTCTAGAATGGGAAGTTTGGATATTAATTCTGCCGAATATAAGCAATTAGCTGAACAATTGGCTTAGGTTCAAGATGAACAAGTAAAGGGTATAATCCGTGCCGTATTTGGTATTGCTGATAAAGAACTAGAAGAAATCGAACAACAAATTAAATCTTTTTCTGGAAGCTCTCTAACGGGAGACCAATGGAAACAATTTAGCTCTTTGTTTATGAATCAAATAACAAAGGGAGCTAGAAGTGCAAATACTCAATCGAGAGATGAGAAAATTCCTACTGTTATGCCTACACCAACTCAAATGCAGGGATATTTTTCTCCAAAAGAAAAATATATGCTTAGTTATGGTCAAGGGCAAATGGTTATGGGTGCTTATGGTACAAAAGACCCGTCTGTAGCTTTAGAGAGAGTTAATGCTAGGATTGAAGAATTGGGTAAAACTAGCCAAGCAAGTGCTGAAAAAATTCAAAAGGCTTAGGCAATTGTAGAGGATATCCAAAATAAATATGGCACAAAAACCACCAAATCTGGGACAAAAATTACATGGGCTAGTGCTAAGGGATTTGGAATTGGCAATAATGAATTAAGTACAGATAAAAGAAGATATGCTAATGCCCAAAAAGTATTAAGAAGTTCTTCTGATACTGCTGAAAGAGAATTAGCTAGATTAATGCAAGATAGACAAGCATTAATGGATGCTTTGGAAAGACAAAAGGTTGCTAGAGTAGGAACAGAAACAATTTAGGATGAAAAGGGCAACCTGATATCTAAGCCTACCGCTGGCTCCGAAAAAGAAACAGAGAATATTGCTAGAACCACTTGGGGTAGTCAATTAGTATCTGTATTACAACAGGTTTCTCAAAAGATGCAATCTGAAGTCTAGCAAGCTACTACTAAAGTAGAAACTGAAACTTCTTAGATGGCAGATAAAGTAGAATCAGAAGTAAGAAATGCAACTACTGTAGTTGAAAATGAAGCAAAAGAGCCTGAAGTACAAACTGGCGGAGCAGGAAATAACAAGGTTCCCCCTACCACTCCTGTTACTGGTGGGGTTATTCCTCCTGATAATGCTAACTTTAATATTCAAAACGCAAATGTAAATATTGCTAATGGTACAGTATCTAAACCAACTAATGGGCCTACTTTAATGTGGGGAGATGAAGAATTAGATACTTTTGGTAATATTGAAGAAAATAACGCACAACTAAAGAAAGAAGAAATTCAAAATATTGTTCATTCTATTGTTTCTGAACTTAAACCATATTTAAATTCTAATAATAACACTGTAGAATCAGTAGATAATTATTCTGGAAATTATGGTGGGGAAGGAAATAAATTTGGAGGTAGTGGATTCTCAGGAGATGGGGATGTTCTTCATGGAAAAGCCGCTTAGGAAGTAATTCAAAAATATGTAAATTATAAAAACGAAGAACTTAGAATTAATAAAGAAATTTATGATTTAGAATCTAGACTTCAAAATTTGGAGCGTTTAGACCCCTCTACAGAACAGGAAAAGAATGAAGTTGCTTACTTAAAAGAGCAAATTAAAGCAAGACAACAATTATTAGAATTAGTAAAGAAAGAACAAAATTTTAACGGATATACTGATTTATATAATGATGCAAATGAGTATATGGGTAGAGCGGCTAGAATCGGAGATAATTATCTTTCTCCTGAAATGACTGAAGAATTAGATAGAAGATTAGAATTAAGTAATGCAAGAAATGATGTTAAGAGAACGGATTCTGCGGCAAAAGTATCTTCTAAAGCTGTTAAAGATGCTGATAAAGCTGTATCTGATTATCTATCTAAGTATAAGCAAATTCTAGCGGCTCAAGATAAGTTATATGCCCTTCAAGTAAAAGAGAATGCTCTTGATGATTCTAAGAAGGGTATGTACACTAGAGAAATTGAAGCTCAAAGACAACTGGTTCAGTCTCTAAAAGAAGGGTTTACTTATTATAGAGATAGTGCAGATGAATTGGAAGGTATGAAGCTGACTACTGAGCAAATTAAACATCTAAATCAAGGTATTAATACTGTTCAAGCTCAGTCTCAGGTTTCTAGAGCTTCTTCTTATCGTCAGGCTCAACCTAAAGCTACTGTTAAGGCTACAGGTATGACTTCTGAGGATAAAACTCTAGCTAATAGTTACCTAAATAACTATAAACAACAACTACAACTAGAAAGAGAAGCACAAAGGGCTGAATAGACCGCTAATGCGGCTACAGGTCAGAGAAGAAAAGAATATGAGAAATTAACTCAGGAATTAAAAGAACAATTGGCTATCTTGAGAAGCAATGCTCCTATTCTTGATGAACAAAATCGTACTATCGCTGGTCAACAAGTCTCTGAGGAAGCTATTAATTATGTCCTTAAGCAAAGATAGGCTTTGGACCAGAATCATTTAATTCAACAACAAAAAATTACTGCCCAGGCTAAACAACAAAAAAGCCTGATTCAACAAATCGCTGAAGGATTTAAAGCTAGTTTTAGAAATTTAACAGATTATTCTTTGGCGTATCAGACTATTGGGTATCTGAGACAAATGGTTAGCACTTTTATCCAGACTACTAAAGAAATGGATAAAAATATCGTAAGTTTACAAATTGCTACTGGTGAAAGTTATGCGGAAATTTATGATATGATGAAGGACTTTAATAGTCTAGGACAAGAAATGGGTAGAACTACTTCTGACGTTGCACAGGCCGCAGATGATTGGTTAAGAGCTGGTTATGCGGCTGAAGAGGCTAATCAACTTATTGAAGCTTCCATGAACTTAAGTACTTTGGGTCAGATTAACTCTGCTGATGCTACAAGCTATCTGATTAGTATGCTTAAGGGCTGGAAATTAGAGGTAGAAGATATTACAGAAGTGGTAGATCGTCTCACAGCCGTGGACATTTTAGCAAAAAGTGTCCTTCCATTGGAGACATGGAAGAAAAATTGTATAGAAATGCTAGAAAATCTTTATGATTGTTTATGCTACAATATAATGATGAAATATGCATAAGTATGAATGCTAAAAAATAAACAATTTAGATAACTAGCAGGGGAATTTTGAACAAAGAAACCTTCAACGACTATCCAAAATTTGGAGTAAAGTACAAACGATTGGTACTTGAAGTAATACAACTATTTTGATATAATAGTAAGAAATAGTCTATGCTCAATAGAAATATTGAGGTCTATTATAGATAGCAAAGAGTAGTGAACTTTGTGAAATATTTAACAGGGCGGCGGCAGTTTCGGCGGGAGACCTTGCTGAAGCACTTTCGAGAAGCAACGTCTCAGCTTAGTTAGCGGGAAGTACGCTCGATTCGTACATAGGATATGTGACTACCGTAGCAGATTGTGTATAAACACACAGTCAGATTTGAATAAAAATTCAAATTTTAATCTTTTGAAGTGCTGGAACACCTTTATAACTTTATGCTACAACATAGGGATGAAATAAGCTCAAGTGTGAAAGATAAGAAGTTAAAGTTTTAGGAAATCAGCAGTTAATATCCGAACAGGATAAAACTCAACGACTAATTGTAAGAATAATCTGAAGTAGAAGACTTTCTTAAATATAGAAAGATGATATAGTCTAAGCTACATAGGACATATGTAGAAAGTAATATTTATTACACTTATTTAATAAGTAATATAACTGGTAACACAGAAGTCCGCTTCCAGTGTAGGAGAGAGCTTTAAGACCTTTCCCTTTGAGTATGAGGTCTTTTTAAATTCTCTTTAATTTATCGAAAACCCCGAAAAGGGCAACGACTAGCAAGTTTAAATACAGCTATAACGACTGAGTAAGAGAAGTATCTTGAAAAAAGATAGAAGCAACAGTCTGAACACATACTATATATAAAATATGTGAAAAAAGGTCAAGTGTAAAGACACTTTTAAGAAGAACCTTTTTCGCTTCTTAGAAATAGGAAGTCAGTAGCTTGTTATAAATAAGTGAAAGTAACAGAAAGGTACTCAAGGTATCAAAATATCGCCGCAGGAAAGTTTGTAGCGGCACAAGAAGATTTAGAAGCTGATGATTATAATGCCGATGAATGGGAAAACCTCAATGATATTGAAAAAGCGGCACAAACGATAGGTGTACAATTAAGAGACACCGCAAACAATTTTAGAGACTTTGATGAAGTACTACAAGAAATTGCAGACCAGTGGGATTCTTTATCGGATGTGTAGAAGTCGGGTCTGGCGACTAGTTTTGCTGGTAAATATTGCCAGAAATTACAGAAATGTATATTTTAAGAATTTACCTAAATCGGTAAAGAGCTTTAAATTAGCAAATACCGAGATAAGCTTTATTATTTATTTGAAACTATAGGAAGGGAGGTATTATGGGAGGAATTTATAAAATAATAAATATTCAAAATAATAAGTTTTATATTGGTAGCGCCCACAATTTTAAAGAAAGATGGGCTAGGCATAAACAACAATTAAATTCTCAAAAGCATCATAGCAAACATTTACAAAGAGCTTGGAATAAATGGGGAGAAGAAAATTTTAAGTTTGAAATAATAGAAGAGTGTGAAGATGCTATTCTTTTAGAAAGAGAGCAATATTATTTAGATACTTTAAAGCCCTTTTCTCCCAATGGATATAATGAATCTAAGAAAGCTACCAATTGTGTTTTATATGGCGAAGATAATGGAATGTATGGAAAGAAAGGTAAGGATAATCCAAATTTTGGTAGAAGAAACACAGAAGAGACAAAAAGAAAAATGTCTGAATCTGCAAAAGGGAAGAAAAAATCTGAAGAGGCTAAAAAGAAGCTAAGTGAAACAAGAAAAACTCTTTTTAAAGAGGGGAAGTTAGAAGCATATCATCCTCAATGGACAGAAGAGGATAGAGTTAGACTTTCAAACCAACATTCTATTATTGTGCTCCAATTAAATAAAGAAACTGAAGAAGTTATAAAAGAATACAAAAATGTTTTGGTGGCTTCTGAAGAAACGGGGATAAATAAATCTAGTATTTATAAGTGCTGTCAGGGAAAATCAAAAACTTCCGGCGGCTATAAATGGAAATATAAAAATAAATAAATAATAAAGCCATTGTAACGACTATTGAGGTAAACACCCTAACTTTTAAAGAAGGGTGAAGATATAGTCTGACCTATACAGAGATGTATAGAGGAAAGGTCAAGTGTAAAGTAGCAATAGAATTTATGTAATAATACATAAGATAAGACACTTTAAAGAAGCACCTTTCCCGCTGTATTTTAGATACAGTCATAAAAGTAACAGAGTGACAAGACAAAGAGAGTAAATAAAAAATAAATACTCCGTATATTTGGAAACAAGTATAGGACATAACACGATATGCAGGTAAAAGGTAAGGCTCTACACTAAAGCAGAATCTTAAATATAATTAATTGTATTATTTATAAAGATAAATGTAAAGGTGCGAAAGCAGAAAAAACGTAGAGATAGGCATAAGGTTAAAACCTAAGTGTCTGGAACAATCCTATTTCATGCAGGGAAGGATAGAAATATTCACCCTCAACGACTATCTTTAATAGAGTAAAGCTACAAGTAAAAGGTAGAAGAAGTGTGTTACTCCTTATAAAATAGGAAGAAGAAATAGTCTAGTCACGTCTTGAATAAAGAGTGTATGGAGAACTGAGCACGTTCAAACCATAGGCAAAGAATTACGAACTTTGTTAAATACAAACGAATTTCTTAGTGCTCATGGAAAACTGGGACCTAGCGTCCAAGTATGCAGAAATCAGTGCAAACGCATATGGCACAGCGGCGGAGAAGATGGAAGCGTATACAGATTCTATTGAAGCGGCGCAAAACAGGGTAACTGTAGCGGTAGAAGGGTTTGCACAGAAATGGAACAGTAGTAATTTACTTAAGAGGTTCTATAGTGCAATGGCTTATGTCATTGAGAACTTAGATAAATTAGCGGGAGCTATAGGTATAGTAGTTGCGGCCACTTAGGGAGGAGCAATTTTAAGGGGTGTAAGTGGTGGTTTAGCCACATTAGGTGGAAAATCTGCCGGTTTAAGTAGTTTCATGAATATTCTTCAAACTCCGTCTAATTGGAAGGGATCTTTTAAACAAGCGAAGAATAATTTTGTAACTAGGGTAAATGAAGATTATACTGAAACTTTAATTGCTCAATATAACACAGCACTAGAGAAGAGAACAGCTTCTTTAACTGCTGAAGATGCTTAGGCGGCAAAAACTTTACAAAATGATATTTTAAGACAAGATGCTCAAGTAAGAAGTTTACAAACTCAATATCTCTTAGGGGATATTTCTGATGATGAGTATAAAGCGAAAGTTCAAGCTACTTAGGCTTATCAAAATGCAACCCTAGCACTAAAGCAAGAAATGTTAGCTACTGAAAATCTAAAGAAAGCAAAAGATAAGAATTATGCTCAAATCGTAGCTTAGAATACCAAAGGATTTAATTAGGCTTCTCAAACTACTGGTATGCAAGCCATGAAAAATGGTTTGTTTATGCTAGGTGGTGGAGCATTTGGCACTTTTGCGGGGTCTTCTTTAGCAGAGGAATATTTAGGAGAAGGTGCTGGTATTTATGGCGGAATGCTAGGTAGTTTAATTGGTGGAGCGGGTGGAAATTCTTTAAAAACATTTGGAGAAAATATTAAATCATATAGAGAAGAAATGAGCAAATTACGTCAACAGTTAGACATGTTTGAAAATGATGAAGATACAAGAAATGCATATGGAGATAGTATTTAGGATGCAATAGATGAAGTAAAAGAAAAGATGTCTAACTTAAAGAAAGAGACTTTTAGCCCTGCTGGTTTGCTCAATCTATTTGGAGGTCCTGTTGGAGTAGCAACAACAGCAATCACTTTGGTTACAACTTTTTGGTCTTTTTGGAATAAATATCAAGAAGAACAAATTAAGAAAACACAAGAAGAATTTAAAGAACTTAACGATGAATTTACCAATCAATTAAATTCACAACCAGACGCAATTAAATATGATGACTTGGTTAAGGGAGTAGATTCTTTAGGCAACAATGTTTCTTTAACTGAAGATGAATATCAAGAGTTTTTAGATACTAGTAATGCTTTAGCTGAGGTATTCCCCAATCTAGTTGTGAGAATTGATGAAGCCGGAAATAAATTTTTAGGATTGAATGGAAGGGTTACAAGTGTAAGTGATTCTATAGAACAACTTACTAAACAAACATAGCTCTTAGCTGATGATAAATTATTAACTAAAAACATTTTCGGGCAACAATTAAAAGAAGATTAGAAGAATTTAGAAAAGTTACAATAGGCCGTTACTAGCGCAGAAAATTCTTATGCTTATTATGCTGAATAGTCTGCGGATGAGAATTTAACTGAAACGACCAGATAGAATTATGCGGGAATGGCGGAAGATGCTTTTAAGAGATTTTAGGAAGCAAAAGAAGAATTAAATTCTTATGAGGTTGATTATACTGATTATATTCAAGCTTCTATTAGAGATAATACCGCTTTAAGTAAGTCTTATGAAGAATTAACTGATGAGGAGCGTCAATGGGTAGATTTAGCAACTCAGGCGATTGATTTTAGTAAATTTGATGAAAATGATACTGCTAAAGCTATAGAATATATTCAAAATATAGCTGAAAATGCTATGGACTCCTTTAAGAAAATTTAGGATGATTTTGATATATATTTAAATATTGATAGCACAATGCCTGCTAGTGAATATGAAAATGCTAGAAATGCTTTAAGAGATATGATTCTAAGTATGCCAGGAATGACAGAAGATGAAAAGGGCAATTTCTTACAAGCTATAGGATTTACATTTGATGAAAACTTAAATAAGTGGACAGACAGTACCAATCCATTAGATGCTATCTTTAATGAGGGGCTAAATAATAAAGTTCTTGATGGCTATGGAAAATCTATGTCTAGAGCTTTAATGGGAGAATTGTATTCTGTTGAATAGTTGCAATATGCTTATGAAATTCTTAAAGATAGGGAAAAAGATAACCCCTTTACAGCAGAAGAATTTTAGAACGTTGTTGTTACCGCTCAAGTAATGCATTCTGAACTAACTGAAATAGCAGACGATTATGAGAATTTAACCGAAAAGGCAGAAACAGGTCTAAATACTGTACAAGAGATTTAGAAGAAAATTATTGAATAGCAACTAGATCAATATGCTAAACAGTTGGGAGCTGTAGAAGGTAAATATGATGATATTATTGCAAAAATAAAAGAGCAAGGTAATTTAACCTATGGCGGAACTAGTACGATGACCCCTGATGAAGTTACTGAAAAGTATAATACTTATAGCGATATTTATGAATCGTTAAAAGATTATAAGGGTGGAAACTTAGATATCGATACAATGAATCAAATTTTAAGTCAAGAAGAACTGGCTCCTTTTGCAAATAATATTTAGAAAGTTAAAGAAATTCTTAGAAAGTTTTTAAATGAAGATGCTAATAATCTTTATCAAAATGCGGTACAAGGTGCTATAATTTCGACAGAAGAAGGAAGTCAGCAAATTCTTTCTATGGCTGGAAGTTTAGTGGATGCATTTAAGGAAGATTATGGTATTGATTTAAATAATTTTGAAACTTTAAAATAGGCAGAAACAGCATTAAATGGCATGGCTATTGGACAAATGACTGATAGTTATGAGGAATGGCTTTCTGCTATGTACACCTATTACCAAGAAGACCTTGCCAATTTTACTGATGCAGTTAGTAAAAAAGCGGCTTTAAATTCTATTTTAGCGGATTCTTTAGATATTAGTGATGATAATCTAAGAGGAATGAAAAAGACATATGAAGCACAAGGATATAGTGAAGAAGAAGCTACAACCATGGTAAACAAATTACTAATGGATATGCAAGCAGATAAGAATGTAGCAGAAATGCAAAAACGTGTTTAGGAAATAATTGATGTGTTTCAAACAAATGTTGATTTTACTAATCCTAGTGGAGGCTCTGGTGGCAGTGGTGATGAATTCACTTACGATGACCTCTTAGATGCTCTAGAATCCCTAATTGATAAAGAATGGGAAGCTATGCAAGTCTTTGATGAAATGACCGGTAAGGTAACAGGAGAGACAGCTTATTTCACAAAGATGGAGGATTTACTTGATAAGAAGATTGCTTATTATAAAGCTCAAGCGGCTAGTGCTTTAGCTCAAGGAGATTAGGCAACCTATTATGATTATCAAGCTAAGCTAATTCAAGCAGAAGTAGACCTAGCCAATCTAGATGATGAACGTTTACAAGATGAATTAGACCTAGCGGAAGCTAAGGGACAATCTCTAAAGACAATGATTCAGCTATATCAAGAGTATGTAAAAACCGCAGATACAGAAGAAGATAGAGTTGAATATCAGAATAAACTCAATGATGCGATTCGTGAAGAATATGAAGAGAGAAAGCGTATCAGGGAGTTTGAACAAAGCTTTATTGAGACAGCTTTAGATAGACAGAGTGGTACAGCATGGAGTGATAGTGGGACATATGAGAGTTTAATTAATGCTCAAATGGAAAGCTATGTAAGAGATGCTGAAGCGGCTCAAGCGGAAATCACGAGATTAACGCAACAGTGGATTGGAACGTACATGGAAGAAGGTTATAGTTATGACCAAGCGAAAGAGCTTGCTGGCATGACCGAAGATGTACAAGATGCCACTCAAGATTATTTAGATGCTATTGAAAAACAAGCGGAGCTAACGATAACAAGAGTAACAGATAAGCTTGATGAGATAGAGCAAAGAATCAGTGACCTTGAAGCGAGTAAGCCACAAGAGTGGACTAGTATTGATTAGATTAGGGACTTTAGTGAACAAACGATTGCGTTGTTGGAAGCTAAGATTCCTGAAATTAAGAAGGGTCTCGAAGATGTAAGTATGTTAACGGATGAGCAAATACAAGATTTAGTAGACCAATTAAATGATGCTAGTACAGCTTTGATGGAAGCTCAAATTGATATGAGGGAGCAAATCCAAGAATATCAAGAAAGTCAATTTAGTGCTGTTGAATGGGCCGTTGAGAATATTATTGACGATTTGCAGGATGAAATTGATAAGTTAGATGATGCTTATGAACCCATATTAAAAGATCTTGAAGATGCTAATGATGAACGTGAAAGGGCTGTTGAATTAGAAGATTTATTACAACAGAAGTTAAATGCAAGCAAAGAAAAGGAGAGAGTAAAGATTGTATGCTCTCTATAAAGGCAGAATAATTTGGTTAAACTCTAGAAGTAGAATAGACCAAGCGAACTCTTGAAAAAGAGGCGTATAACGACTGTTTTATTATTAAAAGTAATTTTAATAGTACAACTGCCATATCATGATTTGATATAAGATACAGTCTGAACATATGTATAACTGAAGTAAAGCATATGAGTTAGCCAGAAATGACTAACCGCCTTTATTAAAAATAAAGGTCATAAAGTAACAGAATTGATACAGAGAGGGTAAAATTCGATGCCCTCATATAAAAGCAGGATAATTCAGTTAAACTCCTGAAAAGGACAAGACTGAGCGAATATTAATTAAAATTATAGTAATAACGTGCAACGACTTTTTAGGATATAATAGCAATATTTTATCCTTGCCTGCTACATTTGAAAAAATGGATATAAAGTCTGAACTCATGATATAAACAAAGCATGAGAATAAGGATTAACGTCCTTATCGCTATTTAGAATATAAATAGTCAGTAGCAACTTATTGTTGTAAAAGCAACAGATTGATAGGTTGGGTAAAAATCGTAAGCCCATAATAAACTATATCGGTTAAAGGCTAGAAATAGCTAAGACCGAGGTAAGACTTGAATAAAGTAAACCGTAACGACTGCGAGACTTATGTAGTAATATATAAGTTTAAGTTTATTCTATATTTATTATAGTAATATACAGTCTGAACTTGTGATATATATTATGAAACACAAGAGTAAGGATTAACGTCCTTACCGCTATATTATATTTATTTTATGATATAGTTTTAAAAGTAACAGATTGATACGAATCCGATAGAGCAAAACAAAAAGAAATTGATGATTAGCTTGATGATTTTTATAATCAAGATAAGATTGATGATTTAACAGCCACTAAAGAAGCGGAACAAGAAGCATTACAAGAGCGCATAGATCAGTGGTAGAAATATTTAGATGCCCTTAGAGAAAAATTCGAAGAGGAATAGAACCTAGAAAATGAACGTTTATTACAGCAATTATTAAATGCTGATAATATGGATGAAGTTTTCCAAAAGATTACTGATGACATGGAAGCTTTCAATATTCGTGCAGAAAATGGGTTTGATGAATATACTGGAATTTTTGATAATTTCATTGCTGAGTATGGGCAAAATTTGGCAGAATTACAAGAATTAGCTCATATGCAAGTAGAAATTATGGATTCTACGAGCTTACTAGGGAAGAATAACGCCACTCTCAATGCCAGTACAGGCACTTTAAAGGTCCAAACTGAAAAGACAGATTATTTAAGAGATGCTATAAATGCCGCATCTTCTGGTAACTTAGAACAGGCTATGAAGTACCTAGAAATGCGTAATGAAAAAGTACGTCAAACGGGTATAAACTATGGAACTGATTCTAAGGAAGCTTATGAGAGAGTTATGCAGGCTTATAATTCCAGAGGCAGTGTTGGTTATGGTGGAAGTGCTGGTAATTATAGAGGCTATGCAGGTGGAATTGAAGAAGGTCCAGTAACAGAAACCGGAATGGCGATGTTACATGGTACTGAAAGTAAACCTGAGTATGTTCTTAATAATGATTAGGCTTATCAACTATTGGATAATTTAAGTACTAATGATTTAAGCACCAATACTGGAAATGAAGGAACTCAAACTATTAGTACTGTAGATGAAGTAACTTCTACAACAGGTGTTACAGGTAATGCAAGGACTGAGCTAGAAGGAATCAATAAGATGATTTCTCAACTCAGTGCTATGATTAACGCTGAATCTTTAACCAATAGTCAACTAATTCAACTCAATGCAACTATTTCTGGTTTAATTGAGACGGCAAATCTTTTAAGTCAAATCACACAAGATGATATTGATAAAGATGAAGCCAGATATGCCAAATTAGTTGAACTATTAAATGGCTATATGGATACTCTACAAGGGTATTTAGATGGATATAATGGTTATTTTGAGCAAGGTCTAGGAAAACTAGATGATATTATTGCTCAAATCGAAGCTGGAATAAATGCTCTACAAGGGTATTTAAGCGATTTAGGAAGCTTAAATGTTGGTTCTGGAAGCAATTCTGGAAGTAATATTGATAGTGTTGGAATAGGTGGTGTAGGCAGTAGCGTAGGAAGTGGCAACAAAAATAATAATGGTTATTATAGTTATTATAGTGACGATTATTATAGAGATGCTATCAGATATGCTAAAGAAGGAAATCAATTTGAAGCGTATAACTCTTTATGGAATAGAGGAAATAAAGTAGATGTTACAAATGATGATAAGGGAACATCTATGTCTGAAGCCAAGAATTATATTGATTCTATTCTAAAAGGAAGTTATGCAGAGGGCATTGAAGCAGGAGAAGTTACTGAAACTGGTCCTGTAATGATGCATGGAACTAAAGAAAATCCTGAATATGTTCTCAACAGTGACCAAGCTGGGCAAATGTTAGAGAACTTATCTACCAATGATTTAAATGTTAATGGTAGTGAAGGGAATGCAACTGCTAGTACAAGTGATAAAGCTAGTGCAACGACTGGTGTAACCGGAAACGCAAGAACTGTACTAGAGGGCGTTAATAAGGTAATTAGTCAAATTAGTTCTATGATAAATCAAGAGGCTCTAACAAATAGTAATCTAATTCAAATTGTTGAAATTTTAAGAGGATTAAAAGAATCTCAAGGTTTATTATATGAAGTAGTAAATGCTGATTATAGTGCAGACCAAACTCATTTTGATACGTTAATGGCATGGCTACAAGAGCAACTAGATAAATTAATTGGATATTTAGATGGCTATAATGAAAAGCTAGATACTGGAAATGAGACACTAGGAGACATTCTAGATGGAGTAAATCAAGGTGTCGAAGCTATTAGCGGTCTAGTAGATGCAATTAATGGTTTAGCTTCTCAAGTAGCAAGTGTAGGAAGCGTAGGAGTTGGAGATGTAGGAACGAGTGTTGGTAGTGGTTCTAGTGGTGGTAGTAGTGGAAACTATTATTACTACAGCAAGGATTATTTACGTGATGCCTTAGCCTTTGCTAATCAAGGTGATGAAAAGGCCGCTATGAATGCACTCTGGAATAGAGGGCAAAAGGTTGGTCTAACTGGCGAAGATTACGGGACCAATGCTTCTGAAGCTCTAAAGAAAGTACAAGAAGCGTTAAAGAATAGTGGTTATGCAGAAGGAATTGAGGAAGGACCCATTACTGATACTGGATTGACTATGGTTCACGGAAGTAATGAAAGCCCTGAGTACATCTTAAATTCCGACCAAGCAGGACAGATGCTAGAGAATCTAAGTACTCAAGACATGAGTAATGTTGATAGCAGAGCAGAAAGTGGAGTTGGGAGTGCTACAACAAGCACAAGTGATGCTGGAACTTCTACTATTGGAGTGACTGGAAATGCACGTACTACTTTAGAGGGAATTAATAAGATTATTACTCAAATTAGTGGTGTAATCAATCAAGAAGCTTTAACCACTTCTCAACTAATTCAAGCAGTAAGTATTCTAAGAAGTCTTAAAGAATCTCAAGATTTACTATATCAGATTATGAATACTGATGTAACGAATGATGAGGCAAGATTTAATGAGCTTAAAGAATATTTAGACACTGTAATTCAAAAGCTATGGGAATATCTTGATGGTTATAATGAAAAACTAGACACCGGTAATGCTACTCTAAGTGATATTTTAGAGCAAGCTCAATTAGGTGTTGAAGCTATTAATAATCTAGCTGAAGGTATTCAAGGGCTAATGAATACAATGAGTGCGATGCAAGATTAGCTTGATAGTATTAGTGTTGGAGGCGTTGGAAGTACTGTGGGTGGTGGTAGTGGAAGTAGTAAGGGATTTGATTTCGGTAAGGATTATCTTGGTATTGCTATTGATGCCGCAAAACGTGGTGATATAGATGCAATGAACCAAGCTCTAAATGATAGAAATTATAAAGTTTCTGTCACTGGTTAGAACTATGGTACTAATAGTAGTGATGCTCAAAAGAGAGCAGAATCTTATCTACCTGGATATGCAGAAGGTATTGAAAATGGTCCTGTTACAACGACTGGTCCTGCTATGTTACATGGTAGTGAATCTAGTCCAGAATATGTATTAAATTCTGACCAAGCTGGTAATTTACTTGAAAATATGGCAACTACAGAACCTCCTATTGATGGAAGTACCGATAGTGGTTTAGTTGATGATAGTTTAGCAACAGATGGTCTAACAGAAGGTGGGTTAACAGAAGGAGAAGCGCAGGACAAAGAACGCAATGGAGATACTTCTGGAACTAGAGAAGTAAATGCGGAAGATAGTTTATTTGGAGAAGCTGGAACTTCTGTAACAGGAAGTGCGAATACAGTTCTACAAGGTGTAAATAAGATTATCACTCAAATCTCTGCTATGATTAATCAACAAGCATTAACCAATAGTCAACTCACTCAAGCCATTGTATTGTATCAGAGTATTATGGAGCTATTAAATACTCTATATGCTTTAGATACATAGAATGCAGAAACTTGGACTGAAAGATATGAAACCTTTATGGAAGCATTTAATTCTATGGTAGAAAATTGGACAGAAATGTACACTACTATGAACGAAGGAATTGGAACAGCTAATGAGAATTTAGCTTCTATCCTTGAGGGAATTAATACTGAAATTGAGGTATTAACATCTTTAGCAGAAACCATTGGCGCTGGTTTTGAAGGTGATTGGTATATGACTAGTGAAGCTGGTGGAAAGTTTAATGGAAGCTTCGGTGGAGGAAAGGGTAATAATAATGGCGAAGGTGATGAGGATGGGTATGGTAGTGGTGGTGGAGGTGGAATGCCTGACAAGTATGATTATGAAACTGGTTTTTGGGAAGAAGGACACGATTACTTAGAAGAAGCTTTAACAGAAGCCGCAAAGGGTAATACTGAAGAAGCCTATGAACTTTTAAGAAAGCGTGGATATAAGATTCTTGATACTGGTGATAACAAGGGAACTACGCAAGCGGAAGCTGTTGAGCAGATAAAGAATGCTCTAAAGAAAGCTGGTGCAGAAACTAGCACTTCTTTGGGAGATTCTGGTATTTATGATGCAGATAGATATTTAAATGATTTAGCTGATTATAATTCTAGCAGGGGTAGTTCTTCTGGTGGCAGTTCTCGTCCGAACTATGGTGGTTATGGTAGTGCAGATGATTTTGATAATGCAATTCATGATGCTTTTGACCAAGCCATGTCCAGTGGTGAAAAGGTAACTATTGGAAATAGTGGTCTTTATATTGACCCGAATAAAGTAAAGAAGAGTTATGCTTCTGGTATTGAAAATGGGCCAGTAACATATACAGGTATGGCAATGCTACATGGAAGTCCTTCTAGTCCTGAATTTGTGTTAAATAGCGATTAGGCGTATAATCTATTAAGAAATATGGCTACTGCAAATGCAACTGAATTTGAGACTGAGGGTAATGGAAATGAAGGAACGAGTTATATCCTGTATGGTGATGTAAATCTAAAGACTGACACTTCGCCCGCAAAATTCTGGTCTGCCGTTTCCGCACAAATGTAGAGTAGATGGAACACTAGCAAGCACAATGTAAAGTAACAAGTTTTTTGATATAACAACTGTAATGAATACCTAAATATTTTTGTAGAATCGAGCGAAAGTAATTTTATGTAAAAGTATATGGATTACAAGTAGCTCGATTCTACAAAATTTTAATAATAATCATTAAAGGAAGATTAAATATGTTTAATCTAAATTATTTATATAAAGCAGATATAGAAAACTAAGAGAAAGGAGGTATATGAAAGAGTATGGCAATTTTTCGCAACAGTAATGACTCACCTAATCTTGCAGAGATAGACGTAGAAGAAGATAATATATTTTCATGTCAAGTTAACACATCTGGCAGTGCAGTAATGGCCTATAAAATTACTATTTATTCAGGAGATGGGTCTGAAACTTTATATGAAGGAAATGCTACAGATTTAGGAAGTAGAATTAAAAACAAAGGAACTCTAGCTGTAAGTTTGGGACCAGACCAATTTGGAGATGGAATTGTAAATGGTGAAGATTATCAATGGTCTATAAGATCTTATGACGCTCAAGTGGGGAGTACGACTAGACCAGATACAGTAGTTTGCACAGGATATCTTGTAGGAAGTACTAGATATGTAATCTGGACAAGAAACAATGATAAAATTGAAACAGATATGTATGTAGAATTTAAAACAACTGGACCTGACCAAATGATGCCTGTTCCTGACCCTAATCCTGATAATATTGTTCTTCCTGAAGCAGAAGAAGAATATAGAGAAAGGCATAAAATTTCTTGGGTAGATAGTGAATTAGGTTGGGATGAAGACTTCACTAAGATAGAATTAGATGATAGTTTTAAGTATAATTATATTGATGGTACTTCTTTCTCTCTATTTAGATGCTCAGACCAACATACAGCTACAAGTGTATTTGTAGACCCCAATGATGATTTGGAAAGAGGAAATTTTATAGCTGTAGGTTCTCAAGAGAAAAAGAAAATTATTGGTTATAGTGAAGAAACGGGAGAAGTAAGAGTACAAGAACCTTTTACTACAATTCCAACTAATGGAGAGACTGCAACTATTTATGATAGCGAAGGAACACAATTAAGTACTACAGTTGTAGGTGGAACAGCAATTACCGATGCTACTTTTACTGTAATTACTAATAGATGGGATGATACAGCACATAGATTATTTATTCAACCCAACATCAATATTAAACCTGATTTAACAAACCCAAATGAGTTAGTGTTTGATGTAAGTAAAACAAGAGTAGATATCATTAAAACTACAAGTACGACTGTAGTTCCTGGAAAGACAACTGATATCACCTTTGATAAATTGGATAATACTCAATGGCTTTTAAAATATATGAATGTCCCAGATGGAAGTACGCCTCCAATTATTCCTAAAACTACATATACTGTTTATACTGATTTTCAAGATAGTATGCCCAATAGTATTTTCTATGCTAGGAAAACACCTACTATTACAATGCAGTATAAGAATTACACTGACAGTATTGATGTGCCTTTCCAGGATATATCTGATGCTAATTATGTACCTTGGAGAGATATTCAATTCCAAACCTTATGGAGTTCAGAAAATAATGTGCAAGTAAAATATTATCAATATACTCTTTATGATAGTGAAGGAGAGATGGTGGAGCAAAGTGATGAAATCTATGATACTGAATTATATTGGTATTTTAGAGGGTTCCAGACCAGCGATTATGAAACTGCCCCTGTTCCTTATACAATTGCAATTAAGATTGTAGACGAATATGATAAAGAGTTTAATGTTGAAGAAAGATTCAGAGTATTCTATAATACTGAACAAGGTATTGTGCCTCTAAACGTAAGTTTCAATTGTGATGAACACGCTATTGATGTTATAGCAAGTTCTCCTGTTTATGTAGAAACTACAGATGCAGATGGTAAAACTACGGTTGATATGGATGATTTAGATAACAATGAAGATTTCTTAAGAATTCCAGCGGGAGAAATTTTAAATTACACAAATGTTATTAATCCAGAAAAGACACCTATTGTAATTCCTGAAACTTTTAGCTATTTTACTCAATTCCAAATTACAGGAGATTTCTTAGATGAAATCCCTAGTGGCGGAGAACTAATGGTTTTAGAAATTGCCCATAAAAATCCCCAAGGTGGGAATGATGTTTTCCAGATGACATTAGGTAGTTTTGATAGCTATTATGTAACTGATGACGGGACAATTGTAAAGAATGAAGGTCAATTTAAGTTTAGATTTTATAAAAATGAAGACACTACGCCACTTACTTGCTTTAATGGCGGCACAGAAGATTTTTATAATATTCAACTTAATGACGAATATCAAGAATTTGTAACGGCAGTAAATCCAAGATATGCAGTACAAGATAGTAGTCTATATACTTTTATCACAAACTTTCCATTAAGACCTGACCCAGATGTAAAATATTTACTAACTAATGATATTGTTTATAAAGGGACAATGTATTATCAAGGGGCATATCAAAATACAGGAAAGGGATGGCAACCTATCACTACCGAAGAATACTTTTTTGTTGAGACTTTAAATCAAATTCCTGGTTTTACTTTTGATGATTTAAATGTTCCTACAAATGCTAGAGATGCAGATGGGAATAGTTTACTTTATACTGACGAAAATAATATTTGGGTTGATACTGGTGATTATAGTGATAAGATTAACAAAGATGCGTTAAATAAGAAATGGTTCTCTTTATATCTAATTGTAAATAATGAAAACACGCAAGAAGATGGGACAGGAGAAGTAGTAACTTGTGAAATTGAAATCAATAATGAAAGACTATAAGAAAGGAGGAAAATAATATGCCAACAGCCACACAAAGTTATGTGAAGTTCAATAGCTTAATCAATGTAGATCTTATTAAGGTAGATAAAACCATTACAACAACATTTGATGAAGCATTTTCAGAAAAAGAAGAAATGAGAAGTACAACTGTTCTTTGGAATAGTTTTGTTGAAACAATTGATGCTAGTTATTTTGCTCCTGACAGTAGTATTTCTGGCGCAAACTTTGTAATTTATCGTAGAACGCCAAATCAAAGATATTATGATTATATTTGTGAACTACAGAATGGTGAATATAGATTTACTGATTATAATGTAGTAAATAACCAATATTATCATTATCTTGCGGCGGTAGAACTTTCTACTTCTAGTGGTATTCCCGAATATGCAATTTATCAAAATCGTGAAGACTCTGGTGAATTAGAATATGTAAAAACATCTTGGGGTTCTTGGTCTATTTGTGATATTGAAGAGAGCGCAGATGATGAAGAGATTTATGTGAAAACGGGAAATACTTGGACCTTAATGTACAATATTGCGGAAGAAAATCTGACACAAAATCTAAGTGTTACAACCTGGGACACATTAGGGAGATATCCTAAGATTAGCATAGGACAAAAGGATTATGATAGTTCTTCTTTCTCTGGTCTATTGGGACTAATGAAAGAATTTAATGAGTATGATAACTTCCAAGATATTTTAGATGATAAATATCAGACTGTTTATCAATATACAGAGAGGGAAAATTTAAAAGACCCATATTCTAGAGAGATGGAAAAATTATTATCTTGGAAAGCTTTTTGTAATAACGGAAATTTGAAATTATTAAAAGATGTAAAAGGCGATGCATGGATTGTCCAAATATTAACAAGCCCATCTAGAAATATTGCTATTCAATCTAATTTACAATTAACGACAATTACTTTTGAATGGCAAGAGGTGGTAAATAAAGACGAAGTGTCCATTATTCGTATCTATTGAATAAATAGGGAGGTATGCTATAATGGATGTATTTGGAGATGTATTGCTTGAGCAAGGGACTAATGTAACTTTCGAGCAAATTCAAAGATTAATTGAACGTCCTTTTATTGCTCCAAGATATAGATTAAGTGTTTTAACTCCTAATGAAATGGTAGATTATGTAATTCCTAATTCAGATATTGTTTTGGGGAGCATATCTTATTCTGAAAATTATCAAAGTGGGCAAAGAAGAAGTTTATCTGTTACTTTGGTTAATGTTGATGGAAGATATACTCCCGGCATGAATGCGATATGGGTAAATACCAGATTTAGGTTTGATGTGGGCTTACAGGTTGGGAATGAAATTCTCTGGTTCCCAAAAGGAGTTTATATTTTAGGTAATGTAGATTTAACCAGAAACAACTCAGAAAAAACAGTAACTTATCAATTATTGGATAAATTTGCTATTTTTGAAGGGAAAATGGGGACACTAGAAACAGCTTATGAAGTAGAAGTTGGTTCAACGATAGAGGATGCAATTCGAGGAGTTCAGAATTTTGCTTTGGGTAATGGATATATTTTAGATTATAAAAATATTATTATTGACCCTAGCTTTTCTGGGCAAAAAACTCAGTCTACTATTAGATGTGAAGAAGGGGATAATTTAGGTAGTGTAATTGGTGCATTAGCTACTCAATTATCTGCTGAATATTATTATAACACAGTTGGAAATTTATGTTTTTATCCAATAAACGAAACTGTCAATGATGAGGTGAAACCAATCATTTGGACATTTCCTGGGCTTGGGAGAGATTTGCATAATCTTTCACTCAGCTATCAAAATGAGGAGATTGTTAATATAGTAAAGGTAGTAGGAGACAATATTGATAATGGTATTTATTCTGCTGTTGTGAGCAATAACAATCCAGCATCTCCCATTTGTGTAGAAAGAGTTGGACGAAGAATGCAACCAACATATACAGAAGCAAATATTTGGTCTGATGATTTGGCACATGATTTAGCGGCCTACTATTTACGAAAAGCAAGTTTTGTTTCAGTAGGATTTACTTGTAATGTTAGCTTTAATCCGATTTTAACGGTAAATAATATTTGTGAAGTTGAGGATGAATTTTTGCAATTATACAGAGAAAAGCTTTTAATCACTTCAATTTCTTTTACTAGTGAAAGTGGTTTAATGAGTGTACAATTTAGCAACACTTCTGATTTACCAACTGACACTGCTTATATTGAAAACAGATAAGAAAGGAGGAAGTTTTATGCCATATGGTTATGAAGATAGTACTGGAAAGATGAATACCTATGATAACACAGAAGACAACTATGATGGTAATATGAATCAATATGCTGACTTAATGTTAACTAGGATTGTCCAAGTGGTTAATGATTTGATGAAAACAGTACCTCAGCTAAAAAGTGCGATAGTTGATAGTGTAAATGATGATGGAACTGTAAATGTAAGACTTCCTTCTGACAGGCAAAACATTTATAGAAACATTCAAAATCAAAGCATTTATCAAGATTTAGCTCCTGGTGATGGGGTTGAATTGATGTTAAAAGGTGGAAGTTTTTCTAATTGTTGGATAGTGGCGAAACACGCTAAATAAATGAATTGTATCAGTAAATAGATTACATTAAATAAAAAACATTAAAAATAAAGGGTTTTGTGCTCATGATGTAAAATTCACGGAGGAAATTTCAGGTATTTTTTGAGGACGGTTGACTTTGGGACCTTGTTGGTGGTATCATTACATCAAGATTGATGGAGATTAAAAATGAAATGAAATTAAAATGAGGGCAAAACCCTTCTTTTTCTGAGGACTAAAAGGGCGAAAAAGTTATCAAAATTCAATCTTAAAAGGCAAAAAGATTAATTTAAAAGGAGAAATGTATCATGGTTGCAAATGTTAAGTGTGAAGATTGCAAGTTTCTGGTAAAGTGTGTTGCTTACAATAAGCTCAAGCCTTTCCTAGATAGTGCTCGTACTGACCTAGGTGTAAGCCTGACTTTTGATGCTTGCGACAACTATACTCCCATTGAGGATGACGAAGAGTAATTAACAGAAATCTTAAAATTGACAAGTATTTAACAAACTCAGCATTAACAAAACAGTTTTAACTTAAATAAAGAATAGGAGTAAAATTTCATGCCTAATAATGACGAACAAATTAGAAATCTAAAAAACAGCCGTCATATTGCTGGACGTTTAGCTGAACTAGGCGAACTTACCCAGAAGGAAGGTAGCGATGGACATATGTTCATCCGCTTTGATGGCAAGATTCAGTATGGTGATGAGGATTACGAAGTAGCTTCTTTCCAAGTTTATATTCGTGAAAAGACCCGTGATGGGCAAGATTCCAAGCAGTATAGTGAAGCTCTAGCTTGGTATAAGAGTGCAATTCCTATGACTAAGGATAAGGAAAATTGCACTTGGGTTGACCTGAGTGGTTCTGTAACTCAGAATCTATTTGTGGATAATTCTGGCAAGCTGGTAGAGAGCTATCGCAATTCTATGCGTTTCTTTAAGACTTTCTCTAAGGCGGCAAATGAACTTGATATTGAGGGCTATATTGCTGGTATTAGTGAAGGAGAAGACGGAAAGGTAAAGATGGGATTCCTTTCTCGTGATATGTTTGGTAACTGTCTGAAGTGGAATCCTCTAATGGTAGCTCCTGAGATTGCAGAGGACCTAGATGCGGCAGGTTATGAAAAGGGTCGTACTGCTGAACTGCATATTGTTTGGGTCCCTGATAAGACAGAGAGCAAGCCTAAGCGCAAGAGCTTTGGTATTGTACGCTCTGTGCCCGACCGCATTCGCATGATTCCTACTGTAGTTGGCGGTTATCCCGCACTAGATGAAGATGATGAGGATGCTCTAACTCGTGCTCAGATGAAGAACCTATCTGAAATTTATGAACAGCAGAAGCGTGATATCATTGCCAAGCACGAAGAAGACCAGAAGAATGGTGGACATTCTAAGGCTACTAGCACTAAGTCTGCTGGGAAGGTATCTTCTGCTGAAAAGAGCAAGAAGTTTACTGAGCTTGATGACGATGATGAGCTACCGTTCTAAGATGGGGGTAATCGAATATGGCTATTGATATTTTTAGTATTAAACCCAATGTAATTACTAGGGATTTAAGCGGAAAGAGCTTCCTGTTTTTCGGTGAACGTAAAAGCGGGAAAACGACAAACGCTTGTAAATTCCCTAAGCCAATCCTTCTTGCTTTTGAAAAGGGCTATGGTATGATTCCTGGCGTTATCGCACAACCTATCAACGCTTGGAAAGAAGCTTTAGCAGTAAAAAAGCAACTTTTAAAGGATGCAGAGCAAGCTAAAGAAGAAGGAAGAGAGACACACTTCAAAAGTGTTATCGTAGATACGATCGATATTGCTTACGACCTATGCGAAAAGTACATCGTAGACAAGGAAGGTGTCGAATTCCTAGATGAAACTGAGAAGATGCGTGGTTATCGTGAACTATCTCGTGAGTATGACCGTTTCTTCCAAGAGATTGTAAAGGCAGGATATACTCTAGTTTGTATTTCTCACGCAACTACGAAGCAGATTAAGGAAAATGGTGAAAAGTTTGATAAGACCATCCCCACTGTTCCTGACCGTGGATTCCTAGTTGTAGCTCGTCTAGTTGACGTTTGTGCTTATGCTTCTTATGAAACGGACCCCGAGACTGGTGTAACTTCTTCTTGGCTAACCATGAGAGGTTCTAAGTATCTAGAAGCTGGTTCTCGTAATCCTTATATGAGTGAAAAGATTCCCTTCACTTATGAGGCTCTACGTGATGATATGGCACAGGCTATTGATAAGCTTGAGGCAAATGGTGGGACTGTTATCAATGAAGAAAACAATCTTTTCAAGGACCAGAGCGAACCTGCTCCTGACCTAAACACTCTTGTAAATGAAATCAAGAAGTATGCGAAGGTTATGAATGCCAATGATATCATGAATGACTACAGTAAGATTGTAGCCGAATATCTTGGCAAGGGACGCAACGTCAAAGACTGTGATGAATCTCAGACAGATATGCTTGTACTAATTCTTGATGACCTTAAGGATTATTTTGCAGAGCATAATCTATCTATCTAAGCAACCATATATTATCAATTTTGATTTAATCTAAAAGAAGGAGTAGGTATTGGAATAATAAACTCTGATATCTACTCCTTTTCGCCTAAATATCATTCTTGAGAGAGGAGGATAAGATGGCAAAAACACAAAGAGCGAGTAAATCTACTTGTAAGGGTTGTGGAGAAAAATTCCCTACTGATATCATGAAAGTTATTAGTGGAAAGAAATATTGCCCAAGGTGTGCAGAACCTCTATTGCGTGATTCTGAGGACTATAAAACTCTTTGCAAGTATATTTATGAATTTATTTATGATAAAAATTGTAATATGCCTCTTATCACTACTCAAATTCGTAAACTCAAAGATGAATATGGGGATATTACAAATCGCAGAATGTATTTAACTTTAAAGTATGCAATAGAGATAGAAGAAGTTGATATAGAAGGATTAGACCCTGAATGGGGAGTATATAATCTAATTGTACGATGGTATTTTACCTCTAAGAAATTTTATGCTTTAAAGGAAAGAATCAATAAAGATGTGGCAGAAATCAAAGATGCTTTAACTTGTCCTTCACAAGACATTATACTCAAGAGGTCGGATTTAAACCGAAAAGCTCAAGAAGATGCTGAAAAGAAGAGGATTCAAGAGCACAAAGTTATTTTATCTGATGATTGTATTGAAGATGATGAATCAGAAGACATTGATTTCAAGAAAGAATTTGGAAATCTAATGGGTTATGATAAAGAGGCAAGGTTAAAGCAATATAAGATTCGTTACGATAAATTGAAGAAATTTAAAACATAATCAGTTTAATTTAAAGGAGGGAACATGGCAGATTTACGAGACTATCAAAGCAAATCAGCGACCAGAGAAGTCTTAGGCTGTCTATTATTAAATCCTCTTTTACTTGTCGATTATAAAGTAGACATTGATGATTTTGTCGAACCTTTTCATAGACTATTGTTTTTAGCGATAAACAATAAATTTAGTGCAGATGCGACAAAATTAGATGGCTATATAATTGACAGTTATTTAAAGGAAAATCATCCTAGCAAATATGTTATTTTCTCAAGGAACAATGGTATTAAGTATATTGAGATTGCTATGAACATGGCAGAACCAGAGAACTTTGAGAGCAACTATATTGAGCTAAGGAAATTTAGTCTTTTAAGGGACCTATTAAAGCAAGGAATTGACGTAAGTGATTTCTATGACCCAGATGAAATCAATCCGAATGAAGCGGAGAAGAAACGGAAATTCTTTGAAGATAGCAGTATAGATGATATACTGAATTTTTATAAGAGCAAGTTGACAATGTTGACTTAGATGTTTAGCGTATCGAATAGTAGAGATAGTGTCAAAGCTGGTAGTGAAGAAGCGTATAAACAGAAGGAAGAATGGAAGAAAACTCCTGCTTTTGGTTTAAGCTATTTTAGCAAGTATTTAACGACTGCTACTTATGGAATTAGGCAAAAGAAGTTTACGGTTTTGAGTGCTCCTAGTGGTACAGGAAAATCGAGATTAACTGTAGCAAATTTGTGTTATTCTTTTGCTCCTCAATATTATGATAAAAAACTAGGTAAATTTGTAGATAATCCCCACGGTAAAAATAATGCGGCTCTTTATATTGGTACAGAAATGGAACTAATTGAAGAAGTAGAACCCATTCTTTGGGCCTATATGGCAGATGTTCCAGAAGACCATATTATTATGGGACAATATGAGCCAGGGGAAGAAGAAAGAGTAGATGAGGCTATTCGGATTCTTCATGATGAAGGGCATATTTATTTAGAGTATGTTCCTGATTATAATGTTACTTTACTTGAGAACGTAATTGAAGAACACGTTGTCCAACATGGCGTAAAACATGTATTTTTCGATTATATTATGATTACTACGGATTTAATTAGTGAGTATCAGTCAATGGCTCAAGCCAAAATGATGGTAAGAGAAGACCAAGTTCTTTCTAATTTAAGTACAAAATTAAAAACTTTAACTGCTAAATATGATATCAGTATTGATACATGGACGCAAGTTTCTGGTGATTTTAAGAACGAAGCCAACAGAGATCAAACGATTGTTAGAGGTCAAAGGGCCTTTAAACACCTTATCCGTTAATTAGCGGGGTATCTTTTTAGATGCTAACGGGGAAGACTAAGATTCAGTTAATCCCGTGTCATGGTTATAGTTGTTTAGAAAAGAGGAAAATGAGTAAACTAAATACACCCATTAAGGGGATATATAAAATAACTAACAACATAAATTAGAAAATATATATAGGAATGTCTAAAAATTGTTGGGAAAGATGGTATGATCATAGAAATAAATCCATTCATCCGAAAAAAGAAGAGGATAAAAACAAAGCTCTTTATCGAGCGATTAGAAAATATGGTTTAAATAATTTTTCTTTTGAGATTATTGAAGAATTACCAGATGCCTCTTTAGAAGAATTAAAAGAAGCAGAAAAGAAATGGATTTTATTCTTTGATTCATATAAAAAAGGCTATAATGAAACTTGGGGCGGAGATTGTGTTCCAGAAGAATGTGTTTTCAAAGGAGAAAGTCATCCTGGTCATATACTTACCGAAAAAGATGTTATAGATTGCAGAAATAGATATGCCAGGGGAGAAAGAAGATTAGATGTATGGGAAATTTATAAAAAGAAATATCCTAAATTAACTTCTAGTGGCTTTGCTAATATGTGGTTTGGGCGAACTTGGAAAGACATTATGCCTGAAGTTTTTGAGAAGAAACAATATCCAGCTCAAAAAGTAACGAGAGAACAAGTTTTAGATATCCGTAAAAAGTATGAAAAAGAGAAATGGACAATGAAATAGATTGTTCAGCATTATAAGGGCATTTTAGGTTATGGCACAATTTATGATATTGCTCATCGTAAAAGATATGCTGATATAAAATAATTAAAACAACTATAACAGCGATGTATCGACTATTCCATAGTGGAAGTAGATTCTTTATTAATACAAGAATCGAAATAGGTGTTCACATTAGTGTAAGATATAGTCAGTGCCATTAGAGATAATGGGAAACACGTCAAAAGCAATCATTGACAAGACAGATACGGCAGGAATTGTAATGAAAATCACCGAAAAAGAGAAAAAGCTATTAGCTCCGATACTAAAAACAGGAGAAATGTTCGGTACGCCGGAACCCAATGTATCAATTTCTCTATATAAAAATCGTGGCGGAAAGTATACAAATATCAAAATCTGGCTATTAGTAGATTATTCTACAATGCGTGTCAGAGACTTATTTGTAACCGACTACGAATATAATATTGTAAAGATGCCAAAGACATATATTGGTATCAACGAAGACGAAAAGATGATTGTAACAACTTCCAAGGAAGAACTAAACCGTCTAATCAAGGCTAGAGAAGAAGCAATATCTATTATTGATGATGGAAGCTCTAATGCCCTAGATGATTTAGTCGATAAAGATGTCGAGGAGACACCTGAAACGGATTCTGAGGAAGTAAAAAACGTAATCAATACAGAAGTTATAGAAGAAGATGAACAAGACTTTGATGATGATGACGAGGAGGAAGACGATGGGTCCGTAGTTGAAATAGATGATTCTCCCATTGATATCGATTTAGATGAATCTGATTCTTCCTCTGATGATAAAGTAAGCGATAGTGAAGTTGCTGAAAATAATGATAATGAAGATGAAGAAGAGATAGAGGATTATGAAGATGATTATCTCTTTGATGAGAATGAAGCTATTCCTTTAGATTTTGATAATGAACCAGAAATAAAAAATAAAGTTCAGGTTAAAAAGTCTAAGAAGCTTCAACCCGTAGAAGATATTGACGATACTAGTGACATTGAAGAATCTCAAAAAGAAATCGTCAAAGAAGAACCTCAGAAATCAACTCTACATCATTTAACAGACGAAGAATTTGACGCATTGTTTGATTTTTAAAGCAAAAGTAGGGCAAGATTATGAGCAAATCAGAAGAACTACTAAAAGATATAACAGAAGATATTGTTATTGATATCATGGAAGAAAATGGTTCTGGTGTTTATAAGACTACCTATGATGGAGCTACTAAGCAAAAATGTCTATGGTTTAAGACAATTTGTCATGGTGGAGATAGTCATAAGCTATGTTTCTTTTGTGACACGAAGGATTTTTATTGTTATACCTGTTGTGGTAGAATGCCTTTCTTTGAGTTTATTAAGCGTATTCGCAATGCTACTGATGATACATTTTATGAGAGAGTAATTAAATATGTTCTAAAAAAGCTTGGGAGAGACACTAAAAATGGTGGAATTGGTATTAACTTCACCAACAAGTACATTCGTGAAGACATGAATGCTATGGATATGGAGTATGCTAAGACCAGAAGGAAAATAGCAAAAGACCCAAATAAAATTACCAAGTTTTATGATGAGAATATTTTAAATTACTTTGCCAAAAATGTTTACTATAGAGGCTGGATTAAAGATGGGATATCCATGGAGTCCATGCACAAGTATGAAATTGAGTGGTATGGAGCGAGTAACTACATTATTATACCACATAGAGATGTAAATGGCAAGTTAGTAGGGATAAGACGTAGAAGTTTAAATCCAGAAGATGCGAAGAATAAATATATGCCTTTGTATCTGGAAGATAAACTATATGACCATCCTTTAAGCTTAAATCTTTATGGGCTTTATAAAACCAAAAATGCGATAAAAGAACAGAAAATGGCAATCGTTGTCGAGGGAGAGAAAAGTGTTTTACTCTCAGATACCTATTTTGGAGATAATAGTATAACAGTTGCTACTTGTGGATTTAATATTTCTGATTGGCAATTAAATACCTTACTCTATTTAGGTGTAAATGAAATTGTTTTAGGATTTGACAAGGATTTTGATGATAGATATGAGGAGACTTACAAAGAGGACGAAAATACTTGGAGAGAGTATATGAGATACAAAGAACGTCTTGAAACGTTAGCGAGTAGAATTACTCCTCTTTGTAAGGTTTCTCTCATACGGGACACAAAAGGACTTCTTGATTTAAAAGATTCTCCTTTTGATAAAGGGAAAAAGGTTTTTGAAAAATTATTTAATACCCGAAAAGGGTTTTATCAAAAAGACAAATCGGCAGGATATGTAGGAAAAGATATCTTGGCGATTCGAAAGGTTTAATATGGATAAACTAAAGTGGAAGACTAAATTTACAACGGATTTTGCTAATGAAGTAGATTTTTTAGACACGATTCTTGAAAGCTATGGAGTGCAAGATGTTTAGAGTTTCCTAAATCCTAATAAAAAGGATATTAACGACCCCTTTCTTATGAAAAATATGGAAGGTGGTGTAAGATTATTCCATGAAGTGATTGAATTAGAGAAGCCAAGGATTTATATTAAGGTTGATGCCGATGCCGATGGATACACAAGCAGTAGTTTAATTCAGAACTTTATTAACTATCTAAATCCAAAAGCCGAGATTGAATTTGGTTATTCTTTTCAAAAAGAGCATGGATTAACCTTCAAATTGTTATCAAATTATACTAAAGACGCTTTTGATTTAATTATTGTTCCTGATGCAAGTATGACTTGTGCAGATGCTATTCAGATTACAGAAAATTTCAGTGCTCCTATTTTGATCTTAGATCATCACCTTATTGAAAAGGAGTATCAAGATACTGCTACTGGAAAATGGATAACAGAACAAGAAGCACAAGAAATTATGGATAAAGGTGGAATTATTAAAGAAGATAAATACACTGATTATTGTGTTGCTATCAATGATACAGATGGTAGATACCCAAATCCGACTTTATCTGGCGTAGGTGTGGTAAGAAAATTCTGTGAAGCATATTGTCAAAAGTATAATATTGATGAAGATATTTTAGATGAATGGATTGATTTAGTAGCTACAGGAATTGTTGCTGATAGTATGTCCTTGATTGATAAAGAGACAAGATATTATGTCATGGAAGGACTAAAGCCAATTAATTGTAGGAATGGACTGTTAAATGAAATCCAAGAGAGGAGTGCAGATGAATTCAAGCTAGGTAGAACGCCAATGTCTGTAGGTTGGTACATGGCACCTCTAATCAATGGCTGTATTCGTTATGGCAAACCCGAAGAGCAGATTGATACTTTCAGAGCCTTATGCGGTGAAGAAGAAGAGATTGAGTATCAACCTCGCAGAAAAAGTAAAAATGACCCTGTTCCTCCAAAAGAGATTCATAGCTTACAGTGGGAAATGGCTAGAGTTTGTGGAAACGTAAAGTCTAGACAGGACAGCGATGTAAGAAAGTATATGAAGCAAATTGAGGATAAGGTTGAAAGTGAAAATCTTTTAGTAAATAGTGTTCTCTTTGTAGATACGAATGATATTGTAGATAAGAAAACAGTAGGTGGATTAGTTGCAAATAAATTAGCTTCTAAGTATATGAGACCTGTTGTATTATTAAGAGATAAAAATAGTACAGAATATGGTGGTTCTTGTAGAGGCTATGATAAAGGCAATATTACTAATCTGAATGAATTCTTAACTCAAGCTGGAATGGCAGTGCATGGACACGCCAACGCCGCCGGGATCAATGTTAAAAAAGCAAACCTACTAGAAGTTATTCGCAAGTGTAATGAAATGCTTCCTGTTTCTGCATTAGAGACTATCTATCCTGTAGATTGGGAAATTCCTGCTGATAAGCTAAAGAAGGAATATGTAGAGGAAGTTGCTCAAAGCTATAAGATTTGGGGAAATGATGTACCTCAGCCTATGTTTGCTATTACAGGAATTCATATTAACGCAACTCAGATTAATGGATATGGTGAGACAAAATCTTTTATTCGATTTGTTCATAATGGTATTCCTTTCATTAAAAAGTATTGTGCTAGTGGCGAATACGATAGAATGACGATGAAAGGCAAATATGAGCTAGTAAATAAGAAAAATCTCACTTTAAATGTAATTGGGCAGTTTGTGTTAAATGCTTGGGAAGATAAAGTAATTCCAGAAGTAAAGATTCTATATTATGATGTAGAAGAGGACACTGAATCTGATTATGTTCCAACTGTTACTAAGAGAATCAAGAGACAAAGTGATAATCTTGATGACTGGTTCAGTGAAGACGATGATGAGATTCTAGAAAAGAAAGAAATTAAAAAAGATAAGAACAAGACAGTAAAGAAACCGATTAAGAAGACAACAGATAAGAAGACAACTATTAAGAAATTAATCGAAATGGATGATGACGATTTAGTTTTCTAATGTGTTCTAAAGACTGAGAAAGGTCCGGTATTATGTATATAGGATTACATAACCACACAGATAGGTCAAACATAAGAGGTTTTCTTGATAGTACAAATAGAATTGAGGATTTAGTCCAATATACAAAAGAGCTAGGCCATTGTGGTATCGCAATCACAGACCATGACACGATTGCGGTCCACATGGAAGCTCTTGATTATATGGAGAATCTAAAAAAATCTGACCCTGAAAAATGGAAAGATTACAAGCTTATTCTTGGAAACGAAATTTATTTGTGCTCAAGGAAGCAAATTGAAGAAGATAAACTTTATAAATTTTGGCATTTTATTTTAATAGCTAAAGATAAGATAGGGCATCAACAAATCAGAGAGCTTAGTACAAGAGCTTGGACAGATAATTCGTTTAGTTGGGTTAATATTAGAACTCCAACTTTTTATGATGATTTGTTTGAAGTTTTGGATAAAGATAGAGGGCATTTAGTTGGGTCTACTGCTTGCGTAGGTGGATTTGTCGCTAATCTGGTTGTAGAAGCATATAACGAAAATCCTGATGACCCTGATTATCATAAATTATTTAAGTGGCTAAAGTGCATGGATGAAAAATTTGGTCATGGCAATTTCTTTCTTGAAATGCAACCTTCAGACCAACAAGTACAAATTATCACTAATGATGCACTTTTGAAAGCATCTCAAGAACTAGATATTCCTTATATTATCACGACTGATGCTCATTATCTCAAAAAGGAAGATAGACCGATTCACGAAGCGTTCTTGAATTCTAATGAAGATAGTGGCAAAGAGCGTGAACTGGGTGAGTTTTATGCTACGACTTATGTAATGAGCGAAGCAGAAATTCATGAATATTTGGATAAATATTTAAGTTATGATGTGATTCAAAAGGGTATTGATAATACTCAACTAGTCTATGACATGGTTGAGGAATATAGCTTAAAGAATCCACTTAAAATTCCTTACGAGCCTGATGATTTAACGGAACCTAGCAAGGAATTATATGAAAAATATGTTACTGGAATTCCTTTATTGAAAGATTTCTTTGAATCTAAATATCAAGCTGACAGACATTTAGTCAGAGAGATAGTAAACAGAATCGAGAAAGATTTTGATGAATTAGGAAATCAAAAGACATATGATGCTATAAATACTTGTTTAAAGGTTATCAAAAACACGTCAGATAAGATGGACACACAATGGTCTGCGTATTTGTTACAGACGAGAAAGTTTGTAGATGCAATTTGGGCTTGTGATTCTCTTTGTGGTCCATCTCGTGGTTCAGGCGGAGGATTTATTTTACTTTATATTTTAGGTATTACTCAAATAAATCCTTTACGAGAAGACACACCTCTTTACTACTGGCGATTTTTGCATGAATATAGAGCGTCCGTTTTGGACGTGGATTTGGATTGCCAAGGCGATAAACGAGATACTATCATAAAATATCTTCAAGATAAATATGGTGGACCCAGAAGAGTGTGTAAAGTTCAAACTCTCTTGACCATGAAGTCCAAAAATGCTATAATTACAGCTTGTAGAGGATTAGGAATTACAACAGAAGAAGCACAGTTTTTGTCTTCTTTTATTGGTGCAGAGCGTGGTATTCAATATACTTTAAAACAAGTGTATTATGGAGACCCTGATAATAATATTCCCGTCAATACAGAATTTAGAAATCTTATGAGTGGAGACTATGCTAAGGTTTGGGAAGTTGCTCAAAAGATTGAAGGTTTGGTAAGTGGAGTGGGTCAACACGCAGGTGGAGTAATTCTTTCTCCTTCGGATATGGTTAATTACACAGCTTTGATGAAATCAAGTTCAGGAGATATTATTACTCAATTTGATTTACATAAGTTGGAGCAAAATGGTTTAATTAAGTGGGATTTGCTTGCTATTGATGCACTTCAAAAGATTCATATTTGTATGAATTTGTTACTTGAAGATGGATATATTGAATGGCAAGGAACTTTAAAAGACACTTATGAAAAATATATAGGTGTTTATAATATTAAAAGAGACAATCCTGAAATTTGGAAGATGATTAATGAACATAAAATTATGTCATTATTCCAAATGGAAAAACAAACAGGATATCAAGCCATTGCAATTGGTCATCCTGAGAGTTTGGTGGATTTATCAGCATTAAACTCTGTTATGAGACTTATGCCTCCAACACCTGATGCTGAAACGCCATTGGAAAGATTTGGTAAATATAAACAAGATATAAGTCTTTGGTATAAAGAGATGGACGAATTTGGGCTTACTGAACACGAGCAAGAAGTGGTAAAAAAGTATGCTGAAAAGAGTTATGGTCTGTTACCAAATCAGGAAGACTTCATGATGGCGGTACAAGACCCTGAAATTGGTGGATTTGATTTGTTGTGGAGCGATCGCTTGCGCAAAAGTGTAGCTAAGAAAAGTCCAAAAGACTATGTAAAATTACAAGAAGAGTTTTATGACAATATAGAAAAGAAAAATTTAAGTCCTAAATTATGTCATTATGTATGGGATGTATTGATTGCTATGAATAGAGGGTAAAAGACCATGCCCTTAAATACCTTATCCGTTTATCAGCGGGGTGTCTTTTTAGATGCTAACGAGGAAGCCCTAAAATAAGGGTAATCTCGTGCCATGGTACTTAATAAAAGTACAGCGGTGTATCGACTATCTTTTAAAGAGTAGATTTATTATTGATACATAAATCGAAACAGGTATTCACTTTGTTTTTAGTGTAAGAAATAGTCAATACTATTAGTAATAATAGAATGTAATAATACTAGATGGGTTCAATTCGGCGCATACTTTAGGCTACTCAGTGGTAGCATTACAAGAAGCCAACCTAGCATATCATTATCCTATCATATATTGGAACTGCGCAAATCTTATTTCTGATTCAGGCGGAGAAGACGGAAATACGAACTATGGTAAAATTAGCACTGCTATTAGCAACATCACAAAAGTAGGGGTAAAAGTAGCTCTTCCTGATATTAACAGAGTAAAATTTGGATTCCATCCTGACGTAAAAAATAATGAAATAGTTTACGGACTCAAGCCAATTCAAGGTATTGGTACTGCTGTTGCAAAAGCAATAATTAGTAAACAACCTTATACTTCTGTGAATGATTTTTATTCTAAGATGCAAGAATATAAAACAGAAGCAGATGAAAATAAATTTGGCGATACTGCTATGATTACACTCATTAAAGCAGGGTGTTTTGATGAATTAGAGCATAAGTCGAGACAAGAAATCATGGCAGATTTTATTCGTTCTATTAGTAATCCAATTAAGTCTTTAAAGATTGGAAATATTGAAGATTTAAATGAGCTTGGATTACTAACAGATGCACAAAAGAAATACGAACTTAGACTTTATAAGTATAGAAAGTATGTTTGCCAAAAGAAATTCTTTGTGAAGCAAACAGGTAAGTCTCCTACGACAGCTTACTATAAGTTAGAGAGAAAGTTTGCTGAACCCGCTTTTTATGATTGGTTTGAAACCTATATGACTGAGGGAAAAGATTATGAATACTCTGATGATGGCTTTATCTGTGTAAAGAAAGGCAGTCTTGATAGAGTATTTGACAAACTCACAGAGGATTTTAAAAAGAATGTTTTAGGAAACGAAAAGTTTTTAGATAAAATAAACGAAAATAAATTTAAACAAATTTGGGAAGAAAAGGCATCTGGAAGCATTTCTAAATGGGAAATGGATTCAATGTGTTTCTATTATAGTGGACATGAATTGGCGAAGGTAAATAGGAAAGAATATAATATCGTCAATTTTGATGAATTAAATCCTGAGCCGCAAATTGCTGATTTCTTCTATTATAGAGGTCAACCCAAGCCTAGATTTGCTTTATATAGAATTTGTGGAACTGTACTTGATAGAGATAAAAATAAGCATACTGTTAGCTTATTAACTCCTGATGGTGTGGTAAGTGTGAAGTTATATCAAGGACAATTTTCTTTCTATGACAAGCAAATTTCCAAGGTGAATGAAGATGGAAGTAAGACTAGAATTGAAGGTTCTTGGTTTAGTAGGGGAACGAAATTGATGATTACGGGATTTAGACGTGACGAACAGTTTATTCCCCGTCAATATAAAGATTCTATCTACAAACACACAGTACAACTTATAAAGTCGGTTAATGATGATGGCACATTAATATTACAGTCCGAAAGAGCGGGGACAGAAAGTGAGGAGTGTTAATGGCAAAAGACAACGAAGATATCATCATAAAAGTAAAAGCTTCTCATGTAAAGACCCTGTTTCCAAAAGATGGAGATTTTGAAAAAAGTGAAAATAACTTTGGGATTGTAGTATGGGAAGTAGTTGATGTAGAAGATGGAGACCCGAAGGTTAATGTCAGAAACGAAATTACTGTAAAGGGTAGTTACATTAATGGTATTAACTGGAAACAAATCTACATTATTTTAGCGAAGCAAGTCGAGCATCCTCAATATGGTTTACAATATGAAATGATTTACTATGTTGAGGATATCGACTTCACAAAAGTAAATAATCAAAAAGGATTCTTAAGAAGTTTTCTAAATGAGAATCAAATCAGTGCTCTTTATGAAAAATTTGAGAATCCTTTACAGATTATTGCGAATCATGATAAACAAGCTCTTATGTCGATTAAGGGTATTGGAGATTATATCAGCAATCGTATCATTCGAGATTTTGAAGAGAAGAGAGATATGAGTGCTGTATTTGCTGAGTTAGATGGAATGGGATTAACCACCAATTTCATCAATAAGCTTATTGCAAATTATAAATCTCCAACTACAGTAATCCATGTTGTTTTACATGAGCCTTATCGGTTAATTGATGATATGGATGGTGTAGGATTTGTAACTGCTGATAAGATAGCTATTGCTGGTGGAATGCCGATTGGAGATAAGAAAAGAATCAAGGCATTTATTGAGTATTATCTAAATCAAGAAGCTGAAGCTGGTAATAGCTATATTACAGCAAAGGAATTAAATGCGGCAATATTTGAGCAACTTGGAGACCCTGATGATTTGCTTGAATTCTATGATGAAAATGATAGAAGCAAAAATAATTTAAATGAAGCAATTCAAGAATTAGAAGCTGACAAAGTTATTCACATGGAAGAAGCAGAAAAGAAGGGTGCAAGAAGAGTTTATTTGTATAAGTTATGGGACCTAGAAAGAGAGATAGCTTATCATTTAAAACGAATCATGGATGCTCCTAATGGTTTTATTTTTGAAGATTTTGATGAGAAGATAAAAGCAACAGAAGAGAGGCAAGGGTTTGAATTTACAGAAGAACAGCTAGAAGGAATTAAGCTAGGATTGGATTCTCAGGTTTGTTTGATTACTGGCCCAGCCGGAAGCGGAAAATCAAGCCTTGTATCTGGCATTCTAGCAGTTTTGGACAATTATGAATTTGCTCAATGTGCCCTCAGTGGAAAAGCGGCGGCAAGATTACAAGAAGTAACAGGAGAAGCTGGAAGTACGATTCATAGACTTCTTGGATATGATATTGAAACAGGAGGATTCCTTTATAACAAAGATAATCCTTTGCCTTATGATATTATTATCTTAGACGAAATTTCTCTAGTTGGTGGTGAAATTTTCAGGGATTTGTTAAGAGCTATTAAACCTGGGACTAAGTTTTATATGCTTGGAGACCCTAATCAGCTAGAAGCAGTAGGTAGCTTAAATCTTGCGGCAGACATGGTAAATAGTGAAATTATTCCTACTGTTGCATTAAAACAAGTTCACCGTCAAGCTAAGAAATCTGGCATTTTAACTACAGCTTATGATGTAAAGGACCAAATTCAACTTTTTGATGAATGGGATTTTGAAGGAACTGAAATTCGAGGAGAACTTGAAGATATGGTTCTGGAAATCACTACTGAAAAAGAAGAAGATAGAGAACTTGTAGTAAAGTATTTCATGAAGTATTATGAGAGTGATTTGGTTGAAAAAGACTTAATGAAGATACAAGTTCTTTCTCCTGTTAAAGAGCGTGGAGATGCTAGTGTTTTTAAGTTGAATAGAGATATTCAAGAAATTGTCAATCCATTAAAGTGGCAAAATTATGTGCATATTCACAAACGCAAAGATGCGGCAGGAAATGATTTTAGCTTTGATATCCGTGAAGGAGACAAAGTTATGTGCATTAAGAATAGCTACAAAATGTGGATTGGCGAAGGGGATTTCCAGACTTCTATCTTTAATGGATGGACAGGAATTGTAGAAGGAATTAAAGAGGGCTATGTAATTGTAAATTTTCCTCTAGCTGAATATCCAATGATTTATATTCCTGTAAAAGAAGTCGGAGAATATTTAATGCTTGGATATGCTAGTACTATTCATAAGTGTGTTACTGGTGATACTCTTATTACGATAAGAAGAAATTTTACTCATGAAGAAAAGGTAATTAAAATTAGAGATTTTAATCCTGAATGGATAGAAAAACACTCTTATAGTGTATGGAATGGTATGTTCTTTGAAGAGCCGGATACTTTTTATGTTAATCCGCCCGTAGGAAAAATAATTTCTTTTACAACAGAAAAAGGGTATTCATTATCTGGTTTGCCTGACCATAAAATTCCTGTGTGGACTGCTTATGATACTGAGGAAGATTTAGAATTGAATAATGTAGGCTATGGAGATAGAGTTCAAATAGAAATAAAAGATACTCTTTTTGTTTATGATACTATAATTCATACAGAAGAAAGAGAACCCGAACCTACTTATTGCTTTAATATGCCTGAAACGCACACTTTTGTTGCTAATAATATTCTTTCTAAAAATTGTCAAGGAAGTGACTATCCCGTAATCATTGGAGTAGTAGACTTCACTACACCACCTTCTATGCTTACTCATCAACTAGTCTATACACTTCTAACCAGAGCAAAAAAACTTTGTGTTCTAGTAGCTCAAAATAAAGCTCTCCGAAAAGCAATCAATACTGATTTTGTTTCTACTAAGAGAACGTTTCTACCTGAAATGCTTGAATATAGTAAAGAAGAGTTGTTAGAAATTGCAAACATCAATCTTTGGGATGAAGTACGAGAGAGCTATAAAGATATTGAAGCTAGGGAAAATGAACCTGAAATGGTTGTAACTGCTTATACCAACAGAAAAGTTGCTAGAGAAGCAGAAAATGATGAAGAGGAAGATGCTGAGGGAGACTTTGAGGTTGAAGAGTTTGATTCTGAAAGGGTTGATTCTGAAGAAGCTATTCCTCTTGACCTTTAATTTATTTATTTTATTTTTATTTTGACCTAATCTTAGATATTGAAAAATATTTGTATTAGCTGTTGACTTGAATAGGTGAATATGTTATAATACAGAAGAAAAGGAGATATTATGCCAAAGCGCAAGTTTAATCATAATCGTAGAGCTAGACGTGAAAGACTTCAAAAGCTAAGGGATGCAGGAATGAATAAGATTGATGCAAAATATATGATTGAAAGACTAAGCTCTAAAACCAGAAATCCTATTGAGTGCTGGGAAGGTGAGCGTGTTACCCTTGATTTTGAGCGTCTAAGTCATTATAAGGATTATGAGAAGCTAAGTCAAGGATATAAAGAATTTATTGAAATGAATCGTGGCAAAGTATTTACAGTTGAGTTTGACCCATATCGTAAAGCTCATAACACGAAAGACAAGGCAAGTTTGGTTCAATTAGTAGAAGATGAAAGTGAACCTAAGTGGTTATTCTGGGCTGGGGATTTAATTCCCATTCCTGGACAAAAGAGACCCTTGACCACAAAAGAGATTTTCCTTCAGCGAGTAGATGATGTTATTGATGGCATTGTTGCTAAGGAAGCTGATTTAAGAAACAAGGGAAATAATAATGACATTGAAAATAATGTCGAATCCTCAAATGAAAAGGAGAGTTCTAATGGAGACGTTAGAGACGTTAGAAATGAAGAAAATGGAGTCAGACGTGGAGATGAAGCTGGCTAATCTAAACTCTGATTTTAGATTTGCCGAAGATTTTAAAAAGATTGTAGAAAAGAACCAGAATTGGGTTACTCAGAACAAGTATATCGTGATGGTAGGCTTAGTTGGTTCTGGTAAATCTACAAGAGCAGAAGAAATTAAAACCTATTTGGAAGATATGGATAAGAAGAATGGTATTGTAAGAGATACTGTGATTCTTTCTAGTGATGCTATCAGAGAGGAAATTACGGGAGATGTAAATTGTCAAACTCGTAATGATGAAGTTTTTTCTCTTCTGCACAGACGTATTAAAGATAACATTGGAAAGAATAACGTTATTTTTGATGCTACAAATCTTAGCACTAAGAGTAGGATTGTGGCTATGAATTGCGTTAAGAAGTTCGAGTGCTTTAAGCTGTGCTATGTAATGACTACACCTCTCAATATTTGTAAGAGACAGAATGCAAATAGAGAAAGAGTTGTACCTGTTGAAGTTATTGATAAGCAGGTAAGAAGTTTCCAGATTCCTTATTGGGAAGAAGGTTGGGATGAAATTGTTCTTGACCGTTGGCCCAAGGAAGTTATTAATGGTCTTAAAGTTGGATGGAATATCAGAGATGATAAAGATATTCTCTTTAAGATTATGACTGGTTTTAACCAGAGAAATAGTCATCATGTTTATACTCTTGATGAACATTGTTGGAGAACCGCTGTACAAGTTGGCAAAAGATATTGGAAGAATAGGCCCATGATGAGAGCGGCAACCATTCATGATATTGGTAAGCTCTATACTGGTGAACTTAAAGAAGATGGTGTAAACTATTCTTATAAGGGACACCATAGTTACGGTACTTATTGTTTACTTCAAAATATTGACTATTTGGGGTTCAATAATCTTAATGATGTTCTTGAATGTCTGTTTTATGTCAACTATCATATGGAACCTTTCCAATGGACAGCAAGAGACAAAGAAGGCAAAGTCAAAAAAGATGAATCTGGACATGAGTTTATTAAAGTAAGTACAGAAAAGAAGCTCAGAGAAAGATTTGGCGATTACAAGTATGATGCTCTGCTTTGGTTCAATTATTGTGATAAACTTGCAAGTGGAACACAAAGAGAAGGACTAAGAAAGCCAAGAGACCCATTTAAGCCTAGACCTTTGGAAGAGGTAAAGCAATGGGAAAAAGAGGCTAATAAGAGCAATAAGCAAAGAGTAAGGGAGAACAACTCTCTCAACAAAAAGCCCTGGAAGAAGCTCAGCAAAAAGCAGAGAAAGAAGATTAAGAAAGAAGCCAGACTAAAGCGAAAAGCCGAACGTAGAGCTTTAAAAGCTAGTCAGGCAGAGGATAAAAAGGAAGGAAACTAAAATGACTATGTGGCATCCTCTTGGAGAATATATCCATAAGGTTAATGAAAGGGCCAAAGATATTGAACGAGAAGCGGTTATTCATAATGTAACCATTCCCAATTTTGGTGAGTGTCCTTTCTATAATAGACTGGAAACCATTAAAAATTATGGTGATTCTGAGGATTATAGGCTTGTAAAGATTTTTGAGCCTTTGATTATTAGAGAACAATACTGGAATGGAATGAATCTTGCTCTGTTCAAGTATAATAGCTACATTATTTTGAATGAGCTAGGTTATGGTTCTGATTTCTTTGAACTTTATGATGGCCTCTATAGAAGTTGCCGTAGTATTGTCTTTGATGTAGATAATGAGGAAGTCGTTTTAGCTTCTCTGGATAAGTTTAAGAACTATGGAGAGGAACTTGAGGGAGATTGGTCTGAAAAGGCTGTACAGAAGAAAATTGCTGAAAGTTCTCATTATTATGTAACTGATAAGATGGATGGAAGCTATCAGCAATTTAGATGGATTCGAGAGTATGAAAGTGTGCTTGGTTCTGGTTCTCAGTCTTTGAGCGATAATGAATCTTGGAGACTTAGAAAAGGATATGACCTGTTGGATTCCAATTATAAAGCCATGTTAAGAAATTCTCCTGATTTTACTTTCTGCTTTGAATTTGTTTCTCCCGATAATCCTATTGTTGTTAAGTATACAAAGGAGCAGGAAGGACTTTATCTCTTTGCGGCAAGGAATGTAATTGATGGGCGAGAAATTAGCATTCCTACTCTTCATGAAATTGCTTCTTATTATAATGTCAAGATGGTAAAATGGTATGAGAATGAGAACCTTGAAACCGTTTTGAGCGAACTTGACAAGTATAAGAGCAATGAAAAAGAAGGATGGGTATTTTCTATCCATTCTCCTATGGATTTGATGAAGCCGTTTAGGGTAAAGATTAAGACTGATGACTATGTTCTGATTCATAAAGCTCTAGCAAAAAGCGTTTCTCCTAATGCTATCATTCGAGCAGTTCATGATGGTAAATGGGATGATTTTGAAGCAAAAATTCCAGAAGCCTATAAGGATGTTACGAGTGAAATTGTAAATGATGTTCTTGATTATTTAATGAAGGTTAATGCTGTAGTGCATTATTATTATACTCAGATGAAAAAGGAAATCAAGAACATTGAAAACCGTAAAGCTAATATGGTATGGATTGAGACGAATGTGCCGAAATTCATGCAAGGTTATGTAAGAAGTCTTTATTTAGAGAGAGAAGTAGATTATCTAAAAAAGATTGATACAGAAGATTCTGGGCTTTATGGCTTGAACGAAATTCGGCGGAGAAATGAAAAGCTAGATAAAATTTATAAAGAGATTAGTATTCATTTCTAATAATATAACGCACAGGAGGAGATAGGTGGCGCTGGATATAAATTCATGTCTGCTTATCTTCTCCTGTTTTATATAAATTTTTAGGTAATGATTATTTAAATTTTGAAAGGTTAAAAGGAGTAGTAATTTATGATTGATGTAAAGATTAAGTTACTAAGAGAAGGAGCAAAGATTCCAACATATGGTTCTGAGCTTGCGGCGGGAGCGGATTTATATGCTTCTATTCCAGATTCTATCCATATTCCGCCTCATGAAACTCAGAAGATTGGCTCTGGGATTGCTTGTGAACTACCGAAGGGATATTGTGCTTTTATCATGGCACGTTCTGGACTAGCGACAAAGGAAGGTTTAAGACCTGCAAATTGTGTTGGACTTTGTGATGAAGATTATCGTGGTGAATATATAGTAGCTATTCATAATGATAGTGAAGTAGAGAGAATTATTGAACCCGGCGAACGCATTGCACAGGTTGTGTTTATGCCTTATGTTCAAGCTAATTTTGAAGTAAATGATGAATTGAGTGATACTGAGAGAGGTAGCGGAGGCTTTGGATCGAGTGGGAGAAAGTGATATGAACGGACCGAATTATGATAGGATTTGTTTTTTTGATACTGAGACTATATCTATTAATCCTAATTATATTATAAGTTTAGCTTACATTTATTATGAAAATGGTAAGAAAGTGTCTTAGAATTGTATCGTAATGAATCCAGATTATCCCATTTCTCCTCAAGCTTCTGCGGTAAATGGATTTACTGACGATATGGTAAAAGATAAGCCTAAATTTGATGACGTGTGGCCGACCATAAAGCAATATTTTACTAATTCTATATGGGTATGTCACAATCTTCCATTTGATAAACGGGCTTTATATACTGAATTTAGACGATATGATATTGAAATTCCTGATTTCTTTACTTGTGATACTTTAGAAAATGCAAAAAATTATATTGCAAAAGGTATTACAGAGAATTATAAATTGGGAACTTTATGTGATTATTTTGGTATTGAATTAAAGAATTGGCATACAGCAGATGCAGATACGTTGGCTTGTATGCGAGTATTCAACAAGTTAATTAATCTCTCAAATGGGGATTTAATTATAAGAACAAGATACAATCAAATTTATAAAGAGGAGGAATGATAAAATGTCTGAAATTTTACCCGCAATTTTAGATAACCTACAAACTGTAGGAATTGGAATGCTATTGTTTTTCCTAGCATATGGTTCTAATATGGCATTTTCAATTTATTACAACATTAAAGTCCTAGGCGAAAATTTCCAGATTACCAAGATTAAGAATAGTATTCTTAAGTTAATTGCTTGGGTTGTTGGGACTGTATTGCTTGTAGTAGTAGTGACTACATTGCCACTATTTTCTGCACAAGCTGGACTAGAACTTCCCGAAGATTTTGTAAATACTTTCAGCACATTAGCTATTCTAGTACTTCCTGTTTATGCTTCTTGCAAGTATGCTATGATGGCATATAGTAAGATGAAGGGTGTGCTGGAAAGTTCTACTTCTGATGTAGAAACTGAGGGAATGAATGGCGATACTGAATTTATTCCTGTGGATTCTTCTAGTGAAAGTTCTTCTAGTGTTACTTCTTCTGGTGAGAGTCCTTCTAGTGAAAATACTGAAGATGAGGCTGTTCCCTTTGAACCTTCTGTAAATGTACCTGTAGTAACTCAGACTATTAACGGCATTCCTGTAGACCAGATTAACACTGAGGTAGGTACAGTAGGAGAGGATTTACATAGTGAGAGTGCTGTAACTGCTGAACCTGATGCTGTAGATTTTACTGCTATGGAAGCGGAACAGATTATTACTGGTGAAGAAACTGCTGTTGAGGAAGAAAAAGCTCAACACAATTAACTTAAATTAATTTTTAAAGTTTTAAAAGGTGAATATTATGGTAACTTTATATACAACGCATTGTCCTAAGTGTAATGTATTAGAAAAGAAGTTAGACAAGAAGAAGATTGAATATACTCTTGTTGATGATTTTGATATTCAAGCAATGGTAGATAAAGGAATTATGTCTGCACCCATTTTAGAAGTTGATGGAAAATTGATGACTTTCACGGAGGCTAATAAATGGGTAACTGAGCAATGATAAAGGGGGAAAGAAATGGATATTGCACTAAAATTATCTAAAGATTTTGAACGTTGTTTAGAAGATCTAAAGAAGAAGTATGGCGAGGACTTTGAGTACATTAATGGTGTACATCCTAGCCAATTAGACTTTTCTGAGTTTATTGATAACTTTGTGGATAAGGGAACTGTTGCTGATGCAAGTATTGACCCTAACGCAAATGCCAATCATAAAGATATTCGTAGTTTTATGACTGAAAAGGGAAAGAGTGAAGATAAGCTCTTTGCCTTAAATAAAATTTTCATGACTATTAAGAAGCAATGGGGACTAAGAACTGCAAAGCAATGGTTAGAGCAGGAATTTAGTAAGGGTTTCTATCTAAATGATAGCACAACTGCTAGTTATTTCCCATATTGTTGGGCTAATGATTTTACTCGTCTAGCCACTGAAGGTCTATTTTTCCTAGACAAGTATAATAATGAAGCTCCTAAGCACTTAACAACTTATTTTGATGATGTTATTGAATTTGTTTCATTCCTTAGCAATCGTCAGTCGGGTAAACTACTGTGCCCTCGTGTTTCTTTTCTATAATCAATAGGGTCAATTTATTAATTGGCTAACGGGGAAGCCTTTAATATTTAGGTAATCCCGTGGGAAATCTTGAATAAAGATACCTGTATCGACTATCTCCCTGTGAAGGAGAGTACACTTATTATTGATACATAAGCGGAAAGAGAAACATTACATTTATTGTAATAAAATATAGTCAGTCCTCATGGAAACATGAGATTACCTGCGGCAGTAGGTATGCCAAATGTCCTAATTTGGGCATGGTGGTTCTGGAAGAAGGATGTTGAAGAAGGGTATTATATGAAGGACCCTGATTATTATTGCCGTCAACAATTCCAGAAACTAATTTATAGATTGAATCAACCTTTCCTAAGAATTGATCAAAGTGCGTAAAAGTTTGCGCCATAAATAAGAAATTATTTATGAAAACCCTGTTAACTGCTGAAAAATCTAAAAAATAGATAATTAGCAACCAAGCCCCGAATAGGGGAAGGCTCAACGACTATCTTTATAAAAGAGTAAAAACAAATGTTTTGAAATGCAGGGGTTCTTTTTATAAGAATGTGATATAGTCTACTCTATATGGAGACATATAGCTGTTAATAACGGTATGAGAGTAATGAACTCATATGAATATAAAGGTTACAAATGTTTCGATTTTTGATAGATGCTATCTAGAATCTCTATTCGGTGGAATGGAATTCCCTGATGGTACTTTTGCTATCGACCATATTGAAGACCTAATTGAATTCCAGAAAGTATTTATGGAAGTTGTTTCTGATATTAGGTCAGAAAATATGTTCACGTATCCCATTTTAACATATAGCCTATTATATGTTGATGGTAAATTCCAAGATGAAGATTTTGCAAAGTGGGCTAGTAATCATAACATGAAATGGTCTGATTCCAATTTCTTTGTAAGTGATAATGTAGGAGTATTAAGCAATTGTTGTAGACTTCTATCTGACACCACTAAGCTCAATGCTTTTATTAACTCCATTGGTGGTACTGCTTTAAGTGTTGGTTCTTGTCGTGTAAGCACTATCAATTTAGTTCGTATTGCTTATGAGTCTAAGCTAAACAAGAAGAAGTATCTAGATATTCTAAAGGATAGAGTGCTTTTAGATTGTAAAGCTCTTTCTTCTATGCGGTATATTATCAAGCGCAATATTGAAAAAGGTCTACTTCCTAATTATCAAGAAGGGGCTGTTGAATTAGATAAACAGTTTTGCACGATCGGGGGAATTGGTCTCTTTGAAGTAATGGACCTTTTTGGCCTCATCAAAGAAGATGAAGCCGGATATAAATCCTATTCCGATGAAGCTGTAGAATTTGCTTCTCAAATTCTTGACACTATGAATGAAGTCAAAGATAATTTTGAATGTGACTTTAGTTTTAATATTGAAATGATTCCAGCCGAAAATTGTGCTGGTGTTATTTGCACCGCAGATAATTTATTATATGAGCAGAATAAGTATTTTATTTATTCTAACCAGTGGATTCCTCTAACTGAAAAATGCACCATTCAAGAAAAGTGCCGTCTTGGTTCTTTATTTGATAAGAAGTGCGGCGGAGGATGCATTGCTCATATTGATATTGAGAATCGTTTTGCGAATGAAAAAGAAGCTTGGGATATGCTAAATTATGTCGCTTCTCAAGGTGTGATTTATTTTGCGTTTACTACTAAGATTTCTGTGTGTGAGCATAAACACGCTTTCATTGGTCAGCAGACTTGTCCTGTATGTGGAGAGCCTATTGCTGATACATATGCGAGAGTTGTTGGTTTCTATACTCCTGTAAGCTCTTATCAGAAAATTAGAAAGCAAGAATTTAGTAAGCGTAAGTGGTACACAGTTTTATCTAAGAGCGAGATTATGTAATGAAAATAAGAAATTTAGTAGCAGAAGATTTTGTAAATTATAAAAAACCTTCAATGTTTATTATTACTTGTTATTGTGATTTTAAATGTTGTCATGAATTAGGGATTGACGAAAGTATTTGTCAGAATGAGCCTCTTGTTCAATCTGAAATAAAAGAGCTATCTAATGCTTACTTTTATGATTTCTATTCTTCTAATCCAATTACTAAATCCATCGTATTTGGTGGATTAGAACCATTCCTACAATTTGAAGAACTATTATCTTTTATTCAATATTTCCGTGATAGAAATTGCTTAGACGATATTGTAATCTATACTGGATATTATAAAGAGGAGATTGAAGATAAAATTCAAAAGCTTCAAGAATATCCCAATATCATCATCAAATATGGTCGTTTTATTCCCAATCAAGAATCTCATTTTGATGAGATTTTAGGCGTTAAATTAGCTTCTGAAAATCAATATGCTGAAAAAATCAGTTGAGGTAAATCAGCATGAGTTTGAAAATTATTCTTTCCCCCGACGCTGAATTGGTTGAAGAAGTTAATAAACAGTTGAAAGAGAATAAAGAGAAGTATGGAAAACAATATTGTCCTTGTGCTTTAATTCATAATGACGATACCATTTGTATGTGCAAAGAATTTAGAGATATGAATGAGCCAGGAGAATGTCATTGCGGAAAATATCAAAAGATTTTAGTAGATTAATTTAAGTTAATTATAAAAAGGGAGGTCATGTAAGCAAAAGTTTATATGGCCTCCCAAAAGTTTATTCTAATATCCCTTGACACTCTCAAATCATTGTGGTATAATGTACTCACCTCGAAGGAAACTCACCTGAAAGGGTAGACAGGAAACGAAAAACATTTAAATTTTGTCAAAAAAGGAGTACAAATATGTTTATGAATAAGAGAAAGAGCGAGATTTTCAAGACTTTTGACATTGTTTGTTTCGTCCTATTTCTTATCATTTTTGTTGTTATGAGCTGTGTTAAGGGTCTTTGCGACTTTACCTTTATTGGATTCATGGGAACGTTTTTCTTTGGAATTATGTTGATTAAAGATTTTAAGGTTAGTAGGTGAAATAATGGCAGACAGAGAGAGGATTTTTAAACGACTTCATGAAGATTTTGATACGGTAGACTTAATGGGTAAGAATCAAGGATTTACTTGTATTGGCGTTTTCTTGAGAGGAAGTCAGAATTATAATCTTGATGATGAGCAAAGTGACATTGATTCTCTTGCTATTGTTCTTCCTAATCTTGATAATTTGATTAAAGGATATAAGCCTAGTATCGAGCATCATAATGAAGATGATTCTCATATTGATATTAAGGACATTCGGTATTTCTTTGATAGTTTAAAGAAACAGAATCCTTCTTATCTTGAAATGATGGTAACAGATTATTATGTGCTTGACGAGAACTGGAAGGTATTATGGGACGAATTCTGGAATATGGATTGTCCTACTTCTGAATGGGGAGTATTAAGCAATAGAGAAGCTGTTTGTTGTTATCATCCTTATAGGGCTTTACAGTCTATTTATGGAGATATGAAAAGCAAGTATAAAAATCTATTTCATGATGCCCCTCATAGTCATGAAGATATTGAAAAGTATGGATATTGTCTTAAAGATTTTCATCATTTGAATAGAATGAAGGGAGTTTTAGTCAAGTATCTTTCTTATATCCTTCAGGGAAAAGTAGAACCAGAGCAAAGGGTTAACTATGAAAGCCTGATTTGGGTAGAAGAAAATACTCAAGATTATCATGTTCTGATGGATTATAAGCGTAATGGGCATGATTTTGTTTCTGTTAAAACTATGGCAGATACTATTATGAAGCAATATGGAAACATGGTAGAGCAAACTCTTGAGAACTGGAAAAATATTGATGCTTATAGTATTCCAAATGAGTTTATTGGAGACCAAATGGATAGATTCGCCACGGATTGCATTAGATTAAATGTGGAAGAAGAAATTTTGGGTCCTGCTGATGTAGTGGAAGAGGAGTTTATTATCGATGAATAACACTCAAGATATTAAAAGAATCAAAGAACTTATTGAGACTTTGAATAATTATCGTAATGCTTATTATAATGAAAACAAAATGGTCGTGAGTGATGAACAATACGATAGTTTGTTTGATGAGCTTATGGGTTTAGAAGCTAAAACTGGTATTCTATTGGCTAATTCTCCTACTCAGAGTGTTGGTTATAGAGTACAAAGCAAACTCAAGAAGGTCACTCATAATCATCCTATGCTCAGTCTTGGTAAGAGCACAGATTGGAATGATATTATCAAGTGGGCTGATGGAGAAGATTGTGTTTGTTCTCTTAAACTCGATGGTTGCTTTACAGCAAACACTAAGATTTTAATGGCTGACGGAACCTCTAAATCTATTATAGACGTTAAAGAGGGGGAATATGTATTAAGCTTTGACGAAAATACAAAAGAGCTATCTTCTCAAAAAGTATTAAATAATTTTCATAACGGAGAAAAACCAAAAGAATTATGGACAAGATTGTTTTATTATACCAATGATAAAAAGTCTTACAAAAATCAAATAGAATGCACAAAAAATCATAAAATTTTTACTCCTAATGGTTTCGTTGAGGCAAAATTTTTAAAAGAGGGAGATTTTATTTACAAAACAGGACATAAAATTTCCAAGAGGCAAGAAGAAATTATATTAGGAATGTTGTTAGGCGATGGGTGGCTAGTAAATCGTTCCGAAATGGCTCAAACTAATATTTTAGAAATTCATACTTCTAAGACAATAAATAATAATTATGGAGAATTAATTAATTTATTAGAAAAAGCTTTTGCGTCTTTCTCCCCCAAAAAGCATTATAGGACTTCTGGATATTCTAAAACACCCAATAATATGATAGATATTAATTTTCACTCCATTATTGTTCCAGATTATATAGCCAATATTCAAAATAGATTAAGAGTTGGATTGACTTTCACGGAAGAAATTTGTAATAATTTAACACCCTTATCTTTGGCTATTTTATATTTAGATGATGGAAGTAAAGCACCATCTCAAAATGATGGATATTTAACTCCAAATGTAAAAGAAAGATGCAATCTACATCTTAATCGGCATCCTTTAAAAAACGTAAAAATTTTAAGTGACTACTTAAATTCTATTGGCATCGGGAACTCTTATCATTTAGAAAAGGCTGTTAAAGATACTTCTTTAGGAGACGGGTATGTTATAACAATAAATGTGGAAGGAACGCCTGTTTTTTGGGACCTAATTGCTCCTTATATCCCTCAAAAATTTCGTCCAATTAAATTAGGACTAGACAAAAGATGGCAAGAAGCCGAAGAAATTATATGGTGGGAAGATAATAGTTTTATTGGTTTAGTAAAAGTTCCTATTTACAGAAAAGAAGAAACTTCAAATTGCTTTTATGGCAAAAAATGTAAAAGGGCTTATGATTTAGAAATAGAAAATAATCATACTTATTTTGCTAATGGTGTAGCTGTACATAACTGTACTGTTTCTATAGAATACAATTCTGGAGGTTTTCTTGAAAGAGCGGAGACCAGAGGAAATGGTGAAGTAGGTGAGGATATCACCGAAAATATCAAGTGTGTCTCTAATGTACCTCTCAAGATTGATACTCATGGCAAAGAGCTTATTGTAGACGGCGAGATGATTGTCAAGTTGGATACATTTAAGAAGCTTAATGTAAATGGTGAATTTAGTCATCCTCGCAATTATGCCGCAGGTTCTATTCGTCAGCTTGATACAAATATTACTAAACAGAGAGAACTTAGTTTTATTGCTTGGAAGTACGTAGAAGGATATAATAAGACTGACAATTTCGATGATAATCTTTTCGCACTTCATCAACTTGGATTTGAGGTAGTACCTTTTACGATTTTGTCTAAGAAAGATTGGGAAGTTGAATATCTTGAAAAGATTGAAGCTCAGATGCGTCAAGATGTTGAAGATTATTTTCTTCCTATTGATGGTCTTGTGGTAACTATCAATGATATTCAAGAAGGAGAAAAGAGAGGTAGCACAGCACATCATCCTTTACATTCTATGGCTAAGAAGCGTGTTATGGACGGTGAAGAAACTGTTCTAAGAGCTATTAAGTGGGCTGTAGGAAAGAGCGGTGTTGTTTCTCCTGTAGCAGAGTTTGATGAAGTGGATTTAGATGGAGCTTTGACAACAAAGGCCACACTTCATAATCTTTCTTATATTTGGGCACTTGGAATTGACGTTGGTTCTCCTATTGCTGTTATTAGGGCCAATGAGGTTATTCCTAGAGTAAATAAAAATCTAGGTGAAATTAAGTATTATGAAGATTATCCCAGGGTTTGTCCCTCTTGTGGTCAAACTTTGACAATGGAAAAGTCTGTAACCGAATATAGAGAAGGGAAAGGAAATCAAATTACTGGTAAAGATGTTGGCCCCATTATTTTAAAATGTGAGAATCCAAATTGTCCCGCAAAGAATCTAGCTAAGTTTACTCAGTTTGTTTCCAAAGCAGGAATGAATATTGATGGTCTTTCTACAGCTAAGATTGAAGCCTTGGTTGATGCTGGATATGTTCATTGCTTTACAGATTTTTATCATCTGGACAAATATGAGATAGAGATTTGCGAAATGGAAGGATTTGGAAAGAAGTCTTATGACAAGTTGATTTCTGCCATTTATAAGTCTTCTATTTGCAAACTTGAAAACTATCTCGTAGCTTTGAGTATTCCTGGTATTGGTAAAAGTGCGGCAAAGACAATCCACAAGCATTTTAATGGAGAGTTCTCTTCCTTCCTTGATGCTTTTAGAGATGGATTTGATTTTTCTCAACTCAAGGATTTTGGAACAAAGACCAATGATAATCTTTACAACTGGTACTATAATCAGTATAATAGAGGTATTGAAGATTGTTTGAGTAGTGAGTTGACTTTCGTGGTTGATGATAATCCTGCTGAGAAAAACAAAAACGTTAAGGGTAATGAGAGCGGAGAAGAAACTGTTGCAAATGCAACAACTAATACTGAGTTCTTTGAAGGAAAGACTTTTGTATTTACTGGTGCATTGAGTAAGCCTAGAAGTTTCTATGAGGATATTGTAGAAGCTAATGGTGGAAAGTGTTCTGGTTCAGTTTCAAAAAAGACAAATTGGCTTGTCACAGACGATCCTAATAGTGGAAGTAGCAAAGCAAAGAAAGCCAAAGAGCTAGGGATTCCTGTTCTAAGTGAGAAAGAATTCTTAGAGAAAGGCGGTATTAATGATTGATAAATTTGAAGGAGAATATGCTTTTTTGAGTAATTTGTATCTTTGTCCTGTAGAATTTGAAGGGTTAAAGTACACAAATGCTGAAAGCGTATTTCAATCCTGCAAGTTTCGGAACGTAAAAAGCAGAAAGGTTTTTACTAATATGGCTCCCCGAAGTGCTGTTCTTAAGGGCAAGCACGTCACTCTAAGAGATGATTGGGAAGATGTAAAAGATAAATATATGTATCGAGTAGTAAAAGCTAAATTTAGTCAAAACCCTGATTTAAAGCAAAAGCTTCTTGATACTGGTGAGGAAGAACTAATTGCTGGAAATGAGAAGCATAACAATTATTGGGGTTATTGTACTTGTGAAAAGTGTGTAAATCGCTATCACAGGAATAAATTAGGCGAAATCTTAATGAAAGTACGAGAAGAATTTAAGAATGAGTTGGAAGTTCTGGATTAAAAATATCAAATTAAGATTTCAATATTGGCGCAATCAAAATTCTGGGAAACCCATTTATTGGAAAGTATTCGACCAAAAGAACAGACAAAATGGGAAGACCACATTAGTGATAAGAGATGCTTTGAAGCATGGTTATCCTATTGTAGTAGAGGACAGAATGAGTAAAATTTTTCTTTCTCGAAGGGTACAAGACATTATTGGGCCAAAAAAGAAGGTAGAAGACACAGTAGTGATTGTAACGCCAGATTCGATTTTAATTGATTCATATTTACGTTCTGGAACAAAAGTTCTATTAGATTGTGGTACGAAAGGGTTCTTAATGGCTAGAACTCATCACTGGAAAATTGTAAATGGTTTTGTAAAGCAAGATTAGATGCTGTATGGTGGTGATGGAGTAGGAGAATAATCTTCTACTCTATTGCCATATACAAAGAGATATGATACAATAAGAATAATAAAACAAAAAAGAAAGGAGGTAGAATAAAATAATGATGAATAATAAATATCTAAAAGTGTCTTTATTTGTTAATTTCTTATATTTATTGATTATGTTTTTTGTTGGACTTGTAGGCATTGTTTATGGAGCTTTTACTATGAAGGAATCTTTCTTTATTGTGCTTCCTTACTTATGGTATTTAATTTTAGCTAATTTAGTTTGCTATAGTGTCCATAAAGTATGCCAAAGATTCAGCTTTGAATAATTAGAAGTTAATTGGAAAGGGATTAACATATGTATAAAGTTTGGAAGTGTAGCTTTTGCAACAAAGAGTTTATATTTAGAGAAGATTGTGAATATCATGAAATGGTAGAGCATGAAGAAGTTTCTGATGAAGCGAAGGTAAGAATTTATTGTGCTAATCATTATAAAGAACCTTGTGAATATTGTCAAAACTGTTATTATTCTTATGGTTGTGAAAGAACCTGTGATTATGAAAAAGAATGTAGTATGATTACGAGAGCTAAGTTTAAGCCAAAAGAAAATGCTTTGATGGATATTTTAGATGAAATAAAACAAGAATTTAATTAAGGTGGAGGATTAAAATGCCGTACTATCAGAATGAAGAACATGACCCTATTTTAGTAGAACGAAGAAGAGAAAGGATGAAAGAATTTAGAGAAGAATCCAGAAAGCTCTTTGATAAATTCAGCGATAAACTTTATGATGACTATATAAATAGAGGAGATACTGGATTTTATATTCGTCATATTCATGCTTGTTCTTTTTATCTTGAACGAATTGGTGTTATGGCAGGACCCCACACAGAAGATAAAGTTGGAGTTACAAGTGCCAGGAAAAGATGTGAAGAGTATCTAAAGACCAGACACACAAAGATGGATGATGGCGAAGAAGTATGTGATACCTGTCCATATATGAAAGAAGTTCTTTTTGATGATGATGGAGATATTTTATTTGTTTATTGAGGTAAATTATGGCTGAAATTAACTTAACATTAAATGTTGATACTAAGCAAATGGAAGGTTTGTTGAAAGAGGGGCTGGTATCTTTACCACAAGATAAGATTCAAGAAGTTTTGTTAGAAGTTGTGAAGAATGTCCTGAATGATAAAGACAGTGAAATTCTTTTTGTTTCTGAAGGATATTATGATAAGACTTATAAGCCCTCTAAATTATTAACGGGTCTTATTGAGAAAGCACAAATTTCTTCTTATATTGAAGAGCTTTCTGACACTATTGTAGATTATCTAAAAGAAAATTATCAAGAAGTTATTCTAAATGCTTTAGTTAAATCTATTAGTGAACTATTATTTGGACCTCAGAAGCAACTAGATTTCTATACTTCAATTCAGAATGAAATATTTGGGCATAGGCAACAAATTGAAGAAAGGTTAAATCGACATGGCATCTAAAGAATGGAACGCATATATTATTCACAATATAAATCAGCAACCCAGAGAAGAATTGGTTGGCTATACTCTAGTGCAAAATGTAACAGATTCTATTACAGGGAATACTACAGAGCGAGTTGTAGGCATTATTATTGATGCAGATATGTATAATGTAGTAGTATATCTTGACCCTGAAATTCAGATGGAGAATATAGAGCAAGTTTTTATTGATTCCATTAAATATCATGGTGTGGGAGGAGATATCAATGGAACAGCAAATGAAGATGAATAATGGTATTGAAAGAAAGAAACCAGATTTTGTTATGATTTATGGTTTCCCTGCTTCAGGTAAAACAACTTTTGCTAAGAAATTGTTAAAAGAATTAAATAGTAGAGAAAATAATTATGTTCTTTTATCTGCTGATGGAGTAAGAGAAGAGCTTTATGGTTCTCAAGATAGTTTTGGTGATGGTGAAGAAATCTATGAGTGTTTGATTAAGAAGATGAAAGAGTATTTTAAGCAAGGTATTGGTGTGCTTTATGATGCTTGTAATCTTTATAAATCTTATCGAATGGATTTCCTCAATGAGCTAGAAGATTTAGTTGGTCAAAAAAGCATTGTCAGAATAAATACGTCTAAAGAATATTGCATTAAGAATCATGAATATAGAGGGCGCAATTTTTCTCTAAACAAAATCATGCACTATTTTGATATCAATGAACCACCCACGATGGAAGAAGGTTGGTGTGAGATTCTTGATTACTCTTGGATTGATGGAGCGAAAGAAATTTATCTAGCTTCACCTTTCTTTGGAGATAAGGAGCGTTATAATGCTTTAAAGGTGGCAGAGATGTTGCGTTCAAAAGGTCATATAGTTTATGTTCCTCTTGAGCATAAGATTCCTAATGCCTGGGATTTACCTAATCATGAATGGGGAAAAGCAGTATTCGAAAGAGATATGCAAGACTTAGACCATTGTGATTTAGTAGTATGTTTGAGCTATGGAAGAATTAGTTCTGCTGGTACGAATTGGGAAGCTGGATATGCTTATGGGCAAGGAATTCCTGTTGTAGTAGTAGAAATGGAAGATGTAACTCTAATGAGTTTGATGCTAATGAATGGCTCTTGGGCAGTAGTAAGAGGAATTGAAGAGTTAGAGAGATATGATTTTATGGGAATGCCCAAATTAATGGATAAAGAAATGGAGCAAAAGTAATGGAGATTTTTATTCTTTTGGCTATGTTGTTTTGTCATATTGTAGATGATTATTATTTGCAAGGTATTTTGGCATCTATGAAGCAAAAGAGTTGGTGGCAGAAGAGTGAAAGCTATTCTGAAAAATATCGTTATGATTATGTAATAGCTTTAATTGAACACGCTTTTAGCTGGACATTCATGGTGATGCTACCGATTTTCATTGTTTCTAAGTTTCAGATTGACGTTTTTATGTGCCTTGTTTTCCTAGCGAACTGGATTATTCATACTGTTGTAGATGATTTAAAGGCTAATAAGAAGAAAATTAATTTAATTCAAGACCAAGTTATTCATTTGGTACAGATTTTTGTTACTTTTATTCTATTGGGGGTGGTTTAAAATGAGCCAGAATTATTATATTTCTGACTTACATTAGGCATTTTAATCATAAAAACATCTTAAAATTTGATAATCGTCCATGGGATAATGTAGAAGACATGGATAGAGCCATGATTTTTAATTGGAATGAGACAGTAGATAAAGATGATACTGTTTATATTTTAGGAGATTTTGTATGGAAGACAGGGAAAATTACTGATTATTGCAAGCAACTTAAAGGCCATAAAATTTTAATTCTTGGAAATCATGACAGATTAACTGGACCAGACAGAAGATTTTTTGATGAGATTCATGATTATGGTTTAGAGATTAAAGATAATGGTTTTAATGTTATTATGTCACACTATCCGATGTTAAGCTACAACAAAGATTACCTAGATACTTCTATTCATTTATTTGGGCACGTACATAATAATACCAAAGAATCTCAAGTAGTACAAGAAATTTTTACTAATTTAAGAAAAACTTATTCAGGAATTCCAGACAATAGGTGTCAAGCAATCAATGTTGGTTGTATGATGCCTTGGATGGATTACATTCCTAGAACCATTAATTATTTAGTAAATAAGCTAGATAGAGGAGAAATTTATGAAACATGAATTTAGTGGAATGGCATTAGAAAATATAAGGAACCCAAAGGTTACTTTATTAAATTATAAAGAAATAGATAGAGAAAACCCCGATGATTGGAAAGTTTGGGAATATGATTTTACTTTCCCATATCTTTTTAATTATAAAGAAACAAAAGATACTATTGAGTTTACAACAACCACTTTTATTAATTGCAATAAAATTACTAGACTAAAGGTTGTTTATACTCCCGTATATTATGAGCGTTGTAATTTAACTGCTGGAGAATTTGAAAACGTTTATAAGGTTGAATATGTAGGAATGAACCTAAAAACAGGAGACGAGGATAAAGATGCAAAACAACTAGTTCGTATAACCTATTGTTTTAAGAAAATTGAAAATTATTGTTCTTATTGGGATTTTAACTGTAGTGATGAAGTAAAAGATTACTACGAGGAATGTAACAAATATCGGAGAGAGCAAGAAAAAGAAGATAAAATTGAAGAATTACAAGAAGAAATTGAAGCATTAAAAAAGGGATTGTTTGAGTAAAAAATATTTTTAAAAGGAGTAAATCATATGACTAATACAATTCAAAATTACAATGGAACTATTTCTGAGCTAAATTGTTTTAAGAATTGGCTGATTAAGAATAAGCATAAGCCCAATGAATATATTATTTTTAGTTTGGATAGCGAAAATAAGATTGTACCATATGGTTTAACTGAAAAAGGAATTAAAATGTGGGGTAAATATAGAGAGGGGTAAAATTGAAGGTAGAACTATTAAATCCAGAGGAAGTAAAGAATCTATTTATTGATTGGAGTGAATGTAGCAAGGTTTGTTATGCCAGTGAAATTGATCCTGAGCATCCTGATAGAATTGGTAAGGGATGTATGAATAGTGGACACTTCAGTGGATCAAGAGGTTGCTTTATTAAGTTCCTTATCACCGATTGCCCAAGATTTACTGTCGATCAGGCAATTAGAAGCGAACAGGGTGTTTTTAAAAACGTAGGTTCTTTCCGCTACATTAACGAAGGTTCTTTTGCTTATGAAATTCCAGAACCTATCAAAGACAATCAATATCTAGTAAATCGTTACATTAAGCACATGAATGAAACTGCCCTGTTATATCAAGACATTCAGAAGTATGTTAAAGATAAGACAGGCGAAAACGAAATTGCAAATCAGAGTGCGAGATATGTATTACCAATGTCTACTCACACTTCTTTTGTAATGGGATTCACTATTGAAGCTCTAATTCATTTTTGTAATATGAGACTTTGTGTAAGAGCGGAAGATAAAATTCGCGAACTTGCACAACTAATGAAGAAGGAAGTAATTGAAGTGCTTCCTGAGCTAGAGAAGAAACTTGTTCCACAATGTCAAGCTCTGCTATATTGTCCTGAGCATAAAAGTTGTGGTGCCTATCCTCCGAAGAAGAAAGTAATTGAACTAATTGAAAAAGGAAAATATGTCTAACAAAGACTAATTATAGATATTTTAAGAAAGGAATTTACTATGATGCTAACCTTTAATAATATCAAATTTAATAGCATAGGAGATAATGAAATGCGTAAACTAGGTTTTCAAGATATTTCTGAAAATCTATGGTTATATGTTAAGCGCATTGATACTCGTTATGCAAAAAGAGTTGATATAAATTATAGTTTTAATTTATGTTTAGACAAAAATCTAAAAGATTTTAGTGGAGAAATTGTTAACGAAGACACAGGAAATGCCATAGATGTAACATATTTTTTTAGAAATGGATTACCTCTATATTATCCTGACGATGTTGTGATTGAACGATTTCTATCTGCTGAATTAAATAGATTTAAGAGTGCTGGGTTAGTAAGCGAGGTAAATTTAAGTGATGGAAATGATGAATAACTGGAATGCAGTGGTTATCATCAATGGTTCGGGTGGTTGCGGGAAGAGCGAATTTATTAAACAGTGTAGGTATTCTAAAATTCTTCCTGTTTACGAATTTTCAAGCGTTGATTATGTGAAGGAAGTCGCAAAGTTTTGTGGATGGTCTGGGAAAAAAGATGTATCTGATAGAATGTTTCTCTATAATCTCAAAATGGCTTTGGAAAAATGGGATGATTCTCCAACCACTTCTGTACTAGATGCTATTGAAAATACCATTGATGGCAAGACTGATAATTTATTTTTTGTAAATATCCGTGAGATTTATAATATTGTAAGATTTAAACTATTAATACAAGAAAAGTTACATATTCCTTGCTATGATTTATTAGTCAAAAATAAGAATGTACCAGTAATTAAAGATAGTATTCCTGATGCTGGAACTGAATTGCATGAATATGATTTTTATATTAATAATGATGGAGATATAAATGAATTAGCAGAAAAAGCTAAGGAATTTATCAAGAGGATTTACCCCTATGCAGAATGAAGAAAAGATTAAGTATAAACAAAAAGGTTATTGCATTATGGATAAGTTAGGAAATAAAGTCCTTTGTTCTGTTGGCGAAGGAGAAAGATTCTTCTTAGATGCTGACAAAAAGGATATTCATATCCTAACCTGGGACACCATGGATGATGCTTTAGCTTTTCTAAGGATATTCTTAGAGAATAGTGATAGAGATTTAAAAATCGTAAAGATTATTAAGACGATTGAAATTGGAGAAGGATTATTTTAAAATGAAACAGGCTATTAATACGAAAGGCACAGTAATTGTTGCTGGATTTCCTGGTGTTGGGAAAACTTGGTGCGTAAATAATATTGGAAAGTACAAAATGTTAGATAGTGATAGCTCTGAATTTTCTTGGCTTTATAATGAGAAGAAGGAAAAGACAGATGTAAGAAATCCTGATTTTCCTGAGAATTATATTCATCATATTCTAGAAAATTTAGGTAAGTATGATGTCATTTTTGTAAGTTCTCATGATGTAGTTCGAAAAGCTTTAGAGAATAATTCTATTCCTTATGTGCTAGTGTTTCCAGAAGATACTAAAGATAATAAGCTACATTATATTTCTGGATATATGAAGCGTGGTTCTAGTGAAGCATTTTGCAGTCTAATTTATGATAATTGGACTAACTGGATTCAAGAGATGAAAATGGAGACATGGCCTGTACAGTATATTTTAGGTTCTGAAGATGAGCCAGCGAAACAAAATCTATATGCTGTATTAGATGATATTGTGGACGTAAATAAAGACTACACAGACGTAAAGGAGTGATATACTTGTTTAAAGATTTGCGTTTGAATGAGGCGATTTTACGGTTCAAGGAAAAGATGAGATGCAAGATGTGTCAGCATGAGAGAGCTAGTTTGCCTCTATATGAATGCAAATCTTGTTCTAAGACTGTATATCGCTGTTTGAAATGCGGAAGTTATTATATTCTTGACTATGCTACAAGAGTTGGGTATTGGACACCGTTCTTTCCTAGTGCATTGGTAGAATGTGATAAGGCTGAAAATGCGCTAAAAAAGTTGCATGAAGAAGCCAAGAACAGATTTAAAAAATAATTAAAAATCTGAGAAATAAGAAAGAAGAACTATTATGACTATTAAAGAGCTTTATGGACAATTAAACCATTATATGAAAACACAGCCTGAGATAGCTGATTGGGAAATTAAAGTAGTCTTAGACCAACATGGGATAGGAGGAGTTCCTTGTATTGGGATTCGATACGCTTATCCTGGGTTTGATTGGGATGTAGGAAAGTTTTTAATGACACCAACATCTCCTGTAGTTCTAAAAATGAATCCAAAGAAACTTGAGGAAGATTGAGACTTGACAAAGCTCCATGCTTATGGTAAAATTAACTATGAGCATGGAGCGTTATATATTAAGGTAAGGATTTAATATGAAAGAAGGAAGAGAATTAAGTTATAAAGCCCTTCTACTCATGGAAGGTCAAGAAGTTGTGGTTCATGATTGTGTCTATGATATTTATGATTAGATTTGCACAATAAAGCTAATTCGTGGATATTATTTAAATAAGAAATTAAGACCTGTAACATATATATCTGGAATAGTTTTAGAAAACGAAGAATATAAATTTGAATATGATTTTAGAGGAGAATGTATCAATGGCGAATTCAGAGTACGTAGTTGTGGAGAATGGGAAGGAAGTTTTCAAAGCTCAAGGGATGATGGAGTTTCTGTTTTCTTGTGGAGAGAAGAGTTCTGAGGGAAGAGTAAAGCTAGTTCCTTATGATAAGAATTATTTCCTTAAGGCTTATAGCTATCTAAATAATGTTCCTAAAAATAAGGCGGAAGATGTTGATGATACCAATGATGCTGATGATACTAATGATACCAATGAAGTTGAATTAACTCCCGCTGAAAAGCATTTTGATGAAGTTTTTACTTATGAAATTCATAATCTTGTTGATGGTAAAAAGTTTGTGAATTCTGTTCAGCAAGGATTTTATATTAGCTCTGATGGAAACGTCTCTAATATTTTTGTAAATGGAATGAGAAGCAATCTAGGCTTTTATCATAATGAATATGGTCATTTTGGTGGCGGATTCTTAGTTGATGACAAGACCTTTGAGAAGATGTGTGATGTTTTTGATATTGAAGTAAATTGGGCACATAAGTAAGGAGAATAATATGAATAAGTTCAAGCTAGAATTTTCTCATTCATATGGTGGTCGGAGTTTGGTAGGATTATTTGAAAATTCTGCTGAAACTATCCAAGAACTTAATGAAAAAGATTTCACTTTCTTTAACATGATTAAAGATTTTATTCATGAATTAAATCCAAATTATAAAATTTATTATTTTCGTCATTGGATTAATAAAGAAAATGAACTTGTAATTGATGTAGGAAGCCATTCTGAATTCTTTTATGTGTCGAAAGTTTAAGATGTGGGTGGATTATGATTGATTTTGACTCTATTAATAGAAATGTAGACACTTGTCCTAGAGTTTGGTGCTTTTTTACTAAGTATGTAGGTTCTTGCGAAAAGGGTAGAGATATTAAAGGAGATTTGGTTTTCAAGAACGAAAGAGAAGACCGAATGCTTGTATTAAACATTATGATGCAAGGAATAGATGGATTGTTTTATGATTATGAAACTGAAACCTGGATTCCTTGTTATAGTTATTGTCCTTTTGATGATAATGAAGAAGGTAATTTTAACCCTTTTGAAAATCATTACGCTCCTATTCGTGGGGAGTCCATTCCTTTCAGTCTCGTATTTGTGGACAATTATTTAGAAGAGGGATATTCAAAGGGAAAAGAAAAGTTCGACTGTGTGAGCAAGCTTTTGAATGATTATTATTCCAGTGAGCAAGATATAAAGAATGTAGTAAGTTACATTAAGAATATATTTTTAAGAGATTGTCCGTATGTAGTAAAGTGAGGGATATTATGGCTAAATTGTTTAGTTTACCTTATGGAGCCAAGTATTTTTGGAGAAACATTCCTTATCTTTGGTCAAGGATTAAATTTTTTTATTTAAGAGGGAAGAATGGTTGGTGTCCCTATGATGCTTGGGATATAGATTGCTATCTACTAAAAATTCTTCCAGAAATGTTAAGATATTTAGCTAAAAATGCTCATAGCCATCCAGTTCTTACTAAACCAATGACAAAAGAAAGTGCAGATAAAGATGCTGAAGAATGGAAGAAGATTCTAATTTATATGGCAGAATGTTTCGAAGAGGCTGATGAACATATGTTTCCCTTTGATGGGGATGGAGATATTGAAATTTTGGAAGCTTTTGAAAAATATAGAGATAAAAAGAAAGATGAAGGTCTTGATTTGTTAAAGAAATATTTCTGGGATCTGTGGGATTGAAATATTAAAATCTGACTGAATGGAGGTAAAGATTTGATTTATTTAGACCATGCTAGTACAACTTATGTCTATAGTGATATTGCAGATTTAATCAATTTAAATATCCGCCATTATTGGGGCAATCCTAGCAATCTATATGCTTTTGGTGAGCAAAGCAAATCTGCTATTAATGTAGCTAGAGAAAATATCGCTAAGGCTTTGGGGGTATTACCAGAAGAAATTTTCTTTACTTCTGGTTCTAGTGAAGGAAATACTTGGGCATTAAATCAAAGACCTAGAACTGTTTGCTCTGCATATGAACATCATAGTATTACAAAGAACGTAAATGCCGTAATGGTAGATGAACAATATCTTGATGGAGTATTGGAAACCAAGCAGAGAATTATTAATGCTCGTTATGATAATTTCATTTATTCTCATATGCTTGTGAACAATATTTCTGGTGAAATTTTTGATGTTAAAACTTTAACTGAAAAAGCTCATAAAGCAGAAATGCTAGTTCATAGTGACATGACACAGGCTTTAGGAAATTTGTCTATAAATCTGTATGATTTGAGAGTTGATATGGCTACCTTCTCAGGTCATAAGGTTCATGCTCCGAAGGGAATTGGATTCAACTTTTTTAAGAAATCTACTTTTGAAAAGAAAGAAATTCGTCCTCTTATCTTTGGAGAACAGGAAAGAGCTTTAAGAGGTGGAACTGAAAATGTTCCTTATATTATTGCCCTAGGTGTTGCTGTTATTAAAGCTGTTGAAGGAATTGAAAAGAAACAGGACTATTGTAAAAAGCTAAAGAAAGTATTTCTGGATAAAATGAAGGAAAGCGGTGTTGATTACAATATCGTTAGTCCTTCTAATAGTATTGATTCTACTGTAAGCATTTGCTTAAAGAATGTTGAAAGTGAAATCTTGTCTACTATGCTTTCAGATAAAGCCATTTATTTTGGTACTGGTTCTGCTTGCAACACTGGCCTTATGGAAAATGATTCTACTCTTGAAGCAATGGGTATTGAACCAGAATATATCCGTGGGTTAATTAGATTGAGCTTTGATTTGACCAACACAGAAGAAGAAATTATTGAATTTGTTGATGAATTGGTAAAAGCTTACAAAGAAATCGTGGTATAATCCTTGACTTTCTAGGAAAAATCTGCTATAATACAACTACAGACACTTATCTTAGGAGGAAGAACCTATGCCAAATTTTAAGTTGAGTGAATATCAGGAAGCTATTCTAAAATATTACAAGGAAAATCCTCAAGGTAATATGATTGTAGAGGCTTTGGCTGGTTCTGGAAAGTCTAGTACCGCTATGCTTTTACTTGATGATACGAAGACTTCTGATATTTACGTAGCTTTCAATAATTCTATCGCTACTGAATTTAAGGAAAAGATTACAAATAAAAATGTGAAAGTTTCCACAATTCACTCCCTTGCTTATTCTTTTATGCTTTATAATGTCTCTCGTCAGTATAAGAATGGAGATGTTATGTATGATAAGCCTAAGTTGGATAATCTCAAAGCATATAAAATCATTGACGATTTGATTAAGCAGAATCTCAGAAGATATATGACTTTTGAGCAGAAGTTGTTCTTGAGAGAGAATTTCTTTAATCTATATAATCTTGCTCGTTTGACTATGACCAATGTTCATGATGCGAACAAGATTTCTAAGTTGATTGAGAAGCATTATCTGTTTTGGGATTTCAGCGAAGAGAAAGAAAATAAAGATGTCGTTCCTTCTAATTCTATGATTGTAACGATTCTAAGCAATCTTGATGCTGAAAGTGTTCGTCAGTTTGAATGGGATGGCATTATTGATTTCACAGATATGCTCTATCTTACATATCATAAGATTGTGAATGGAGAATGGAAAGTTCCCTATTGGGGTTATTATCATAATATTATTCTTGATGAAGCTCAGGATAATAATATTTTGCAAGTTTCTTTCCTTAAGCTAATCAAAGATAAAGATGGCAGATATGTTTTTATCCAAGACTTCCATCAAGCCATTTACTTTTTCAGTGGAGCAGATGCTTACATGGCTCAGAAAATCTCTCAGATGTTTGCACCTGTAGAAAAGTTTGACCTTCCTGTTTGTTATCGTTGTGCTAAGTCTCATCTTGATTATGTAAGACGGCTATATCCTGAAATTGATATTAAGGCTAGAGATGATGCACCAGAAGGTGAGATTGAAACTATTGAAAAATATGAAATCGTTGATTATATTAAGCCCGGAGATATGGTAATTAGCCGTAAGAATAAGTGGCTAGGTGATGTAATTAATGATATGATTTCCAATGGTATTAAGATTTTCACTGAAGATAAAGAAATGGTAGCCTCTCTAAAGAAGCTGATTAAGCCCAAACAATATCCTACTGTAATGGGACAAAGAAATCATCTCAAAGCAGAAATCAAAGAATATCAAAGACAGCTTTCTAAGAAAAGAAAAGAATATTCTAAAGCAAAAGAAAATGGAGATGAAAAGAAAGAAGAAACCCTTTCTGAACAGCTTGACGTTGTTACTAATCTGAATACCAAGATGGACAATATTTATCTGCTTGAAAAGATTTGTGATAGCTTTATTAATAAGTATTCTAGTAGCAGTTCTAGTTATAAGCTGATTGATTACATTGATGAAATTTTAAGCACCAAACCTTCTAAAGACGCAGTAAGAATTACAAGCGTTCATAAGGCTAAAGGACTTGAAGCAGATAATGTCTTTGTTCTCAATCAAGGTAAAGTATGTCAAGGTGCCGGTTCTGAACAAGCACAACAAGAGCGTAATTTGTCTTATATTTCTTTAACCAGAGCAAAGCAGAATATGTATCTTGTTATTGAGCCTGATGCAGAAAGTGAGGGAATGGGCTAATGTGTGAGCCTTTGATGGATGACCCGATGTATGGTTTAGCATTTTTTCTTGCTATGAATAATGGTAAATTAGACCCTGATGAACCGCCAGATTTCTCCGACCCTAATGATGAATATAATTATGAAAATTATGTAGATTATTAAGGGACTGGAGAAATGAAATGAGCAGAAAAAAGAGAGTAAAATCTAAAACAAAATCTAAGCAAAACAAAGTAGTACAATCAAATGTATCAGATAGTGAGCTAAAAGGTTGTACAATCAAATGTCCTTTTTTCCCTGACATGACTTGTAATGCTTGGGAGTATGATAAAGAAATCCCTTATATTAAACGAAGAGCAGATAAAAAACAATTTATTTGCGGTTATGATGGACACGTTATAAAAAGCTGGACTGATGAAATATGTCCTAAATTAAAAGATGAAATTAAAGGGGCTTTATGAGCCAAAGGAGCTATTATGGTTAATGCCAATAAATTAGTAAAGGGAGATATTGTTGAAGGTGTCAAATTTGATTCATTTGACTTAGAGCCAACACAATATGTTTTCTTAAGTAGAGAACCTACTTATGTTAAGTTAAGAGACCGTAAAAAGGGTTGGATTATTTCTCAAGGTTTAAGATATTTTGAAGATAATTTTTCTAAGGTCTATGAATGGAGTCCTTGGAGAGTAGACAAGATGTTCTTAAGCTGTGAATATCGAACCAACAGAAAAGAAATTCAATATCGTGGTAAAGGTGTCAAAGTAGAAGTAACCTGTCATGAAGACGATGAATTTAATCTAGGTGCTGGTCTTGACATTGCTAGAACTCGTTGGTTAAAGAAAAAGAATGAAGAAGATAACAAGAAGAAGGTAAACGCACAAAACATTCAAGGTAAGATTTATGGAGATTTTAAGGCAGATAAGCTCCATAGTTTTGATAGTGCGGGAAATCCTATATGGCTACTTCATTCTACTAACAATGATGAAAAGCGATATGCAACTGTTTGGGAATTGGAAAATGGTTTGATGGATACTGAATCTACTTATACAAAGAGTGTAAATAATTATAAAACCATTGTAATAGATTTCATGCAGAAGAAGCGTGAAGAGGAAGAGAAGGGCGAAAAGGAAAAGCTGAATAAGTTAACTCCTGTGCAGGACGATGATTTTACTTCTACCTCTGTAGTTCAGTATCAAGAGACCACTGATGACCTTCTTTCTGTTCCTGTTTATTTTTATATTGCACATTGCATTCCTGCTGATTTGACTTTTGGTGGAGAAACAGCAAAGAGAATTGATGCTCTAATGGGAATTCGTGCTAGTTTGCAGGAAATTTGCTATCTAGACCCTGTGTATGTAGGCGATTGCATTTTAGTTAGAAATGTTTATTCTCTAATTGCTTCTCCCAAGAAGTATACTCATGCTGATATTAATGACCTAATTGATTGTATTTATAATCTGGCTGAAGATTGTATTATGAATGATGTTAAGTATCTAGCTATGCCCCATATTGGTTGTGGGCATAATAGACTTGACTGGAATAAGATTAAGCCAGTTATTATTGAAGCTTTTGATGTAACGTGGAATAGGCTAAAAGAGGATTATCAGTATGATTACGGCCCTGACGCTGAGTATCATATTAATATTCGTTTTTGTGATAATTCTAATACTCAAGCAAACTAATATAACATAACATAATAACACTTGACAAAAGTAACCCCTCATGGTATAATAGCTGTGAGGGGTTATATAATATCCTCAATACTAATTTAATTGGAGTTTATATATATGGAAGAGAAGAAACCTGTATATTTGATTATGGTAGGCGAATCCAAGGTTGATGCTTCTGATAATCACAATAAATATTGGAATGCTTTCCCTTTAGGAGATGGAACTTTTAGAGTAGAATATGGCAGAGTTGGTGCAGGAAAGCAAACCCATGTTTATTCTATGTCTCAATGGGATAAGAAGATTAAAGAGAAACTTAAGAAAGGTTATCAGGATATTTCTGATAATATGCAAGAAGTAATTGAAGATTCTAAAGTTGAAACAGCAGAAGATACCGAAGATGAATTCACACTGATTAAGAATACTTCTGTTCGTTCTATCATTAAGAGACTATTTGATTACGCAAATACGGTTATTCAGAGTGCTTATCGAGTTCAGGCCAATGTAGTTACTCAGAAAATGGTAGACAAGGCTCAGGCGATTCTAGATGATTTGAATACGAATTACAAGAATATGTCTGTAGAGGACTTTAATGAAAAGCTGGTAAAGCTCTTTGTCACGATTCCTAGAAAGATGAAGAGAGTAACAGACCATTTAGCCAGCAAGCAAGATGAATTTGCTAAGATTCTAGAAGAAGAGCAGAGTATTCTTGATACCATGGCAGGTCAGGTTTATCAGCCCAAAGAGAAGCAGATTCATATTAGCTTGGATGGTTCTGAGTATAAAGAGAGTATGCTTGAAAAGATGGGTATTACGATGGAAGATGCTAGTGACGAAGATGTAGAAATTATCAAGAAAGCCATGGGAGATAGTGCTCATAGATTTGTTAAGGCTTGGAAAGTTAGCAACTATGAGACTGAAAAGAGATATAAAAAGTACATTGCCGAAAATAATATTGGTAATGTAAGACTTCTTTGCCATGGAAGTAGAAATCAGAACTGGTTTAATATTCTTAAGACTGGTATGCTTATTAGACCTAGTTGTGCTATTGCTACAGGAAACCTTTTCGGGCTAGGATTGTACTGGTCTAACCCTGATAAATATAATGGTGGAGTGGCTAAATCTATTGGTTATACATCTGTTAGAAGCGCATATTGGACTGGTGGAGGTTCTGACACTGGTTTTATTGCTTTCTTTGATGTTGCTATTGGTGATAGCTATGATGTATATAGCTTTGGTTCTCAGTATTATGATTTCAATCTTGAAAAATTACAGCAGACCAAACCCGGAGCTTGGAGTTTGTGGGCACATGGACAAGGTTCTAGAAATGGTGGAAGCACTTTAATTAATGATGAGATTATTGTATATAACACTAATCAAGCTACTATTCGCTATCTAGTGGAGATTAAATAAAGGAGGTATTTATGTCCTTTCTTTCTAAACTAAAATCCTTCTTTTCTTCTGAAGACGTTGATGAAACAAATGAAGATTATATTTGCTCTCAATGTCCTATTTAGAAGATGAGCTATTAGGATTTGCAAACTTATAAAAATCAAGTTAAAGTTCAAAAGTATTGTAAGAAACATTTTGGTACTCAAGTTAAAATTACTCAATATCATGTAATTACCAACAACGAAGAAAAAGTTGTATGTATTAAAAAGGAGAATTAATTTGAGCATTAAGTATTCAGTTGACGATTTGCCGATGAATGTTTTGGATAGTCTAAAAAACAACATTAGAGATTATTGCTATACCATAAGAGACCTTAATATTATTTTAGATTTGTGTAAGAAGGATAAAATTAATGTAACTTATGATATAAAGAGAAACGAAATTGGAGAAATTGAATATATTGAATTGATGCCTTGTCGCCTTTTGAAAGGTAAGAAGGAAAGTTATCAAGTTAATAAAAGAGATATGCCGGAAGATGTAAAGATGGACTCTTCTGAACGTCCCATTTCTTATTATCAAGCCTATGGAATTAAAAGAGAAGAACCTGTAAAATATCGTAAACATAAAGATGATTGGAATAATTTCGGTTTAGGCAAAACATCTTTAAACGTTTCTTATGTTACTGTGGATATTGAACCTACTTCTGCACAAAAGAAGCAAATTCAAAATCAAAAGAAATCTAAAGAAAATATTAAAGAAAGTACTAAAGAAAATACTTATGTAATTTAATTGAGTAAATTCTAGTAAAAAAGATTTGTAACCAAATTGTAATTAATACTTGACAACTTCCCTTCTCTGTGATATAGTATATGAGTAACAAAAAGTTACAAATATATCTATATGAAAACAAAAAGAGGAGGTCAAAGCAAATGCAGTTTATTACCAATAGTAAGAATAAATCCCTTCATAGAGTGTTTCGAAAGAGTAATAAGAGGGTAACTAACTTTTGGGATAAACACCATTTGAGGAAGCCTGATAAGAAAGACGCTATTTATTTTATTGTTGCATTTGCAACACTTGGGTTTTCGTTTGGTGTTAGTTTGGGTGCTAGTGCTGAAAATGCACAGGCTCAAACGAGACTAACAATGGAACTAAGTGCGCAAGCTGTGTACTATGATGGTCTGTTGCAAGAAAAGCAAGACCTTTATGATTCTGTTGTAGGCGCTGATATTGAAGATGTAGATTTCAGCACAATGACAAGGAGTCAGCTTCTCGAAAGAATTGAATCGCTTAAAATCTTTATTGATAGCTTTGAATCTTTTGAGATGACTGATATGCCGATGTATGAGGTTCTTAACACGCATCTTGAAGAGTGTTATGTTGTACTTAAAAATGGAGAGTACAAGAATCCATACACCGAAGAAGATTACAGTTTACTAGCCTATGCAATTTGGAAAGAAGCTGGTTCAAGTTGGCTATCTGATGAGCATAGAGACTTGGTAGGAATGGTAATTATTAATAGACGCAATCAGGGTGGAATTAATAAAACCTTGACAAATCCTACGATTGCTGATATTATTAATGAAACAGGGCAGTATCCCTATAAGAGTTGGGATTATGACCCCGAAGTTATTCCTACTTATTGTTGGGTAAGTGCCAAGAAATGCCTTGAAGGAGAAGTGTATTGCCCTGAAAATGTTATTTGGCAAGCCACTTTTAAACAGGGCGATGGAGTTTATAAGACTTTTTACAGCGAAAAATCTGGTACGACAACTTATTTTTGCTACAGTGATTAAGGAGATTGATTATGGGAACTGCTTGGCATGATATTTTTTCTAATCCTTCTGATTTGCCCCAAGAGTACAAAGATGTCCTTGTAACAGCTATTTGTGGACGTAATGGTGTTTCAGAAAAGTATGTTTTTATTGCTCAATATGATGGATTAAGAAAGTATTGGACTAATTGCGATTCTGAAATTATTATTGCTTGGATGGAAATGCCTAAGCCTTTTGGAGAATAACCACTCTTCTTGAAAATAAGCTTAAGAAGTTAGAAGCCAAAGAAATTATGTAACCATAAAAGAAATTATGTAACCTAAAAATATGAAAACCTATAAACCAAAGGAGATGATTTTCAATGGGAATGGTGTTTGTTTTCCTTGCGATTATCCTATCTGTAGCAAAAGCTAATACTTGGTTTTTTGTTCCAACATTCTGTGTTAGTTTTTGTTGGGTAGTAAGTATCTTCTATGCTTTTGTTTTTCTGTTCTCTAAAACGTTCGCAAAGAACATTATTAAAGAGCTAAATAAACAAATTAAAATGGAAAAAGATGAACGAGTCAAAGAAAAGTTGGAAGAGCGCAAGAAGCTATATGAAAACGTGATTGAAGGATAAGAAAGGAGTGTGAATTTATGGAAAACTTCTTTCTAGCTGATTTATTTAATGGTATAAACTTAAACATGGGAGACATTATTGGTTTCCTATGGCTTATGATTATTGCTCTACTAGCAGGATATGGAGCTATTTTGCTTAAATTTAGGCAAGGCAAAAAGTGGCATCGCATTGGGGGAATTGTGATTTTTATTGCGATTGTTATGATGTTACTTGGCTTAACTGGTTGGTTCTATTATATCAATCATTATGTGATTAATGTAGACCCCATGACTATGTGTAAAATTGTTGGAGCAGTAAGAGGACTTTAATATAAAATAAGAGGAGTAGAGAGGTGGAGTTTATACAAAATCTCTCTACTCCATCTCCCACATATAAAGGAGAAACATATGAAAGACAATAAAAATAATTCTGAAAATCCAAAAATTACTTTAACTAATATTAATAAAGATGTAAGTCTTATACCTCATATAGAAATTAAATTAAAAGATGGCAGTGAACTTAATGATACTGTAACTTTGGTTAAAGATAATATTGAGGAATTAAAAGATAATATTGATGTAGTAACCAACCAAGCATATCTATTAACGAATAATGTAAAAGATTTATATTACAAAAACAAAAAGCAAGAACTTTGGATTGAGTATTTAAGTCTCAAAAATGCTAATATCATGGCTATTCTGGAATATATTCAAGTATTTATTTCCTATACTCCTTGGTATAAATGGCTATTTAAAAAGACTAGAGAAGATTTTAGAAAGGGTCTAAATGAATGTAAGGATTCCTGGGCAAAAGACCTTAAAAATGCCCATAATAGATATATTCAATATACAAAAGAAGTATTTGAAGAAGAATTGAATAAAGAATTAGAGGAGGGAACTCATGGCATCTGAAATTATTAGAAGAGTTCTAAAAGACCCTGACCTTACTCTAATTGATGTAGGATTTGTTGACCCTAAGAATTTGAGTATCTTTGGAAAGCCCAAAGGCAATGAACGAGAAGTTATTAAATATTATCTATGCTCTTGCCCTGAAAAATGTGAGGCATATAAAAATGGACAATGCTTACTTAGGACAGGATTGTATGGTACTAAATGTCCATATGGAAGAGCTAGGGCAGAAGAAGGATATACTGTCAGAGCTAGAACTTATGATTCTTGGCTAGATTATCGAAAAGATAAATATAAAAATATAATTAAGAATCTTAAGGAAGTAAAAACTCTAACTGAAATTGGGGAAGAGCATATCTTTCTACCTCTTGAGTTCCTTAATAATTATGTAAATCCTATCAGTGCTGACTTGGGAATGTACACACAGTATCTTATCAATAAAAAATTATTTACTCCTGAAGCTGTAATTAAATTGGTTACATATCAACCTAGAGCATTGATGGATAATAGCATAATCAAGGAATATACCACAAAATATCTACCTGAATTTGTTTATCAGTTGAGTAGGAAATATCCTGATATCTATAATGAAGTTAAGGAAACTGTTCCTGATATCGAGATTTGGGTAAAGTCTCCCGAATTTGTAGGAAAGAAAGCTAAACTAAAATCTTTGCTTCCTGGAAAAGTTAAATTCAGTACCCATGTCGGTTATTGGGATGGAGAAAAGGTTGTTACAGATTCTAAAGAGCTAATTCTATTTGGTTGGAATGATAATGAAGAAGTTCATATTTTTCCAACTGATAAGACTGTAGTGGAGATTGTTGATAATGCCACAGTTGATGAAGATAAGGTGGAGTTTGTATGAGAGTTATTTCTAATGGGGAAGAAGAAGAGAAACAAGTCGAATGTCCCAAGTGTAAAAGCATTTTGGGATATTATGATTATGATGTAAATAAAGTTATTAGATATCCCACTGCTATTGATAGTCCTTGGATTCCAAATGGTATGTTAGGTTATAGTATAGAAAAAAATATTTATTGTCCTATTTGTGGGAATAAAATTGAATTAGGATTTGAACTTTATTAAAAGGTGATTAAAATGTCCATTAAAGAAACGATTAATACAAAGATGATTGAAGCTCTAAAGGCTGGAAATAAGCAAGATAAGCTAGTATATTCTCAAGCTTTAGATGCTATTAAGAAGCAAGAAATTAACAAGAGAACCGAATTAACTGATGAACAAGCTATTGAAGTTCTAAGAAAAGAAATCAAGCAATACGAGGAAACCAAGTCTTTTGCTGAACAGAATTCTAGGACTGAAACTGTAGAAGAGTGCATTCATGCTATTGTTCTACTAAATAATTTTGTCCCTCGACTAATGGATAGAGAACAAGTTATTCAGTGGATTAATGATAATGTTCAAGAAGAGCATATCAAGAAAAATAAAGGAGCAATTATGAGGACTTGTTCTCAGCTAAAAGGAAAAGCTGACATGAAAATGGTTAGTGAAATTGTAAATAATATTCTTATTTAAATAAATTCATTTAAAAAATAAATAATAAAACAGTAAAAGTCAGGGTGTCATAATTTTCTATAGCTCCTTGACTTTTGCTTTTTTATGTGCTATACTGTGATTGCGAAGCCTGGAAAATATGCCAGAATACATAGAATATATTAAAAGGAAGTGAAACCATGGCTAAGAAGAAAAATGGCAGTGTTAGAAGAGTAATCTGTAAGAACTGGCTCTGCAAATATAACCATAATGGCACTCATACTTGTTGTTATGATGGAGACTTGACATTTGATGAAAAGTGTGAGAATTTTGCCCCTGGTATGGTCTATTATACTAATCTAGTCTGGAATTTGTTAGACAAAGGTAATTTTATCACAGATTTTTCCCTTACAGATGATTTGCGTATTGGCCTCTTCTTAGTTATGGAAATTTGGGACTTGGAATTTAGCTATGGTAGAGGTATTATTCAGCTTGTAAAAGAAGGTTACAATGATGGCAAAGCCCTTACTTATAGAGATATTTCTACCCTTCCTATCAATAATGAAAAGCTTGAGAAATATTGGAAAATGTTCTTGACTGATGAGGGAAAAGAATATTTTCAAAATAAACTTGAGACTAACAGAATTAAAAAAGAGCAAGAAGAAAACGAAGAAATCCCTGAGCCTGAATATGGTTGGTTAGACCCAAGTGGGAATTTTTACCCTTCTGAATGGGGAACTCATGTAGCAAAAGCTTATGAAATTTGCGATAAATTTAAATATGAGATTGGTTATGATGAAAACGGCAATTTTATGACTGCTGGTGATTATCTTATCAATAAGAGAAATTGGATTTTGATTGATAATCCAAACAAGGCTTTCTATATCCACGTTACTTATGGAAATAGAATTTCAAAAGCTCAGAGAGAATTTATGTATGATTATTTCATTAAATTAAAACAGCCCGATAGAGCAAAAGAATTTATTGTGGAGGAAGAACCATGAATAGAATTAATTTGATGAATAGTGTTCCTGACACTTATGAAGAGTTGACGGAAGAGCAGAAGAAAGTTTTTGATGAAGTAAAGAGAAAGCATCCTAATATGTCTTTTGTCTCTTTAATCTTTTGTGCTTATTTTGGAGAAGAAAACGTAAACAAATTTTATAAAATTATGTCTTCTCCTATGCCTACTCAATTCTTCACGTTTATTCTTAGTAAGGTTGGAGTTCTTCATAGCAACGATAATTGCGTTATTGGAACCTATTTTAATCTAAAAGAGGTTATGGAAGTTCTTGATAACAAAGTTAGCGAAGATAAGGAACTGAAACTGGAATATTGCGAAGACTTTACTCCTTATGAGGATTTTAAAGAAACAAGTTTTAAGATTGCTACTTCTATTAAAAATTGGGGAACTAATCACACCTTCTATGAGGTAAACGACTATTATGTAACTAGAAGTCTGTTGTCAATTTATCCTGATACTCAGTTTATTGTTCCGGAATTGAAGAAGAAAAATAAAGAATATGATACTATTCTTGAGGTGATTTAATGCGATTTGAAGTAATGTCAAGAAGGGAAGCAATTAAATATACTAAAAGAGAACATAAGGAATCTAGTATAATTATTTCTATCTCTGATAGTTATGATTTCTTTCCTAATTTTGATAATAGACATGACAATGGAGTAAAATCTATTCTAAACTTGTCTTTTGATGATGTTCAAGAGCTAACAGGAGAAAGTAAACGTTATCTTAAGAAAGACGAAGGAATTATTTTTGATAATCTTACTGGTGTTAGCTATAGTTTGATTAGTAAAGATGATGCTACTAAAATTGTTAATTTCGTTCTGGCATGGAAGGATAAGGTAGATAAGATTATTGTTCACTGCAATGCTGGAATTAGTCGTTCTAGTGGAGTTTGTGCGGCTATTATGAAAGCATTAACTGGAAGTGATATGGAAATTTTTAACAACCCTAGATATTATCCAAATACCACTTGTTATAAAAAAGTTCTTGAAGAATTTGTAAAGCGAGGTTTTTATTGTGATTAATTTGTCAGAAATGCAAAATAAAGACTATTGGCTAGGCCAAATGGTATCTACACTAGAAATTACCAGACATTATTTTGAGCATAATGATGGTGTCCTTAATCCTATTAATATTACAATAAGCAATCTTTTAGACGATTTTTATAGAGAAGTTATGATAGAAGAAATTTTTTAAAGGAGTGTCAAATGTATCAAAAAGTTTATAAGTGTCAACCAAGTGCTAAACGATATGGATTAAATGATATTACGTTAAATTTTGATAAGGATATTAATTTTCCATATTATGGTTTAACATTTGCTTCAAAGAAAGATTTGGGAAATGGAGTATTTGAATATACCAGTTTATGGAAAGAAGATAACAAATGCGCTGATTTCCAAGATACTTTAGCTCATAAGTTGCTTACAGATCCAAGAGTAAAATTTGGAAAGCAAGAATATTCTGAGATTAATACTGATGGAGTAGAAATCAAGTATGAAAATTATGCTCTACTTTATTATAATCCAGATAATAGTATCTTTAAGCCCAGTATTTTAACTCCTATTGATACTAGGAAACCTATGACATATAAAATCGTTTATGAGTTTCTTTTTGCTTTCCCTGATGGATGGATTTTCCCAGTAGAACATATTGCAGAAACAGATGAGGTTTTAAAGTGGAATAATATTAATTATTGGAAAGATTATTTTTCTGATATTGAAGAAGATATTTCAACCTTTTTCTATGAATCCCCTGCCTGTCATTTTGAAAATTTAGGAACGGACAGCGAAAAGATTGAGCTTGAGGTTAGTAATTTGAGTGGAGATTATACCACTTTGACGTATGATAAATATTCGAAACAAGAAATTGCAGATTGTTTATCTTCCGTAAGAATTATAGAAATTAAGAAGCGTAAAGACCAGGGAGAATGGGAGGATGTAACTACTACCCTACCCTTCACAGAACCGAAATGAGAGTGTAAAATACGTATTCATTACGTTTGAAATATAAAAAGTAAGAGGTAAAAGATGGAGAATGTAAGTAAAATTGGACACGATGTATTTAATATCTTACGCAATGAAGAATACAGGCAAAGAAATACTGTAGAACTTATTGCCTCTGAGAATTTTGTATCTGATGATATTCTTAGAGCTTTAGGTTCTGTTTTCACAAATAAATATACAGAGGGATATCCTGCTGAAAGATATGATGGAATGGGTAATTCTGGCAGATATTATGGTGGTTGTCAGTATTATGACCAGCTTGAGAACCTATGTGTAAAGCGTTGGAAGCAAGTATTCCGTTGTGAAGATACTTATCATGTTAATGTACAACCGCATTCTGGAACTCAAGCAAATATGGAAGCTTATGCAAGTGTATTGAATATTGGCGATAGAGTTTTAGCCATGGATATTCAATCCGGGGCACATTTAAGTCATGGCTCTAAGGCTTCCAGTACAAGCAAACTATATGAGTTTGATTATTATGGTCTAGATGAAAATGGTTATATTGACCTAAACCAGATTTTTACTAAGCTAAGACTATTTAGACCTAAGCTAGTAGTTGTAGGTGCTAGTGCTTACAGCCGAGAAATTCCTTTTGGTGAGATTTGTGAAATGTGCCATGATGAGGGTGCTTTGGTCCTTACTGACATTGCCCACATAGCTGGATTAGTAGCAACAGGTTTTCATGAATCTCCCTTTAGTCTTAATGAATATGGAGCAGACTTGATTACTACTACTGCTCATAAGACTCTAAGAGGTCCTAGAGGGGGTCTAATCTTCTCTAAACCTGAATTAGCTAAGAAAGTAGATTCTGCCGTATTTCCCAAAAATCAAGGTGGCAGTCTAATGAATGTGATTGCCGCAAAAGCTATTTGTGCGGAAGAGGCTTTATCTTATTCTTATCATGATTATATTGAGCAAGTTGTTAAAAATGCAAAAGCAATGGCTGATGAATTTATTAAGATGGGATATAAGGTAGTTTCTGGTGGAACTGATAATCATTTGTTTTTGCTGGATTTAAATGGTATTGGTGTTACTGGTGTGGAAGTCCAAGAAGCTTGTGACGAAAACGATATTACTCTAAACAAGAATAGTATTCCCAATGACCCACTACCTCCCTCTAAGACTTCTGGCGTTCGCATTGGTACTTCTGCTATGACTACTAAAGGATATAAAGAAGGAGACTTTATTATAATGGCTCATAGAATTGATTCAATCATTAAGCAAATTCAAGATAATCATAATAAAAATAAGTCTAGTATAATTGTTGGTTAATAGAGCTTGACAAATGAGTACAGATATGCTATTATAATATTGCGTTAAGGGTTCCAGTAAAATTCTACAGGGATTTTGGAATGGTAGTGAAATAGCATAGGTGAGGTTGACTATGAGCCTTGCTTGAAGAAACAACGCATTCTTCGAGCCTCCTTATCGTAGTCTGGATTGGCAATACAGGGAGCTAGATGCCTTTGAGGCGGTAAAAGTCTAGCATCACAAAAGTAGGTGGGACTTTTGTTTTAGCTTTTTTATTTTTATTCTTAAATGTTTTATACCTGGAAATAATTACCACACATTTTTCTAGCGAACTTTGTGTGGATTTTCACATTTTTACGGACGAGAAAGGAGATGGATTATGACTGATGAAATGAGAGAAAAAGAGGAAGAAAAAGAAATTGAAAACAGCAGAGAAGACATCAAAGAAAATGACAATGAAGTAAAAAATCCAGAAGATGAAATTCCTCCTGAGCTTTATGCTAAATACTATAAAGATGGTAAACTAGATTGGGATAAAATTCTTAATCGATTAGAAGCTATTGATTTAAAAATGGATTCTATTTCTGCTGATTTAAGAGTTGTGTCACATCAACTTAAAGAAGCTAATCAGAAGTTAGCCGATGCTGAACAGCGTAGAAAACAGATTTTTAATCATTTGGATTCTAATACTCAAGTAACAAGTGCTAAGTTAGATAAAATTTCTGATGATTTAGATAAGGCTGGAAAAGAAGCTGAGAAAAATCGTCAGGAAGAAAAAGATATTCTAGATGAAATTAAAAAAGAGAAGATTAATTTTCTGTTCTGGCGTAAAAATCGTAGCAAATTAGATTCTGATAATATGCAAGATTCTGATAGCAGACAAGATTTAGAGTAAATTTGAAATTGACCCGAAAAAATCTTTTTTGGAAAATTTGAAAAACCCCTTGACAAACAGAAAGCTACTTGATATAATAAGCACATAAGTTGAAAGACTTATAAGGTTCAAGTGAAAATAATTAGTTCCCAACAGCAGTTTTATTACATAAGTTCGATTCTTATACTCGAAGTTTTTTTCGAGGCCATGAGGCTAAAATGGGAACTAGAAATTAAATCATATCAAAAAGAAATCAAAAAAATTTCTAAAAGGGCTTGACAAACGAAAGAAGATATGATACAATATATATGTGGTTGAGAGGTAGCCAATCCTTAAAACCACACTCTCCCTGAAATATGGGAAAGGGCAATATTCATGATAGATGAATTAAACTTCTATCAATGGCATAGGTGTGGATAGATATTGTGTCGAAAGATGAATATTTATTCACACTGGGGAGTAGCGCAACTGGAAGAGCGAGGGATTCTAAATCCCTAGGTTGTGAGATCGTACCTCACCTCCCCTGCCACATTATGTACTAACAGCAAGTTTTAAATATTTATACTGGATGAATAAATATACAGTACATAGCAAAACTGATATGGTAAATTTGTAATTATTTTTGTGATTAGTTGCGTACAGCAAACTTACTTGATTTTAGTCTGTAAAACTAACGATATGGGTTCGATTCCTATCCATTCTTCAGAATGGCCTTTGGTAAGGGGAACATCAAAAAATGCAACTAGAAATTAAAAAAATTAATAAAGTGCTTATTTTATATGGCCCTATGGTGGAACAGGAAGACACGGCAGACCATGGTGATTCGTTAGGAATTCAGTGAGGGCAGTGCTCACCATCATGACTATTAAAATCTGCTGAGCTATGCTCGTCTCGATTCAAATTCGAGTAGGGCCACCACAGTCACATAGTTTTTCTGGCCTTTTTTGAAAGACTTGATGATAAACAAAAAGGCACCACATGGACGAATTAAGTCCATCACTGGTATATAATCCCAAAATTAATTTAACACTAAGTGTGGTGAACTTAATGTTAAATTAGCAGAGGGTTTATATAATAGATTAGAAGCACTATCATAAGCAATTTATTTGCAAGGGACATTATGGGACGCTTCTGGTACGACTGGCTTTTATAGAGTTTCGAGCCTCCTAAAGACTAGAGTAAACTCTATCGAGTATTGACGCTTCTTAGGGCCAAGTGAAATTAGCTAATAGCAGTCCGGTAAGATGGGCCGAAGTTGTTCTATATACTAGCCGGTATAGATGACACCATAAACCATCAACATGGAGATGTAACCCTAAAGGCAAGGGAATAGTTTGCTAAACTATCAGTAAGCATAGAAATGTGCTGTGGGTTCTCGGGACACCCCATCTCCGCCAAAGGGTCATATATCGCCCTTATTTTTCTTGAAAAATCATCTTATCTCCTTAGTTCCTAACAGCAATTTTATTTACTAATAGGCCAATTGTGTATCGCTGGTTCAAGTCCAGTCATTTCTCAATAGAGAATGTAGCCAAGTGGTAAAGGCAACAATTTTTTAGTAGTGGGAACTAGTATTTAATGTTAAAATTAAACAGCAAAAAATATCCAGCATTGGTGTAATGGTAGCATATTTGCCCTCCCTTGATATTCTTTTGAGATGATAGATTTATTCTATTGGGACCCCGTAGGTTTCTATCAAGACCAAAGCAAAAGGTGCCAATTCGACTTTGGTATGCTGGTCCATTAAAAGTAAATTAACAAATGGTTTTATTAATAATGCCACAAAAAATAAAAAAGCAAAGCATGACTGTGATTGTAGCGGAAATTTTAAAATCATTTAAATTAATTTATTTTATTAATCTCGCAACACCTTAATCCAAGAGTGCCTAAGACGAGACGTTATACTTGTGGCGAAGCATAACAAATTAAACAATAAAGGAGTATAATTAAAATGACATTATGTGATAAAGATTGTATTCCTTGCTGTGATTTCTGTATTCATACTATTCATGATAGCTTTGTAGTTGCTGGTGAAACCATAAAAGGCGGACCCATTGGTTGCAAACTTCATAGAGATAAAGAGCACCAAAAAATTGCAGAGAATTGCGGTTATTGTAATGACTTTTATTGCTTTAGAGCGGGAGAAAATTAAATGGACGGTAAATTCTTACTTGAAAACTGTTCTCAACTAGAACTTCAGCGTTTAATCAATACAGGAATGTTACCTGCTCCATTTACTCCTGATGGCAGATATGATTTTGAAACAGCCGATAAGATTTATCAAAAGGCAAATTTTGGTTATTACACAGATAAACCAATTTTTCAAAATTTTTGGTAATAACGCTTGACAACCCGTGACAAGTGTGTTACAATAAAAGTACAGTAAAGGAAAACCACAGCGATGGATTTGTTGACTTTTTACCTTGTTGTCTCTTCCAGTGTGGAAACCCTAAGCTGTTGACGTTCTCGGCCCGAAAAGAGAACCGTGTGACTTCTTTATTCAATAAGAATGAAGGGTTTGACCTAAGTTATCCATAAACTCAAGGTGACTGCTTCTAAACCTCAATAAGATGGTTTAGTGACTTTTTCTGGTTGTTCAATAAGAAAAACCAGTGACTTTTATGAGTTTCAAAAAGAAACAAGTTGACTTTACCGGATTTCAATAAGAAAGATGGTGACTTTTTAGCCTTGAACGCTTTTCCAGAAGAAAACGTAAGGCCCGGTTATTCTCTTTGCGCAATATGCTTTCTCTTCTCCAAGACAAAAGAAGTAGAAAAATAAGGGACATTAGCTCAAAGGTAGAGCATACGGCTGTTAACCGTAGGACGATGGATCGATACCTTCATGTCCCGCCATATTAGATGCCAACAGCAAACCTCTTTAAGAAATAGCCAAACGGTTAAGGCGAAAGATACGTAAATCTTTTAACTAATGGTTCGAATCCATTTTTCTTAGCAAAAGAACGGCATCTAGAAAAGATTAAAGAGATGAGAGGTTTTTATTAAACTTGTACCTCAGCTAAGATATAAGATGTACACTTATATAGATGCTAAAACAAGTAAGATACATGATATGTATAGTTACTAACAGCAAAATTATTACATAAATAAAGTTTTATTTGGAACAAAACTTGCCATTAATGTTACGGTAACTAGAAATCATAAAACTAAATAGAGATTTAGAATTGGATTAAAGAAAAAGATACCTATCATAATGGCTATAATGGCACTATGGGTGGAGAAGGAAGACTTCGGATAGATAGAGAATTAGTAATTTAGCTTTATCACAAATATAAAAATTAGAAAACTGTAGCTAAAATAATGGACTGTTCTCCTGATACAGTTCGCTCTATATTAAAAGAAAAAGAAGAAAAAATTTATTCTCGTCAAGAAGTGTGCTTAGAAAAAAGTGGGAAAAAAGTATTAATGATAGATAAAGATACTAATTAGATACTACATTTATTTCCTAGCGCAAAAGAAGCAGGTAGATTTATAAATAAAGATAGTTCCCATATTCTTGATTGTTGCAATAAAAAAAGAAAAACAGCTTATGGATACAAATGGGAATTTGAAGAAGGTCATATCTAAAAATTTTATTTCATAGTATTTTCCTTATAGGTGCGTACAGCAAATTTAAATGGATAAGACAATTCTGCTTGAAAGAATGATTATTGGTTCAACTCCAATCGGGAAAGCTTAAAACTCTCCTGTAGTCAAAGATAAAAACGCATCTAGCAAATATAAAAATGTACTCGTTTATCTATTTTAATATTAGAAGCTCACAGCAATTTTATGTTTAGCCTGATAAGCTCGTGGTCGCAAGTTCGAGCCTTGCCGGAATTTCTTCTGAAGTTCTGTAGCTCAATGGGAAGAGCACGTATAACATAATGCTTCTAGAAAATTATAACACCCGTAGCACCTCAAGAGGTCCGTAGGGTGAGGAAAAGGTTACTGTTCGCATCCTAGCGCAAAAAACAGCGTCCACCTGACGAAAGAGGTGTGAGTACTTAATCAGTCAAGGGATAAGAAGAACTGGCCCACCAAGAGGGTAAAGATGGCGTGCTAACCACGATAGAGTAGTGAGGTTGTCAGTGCGGAATAATGGAAACTGACAGTAAGTTTTGGAGCAAAATAAGGTTTTCGCTAAAGTAAAATCGCTCCGATAGGCTTGGTTCTCCTGTGCGCAAAAAAGAACCACTCATGAGTTAGAAAGGGGACCAGGACACGTTCTGGTTCCTCTTTCTTTCTATTGAGGTATTTTTATTATACATTAAGAAAACATTAAGAAAGGAGAAAAATTATGTCAGAGATTGTTTGGATGAGTGCTAGTGGATATATTCTCTGCTTAGAAATCCTTTTCTTTTTAATTTTTATTCTTATTAAATTTTGGTAAGTAAAATATATATTAAAGCTTGACTTCCAATTACATTTGTGTTATACTCATAATATCAAAAGAAAGGGGTTAGGTCATGAACGTTTATATTCTTTGGCAAAAAGCTACTTTTTTTGACGAAAGTGACACTATAATTGCCATTTACACTAAAGAAGGGCTTGAAAAAGCTAAGAAAACCAAGTTTCTTGACTTAGCCGTTAAGCACATTAAGTCTGTTATAAATATCAACCAAATCAATATTGAAGCCTATCATAGAGAAAGAGAAGCTAATATTGCAGATGAAAAAGCGACTCTAAAAAAGATTCAGTCTCTTTCTGATAAATTCTCTGGTGAGCATAAAAAGCTTACTAAAGAGCGCAAATCTTATCTTGACGGAATAGATTATTGCAATAGACAGATTAAAAGTTGTCAATTTAATATTTCTAAGGTGCAAGGTCTTTCTGATGAAGAAAAAGTTGACTATTACTTCAAAGAAATGAATTATTATATTGAAGAAGAAGAGGTAATTGAGTAATGTCTAAGAGCAAGCCTGAACAGTTTTCTTTTAAGATTAAATCTTTTTGTGATGCTATGGACCAAGCTGTAAAAGATTATAATTTTAATTATGATAAGGTCAATGAATTAGACAGACTCACTCAAGACTATCTTCATATGATGGAGCTAGGAAAACTTAATTATAAAGAGAGAGCTGTACTAGCGACAAAGCTTCAGAACATTCGAAAGCAAAGAAGAAAACATAAGGATTCCTGTGAAATTCTTCAACCTTTGATTGACTTTTTAAGTTCTGACAAGAATAAAAACATCATCAATCTATTCAGAGGGACGCAAGGACAGGTAAACAAAGTAGAGAATAGGCTTAGTGCTTCCAGAACCTATCGACCTCGTGTTATTTCCATGACTGAATTTGATGAAACCACAGGTAAAAAGAACGGAACAGATGTGTAATTAAGTAAGTTGTGGGAAAATATAAGCCTGATTAAGTCCAGACTATAATAAGTCTGATTAAATTCAGGCTATAACAGGCGTTAGCTCAGTTGGTAGAGCTTCACTCTTTTAAAGTGAATGTCATCAGTTCGATCCTGATATGCCTGACCATTGCAGTTTCAAAGATGTTGTAGGGTTCTGCGCCATCAAAAACCCTTTACTCTATAAAAAGGAAGTGAGTTTATGGAGCTTAAAAAGAACTATATCCTTGAACTTAAGCTGAATACCGATGGAGATTTTTGTATTCCTCTGATTCCTTCTGATATGCATTATGATGGAGAAGATTATTTTCTTTCTGTGGGGTTTGACTCTGTAGACAAAGCATATACTTATGCGAGAGATTTGCTCATTCCTTCATTCAAAACAATCAAAAACTCAAGTTTCAGAGACCGTCTTTTGGTAAAACTAGAAGAATTCATGAAGAAGATTTCCACTAATTTTGACCAGTATGAAGATGTTTGTCTTATCTCTGGAAATCAGGAAGGTGAAATTACTCTTACAGAAAAGCGCCGACCTCTTAATCTTTCTCTTAGCTTTACTGAAGATGAATATGAACTCTTTCTAAAAGCAGAAGAAAGGGGACTTTATATTTCTGATATTAAAGAAGTCTTTTTGAAACTATGTGAAGAAATTGTCAATAAGAAGGGAAACTAATTATGGAAGAAAACAATATTCACAATCAAAGTTCCAGTAATATTCCTTATATCGTAATTAACAATACAAATAATAACACCAACACCAATACCAACACTAATACTAATTCTGTTATCGGACCCAAGCCTAAAAATAAATGGATAGCGTTCTTTTTGTGCTTACTTATAGGCTACCTTGGAGCGCATAAATTTTATGGGGGCAAAATTCTTTTGGGCATTGTTTATCTTCTTACTGGTGGTATTTTAGGATTTGGATGGGTTATTGATATTTTCCGTCATCTTTTTAAGCCCAATTCTTATTATGTTTAACAAGAAAGGAAAATAAATCATGAAGCTCAAAACTATTCTTGATAATCTCACTCTTCTTTATGAAATGCATCCTGACGCTGAAATTAATTCTATTGGAGACTTTAATATCTCGTCAAAGGGGTATAGGATTTATTTTAGCTATCGAGATGGAGATAAGTTTGAGCAGAGTTATATCGAGGTAAAGTGATATGAGTCGATGGACTTATGTACAAGGCACAATTTATGTTAATCTTTTTGGCGATACTAGTGCCGAAAATCGCTATATCTTAGAATCTGTTATTAATCATCTTCCTTCTGTTAAAGGCTCTGAACATAATATGGGGGTATATATTGTACCCCTAAAAGGATATGGCCTATCTGAAGTAAGCGAAGATGAATTCGGTAATTATCTTTATAATTTACGTAAAGAACGAAATTATAAAGAACGTATGCTACTTCAGCATGGCTTTATGGTAGTCCTTGAAGGAGCACTAAGAGATACTTATTTTGAAGATACTCTAAAAGCCACTACTAAATTTCTTTGTAGATTAGCAAAAAGAGTTGGAGTTGACAATATTCTGGTTAAGGTAACTGATGATTTAAATAAGTCCTATATTTTTAATAACACAAAATATTTTTTGGATTTGCAAGATGATTACTCTAATCAATGGACTGATTATCTTTGTTGGCAACGTCAATCTGGAAATGAGTACGGACAATATCCTCAAAAACTAGTTGATAGATATAACAAAGAACACGAGAAGAAAATTAGAGGTAAGAAGTGATATGGAAAAGACTTTCACTATTGAATGCACCATGGAAGAGCGTTGGATTCCTGAATTCTTAGCTATGCTTCAAACTATGGAAGGATGGGGTCATCTTGGACATAGTGGACTAATTGGTTTCTTTGCTGATGGAGATGGAGATTTTCATCCTGAATTTGATAGTTATGAACTTGATAATTTTAATTCAAAAGATGTAATTTCTATTCCCAGAAAAGAAACCATTGAGCGTTATAAAGATAGTGCAACATTAATTCAAACAAGTCCTCTTGCCATTCCTGAAATTTGGTTTGATGCTGGTTAATTATTATGAGAGTAGAACTAATTGTAGAATACGACAAAGATAAAATTACCTATGTTATTCCAAAGTTTCAATTTTGCGATATTTGTTATTATGTTTATCAAAACTCATGGAGCAAATATAGAGTAAAAGAATCACGAATTATGGGGATTAGCTTTACTAATATTTTAAGCTATAATCTTGATAATGGATGGGTTGTATTAGAAGATAGCTTGTTTAAAGATAAAAAAGAAGCTATAGAATATTGTGATTATCTGAACAAGAAAAAGAAATATTTAAAAGATTAATTAAGATAAAGAGATTTAATTTTTCTTCTTAGCGTATAATTCTCTTTCTTTGTTTTCTATTATTCCTTGACTTCTATTCCTTTCTGTGTTATACTTAGTGTATCAAAGGAAAGGAGCGAACGAAATGCTGACAACAATCAAAGGAGTCGATTTCAAGACTGTTGACTACTATGAGGTAATTCATACTCCTCCTGAAATTTTTGAGGACATGACTTATACTCAAGCGGCAGACATTCTTCAAAAGCAAGTAGATTCCTATCATAGAGGTGGGGTAAACTCTCCTAGAGCGCACTATGGTAAAGCTCTTGAGTTAGCTGTTGAAGCGTTGAGAAAGATGGAAAATTTATGAGTAAGAAAAGTAAGTGGCGTAAAGATTGCGGAGTTAATAATAAAGATAATTGCTTTAATTGTAAATATAAAATTATAATTAAAGAAACAAAAGATGAAATTATTGTTACTTGCAATCCTTTTGGTCTTAACAGAACTTTAAAATTTTCTAGAAAAACCTCTCCTGATCCTTTTTGTGGTAGTCATGATAGTAATTTAAATAAATGCAGAGAGTGAGGAATAAAAATGAAAGAGACTATGACTTTTTCTGAGTGGTATAAGTTTAATTGTAGTGGTGAGTATCCCATCATTGATAATTACAATAAGGCACTTGTTAAAATCTTTAAGTGTCTAAGTGCTAAAGAGGGAGATGTTATTTTTACTGGTAAAGCAACGTTAAAAGATATTAACGTTCTTTTTGGTAATTATAATATTTTCAGTTTCCGTAGCGCCACTAGCGAAGATTCTAACGCCTCTTTTAAAATTTTTCTTTATTTACCTCAATCTAATAATTCCTAAGAAAAAACTTCTGATTAAAGCTTGACAAAAGCAAATGTGTGTGATATAATATAAAATGTAAAGAGCGAGAGATGCAAATCCTCTTTGAGAGATGTAAGTTCACTCTTTGCAAAAGGTTTCCGAGGTGGGTTCCAGTAGTTGAAAGTTCTGACTGACAACTAGGAACGACAAGGGTATTAACTATAAAGGGTAGCCGAGTATCTTGTGTAATGTTGTCCATCTAGAGAAAGGCGTGTAGGAAACCTTGAAAATTGGTCCATCTATGTGTGTATGGAAGATGGCTAAGTGGCTGACAAAGCTTTCCCACAGGTTAGGATAGGGAACACTGAGCGGTCAACCAATTCCTTGGGTAACTGGTCTTTGTTATCGGTTTCATTCTTAGTCCCTTAAGCTAAGACACCCTCGCCCATCCGAAGTCTAGGAGTAGCCTAACAAGCGTCTGGTTAGGCGAATGCAGGAAATGAATTGGGCAGAACACCGTGAATATGATTGCTGATTCTCTTGGGTGCTAATGAGGAGAAAAAGCGTATTGATTAAGAAGACGGTGCTAGTATTACAATACTAGGGAGATACGATGGCAAGTATCTCTAAACACAATATCCACTAAGTAGACAAACTGGTAAAGTCAGCTCTGACCGGAGTATTTTGTTGGTTCAAATCCAACCTTAGTGGCTAGGTGTGATAAGCCTAGAAATTATCATTAGTATAATATAGAGTGCTGTCGTATTATACTTCTTAGAAAGCCAAGCCTATCCAGTTTGCGGGATGATAAGAAATCAAGGTTGTTAGTTTCCTGATAACGCAAATAAAAACTAATTTTATATCTAAGGGAAGCCGGAAGTAACTCGCCTTGTAGTGAAATTAGGCAGGGGATGGTAAATCCCCGCTGTTCCTAGGACAGTATTCGTTGGTAGTCAATCCAACCCCTTGGGCCAAGAGCCGTTATGAGCAAAAATCCGTTGGGTCAGAGTGTTGTAGTAGGCCAAATCAATTTGATGAAGAACAACAAGAAGAAATTTTAAAGTGCGCAATTTATTGTTGATTTTTGTTATTCTCAAGAATTGATTACTATGACACGTAACGGGATGTGCGGTTGGTGGACCTTAACACCGCCATAAAAATATTGGGGATTGTTGAAACAGTATCAAGGGAGCCTTTGAAGCTCACATCAGAGGGGCGGCACCTCTATCCCCAGCCACGTGGAATTAACTCCACGATATTGTTTTCCTTTCTTTTGACATAGAAGCATACAGCAACTTTCAAAAAATACTTGGTAAATAGCTTCATAATTACCTCCACTGTTGACTATATTGTGTCATAGTTTTCTTCCTTTCATTTTGCTTCTAGTATTCCTGTCAAAAGGTAGTATTCCTGTCAAGAGAATGGATTAAATTATAAGCTAAGAAATTAACACAAATTAAAAGTAAAGGAGATGATAAAATGATTAAGATTAAGTCTGATACTTGCACTCAGTCTTGTAAGGATTGTAACCTGAACTGCAAGAAGCATGATATTGATGACATGATTTACAAGACCGACTTCAAGAAGCATAGCACAAAGTAAATCAAATGTCAAATGTGTTTAATCTAAGTAATAAAGGGAACCTCTTCTCCCTTTATTTACTGGATTTTTAATTTAGATATTCCCGTATCGTCTAATTGGCAGGACTTCCAACTTCGGCGTATAGCATAAGAAATGCGCTTTAAAGAGATGTAAGTTCAATCCTTACTATGCCGTCCAATAATTGGAGAATCCCAGATCGTACCTGGGTGCGGGGACCATTAAACATTACGAAACAATTTGAAACAATATACCGAGTAGAGCAACCAGTAACATGAACTGTTCAATTTGTTTTCGGGGTCTTCGAATCCAGCAAAAGAACTCTTTTAATTGACGAATTCCCCAGCTCAACAAGCATTGTACCAGCTAGACAGTAACATGAACTGTTCAATTTGTTTTTTGTAATGCTTCATAAACTCCACTAAGGGCAATCGGGTTGTGAGTGGAGCACAATAACCCCTTTGTCCGCTTTAATCCTTTTTAAAAGGAGATGAAATCATGTCTGACATTAAAACTTTTCAGCCTCTTGCAGTATCCTCTAAGTTCGCTATCTGTGGTTTGCCTATTAGAGTAGATACTTATAAGAACTGTGGATTTGGTTGTACTTACTGCTTTGCTAATAACCGTATTATTATGGAGTTTGACAAGCATCTGCAAGTAGGTAATATTAAATCTGTTGAAAATAGACTTAAGCGTATCTTTGTTAAAGGTCAATGGAAAGAAGATAATTTTCTTGATACTTTAATTGCTAAGAAATACACTTGGCATTGTGGTGGAATGTCAGACCCCTTTCAGCCTTGTGAAGAAAAGTATCGTATTACTAGAGAACTTCTAAAGGTAACAAAGGATTACGATATTTCTATCCTTTTCAGCACCAAGTCAAATACAGTTTACGATTGCTGGGATTATCTAAATCCTGTGTATCATACGTTCCAGCTTAGTGTAACGAACATTAACGATAGAAAAGATCTTGAGCCTAATGTTCCTAGCATCGAATCAAGAGTAGCTTTCTTTGATGAATTAAAGGAAAGAGGATTTAGAGTTGGTATTCGTATTCAACCTTTTATTCCTAATGTAAGCACTCTTAATATTGTAGAAATGTTTCCTGATGCAGACCATTTTACTCTTGAAGGACTAAAACTTGTTCCTCAGAATAAAGAACATAAGGAATATCTTCTTAAGCTTCTTAATCTTTCTCCTTCTGATTTTACTCAAATGGGTTTGTTAAATCTCAAGCCTGAAATTAGAATGGAAATGTATAAGCCTTTTATCGAATATTTTGAAGAACATGGAATTTCTTATTCTCTAGCAGATAATGACTTACATCATCTAGGCAATAATTATTGTTGCTGTGGAGACAAGTTGGTTTCTAAGGCTACAGGATTTAATAACACAAATCTCTGTCATGTTCATGGAACTGATTACACTCTTACTCATGTTGGTGCTCATCTTTATCTTGAAGGAGTAGCAGATTGTAAATGCAATCAACTTTTTACTTCTAATCGTCAAGAAGGTTGCGTAACGGTAGAGGACTTCTTTGATAGCGGAACGCTCTATTAACAAGATTCTGAATAGTGTTCCTACTAGTGTGATTAATTTTTATGTAAAGTCTCCTATTGATGATGGTTGCTGTGAAATGACACACTCTTATGTAGGTAAGGCAAAGGTCAATACTGACGAAGGGGACACCTTTGATTATGAAGTAGGCTCTAAGCTGGCTCGTGAGCGTTGCCTGGATAAGTATCATAAGGCTTTTGATTCTCGTATTACTTGGGCACTGAAAGATGCACGTTCTCTGGTTGCTTGGATTGAGCACTACGCTGAGAAGAAGAATATTGATACTTCTGGTGTAGCTTCTATTGAGGAGCTGAAGGAAGTATACTTCCGTGGAATGAAGAATAAGTAAGTTTTACAAGTAAAGTTTTATAAGTAATTTTTAATTGAATACAAGATGGTGATGGTGGTTCTTTAATTCATGAGCTATTATCACCATCTTTTCTTTTTGCTTTTATTTTCTTTTGCTTTTATTTCCTTATCTTTTTAATTCCGTCTGTAAAATTCTAGTAGCAAATTCAGACATATTTTCTTACTCTATTGACTATCTAAATTTAATTGGTTATAATTAGTACAAGGTGGTGATTGTTGTGGATTTAAATAAAGTAACCTATGGCGAGATGCTAGATTTCTTTAATAATATTAAGCCATCTGATAAGGTTGATATCTATGTAGCTTATCAAACTATGAAAGATGAACTTGAAATCAGAAAGAAAATCCTTTCTATGTTTCCTGCCTCTGAAAATAGAGATTATGATTTAAATTTTATAGACCCTGAGAAACGAGAGGCTATTGTTGCAATTAAAGAAAATAAAAAAGTAATTGCTTATATTCCTTATTTAGCCAGTTCTGGTGTTGCATTAAAAATGTACACAAATTATGATGAGGCTTTAGTTGGATTACTGTGCTTTAAGCATTGCGGAAATAGCACAGATATTCCAGATAAATATATTTGCAAAATGATAGATATTCCTGTGACAAACTATCATAATGTAGTACAACAATTTGACGATACTAAATATAATAATGATGGAGGAAAGACTGATGATAAGCAATAATATTAACAGCATCACTTACGACAACAAGCAAAAGATTAAGACAGATGATATTACTGAATATGTAACTCATAATTTTGAGGATGATGATTTTAAATACACTGTTGAAGTAGATGAAGATTTAACTTACATTCGTTACTATGATTGGAATGAGGAAACTCATAAGTGGGAAAAGCATGATGAACTAGAACTTCCTTCTAGTATGGCTTATCTAATTGCACAAGCTATTATTAAAGATGTAGATGCTATTAATGGAGTTATTCCTACTAGTGTTATTTACAGAGATTTTTCACAATCTATTCCTTGCGATTCTCCCTATACTGTTACGCTAAATGATACTATTAATACTCCTTCTAATACTATTGCTACTGCTAGAACTCCTGACACAAGCACAATTAAGAGGGCTTAATATGGAACAAAATTGGTGTTGGACCTGTCAAAAGATGTGTAATTTTGCTGACAGATTAACAGGAAATTGCATGAGCGACCCTTATGACAAAGGTTGTATCGAAGCAAACTATACTGACAATAAAACTTATCCCGCAAATGGTTCTATGTATAGCAATAGCACAACTGGAACGATTGTACTTGATGATACAAATATTATCATATTTGATGATGAGTACAGAAAGATGGATTTTGACTGATGATTATTTATCTAATAATAGGAATTATTTTTGCTTTGTTCCTTTTTTGGTTAGTGCCAAGAGATATGACAATATCTTATTTTCTTTGTTCTTTTCTTTTTTGGCCTATTGTTTTAATTCTTCTTATTTTCATTTTAGGTTTCGTTCTTGGAGAAATTAATAAAATTATGCAAGAAACAGGAATGGGCTTTGAAGAAGCGGCTAAGAATTATATGGATGATTATGAAGCAAAGCACTATGGAACAAAACAAAAAGATGATGATTTAAATAGCTTGTAACTTATAATTTTAATTATTGCATTTATTTAGTTATTACATTTATGAAAGATATTAAATATGCACAAACAAGAAATTCCCTTCAAAAAGGCTTATGAAGAGACTGGTTCTTGTGTGTATATTTTAAGCCTTAATATCAATCATAAATTTAATATATAAATGTTTATATATAAACTTTCTTATATATAATTTATTTTAGTCTAGTAAAGACTTTTTATGTTATCATTAAAAGGTGAAGAAGAAAATGATTTTCGTAGAGCGTATTAAGGTAGAGAAGGAAAATGGGCACGTAACTTACATGGATATTTATCAGGACAAGATGACTGGTGTACAGTATATCGGTCATGGTGATTGTCTAGTACCTCGTTATCGTGCAGATGGGACTCTGGTAGTTGGTGACTGACCTTAATACCTGAGATAAAAAGTCACTTAAAAATAGATATTTGAGCTAATAATGCTTGACACATATCCCCTTTTGTGGTAAAATCTTAGTGAACCATGGAAGGGGATACTTCTTTTCTATAGAAAAGTATCTTTCTTTTTATAGAAAGCGCAAAGAAAGGGAGTCAAGTATGGATAACAATAATAATATGGATAGAGAAGAAACCAGAGAAAAGATTATGAATTGGAGTAAAAAGGTCTCTGAAAGTTTTATTCTTTCTGCTAGAGCTTATTATCTTTATCACAATATGGAGAAGGAACAAGAAATTGAGAGAACCATTGAGGACCTATATAATAACCCTCACTCTAAGTGCTATCTCTATACTGCAAAGCGTCTCTATGAGAATCTTTTTATCGTTAAATGTTTCGACACAAGAGCAAATAAAGAAATTTATACTTATCATATTGAAGGAACAGATAAGCCTACTCTCACTTTCTATACCACCATTGAAGAAGCAATTCTGAATGGCATCTATGCTAAGTTTCACAAGGGCAAAAACGATAATAATGCAGGATATTACGCAGGAAAAATTCTTGATGTAGTTGAAGAGGGAAATTAAAATGAGAAAATATAAACGTCTTCATTTTTGGAATAATTTAATTTCTTTAGTTTTTCTTCCTGTAATTGCCTTTTGTACTTTTGTTATTCTATGTTATCTTGATTTTTCTCTTTTTACTGTTCTCTCTCCTTTCCTTTATTATATTATCTATCTCTTTATTTTCAATAAAACAGATAAATATCTAGAAGCTAATTTTGGGAAATATAATACCTTTGGTGCTTGTTATTATGTAAAAATGGAATTCTCTAATTGGATTGATATTTTTAATCTTAATCCAGATAGATGGAAGTTCCCAGAATCGGTATTAGAAGATTATGAGACTCGTGTTATTGCTGTAGAATATAAAAATGACACCAGGAGAACCTTTATCTATTTTGATTTTTTAGATTGGCTTCAGTTTAGACATTGGTATAAACATACTTATTGTTCTCAAGTCAAATTTAAACAAGAACAAATAAAAAATAAAGAAGAAGCAAAAACTCTTGAAATTATTCTTCTAAATGCTCAAAGTGATATTGATAAACTTAGAGCACAATCAAAAAAGGAATTTAATCAAGGAACTAAAATTATTAAGGAGGTAATTCACTATGGCAACTGACACTTATGTTATGTGGGTAAAACAGCTTAAGGACATGATTCAGGAAGATACCTTTTGTTCTGTTACAAATAATCTCTCCCTGAGTGTTTATAATCCGAAGTCTGAAGATGAAAATATCTCAATTCATGTAATCAATAACAACAATTCCACTAAGATGCTTGTAATTGATTCTACTTCTATTAAACCCTATTATGATAAGATTGGAGACCCTAACTTTACCTATCAGCAGTCGTTAGCTTTTGCTAAGAATAATTGTTTGAAATTCATTAAGCAGTGGGCTATGGCTTAAGGAGTTTGTATGGAGATTTTTTATACTACTACAGAGACCTTAATCCCTAATTTGGTAATGTTTGTTTTAGCATTATCTTTGGTAGTTGGCACAGTTTTATTTATCTGGTCTGCTAATGGAAATTTTGTGCCTCTTAAAATTGGAGTTGTAGCTTTTTTAATTGCTTTTAATATTTGGGCACTTTCTACTTTCAAACAAGAAGCAACATTTTATCAGGTTAAACTAATCGATGCCAACTTTACGGAAATTTATGATAACTATACTATTTGGGATGTAGTAGACGAAGAAGAACATATCTACACTTTGGTTGATAAAAAATTTGATGGGTGGTACGAAATTAGCTAAAATAAATTCTGATTATGATTTAAATCCGTTACACATTCATTACCTAAATTATTTTCTAAAATCACCCATTCCACCCAGAGGTAAAAGTACCCGCCTAATTAGCTAAAATAGATTCTGACAAACAAAATACGTATTCATTACATTTTTCACTACAAAAAGCGAATTTCTTTTAATAAGGGTAAGGATTTCTATAGCGTTGAACTTGATAAGAATGAAGATAGAGATTACATCTACTCTAGATTGAACAAGAAGACTTGGGATAATATCGTAGATAAGATGGATCCTGGTGTTCTAATCAAGGGATTTACTTCTACTACCTTTATTGAACCACATACATCACAGATTAAGGATAAGTGGCTTTATATCCTTGAGTGTTATCTTGAAGTAGCTAAAGAGGATTTGGTGCTGTAAAAGAAAGAAAAAAGAAAGGAAGTAAACTGTTATGAATAAGAAAGACACTATCTTTTGCGTTTCCGAAGAAGAGAGAGAGGATTTTTTCGATAATAACATCAATTTAATTTATATTATTCATGACGTAGATAATGATTGGCGATTCTCTGTTACAGAAGATTGGAAAAGACTTCCTGATTTTAATAATAGTGTAATGGGTTATTATCAAAATGGTTGTCATCAGGAAATTCTAGCAATTTTCGAATATGTTTCTGGCAGTGGGTTTTTGAAGCGTTTTTATAGAAACGATAAGAAATGGTATCAGCCTATTCTTCCTGAAATTAACAATGGTGATTTACTTTTTATTGAATTCACTAACTATTTGAGTAATGTAACAGAATGTAAGTATTACATGGGCATTGTTGTAAAAAGAGAAGGTCAAAGAACTATTGTTTTTTATAATAATGAAGATTATGATGATTTAGAAGATATTCTAGAAGATGACGATGTTAATATCTTGGTAGTTGACGATAAATCAAGTAGTTTTAGAAATTTTGGTGAACATTTAAGTTCGTTGTATAATAATCAGCTTAAAATGAATGATTTTAAGTTTATTTCTAACGATTTTAACGAAGCGTATTGGCGTTTTTCGAAAACGAAAGGAATTAAAAATGTACGAAATTAAAAGAAACAGCACAACAAGTGCCGAAAAAGATATTGGATTTGCAAATGTTCCTCGCACAAAAGTTTACGTTCCTGAAAACATTCGAAATGGTCTGTTTCAAGGTGATTGTATTTTTATTCTTCATAATTTAGTAGAGGATATTTATGCTACTCATTTCTTTGATACCGTTATCGATGGAGATTATATTGACAGAGAAAATCATTATCTTTATAAAGAATATTGTAATGATGATTTAAGCTACGAGTCTGAAGTCCAGGATTATGATTCTCCTTGTCCTTATACTACTTATTTTGAAGTAGCTTACGTTTATAAGTTTAATAAAGTGACCCAAAAGATGGAGTGTATCTTTAATCGCAACGACAAGCTCTGGGAAGTAAAAGAAATTAAAGTCCCTGAAGTTCAGCCTGGAATGTTTGTTGTAGTTGATTATGACTGCGAAAATGATTTCTTGCATTCTGTAGTAGTTTATAATGAAAGTAACGATGATTTACGCTTGATTTATGACACAGGTACTTATGATAGATGGGATAACGTCAAGCGTAAGACTGAAAATAACACTTCTGATGCTAGTATTTTATTTATTGGTAAGGAATTTGATAGTTTTGCTAGTGTAGACGAATATATGAAGAGACTTTATCGTGGCACAAAAGATACTTTCCTTTATGATGGTGAAGCTGTCTTTATTCATCCTGACTTTAAAAAGCGTTATGAAGAGAAATCTAAAAAATTAATTAATAGGAGTGATTTTTAAATGAAGCTAAATAATATTAAACAGGTAGATAAGTTTTTGGAAATTCTAAATCAAACTACAGGAGAAGTATGGATTGAAGGAAAGGATTTTTATTCTGGTCGTACTGTAATGACTTTGGATTTGAAATCTTTCCTGTCTCGCTATGTTGCACTAGGAGAACTAATCACAGCCTCTAAAGACCCTGAATTTACTACTGATTTGGAGCTTTATTGCCAGAATAAAGAAGACCAAGCTATGTTTTATAAATTCTTTAATGAAAACCAGGATGCAGTCTGATATAAATTTCCTACAAAAATTCTTCAAAAAATTTATATTAAAGCTTGACTTTGTGTGTATACTATGGTAATATAATAACTGTCAAGAGGAACAGAACTTCTCGACACGAGAAGAACAGAACTTCTCAACACAAGAAGAACAACAATTAAACCTCTTGAATAACACAAAATCAATTTAACAAAAGAAAGGAAGCAAAAATTATGTCTACTGTCAATGAGTTTCTGAATGCGTTCTGTGAGGAGACTGGTATGGATAAGGAGGCTATGAGAGCTTCTACCAACCGTACAACCGCTAAGAAGATTATGGCTGAGGTTGCTAAGTTCAATGGCCTGAACCCCGAGGAGTTCACCGAACAGTTCAAGGAACTGATGAGCGATATCAATCGGTATTCTTCTACTGGTGCCACTCGTATCACTTATAAGTACACTCAGCGTCCCGTGATGATTACCGAGAAGGGTGAGCTTGCTCATGACGCTATGGAGGATAGCGAGATTGCTACTCCTAAGTATTCTCCCTCTGATTATACCATTCAGTACAAGGTTGGTTCCGCTACTAGCTTTGAGACCTGCAAGAGTAAGAAGTCTGTGAGTTCCTTCAAGAAGCTTCTGGGTTCCACTTATGCTCCTTCTATTCTGAGAGAGCTGGGTTATAAGGTCGATAAGCAGACTGTTCAGAGTCCCGGTAAGTATCAGCGTTTGTTTGATGTAGTTACTATCGACTGGACTGAGGGTCGTAAGTAATAAGCTTGGTCACAAGTAATATAGATTCATGGGTGTTCCAGAGATTTGAGGGAAGAAATTCCCTCTTTTCTCTTAGTTAGATTGTGAAAAAGATAACTATTTTTAATGCTTGACTTTCTAGAAATTCTGTGTTATATTAATCATGTACCAAATCGGTACTTAAAAAATAGTCTATAATGGACTAGTAAAGAAAGGAAAATCGTTATGCCTTATAAGAAGAACGATAATTTCTATGGTGGGTCTACTAAGAAAGACACCACTAAGACTAACAAACGGACTTCTCCTAAGAACTCTGCCACTACTGCTACTAAGCCTTGGGCACCTAAGCCTGAGCGTACTCCTCGCACTCCCACTTATCGTAAGACTGGTGCAAGCAACATCAATCGTAAGAAGTCTGATTTTGTTCAGAAGACTAAGGCCACTCGTGCTGGTTGGTATGATGAGGTTACGATTCCTACTCTGCCTCGTAATATGACCCGTACTGAGAATGGCGCTATTGCCTATGCCACTACTGGAAAGGCTCTGCTGGACCTGAATTATCAGATTTCTACTATGCGTCAATGGGATGAGAACAAGATTACTTCTGCTTGGCGTAAGGCTTATTCTGAGAACCCTCGTCTTGCTATTCGTTGGCTGGGCTATCTCATGTCTGTTCGTAGCGGCCAAGGAGAAAGACGTTCTTCTCGTATCATTCTGAAGGATATCGCCAATAACGGTGGTGCTCATATCATTGTTAATCTTCTGAATTATCTGGTTGAGCTTACTCGTTGGGATATCGTCTATGACCTGCTGAACAACACTGATGCTTATGATGCAGTCGCAAATCTGATTCGTAAGCAATGGAAGCAGGATGTTTGGGCTATGAACCACAATAAGCCTTGTTCTCTGATGGCAAAGTGGATCTCTTCTGCTAACTCTAAGTCTACTGATACTCGCAAGGAAGGACTTCTGACTTGCAAGATTCTTGGACTGAATGAGACGCAGTATCGTAAGACCCTCTCTATGCTGAGAAAGTATATTGATGTGGTCGAGCGTAAGATGTGCTCTAATAATTGGCAAGCGATTGATTATGAGAAGGTTCCCTCTAAGGCCAACCTGATTTATAACAAGGCTTTCCTGCGTCACGATGAAGAGCGTAGACGTGCTTATCTGGGCGCTCTGGACAAGGGTGAGGCTAAGATTAACTCTTCTGTTGCTTATCCTCATGATATTGTTCATAAGTATGCTAATGGAAACGTTTATTGGGGCAGAAATTTTATCAAGGATTACGATTCTGCTCTGGAAGCCATGTGGCGTTCTCTACCTGATATGGTGAAGGATGGTTCTTCTACTATTGTTTGCCGTGATGATAGTGGTTCTATGACCATTGGGGTTGACCCGAAGCATTCTAACGTTTCTGCTCTTGAAGTAGCTACTGCTCTGAGCATTTACTTTGCCGAGCGTTGCAAGGGTCCTTATCATAATAAGTTCTTTAGCTTCTCTGAAACTCCTAAGATTATGGAGCTGGATGGAAAGAAGAGCTTGCATGATAAGTTGGAGTATTGCTACAATCATTCTGAAGTGGCGAATACTAATATCGAAGCACTTTTCGATCTGATTCTTGAGACTGCTGTGAAGAACCATTGCGACCAATCCGAGCTTCCAAATAATCTCCTGATTATTAGTGATGGTCAATTCGATTCCATGTGCTGTGCTTCTACTTCTCGTTATAATCGTGGCATTCCCGACACTCTCTTTGACACTATCAACAAGAAGTACAAGAGAGCTGGTTACAAGATGCCTAAGCTCATTTTCTGGAATTGCTCTTCTCGTGCAGGTAATATGGCAATTCCCGTTCAGGAGCATAACAAGTTTCCCGCTATTCTTGTTTCTGGTTTCAGCGTGAACACTCTCAAGATGGTTATGTCCAACAAGACTAATCCTTGGGATGCTCTGGTTGATACTCTGATGGACCCGAAGTGGGAGAAGATGGAAGAGCTTGCATTTGGCAACGTCATTTATTAACGCTGATTTGGAGATATTATCTATTAATATTTCCTATTAGCTCTTGACAAACACAACCGCATAAGCTATAATGTAGGAGGGAGTAAGAAAAGCTCTCTCCTACTTCTTTTAATTGAAGGTGTTAACATGGCTTATGAGATTAATTTTCCTACATGGGAAGAAATTAAGGCTCTAGATAAAGATGTTCGTCATACCTGTTTTTTATTTGATGTATTTGGTTCAGTTTATGGGAGACTAGCTTTTTATGAAGATGGTAAAAAAGAGATTATTTTTGATATGATGTGTGAAGGATTTGTAAATAAATTTTATCTCCCTTTAATGCCAGAAGGTTCCATCACAGTTAAAGCCAATAAAAAAGAGTATGAGAAGCTAAAGAAGCAGGTCTATGTTATTTTTAATTTAATTATTGATACTATGATTCAATCTGCTCAAGAAGATAAAGTCATTATAGGAGAATATTAATATGAATTACCAAATTAATTTCCCCACTTGGGAAGAAATTAAATCTCTGGATAAAAACAAACAATATACTTGTACTCTCTTTGAAATCGTATCTTCCATCTATGGTCGTATCACAATTTTTGAAGATGAACAAATGGGCTTTTACTTTGATTTGATTTGTGATGGCTATAGGGTAGTATTTTCTAATCCCTATATGTACCTGCATTGTTTTTATTCTTTTAATAAAAAGAGCTACGAGAAATTACAAAAAGATGTTAATTTAGTTTACAACAATATCATTAATACTTTAATTTGTTCTGGTTCTACTGAACATAAATTTATTGAAGAGGCAATTCTATGAAAATAGATTTAGAAGCTCTCCGAAAACGAGATAAGTTCCTTTCTCAGGTAGAGCAAGAAGCAAAAGAACATAATCTACAATATACTAAAGATGGTTTTATTATGGATATTCCTGATATTGATGTTAACGCCTTGATGAAAGACGATTTCAAGGAGGAAAATAGTTATGGCTAAAATTTTATATAGAATTGAAATTGACCTAGATACTTCCTTTTCTTCTTTTAAAACTCCTTATCACTGGAAAATTCTTGCTCTTAATGAAATGGATATAATTTATTCTCTTGATAGTGGTTACTCTAAAAGTATTCCAGAAGCTTTTAATGATGCTTATAAAAAGTATCAATATTATAAAGAAAAGGAAGAATAACAATGAAAATCACCAATCCTGAATGGGATGGATGTTTAATCACCTGTGCCCTAAGATACAATCTTGGAAGATGTAGTTATATGCCACCTACTATTATGGATATGGTTGCTCCCTTGCTTAAAGATGTAGACAATAAAACTCTTTGGGCGGCAGAAAGAGACATTGAAGATTTTTTAAACAGGCGTAATCCAGAAGGTAAACTAGATTATGCTGTAGAGTGGACAGAGTTCTTGGCTAAAGTTAAAGCTGAGCTACAGAACCGAAAAGAAAACGGAGAAACATAAGAGGTAAGAAAGGAAGATAATTTATGGGAAAAGTTAAATATATTCAGCCTGTAAAGTGTCATGTAAAGAAGGATATTGTTCTTACTCCCACTGAAGCAGAAAACACTACTGAAGTAGAAATCCCTACTCATCTCTACGATACACCCAAAGCAAAAGCCCTATCTCTTGAAGAGCTAAGAGATGCTTATTATATTAGTGATATTGGACTACATATTTTTGTTCGAGAAGCAGATTGTGACGGCAACTTCCATAATTTTGCTATTCCTGCTCTTCTCGATGAGCTTTATGGGTCCACTCTAATTGCTATTTGGGCTTACGATAGCTATTATTATGAGAAGGATTATGGTAAGACGTGGATTGCTTATCTTGAAAATCCGTTCTAAAACAGTTATTGTTTTAGTACATAATCCGTTCTAAAATATTAAATCCACTAAGATATTAAATCATCTATATCTCTTTTTAATCTCGCCCTTAGATTGATTTATAGCATGATTTGATATAAAATAAAAAATAATTTAGCTAAATTTATTTATTTCAAGGAGGTACTTCCCAATGTATGGTTCTTTTATTGTAAAGGGCACAAAGTCTAGCGGTCAAACTGTTTATCTAAAGTCTTTCACTCCCGGAGTTCCTGATGTAGCAAATTCTACTGTAGAGTGGACTACTACTAAGTCTTCTGCTCGTGTCTTTGAGAGTGATACTGAGAGTGATTCTACTGGACTACTGTGCCAGACTTACTCTAATGGTGATATTGTCGCTGTTGAGAGTGAGAAGATTAGCGATAAGATGCCCAAAATGTAATGTAATGGCGTAATTAAGCTAATCTAATTTAAATAAAAATACTGAGGAGACAAATATGTTTCCTAAAGACAACAGTATTCGTGATAGGGTAGGGAGTTTTAATGCTCCCTATCCTTTTTTTATCTCATAAAACAGTAATATTCCTTGACTTTTAAGAAGTTTTGTGCTACTATATCATTAGAAATCTTAGAAGGAGTTTAACTTATGAATTCTAATTTCATTCTCATTAAAGATATGGACCCTTACAAAATTTATTTTGACCAAGATAAAGATACCTTTATAACAATTTGCTGGGGACTTGATGATATTACTGATTCTTTTGAAGATAAAGATTTTCAGACTGTCCTTGGCTATACTAAGAAGATGATTGGGAGGTTTCCTTATTAATGGACAGATATAATAAATTTGTTTCTTCTTTTGAACCTATTGAAAATCCTAAATGGATTTATATTGGCGAAGACCCAGAACAGAAAGATTTTGATGAACCTTATTGTTCTGCTAAGGTTTTAGGTACTAATGGCGATTGGATGGTAACTCGATATAGGGGAGATTCTGCAATTTATTCTGTTTGTTCATATTGTGGTTTCTCTCATACTTGCTACAAAATTAACACTGATAAGAATGAGTCTTTGACTGAGTATGATGAGGAAAAAGAGTATAACTTTTGCCCTGAATGTGGAGAGTGTATGCTATGAATGATAAAAATAACAGTAAAAATAATACTGAACTTATTCTTGAGCTAATTCCCAAACTTAGCTTTCCTAACTCTGAAATTATTAAGCCCACTAAATTTGAATATTTCTTTTTAGCTGAAAATAAGTTCTTCTCTATCTTTTTCTATACTGATCCTATGAGGGTTTTTCTATATTACACTTGTCCTGGCAGTTATGAAACTCAATGCTATCCATTGCTAAAAAACGATAAAGATTTTAAAATGATTTTGAATGAAATTTATTACTATGACGATGAGGATGAATAAGCTATGACACACAGACACGCAATCATGAAGCATATCCCTACTCTTAAGGTCCCTAAGTTTGAGGATATTTACGATAAAGTAAATTTTAATTATACTATTCTCGGCACTCCTTTCTGTAATATTATCCTTAGCGTCTCTGAGGGAGGTTTTATTCTAACTAAAACTACTAGCTTTAATCAGAAAAGAGTAGAATTTATCACTGTAAACTCAAGTTATGAAGAAACTAGAGAAGATGAAGAAAAACTCAAAAAAAATTATGATGATGCTTATAAGCAGATTCAGGATTGGTATAGAGGACTTTATGATGAGCTACTGAAAGCCGCAGGATGTTAAACTTCCAGAAAGGGGCTGAAATATATGAAGCTAAATAATGAAGAATTTAATAATAAACCTAAGATTTCCTTTTACGAAAGACATAGAACTCCTATTCTCTGGATTGCTTCTATCCTGATTATTGCTCTTTTCGGCTTATTTTGTTACGGAGTTTCTGTCTTTCCAACAGCGATTCTGCCAGTTAAGATTTTTGTTGTCGCTGTTTACGCTATTATTGCTGTTTTTATAATTAGTACATTAGTGATTATTATTCATGAGCTTTTAGATACTTGGCTTTAAAGGAGAAACCCATGAAAAATTTCTTTAATAAATATAAAACTCCTATTCTTTGGGCATTCTCGGTTCTAATCTTCTTTGCTATCATCGCTTTATATCTTTTTGTTTGTTTTATCCTTTCTAAATTTACGATTGCCCGAATTTTATTTACTATTATTTCTGTTGTTGGTGGATTGATTATCGTATCTCTTATAATAGCTATTATTCATGAAATTATAAAAGAAAAGTTTGGCTAAAAGAATTTTATTCAAAAATTTAACTAGAAAAGTAAGTGATTAAATGAATAAAGACCATAATTTAAGAGACTTTTTGATTAAGCTTGTTGCTGTTCCTGTTGTATTTTTCTTTTCTTTAGCTGTATCAATTTCTATTAAAATTATAGAATATGCTTTTGCTAATATTGTTGGAGTTGTTATTATTACCATTATCATAATTGTATTCTGTATCGCTATTAGCGTGTTCCTTATAAAAAATATGGAATAAATAATGTTAAAGAAGGAATAAAAGGAGGAGAAGAAATATGAAATACAAAGTTTATTGCTCTGGTTTCGCTTATGTTGAAGCTGATTCAGAAGAAACTGCTAATTCAGAAGAAGAAGCTAAAGATATTGTCTTAGATGATGATGGCGTTATTTATTCTGAATACAGAATTGATAGTGTTGAAGAAGTAGATGAATTTGTTGTGGATTGGGATAATTAAAAAATAGGAGAATAAAAAAACTAGGAGAATAAAATGAATAAGTTATCCGATTTTATTTATAAACATAAAGATAAGTTTTCTTTTCGCTTTATTTTGAGCCTTATTATTACTATTCTTGTCGTATGCGCTGTTGCTTTTTTGATTTGGGGAATGACAAGAATTACTTTAAAAACTCTCTTTTTAATTTTTGTTGTCGCAATTATTATTCTTCTGATTTTTGCTCTGTTTTTGGTTATTTATGAAAAGTTGAGTAGATTCTTTCGTGATAATTTCTAAAGCATTATTAAAAAATCCTATTATTCCTTGCATTTTCTCTCCTTTAATGCTATAATATTCATAGGGTAAAGGAGAGTGATTCAAATGCTAAGACCACCAAGACAACCTCAATTCTTGCGTACAGGAGAAATTTTGGGTATCGGTCATGCTGGTATCACTCCTTCTGATAAAAGCACTTATGCTGAGGAGTCAAGGCTTCGCAAGAAGACTTGCTCAGAGTATCAGCCTTCTCAATCTTCTCACTATCAAGCTTGGGAACCTTGGGGATATGATAAACCAGGAGTGACGCTAACTTCTGTTTATGGCTATAATCATGACAGGATTTATTCCTTTATTGATTTGCTTTATCAGCTAGTATTTTTCCAGCTTTTGCCTTGTGGTGTTACTAGCTTCCAGATTGATTTAGAGAAATTCTGTTCTGATAACTATGAATTAAATAAACTTCTCTCTACTAGCACCTATCTCTTTAAGCCTATTAATGAAGCTGATAATCAAGACTTCCCTTTTGCCAAATTGATTAACTCCCTTCATAAGCGTAATATTGAGAAGATTTTTGCTTCTTTTGCTCATTGGGGATTTAATGTAGAGCGTATAAAAAACAAAGCTTCTATCTCTCAAAAATACACCTAATCTCCTCTTATTTAAAATCTGTTGCTTATTCATTACACTTTTCATCTTCTAAAATCTTTCCTATCCTCTACCTATAAAAGTACCCTACTTCTTAGCTAGGAGAGATTTTTGATGGATGATTTAGCACTTCATTAAAGTTTTCATCTCTTAAAAGCTCTTAATCTTACCCAAAAGAGTCAACCCCTTACAAACTTTTCAAAGAAACAAACTTTTTCAAAGAAAACTTCTAAGGAGCCAATTTTACTGATGCCTTTTCCGACACTTCCTACTTATGCTGAGTTTCTGAATGAGTGTGAAAAAGAACTTAATGCTTTAAACCTTCCTTCTGAAACCTATCTTATTAATATTAACGCTCTGAAAACTATTTATTCTGAAACTATTGCCTTGTTTAAAGATATAGAACATTACTCTTTGAGTAATGACGTAAAACCTTTTTCTTCTAAACTCTTTTATTTCTTTAAGTTCATCTGGACCGATAAGATGTACATCAATACTTGGTGCAATGTCCTAGAAAAGCTAGGATTTGAGACTACTGTAGAATTCGAACAGATACCGCCCTGTTCCAGTGCTGAATTTCTAGATACTATAACATGGTTGAGATTGGGAGTGGTACTTAGAAATAAAAGTGAAGGAATAAATTTTGAGATTCCAAGAGACTTTGAATTTCCTAAAAATTTTGATACAAACTCTGACCTTCCACAAAAATAATCTATACTAAAAGGAGTTGAAATTATGGCCATCCTTCAACCTTTATACGCTATTTGTCATTATAACTCTAATTTTGAGAATGGTGGAATTGGCTTTCTTAAAACTTATAAAGAAGAAAAAATTACCTTTGGAACAACAGATTTTTATGAAAAAGAACTACCTATTTGTGAAGAAACACTTACTCGTGAAGAAACACCTGAAGAAGAATTAATCCATTATACAATGAATTCAATTCATAAAGGTTTTGAAATCTTTTCTGACTTAGAAGAAGTTAAGAAAACTTACTTTAATTACCTTAACTACTTGATTGGGAAAAATCCTAATGCTCCTTTCGAAAATTACGCTCCTTTCTATAAAGTCGTTGAATTAACTACGCCTTTTGGCGAATTAACTCCTCCTTCTGGTTTTAAACCTTTCTTTAATACCTACGAAGAATTTTGTAATCGTTCTGTTTGTGATCATAAGGAGTTTGAAAAATCCTTTGCTATAAACGAAAATAGCTTTAAGTATCATCTTTCTGATATTATTAAGATGATTGAAGAGTTTAAAACCGATGAAGAGTTCTATAACTTTAAGTTTCAGAGCTTAACTCAATATCGAAATATTAAAGAACATACTTATCCTAATGATTCTATTTATTATACCTTTTCCATTGATACCCTTTCTATTGGCCCTTCTTTTGCTGAAGTTAATAAGAATACGTATAGAGAATATAAAATGCCTTGTGGTAGAGAAATGATTAATGGAATGTATAGGATTTTGAATTGAGAAAAGATTATTCATGACTGAAAAATAGCCATAGCTGAAAGGAGAATTAACATGACTGAAAATAAAGTCACTACTTATACCTTTACTTCCGATGATTATAAGCTACTCCACTCTATCCTTCCCAATAATCTTTGTGCTTTCTGTATCACGAAAGATTCTTGTTGTGGATGCCCTGAAAATGATAGCTATAGAATAGCTACTAAACCCTACAGAGATAACGATATTTATGAACTCGCTCTTGAGCTTAAAACTGGTGATGACGCTCTTAAGTCTATTCTTAACCATTTAAATCGCTTTTTTGACTGTATCGATGAGCTAAAAGAATATTGTAAATATATGGATAAGGATAATAGTACAGATATTTCTCCTTGTGATGTGGATATTCCAGAAAATATAGTTGCTTTGCAAGAAAACAAGGACGCTCTTGATACTAAGCTTTTTTACCTGTTCCTTGATAGTCTGGGATTGAATTATAGCCAGTATGAAACGCTTGAGAAAGTTTGTGAGATGCTGAGTAAGATAAAGAAGGAGTAAAAGAAGAATTAAGAAAAAAGAAGTAACATAAATAAATTTATGAAGGAGATAAAAAATAAAAATGCGTCATAATACTATCCGTCTTATTCTTTCTATATTTGTCTTTCTCTTTATCCTTATCCCTTCTATCTATACCTTCTTCACTAGAGACTTTATTTTCGCTATTCTTACTTTCTTCCTAAGCTCTATTGTTTTGGCTGGGAGTGTTGTTATTTTTATAGCTATCTATGATACTGTTGATGACTTTTTGGAAGAGTTGGAAGAGAAAAAGAAGAGGAAGTAACATAAATAGAGTAACATAAATAAATTTATGAAGTAACATAAATAAACTCTCTAATCTTTCTTAATGAGGGTGCTCTACGTAAGTAGGGGTGCTCTACGCAGGCTAAGTTTATAGTTCCCTAGCGGTCACTCTAAACTAAGAGCACCAAAACGTATCTATGTTCCAGAATACCTCTTCGCTCTTAAATTTTTAGCTTTTTGAGTGTCAGTTTTACCTTATTTTATATGGCAAAAAAGACCAAATTATACCAAAGTTTGCATATATGTATAAGAGACATATATATGCAAGAAAAAGTATAATTTTGGTCTTTTTGCATTATTTTATATGGTAAAAGTCGGTATAAAATTTTGATTTTTGCTTGCTAAATTTTTAACAATCTTTAACTCTCAATTAAAAAATCCTTCAATAAACTTATTTAAATTTCCCAAGAAAAATTGCTCAATATAAAAGATTCTGTTTTCACTATTTTCTTCATCGTCTCTTTCAATAGATTCAAAAATAGAAGAGAGATGCTTTGCTGTCTTTTCTAGCTCTGTTCTATATGTTCCTTTGGAGTAATCAGTAATTTCAAAGTTGTCCCTTAAAATTAAATCATCTGCTAATTTGCTTTGAATATATCCATCTTGCTTTTTCCTTAGCTCAAAATCTTGTTTATACTCTGGAATTATTCTTCCGTTCGGCATAGTATGATTTGATTGAGGTTTTCTATTCTTAATAGAATTTTTTATGTTCTTTTGAGTATCATTATAAAAGTCTTGATTGAGTTCTTTATGGTTTTGTAATTGCTTTTCCTCATCTTGAAAATCAACTTTTCTTAAATTATCTATAGAAAATTCAGCTTGAAAATCTTTTACTGATTTCTTTTTTTCTACTTCTTTTTTGTAATACTTTTTAGAGTCTTCAAGGAAATCTCCTGCAAAACTAATAGCATTTACTTGATAAACATGATCAATATTTAATTTGCGTAAGTAAGATTTAAGTTTGGCTTCATATTCTACTTCTTTGTGTTTATTTAAAACTTCATAATAATTTGCACAATCTAATTCTTTTCTTATTTTTGCCTCAATAACAGTGTAAGATTCAATAGCTTGTGTTTCTAGTTCTTCTTCAAAAGTAATCTTGTTTCCATTTTCATCATAATAGAAAAATTCAGCAATATAAACTTTTCTATCAATTATTATCTTACTGTTATCTAAAGAAGAAAGTACATTTTTAATTCTATTACTGAAATTTTTATAAATGGTGTCAATAAATCTATTTACGTTTTCTTCTGTGACATAATAGGGTAGTATTCTGATATAATCTTTCTTCTGTCCTTTTTGTTCTCTGGTTTGTCTGTCTCTATTTGATTTTACTTTTTCTTGATAATCTTTGATGTAGTCTTTATTCGTTTCTTCTCTTAATATTTCATCTTCAATAGAAATAGAATAGTGTGTGGGGTCTTTTTTAGCCATTGTATATTTTGAGTTGATATACCCCATCGTAGAACCTAAATCTTCTGTAGTGAAATATAATGTTTGTTTACCAGTTTCTTTATAATAGTTTTCAAGTACACATAAAAGAGTATAAGGAACTGTATCGTAGATGGCTTGAATTAGTTTATTGTATTTGACTTCATCTGGATTGTAGATTTTATTGATGATTATTTTTTGACCTTTACGAGAGAAATCAATGCACCATTTTAAACTATCTAGATGCTTTTTCCTTAAATCTGTCTTGGTGCTTGGTTTAATATCTAATCTTTTGCAAAATTCAGCGTAAGTAGGAATTACTTCTCCTTCTTTAAATATAGATACTATTTTATCATAAAGGTCTTGATTCTCTTTTGTCATCTAAAAGTCTATTCTAAGAGGTTGGTTTCTAAGAGGTTGAGAAAATTCGTTTTCGTTTTTATCAAAAAGCCTTGACATATTTTCCTCCTTGTGATATACTAAGATTAAAGTGAATAAATATATGTTTTTTGTATTCACTTTTTATACTCTATACAGTGTAGCATAAATTTGTTAATTTGTCAAGTCTTTTTTGTGAACAATTTGTAAACAAAATTAATAAGTTGGGAGAAATAGAAAATATTGGAAACAAAGATTTTAAGAGCAGAAGATTTTAAAGATGACGCATATATATCTAAATTATTTGCTGAAGAAGAGCGAGTATATGAGTTGGCTAAAAAGAAACTATCTCATGTTACAAAGAGGAAGCCTTTAACTCTTAATTATGCTCAAATGGCAGAATTATTCGAGGAAACAAATTCTAAGAATTCTGAAACACGAGAAAAACAAATCGAAAAGTGGAAAAGAAGCGTGACTATTACTCGTAAATCTATACAGAAACATGTTGGGTTTGTAGTAAGATCTCAAGAAAATCACGATAAATTAGTTAGTTATTATATAGCTAAAATTATTAAAAAGAGACAATCAGAGCATAGAACTGCTATTTTAGAAAATTTAAGATATAATGAGTTTGTTCCTTATCTTAAATATGGCAAGAATAATAATAGAGGATTTACTAAATTAGCAGAAAGAGGAGTTTATGGTTTTATTCTTGAAAAGATTAAGGATGAAGAAGAAATAAAAATAGCTTATATTGGTAGCACTATTACTTCTTTTGCACAAAGATTTAAAATGCACAAAAGCTCAAATTCTGATGCTTATCAATTATTAGATAAAGGTGCTCATATTGAATTTCTTTATATAGCAAAAGATACAGATACAGAGGAATTTATTAGACAGAAAGAAGCACAGATTTATACTTTATATGAAGATAATGGATTTCAATTAATAAATAAAGAATTTCCTGCGTATCATTCTAGTTTGAAATTTAAACCTAATAAAAAGTTTGAAAAGAAAAGGGAAAAGAAAGAAAAGAAAGAAAAAACACAGAAAATTGAAAAAACGCAGAAAGCAGAAAAAGTAAATAGTAATACTTTATCACCAGAAACAAAAGCAATATTTCAATTTAAAACAATTAAAATTAAAGTAAGAGGTTCTGACACTTTGAGAATTATTAATTTGCTTGAAGAGTTAGGAATGGAATATAATAAGAAAAAGAATTGGTGGATAAATCCAAAAGAATATGAACAGGTTTATCAGAATGTTATCAGTAAGGAAAAAACAAATAAAGAAAAAATAAATAAAAGTGTTGAAGAAATAAAGAATAAAGTACTAAAATTTATTGAATTAGAGGAGAATGAAGATGAATAAAGAAAAAATTGAAGTTCTAAGCTGGATTTTTGAAATTCTTAGTGGTGTTCCAGAGAAATGCTATCATTATAATTTTACTAGCGATTTTTATTATTATAATAATTTGGAAATGAATAGAATTATTTGGAAAACTTTATTTAAAAATTGGTTTATTGAAGAAATGAAGAATTTAGGATTTAATATTGAATTCGGTTGTGTTAATGGAGAAGAATATAGAGAAGAAGAGAATAGATTTGTACGTGGAGAGTATGTGGATATTAGTTGGAGTAAAGAGTGATAAAGTGCAATGGGCTTAAAAGGATAAAGTATAATATATTAGACTAAAAAGTGCAAGATAGTATAGTATATTAGACAAGAGGAGAATGACGATGAATAATAACGTAAATAATATTGTAGAAGAAATTTTAAATGCAGTCAAAGGAGATTGTCAAGCTTATAATCGAGATTATGTTGTGTGGTATGAAACAGACTTAAATAGAGAATGGATTGAAATTTTGAAGTCAGAATGGTTTGAGATGATGATTGAGGATGAATTAAAGTGGAGTTTGTTTTATGGGGATTGTATGATGACTAAAGAAGGTTGGAATTTTTGGGTTATTTGTTTGAATGATGTAGGAGTAGAAGAAATCGAGAAAAAAGTGAAATATGGTATCGAAAACCAGATTTGATGATATTGAAGATTATATAAGGAAATAAAGGGAATTTAAAGGAATTGAAAGTATGAGTGATTTTAATAATTTTGTTTTAAGAAGAGGAGATGTAAACTCTACTAGCTTGCCTAGTAGTCAAGACTTGCTTTACAGCAAGAAGAGTAAAATAAAAGGTAATACAGTTTTAAGTATTTTTCATCTTATATATCAGCTAAAAGATAAAATGGATGTAATTTGGTTTCATAAGTGTGAAGAAGATGTTGTAGAAGGTTTACTAGATGAAGAGTTTAGAGATGAATTGAATAGGGAATTTGGATGGAAGATTTATGATGTTGAGTCTATTAACTTGCTTAATAGCAAGAGTTGTAGATTTGAAGGAAAATGTATCGAAGGTGGAGTAATTGTGAGTAAGAATGGGTTGAGTAAAGAAGAAATATTAAGAGAGTTTTAAGGGAGATAAAAAAGGATGGTAAGTATAAGGGTATGAATGATTATAGCAGATTAATAAAAAGTCTTGATTCTATTTTAAAGATTGTTGAGGATTTTAGAGAAGAGAATAGTCCTCTATTCATTGAATATAAGTCTTATATCTTTTCTGAGACTGATTGGAATGGTACTGATATTTGGTTAATTTTACATCAAGATTGGTTTAAAGATATGATGAAAGTATGGTTTGATATTGAGGTTAGATTTGGAAATTATGATGGGGTTAAAGTTTTAAAGGATTGGAGTATGGAAGAAAAAGTTGTATGTGAATATGTGATTTTAAGTTGGGAATAAAAGGGAATAATGAATAAATGTGGTATATTTCTCACAAAATGACAAGAAAAGTTGTCAAAGTTCCGATTCCTCATTGCGTCGCCCGAAAACCCTGGAAAAATAAGCATCCTGATTTTCTGTAGCAAATGCAACAGGAGTGTGTAGCTCACAAATTTTTGAAAAATAAAAAATAAACCTCAAAAAATTAAAATCCCCTTGAAATATATAGCAAAATAATTCCTCAAAAATACTCCTAAAAATAAAAAATCCCCCAGCATAAATCCATTCCCTCTCATAAACACATTCCAAGCATTTCTGGGAGTTCTTAAAATTTAGGGGAACGTAGTGAACCTGAATTTTAGTCTAGAACTCCCTCAATACATCAATAACATATTACATCTTGACACTCTCCTCCTTTCATGTTATAATAATATAGGAGTTACAGTACACTCTAAATTCTAATCCTACTTTAATATGAAAGGAGTTGAAATCAAAATGTCCTTCCATCATAACACTCTCTCCTACAAGCGTATTAAACTCACCCATCACTCCCAACAAAGAGCAGAACAACGCTTATCCATCACATCCTCTCAAGAACTCAAAAAGAGAGCATCATTAGCACGTAGGAATGGAATACGCTTAGAGAATATCAATCCAGAGAATTTAAAGCTCTATTCAGATAAAATCAATTTCACGTATGAGCAATGGATAGATTTTTTACATCATTTTAAGACAAAAGGCAGTACAAGATTTTACTATTATAAAGATTATGTATGGATATTTGGTGGTAATGGCGGAAATACGTTAATATCTGTTGTACCTCTGAACCATTAGCAGAAATTTTGAACAGAAACAAGAGCAAAAATCTAAAATCTTGAACCAGAACAATATCTAAATTTTTGAACAGTTACAGCTTTTATAGCTTCTATCATAATCTTGCTGTAAAGCAAGTTTACAAAATTAAGAAAAGAGAAAGCAAAAATGGCACGTACAAAAGGAGCTTTATCGAAAAAGACCCTAGCAAAGCAATTAGGGATATCACTAGAAGAATATCTTGAACTTGAAAAGAATGGAAAGCTAGAAGAATATCGAACAGAGCATGGAATAGTAGATCAAGACCTGCCAAGGGCTTGGCATGATACTGTATCTAGCTCTATTTCTAATGAGGCTGAGAAGGAAAGAAAAGAAGAAATCAAAACAAAACTCCAAGCAAAGAAAATCGCCAAAACAGGAAAGACTCCTGAACCTTCTCAAGACTACAACCCCAATCAGAAACTCACAACCTCCACAAAGCCAAACATAACTGCATCTACTAAGATTCTTTTACCCTCTAATAGTGTTAAGAGTGAGGATGAAGGAAAGGATAAGGCTGAGAGTGTAAAGGCTGTAGAGAGTGTGAAAAGTGTACTTAAATCAGAAGCTAAGGTTAAACCAAATGAAACTTTCTGTACTCGCTGTCATAAGCTCATTCTCAAAGATTCTAGTTTCAGGCTTATCCTGTCCAATATGATACCTGGGATAGCTTCCTATCATTATGCTGTAGATGATAAACAGGTACTATGTTATGATTGTGCTCATGGATTAGCCAGGGTAATTGAGGGATATTTTGAGGATGAAATAGGTAATGAAATAGGAAATGATTTAGCTTCTGAAGGAGATTCTGAAAATATCTCTACTACTGATGAGCTAGATGACACAAACATTAAAGAAATGGTTAAACCTGTGGAAGATATTAAGCCTAGTGAAGATGAAGATTTGGTATTTTAACAAGGAGCACTAACATGAAATACACAGACCCAAATTTTACAAATCCATACACTTCTAAAGTTACAAAGAGTGATGTAGGGGAGACAAATATCAATCATTTATATGGAGAAGATTTTTGTCGAATTGAAAGCTCTGAGACATATTGGAAAGATAGAATTATTGAACTAGAGAAAGAATTTCCAGATAGAGTAGTAATCACTAAGGAAATTTATGATTCAGATGGAGACTTAGATGTAATTGTAGCACTAATGCCGTATAGTGATATGAAAAAGGTAAAGCCGAGTAACAGAGGCAAGAACATGAGTGAAGAGGAAAAGGAAAAGAGAAGGTTAAGAGCCAAGGAAATGATTGCAAGTGGAAAAATGAGAAGAAAGAAGAAGGATGAAGATGACTACTGGGATTAAGGAAGGGAAACCTGAAATTTTGAACAGTTTGATATCATTTTTGTAACTTTTTCTAATTTTAATTTTTTAAGAATTGGCTTTTTTAGATTGTTTTATATATAATTTTTGACATCGGCGTAGGCGTATCGGAAATTTTGTATAGCTTTATTCTGAAATCTTGAATAGGCTGATATTAGAGGGTGGTAAAAATACTACTCTCTTTTATTTTCTAAAATTTTGAACTGCTTCTTGCTGTAAAGCAAGTTTACAGATTTACATTAACTTTAGAAGTATGTGTGCTCTTTTTTAGTATATAAAACAAGGATAAAAATAATGTTGATGTATTTTTTCTTCTTACTATATAGAGAGATTAAAAACTTGAACATTTTAATTTCCTTATTTTATAAAGCTAAAATCTTAATTCATAACTTTTTTAAATATTTCAATTTTTGAATTGACTTACAAATTAATATAATTAAAAAAATTGTCCACCTTTTTCGTATATTTTTTTAAGAGCAATGTTGACTAAAGCCTTATAAAATAATGGTGTAATTTTCCGGAAAAATTAGAAAAACGCAAAAAAGTGGTCCCATAGATTGATTGTTAAAAAATAAAGATTTACAAGAGATAGAGGTAAGTGTTTGGTCTTTTTTATTATATAAAATAAGGGAAAAAAGAGATTCGATTCATAATTTTGTTACAAAGGGTAAAGTTTATATAATAGATAAAATTATGAAAGGAAGATAACTTTTTACTTAAATAATAAGAAGAAAAATGATATGTAAGGGGATATAATGATTGTAAAGCTATATAAAATAAGGAAATTAAAAAATTACCATAAAAGATAAGGAAATTATAAAGACATAAAGACAAAAAGAAAGACTGAGGACTTCCGAAGAAGTCCCAGTCCAGTCTCGCACGTTTTTATGAAAGTATTAGATTAAACTACTGTAATTTGCAGGTAAATAACTATTATCTTCTTCTATAAATTTTTCATCTTGATTTTGAGCCTCTAATAAAGTAATAGAGTAAGTCTTAGAACTATCTTCAATAACTTTTTCAGATTGGAACGCTTTTTTCCATTCTATGACTTGAGGAATTAAAATGTTACTATCATCAATAAACTTTTCAGAAATTTCGTACAAAGATTCATCAACTTCAAAGAATTCCATGCTCATAAGTTTAAATAAATATCTATTAAATTCATTATTAGTTCTATTTCTATTGTTTTTTAGCATTTTTTCTCTGAATTCTTTAGCATTAAATTGAAGCATATTTTTGAGGTTAGTAGCATTAATATCTTTTTGGAACAAATTCTCTTTTTCTTCTAGATTAGATTGGAAAGCCTCTTCACTAATATAGATTCTATTAGATTTATAAACAAAATCATATCCCGTTTCTTCTTTTAACGCAGGATAAAATTTTTCATTAAAAGCTCCATAATTTTTAGAAACCACAACTCTAGCATAACTACCGAAGCCATTCTTATTGGCTACTTTGTTTCTTAATTCGACATATTTATCTGCTTCAGTATCACATAAACGAAATTTTTCAGCAGTACCATTTTCATTTAAAATTACACCAATATAAACAGGAGTTAAACCGATATAACCATATCTTTCTAAATCTTGTAATAAACTATTGATATTATAATTTAGAGAAGGTGCAGTATGATCAAAGAAATCTTTATAGCCTTTACGAATATTAGGAGTAGGACTAAATTTACTAGCATCATTATCTTTATATGCTTTGCTCATTTCAAGAAATCTATCATAGCTTTTTTGACTTTCTCTATCATCAATATCCTATAAAGTGTCACTTATTTTAAGTTGTTTATTTATTTGCTTTTGTCTATGTTCTCGAATTTCTTCTTTAGCTCTTTTAATTTCAGGATACCGTTCAGAACCAGTAGCTACAATATCCTGTTCTAATTTTTGCATCCCTGTTTTAGCTTCTATATTATCATAATTGGGGTAATAGTCAAAATAAGATTGATTGACATAACCTAATAAAATATTTAATTTTTTATTAGTGATAAATAAAACAGGAGAATTGGTAAAGCTTTTATAGGCATCTAATAATAAGCATAAAGTATAATATTTATTATCTGCTAAAATTAAATCTAAAATTTTTCGTGCGTGTTCAGCTTCAGATAAAACTTTAATTCCATAGAAACCATTTTCATTTTGCTTGAAATTAAACGCTGTTTTCCATTGTTTAAAATGTTTTTCTTTACTACTCGTAGTTGTTTTAGGTTTTTGATTTAATAAACGGCACATTTCAGTATAAGTTTTTACTTTAGTTTTATCTTTAAAAGTTTCTTTTGCGGTCTAATATAATAATTCGGCTTCTTCTCGATTCTTAAATAAAGTTCTCATAATACTCCTTTCAGGATTAGAGAATAGAGGAAAGGAGAACTCTAATTCTAATCCAGCTAATAAAGCATAAAGTGAAGTAAGAATGAGTTGATCAATCTCCTCCTACTCCACCTAATATCATTATATCATAACAGAAATCTTTTGTCAAGGGGTTTTTTAAAAAAATTTTTGAGTTTTGAAAATTGTTTACATTTTGTTCATAATTTAGTTAGTAAAAGAGGTCGAATTCGAGGCGGTTAAAATAGGAGAGAATGTTTTGATGTAGGAATTAAGCCTGTAAAGGGTTGTATGCCTAATATGAGTAGAGAGAATGAAACGAAGCAAAGCGAAGTGAAATGAACGAACGTAGAAGCATAGACTTGGGAATATTTGAGTTTTGGCTTTAGGAGTAGAAGATTCTTGTCTTTGTATGCCGAAAAGTAGGGACTAAAAGTTTTTGAGCGTTAAGTTAAAGTAGTAGGGACTACCGATGAAGGACTAATGGGTTTGGGTGGGTGGGGCTTAAGAGAGGATCAGACTCTTCCCTGGGTATCCCCCGAACGAATAAAACCACCCCTAAGATATAGAGGCGAAAATCTCTCGCTTTTGAGATTTTACTTTGTAAGGTGGGAAGGGACTAGGGAATTAGAATACAATCATAGGCATCACCCCTTTCAATGATTAACTACAATTTATTTATAAAAATTAGCTATCCTTAAATGTTTCCATAATACTCATGAACTTGCCCATCATAAGACCAATCTTCATGCATTACAAACACAGAAGAGCTAGACATGATTCTCTGATTCATAACTTCTTCTTTCAACCAATGAGGGTCAATAGAATGGTAAGGAAACTTGGAATAGACGCTAAACCATTCATAGAAATCATACCAAGACTGAGAATTCAAATCAGGCTCATGAGAAATTTCAAAATTACGCATAATATTTTCCTCCTTTATAATGTTGAATATATGTTGAAATAGGACCAAATCAAAACTGTATTGATTATCTATTTCTCGTTCTAGTTTCCTTGAAGATGACAGGCTTTAATTCATAGCAGTAAGTATCTCCGAACTCATCCAGGATGACAGAAACAGTAAAGTAATCATGATTGGGAAGCTTAGAGAGGACGTATTCCAATTCAGAACGTTTAAAGAAACAATGTCCTTCCTCGTCAAACTTACGATAGTGAGGATTAGAGAGGTCACGAATGGCCTCTTCCATAACCTCAAGCTGGAACTGAGTGAAGGAAGTCTTAGAAGCGATAGAAGTAGAATTAGTGATAGTGGTAGTCATAATTAGTTCTCCTTTCAAATAAATCAGAATGTGAATAAATCAGAATTTGAATTGGTTTGATTCTGACTTAAAATTCCCCTTCAATGTGATTATACCAATGTCTAATCATAGCTTTGATACTAGGATTATTAAACACCTCCTTTTCAGAAAGAACAATAGTAGGGTCAGCAATCTTCATGCAATTGACAATATCTCTGATAAGACCCTCAATGCTAGAATAAGTATGTCTATCAAGATGGCTATAAATGGGACATTCTCTTTCATAAAGCTGATTGTCTGCGTTTTCATACACCTCCTTTCTATTAAACGTAATATGGAGTTTAACATTCAGCTCATTAGACTTCCATTTGGAGTAAACACCAATGATTTTGCTAAGAAGAGAAACGATTTTCTCAATATCTTTTTCTCTTTCTTCAACAGGAACAATATCGTAATGATAGAGGTTAAAGCAAGCAACCTTAGCTCTCTGGATATGGGACTTGAAGCAAGTAACACCGATAATGAAATTATGATTGTACATAGGTAAATCTCCTTTTAAATATTTTTTGTGGATGATTTGATATAACTAATGATAAAAATTTTTGAATTTATCACCCCCCTCTTTTAATACAATACACGATTATGAACACCAGAAACTCTATACACAGAAGATACCCGCTTGGCTCCATCCAAACAATTTCATCCAATATTACTTACCTCCTAACTTTACTTTTTATCTTTCTTATCATCATCTTCTTTACTTGCCCAAATCATAAAAGCAACACTTCCAATGATGATTACTTCAGATAAGAACATAAACGGGTCATTCGGTGCCCAAATCTCAAGTAAACTCCATCCTTGTTCGGTTAAAGCCATATGCTGAATAAGAAGAATAATGATTAAGATAAGAAGCCACATAATAATCACCACCTTTCTAATTTTGAATTAAATGATAGACTTAGAAACAATCAAATCCTCACATCCTTTCTGAGTAATAATACCACACTTAACAATTTCATCAGAGTACATATAAGATTCTGTAGGCTGATTTCTCTGCCAACAATCTTTCTTAGTTTGTTTACCGACTGAGGACTTATTACCCTCATAGACTTTGATGAAGTAACCCATAGTAGGCATATAAGCATACTTAATTGTATCATGAATTCTAGAAACAATCAAGTCTTCTTTGATAACATTTAAAGTATTACTACATATAACGATATCAGGGTCACAATGTATAGCTTCACAATTTAGAGTTGCGTTTCTCCAATAAGGGTCATAGCCATACCATCTGATATCGTATAGGGCCATAAGAGCTTCAATATGCTGGGTATATTTCCCACAACCATAATCAACCACCTCCTTTCCTCTGAGCTTGTTCCAATTGATGTGAGAATAAATGTAAGGAAGCTTTTTAGAATTGATGCTAGTATCCATAGAAGTAAAAGTTTGAGTAGACATAGGTTTTTCTCCTTTCAAATTTTAGATATCAAGTTTAAATGCTTAATAATCTTCACAGGGTAAGCTTTCCCACCATTTCTTACCACCTCCTTCAATTCCAAAATAATCAAGAAAAGCATTGATATGTCTCATGGTAGTGGGAGAATATTCACTCCAAGTTTTATGAAATGTTTTATCAGGGTCAATTTTGCAAACATAGGTATTGTAAGAACGAAGGACTTTAGAGCCATCTTCCATCTCAAATACTCTGCATTTACCATAGAAAGATTTACGATTATCGATAGGTTCAAGCTCAAAGGAACGGACAGCGTTAATGATGTACTTAGACATAGTATTTTCCTCCTTAAATATTAGCAGTATGAATGACAGTAAAAGCAATTACCCAACCGTCACACATTCTTTCGATACTATCAATGTAGCTATAGAATTGACCGGGAGAAACAGAATACCAATAACCACCCAATGCTTTAGGGTCAATGTTGAAGTAATCCTGAATACGAGCAAGCCAAGAAATTTTATCTTCATGGAAAAGCTCATCAAGCTCTTCATAAATATCTTTATCAAGGATATTAAAGAGCATGAGAGTCATACCGCATTCAGGATCTTGAGTATCTACAGGAGTATTGGAAATCTCTTTGAACTTGGCCTCATCATAATAAACGCAATAATTAGTAGTCATAGTATTTTCCTCCTTTTTATTTTGCTACATAGGTTAATTATTTTTTAGTGATTTATTATAACCAAATTCTCCAAAAAATTCTTTTTCCTTTTCTAGTCTTGCTTGAATAGCTTCTTCTTCTGTAAAATAAGTCCCCAAATTATATCTTTTACCATTGTGTTGTATACTTGCTTTCCATTTTCCACTAGGAAGTTTTGTTACCCCAGAAATTTTTCCATTTTTAGGGGTTCGATTAAAATTATTTTGTTGATTTGTACAAATTCTTAAGTTTAATTTTCTACAATCAAAAACATTATGATTTTTATGATCAACAGGTTTCCCTTTTGGTGCATTAATAATTAATCTATGTAAAAGAATCCTAGAAGAAGTAGAAACATATACTTTATCTTCCCCCTTAGAATTTTTCCCGAAATATTTTTCTCTCCACCCATAATTTTTAATTCTATCATAATCTTCTAAATCAAAATAGAATTCTTTGTGAGTATTTGAGGTCCATCCAATACCAAATTCACCAGATAAATCATATTCATTTAAATTGGTCTTTGTTTTGGCCTCAGATTCTTTAGCACACTTTAAACATCTTGTGGTATGTCTACTTTTTAAATGAGTTGCGGTTACTAAAAATTTTGGTGTCCTTCCACAAGAGCAGATACACCACCATTGCGTTTTATGTGCTCCTTTAGGGGTTATGTAATCTTCACCTCTTTCCAACACTTTGAGTTTTCCAAATTTTTTCCCTTTTAAATCATCTAGTTTCATTTCAATTCCTCCTTTTAGTGCTTCTTGAAAAAGACATCTTGTCCTTTTTTGGCATAGAAGCAATATAGACATTCTTCACACTTACCAGGGCACTCAAACGCTTTTTTAGGAATATGAGTATTTCTGGATTCATCTTTGAACTTCACATAAGCCATAGGAAGATTATAAGGATTCTCTGGAATAAAATTATCCCAAGTGCTATAGATAATGTGAAGATTTTTAGGAATCCGATGACCAGCTTCAATGTAAGAATTTACCAATTCAAATTTCTTAGTAAATGCTAAGATGTGGGTATTCTTACATTTTCTGGCTACCCAACACATACCAGCAAGATATTCTTCATCTATTATATCACCAGAGCTGTGAAATCTAGCTACGGTAGAGAATTGAAATTGATGAGCAATCATCTCAAAATATAATTTCGGATTTTCCCGGTAAGCATATAGGTTATTCCATAAAGATTTCTGAACATTTTTAAATAACCAACGACCTTTCAAACAATAACAACCACCTCCTTCCTCTGTTAGTTTAGCACATGGAGCATCAGGTCTGCAAGTGATTACTGCTGGAAGATTGACGGTAGGAATAGCAGGACCAAGTTTAGAAACGGTAGTGGAGACATGAACAAAGTGAGACATAATTAACTTCCTTTCATTATTTATTGGGCTACTCTCACTCACCCCGAAATCTCTGTCGTATTGTTTGCCAATCCAATCTGAATGCCAGATAGTGTTTGTACTCCTTACGGGTCATGAAAACATCATCGTCAATAACCGTGATTCGCTTGGGAAGCTCAGCTTTCAGACTGGCCGGGTTTCTCCCAGGCACTGTTGAGTCCATTCCAGCAACTCCTTCCATTTGATTTTGCCAAAGATAGCGGGAAGCCTTGTGGAGTTCACCGAAGTGAACTTGGAAAAATATTCCTGAATCTGCATACTCATACCTCCTCGTTGTAGAGAGTTTCGCAGGCGGCTTTCATAGCCTCCCGTGCATTTTTGTAAATAGGGGCTTTATCACTCCTTACTAAATAATAATTCACATGTTCCAGGTCCTGTGGAGGAGGATTTGTGTTTCGAGCGATTACGCACTCCTTTCTGCTCCCGAAATACGCCCTCATGATGCCGTATTGAAAATCATGAGTGAGCCAAGTATTTTTGTGGACTCTGTAGAAAATGACATTGCCAATTTTTGTAGTTGGGAATTTCATAATTAACCTCCTTATTTATCCTCAACATCAAAAGTTCTCTCAAAGGTTTTCTTGTCCACTCTATCATATCTTGAACATTGAGCAATGATATAATGGTCTCCACAATCACGAACACAGCCAAATGGTGTCCATGCTTTGTACCCTGGCTTCATTTTAAGAACGATTTTATTTTCATCGCTCCAAGGAAACCAGATAGTTCCGATAACTCTGTGCTGAGGATGGCAACGCTCAAACCAATCTCTGTCTTCTTGTGTCATTTTCTTGCATAGGATTCCATCTTTATAATGTCCGAACATAAATTAACCTACCTCCTTACTCAAAATAATCATAGAATTCATAATTCTCTTCATAGAATGCCAATTCAGCTTCAGCTTGCTTTTTTGTTCTGTATTTAGTGTGAGTTTTCAGTTCACCTCTGATATCTTTATAGCATAGACACCACCAAACCTTTCCATCAAGAGCAGTTCTTCTAAGGATAAACAATCTAACCATTTTAGCTTTATTTGTTTTACTCTGATTGTTACTCTGGTTCATATTAGTTTGTCTCCTTACTCAAAATAATCATAGAATTAACCAAAAACTTCACATTCATTTGTTTCAGTATCCCAAATTTCAAACCAGTCATAAGGCTCTCTGTTATCTTTGGATAGAAGTCTATCTTCTAAAAGCATAGGGTGCAACATGAAAACTGTGAAATAAACTTTATTGTAGTCATTAGAACCCATGATGAAATCATAAGCATCATTATCTTTATCATAACCCATCAATTTGTAACGCATCTTATTTCACCCCCTTTCCATTATCATCAAACTTAGGCTCACAGATTGTATATTCACTTTCAGGCTCAACATAGATGATATCTTCCCAAATTGCAGAATAGTCAATTTTAGCCAACATTTTTAAAGGTCTATAGTCTTCATTGGGAAGTTTCTCAAGAGTTTCCTGGAAATACCGATTATCAAATAAACCAACCAGATAAAACAGAGACAGCTTAGGATAGAAGGGCAGATAATAGACCCTAATACCAATCTCTTCACGAGTCTTGATAAGGTCATTAATTACTGTGCTTCTAATTAGCATAGCGCCACTATCGTACATATTCTCACAGCTATCATCATAATCCAGATACCCCTCATCCATAAGATGCTTAAAGAGATAATCAGGAATGGAGAACTGAATTACAGCAGTTTGGTTGTAGGGGTTGGGCAGGATAGCATTGGCAATCTGAGCAGATTCATTAGCTCTTTCAATACATCCTCCGCTAAAAAGATCAAATTCATCCCAACCTTCAACTTCAGCAAGTTTATTTTGTTCCCAAACGTACATATAGCAATCATCAGAACAATTCCAAACAGTCCTTTCAGGGTTGTAGTTGCCAGCAAGGATTTTATTAGCGGCCTCAACAGTAGTTCCATGAAACAGATAACGCATAGATATTTCCTCCTTAAAATTTTGAATAGATGGTTTGTAGGAATAAAGGGAGTGATTAGTACATTCGTTCGTAACCTACCTTAGCACCACACTTTCTACATTTGTATTTTTGCATAGAGAAGAGAAACTTCCTATTTTCTGTCAGTCTATTAAAATAACCGATTACTCCACAATTAGGACAGACATAACGATATTTACTAAGACTAGCCATATATTTTGTATGATTTGTATCACTAGTGGTTCTAGACAAATTGAATTCAGGATAGAAAGACATAAATTGATTACAATATGTATGCCATTTGGTGCCATGATTCATACAACCAGGAAGAGCATGAATAAATTCATGGCAAATAGTATCGTGAACACTTTGAGGACTTGCGTATTTAAGCCAAGAAGAACTAATACGAATAAGGAAAGTATTTTGAGTTTTTGGAACTCGCTCACAGGAGCCATGACAGTTTGATTTCTTTCGATTGATAATTTTGACCATAAAGGAGATGTTAGAAGCATCACAAATCCTAAGCCTAGTAAAGAGTTCCTTAAGATACTCAAGCTCCTTATGGATATCAGCTTCAGTGTAGTTTGCAGTATCGGTTCTAGAGATAGGAGTGGTGGAAACAGACATAGATTTAACCTCCAAGTTATAAATTAGAAGAGAGACATGCTGTAATAAGCACATCTCTCTCCTTTTGAGTTACTTAAACCTTAATTGTTGCTAATGTTGAGACCAAGGATACCATATTCATCAACACAATCCAAAGTCTCAATTTTATAGTTGTAATACTCAGGAGAAATATCTTTTGCAAAAATTCCTTCCTGTTCTGTATTCATGAGATAATCATTAGATTCGATATCGTAAAGTCTGAATAGCTGGTAATTATCGAGAAACATATCCAGAAATTCCTTAACAGTAAGCATAGTATTTTCCTCCTTAAATTAATAAATATCCTGAATGTTTTCAGCCTTGATGGTAATACACTCAAGCTTTTCGTCAGGATTCTTCTTGTTCCAATAGGACTTCTGAACGATATCCTTAGTCTGAAGCTCTTCAGGAGTGATAGGTCTTCCATTCAAGAAGTAAGTAACAGAAGACTTATTAGGACTGGTATAAAGCCGAATGTAGTATTTGCCATTATGCTGAATAACCAAACCTTCACGCCCTGGGAGCCACGATCCCCAAGAAAGCTCATGAGTAAGCTCCTTGCCTTGTTCAACCTTTTCCTTGACAGATTTGAGGTTCTTATAGCTAATACCAAAACGCATGGTATTGTAGCTATATTTCAGAACCACATTTCCATCTCTCTTAGCCTGAGCTGTGATAGGAACATCAGTCATCCATGCAAGCTTAAAGAAACTACCCTTCTGCTTCTTGTCCAGCTTCTCCAAAATCTGATTCAGTTCCATAATTTTCTTCCTTTCTTGAATTGATGATTTTATTATATCAAGGACTGATTTAAAAGTCAACCCCTAATATTAAAAGATTTAGAATGGGAGAGTAGTTTTATCGTAAACAAGTTCAACTTTATTCTCAAGGATTTCAACTTTAGCTGTCTTGTCCAGATTCATGTATCTCTTAGCTTGAAATTTGAGATTGTTCACAGCCTGTTTCATTGAACTAGCTTCAGTATAACCAGTCCATTTCTTGCAGACTGTAGAGCCAAATCTCTTGATGGGACCTTCATATTTGTACGTAAGGGTAAACATATCTACTTAACCTCCTCAACACCTAAAGATTTCAACTGCTGGATATTTTCTTTACAATAAGGGATGCGATAGGTAAAACTTTCAAAGTACATTCCAGAATTGCTATCAATCCCTCCTTGCAAGATTTCAATTTCTTTGATTGCTTTATGGACCTTATAACCAACAATTTTCATATTAGTTCACCTCCTTTCCAATATCGGTTCTGATACACTCATCGAGATAAATCCTTCTACCGTTAGCAATGAAGTAAGATCTACCCTTCGAAGTGTAATAGATTTTAGCTCTATGTGTTATCTGTTCTCTGGTAGAACCCACATAAAGCCAAATCACATGCTCACCATCATCATCGATTTTCATCTCGTAACCAGAGATGCCTAAGCTGTAATAACCCCATTTAGACATATTAATCCTCCTTTCTATCGACCAAATCAATGCAGTTAATCAAAGTCTGACAATTACAAATAAGATGATATTGCTTTCTTGTAAGATTCTTGTTGTGGTACATGAAATAATCGAGATAATCCTTGAGCGTATTTAGAAGACATTCTTCGTTATACTGGTCTTCGTCACAATCGAAAACCTTCTTAGCTTTTTCAATATCAAACTGCAACATCTTATTTCACCTCCTCTCCATAATAATTTTCACAAATGAATTTCATTGCTCCACGAACAAACTTATAAGGAGTGCTATTGATTCGTTCAAGAGAAAAGTTAAAGAATTCAGGATGCTCACAATCATGAGGTCTATTGTTTTTGCAGATGGCCCATTCCCTCCTTCCTTTTACTCCATAAAATCTGAATAGACCATATTCGCCATCATGAGTCAGCCAAGTATCTTCTTGAGGCTTAGATGGGTTATCGATGACCTTATAGAACGTGACATTTCCAATTTTGATAGTTTTCATGCTTTTCAACTCCTTTCTTTATTAACAACCGGATTAAAGAATTTCCAGCAGTCCACGAATTTTGGCACAAGCTCTATCCCAACCATGAATTGTACAAACATCCTCATTATCAAAATCCTGCCAAAACAAACACTTATCAATGACTAATTCTACGTTATTGCCATAATTCCTTCCTAATTTGTCAATCCAATCCTCCTTAGTCATATACTCATCCTCATCAGGGTCAATACCACAATCTTCTTCCCAGACTGCCATAAAGACACCCCACTGGTCTTGCTCAAGCTCTTCAGAAGCATCATATTCTCCTTTTTGAATGAGAAAATCATCATTGTCACTGATTTCTATCAAACCAATGAACGAATAATGTCCATCTTCATGCTGTTTAGCCCAGGTAAAACGGTCCTCATCAATAAGCTCCCAACCCTTATAAATGTTTATGTTCTTTTCCATAATATTCAATCTCCTTTCAATTACCAATGCTCAATGCTGATTCCCATAGTCTTGCAATAATCAATCCTTTCCTGATGATTTCTGAGCAAGATGCAATTCCACTGTTTATCTCTAGAACAGAAGAAGTTACACCCTCTTCCATCATTACAAGCATCGATTTGCTTCTGAATGCAGGTTAAATTTTTAGGGATTCGATAAATATGATATTCAGCCTCCTTTCTCTTGTTTTTAAGTTTCTTGTCAATCTGCCAACCATAGATATCAACAGCATCTTTGAGCTTTTTATAATCGCCAAGGGTAAAGTTCTTGTAATTGACAATGAAACGGAACCTATCTTCTCCTTCAAGCTCAATGTGCTCTTTGATTTTACTCTGAAGATATCCAGCAAAATAGTCAACAGAAAAGTTGTTAGTAGTGGGGATAGTGTAAGTAGTCATGATATTTTCCTCCTTTTAAATTTTGAATAAATTAGAGCATACTGTTATACCACTTACTAGCTTCCTGAATAGTCTGGAAGTAATGACCATAGCACCAATAATCATTTCTCAATCCGTTAGTTCCAACATAAGGAGTAATTTTATTCTTAGGATTAAGCAAGAGAGCAACATCAGCTCCCCCATTGAAAGCCAAGATGATGTAATCAGTACCGTTACTGTTATGAAAGATATCTCCAAGCTGGATACGGTCGTAAATAGTAATGTTAGTCATAATAATTTCCTTTCTCCCCGTCAAGCCGATAGGACAGCTAATTTAATTATTTACTGATTGTAAGCTTTATTCACCGATTCTTACGAGTTTGTACTTGTCTCCCTCATATTTTTCAGTTTCTCCACTATTGAAGTTCACATAGTAGTCTCCATCAATAAAATCAATGGAACCTACATTTCCAAGAGTGAAATATCCCACTTCATCTCTAAAAGCCGCAATCATTACGTTCACCTCCTTTCAATTCCAGTCAATCAAAGTTTTTCCATTTTCTTCATTAACCAGAGAATAGTCTTGATCACTATCTCCTAAATCCAAGTCATCATCAGTGATATTAGAAGCAATAGTGATGGCTTTCTTTTCAGCTTCAGAATCATTTTCTGAATCAAACCAGATAGCAATTCTTTTGGTTTTTTCAATAGTCACACAATAACGCATAATTAAATCTCCTTTCAAATTGAATGCTTATTTAGTCAAATAATCGCAAAACTTCTTCCATGTTTTACTTTCAACCAAATCTACAGTGTTCTCCTTTCTCCATTTCATTACATCAGCTTCAGTTACGCCCTTTCCCCATCCACCGGGCCAACGATAATAATCATTGTAATAAGTCACCGTCCTTTCTTCTGCAATTTTAGGATTGTGTTCTGTGAGAGTGGACATGGGAACATACATGGATTTGCCGTTATCACAGGTCAGATAGAATTCATAGTTTTCTCTGTTATATTCATAACTATAGCAAACAAACCTGAATTCTTTCATCCAAGGATAGGCAAGATAAATTGCTTCCTTGATAATATCTTTCATGTAGGACTTATACTTATAAGGAATATAGAACTTATAGGCGAGTTTAGTTTCTTTAGAAGTCCATTCCTTTCCCTTGTAAATCATATAAACATCAAAATCATGGCTGTACTGCTTAGGTTCACAAGGATAACCTTGCTTGAAATAGTAGCTGGACTGGTCAACAGGAACATATTTCCAAGCTACCACATCTCCAATTTTATGATTACTGATAACTTCTTCAATGATTTCCTTAGAGAAATGCTGATGAAGGAAGGCGGTGAACTCAGGCTCATAAAACTCAAGAACCAGAAGATTCAAGGGGTTATCCAAGGTGTTCATGTTAATGGTGTTAATGGTGATTTCGTTCATGGCATTAGTGTTGTTCATGGTAGTCATAGTTATTTCTCCTTTTTAAATTTGAATTTTTGAATGGTTAGTTTTTGGATTGATATTCGCTATCGGGGTTGAAAAACATTTCATGAATGAGCTTGTTTAAAACCTCCTCTCTTTCACGGATTTTGTTGCAATAGATGTTATATTCATCTACTACAAATCCTCTCTCTTTTGTGACTTTAATGTTTCCATTATCGTCAGTGTAGATATTGATAGTCATATTACTTCACCTCCTTTCTATCTTTGACCCAACCATAAATTCTAGCAAAGAAATCAACAGAATGGGAATAATGGGCATCTCTGAAGAGCTTCTGGTGCATGGTTCTATCATCATAATCATAATAGTGATTATTATAGAACTCAATACCTCTATCTGTCAATTTCTTGATGATAAAGTAGTTAGTTCCATCATGATGAGTTGCTTCAATTTTGAGATTTTTATCCTGCCAATAGACTTTATTATAGTCCTCAAAGCACTCACGAATGGCTTCATAGAGATAACCATCAATGATTTTACCTCCATCAAATCTACCATTCCAGAGACCCAAAGAAGCAATGATTAAGTAACTTCCTCTCTCATCCTGATTTTCCACCTCCCATTTAATATCATCCCAATCTCTCTCATTCTGGTCGTACCATTCCTGCCAAAGGTCGTCATCAGAAGGTCCATCTTCAGGAATTTCCCAATCATTGGCTTCAGCGGATTCCAGCCAAGATTCTCTCATCTCTTCCTCATTAAAATCATAAGGGTCACTGGAATAAATGATGTGCTTCTTAGATTCTTTCTTGAACTTAGACATAATGTGCTCCTTTCAAATTCTAAATGTATTCATTACGTATAGCGTCATCTCACAGCTACGATTTTCTCTGTTAGGTATGTTTACTTTTTGTCCCTAATCCTCCTAAATCTACTAAGTTTTTTGAGACCTAAATAATCACCAAAAGCATTACTCATTTCCATGTAGGCATCACCATCATCATCAATCCAAAGAGTGGTAATATCTCCATAAACTACTTCACCAACATGAACATTCTCTCTATTCCTTCCTTGGATACATTTGAGACGAATAAAACGATTAATGGTAATGGTCTGTTCAATGGCTAACATATTTGCTCTCCTTTTTTGAATACGTTTAACTCACTCCACACAAGCCCAAACAACCACAATTTGGTCATTCAGTTTATCGTTATCTCCCAAACTGTCCATAGTCAGCATATAAGGAACATTGGGATTTAGTTCCTTTTCAGATTCGTAGAGATAGATGTTATTAGGCCAATTCGGGTCATCAACAACATCAAAGCTATACAGATAAGTTCCGTTATCCATAGGAGTTACATCAACAATCTGAACTCCTAGATAGTACATACCATCGGGAAGGTTAGTGTTTAGCCATTCATCTTCAACTTCGGATTCATTCTCTTCAGATTCGGAATTAGGAACGATTTCTTCAACCTCCTTATTTTCGTTAGGGTCAATATAATGACTATTAGGAATTACCTCCTGAATAGTTGTCTTCATAAGGCTACAAGCCACAAAGACACACAGAATAGCCATAACCACATAGGTTACAGTTTTTTTCTTACCTCCTTCATCTTCAATATCCATAAGATGGTAACTCATTAAAACCACAACAGCGAAAGCAACCAGAGAAATGAAATTCATAATGATGTTAAACATAATTTAGTCCTCCTTTTCATTTACAAAGAAAAATTCTTCTTTAAAGACATGAGCAGTTACCATTCCAGGAACCATCTCTGTGTCATAAACCATAACACAGTCCTTATATTTCCTGGAATGCTTAAAGAACCTTTGAGCAGATTCCATAGAACTGAAGACAATGTTATTTACAAGTTTCAGTCCTCTCTCAGCTTTAGCTTCCATAAATTTCACCTCCTTTCAAAATGGCAAAGTAAACATCCAAATGTTCCTACCTTTTCCAGTCTTGAGATAGAACCAATGAGCGATTCTCTCAAGCTGAATTCCTAATTTAGTACAGAAGAACCAAATCCGAATCCAGTCAGGGTCATTCCAGGCTAACCAAAGTTTGTACTTCATAAATTTCACCTCCTTTCAGCAACCTTCCTTGAAGCAATTCATCTCTCTGACGTTCCCATATTCACCAGGAGCAAAGATTTCAATACTAATTTTTTCACCCTTGAGAGTACCAGAAGCATAATTGTTATATTGACACTTAATTTCTCCTCCTTTGTACAAAACATCTTCACAGAAAAACTCAACAAACGCCTCAGCATCAATTAAATTATCAGCGACATAGATTGTGTTATTTACTCCATTAGTAACCAGAATAATAAATTTGTTGTTCATAATATTTCCTCCTATATTTTTATGTGGGGCTACTCTCACTCACCCTATTATCTCTGTTTATATAAAGCTATATTTTATTAATTGCTTAAATTTGCTTCTTCTTCCCGAAGGATATAGCGCATCATAACAATTTCAGGAAGCATATCGAAAATAAAATCTCGCTGATACATTTCAAAGTCATTCGGCATATTTGTACGAACAATCGCATTATTAATATCTAAAACATCTAATAAACAATAATTTCCATATATATTTCTTACGCATTTCTTTTTATCAGTAGTAACATAACAATCATATGGAAAAGCAAACATATTTCTTGTTCCATAAGCTCTGAAAAATTTCATTATAAGATTCTTGTGCTCTTCCCAATAAGCATTTCTTACTGTTAAAATAATATTTTTAATATCCACTTCGTCTTCAAAATAAGTTGCGTTTTGCATCATAAGCCAATCAATTTGACGATAATACTGATTAAATCTTTTATTCAGATTATAGAGTTCTTCTTTAGTCATAATAAATACCTCCAAGTATTATTTATTTATGAGCCTACTCTCACTCGGCTCATTATCTCTGTTAGATTCTATGTTATCAGACAGTCTCACTAACCATCTGGAACACCTTATTCAGCAAAGGCATTCCTGTTACAACAACCTGAAATTCAGGCGTACCATTCTGAGCCTCCTTCTTGGCCCTCCTGAACTGAACAGGATGGGATTCAAAATCTGCAACAGACTGAACAGCTTGCCATGCAGAACCAGAGAAGTTGCTAAGGTCATTCTCCTTATATGCTTTCATAAGCTGTTCAATCTGCACAAGATTACGAATCTGAACCACTTCACTATCTTCAGCATTAATAGGAAACAGCTTATGACAAAGAGCTTCATATGCTTCCTTGCTGAATTTCTTAACTGCCAATTCTTCAGCAGTCTTATTCAGCTCTTCCATGTATCTAGTGTTCTGAAGCATTACCTCACGAGCAACTTCCAGTCTATCCCACATTTTCTTGCTATGCTGAACGGTAATAATATTTTGTGCCCGCTTAAGAGCAAGAACAGTGGAATTACGGCAGACACAACGGATGGGAGTATAACAGATTCTTACACTCTGGCCACCATCATGACCATTCACAATAAGGATGTAGGGGTCAAACTCATCGTCCAAAATCTTGAACGGCTCAGTGCTCATAGTCACATAGCTTGCGGCACCATTGCGCTTGAACAGACCAGCAGTCTCAAACTTACCTCCCTCACTAGCCATGCTGTCAAGGAAATCAAAAGCTTCACGATTCTGAAGGATTTCATAGTCCTTACTCACCAAGCCAAAAGCCTGCTGAGTATCTTCTCTAACAGTCATCATTCTGTCAGGGACCTTAATGAACTTGGGAGGCATAGTCTTACCATCCTCAGTTTTCATGTCAGCATTAATGTTAAAATACACAGGCTTCTTCATAACTTCGAAGTCCAGACCAGAAATCTTAAGAGCACTCTCCATGCTCTGGTAATTCTCCAAACTCACGCCCATGGTCTCATAGGCGCTCTTTCTTTCAGTGCTATCAGCAACCTCAAGAGCCTTAGCGACTTTCTCAGAGTTGTAAGAAGCAAAAATGTTGTTGGTGATGATGGAAGTATTGTTGTTGTTCTGAGTAGACATAATGTTTCCTTTCTCCCCGTATTTGTCCGATAGGTCAGACTTATAATTAGTTTGAGTTATTTTTGAATGCTAATGGATTTAAGTTCCTCTGATAATTTGCGATAAGACGCAACCAATACCTTAGTATCGGCTAAATCTTTTTCTAGTCCTTTTAATAACTTTGCATTCTCCTTTCTCAAATTTTGAATAGACTCATATAATTCCTGTAATTCCACTATATCACCTCCTTTCATAAATGTCAAGAATTAAAAACATGAAATTTTAAATTACCAGTCCTCCTCATCATAATCCGTTTCATGTGGGGGAGATTTTTGCAGATTGCTTAGAGAAACCATCTTTTCCCCCCACTTAACAGGCTTGTATTTCAGAAGTAACTCAATGCTCTTTTCACAGAGCTTATCAAGATTACTCCTGTACTTAATTAAATCTTTTTCGGAGACCACTTTATCTCTGGATAAATATTGATACCTAGAAAGCATTAGTAAAACTTCCTGACAAAGATAAGGAGAATATTTACGCATAAACTCCTCATCTTCATATCTTTTGTCTTTGAGCATTTCGTAATAGATTGCCGTTCCAAACCTGGCAGTATGCATAAACAATCCTGTAGGCTTAAAAAGCATAACTTCATTATTATGCTCAAGGTCAATTAAATGGTCGATAAAAATGGAGTCTGGAACTTTTTTGTATTCTAAACCAGCTTCAGCAATATCTTTCCAGGATTCACCTCCATAATCGCATTCATCATAGGCGTTTAATTCCCACCAGTTATTATTATCGTCAAATAACCATTTACCGGCTCTAAGAATACTGGTAGAATTAAACTCAGAATTAGTAAAGCACATGGAGTCATCGTAATTCTTATACCACCCATCCCCGAAAAAATTGGGGATATAGAATTCACTCCAATTTTTACAATGCCTTAATTCACACTGCACACAACGTACAGTATGGTCATAAAACATTGCGGCCAACTTAGAGTTGAACCATGTAGAGTAGTCCTGGATATCATCCCAAAGCTTATCCCAAGCATGAGAGTAAATTTTGGGATGAACCACCATCTTCGCTCTTATGAATTCAAGGGCATAGAAATTTACAACAAGATAAAACAGAATTGGCTCCATCATGACTTGACATCCTTTCTATTATGTGTTATAATCCTCATAGAGCAAGTGACCAGCTTACCCTATGAGATGAAATGAGTTAAATTAAACCCTTATTCCGTTTAATCTAGCAATTTCTACTAGATTATATGAGTTCAGAGAATAAATAAACTCTTCAGAAAGCCCTAGGGCAATTAGAGCATTTCTGAGTTTATTGTAGAAGCTCATATCTACCATTTTATTTCCCTCCTTTCCGCTACTGACTGTAGGTATATCTATGTAAACAGAATAGCTGGTCAAACTACTCTGGTGTTTTCAGGATATAGACCGGACTATATCCAATTAGGCTAAAGTTATTTAAGGTTGCTCTTTAGCCACTCAGCCAACAAGATTATAAAAATCTATGTTAGCATTTCTAAGGTGTGCTAAATCAAAATTTCTACCATTTTATCACCTACCTCCCTTCCACTAAACCATGGAGAAGTATGTGAACAAAACAGCCGGTCTCTGTCCTGGAATTTTAGAAAGATTGAGGGGCTTTTATTAGCCTCTCTCTTTCTTTTTATGGAAGCAATTCCTCTACTACTTTGATTCTATCAGGAGAGATTATTCCCCTATAAATCCAGTAACAGGAATCGCAGGGGATTAAAATATTAGGGTCATGCTCAAGTTTAAATTCTAGCCCTTCACAATCCACTGAAAGAAGGACTATACCTGAATTATAGACCTCATCTGTTGCCATAGGAGAAGATTCGCACATACATATGCATAAATCTCCATCTGTAGCCAAGCAGACTACATCCTTCATGCTCTTATCCCAATTAGGATGAGAATTTGCTTCTGAACCTCCAAGACCATTAGATAAAATACTATCTAAATAGCACTTGAATGTGGCATGATAAAGCTCAGAGAACATTTATACCACCTCCTTAATCAAAGTGAATGACAATCGTAACATGACTGCCATTCTTTTTCTTGCTTGCACCGTATTGAGTGAAACCTGTCTTTTCAGGCTTGCCTCTCTTACCAAGAGCAATCTCGGTAAGCGCATTGATGTGAGCCTCTTTGATAGGACAGCTATCGCAACTGCCCTTTCCTCCACGCAAATTACAGGAACAACACAACTCGCAAGAATAAGTGAATTGTTTCTTTGCGAAACTAGCCTTATAGGCTTCCTCTTGCTTCTGGATGGCGTTCTCTTCAAACTTGTTCAGATTTTTCATATCAAATTCCTCCTTGACAAAGATAGATTTATATGCTATACTTAAATAGCTGGAAGGAGCTACTTATTTATCCTCGCTAACTCCTAGAACGAGATTGTTATTAGTCATGCTTATTATAAGACTACAACGTTTCGATTAGAGTATCTAAGTCTCTATTCTTTAGTAGGAACTCTACTTCCCACTTAGAGTAACCTAGATTCTCTAGTAACCTCATAGCAAGCATAATCTTTTCAGGATACTACACAAACTCACCTCCAATCTAGGGAAGTATCCCTTAGCACTAAATATTCACCTCCTTTCAGTTAGAGAGTTAGATGTGCTAGTCTAGCTCTCTTCTTTATTTGTGGGAAAGAGGCCATTTATTTATACTCGTTGACCCCTTTTAAGGACGAGTTAAGGGAAATGATTACCAAACCTTAGTTACTTCTTTGGCTTCAACACTGGCTTCAAAACCTCCTTCGTTTCCTAAGAATTCCACGTGAAGAACATTGCCATTCTTAAGGTAAAAGGTGTAAATGCGGGGCAGACCAGTAATCTTAAAGCCCTGCATATCCACAGAGCCAAGACCATAGGGCGTTCTGTTAATGCCTGCTTCGATACCTTCCATAAAGGCATTGATAATAGAAGTGGTAATGGTGTTCTTGATGTTCATGGTAGTGTTAATCATAGTAATTTCCTTTCTGGTTTTATAGACTGTCCTTGTCTTATTATTTAGAGTATTTAACTCTATGGTAGTGGCTAGTTATTTATACTCGCTAACCACTAGAACGACTGAGAGGGTGTTTATTAAAAGAACTCCTCCAAACCAGAAGTCTCAACCTCTGGCATAGTAAGGGTTTTATAAAGCCGAGCATATTCTTCTTCTGTTTCTTCAGAGTACAGCCAAGTACCCTGACTATTTTCGTTAAAGAGAGTCTTTACCATCTCTCTAATGTTAGCTCCATAGGTCTGCCAAGCCCCAGCAATATGGGCTTTTTCCATGTCGGGGACAGCGGTATAAAGTTTACCCTGCCCCGCTTTCACAAATCCACTCTTTTCGGGAATAAGAGCACATGCTAAGATATGCTCCTTTTCAATGTAAACAAAAGCCCCAAAAATAGTGGGGTCTTTTTTGGTGTCGTCTTCGTCTTGGAATTGGATGAAGTTATCGCCCTCATCCATAATAGCGATGTGGGGCAGAGCGAAAATGTTATTCATGGTAATCATAGTGTTTCTCCTTTGGTTTTATAGCCTTTCCATGCTAAATGTTTGTCACCAGATTCTTAAGGCTTTTAGTAGCGTCAAGCCTATGGAATGGGGCTTATTGATATCGCAGAGTCCCCTATAGAACTGCGCTCACCTAATCCCTTTTGCCCTCCCTATTGAGAGAGATATGAGAAATGGATGAGATTGTTGGCTTACTTACGCAAACCAGATAGTCTGCGCAATGCCCGCAATCATAAAGGCAATGCCGATGGAGAGAAGAATACCTCTGAGAATTCCTTTCAGTTCGTTAGTCATGGTTGTTACCTCCTATTATCGTTCTATGTGGTTTCCCATCATCAGGTGCAGAGTAACCGTCTCTACACGACAGAGGGAATTAACCCTCTGTTTCGGGATTAGAAGGGAAGTGGCGTGGTAAAATCGTCAAGAGCCAACCAGATAGGTTCTTTCATATAGTAGATTTCACCAGTTTCTTCGTCAAAGATGAATTTTACGTCATCTCTGACTTGAGAAAGAATGGTTTTGGCGTTAAGAACGCCCGTAAAAGTAGTTTGAGTGTTGTTGTCGTTAACGATTGTCATGGTTTTCATGGGCGAAACCTCCTGTTTAACGTCTCAAGGACGAAAATTTATGTGATTTCCTCTAAAATTGAGGAATTATCACTGTTGTTTGATATGTATAAACACAAAAGAGTGAGTATACATATTTTACAAATAAATATATTTAAATAAAAGAATAATGTGATGATCAGAGGGGTGCGAAAATAAAAAATAAAAAATTTTTCAAAAAAATTTTATCCCTATCAAATAAAAGAGAGAAGAGTAAAACCCCTTCTCTCGTACTTTATTTTTACTCCTCTCTCACTTTTTATTCAACACTCTACTTTTCCTCTTCCTTACTTCTCTTTTTCCATCATAAACATCATATTGAGCCACATTTTTCAAAACATCTCTCAATTCTTCACTAGCGTTTTCTCTACTCACTCCATATTTCTCGAACAATTCTCTCTGAGGTTCAAACCCATCATCAAAATATTCAATTTCTCCCAATAATCTAGCTCTAATAGCATCCTCTTTATTCTCGTATAAACCTAAATAATGTCTCTCACCATCAACAGTAATATTAGCTCTCCACTTTTCTAATCTCCAAGCATAATCCACACCTATTACTCCACTTTTATTATTTGAATATAAACTTTGATTTTGTTTATTACTACTCTGATAACACACTCTTAAATTTTCTTTTCTATTATCCCAAGGTTTTCTATTGATATGATCTACAATCTTAAGTTCTCCATTAAACTCTTCAATAATTATTTCATTTTCATCCAAATCACTTACTAATCTATGTAATAGTATAGTCACACCCCTAAGTTTTGTAGATACATATCCTCTACCATCTACTTTCCACCTATATCTTTTAATCTTCTCATAATCCTCTTTATCAAACCAAAATTCTCTAACTTTATCTTTTACTTTATAATATCCAATCCCATAATTCCCACTAAGATCATATTCATTGGGATTTTTAGTATAATAATACTTATAAGCACACTTATTACAACTTAATTCCCTATATTCTTTATCTGTTCTTTTAAGTCTACCCTCACTCAATACAAGAATTTCTTCATTACCACAATCGCATTTACATTTAAAGAAACAGGTAGCCAAATTAGAACCCTTCTTAACATTATAATCCACTTTATCCAGAGCAATAACTTTCAAATGCCCAAAAGTTTCCCCGATAAACTCTTTTTTCTTTTCTTCAATTTTCTCTTGAATTCTTTTCTCTCTTTTATCCTCTAAAATTTCTTCTTTATCGCAACCACAAGATAGGTTTCCAGATTTAATACCTCTTTGAATTTCTTGTGTACTTAATTCAATATAGCCTCCACACTCACAATTACAATACCAAACAGCTTCTCGATTTTTATTTTGGCCCACATAATGGTCTACAGTTAGCTTTCCAAATTTCTTACCTTCGAACTTCTTATTACGACCTCTAGCAGGGTGTTTACAGCCACAATCCACTTTTTGACCACAAATCAATCTACTATGTCTAATGATAATGGGATCAGAACCACAACTACATTGACATTCCCATTGGACTTCTTTTTGACCATTAGTATGGATGAAATCTTCTACTTGTTTAATAACTTTTAATTTACCAAAAGTCATATCTTTTAAATCAAGAGTAGACTTATAAGGACTATCTTTACTGACTGGAATCATATTCTTTTATTAACTCTCCTTCCATAAAAAGTATAATACTCCTTTTACAATTATACCTTTCATCTCTACTCTTGTCAATATAAATCCCTCAAGTTTCACATCCCTTGACAAGTCTGAATTCTTTCCAGCCCTTGGAAAGTGCTAATTTACATAAACCAGTTTTCAAACATTTCCTTCCCAACCCCCATTCCTAAATTTTAAAAAATAAAAATTTTTTACTCCTCTTATCTCTTTAACTTCTTTTACTCTCTTTACCCTCTAACCTCACATAAAAAAACACCTTTAAGTAAACTTAAAGAAAACGCCTTTAAATAAATTTAAAGAAAAAGAGACCAACAAAAACTCAAATCCTTAAGAACTCAAATTCTCAATCAGTCTCTTTATCTCTCAATTGATTTCTTATTTTTACTCAAACCTTTTACTCAAAAATGTTCATCCCATCTTTTAATCATAGCTTCATTTTTCCATATTCTATCAACATCACCCCCTTCTTTACTCACTCATAAATCTTATAAACATTTCCCTCTACAACAATTTCAAAACTATAAGGAGAGACACGAAACTCAGCATAAGAACGGTAAGATTCAATATTATTCTTTTCTCTAAATTTAGGACCGATTTCTATTCTTCCTTCAAGACGGGGGGATTCTTTCCTCATTGAGGGTTCTCTTCCAGTTAGAGTGCAAGAAGATTTAAAATCTATACAAGACAGACCATAGCACTCCCCGTTCTCATCACTATCTTCATCATCAACATATTCTTGCTCTAGATACTCTCTAGCCCAATCTCTAAGCTTTTGAATATTTTCCTTCAATCTATTATAAGATTTCTCTGAGAATTGTTCAGGATCATATTTAATTTTGCTATCGATATCACTCAAAGCTTTATCAAACTCTTCAAATTTTCTAATATCGTAATAATTTTCTGTAAAGCTATACTTCATATTTACTTCCTTATTTGTTCGAAATACAATTCTCTTTTAATAATCATAATTTACACACTTCTTCAATCTTTATTGTTTTCTTCAATTTTATTGCTCTTTTCAATCATCCAACTCAATTCACTAGCATTACACTGTAGAGGAGCTGGAGTATTACCCAAATAAATACCCTCTTCATTCCAATAATGCTCAATAACTTCTTTAATCACTTCACAATTATTATCATAAAAAGAAGCAGTAAAGATTTTATCCCAATCTCCGACTGTAGTAAGAGTGTTATTATCAACTAGAATTATAGAATGAGCTTCAGGTTCAGCGTTAAACTCAATTCTTCCGTCATTATATAGAGTTACAATAATATCATTTAGAGAAATATTAGAATAATCTCCATTATCGATACTACTTAATACACGCTTAAAATCTTCTAAATTATTAATAGTGATCATGTTTTTTATTCCTTTTAATTATCCTGAATAATCTTAACCTCATAGTAGTCTATAGTAGTTTCTGAAAACATTTTATAAATAGGTTTAATTTCTATTGTGTATCCATTTTGAACTAAAGGTTCAACAATAGATTTCAAAGAATACATATCTTTAATAATTAATTTCATTTATATCTTCACCATCTTCTTCATCTCTAATAATACCAATATCGCATTTATGAGAACAAAAGGTAATCTGACCACCTGGGATACATCTACCGCAACCCTCTCCATATTTATTCATGATATATTGACTACAATCCCAGAATTTACATTGACTACATTCAATCATTATTTTTTACCTCGAAAACATAAGAATAAACTGGACCAACCTGTTCATACCAACTCGAAATATCTCTCCCATTGCTCTGTTGTGGAGTCTGTATAATTTAAGTCAATATCATCATTCAACTCAATCTTCGGTCCGACTTTTTCATTGGCAAAATGGGTAATGCAACTGACAGAAACCCCGTCAAGAGCTTCATTACTGATAAGCTGTTTAATTTCATTCAACGACAAATCTTCTTCCAGGTCACACACATAGAGTGTCATTTTGTAAAGCTGTGCCATTTTCAATCCTCCTCTCCCTTTGGCGGGTGGCGGTTAGGCGGTTCGGGTAGGGACATCCAGTGGGTGATTTTAAAAGAACTATTTTCGTACCCAAGCCAATTATTTGTTAAATCGTAAGTAATAGTATATTTAGTGACATTTATAGTACCTTTATTATCAAAAATGTCTTTTACATATACTAAAACTGGTACATCGAAATCTGGTAGCCTCTCTTCCACGCTCACCCACTCGTTTTGCGGGGTGATGGTGGGCATATCTACCGGCACAACTTCCAGATTATTTCGTTCCTCGACGCTATCCACGCCACCCCAAAAATATTCGCCGCTTTCTATGATGTAGCAGTCAGGAGTAATAGTTCCGTCCTCGTGCCGTGTGCTATACTCCGTTTTCAAAATTAATATACCGTCAACCTCAAACAAGCCGATGGGTGCTTCAATCAGCTTTATTGCCCTTGCCATCTTTCAGCGCCTCCAATCTCTCTCCAGTAAAATATGGGCACTTCTCCCATCCCCCCGCTTCTTCTGCAAACTTGCAAGATTCGGCTACGCACCGTTTCCCTTGATAATCAGGATGACCGCACTTTTTCGGCCAATCGGGATAGAATACACTGTTCAGCCCAAGAATATGAGAAATGTCAGGGTCGCAGAATTTAGGCTCAGTTAAGCGCTTAAAATAGTCCCTCACCTCTACCGGAATATCCTCAAACTTTGCAAATTCCTCAACCAATCCAGTATCAGTGTGTTTCAGAGTGTATGCGGTTTTCTTTCCGTTGGTAAAATATCTACAATCAATGCTCATTTTTTCGTTTCCTCCAGTTTGTTTAATCTCTCCATCACCATCTCCACGGCCTCGTCCGTCATAGGCGCGCCGCAGTGGGCGCAAAATCTGGTGTGCTCATCCGTCCCGCACGGGACACCATTGCAAGCGGAGCAATGCGGGATGTTATAGGCTCTGCCGCCGATAATAGTAGGAGTTATCCACTCACCCCTCCACGCTTTCTCCACCTGCTCCCGGCTGACGGGGCGGAGGGCTGAGATTGCAAACTCAACCGCATCTTTATCATGCTCTGAAAGGTCATATATACCTTCATCAATCAAATCCCAGTGCCTAAGCAATCGCTCCAGTTCTTCAATCGCTTCTTCCCTCGTCATGGCTGGACCTCCTCATTTTTAAATTTCTTCAAGTTTCCATTCCAAAGCCTGAATAGTATTCGGGATATTATAGATTCCACTCTTAATACCATTAGGGAAGATTTCCCTATCCAAGCTAGTAACATAATATCTACTTACTTCATTACCAAAACTATCTTTATTGCTCCAAATGGTAACTTTACCCATATCAAAAGTATCAGCGTCAATATCTTTAATTTGGATTTCATCTGCTTTCGGCAATAAAGTAACAATAGCATTCAACACATCCAAGAACTTCATACATTCGGTTTTACCAATTGCGAATAAATCATCCCTAATAATTTTCTCAGGATGGTTAATCATGTAAGTTAGTTCATCTTCGCTATCACACAAATGCCAATTATTATTATAAAATCGAAATCTTAAACCCTCAAGGATTTTATACTTTTGGATATAAGTTTGAGTTGGAAGTTTAAAATAAAATTCCTCTTCAGGTTCTACGCCTAATACTTTGCAAAGATTAGGAATAGATTTATCGGAGCTAATTTTGTTTGAATCTATCAATTTCTCCATATTAAAATTCTCCTTGGATATATTTATTAATCCACTCGCTCATTTTATTTTCCCAATCATTAAAATCAGAAGAACAATCGAACATAGTAAATACATCCCTAACAGTATACTTAGATTCTAAATCCTTTTCTACGCTATTCAAAAAGATTTGATAAGAGCCAATATCAATAGTAGAGATATTACAGATATTATTTTTTACTTCTTCAAATCTAATATAAACATTTCCGAAATTGAAGTTAATAACTTGAGGACAGATAATTAAAATTTTTTCTAAAGCATTCAGGGCAGTAATGGTATATTCAATACGTTCTTCGATATTAATATTTGGGCTTTGTATAGTTAGATTCTCGACTTTAAGTTTCTTAGTATCTTCTCGAATCTGAGCTAAAGCGCAAGCAAATTCATCGAGATTATTGATTTTAGTGTATTGTTTATTTATTGTAATAACCATATTATCTCACTTACTTTCAATCATTTAACTTATGATTAGGAAGATAAATCAAAAACTCCTCTAGATTATTAAACAGCTTACGATAATCTTCCTCATTATACGATAGCTTATTATCGTCTTTAGTTCTAGGAGTGATAGAATATACTCGTTCTTCTGAAATAACGATATCATTATCATAAATTGTAATTTCAATATGATTAAGGAAAAGACCTGGGGTGTTTCCTTCAATAAAGAATTTCATTTCTACCCAATCATCTTCGCTATTATATTTAATTATGCTAGGAACTACTCTAAGTCTATCTGCATTATTTTGAAACACATCAATTACTCTATTAATTTGTTTAATTAGAGCAATATTTTCAGTTTCATGAGTAATATTCTTAAGAGCTTCCACAGTATCTTTAACTGTTTCAATATCCCAATAAATAATGTTGTTAGTGCTATACATAGAAATTACTCCTTTTAAATAGTGTCAATAACAATTACATTTTTATCTTGAAGATTTTGAGATTTAAGCTCTTTGATAAATTCTCTAAATTCTTCAATAGAGATAGTTACAGGTGTAAATTGCTTTTCATCAAAAACATCAAATATAATTTCATCCATGGCTATCCCCTATTTCATTATAGCAAGGAATCCCGAAATTGTCAAATCTTAAAGATATATTTTTTCTGGAATATATCCTCTATCAAATTCTCTTTCCACCCAAACTTTACGCTCCACTTTTTTACAAACAATTATTTCTTTTTGAGTATAATAACCAAAATATTCCCAATTATCAGGAGTAGGTGTCCAATTATTAGGATTGACCACATAAATAGTTAGATAAAATGAATAAGGAGCAAAAGTTCTAGCATATTCATAATCTACTACAGTATAATTCTCTAAAGAGCTTCCTATTTCAGGTGGTACTCTAATATTTTCTGTTTCATAGAGAATTTTAAAAGGTGCTCTATCTACTAAAATAATCCTATTGTAAACTTTGGGCATAAATGTAGTACAATCGTCAATCATTCTTAATGTTCTTAACCCCTTCATAATTATCACAAGTCTGATAAAACATTTCAATTACTTCATTATAGTCTCTTCCATGAAAATAAATAGAATCTCGAATAGGAGCTAAATCTCTATAGCTACGTAGTTCAGAGACTAAAGTACCGACATAGAGGTTATCTTCCGAAAGGTTGTTTTCTTTATTCCATTCTATCTTAGCTACATATTTGCTATTACAGACGTAAAATGTCTCTTTATCATATTCAGTCATGTTGTGTTCACTCATACTATATTCAGTCATGTTATATTCACTCATAATTCTTGTTCCTCTTCCAAAAGTTTCTTAGCTTCTTTTAGTAGGCCAATAACCTCAATCCATAATTGCGCATCATTATGAGCGATAATGGAATCTAAATAATTCTTATTATGATAAGAAAGTGTCATAAGAGAAAGGGCGCAATCAAGGTAATCTTTTGGGTCTTCGCTGATAATATCGATAAGAGGCGTTCTATCCATTTCATTTCTCCTTAAAGTGTTTTTCTTTAGAAGAATTTCTAAAGTGTTTCTGCTGAGGAGGGATAATTTTCCCCTCTAAATTAATTCTATAAATTTTATACTTCTTTCCAATACCATGCTTAGTAAGCTGACTGTAATTTCTCAGAAAGCTATACATTTGAATTCCAAGAGCTTGAGCACACTGTTTAGAATTACCTTCGCACAAGAAATTATCGTTTTTGTCGTAAACAACATATCTATTTTTACACATGGCTGAAGTAAGATTCAAGGTTCTAACAACTGCTCTGATTTCATCAACATTTGTATTAAATAGCGTACTAATTTCTTTACAATTATATCCCATTTCGAGATAATCTTTAAGTTCACTAGTAGTTAGAGTAGGCAATAGAATACTTCCTTTTAATCTCTTTTAATCTTTTAATTTAGAATACTAGAAAAATCAGGTGGTTTGATATTTTCATATTTCTTAGAGAGTTCCAAATATTTATTATCTAGAGCCTGTTTAACATTTACAGTCCAATTTCTATATTCTTTTGCGATTTTACAAAGCTCATCTTCGATTCTATAAAGTTCATCTTCTAAAGGCATAATACTAACAGGATAGGGATAAAAATTATCTGACTCACCATTGCTATTAAGAATATACCACCCAGGAGAAGTAAATTGTTCTAAATAATTTTCGTAAAAAATACTATCATTGAGAGAAAGTAAATATGCCTTAAAATCTTCTTTGCTTTCCAAATAAACAAAATCGATAAGGTTATCTTCGTTATCAAATGAGACAAAATATCGACCTAATGTATCTTTCCTGGTAATAGATTCATGCCATAAAGAATCTTCTTTGTTTAAATTAACTTCATATCGCTTACATTTAAGTTCTGCATTTTTACCAGAAAATTCCTTACCATCAGAAGCAATATAAACAGTTTCCTTTACTGTTTTAGTTCTAGTTTCTTTCTTCATAGTTTATTCTCCAATAATACCCAAATCAATTAGTTCATTAATTTTCCTTAAGAATTCTATTTGAACGTTTAAATCGTTATAATTTTCAATATCTTCTTGCTTAAAGAATTTAGTAAATACATAATTACACATGCCGCCATAACAAGAAAAATTGAATTTAAATTTATTGTCATCATAAATTCCAATCCAATATTCACTATCTGTTCCAAAATGGCGATCATCATTAGTACCTATGATTTTATTGATACACCATGCATTAATGATGTTATTATACCAAAATAAAGGTTCCTTAATTAAGCTTCTATTTAAAACTTTATACTTTTTAAGTTTAGCTGTGGTAAGATTATATTTGTTTAAAGAGGAGTTTAGTTCTTTTAATTCTGATTTAGATATATAAAACATAAATCACCAAGCATCCCCAATCCTAAAATCAATTTTATACATGGTTATAAATTTATCTTGATGAATAATTTCTTGTTTTGTTTGAACCCATCTAGAACCATGATCTTCACTTTGCCAAATCAGTTTTTCGATAATTTCTTTAATGATTTCGTCCATAAGATTTTGATAGATAAAACCATTTTCATCTTCAAATTGATAATTCAAAAGCTCGAATGTGTAAGAGAAAGTTTCAGAGCTTCTAGAATAATAGACATCATAAACCTTATTATTATCGTCTGTTACTTTTAATCTTAGTTGAGTGGGAATTTTTTGACTAGGCGGAATATAAAAATTAATGTTCATATTTATTGACACTCCTCGATAAAGCTTTCCATTTTAGAATAACCTTTTTTGCTCAAATGGTTAGTATAATAAACTTCAGTGATTCCTCTTCCCCAAAGTGCGGCTTGACAAGCAGGACAAGGTTTAGCTAAAGCAGGTTTATGATTTCTTTTAAATTCTCGATAGATATAGAGAGTTGTTTTAGACCAATCAACATCCCAATATCGAGTTCTAAGAAGGAGTTGCATTTCAGCGTGGATAGAGCCATCGTTTTTAGTTTCAGAATCGAAATGGCGATAGCGATTAAAAATCTTTTGCATAGGATTAGTTTTCATGCTATTATACCCGACAGCTAAGACTTTATTACCTTGAACCAAAACACAACCAATTTTCTGTCTGGGAAAACCAGAACATTCAGAAACGCCTTTAGCTCTTATGAGATTTTTCCATATAGTACTTTCAGAGGGAATATGAATCACTTACTTTCTAATTTTTTAGTTTAATTCTTTAGTCTAATTCTTCAATCCGTTCATAATTAAGAAGACAGGACCTTTTTCTACACTGGTCTGCTTTAGGATTTTCTTTATTCCAAGGAATAAGTAAAAACATAGTACATTCATGATTTAAATTTATAGGGCAAGTATGTAAACGATAAAAATATCCGTTTTTTACCATTAGCCCGTTTTTAATATCAATTTTTTCTGGCGTTCCTACTCCCACATCAATAAAAGCAGGACCAGTATATTCACGAATACTCCAAGGTTTATCAGGAAGATACTCCTGTATATATTGTGGCATATTAATTACCTCTCTTTTAAAATTATGCTTCAACATCTCCAAAAATCAAATCCCAAAGTCTATATTCCTTGTTCTTAGGAATGGAGTGAAAAAATGGACTACAGTAAAATTCCTCTTTAAAGTTATATCTTGAAGCATTAATTCTAACACGACCTTCACCAAGAACAGTAATAGTTGTATTAGGGTCTCCCCAAATAGTCCAAAGAGCTTCTAGTGCCTTTTTATCATACTCAGAAATATCCAAAAGCTTAATAACTTGGTACTCCGGGTCATCAATAGCCTTTAGAATAGCAAGAGAAGAATTTCGCACATTTTCAGGGATAGTGGTATAAGTTCCATCGTCTCTAATCATAAAAATTGGGGCAATGCCATTTTCTCTGTTTCTAGACATTTCCACAATTCTGAATTTTTCTCCAACTCTTACTCCAAGACGTTCTGCAATAAAGGGAATACGTTTGCCATTTACAGCCATATTATTTTCCTCCTATTTCACCTACGCAAATAAATAGATGCTTTTTACCCCATTTGATATCAAGAAAATCTATCTTATCTAAAGTAATATACAATTGTGGCTTATTCCGTTTAACTTCACTTGTTGACTTAACGATTCCAGCTTCCACCAAAATTCTAGGAAGAAAACGCTCAGAAGTAAATAAAGTGTTTTCTTTTTCATTTTCTTCCCAATCCTGTTCGTTAAAAGCAAAAAGATGACTAGGATGAACAAGAGGGGTATCAATAATTACGTTTTGAAAAGCCATATTATTTCTCCAATTCTTCTAAATATTCTTCATAAGTTGAAAAAGGAACACAAGCATCTAATCTTATTGAATCTTTTACAATAATATCAGCTTCTTGATATAAAGTAGAAATATAAGTTTCTCTCAAATTGTGAGCAAAATCTTTAAAAGTCTTAAAATCTTCATCACAACTACTAGGGATGAAGAAGGGATAATAGAGTTCTTTTCTTACCATTACTGTTGCAGATACAAGTCTTCGATTAGGCTTGATAAAGTTTTTAAGCGATTCATGAACAAATAGTTCAAAAGAGGTGTAATCGTAATTATCTGTTACAATATTGAATAAAGAAGAAACGGAAATTAAAGGAATAAAATTATCTCTAAAGTCTTTCCAATCAGTTGCGATAAAAGCTTTTTTATGATAATCGTAAAATCCTTTCCAAAATTGTAATTTTTTATTCATTTTTAATTATCCTCATTGTTTTGGTTATAATTTTCTTCGTTAAACTCTCTAATTTCAACACAGAAGCGAATATCATCACCTTCGGAATTGAGTGGAGCAAAGGAATTTTTGAGAACAATACTCATATCCAATTCTGGTTCTCCTGTATCGAAATTATTTCCACCTACTGCAACATGAGCAAAATCTACTACATTACTCATATAAACTTTATTAGATTCTGTACGAATTGAAGTTAAAATAGGACAGTCTCCATATCTTTTGATACATTCTTCAAGAAAAATGATAAGCTGAGAGGCTGTCATTAAATTGCTTTCGTTTGGTGCGCTATTTTTACTATGCATAAAATCACCCTTTTATTAAAAACAGTATAACAAACTATATATTGAAAGTCAAGCGGTAAAAGAAAGGAGACAGAGAAAACCTATAGAATTTCCCCCATCTCCTTTGTATATTTTACCTATTATTTTGGGTTAGCCCTCTACCTCAGTGTACATATCTTCGTCTAAATGAGGTTGAATTGCTTCAGAAGAATCAGAAATAGTTCCGTGATGAGGACAATTTTCACAATCTCCATCACATTCTTTTTCATCATAGTCAAAATCTATCATGTCAGGAAGAGATTCTACATAAACCATTAGGTCTGTCATAGCATCTAGACGAGAAATATATTTATAGAGATTATCGTAATCGTCTTGATTTTCTGCGATGAATTTATTGACATTAAAGTTTTTATCATCATCTTTTCTTAGAATGTACTGAATATTTTCATCATAATCTCCACGAATAGTCAGCTTACCATCCCAACAATAAATGCCATACAGCGCATTCATGAAAGAAAAATCTTCAAAATTAATTCCAATAATTTCTTTTCCATTATCTTTAATAGCAATGTTTCCTCTAAATGGTTTTCTTTGCTCAGGAGGAAATTGACTTTGATATAGGTCCCAAAGTGCTCTTACTCTATTTCTTTCTGTTTCTTGGGTCCTTACAGGGTTATCAGGAAACATCTTTGGAAAATACCAATTAGGCTCCCCATCTACAGACCATAGAGCTTCCGAAGTAATGGTTCCAGCAAAAAAATTATTAGCCATGAAAGTTGCATTTTCAAAAGTGGAGCGACATCCTAGTTCTAAGTGCCATTCTTTTGGAATATTTCTGGAAGCTAAATGGTCTAGCAAATAAAGATTATTGGTATAGCAACTATCAATATAATCATAGCGAGGATTTTCTTCTAAAACAGAATCAAAATCTTGAGGATGTTCTCCAAAGGATTTATTTAGGTTAAAAAAGTCACTATCAAGGCCGTCTGTATCGAACATGATATAGCCACTATTAACACCCCAATCATGTCCAGAACAACAAAATTGGGTTAAATAGCCTTTTTGATTTAGCTTTTTAACGGGTTGAATCATTAGCTCATCGCATTCAAAAAGTTCTTCTCCACAATCTACATCAGGACAAAAATAATAACCATTATATCCACCAATAGCTGTGGTTTTTAGGTTCTCAGATTTATAAACTTTATAGCAACCAGGACAAAGTAGATAAGACATAGTAGATTTGAGCTTAAAATTAGGAAATAATTAAGCCCTTTCCTCCATTATTCATATTAAAAAGCATATTAGCTAGAGTAAGTACTTTAATGGTTACTTCGTTTGGTTTTCTTGTCAAACGACATTCTTCAGTTCCCTTAATATTTTGAACAAAGTTCCAAAGGTCTTGTGCATTTTGTCCCTTTAAATCATCATCAAAGTCACGTCCAAACATATTAGGCATATCTTCAATAGGAAACATACACTTTGTTAGGGTTGGGGTTACTACTAGGTCTAATTGGTCTTTGTAATTGTTGTATTTTTGAAGGAGATTATTACAATATTTTTCTAATGCTTTAAAATTAGGTAGGATAATATCAGCCATATTAATTCTCCTCGTAGTTCATTAAAACACCAAAGCTATCTTCATAATCTTCCAGTTCGTTACGAAGATTACAAATAGTTTCTGTGGCATCCTTTAAGCATTCAATAAGAACATCAGGAGGTAATTGTTGTAGCTTTAGATAATGAACTTCTGGATTAGGGTTGTCAGAAATTTCTAACATTTCAGTATACCAATTCTTAATAAAATCTGCATAAGGGTCTACTGGAATGGTGTTTTCCTGGAAGGTATAATTATTTTCAGGATAAGAGAAATTAGGCTTCTTAGAAGTCTTGATTTTGGTTTTCTTTTTTGTAGTAGAAGGTGTCTTTCTTAGAATCTTTTTCTCTAATGCCTTTTGTGCTTTGACAATTATCATCTTTAATAAACTTCCTTTTTAATTTGGTATAAGTTTCATAAATGCTCAAACCTAGGTATAAGACTACACCTAAGATAAAAATGATTATAGCTAATATCTTTATAAGATTGCCTGCGTTTATACTTATCATAAGAACACAAACTAGATAAAGGACTACAACAAAGATTGTGAAAATAATAGCAATTTCTAGAAGAGTAATGATTGTAGCCAGAAGTAGTAATCCAACTTTTTTAAGATAACTAATCAAGATTTTGCACTCCTTTAATCCAATCTTCAATATTTAGAACATATTCAGCATTATTTTCTGTTGCAAATGCAACACCCGCATCATAAAGAATATGAGCAAATTCAAAATATTGAAGTTCAATAGAGAATTTAGGATTCAGATATAAAGAAGAAGTTTTATCGGAAATGATAGCATAATAATTGTTTCTGATTTCATCATATCCTGTTCTTAAAGCTATATCTGTTCCATATTTCTCTTTAAGATAATTTAGGATTTTGAGAAGTTCTTGCTTATAATTGAAAGGAATTGCCATTAGTTATTATCCTCATTATTGTTTTCTTTAGGTAAATTTTGGATTTCTTTTTCGTAAACTACTTTCTTGACTGTTAGATTTCCATGAGTATTATGCCAATCTTTTCTAAATTCGGGCATAAAATCTTCTAGCTTTTCTAACTTATCAAGCAAGAACTTACGACATTCATACTTTTCTTTATCCCAATTATCGCCTTTACGAATAGAATATTGCACCTTAAAATCTTTGACTAATTTAGCATCATCATATTCTATAGGCACATAAGTAAAAGCAGATAATGTAGAAACACATTCTCCACCTTGCTCAATAAACCATCTTAGTAAATCTCTAAAAGCTGTTGCAAGTTCGGCCCCCGCAATAGAACAAGAACTAGTTTCTGGTACAGAAATGTAAAGAGTACAAACGAAATTATTTTGAGCATTTGGTCTAATGGATTTATCAAACGTAATTCCACAAGCCATATAATCTTCAATAGTAGATACTCCTGTCTCATAAGAATCTACTAATTCCTTAGCCATATCAAGTACTTTATCAATTCCACCATATAGCTCTTGAATTAATTCGTCTAATTCTTCATCAGAAATAGAATTTCCAGTACCTTTTTCATATTCTTTAGCAAAGAAATTCTTAAAATCTTTAATATATTCTTCTTTATTTTCAGGCTTGTTTAAGTCATTGAATTCTTTAAATATAGACATGAAGAAAAATCCTTTCTAACTTATTTGGATTAATAGCTTTGTTCAAGAATGATTCGTGTCAAACTTGTAACAGGAATTAACCCAATAAGAAAGATAACAAAGCAATTACCAATGGTTAAATCAAAAAATAGAGAAACAAGGATTGCGATATTGATATCAATGCAACAAAGCAAGAAAACTGCAAATAATTGTAAAAAGAAACATTTCCAAGAATAATAATATTGAGGTTTTAGTTGATAAGGTTCCATAGGATTCCTTTCTCCTATGATGATTTGCTGAATAAATCAATGAATTAAGGTTCTTTACTAAGTTCTTCAATTTGAGTATCAGTTAATTCATCATAAGGAATTAAAACAGGATCTAAATAGAAATCAAAGAAGCCAGATTTTTCTTCTAGGATTTCCATTAAAGCGCACTTTCTGCAACGATAAGTTCTTTTGTCATTCTTATCATAATAGAAGCCATTACAAGGGTCATCATCAGAACAACTAGACCTATCGTGTTTAGTGAACTTTAGAATAGTTTTGATTTCATCATCAGTGATAGAATTGATTCTTGAGTAAATTTTGTGATAATTTTTATCTTCTGCTAGTTTCTTTCTATCATTAATGATTTTTTGAAGTTCTTCAATTTTATTGAGAATTTCTTTGTTAGAATAGCTAGTGTAATCGTTACTGTTATCGCTCATGGTATAATACTCCTATTCTGCTTCATTTATTATAACATGAATTATTTTTGATGTCAATAGAGAATTGTGAACAAATTGTTAACATTATAGAAAAGATAAGTTTGTGCTGTCAGAATGATTTTTTTAGATTAAATTTCTTTCAGCTTGAAATTCTTGATTTAGATATTTAGGATTGATTGTATAAGTTTTAGAATTATTAGCATTTAAATTTTTTGTTTCAATAAAGAAACCAGAAATTACTAGAGAATTAATATAATTTGCTAAGGTTGGCTTATTGAGTTTAGTAAACTTTTGTATAGAAGCTAAACTAATGGATTCAGAGTTTTCAATAAATTCTTTTAATGTTAATTGAGTTTCAATATCTTCTACAATACCCTTAATATCATTAGCTTTAGCGATAGAGCTTTTAGCAAAGAAATAAATCTGGAAAAATGTTGGAAAGTAAAATTTTGTATTATTATTGGAAAAAGACTGATATGCTTTAATCAGGTCTTCATATTCATCAAAGTTAAGAACTGTGTAGCTATTTACGTAATTGCTTGGATTTTCTAGATATTTAAGTGAGATGATTGCTTTTGATTCTGTGTTTGGTCTTACGATTTGATTAGAAAGTGTTTCGATTTTAGATTTTAAGTCTTTGTAATCTACAAAAAGATTAGGTTTCTGAAGCATTTCTTCTAGTTCTGGACATTTTACGAATGCATATTTGACTTTACTGTTTCTAGTGCTAGAAAGGATATTGAAGATTAAACCTTGATAATATTCTAGTGATTTAGAACTTCTTAAATCTTTGTAATTTGTTTGTTCTGCTTTGATTACTTCTAATGTTGTTTTAAGTATATTACAGAAAGGCTTTTGCATTGCTAAAGTTACGAAAACTGATAATCCTTCTTTACATTCTTGAGATTGTAGGATAGTTTCATTAGGAATTTTGATAAAACTAGTCATTCATTTTAGTATCCTTTCTTGAATGTTAATGGTTAAGGGTATATTACTACTCAATACAAAGTATATGCTTCTTTTAAGATTTTGTCAAGAGTGGATTTTTGTTTTCTTCTGAAAAGTGAATTTCTTCTGAAAAATAATGAGAAGAGCATAGAGTGTTTATGGAGTTCTTAACTCATGCGAACGAAGTGAGTAGGAGTTTAGCGAAGCGTAGAACTCCCTCAAAAAGAAAAATTCTTTGATTTACCTTTGATTTTAATGCTTTTGATTGATTCTGAAAAAGTGAAAAATTAAAAAAGTTCCAGTAATATTCTTTATTCTCTTATTATATATTTAAGTTCTCTTTTTTATTTAATATAGTATAGAGGGGGTTGAGTGTAAATTTGCTCCCAAAATTCTACCGACTTTAAAAGCACTACTTGTAAAATTCGTGGAGGAAATTTCAAAAAGTACTAATTTGCTCCCAAAAATCTGCATTTGCATTTTAGTGTTTTGAGCAAGAAATTAGAAATATAAGGAAAACAAGTGTGTTCGTTGACGTGATGTATAATTTATGGAGGAAATTTCGGGTAAATTCTGTAGGTTGTTGACATGGGAGAAAAAAGTGCTATAATGAGAGTAACAAAACACCAGGGATGACAAAAAAACTAGCAGATACTTAGCAGATACTTAGCAGATACTTAGCAGATACTTAGCAGATATGAGATTAGAAGATACGAATCTAGCAGATACCAGCAGATACAGGGATTTAGAAGTTACTCAGCAGATACTCAGAAGATAACTACTTAGCAGAAACAGCTTAGCAGATACGCACTTAACAGAAATAGCTTAGCAGATACGCACTTAACAGAAATAGCTTAGCAGATACCTTTGTAACATCATATCACAAAAACAAATTGAGTTTCAACCTCTTTTTAACTAATTTAGCAGTTTCAAAATGTACCTTGACAAGTGAATATTGTTTTTTGCGATTAAGATTTATTATGGCTACTTTTGCAGTTATGGTTAATACAGATGTGTACTAAAAGTAGAATATTTTTTGAATTAGACACGTAGAATAACAAAAACATCATGATTTGTGTTGCAAAAGAGCTATTTACATATATTGGATGATTCGAAAGGAGATTACATGGTCCTACACGTTGGTGCGGGTGTGTATATCGTAGAGTCATGTAACTTATATATGAAGATTTTTAACTATGGATTGACTGGACTGAATAAGCGCACTGTATATCTAGACGTTGATGATGTGGTGCTTAGGTCAGCTTAGGTCGTAGTAGACATTCTGAATCAACAAAGAGTTCAGAAGGGTCTACAAATTAGAGAAAGAGAATCTTACTTGCACGATTGGGGATTTAAGTCTATCGATAGAACTACTGAGAAAGAATGGGTCGAACAAGTGTTTGATTCTGATGAATTCTTTAGTTTGGTTCAGTTCAATCAGGATTTAATTGATGCTTGGGAATTTGATGAGAATGACCCGGATGGTTTGTTTAATAGCTATAATTGGGTCATGATTACTAAGGGGAATGATGATAACCTGGAAAAGAAGTTTGAACTTCTGTTTTCTAGTGCCTGCCCCTTCTTGGAACGTCATAAGGAAGAGATTGGTTATTATGGACTAAATCTCCATGAAGATAAACATTCTGTTCATATGCTAGGCGGGATTCAGATTGATGATAATTATTATAATCTAAGAAATACTGATGCGGAACTTAAGATTTTGCTTAAGAATGGTATCGAAACAGATTATAATATGATTTGTAAAACTAGCGATAATCTACAGAATCTTTATATTGCAGATAATGTCAGTCAAGTTGTGGAAATCCTTAAGTTTATCTCTGATTTTGAGATGACTGGTGATGATTTTCTGGAAGATATTGACATTGAGTTAGGAGAAACATTCGATTACCTGAATTTTTGATACGAGTACGAGCCTTGCTTTGAAGGTGTTGAAAGTAGAAAATGTTAGAAGTTCTAACAGTACACTGGGAATTCAAGAAGGAAATTATTGAGAAAGGGTGATTGAGTGAGATTATTCTACACTGTAAAATTAGATTCTGGATTATTAAAAGAAAACAAATACAATCTTAATCTCTCTTTCTATGAATGCTTAAAGAGTAATCTAATCATTTCTTTAGCTGATTCACAAATGCTTAGAAGTATTCGTGATATTACTGGAAAGATAATTGATAGAGAACAGCTAGAAGAATGGTGGCAAGAAAGAGATAGCTTGAAGAAAAAGAAAAATAGCAAGGCTAATCGACAAAAAATCAAGGAACTTCAAGATAAAATCTATGATATGATGTACATTCCTGAGTATATCACTGTAGTAATGGAAAGCATTAAAGATTATGAACGGATATTTAAGAAAGGCTTTTATTTTAACGGAAAGCTTTATAAAAGAATGTCTTGTTCTGCATCTCAGGCTAGAGTTTCTACTGTGGTTTTCGTGGAAGATAGTATCAGAGAAGAATTGAGAAGAAGACTTGATAATGGAAGAGATTTAAATAAACCTTTGGCTCCTAGTAAGTATAATGCTTATTTCGGATTGTATTCAAGTGCTACTAAGGAAGTAAGTAAGCCTAGATTTTGTATTATACCGGATTATAATAGTAATTTAAAAGTTGATGTTGACTACGTAATCGAAACTGGTGCTGACGAGGATGATATTATTGAGCCAAGAACTATTGATGTAGAATTTAATAGATTTGATGGCTCTGGATTAATTTCACCTCAGATGGCGGAACAGTGGGGTAAAGATTTAGGTGAAGATTACACACCTTGTCAATTTTGTATTCGCTGTGCTTTTACAAAGGGAATGGTGAATGAGTTCGATTTTGTAGAATGGTGCAAAGATGAAAATGATGGTAATTATATTATCACAGATATCTATGGCGAAAAAAGAGATTTAAGGGAAATTGATGTTATTCTTACTGAGGGTCAAGTAAAGTTATGGGATAGTTGGAAGTCTCAGGAAAGTTTTGAGCAATGTTGTGAAGAAAATGGGATTATTTGGGGATGTACAAAATATGCTCCTAAGAAGGATAAAAATGTTCTTACTATGAATTACCAGTTTCTTCAAACGTTGAATTTAACTGATGAAATGATTGATTCTTTATGCCAAGATACAGTAGATTACATTCAGGGCGTTAGCTATGAGAATGTTTATTATACTTTATTGTTTTTACTTGGAGAGAATTTGAACTCAGAAGGGATTCAGAAGTTTATGGATTCAAGTGATAATTATTGGCTAAAGTGTCTGATTTTAAATCATAGCTTATTAAACGATAAATATTCTAAAGAAAAGATTAGAGATTTTATCGTTAGAAAAATAGAGTTGGCTTGTTTGGGTAAGATAAATACTCAAGGGAATTTTGCTGTAATTGTTCCAGATAGTTATGCTTTTATGCAACATTGTACTGGACAGCGGGTTACGGGACTTCTAAGAGATGGTGAATTTTATTTGCCTTATTGGGTAAGATATGACAAAGAGATTGTAGCTTGTGGTAGAAGTCCTATGACCCATTTTAGTGAATGGTGTATAGTAAAAAACAAGTATAAGCTAGATTCTGAGTATGAGAATGGAACAGAGAAGCTGAATTGTTACAGAATTCCTGATAATTGGTATTTTACTGATGAAGAAGTAGTTGCTAAGATTAAGAAATATTTCAAATATTCTTATAGTGGAGTAATCACAAATGTCCATGGATATTATACTATGAACATGAGTGGTTCAGATTTTGACATGGATATTGCGTGTGAGGTTTGTAACGATGAAATTATAAACGGTAAAATCCATCAGAGAGTAGTTACTTATACAGCCAAAAAGCCACAAAAGAAATTATTTACTGAAGAGGATTTGTTTGTTACTGATACTTTTTCTTTTAAATCTTTAATTGGTCCGTTAACTAATGTAGCAAGTACGATTTGTGGTCTTTTGCCTTTATGGTCTAAAGATTCAAAAGAGTATAAGCTCCTAAAAGATAGAGTTGCTATGTGCTGTGCTGGTCAGAGCCGTCAGATTGATAAAACAAAGATAGGTCAGGCAGTAAAAGGTATTCCTTCCATTTGGAAGAATTATCAGCGATATTCTCCTGATGATACCGAAGAAGAAAAGAAGAAGAAAGATTTTTACAATTCTATTCTAGCAGATAGAAAGCCTTATTTCTTTAGATATAAATATAATACTCTTAATAAAGAGTTTAATGAATATATGAAGAAAATTAAGGAAGATTGTGAGATTCGTTTTTGTGTGACTTTCGATGAATTAAGAAAGTTACCAGAAAACGAGTTTACAGAAGAGCAAAGAAGCTTCTTGGAATATTACGAAAAATATTTGCCTGTGGTTGATTCTAATTGTGTTATGAATAAGATTTGTAAACACATTGAATCTGTAGATTTTCATATTAAGCAAAAGGTGAAAGCTACACAGGGATTTGATTATCGTATTTTAGTTTCTGAGAATTTTGCTCCTAATAAACTACTATATAGACAGATTTGTGAAGAAATTTTTGATACTCTTACTGCTTGGGATAAAGAGAAGAAGGAATTAAAAAAACCTGTAGCAAGAATTGGGACTGATAGTGATAAAAGAAGATATTTTGATAAGGATAATGAGTATATTCTATTAAAGCAAAGATTAGAACAGATTTGTTCCAACGAAGAAATGTTGGCAAATCATCTTGTTTATTTGTTTTATGTAGATAAACCTTCTTATAATAAGAGTATTTTATGGAATATCGTAGGCAAGCAAATTTATGAAACAGTAAAATCTAAGACAAATAGTTTTTATTTTCCTGAGAAAAATCCAAATGGAACTTTGGAATTTTTATATGAAAAATATTCCATTGAAAGAGTAATTATTCCAAAGGAGGAAAATTTGGATGATAGAGATTTACAATGAGGAAGGGTACATCAAAGAGCTATTAGAACATGGGATTCATGATGATAACTGGCGTAATGATTGTACCCTCCTCGCTAAATTCTATAGAGATGAGAATTACAAAAAGGCTGAAGTTAAAAAGATTCTAAAAGAAAAATGTGAAAAATATTGTACTTCTTATAAACCAAACAAGGGAGATTATAAGAAGATTGATAAATTAGTAACAAAAGTCTTTCGGAAGGACTCTAATGGAGAGTATATCGAAAAAATAAGAAAGATTACTGGAATTACTACTACTAAAGAGGTCGTTCAGTGGTTTTTGGATTTAGAAGAAAATTTTACTTTAACTAAAGAGCAAGTTGAAGAAGAAAAGAAACGCAGACCTAAAGTATCAATAAAAACGCATCCAATGAATTTCAATAGGATTAAGTATTTGTTTACACTTTATGTTTGGACTAAAATCCAAGAGTATTATTTGGAAAGACCCAATGTTCACTATTTAACGAAGCAAACTTCTCAGTTTAAGAAAAGTGCTGGTTTAAAAAGCGGATTTAGCATGGTAAATGAAAGAAATTTTCTTTATGATTTAGGTTTTATCGATATAAATCATGCAATTGGAGTAATTCCTATCTTTATGGATAAATATGAGGCGTTTAAAGTTCCAATCACAGAAGAAAATAAGATTGTGCTTTCGATTGATGATATGCATGAATGTGGTGAGTGGATTTTAAAGCAGAAAATGGGAAGTTTTGTGTGTCAGAATTGTGGGAAAGAATTTGCTAATTATTCTTTGAAGGATAAGGGTGGAAGACCTAGAAAGTATTGTAGAGAGTGTGCGGCGAAGTTAAATTTTAAGAAAAACCTTCATCCTAGAACTAAAATTCAATGTGTGGATTGTGGAAAGTGGATAGAAGTAAGTAAGTTTAATTATAAAACTGTAAGGTGTTCTGAGTGCCAAGAGAAGCAAGATATGAAAAACAGGTCCAAGGAAAAAGAAGAATAAAAAACTTGGGCTATTTGGTATTTTTTACGCACAATCCAGTAAGAAAACGGCATTGGTATGATTATGTTGATATTATTCCAGTAAGTGATTTTATAACCAATAGATTTTCTCTTTCTTCTAATATAAGGAGTCAGTATTGGAGGCTTGGAGAAGAAATAAAGAAAGTTTTTAAGGAAGGATATAAAAATTGGTATCGAGAGTTTTATGATAATCTAAATCCTAGGGTTGTTAGAAGAGAAGGTTTTAAACCTGAACTTAGTGAAGAAGAGTTGAATAGATATTCTGAACATATTGATTTTGAAATCTTAGGTTATTATAAAACTTTAATAGAAGCTGATATTGCAAGGGTTAAATTTATTCAAGAAAAAGATAGTGTCTATAAGGGCATGAATATTCTTGATGATATTTATGGAGAAGATGATTATGTAAATGGTAAGGGATATACCGTTTATGCTCATATATCTCCTAAAGGTAAGTATTATATTGGTATTACTAAGAAAGACCCACCTGAGTTGCGCTGGAATAATGGAAAAGGTTATCAAAAACAAAGAAAAATGTGGAATGCCATTAAATATTATGGCTGGGATAATTTTCAACATATCATATTAGAAACTGGCTTGAGTAAGAAAAGAGCCAAGTATTTAGAAACTCGTTATATTGAAAAATATAACAGCGTAGAGAATGGATATAACGTTATTTATGAAGATGGGGATCAGTGGGAAGACTATTAAAAATACACCAACCCCCTTAAAACCCCGTATCGATTTTTCCCTTATTTTTTATATATAAAAAGGTCCTATTTTTAAAAATACAAAAATGGTAGGGTGGTAGGAAAATAGAAATGTCAATTGATATAACTACCACGACATGGCGTAAGCCAAATTTATTGATAAAGGATTGAATTTAATTGATTAAGGTTAATAAAGCTGAACGAAATGCACTAGAAAGCGTTGGTCTACTAAGAAGCCGTAAGGTTGGGTATAATGCTTGTGATGCAAACTATACTGTTGTTAATCGTGAGCATCTAGGACGTTCTAAGAAGACTTACGTGACTGAAGAACCTGAGATTATGCTATTCTTGGGTAAGTACGATGGAATGAACCTACAGATGATTAACGAATCTCAGCTAAAGAAGCTTCAGGAAAAGGGAATGCTAAATGAACAGAATATGCAATGTTGGATGCAGTACGTTCCTAATGCTATCGCTTTCCAAGATGCTTTCGGTCAGTGGAGAATTAAGAAGGTTACTAAGATTATGATTGAGCTTGGTCTGTGGAAGGATAATCGCCAGAGACGTTATTATAACAATTATCGTAATAATCAAACTAAGCAAGCTCAGATGAGTGGAGAGAGTATGGCTGAGAATCTAAATACTGAAAATCTAAGTGATGAAAATGGCTTTGAGAATGAAGCTAATGCTGTTTCTTTCGACTAAGATTTGAAAAATATCAGAAATCTTAGGAAATTTTACTAAAAATCGCTTGACAAACGTTGAATAGTATTGTAAGATACTTTCAGAAAGCTCGAAAGGGCTTATATTTCAAAGAAATTCCGAATAAGGAATTAAAACAAAAAAGATTTTAAAAGGTTTAAAAGGAGTAAATTATTATGGTTAAGAAGGAATTTGTAAATTCTATTAAGGAAAAGACTGCTGATTTTAGCTTCACTTCTAAGGAGATTGAGGCTGTAATTTCTGCTATTAGCGATACTATTATGGAGGTAATGGCCGCAGGAGATTCAGTAAAGTTGGGTGACGTTTGTACGTTCACTGGCATTGAAAAGGCTTCCAGAGTCGCAAGGAACCCCCATGATGGAACTACCGTCACTGTTCCGGCTAAGACTGGTGTTCCTAAGTGCAAGTTCAGCGTAACTGCTAAGAACAACGCCACCGCTATCTAATCTTTAAGATAAAGTAACACAACAGGGCTGAGATTCGTCTTGGCCCTGTTTCTTTTTATCATTGTTGGTTAAAATATTAACAATCTTAAAGAAAGGTGGTGAGTAGTACGCATAAACAAACACTTTATAAGAATATCGCTCAGGAAACAGGCGTTGATAAAAAAGATGTGGTTAAAGTAGTAAAGGCTTTGCAGGAACAGGTTATGGATATTATTGCTTCAGAGGATGAAATTGACCTGGGGTTTGCAAAAATTAGAGGTATTACAAAACCACCTTGGAGAATTACAGGATATTATCGTGTTCTTTCTAAGCCTACTAAACGTAATGGATGGACTGTTGCTAAGGGTGGTTGGCCTGAAATTGAGTGGTCTAAACAGGCAAAATATTATACTCCTATTGATGCTAAGGAATATTTTGAGAGACCTGAGAATAAATACACTTCTAAGGCTAGACTATTTAGACAGGAAAACGACATCCCTGAAATTAGCGAATATGCCGATTTGCCCGAAGAGAAGGTTGTTGAGCTATGTAAAAAAGCGGATAGACTTCAAAAGGGTGAAATGGGTGAATTTGAAGAGAAATCTTACTATCGCCATGAAAGATTAAGAGAGAAAACTAAACAGATTAAAAGAGAGAAAATTATCGAAGAAGATATGCAAAGACAAAGGGATGAGGGTGTTCCTGAAGACCAAGTTGTTAAACGCACATTTGAGGAAATCATGGCCGATAGAGAGGAAAAATGGAGAGAAAAACAGAATCCAGAGAGATATATTGTTAATGATAATAAGCGAGATTCACACTATTGATATAGTGTAGATTCACAGTATTAATATAAAACACTCTGGATTTGAACATATAGTAATTTCAAACAAGATATTTCACAAAAAACTAAAGAAAGGAGTTTAAGAAAATAAATGATTCGTACTATTAAGAATGTAGAGAAGATTGCTATTTACGATAATTAGAAGACTAGGTATTCTATGTCCAATGTGAAAAAGCGTACTGGTTGTGATGATATTATCAATGGCGGATATTTTAATATGTCTACTCTAAAGCCTTTAACCCATCTTAAAGTCGATGGTGTTGTTAAGTCCTCTGACCAGTACAAGTATTGGGGATATGCATTTAATACCAATTCTAAGACCCTAACTCTTACTACAGATTATTCCAAGTATGATAACTATATCTGCGGTGTTTGCATGGTTCGTGATGGTGTAAAGCAAACTATGTACTATAATTCTGATGTCGGTGGTAAGCGTGGTCGTTCTGCTATCGGTGTTATGCCTGATGGTAGTATCGTTATGTATTGTACTTCTGATTCTGGTTCTGATAAGAAAACCCCTGAACAACTTCAGACTTATTTCTTAGAGCTTGGTGTAGATTCCGCTATTATGCTCGATTCTGGTGGTTCTTCCCAGGGTAATTTTAATGGAAGCACTGTGACTTCTAGTCGTATTGTTTCTAATCTAATTTGTATCTGGGAAAGTGATTCTAGTTCTAATTCTACTGAAGAGGGTGAATCTGGAAGCTCTGGAAGTTCCGGTTCTGGTACGGGTAATTCTGGGAACCCTAATACGCCCCTGGAACGCACTCCTGATGTGCCTGACTGGACAAGTGAGGATATGTGGGATTGTGGCTATACTGAACCTACTACCTTAGTTCAATCTGGTAGTACTGGCACAGGGGCTAAATGGGTTCAGGCTATGCTACAAAAAATTGGTTTCTTACTAATTGTGGATGGAGATATCGGTGCTGAATCTGTTAACGCTATTAAGTCTTTCCAAAAATATTGGAGCCTTTCTAGCGATGGACAGGTTGGTTCTGATACTCGTACTGCTTTAAAGAATTGTATTTATGGTATTACAGCAAATCCAAAAGAAATGGTAAATGTCGCTACCGCTGAGATTTGTCGTACTGAATCTGATGGTAAGGATGATAAGTATATTAACTGGTATAATGCCGCTAATGGTACTTCTTTTGCTACTACTGTTGCTTGGTGCGCTATCTTTGTGTCTTGGTGTATGAGGCGTTCTGGAATTGATGAGGATATTTATCCTAGTTTTGCTTCTTGTTCTCTTGGCTCTAATGTCTTTAGAAATAACGGAGTATTAAGAGACCCAGATGAATATAATCCTAAGTCTGGTGATATTATTTTCTTTGATTTTGATAAGAACGGTGCTCCTGAACACGTTGGTATGGTATTCTCTAATGATGGTACTTATGTTGAGACCATTGAGGGGAATTCTAGTGATGCTGTAAAACATAATAAGTATTCCTTAGATAGCAGTTCCATTTACGCTTATGTTGAGATTAAATATCCTGAATCTTAATTTATAAGCAATAAAGGAGGATTACGTTATGGCTGTTTCTATTACTTTGGCAGAAGTCCCTATTGGACCAGCAGTAACATTCCGTTCCACTATTAATGAGAATTTTGAAGCCATAGCGAATGAATTCGATACAGTTTATGAAACAATTGTGGATATTACTCTTTCTGCTACTCAGCCTGAAAATCAAAAAGTTGGAGACTTTTGGTTTAAGGATTTGAGTTCTGGTTAATAGAAGGAATGTTACTTTAAAGAGTAAAAAATAAAAAGAAGATTTAGAGTTAGACAAGGTTAGCTGAGTTATTCTCTCCTAACTTTTGTCTGCTCATAAAGGTTTTAAAGGCTCTTCTTTTGAGGAGAAAGGAAGTGATATAGTATTGGCTATTGTGAGAGAAAAACGTATTAGACAATCCCTGAAAAAGGAACAAAGAGAACTAGAATCACTTAAAAAGAAAATGGAAATCCAACAGAAAAAAGAGGATTTCGGTGAGAGTTGGAAATATCAGCTTTCAGAATATTAGAAGAAATCTATCCAGGATATTATCGGGGATATTGATAATTTAAAGATTAGAGATTCTATCGATATTAATCAGTTCTTTGACCCTGTTAAGTTTTATACAACTGATGATGGGGTTAAAATGTATTTCGATTATCAGTTATATCAACAAACTGAAGATGCTTATAAAGACGCTTTGGAAGAAGCTGATAGAGAATTAACGGGTGAAAATACTGACCAGGATAGAAATGCTCAGGAATTAATTAATAGGGAAATCCAAAAAGAAAAAGATGCTAAAACTAAAGTTGACCCTGTGATTAAGGTTCCTAAGTTTTTACAAAAGAAATACGCTAATTGGAATAAGTACTTTAGGAGATTTATTCCAGTTTATAATAAATACATTTGTACTTGTTGCGGAAGACCTTTGGAATTAGAAGATTACTTCCCTCAATATGTGGAAACAAATCTGTCTAGAGTTGAAGCTAATGGTAAAGTGCATATGTCCGTTTGTATTGATTGTTGTAAAAAGATTTATGAGTATCTGTTTTATGAAAAAGCAGAGAAAGACCCTGTAGAAGCAATGAAATGGTTCTGTAGCTATCTGAATGTCTATTTCGATGAGTATGTTTATTATCAGGCTAGAGACGCTATGATTGAAAATGGAAGAAAAAATCATATTGTCTATGAGTATATGGCTATTATCAATAGGACAGAAAGTTATAAGAATAAAACGTTTTTGGAATCTAAGATGAGCTTTGGTAGAAATGATGGAAATAGTTTTGGTAATAATGGCTCCAATGATTCCCAGGAAAGCCCTAAAAAGAGAGGTAGACCAAAGAAGAATCTAGATGGTACAGAAGAAGTCGTTGTTGGGCCTAATAGTGACCAGTTGGAAGCTATGAGAAAGGAAAATATTTTGGAAGGTCCTACAGGTGAATTGATGAATATTAGCTCTTGGAGTAAAGAAGATTTGCAGAATAGAAAGCTTGTAATTAAAATGGTTGGTTATGACCCATACGATTACGAAAGTGATGAAAATAAAAAGATGTTATATGCTGATTTGCTTGGTATGTTAGACCAGGATATGCAACAAGATGAAGTTAAATTACAGGCCGCTATTCAGATTACCACTTCTTTCTTAAGAGTTAGAGAATTGAATAAGACTTATAGAGAAAAAGAAAAAGAAAATGCAAGTGTAAATGAGTTAAAGGCTATTAGTGATTTAAAGGCAAAAGAATTAAAAACAATTACAGATTTCTCAAGAGATAATGGTTTTAGTGAAAGATATGCTGTTTCTAAGGCAAAGGGTGAAAATAGCTTTACTGGTATTATGAATCAAATGGATGAAAAGAAATATGAAAATGCTTTAGTGAATAAGTATGATATTGAAACAAGTTCTACTATTCAACAAGCCGCAGATGCTAGTTTTAAGGCTATTATGAATCAATTAGGTTTAGGCGAAGCGGAAATTTTTGTAACTGCTCAAAAACAATTAGCTGAAATTCAAACTTTAAGAAGAGAAAATGCTACATTAACAGAGAATTTAAGAAAGGCAAAGTATGAGTTGGCAAAAATCAATCTCGAAGAAGAAGCAAAACGAAGAGGGATTGAAGATGTTGATGAAGATTTTGGCGGGTTCTAAGAAGTATGGTTAATGTAATATTTAATGATTTGAATTATGAGATTTTACCTAAGAAGTTAGAAACTTTTGAGAAATATTGTAAGATTTTGCAATGGGGCAGACAACATCCTACTAGATTTGCAGAACAATTTATGAATTTGCAATTCACTGATATGCAGAAGTGGATTATTCTGAGTTCGTGGGTTCCTAGTACGTGTGTATGGCTTTTATCGAGAGGCAGTGGTAAACTGGGAGCTTTAGATACCAAGATTTATCCTGTAAAAAATTGTTATGAATCTAAAAATTTAATTCCACCAAAAGTTTTGGGAGATTTGAAGATTGGAGATTGGATTTATGACGATCAAGGGAAACCCGCTCAAGTAGTAGATATGAACCCCATTGTAATAGAAGATGAGTATAAAGTCTATTTTGAAGACGGTGAAGTAATAAGATGTGGGAGAGAACATTTATGGGGAATTATAATTGATAATGGATATGCGGTTATAGAAACAGGTGAACTATATAGGCACTATCAAGAATATGATATTTATGTTCCAACCGTTAAATTAACTCCTGAATTTTCTAAAGATTATGGGGTTTATGAAGTTCCCTCAAATAAGAAAAGAATTACAAAAATAGATTTAACGAACAAGAAAACACCTATGCGTTGTATTACAGTGTCTAATGATTCTGGTTTGTTTTTATGGGGAGAGCATTATACTGTAACTCATAATTCTTATATGGGTGCAATTTTCTTAATGTTAAAAGCAATGCTGTTTCCTCATACAAATTCTTATATCTTAGCGCCCACGGGAAATTAGGCACAAGAAACCTTTACTAAAATGGAGAATATTGCTAAGAATAATATTGCTTCTGCGATTGGTGTCACAAGAGTATTCCTTGATGAGACCGTTAAATATAATTCCAAAGCAGACCCATTTACACATGATTCAGCTAGTTATACAGTAAGTTTATATAACGGTAGTACAATTAATACGTTAAATAGTGTTGCGAAATCAATCGTAGGTATCAGGTCAAAAGGCCGTTTTGAGATTTGTAGACTAAAGGAGAGATATGATAGAGGAAGATAGGTCTTGGGTAATATATAAACATACTAATAAAATAAATGGTAAAGTTTATATAGGTATGACTTGCCATATAGAAACTCGATTCGGAAGTAAGAATGGATAGGGATATTTAAGAAAAAATAAAAAAGGAGAATATATTCAACCTCATATAGCTAATGCCATTGTAAAATATGGCTGGGACAATTTTGACCATGAAATATTAGAATCCAATTTAACTTTAGAAGAAGCAAATAGATTGGAAGTAGAATATATAGAAAAATATGATTCCCTCAATCCAGAAAAAGGATATAATATAAGAGAGGGCGGGTCTCATGGAAAATTAGGAAAGAGCAGTATAGAAAAGTTAAAGAAAGCTATGGAAGGTAGATATGATGGAGAGAAAAATCCTTTTTATGGGAAGAAACATTCTGAAGAATCTTTAAAAGTAATGCGAGAAAAGCAAAAAGAGAATGCAAAAAAGAGAGATTTTTCAGGGGAGAATAATCCTATGTATGGTAGAGTTCTTACTGAGGAAGAAAGATATAAAAGAGGAAATGCTACTAGAGGGAAGGCAAGGTCAGAAGAGACTAAAAAGAAAATAAGTGAAAAGTTAAAGAAGAATAAAGATAACGATAGTAAACCAAAAAGAAAAATGCCTCCAAGAGAGAGTAAATATAGGTATATTTGTATTGAAACAGGTGAAGTATTTGATAGGGTTGTTTTAGCAACGGAAAAATATAATGTAAGTAGACAATCTATTTTTATAGCTTGTAGAGAAAATTGGCGAACTTGCTGTGGTTATCATTGAAAAAAAGAATTAAAAGAAGAATATAAAGAATCTCAAAATAACTAACGGGCAAAATCGAAGAACTCTTAAAGATAGAGAACATCGAGCTAACTAATTGGATTACGAAAGGTCAATTGGTAGTGTAACGCATAGTAGATGAATAAATATAATTCTACCACGAGTGTCCGTCACTAAGTCTATAGTGAAAATATATGCTGAACTCATAAGAGATTGTGAGAGCTAGGAGATAAAAAGCTTTTAGGATAACAAATTGCTAATTTAACACTTTTTGACGAAGCAGGGAAAATTGACCGGAACTTTTATGCTTTAACTTTACCATTCACAATTCAAAGCATGGATTTCGTTACCGGTTATGGAATTAATACAGAAATTTTCCCACCTCAAATGCCAAACAAGAATATTTTCTTAAGTTCTGCCGAGGGTGTAGATTCTGAATTGTTTGACCAATATAAACTTTGTTTTAATAAAATGTTGTTAGGAGACCCTAACTATTTCGTAGCTGATATTAATTACGAATTTTCGTTGCATCCTTATATGAATGGAAAGCCAACGAAACCGCAATATGATGAAAATATTATTAAAAACGCTTTTGAAACGAATCCTTATAAAGCTAACCGAGAGTACGGTAATATTTTCGACCGTGATGGTGGTGAAGACGTATTCGTAAAGCGTTCTACAATAAATAAATATTCTCAACCTTATTATCCAGTATATCAAAATGATGGAACGAAGAAGTATTTAATTGCGTATGACCCTGCTACTAAGCTAGATAATTCTATTGTGACTATAGCTGAGTTATTTAGGGATGAAGAGCGTGGGCTAATGGTAAAATTTGTAAACTGCGTAAACTTGGTAGAGATTTTAAGCAATGGCGAAAAAGCGGTAATGCAAAAGCCAAAACAAATTGAGAGAATAAAGGACCTGATAGTAGATTACAATTTAGGAGCTTTAGATTTTGAGAATATCGTTGAATTTAGCATAGATGCCGGGGCGGGCGGTTGTGTTCTAAAGCCACCATGTAAAGAGATTTATATAAAAATTAACACTTTGAAATGCTAGAAAATCTTAAAAAGGTTATAAGCTACAACATAAGGCTATTAGTCTAAGTGTGAATGCTAAAAATTATAACTATTTGACAACTAGCAGAGAACTCTAGAAATAGAAACTCTCAACGACTATCCGTTAGGAGTACACGGAAGTGGAAGTGAAGTGCCTTATTAAGTATATAAGGAAGAAATAGTCTATTCTATATAGGAATATATAGCGAACTTAATAATATTTAAGGGAGGAACAGACATAGCACAATTCTTACTTAATGAATGGATGGGTAAGGATGGAAGAATGCATATTGGATTCATTGATGAAAATGACCCATATATGGCTATTCGTGCTGATGATTATCCTGGCAATTCTAAGAATCTAAAGATGTTTAATTTCAAGAAGGAAAAAGAAATTGCTTATGAAAGAGCGCAAGCGGCAATCAATCAAGGACTTGCGATTTTCCCGAATGATTTAAATGTAAAGAACGAGATGGAAATTTATGAGACTAAACCAGATGGACAAACTGTAATCAGATATGAGAAAGTTAGTTTTGAAGAGATGAATTCGTTAACTCAAATCAGTTTAATGAAAGAAGAGCTGGTAGGAATGACGAAGGTAAAGAAACCATCTGGTAGTATCGCTTTTGAGCTTTCTCCTGAAGCAAAACAAAGGAATATGCACGATGACAGATGCGATACGGCAGTAATGATTTTAAGTAAGCTAATGGAACTCCGAGCCGAAGAAGCTCTTGCACAAGTAGAGAAGCCCAAGACAGAATTCCAAGAGATGTTTAAAAGGGCAAATGCAGGGCAAAAGAAGTCACAACCTTTTGGCAACATGGGAGCTAATCCGTTTGATAGGTATAAGGGAAAGTTCAAGTAAGACAAATAACTTTAATATTTTAACATAAGGTTTGAGAATTTTATATAGATATTCAACATAAATATCACAAAAAGTTTTGATACTAAGCCCATAAATTAAAGGGCTATACTAATATAGAAAGGGGGGTGTTCGCAAAGATAATGTTAACCGTACAAGAAGATGTTATTAGAATGACCAAAGGTGATACGGCAAGCTTTGAAATTACTATTTTTACCCCAGAAGGAAAAGTTTATAATCTTAAGCATAATGATAAAGTCGTTTTTTATCTATCTAAAACTCCATGTATGTCTCAGGGAAATATCTATGGCTCTTTGCAACACTCCCCTTACAATGAGAAGAAGCGTTTTCTGCTCGTAAAAGAGTTTGAAAATAAATTGATTAAATTGGATTCCGAAGATACTATGTACTTAAATACTGGTTTGTACTATTGGAAGTGTGAATTGGTGTATGCCAATGAAGAGGTGAATAGTATCTGTGGAGGAAAATTTTACTTAACTTGCGATGCGTGAAAGGGGTGATGAATGGTAAATGGCTAAAAGAATGAATAGCGTAAAAATCGTTACTCCTGAAACGCAAAAAGCGAATTTGAATGGAGTGCTTAATACTGGTGTTAAAAATACACTAGGTAATGATTTTGTACTGAATGATTTGAGTGACGTTACTGTTACAAACCCTACAGAAAATGATATTATCTTTTTTGATGGCGTACAATGGGTAAACAAGGGTATTGATAGTGCTATGCTAAGTTATGTTTGGGTTTTAGATGGCGGTGATGTGAACGGACATGAGGATGAACCCGGTCCTGAACCTGAACCTCCTGAACCTAATACTTATGCAGAAAAACTTACTGTTATTCTATATAATTTCATTAATAGCGAAGAGTTCCAGAATAATTTGAAGAACTTTGAGGGACTTAATGCTATGAATATGGAAGGAAATAGTATTAATCTTGCTATTAGTGATAAATTTAGTGGGTTATATGATGTTTTCTATAACGATGATGATGTAAATAGCATGATTGGTAGAATGGTAAGTACAATTTATGATAATATGAGCAAGACTATTAGATATACCCTTGATGATATCGCTACCGATGTTTGGCTAGATTGGGAAAACTTCAAAGATGAACAAGCTAGTGAAGGAGGATTTAAGACTAAATTCTTTATTTATTTCTCTGATGTCAGTATTGTATTTTATGATATTAACGTAACTTTTATTAAATAATTTTTATTAAGTAACATTAAAAGTGTTATAATAGAAGTTGCGTTGATATATACATAATTTCTTAGCTTTGTAACTTTTTTAATTTTTAGCGCAAAGAACTTATATGGGGTAATTTGTGCTTTAATCAAACAAGAAAAGGAGGGATAGATAAAGAATGGCTGAAAAATTAATCAAAACAATAATTCAGTTACGTAGAGATACTGAGGCTAATCTTACTGCCCAGGCTGATGTACTAATTCTTCGTGCTGGTGAGCCTTGCGTAACTTTAGATGGCGAACATAAGGGTCAAATTAAAATCGGTGACGGTACTAGCACTTGGGGTCAGCTAGAATATATGCCTGTTGATGCCACTGGGATTGACGTTGATGGCACTAGTATTTCTAATCAGGATGGTATTTTAACTATTCTTGGTTATGGTACGGCTACTCAGGGTCAACAGCCTCGTAAGGGCGCTAGTGGTCTAGAGTGGTTTACTCCTGCGCTAACTGATGAGCAACTAACTGATTTAAATGAAGCTGTAAATGGTGAAGATGGATTAGTAAATAAGGTAGAATCTTTAGTAGATACTGTAACTAATCCTGATACTGGTCTAAACAAGGTAGTAACTGATTTAAGTAACACTGTAACTAACCTAAGCAATAATTTAAATGATAATTATGACACTTCCGCTGAAGTTGATGAGAAGATTTCTTCTGCTATTAGCTCTACCTATAAAGCTGGTGGTAGCGTAGAAAGCATTGATGACATTACTGCTGATGCTGGACACGCTGGTTATGTTTATGATGTAACTACTGCTTTTACTACTACTGAAGCTTTCGTAGAGGGTGCTGGTCATGAATATCCTGCTGGTACTAATGTAGCTGTAATTGAGGTTCCTGGTGATCCTGTAACTTATAAGCTAGATACCATGAGTGGTTTTGTTGATCTAAGCAATTATGTAGAGGAAAGCGTTCAGGGTACAAATGGTACTTCTTATGTTTGGAATGAGCAAAGTGGTGGCGGTGCTCGTTTCGTTCACAATGATGGTACTGAGTCTTTCGTAGGTGTAAATGATGGTGGCGAAAATGGCATGGTTGCCCAGATTTACGCCGATAAGAATGTTGATGGCAACTGGATTGGTACTCGCTTAAATGTGTATCAGAAGGGTGCTTTCTATTTCAATGCTAAAGATAAGGCTAGTGGTAGCTATGTTGGTGATGACCCCGCTCATGAGATTGCTACTCTAGGTGATATTCCTGAAGATAAGGTTTATTATCTAAAGGATGTTTGCAGTCTAACTACTGGTGCTGAAGCTGGTAAAATTACTGCCGCTATTGGTAGCTGGGATGCTCTATATCAGGCTATCATGGATAACAAGATTATTGTTGATACTCAAATTGATGGTCAGGGAGACGCTACTTGGAGTAATCCTCGTCCTGCTGTAACTGCTAGTGCTCAGGGTAATAATGTAATCCATCTAACATTCCATATTACTACTCAGAGAATGATTCATTGTGAGATTCAGAATGTTGATGGTTCTCCTCTAGCTATTGCTGTTGATGATTATTATATTGGTGATGCTAGTGTTACCAACAATAATAAGACAATTATTGATAGCCTACCTAAGCAGATGCTAGTTGACCTTGTAAATGTAAGTCGTAACTCTACTACCAATACTGCTGAAATTCAGATTGCAGTTAAGCAGAGTAATGGTACTTATACTACTTCTGAAAAGCATGGTGTTCTAACTCTTGTTGGCGCTGATATGCTAAATGCTGGTCTAATGACTGCTTCTGATAAAAATAAGTTAGATGGCATTCAGGTTAATGCTGAGAAGAACAAGATTAATATGATTATGGTTGATGCTAAGGCGCAACCTATTGCGGCTGGTGCAGTTAATATTTCTTGTGCTACGTCTGATGGTTCTGAAGCTGGTGTCGTTTATAGCTCTGCTGACATGAACAAGGTTTCTGTTGACGGCGATGGTATTATGGAAGTTAATAATATTAGCGTTGAGAAACTAGTTGTACCCGAAGGGACGAGTTTTATTCTTGATGGTGGTAATAGTTCTGTGAATGCGTAATTTCTGATAATGTAAGAAAGTAATTCAAATAAGCAATTTAAGTAATTGATTTAAGTTATTAAAGCGTAAGGCTATAATGGCATAAGCTGTTATAGTTTAAAATAAGTCTTAAGATAAAATATTTATAAATATTCTATTAAACAATAAAAGGATGTGATTTATTAATGGGAATTAAAAACATGGCTGTTCGTCTGGCTCTGAAGTATGATAGCTACAGTGAGTGGACTAAAAATAACCCCGTTCTATTAGCTGGTGAGGCCGCAGTAGTAAATGTGCCCGCTAAAGCTGGTTCTGGTCTAAATGAGCCTGCTGTACTACTAAAGTTTGGTGATGGTACTACCGCTTTTAATGATCTACCTTGGGCTAGTGGACTTTCTGCTGATGTCGCTGAATCATTAAGAGGCAGTTCCCCAACTTTACCTGCAACTTCTATTACTGGATTAGAGGATTATATTCAGGGAGCTATTCAAGATACGAATACTAGATACAGACTCGTCTCTCAGGGGGCTATGGGCGTAAAGCTACAGTCTAGTGATACTGGTTCTGACCCTTGGAGTGATGTAGGTTCTGTAATTACTTTTGACCCAACCACTAATATTCAGACTGCCATTCAGGCTCTAGATGCCGCCGCCGTAACCGCTGGTGCGGGTGAAATCATTTCCGAGGTGTCTCAGACTGATGGTGTTGTAAGTGTTAAGAAGCGTGCTCTAGCCGCCGCAGATATTCCCACACTAACCACTGCAAAACTTTCTGATTTTGCTACTGCTGTTGATGGTCGTATTGATACTAAAGTTGGTGATATTGGTGAATCTGCTGATGTTGCTGATTTTGTAGCTGATACTGTTGATACTGCTATTGGTACTCTAAATCTAAATTCTGTTACTGCTGGAACTGGTCAGGTCATCGGAACTGTGGTTCAGACTGACGGTGCTGTAACTGCTCAGGTAAAGACTCTAACTGCTGATGATATCCCTGCTATTCCTCAGAGCAAGGTAACTGACCTGACTACTACTCTAGCGGGTAAGCAGGATACTCTAGTATTTAATACTGCTTATAATGCTGATACCAATAAAGCCGCAACCATGACCGATGTCAAGAATGCAGTTGCGGGGCTTTCCGGTGCAATGCACTATGTTGGCGAGTCTACCACTGACCCCAGCACTGGTACTGCTACTGTTGAAGGACATGAAGATTGGGTTGCTGGTGACGTAGTAACTTATAAAGCCAAGGAATATGTCTATGATGGCGAGAATTGGCGTGAGCTAGGTGATGAATCCAGCTATGCTGTAAAGGGTTCTATCGTAGATGCTGATATTGCTTCTAATGCCAATATTGCTCAGAGCAAGATTGCTAATCTAGTAACCGATCTAGCGGCCAAGGCTACTCCTGCTGACATCACTTCTGCCATTGAAGCTCTTGATGTTGTTTCTAAGGCTGTAGCTACTGGTAGTAAGATCACTGCCATTGAACAGGTAGATGGTAAAATTGCTGTAACCACTGGTGCAATCGTAGCTGATGATATTCCCGAACTACCTCAGACTAAGATTACGGGTCTAACCACCTCTTTAGCTGGCAAGCAAGATGCTCTTACTATGGATGGCACCTACAATGCAGAATCTAACAAGGTTGCCACTCAAAGCACTGTAACAACTGCTATTGGCGCTCTTGATTTTGATGATACTGCTGTTGCTCATCAGTTTATCACTGAGGTAGATGAGACCAATGGTATCATTTCTGTTAAGCGTGCCGCTCTTGTAGCTGATGATATCCCTAAGCTAACTGCTTCTAAGATTACTGACCTAGACACTACTATTTCTGGTGCTATCGATGAGGCGATTGGTGATAGTGGTGCTATTGATGCCGCCGTAAAGGCTAAGATTGCAGAGTTAGATGTAGAAGATAGTGCTGTAGCTACTCAGCTAGTAAGTGCTGTATCTCAGACCGATGGTAAGATTGCTGTTACTCGTCGTGCTCTAGTTGAGGCTGACATTCCTGCTCTAGCTATTAGTAAGATTACTAATCTACAGACCAGCTTAAATGCTAAGGCTGATACAACTGCTGTAACTGCTCTAAGCGGTCGTGTAGACACTGCTGAGTCTGATATTGATGGTCTACAGGCTTCTGTTGCTACTAAAGTCGATGATACGGATCAACTTATTCTAAATTGCGGCTCTAGTACTGTAAATATGTTCGTTGCTTCTTAATTTAGAAGGTTGACAAAACGTAATTAATATGATATAATAAAATATCCCTCTCCTTTCTATTTTAGGAGGGAGAGGGATTTTATATCTATTTGAGGAGTGGTTTATGGCTAAGAAATTAACAAATGAAGAGTTTTTACAAAGATTGAGAGAATTAGGACGAGATGATTTAGAACCTTTAGAAGAATATAAAGGAAGACATAAAGCAATAAAATTTAAATGTACCAATCCTAATTGTCAAAATGAATGGTTAGCACAACCTGGGAATATATATGAGGGGCAAGGCTGTCCTATATGTGCTCTAAAAAATAAAAGCACCAAAAAATATACAAAAGACACTTTTAATGAGAGATTAAAAGAATTAGGTAGAAATGATGTTGTGTTAATAGGAGAATATGTTAATTCTGATACTCCTTCTACTTTTAAATGCACTGACCCAGAATGTGGGCATGAATGGGTTACTGCGCCAGGGAATATACTTTTTAATGGATATACTTGTCCTAGATGTAATTATCGAAGAACAGGAAACCGTAATAATGTTACTCAAAAGGACTTTGAAGAAAAAGTAAAAGAATTAAATCCTAATGTAATCAAAATAGGTGTTTATAAAGGAAGAGAAGAAAAAGTAAAATTAACTTGTTCTGAAGGTCATACTTGGGAAATTAAGCCGAGTGAGTTTTATAGATACTCTGATTGTCCATATTGTAACGAAAATTCAAGAATTCTAATAGAGGGTTTTAATGATTTAGCCACAATTAGACCAGAATTAGTTAAATATTTTAAAGATAAAGAATTACCGAAGAAATTATTAGTATCTAGTAATAAGAAGGTTGATTTGATATGTCCTGATTGTGGCTATGAAAAACAGATGTTTGTCTATAATTTGACGAAACAAGGATTTTCTTGTAATGCTTGTGGTGATGGAGTATCCTATCCTAATAAGGTGTTAAGAAATTTATTAAGAGATGAATCGATAGAAAGGCAGATAGAAGAAAAGGCACTAGAATGGAATCCTGGATGGGGAAATAAAGTATATTTTGATGCAAAAGTTGTAAAAGACGGGAAAATATATTGTATAGAAATGCAGGGAAGTCAGCATAAAACTGGTGTATGGAATAGTGTCGTAGATGAAGGCATTTTTACAAGAGATAAATATAAAAGAGAAAAATGCAAAGAAAATAATATTACAGAAATAGAAATAGATTGCGTAGATACGAGTTTCGAAAATATTAAAGTTCAATTAGAAAGTTCTTTTTCGGGTATTTTAGATTTTAGTGAGGTAAACTGGGACAAAATTGCTTTAACTAGTGAAAAATCTTTAATGCTAAAAGCTTGTGAAATTTATAACAATTCTCTAAAAACTGTGAGACAAATAGCCGATGAATTAGAGGTGGGGAGAAATTGCGTAAGAAGATATCTTGAAAGGGGCACTAATTTGGGTATATGTATTTACTCTAAGGAAGATTCAGCTATGAGGGGTATTTTTTATAATACAAAATATACATATGATATATATGAGAACGATGAATTTTTAGGGCATTTTATTACAGTAGATTTAGCAACAAAATTCTTAGAAGAAAAATTTCCGGGAAAAGAGTTCTATGGTAATCTTGTGTACGTAAGAGCGAAGCAAGGATATGTAATAGATGGGATTAAAATAATTTGCAAAGATATAACAGAGCAAGACAAGGAAGAATATTTAAAAGAATATCAAGAGAAGAATCACATTAATTTATACAACTCTCAAGTATAAATTATTTATGTGTGATGAGAGGATACATAAATTTTATACTTTAAGCAAGGAAGAGGAGTTGAAACATACTTCTCTTTTCTTGCGCTCTAATATATTTGCGCAAATATATTAACAAACAAATTGCAATAAAACTTAAAAAACAAAAGCTCAAAAAGTAAATATTTCAGAAAAACAAATTGTTTCAGAAAAACAAATCATTTCAAAAACAAATTATTTTACCTTCAAAGAGACAAGAAAGGAGGTTAGTGAAAGCGAATGTCGACCAAAGAGTTAAATAGCCGGATTATGCAAAAATCTTCTACGGAGGGGGAGTGGGAGGCTGTAGCCAGCACTTTTATTCCCCTAAGAGGCGAAGTATGCGTATATTTTATGACAGATGGGAGCACGAAGCTCAAGGTAGGAGATGGAGTTACTGCTGTAGGGACGTTACCTTTTCTAACTGCTGAGAGTGGTAGCAGTGGTGGAGGCGGTACAGAGATTATAGTATCAGCAAGTCAACCTGAGAATCAAGCAGTAGGAAGCTTTTGGTATAAGGATTTAAGCTAATAAATCAAACAATTTTTTAAAATAAGCAATAAAAAGTATAGAAAGGGGTGAAAGGGCTAAATGGTAAGAAAGTATGATACTTTATATTTTGAAGGAGAGACAGGAGAGAGGACAATCCTTCTAGACCCCGATGTAGCTATGATTAGGTTAGAAATCAAGGGTGGTAGTTTAACAGCAGTAGGGTATTTAAGCAAAGACTCTGACCCTCAACCCCTAAGCGGGATTTCTGCAAAAGACTATAGTGTAAATGCTACAATGAGCACGGGAATTCATACGATTGAGTGTTCTGGGTTATATTCAGTAGTAACCACATATCAAGGAAATTCTGAAGTAGTGTTCAAGACTATTGTATAAAAGGAGGTGAGCTAATTTATGGATAAAACGGTAGCTTATACTTCTTTGATCTATGCAATGGCGGCATTAAATGGAGGAAATGGTGGAGGAGGGACAGGTAGCGGGACGGTATCGGTAAATATAGGTACAGTAGAGACGCTTCCTGCTGGTGAAAGTGCGTATGTTAGCAATTCTGGGGACCAAGAGAATGTAATTTTAAATTTTGGTATTCCACAAGGCATTTCTGGGCAAGATGGTGTAGATGGAAACAAATGGTGGGTTAGCAATAATAATCCAGGTACAAAAGTAGAAGATGCATAGCCAAATGATTATGTGCTTTATAATGGAGGAGAGATTTATCAAGTTTCTGAAAGTGGCACATATGTAAATACGAATATTAATATTCGTGGTAGCAGGGTAATTCCGATTAACACCCCACCGAATCCGATTTTAAGCGTAGATATGCGTTCTGGTGATGTATTAATCTTCAACGATGGTTCGATGTGGAGAGTAGCGAGTGGAGTACTTGTAGATACTGGAATAAACATTATTGGTCCTGCTGGATTCAGTCCAGAAATCACGGTTAAGACAGACACAGAAGATGAATATATTCTTTCTATCACGACCGAATCTGGCAGTTTTGATACACCGAACCTAAAAGGCACAGGCACGTCTTCTGGAACGACACCTTATGCATATGCGCAAAATCTAGGCTACAGTGGAACGCAAGAGCAATTCAACACTGCATATATGAATGCGATTGGATTAACGGAGCGCAGGACAGGAATTGTAGTGCTTGATGGTGGAGGAGCGAAAGTAGATACATTGATTTTAGATGGAAACGCTTGATGCTCTTTTAATTTAAACAAGTTAGATATGGGAGAAGGTAGGGATAACTTATCTTCTCTCTTTCTATATACAACCGAATATTGCAAAACTGAATAAAGAAATGCAAAACTGAATAATGCTAACAACTGAATACAGAGACAATAAATAATCTAAGCCAAAATTATTAAAATATTTCCTTTTTATTTTTTAAGCTTAGGTTATCTTATTTTGTGTAGTGCAAATTGAATTTTAGAAAAAATCTCTTTATACAAAAACGCAAAAGCGTAACAATTAAAAAACGAAAAATCTCCTAACTCTTTCATTCTCTTTCTTATCGAGTAATGATAAAACAAAGTGAATAAGGAGCAAAGAGACACATGGAGAGATATATATTCAACAAGACTCCGAACAGTGAAGGGATTCATACAGCGATTTAGACATGGAGCAAGGATGTATTACCAGATGGTTATGCATGGTTTCCTGCTGAATTAATGGATGAATTTTATTTAACTGGGAAGAAGATAGCTGGGTGTGTAAATGCCACCTATGATGAAACTGGTGAAAATGTAGTATCTTTGGAGTGGAATGATGAAGCTTATGAAGCGTGGGTAGAAAAGCAACCGAAGTGGTATGAGCTAGAGATTCCGAGGAAGGTAAGTGAGCTAAGTGTAGCCAGTGAAAAAGCGATAGAGAATGGCATAGATGTACAGCTAAAAGAAGAAAGCACAGAAGGGGCTAATGATGGTGTAACTGAGCACTTTGATTTAACCTCGAACGACCAAGCGAATTTAAGCAATATGTTCAATGCGATTGTCTTAGGAGCGTAGAGTTATCCGTATCACAGCAAAGACAAGGCGTGCAGGGTATATACGAAAGAAGAGATAGTAAAGATATATGTAGCGGTAATGCTGTATATCACATCGAATCAGACAAGGTTCAATCAGCTAAAGCAGTTATGCAATAGTTATGAAGGCAAGGGAGACGAATTTGAAAGTGAATTCAGGGCTATTGAGTACAACATGGATTTAACTGGTGAATATCTTGAAGCGTATAATACGATGATGTTATCGGCGCAAGGGCAGATAGAAGCGGTACTAAGCAAGCTTACGTCAGGGCTAAGTTTAGGAAGCTGATATTACTCATGTTAAAGTGAGTGCTTAAATTAAGGAGGTCGAAGATTTAAATGGGAACTGTAAAGAATGTAGAGATGAATTATTTTAATGGAGTAGATTATGATTTGTTAATACCATATACCGGTGAGAAAAATACAATATTAAAGCTGACAAAATTAGGAGATGCGCATTTAGAAATAACCAATTCTAGTGAAACGGTAATAAATAATATTAATATGAATAATTATTCTTCTGCTTATGTATTTTTAAAGTTTGAGTGTTCGGACGCCGGGACCTGCACAATATAGTTAGGTGATTTTCCTATGTTTGTCTTAAATACTAATAAAGATACAAATGGAAGTCTTGGAAGGTTTATTTCTTTTGGAGGAATTGGAGGAATGTATTCGAAAATTTATTCTCCTGATTTGGGGATTGCTTGTAATCGTATAGCGACAGAATTTTATGTTTCTAATGAAATTACTAACACTTTATATGAAGTGGATTAGGATGTTATTAATTTATCTAATTCTGCTTTTTTACAAAATAGAAATTCAAATCTTAAAATAAAGATAGATAATGCAAACTTTCCTGGGAATTATAAGTTAGATTTGGTTATATATGGTATTACTTTAATTGATTCCTAATTTTCCGGCATTCGCATAATTCTCTATACATTCGATTGATATTGATTTTATTGATTTTTGATAAGAATCTTTTGTCCTCCAAAATGACGAAAGAGAAAAAAGATTTTATGATTTAGAAATTTGTTTTATTGATTTAAAATGGTTAAACTGCTTTCAAGATGTAGAATTAGGAATTCACAGATTTTAATCTGTGGGGTATTTCAACGGATTTTAATCTGTGACGTTTTTAGTGGATTCATATTCTGTGTAATAAGGTATGATTCTCTGATTCTATTGATTTTACTGAGAAAGCGTGAAAAAATGGCGAAACAAATAGAAATGAACTACAAACTTGACTCTGGATATGAAGTTTTATATCCAAGCACGCTTTTAGCCAATGTTACAGATTGGAGTGCTTAGATTTATAGCAAAAGCGAAATAGATTCAAAGATTTCTACGATAAATGATGACATTAACAATATTTAGATGAATCCTGGTGGCTGGGAAAATTTAGGAACGTTTAGTGGAAAGACGGGAGTTTCAGCTTCAGGGTCATCCGAGTTAAAATTCTCTACTACAGTGGCATTATCTAAAATTTATTGTTATTGGGTAGTTATAAATATTAAAGCAGTTTTTAATGGACGATTTCCAGAATTAAAGTTATATTTTGATGGTGGAAATGGTAATGAACAAATTTGGGCAGAAATAAATGGCACATATGAAGGAAATAATTATAATTTAAGCAATTATTTTATATTGCTATTTCCATCTAATATTATTGTAAGAAGCAATAACTAGGAAAATAGCATTAATTGTGATGTATTTATGTCAATATATGCTTCTCCTGAAGAAAGTGCTGTTGGGAAGAATTATTTTTAGTATGATGAAGGAACAAATTTGTCCATAAGGCACGTTTTTTCAAATCAAGAGGGAAGTGTAAACGTATCCTAGAATGATTATACTATTTATCGTTAGAAAATTGATAACTTGCCATAAAATCAATATTTAATCCTATTATTGAGAATTAAAATATTAAGAAATAATTCATATTTTTAAAAATCAAAAATTTATCAAAAAACTTTTTGATTGTCTTTTTTGAAATCAAGAAGGTCAAAAAATGTTTGTTTTCTTGAGAATCTGTGTTTAAATAAATTTTAAAATATTGATTTAATTAGACACGAATCAAGGAGGCAACTATGTCCAAGAACATAGAAATGAACTATAAGATTGATAGTGGATATGAAGTGATTTATCCTAGTACTCAATCTAGTAATATTATTATATAGACTGAATATGGGAATAATTTAGAAGATATTATTAATAATATTGGGAAAAAGGCAGATACGGCGAATTCTAAGTTTTCACCTGAATTAATAGGCACTTATGTTATTAGAGATACACAAAGTGCCACTTTTAGTATTACCGTGGGGTATCCATTATATTTTTTATATGCTGATATAAATTAGAGCATATTAGTAGGTGGTGATACAACTATGAGTTTTAAAGGAAGTGGTGGAACTTTTTTGCTAAACGTGGGTGATTCTTCTTATACTTTATTAACTACCAGATATAATTTTAATGCAATTACAATTAATACCACGACAGTAACTTTATCTACCTATTATGCTGGAAATATTAATGTAAGTGTATATGGCTTGAGATTCTTTTAATTATACCTTAATCAAAATCCTCAACACAAATCCGCAAAAATCTCTGAAATGTAAATTTTATTATAGAAATCTTTCACTAATATATAATAAGTATTTACGTTTAATCGTATTATTCAATCACAAAAACTTCAAAAAATTCTCAAGTGTTAATAATTCAAATGACGAAAAACTATTATACACTAATCAAAATCTTCAATAGTCAAATCCGTAAAATTTACATTTAATCCCATATATTTACGTATTACGTATTACGTATATAGTTATATTATAGTCACGAAAACTTAAAGGAGTTCTAATGGCAACTAATATAGAGATGAATGTAAAGCAGGAAAGCGATTATGAAGTAATTTATCCTCAGACGACTTAGGCGCTAGTAATTGACCTATTAAATTCTGATACGAAGCAATTATTAGGCTTGGAAGAAAGTGCTACTGCGGACGAAGCATTTCGAGAAATTTATTTAAATCAAGTTCTATCAGGAAAAGCGTTAATTAATTTCACTGTTGTTGGAGATGATGGTAGTCCCTGCTATGGGGTAGAGATTAGTAGTGATAATTTTTGTGATGCCAACGGTAATAAAGTAGATAAGGTTGAGACTGATCGGCAGGGAAAAGCTAGTATATTTGCAAGTGCTACTTCTGTTGTTTGTAAAATATAGCAATACGGAGATATAGAAAACTGGAATCATACTTATTCAGTTATTTTTGGAGAGCAATATGATGAAACAATTACTCTTACAAGAAGAAAATTTTTAATGGTATCTAGTGCAAGGAATATTAAATTTAGTAAAGATGTTAAGCAACTAGATGTAACGGTAGTTGGAGGCGGCGGTTCTGGTGGTGCGTCAACTTATTATAGTCCTGCTGATGAAGTCGGTGAAATAGGTTAGCCTGGTGCTGGCGGAAAAGGAGTAGTTACTTTTAGAATGGTAATTTAATCATCTCAAAAATATATCCTAAATAAAATCCGTAAAATACCAATT